>Ga0209205_1000006_pt1 | contig 195114 bp, 173 predicted proteins | sample ZodSprso05mmetaG_FD_184133 | JGI IMG/M metagenome (GOLD analysis project Ga0209205, IMG submission 184133) | Hot spring sediment microbial communities from Zodletone spring, Oklahoma to study Microbial Dark Matter (Phase II) - Zodletone Spring... ... | reverse complement strand
CTGTAAATGACGGATCGGTCGGGTCGCTGCAGTCAAGCGTGATATCTGCAGGGCAGGTTATCACTGGCGCTATGGTATCATCTATAGTTATAATCTGTGTGCATTCAACATAATTGCCCGAAGCATCAGTGGCCCGGTAGGTCCTCGTAATAGTCTCCGGACAGCTGCTATTGTCAGATACATCCCCAACATGGGTCACCACAGGATTCGTATCGCAGTCATCTGATACCGTGACCGAATTAATGTCCGCAGGAGGAACATCGACGGGACACTGCACCGAAACGGCATCCGGGCAGGTAATCGTCGGTGGTGTCGTATCCTCTATCGTTATTAGCTGATCACACTGGTTCGAAACTCCGCAATCATCTGTCGTAGTCCAGGTGCGTGTTATCACATTACCGCTCTGCGAATCGGAATATGTGATCGACGGATTGGGATCATGGTCGTCGGTCGCTGTCGCAAATCCGATATTTGCCGGGTCAGTTGAACCGTTGCAATCCACATTAATATCGGCCGGGCAGGTGATAACTGGCGGAGCGTTGAAATCTACAGTGATATCGACTGTTCCGCCGCAGACAGCCCCGCAGTCATCCTGGCACTCGAAAGTGGCCGAGTAAACACCTTCCAAGGTCGCTGTAAAGGTCCATGTACTGCCGTCAAATGTTCCCACCCCCGAGGTCATCGTGCATCCGGTCAGGTTGCCGTCGGCATCGGTCCCTGATACGGGGAAACTGAAGGTTGAATCATCGCAGACGAAGTATGTGTTGTTGGAAGGCAGATTGCATACAGGAGGTTCATTAATATCAAATGTTGCTGAGAAACTGGCCTCGCAGTAGGCGCCGCAATCATCCGTGCACCTGACAGTAACATTGACAGTCTCGTCTCCAGCGGGAGTGTACTGCCAGTAGCCGCCGACAATTGATCCGGGGCCGGCAATCACGCTGCAGCCTGTGAGATTACCGTCAGGATCAGTCCCTGAAACCGGCAGGCTGACCTCTGTAGGGACACACTGAAATATGGCTGTATCACCAGGTAAACTGCACACAGGGGCCTGGTTCAATTCAACCGTCACATTGGTTACGCATGTGTCGGCAAAACCGCAATCGTTCGTGCATATAAAAGTGATTGTATTCAAACCTTCAACTGGAGTGAAACAGACTGAATTCCCGCTCAGGGTACCGCCAGTGACTGTGGCAGTGCCATTGCAGTCAAAACCGGGCAGGCAGATCTGGCTCAGATCGCAGGCGAATATGGTAGTATCGCCGGGACATGTTGCCACTGGCGGATCACAACAGTATCCAACCGGGAGCTCGACGGAATCGTAACTGCAGCAATTATCACCGGGACAACCAGAGGTAGTATCACAGGCCTCCAGATCGATGTATACGAATCCAGGGTAAGGCTGCGTTACAGTATATGTAATCGTCTCTGTCCCCTGTCCGCTTAGAATCGTACCCCCGGTTAAGGACCAGATGTAATCATCGGCTCCGGCAGGCGCAGAACAGGAATAGACTGTATCCGTGCAAACCGAATCGGCAGAACAGGAAATCGTGGCATCCGGAGGCAAACATATCACCCCGGTTTGCGCGCTTATCTCCTTAAATCCGCCGCTGCCGTCCAGAACTCCTGCGCGCATGTGAATCGGCGCACCGGCGATTGACCCGGAACCGTTGCCGATTCCCCAGGTGTCGGGAGTACCCTGGGCCATATGGCCGCCCCAGTAGAGCCCCACACTCCCTGTATCCACCGCGGTAAAATATATTGTTATACCGAATGTTCGGTCCGAGCTGGTGCCGGCAAAATAATATTTACTCACTGAATCTACTGTCATATTGTAAAACGAGAGATTCGTCGGTGCATTTAAAACAAATCCCGTCGGAAAGAAATCCGGAGGGATAGGGCTGGAATAATTGGCTGAATTCGTCGGATCGGGAAAAGGATATGATCCCGATATCGGCTGGCAATCCGGCGGCGGAGAGGCTGAAATCGAACCGCAGGTTCCACCAGCTGCTGAAATACCTGAACTCTCGGAAAAATCATAATCGGCGAAATAGTCAAAGCCATGAAGACCTCCCTTGGTCCATTCGCATTCTATCGTAATATAGTGTTGACTTCCGCCATCAAGATTTTCGACAAAATATCTATATGGCACTGCCCTGCCTTCACTGTAGCAGGAATTATTCGAATTAATTACGCCGCCTGCCCAGTTCGGCACAGCAGTCGCGGTCCCATTCTGTAATTGATGAATATAATTCTGGGGCGCGATCAGGAAAGTTGTGGCACCCTCCTCGCCCGAGGTACTCCCGGAACCTGTGAGCATAACTGTATCATCAGGCTGGTCCGGGTATGGCGCTGTCCAGGTGCTGGAAATATTTCCGCTTTCGTCTGCAACCACAATCCATGGCTCGCCATATTCCCCTGTGAGAGGAGTCCCATCCTCCTGGGTAACCTGCAAAGTGACGCTTTCATCCGGCACGTAACCTGAGCCGCTGATAATGACTGTTTGCAGTGGCGGATATTCGGCTGCATCGGTAACAACCTCCGCTCCCATTGCGGTACTGCTCAAAAAGACCAAAAGCAATAATAATGTAGTTCCCCCTAAATTTTTCATGAGGCCTCTCCTGTAGATATTAATTCAACGAATCCACTCCCATACCAAATCTCCCGACGATCCGACAGGATGAAGAATGAGACTTATTTGCGATATGTACAATGCTTGATTCGAAAGGAACGCGAAAGTGTATGGTCTGCTGAGAGAATTCCAGCGAGGATCAAAACTGGTTTCCTTTCAAGCTCAAGTCATTCCCCGGCTGATTCAATCGGAATGTACAGTACTCTGGCAGCCGTACACCCCGCTGCTAAAAAAAGAAATCATATATCCAAAACTTTGCTTCACAGTCATGAAGTATGCTTAGCAGAGGATCCCAAAACCTGTTTTAATATGCCCTCGAAATTAAATTTTGTCAAGCTAAAAAAACTGACTTAACCTATTTTTCTACAATCCCTTAACCCGCATTCGGGATTATTTTAGTGTTTTTTCTATATTGACAGCATCCTGCCTTGTAATTGTTAACGGGATTCTAATAGAAAGAACCTGATACCGGCCATGCAAACTTCGCCGAAATCGGAATTATAATTGCCCAAATTAAGCAAAATGAAAAACTCTGTTGCAGAATATCCATTAAAACGTAAGCTCTTACCTGATAAGTAAGTATCGTAATTTCGCTTCGAGTCTTGCCCAAAAAACTTAGCCGCTTTTAATCAGTGCGCAAAATAGTGCAGTTAGTTTTTGATAATAAGCGTCCTCTGACATGCAATGCCGATTTTGGACATGGACATTATATTTCATTGACACCTCAAAAAAATATGATAATTTAGTATAGAGAGCGATGAAATACATTCAGTGATATACCCGCAAAACAGATGGACAGAATTATGCATTTGAATCAATTACACCTTAGAGAAGCTTTTCTGGCTTTGGTTCTCGTTTTAATTTCTTCTTCAAGGCTGCAGGCAGAGTTACCTGCCAGCTTTGATCTTCGGGATTTCAATGGCGAGAATTATGTTACCGGTATCAGAAGTCAAATGGGCGGAACATGCTGGACATTTGGAGCTTACGCTTCCCCCGAGGGTCATCTATTGATGACCGATGCCTGGATTATTGCCGGGGATACCGGAGAACCAAATCTGGCCGAATATCACCTGGATTGGTGGAACGGTTTCAATGACTACTATAACGCCGACGCACCCGATCCCTATAATCCCGAGGGAATACCCGTGCACCAGGGCGGCAACTACATTATGACATCCGCTTATCTGACACGAGGAGAGGGCGCGATTAGAAATATTGACGGGAATACTTTCAATACTCCTCCCGAGAGATTCGGCGATGATTTTCATTATTACTATGTCCGTGACATTGAATGGTACACGGTCGGAATTGACTTAAGCAATATCGATGTAGTCAAGGAAAAAATAATGGCGCAGGGGCCGGTTTCGACCTGTCTCACCGCAGACGAGCAGTTCCTGTCTATTAATTATGTGCATTATCAGCCTCCCGACGACCCCATGCAACTCAATCATGCCGTGGCGATTATAGGCTGGGATGATAATAAAGTCACACAGGCCCCTCAGCCGGGAGCATGGCTCTGCAAAAACAGCTGGGGTGATACCTGGGGACTGGCAGGATTCTTCTGGATATCTTATTATGACAAATATTGCGGCCAGGAGCCTAAACTGGGGGCTGCATCATTTTATAACGTACAGCATGTCCCCTATCCCAGGGTGTACTATCACGATTATCATGGCTGGGGTGGTGAAAAGACCGATTGCAGTGAAGCTTTTAATGCCTTTACCGCGGAAGGCGAAGAGCTCCTGTGGGCTGTAAATTTCGTCACTCCGGTAGACAGCGTGCACTATGTCATAAAAGTATATGATGATTTTATAGATGGCGAGCTGCTGAATTCCCTGGCCGAGGATTCCGGCTTTTATGCCCACCAGGGATTTCATACAGTCGATCTGGCCCCCTGGATCGAGCTTTCAGAAGGTGAGGATTTTTATATTTACTTGGAGACCTCCCGGGGCGGTCAGGCTTTGGATAAAACCACCCGAGGCATGACAACGGTCGGCGGAACCTATCGCGGCTGGGTGGTCTCAAAATCGGAGCCGGGGCAAAGTTACTTTCACGACGGAGACATCTGGCAAGATCTTTATGATTATGATAGTACAGGCAATTTCTGCTTGAAGGGCCTCACCTGCACATTCACCATAATCGACAATCCTCCGCCCGCAGGGCATCAATTTGACCCTTACGAGTTCAGGTTCGTGGCCATAGGAGGCGTAAAGCCCTATCATTGGGAACGTCTTTCCGGGCAGATTCCCTATGGATGTTCATTTACCGGGGATACGGTGGGAATGATAAGCGGAACTCCCAACTGGCCCGGGATTTACGGAGTCACTGTAGAAATGACCGACAGCGACGACCCGCCCAGAATGGACACCATCGTATATTCTATCATAATCGATGATCCTGTTCCAATTTGCGGAGATGTGAACGGCGACCGGGTCGTTAACGTTACCGATGGTATTTATCTGATCAACTATATTTTCCTCAGCGGGCCCCCGCCCGATCCTGTGGAAACCGGCGATGTCAACTGCGATTCCAGGATTTCGCTGGTAGATGCAGTCTATGTTATAAATTTTGTCTTTTCGGATGGCCGCGAGCCCTGTGATCCTGATGGTGATGGTGAGATTGATTGCACAATATCGGAATAAAAGATTGATTTGAATCGTGTCATGGTTTTTCGATCATGGATCATGGCACGATGCCCTCATGAAGATATGTAATCCCCATAGTTAGAGGATGTTCTTTGATTTCGAGCAGCCCGGCCTGCTCGAACAGGTCGGTGAGCTGGTCGGGATGGATGAAGTTCTGGATAGAATCTGATAAGTAACTATAGGCAGAGTGATTTCCGGCGATGAACCTCCCCAGCATCGGGATTACCCTGTTCAGGTACCAGTGAAAGAACTTGCGCATCTTCAAGTTTCTGGGGAAGGTCATTTCCAGTATCAGCACCTTTCCCCCCGGCTTGACAACTCGCGCCATCTCCCTTATGGCTCCCAGGCGATCCGGTATATTGCGCATGCCAAAGGCGATCGTGGAGGCATCAAAAGCAGAATCGTTAAAAGGCATCGACATGGCATCGCCGTTTATATATTCGATTTTGTCTCCAAGGTTGGCCCTGTCGGTCTTTGCAATTGCCAGGTCGAGCATCTCCTGAACGAAGTCCAGACCGGTAACCCGCATTTCCGGCCTTCTCCTTGCAATCATAAGAGCAACATCGCCGGTTCCGGTGGCAACATCAAGCACTTGCTGTGCATCTCGAGGGATCCTTCTAACCAGAAAGCGCCTCCAGGCCACATCACGCCGAGCGGACATGATACGGTTCATGCGATCGTAGTCAGGCGTGATTTTGCTGAAGATCTCTCTGACGGCATCGACCTTCTCTTTATCGGACCAGTCTTTCATTGGTTTTTCGTTCATAAGATTCATTTTCCGGCCAAAGCTGCTCAAGCAAAATATTTATACATAATAATTACGCAAGCTCTTTTCCGCGTGATAATGAAGTTGACAAATATCTCCTGCTGAGCTAATCTTACGTATAATTTAAGATGGGCAAATCAGTTAACATACTCGGAATCTCAGCATTCTATCACGACAGTGCGGCGTGCCTGGTACGTGATGGCGATATTATTGCCGCTGCGCAACAGGAAAGATTCAGCCGCAAAAAGCATGACCATCGGTTTCCCTCTGATGCTATCGCCTATTGCCTGAAAGATGCTGGAATATCCGCCGATCAACTTGATTTTGTCGCTTTTTACGATAAGCCCTGGATAAAATTCGAACGGATTCTGGAGACCTACCTCTCCTTTGCCCCTGCCGGGATAAGATCGTTCTGGAAGTCAATGCCCCTGTGGCTGAAGGAGAAACTCTGGATGAGCGAGAGGATAAGAAAGGAACTTCCGGGCTTCGAGGGGCAGATATTCTTCCCGGAACATCACCAGTCGCATGTCTCCTCGGCATTCTTCCCATCTCCTTTCGAAAGAGCGGCGGTGCTTACGATTGACGGAGTGGGTGAATGGGCCACCGCCTCCTGGGGTCTGGGCAGAGATAACCGGGTCGAGATCAAACAGGAACTCGAATTTCCCCACAGCCTGGGTCTTTTATACACGGCTTTTACATATTATACCGGCTTTCGGGTAAACTCCGGCGAGTACAAAATGATGGGTCTCGCGCCCTATGGCGAACCCAAATATGTGCGGGCAATCTATGATAACCTGATTGACCTGAAAGAAGACGGCAGTCTGAGGCTGAATATGAAATATTTCAACTACTGCCAGGGCTTGACCATGACCTCACGAAGATTTCACAAACTCTTCGGCGGGCCTCCCAGGAAGCCTGAGAGCAAATTGAGCCAGAGGGATATGGATCTGGCCCGATCAATTCAGGAAGTCACTGAGGAGGTCATGCTGCGAATGGCGCGCTATGTAAAAAAAGAAACTGGTGAAAAGGCCCTCTGTCTTGCCGGTGGCGTGACCCTGAATTGTGTCGGCAACGGCCGGATACTGAAAGAGAAAATATTCGACCGTATCTGGATTCAGCCTGCCGCCGGTGATGCCGGCGGAGCGCTGGGAGCGGCGCTTTTCACATGGTATCAGTATCTTGGAAATCGGCGCACTCTCCCCCCTCATGGCCGTGACTTTCAGAAAGGATCGTATCTTGGACCATCATGGAGTTCGGATGAGATCGAAACCTGGCTGAAGGAAAGGAAGTATCCCCACAGAAGACTGGCCGAAGATGAGGTAATAGATGAAGCGGCAGAGGCACTTGCTTCCGAAAAAGTGGTGGGATGGTTCAGCGGACGGATGGAATTCGGGCCGCGCGCTTTGGGCGCAAGAAGTATAATCGGCGATGCGCGCAGCCCGGAGATGCAGTCCAAAATGAACCTGAAAATAAAATTCCGGGAATCCTTCCGACCCTTCGCGCCCTCAGTCTTGGCCGAGGATGTCGATAATTATTTTGAGTTAGAGGTCGAATCACCCTATATGCTGCTCGTGGCCGATGTAAAAAAGGAAAGACGGCGGGAAATGTCTGAGGATGAAAAACGGCTTTTCGGAATCGAGAAACTGCATGTTCCCAGAAGCGATATTCCGGCTGTCACACATGTCGACTATTCAGCCAGGATTCAGACCGTCAACAAGAAAGACCATCAGCGCTATCATAAACTTATAGAGAAATTCAAGGAAATGACCGGATATGGCGTGATCGTCAATACCTCTTTCAATGTCCGCGGTGAACCGATTGTCTGCACTCCCGAGGATGCCTATACGTGCTTTATGCGCACCGAGATGGATGTTTTGGTCATGGAGGATATTATACTCTACAAGGAAAAACAGCCAAAATTTGAAGATTTGAAGGACTGGCGCGAGAAATTTGAACTGGATTAGATGAGCATGGAGAAGACCAAAAAGACAGTACGAGAATTAAGGATATTCGGCCTGACTATGACTGCCGCCTCTGCGGTCCTGGGCCTGATCTTCCTATGGCGCGGTTTTCCCGGCTGGATAGTCCTATTCTGTATCGCCGCTTTTTTCCTTTTGGTCGGTCTGACGGTGCCGATCATCTTACGTCCGATAGAATGGCTGTGGATGAAAGTCGCGCATGCAATCGGAATTGTGATGACCTTTATTCTGCTCACACTCACTTACTATATTATCATCACAATCATAGGATTACTTATGCGGTTTTTCGGACGCGATCCGATGAAGAGAAAGTTCGAAAAGGAGACCCGCAGCTACTGGACCGATGTTGATCCCAACGGCCCAACAAGCCGTCCCGAGAAGCCATATTAGCGATAATAGATTTTGACTGGACATATTGTTCTTGTATGCGTATAAAACAGTGGTAAAGAAGATTTGCATTCTCCGGGCAATATTATAGAATTGAGCATATGTCGCGATTAGTAATTTTTAAAGAACTTTGGGGATTTTTGAAGGCCCGCAAGAAGTGGTGGCTGGCCCCGGTGATAACATTTCTGATAATCCTGGGAGCGCTGCTGGTTCTTGCTCAGGGTTCGGCCCTGGCACCGTTTATATACACTTTATTTTAACAAACTGAGTATCTGAGATTAATAGCCCTTGATGCATTCAAGGGCTATTTTTCTATCTTGATTTCTGTTCGGCCGGCAGTTCGATCCGTTCCGCCAACTTCTCCAGCATATCTTTGGTCATAGACTCCAGATCATAGGTCGGGTTCCAGCCCCACTCCTCCCGTGCACATGAGTCATCGAGTGAATTGGGCCAGGAATCGGCAATCGCCTGCCTTACATGATCGACCTTGTATTCAATCTCAAAATCCGGGATATGTTTCTTTATTTCCGCCGCAATCTGCGCTGGAGTGAAATTCATCGCGGTCACATTGAAGGCGTTGCGATGGACCAGCCTGTTGGGATCGGCCTCCATCAGATCTATCATAGCCCTGATGGCATCCGGCATATACATCATATCCAGATAAGTGTTCTCTTCCAGATAGCAGGTGTATTTTTTATATTTCAGCGCCTCAATATAGATTTCGACCGCATAGTCGGTGGTTCCTCCACCCGGTTCGGTCTCATATGAAATCAGGCCAGGGAAGCGCACGCCGCGCGTATCCAATCCAAAACGTTTATGGTAATAATCGCACAGAAGCTCCCCCGTCACCTTGGTGACTCCGTACATCGTATCGGGCCTCTGGATTGTATCCTGAGGGGTCTTATCCTTAGGGGTGTCCTGGCCGAAGGCACCGATCGAACTGGGCACAAACAGGGCACAGTGATACTGGCGCGCCGCCTCCAGGATGTTATAAAGCCCGTTAACATTGACCTGCCAGGCCTGATCGGGCTTGGTCTCCCCTACCGCTGACAGTATCGCGGCCAGATGATAAATAGCATCTACATTGTAAATCTGCATTACTCTGGTAATATGGTGCGGATTGAGACAATCCATAAACTCAAACGGCCCGGCATCCCGCAATTTCACATCGCTGGGCAGGCGGATATCGGTCGCAATAACATTCTCATCCCCGTAGCGCTCCCTGAGACTCACAACCAGTTCAGAACCAATCTGACCCAGGGCGCCGGTCACCAGAATTCTTTTCATACTGGGATCACCTCTAACTTTCGTTTACAAGCCTGTTTCTGCTAAAATAACTATTTTTAAATCGAATTTCAAATCCTGCCATTTGCCTCATTCTAAGCATCTAAGATAGCATTTTAAGTAGCTTACGGAAACCTTTTTCGTCAAATATTATTTCATAATAACTGACTCGAAATTATCGAACCGGTCAAATAGTGTGAGATTTTGACTTGAATTTCTGGTCATATTTTCCTTTATTCACTGCAATAAATTATTGGGCAGAAAGGATATTGAAATGACCCCAGCTGACTCCAAGGCGATTCCGCAGAGATCGGATATCGAGGATAAATACAAATGGAACCTGACGGAATTATATGAAAACGATGCTAAATGGGAAGAAGACTACAAAAGAGCACAGGAGATGCTCGGGAAGGCCAAAGGTTTTGCCGGCAGATTGGCCGATTCCCCGGAAATTCTCTTTGACTGCTTGAAGCTTCGAAGCGATGTCTCCCTGATTTGCGACAATTTGCATTTTTACGCCAAACGAAACGCCGACCTCGACCACAGGGTCTCCAAATACCAGTCCATGACCGACCGGGCGGCGATGCTTATTTCCCAGGCTGGCGCTGCTTTCTCATTCGTCGAGCCGGAGCTCTTACAGATTGATGACAAGCGCTTGAAAGAGATGGCGCAGGAGTTCCCGAAAAAAGACCTTTATGACTTTTATATAAAAGAATTGATCAGGTCACGGGCGCATATCCGTTCGGCCGAGATCGAGGAACTTCTGGCGCAGTCCATTCTGGTGGCGCGCGGTCCGTCCAATGTCTTTACCATGCTCAATGACGCCGATATGAAATACCCAAGTATTAAGGATGAGGACGGCAACGAGGTGCGGATAACTAAGCAGCGCTATGCAAAATTTATGGAATCCCCGGTGCAGAGAGTGCGCCGGGACGCCCATGTGGCCCTGTTTTCATCCTACAAAGAACATATAAATACAATCGGCGCCTCGCTTTCAGCTTCGATAAATAACGATGTTTTCTATTCCCGTGCCCGGAGATATGAAAGCAGCCTCCATCAAGCGCTGGATGCCATCAATGTTCCGGTGGAGGTCTACCATTCACTCCTGGATACTACAGAAAAAAATCTTGAGGGATTGCATAAATGGATCGAACTCCGAAGGAAGATCCTGAAGCTCGATAAGATATATCCTTACGACCTGGTCTGTCCCCTCTTCCCGGAAGAGAATTATGAGGTCAGTTACGAGGATGCGGTAAAGGAGGTAACGCAGGCTGTCGAATCCCTGGGTGAGAATTATACTTCTAATCTCAAGCGGGCATTTGATAGCAACTGGGTTGATGTTTACGAAACTGAGGGTAAGGCCAGCGGGGCATACAGCTCTTCCAATTATTCCACCCACCCTGTGGTTCTGATGAACTATAATGATACAATCGATAACATGTTTACCCTGGCGCATGAGATGGGGCACTGCATGCACAGCTTCTACTCCAATAAGAATCAGCCTTATCCCAAGGCGCAGTATACCATTTTTGTAGCCGAGGTGGCCTCTACCTTGAATGAGGGACTTCTCCTTCAGCATCTGCTCAAAAAAGTTACCGATGATAAAAAGAAGCTCTTCCTCCTCAACCAGCACATCGATAATACCTTCGGGACATATTTTAACCAGGTCATGTACGCCCGCTTCGAGCTGATGATTCATGAAGAAGTGGAGAGGGGCGGAGCGCTGTCTCCCGACATGCTGAATGAGATCTGGCATGAGCTTACCAGGAAATATTACGGCCCCGCTCTCAGTATGGATGATTACATCCAGTATAAATGGGCCCGAATTCCTCACTTCTACTACACTTACTATGTCTATCAATATTCCACTTCGTATGCCGCTTCGCAGGCAATATTGGATAAGTTCTTGAAAGGTGAGGAGGGAATTATTGAAAGATATCTGCAGCTTTTGTCATCCGGCGGCAGCGATTATCCAATCAGTCAGCTTGAGACCTGCGGGGTCGATATGACCACCGCAAAGCCGTTCGAGGCGACTATCAAGCTGTTTGAAGATCAGGTTAACGAGGTCGAGAGACTGGCACTTTAGACTATAGGAAAGGAAACATGGGATTTCTTAATAAACTGTTCAACCGGGAGCCAAAACCGGGCAAACCGCAGGAGCTCGGGGACGCCGATTTCGATCAGAAAGTCCTGGCCTCCGATACCCCGGCGGTGGTCGATTTTTGGTCGTCCAGGTGTGCTCCCTGCCAGGTAATGAGCGGCCTTCTTAATGAGCTCGGACCTGATTATGCCGGCAAAATCAATATTTTTAAACTCAATGTCGACTATAATGCTCAAGCGGCAGCACAATATCAGGTGCGCAGTGTCCCCACGCTCGTATTATTCAAAAACCACCGCCCGGTGGAAAGAATTGTCGGCCTGGTGCAGTTAAATCCGCTCAAAGAAAAACTGGATAAACTGGTCGAATAAAGGATTTTAGCCGATTTAGGGCCTGTTTCGGCCAAAAATTCATATTTGTTTCAAAAAAATACAAAAATCATATTATTTTTTGGGAGCTTTTAACCGAACTCTGGTATTATATAATGTGAAAATTATGAGCCCCGTTTCTCAGAATCATTCAAGGAGCACATATGTCAAAATTGAGCCTGATTAGCATCATCACTGCTGCAATCTTCCTTCTTGGGGGGAATCTTCTTGCTGGAGACTCAAAAGACAAAGACAGGATCCAGCTTCCCAAAGGTTTAAAATATCAGGAAACCTGTCCTGTTACCGGTGGCAAAATTAACAAGGATTACTATCTGGATATCCAGGGACACAGGATATATTTCAGTTGCGAGGCGTGCATAGATTCGATGAGAGCCGATCCGGAAAGATATTTCAAGAAAGCTGGTGAGGAAGGCGTGGTTTTTGAAAATATTCTGGAGACATGCCCCATCAGCGGTGAAGAAATAGACAAAAGCGTCTTCATATATTATCAGGGCAGACTGCTCTATCTCTGCAGTAAAGAGGCGAGGAAGCTTTTCATGGAGGATCGACCGTCATATTTCAAAGTGCTCGATGAGCATATGAAAAGCGAAGCATCAAAGAAGGCTCAAAAATAGCCGCACCTCATCCCGGCCGGTGCATCACGATTTCCTTCGGTATTGAGTCAAAGGCGGACGAATTGTATCTTTCCGGGATGAAAAAGAGGGCTTCAGATCAGCTTCTTAAATATTCCAATATTTTTCACGCGCCAGATTAGAAGCCGCCATATCGTGAAAATAGTGCCTATCATATTATTAGTATCGTCAGCTCCAGATCTAAAATACTTCGTTTTTTCAGAGTGCATAACAGCTAATATTTCCTGTATCTTCATAAGCGTTGAAGGCAATATTCATCGCAGTGAGAAGGCCTGGACCAGATTCAGGCCGTTTTCCAGAACTCTATATCCTTCGACGGATTTGCTTGCAACTATATTTCCTTCAGAATCGACAAATTCGAATGTTATATCATATACACCCGGTTCGAGTTCCAGGTCGGAAACATAAATCCGGTTCGGCAGAAGCCGCGAGCATCGAAGATCAGCATTCTCGAGGATATCCGTGCCGACATCGATAGCAGCTTTCTTGAGCCATCCCCCGAGCCCCCCGGTGTCAGCTTTCTCCTTAGCTTTGTGAGCGAACAGTCCCTTCACAATGGCGCGTGCCAGGGTCCTGATATACATCAGCGTCTTGCGAGCCTCATAGGTCTCTCGCGAGACCTTGCCAATATCTTCGATAAGCTGAAGCTGACCGGCAACTTCGCCGTTTATCTTTACAAACACCCGGTCTATCTGCGAGGGCCTTTCTATCAGCATCGGAATCGCAAATTTAAAATAATAGTCCTCCGAAACAGGCACCGGAAGATGGCCGTACTCGGTATCAGAGGAATCAGGGCCGTCATATAAAATCTGTACCAGATTGAGGTCCTTATCGGTCCTCAACCTGAGATTTAATGCCTCTTTCACCGGCGCTCTTCCGGATAGGGCTACTACGCTCAGGATATAACCGTTCTCAGAATAGTACTTAACATCAGGCATCGGAAAATCGTACACATCCGGCTGGCTCTGGAAAGCGTTCACCAGGTAGTCATAGGCGATACGCGCATTGTCATAATCCCCCCGGGAAGCATACAGATGCATACCCAGATAACGTGCGAAAGCATCATTATTGAAGCGCACATCCGGAGCCTCATATTTCAAGCCGGACAAAACCGTATCCTCATCGGCGGTCTTCTGAAACTGCTGAGCCAGGTCAACATATTTCTGCTCCAGGAGCTCCAGTTTGAGATTTGCGCGGCGCACCTCCACGAAGGCATCCTCGGCATTATCCATCGCCAGATAATTCAGCGCCTTGAAGATATTTGTATACAAAACCTCATAATCCTCGCCGGGATATTCCAGCACATTATCATTTATCACATAGGAGAGCGCCGCGCGGGAGATGCTTCTGGTGAAGAGTTCCTCTGCGGAATTTTCAGCCTGGGTCAGCTTGGCATTACTGCTGTCGAAGTTGGCGGCGTAATAATTCGCAAGACCGGCATCCAGGTAATATAGAAACCGGTCCTTATCAGCAAACTTATTATTTTCCCGGGCGTTCTCGAGCTTGACCACGGCAGAATCGTACTCTCCCTCCAAAAGGTCGGCATTAATCGGATCATAGAAGCCCTTTTGAGTGGAAAGTGAACTGCACGAAATAAAGAGTGCAAAAATAAGGATCGCCCAGGGTATTATCTTGAGGCGATTTCTTATAGCCAATTTCGATCTACCACTTGGTTTTGCCCTGGGAAATGCCCTTCTTGATCGACTTGCTTCCGATCCAGACTTTCTCATTGGTTTCGATATTGATCAGCTCCAGGTCGGTCTGGTAGGATACGGTCATCTTGCCCTCAAGCTGGTCGGTTATCGATTTTATTGCTCCCAGGAGAATGAAGTCTGCGCCGAGTTCTTCCCGCAGCCTCTTCCTGGTCTCAGCCGAGGCCCATTCATCCTGATCCAGACGCTCGTCACGAACGTCTTCGCGCTGGAATTTGTTGGCCACAAAGCGAACCTTCCCGGAGTTCAGCAGTTCCCGTTCAAAATCGGTTGTAAATGTTTCCACATCAATATGTTCGGAGGAATTGTTCCTGATCCGCCCGACCGTGACCACCGGACGTTCACCATTCTGCTCAACAAAATTGATAAGCCAGGGCCGGTTGAGGGCATCCGTTATCATCTCCTCTGCCACCAGGCGGGAGTCGGTGTCGTTCCATTTTCCGCTCAGGTCGGTTGTGGACTCCGGGTCAAGCCGGGTGACCTCGCGCTGGGAGCTGCACCCTGCAATTATTAAGAGGACCAAGCCAAGAATTATAATCTTTTTCATCTTAAGTCCCTTTCCCTGTGATTAAATTCCGTTTATAAACTATGCTTTTTCGGCTTATATACTTATAAGCGGCAAGATTATATAAATATTTTAGGATTTCTGGCAAGTTATTTTTGTGTGCACCGGGGTCACAGGCTATTTGTCCTCTATCCTGATTACTCGGCCACAGAAGGGACAGATCACCCGTTCGCCCGAAAAATATGGTGAAAGCTGGATCGTCTCTCCACACTTGCATTTGAAGGACTGCCATTCTGAACCCTGGCGCCGATAGAGCTGCTCGCCTTCACTGGAATGCTTCTGAGTTTCCCTCTCATTTTCTTTGGAACGTTTTTGAGCCTTCTGAACGCCCTCCAGGATCACACCAGCAGCGGCCATTTGTGCCAACGGGACCTTATTACTGGCGCCGCAGCGGGGGCAATCGAATTTCTCTTTTTTGAAATCAGGCGGAATTTTCATCTTCAGTCCGCATCCCACGCAGGCCATGAAAACATATTTATTCACCGCGCGCATGATATCGCCGAGTTCGCGTTTCTCGTTTTTTGCCCCCTCTGGCTCCTCGGCTTCCAGGCTGGCCTTACGAATCGGGATTTTTTCCTTGTCAGCCAATGCCGATGGCGGAATCAAGCCTCCGCCTTTGCCGGTAACCTTGTTGAAGGCGCTCTGGTAATCCATGTAGCCGGCGCCGCTGGCAATCGATCGCAGGATTTTTATTCGCTCTGAGAGGGGGGGATGCGTGCTGGTCAAATCCGAGAGTTTCCGGCCTTTTTTCTTCAACGGATTTACTATGTACATCGGCGCGGTGGCCTTATTGACCCGGGGCATATCCTCCGTGGAATTCGCCAGTTTCTCCAGGGCTGAGGCCAATCCTTCGGGATAGCGCGTGAAGCGCACGGCCGAGGCATCGGCCAGATATTCACGCTTGCGTGAAAGCGCGAAATACATAAGCTGTGCCGCTATGGGCGCCAGTATTGCAAATACAATTGCCACAATCATAATTATGGCCTGCGCCTGTCCGCCGCCCTTTCCGCCGCTTTTTGACCTGAAACGCCTGGATGATCCCCCGGTGAACCAGAGGCTCCTCAAAAAAACATGCGAAATCATAATTATAGCGCCCAGCATTATCCCGGCATGGGTCATGAACTGCACATCACGGTTATGAACATGGCCGGTTTCATGCGCGACCACACCCTGAAGCTCATCGCGATTGAGTTTTGCAAGCAAGCCTGCGGTCACCGCAATAGCGCAGTTTTCCGGTTTACGTCCAATCGCAAAAGCATTCAAAGCGGGAGTGTCAATAATGTAAACTTTGGGCATAACAGGAAGTCCGGCGGCGATCTTCATCTCCTCCACAACATTGAAAAGCCGGGGATGAACATCGGGCGTCACCCGTTTTGCGCCGCTCATATTGAGGATGATCGAATCGCCGGAAAAATAGCCGATCAGGGACCATATCCCCCAGATCAAAAGCGCAATTACTACACCGCTCCATCCACCCTCAGGGCCGCCATAGGCGGCACCGACAACATACCCGAGAACAAGCAGGAAAAGGCCCATGACTATGAAAAGCATCATGGACTTGCGTTTATTTAATTGAATCAGTTCCCACATAGAAAATTCAATCAATAGTCAAAATCAACTTTGGGAACCTCGCGTTCGGCATCCTCTTCGATCTCGAAGAATTCGGCTTCCTTAAAATTGAACATTCCGGCGATTATATTGGACGGAAACATCTGGATCTTATTATTGAAAAAGAGGGCCTGATCATTGTAGTTCTGACGCGAGAAGGCGATTTTATTTTCGGTAGAGGTTAATTCCTCCTGCAGGGCCAGGAAATTCTGGTTGGCCTTCAGATCAGGGTAGTTCTCGACCACGAGGAAGAATTTGCTCATGGCGCCGTTGAGTTCGCCCTCGGCCTGGGCCTTATCGCCCACCGATTCAGCCGCCATCGCCCTGCTGCGTGCCTTGGTAATATTCTCCAACGTTTCGCGTTCATGCTTCATGTAGCCCTTGGCGGTTTCCACCAGGTTGGGTATCAGATCATGCCGCCTTTTGAGCTGCACGTCGATCTGCGACCAGGCGTTTCTGACCTGATTTCTAAGCCTGATCAGGCTATTGTATGCCCCGATGACCCAGAGAACTACAAGAACCAGGATCACCAGAATCACGATCAATGCTATCAACATGCATTTATCCTTTCATAAGATTTTATTCTCCAAACATTTCCTTCAATAATTTTACTACTTTTGAACCCTCCCCATGATCCATAAATTCTGCAAAATTCCTGAGCTCACCCCTGTCAAACCAGAGGCCGTGGCTGTTTCTGCAGCGATCTATGAAAATCTTCTTGTCCTTTCCGATTTCGATCTCCTCCATTTTTTTTAGACATATAGGACATTTCCGATAGGTCTCAGTCTTTTTGGGGGCCGGAATAGCCTCTTTCAGGACATGCTTTACTTTTGATTCATCGCCCAGAAGTATCCCGAGTTCTCCGGAGTCAAGCCAGATTCCGCCGCATTCAAGGCAGTAATCGACCTCCACCTCGTTAACCTCAAGGACAATCATAGGTTCATCACAAGAAGTACAGTTCATTCGATATCTCTGTATAAGTTGCGGAGATTGCCGCCATTTATAATACATACTAATGAATTAACTATTCAAGTAAATCAAAAAATTAATTTCGGATCGGAAAGGGTTCATGTTCCGGCCGTTCAAGCGGCTCCTGCTCGATTTTCTGCATCAGGACCTCTATGGCCTTATAAAGCTGGGCATCATAGCCGCGTTCCATTTCAGCCGGATGCTGCTCGACAATTATGTCCGGCTCGAAACCTACGTTTTCCACTACCCAGTTGCCCTCGGTATCGTAGACACGATAATCTGGCACGGTGATATGACCGCCGTCAATCAGTGGATAATAGGCGGATATCCCCACCAGTCCTCCCCATGTACGTGTACCTATTACCGGCCCCAGTCCCATAGTCTTGAAGTCGAGGGGAAACTGATCCCCTCCGGACCCGGCCCGGTGATTGGTGAGACAGACAGTGTGTGCACGGGTTACGATCGCGGGCGAGGTCTGATCCTGGGAATGGCGACGGGTCCAGTAGGCCAGCACTTTTTTCCTGTAACGGTTAAGAAAGATATCGGGATCGAGACCGCCGCCATTATTTCTTCCATCCAGTATTATACCCTTCTTCTGGGTCTGCGGATAAAACTGCCCCGGGAAAGATCTTGCGCTCGAGGTATATGTATCCGGGAAAAAATGGTAACCTATCAGGCCGTTCGAAACAGAATCGACAATCCTGCGGTTTTCTTCCACCCAGCTCAGGTAGCGCAGAACGAATTCTGATTCAGAGGTCTCGGTAATGACCTCCCTGGCCCCCTGCGTGGTCGGACGATCATTTACCAGGAGTGTTACCTGCTGATTGGCGAGATTTTGGAAATAGCTGTAGATGCTGCTGTCGGCGGTAATCAGATCCCCGTTAACAGCGAGCAAGTAATCACCCACGTTAACATCAACCCCGATTCTTCCCAGAGGCGACCTGGAATCCATATTCCAGTATGACGCGGAATACATCTTCTTGATCCGGTAAAGATTATTTTCCTGGTCAATCTCAAAATCCGCCCCCAGCATGCCCACATTGACCCTTTCAGCTTTCCTGTAACGCTCACCTGAATAGACATACGTGTGGGAGGTGCTTAATTCCGCGATCAGTTCCCCGATTATATACTCCACATCCTGGCGGTTGGCGGCATATTCTATAAGCCTGCGATACTTATCGCCGATTGCGGGCCAGTCCATGCCATGCAAATTGGGATCATAGAAGAAGTCTCTTTCGATTCTCCAGGCATCATCAAATATCTGATACCATTCGGCAACCGGATCGAGCCGCATTTCCACCCGGGAGAGCTCAAGCGGATCGCCGCTTGAGCTGGTGGCGCTTGAGCTTATAATCCCGACCTTGTCTCTCTGGCGGTACACAATGCTCGAGCCATCGGCCGAAATTTTGTAATCCTCAATATTTTTCATGACCTCGGATTCTTTCCTGTCTTCAAACGAGTAGGCATATAAATCCATCGGCCCCACATCCCGAAGCTCAAAAAAGTTGAAATCACCCTTATCTTTGTTCAGGTAAAACAACCGGGAATCATTGACAGCAAGTTTACGGTAATTACCTTTTTCCAGAGGCAGCTTCTCAATTCTTTCTTTTATGCCATCAAAGTCGATCAGCACATTTCCGTTTTCAGCTTTGCCGGTGTCATCCTGCTCTGCGCCTTCCAGAGGCAAAAACGGCTGCCCGTCCTTTCTAAGCGTGATAGCAAATATTCCGGCCACATCCTTGAAGACCATTTCCCATTCATAGTCGCAAAAAGTCGGATCGAAAAGCCTGTTTGAGGCAAAGAGAATATGATTACCATCTTTGGTAAAGACCGGCGAGAAATCGTGGTAGAATCCATCAGAGATATGATATATCTGGCCGTTTTCAAGAGAATAGATATAAAGCTGCAGCATAAGGTCTGAATTCATTCTGGAGTAGACGATAAAGCGGCTGTCGGGTGACCAGGAATAATCAGAGATCTCTTTCTTATCAAATGAAACATCCATAAACTCATAATTGGCCTTATCCACTTTTGTAATCCTGCGGCTCGCGACATCGATATAGTAAAGGGTCAGGGTTTCATCAGTGTAAGCCAGTTTCTTACTATCGGGAGACCAGCGCAGGGCATGCCTGTAACCCTTTTTATGATCGGTTAACTGGATCGGCTGCTTTTCTCCCCCCGGATCAATCAGATGAATTTCATACTCTCCTCTTTCATCCGAAAAAAAGGCAACCCATTCACCGTCAGGAGACCATACCGCCTCGCGCTGACGCGATCCCGATGACTCCGTTAAATTTTCGGTCAGGCCCGCTTCTTTGGTGACAGTGAAAACATCCCCCCGGGCCACTACCAGTCCGGCCCTGCCGTCGGGAGCGCAATCGGCATATGTAATATGTTCTGCCGCTTTCACAAATCGCGGGCGTCTCTCCGGAAGGTCGGTCTCAATTTGAACCGGTATCCGTTTGGTCTCACTTGTAGTGACATCCAGCAGCCATAGTGAACCTCCAAGCTCATATACTATTTTGCTTCCTCCCATGCTGGGCCGACGAACATCAAAATCCTCATGATATGTAACCTGCTCAATCTCTTTAGTGCTGAGATCATAAGAGAAAATATTCAAGCGGTAACTGCGGTCGGAGTTGAAATATATTTTTTCACCGATCCAGAGAGGAAATCTGTCGGAGCCCTTGAAATCCGTAAGGTGTCTCAGCTCCTTCGTATCAAAATCATAATGCAGGACATCTTCCGCCGTGCCCCCATAATATCTTTTCCAGTTGCGTTCTTCCCTGCCGACATGCGTGTAGGCTATCTGCTTCCCATCCTCCGAAAATGTACCGAAGTATATTTCATGAATCGGTATGTCCTCGAGACCCGTGCCATCCGGGGATATCATATACAGGCGCGACCCGGTCATGAAGTTCTGACGCAATGAGCGGAACATTATCTTGCCATTTAGCGGATGCCAGCCAACGATGTCGTCAGAACCGGGATGATAGGTGATACGTGTTATATCGCCGCCGAAGAGATTCATAACATAGACATCACTGTTCCCGTCATACGAACCGGTAAAAGCGATCAACTTCCCATCCGGAGAGAATTTCGGATAGCTTTCGTCGCCATCGTGGATGGTTATTCGGCGTGCCACTCCCCCCTCGGTATTCACCGTCCAGATATCCCCGCCATAAACAAAAGCCACAAGTGTATCATGAACATCAGGCTGAAGCATAATAGGCATCTCCTGCAAATCCTGCGCTGAAAGAGAGGCCAGACCCAGGAATATCATGAAAATAGCTCTACCCAAAATGGATAAACACGATCTGCGATACATCTTAAACTCCTGTATGATTTTATATTTTGCCAAATTCACCAGCGCTTAGAGCACCCCGTAATTTCTCTCATATACGAGACAAAATAATTATAGTTGTGAAAAATAACACAAACATCCGGCATAGTCAAAATTAAATAATTCAATACCAGCGCTCTTTCCAACGTGATTCAGACCGGGGAACAAAGTTAGACAAATTGGAGTTGCAAAGTCTGTAAAATCCAAAAAGGAGGTAAGATGCGTTATATTATTTCTCTCATGCTTGTATTATTTATGTTCACCGCTGTACAGGCCGAGCTGATCACCAGGACTGTTGAATATATGGATGGAGATGTTGTCCTGGAGGGCTATCTTGCATATGACGACAGTTTCGGAGGTAATCTTCCGGGCGTTATGGTTGTTCACGAATGGACCGGGATTAACGATTATACCAGAAAGCGAGCCGAAATGCTGGCCCAACTCGGCTATGTTGCCTTTGCGGCAGACATTTACGGCAAAGGAGTACGTCCCCAGACCGCCGAAGAGGCCTCCCAGCAGGCATCGATTTACAGGCAGGACCGCGAGTTGATGCGCAGCCGTGCCAATGCCGGGCTGAATTATCTCAGGGAGCTTGACCTGAGCGATCCCACCAGGCTGGCCGCTATCGGATACTGCTTCGGAGGCGGAGTCGTTCTGGAATTGGCCAGGAGCGGAGCGGAAGTTAATGGTGTTGTGAGCTTCCATGGCAATCTGGATACTCCCAATCCGGAAGACGCCAAAAATATTCTGGGCAAGGTCCTGATACAGCATGGCGCGGCCGATCCGCATGTGGGCCGGGAGCAGGTCACGGCCTTCTGGGATGAGATGCATAATGCCGACGTGGACTGGTACATGACGGCCTATGGCGGAGCGGTACATAGCTTTACCAACCCAAATTCCGGAGATGACCCATCTACTGGAGTTGCCTACAATGCAGAGGCTGATATGCGTTCATGGGAAGAGATGCAGGACTTCTTTAACGAGATCTTTTAAGCTGTTCCAACCGGACGTAATATTTATCTGAACAGTCCGATTATATCGGTTCGGATGACATACAGACCCGGCATGCGGGGCAGGCGTTGCCGCAGCCGCAAATAAAAGTGGGTATTCAGGCGCCGGGTAGTTAATTATTATTAAGAAATTTTATTGAAAATATTTCTGGGGGCCACGGACGGGTCTTATTCTGAAAAACACAGCCGCTATCATAACAGGCCCGCATCCAATGCCCTGCTGATCAACTACATTTATACCGGGATCACCCTTCTGATTGCAGGGCGACCTTCGAGAAAAGCCTGAAATCAACACAAAAAAGCCATTGTCAAATCTATTACCGATCTATATATTGGTAATTGAACCGCTAAACTGCATCAAAGGATTAGATATGAATAAGAGACATCATTATCAGGCTTTTGTATGTCTGCTGCTCATAATATTCCTTCCTGCGGAAAGCTACTCATACCTGCACGAGAAGGCAATGGATGAGAAAGACATACAGACACCTTCAAGATTAATCGTGAAGGTAAAACCGCTTGAGGTCAACAGCTCGGGTCAAGGGGCGAGTGATTTAAACAAAGTTACGGGCAAAACAAGTCTCGATAAAAAATATGGAATCACGGACACCAAACTGCTTTTTGCGGGCAAGTCCGCAGGTTCAGCAAACGATCTACTTTCGAGGATTTATATACTGGAATGTCCTCGAAACACGGATCTCGAGTCTGCCGCCAGAGAATACGAAGCGCTGGAAGACATCGAATATGCGCATCCGGATTATTTGCTGGAGCTTTACCTGCCTCCGAACGACACGCATTATGGTATCCAGTGGCCGCTCAACAATGTCGGCCAGGGCTATCCGCATGTGCTGCGCAGGGACGGCGACTACAATGACACGTTGATTACAATGTATGGCACCGCTGGAGCTGACATAAATGCACTGGAAGTATTCGAGAATCCCCCTGATAATACTGCTCTGGTAATCATTGCGGTGATCGATACAGGGGTTGATATGGACCATCCTGAGCTGGCCGGAAGAATCTGGCAGAATCCAGGAGAGATCCCCGATAACGGTATTGATGATGACCACAATGGCTATGTCGACGATATCCGGGGATGGGACTATACCAGCGGCTTCGGCGCTCCGACTGTTCCGGATAATGATCCATCCGACTCGTACGGGCACGGCACACACTGCTCCGGAATAATAGCCAGCCTGACCGATAACTCGTCTGGAATTGGCGGAATTGTCTCCGATTGTAAAATAATGCCCCTGAAGTTTTATCCTGTTATGCTGTCTTCATACGCTGCCGCAGCTATTGTTTATGCCGCTGATAATGGCGCAGATGTAATCAGCATGAGTTTCGGCTATCCCTGGCAGGTTGAGGTTCTGGAAGATGCCCTGGAATATGCCCGCTCTAAGGGTGTGGTTCCGTGTGCAGCCACAGGAAATGATGGGATTGCCTTCTCTAACTACCCCGGAGCATATCCATCTGTCATTTCAGTGGGCGCCTCAACCAGTGATGACGAGGTTGCTTTCTTTTCCACCTATGGAGAGCAGATGGATGTCGTAGCTCCCGGTTACTCTGTACTATCCCTGCGGGCTGCAGGAACTGATATGTATGCACCGTCTGAACCGAATGTCCATATAATTGATGAAAATTATTATGTCGCCTCGGGGACCAGCATGGCTTGTCCCCACGCCGCCGCGGTGGCAGCGTATATGATGTCCGCTTCACCCGGGTTAACGCCGGACGCCGTTCAGCAAATCATGCAGAATACTGCCGACGATGTCCTCGACCCCTATGGCGGTGGACTAAATCTTCCCGGATGGGATCAGTACAGCGGGCACGGCAGGATTAATCTTGAAAATGCGCTGGCAGCCGTGCCGGCAATAACAGCCCGCATCACCTCCCCCCTGCCTAACGAGATTCTGGCAGGTGAAATTGATGTAAGCGGCAGCGCTGCTGGTGATGATTTTACAGAATACACTCTGGAATATGGGATCGGCAGCAGCCCGGTATCCTGGACAACTATCACTAATTCTACCAGCCCCGTAAGCGACGCCGTGCTGGGAACATTCAATACTGCCGGCTTAAACGGAAGCTTTACGATAAGGCTGCGTGTGGGAGAAGATAATTCTGACCAGGTGACCGTTAATGTAGCCAATGATATAGTAGCATATATTTCCGCGCCACTGGAAGATGATACGGTTATATCCCGGGTAAAAATCTATGGCTCGGCTACCTGCCCCGGCTTCAGCCACTATTCACTTGAATATAAAGCAATCTCCGGCTCTGTCTGGAATCAATTTGGGCAATCTGCAATTCCGGTCAAAGATGATTTTCTTGGTGAATGGAAGGCCAGCGCTCTTGAGACAGCGAACTATCATCTAAGATTGAGTCTCTATTCAGACTCGGGAGTTGTGGCCCAGGATACAGTGGAAGTATATTTAGAACATATTCTGGCCCAAGAAGGTAACTGGAAAATCGAGGTTGCGAACCAAATATCGACTGTGCTTAATTATGGCGATTTCGATAACGACGCTGTAAACGAGATAGTGGTTGGCACTGCCTCGGGAATCAAATTCTATACTCCGGAAGGAACCGAAAAAACGGATGGTATGCCTCAGCCGCCGGCCTATAACTTCCGGATACCGCCGGCTGTGGGAGATCTTAACGGCGATGGTCTGGACGATCTCGTCGCGGTTGGCAAATCCGGGACTGCGGGAAAGTTATACGCACATATCTCTAATGGACAGTCTTTCACGACAACGTTGCTTGCTGTTCCGAATGTCAGCGCATATGATCAACAATCGATTCAGCTTTTTCCTGTAATATTTCTAAAGGATATCGACAGCGATGATAAGGACGAGATCTTCTTCTACGAGCCGCCTGACTGCTGGATTTATGATTCTGACGGCTCTCTCATAATGCGGATTCCCGCTCCAGGATTAGGGTCCTTTTGCCAATACCTGTCTAACGACAGCGATGGGGATGGTATGGACGAACTCTATGCTTCACATCAAACCCTCTACCAATTTGATGCGGATGGCGTCGTGTTGGATAGCTTTGACCTCACCATGGATATAGCCATGAATTGCGATACGCGCGGGATAAGTGCGGTAGATATCGACTCCGACGACAAGCGGGAGATCATAGTCTATGTTGCCATGTCGGACACACAGGAAACCTATTGGGTTTATGCTTTCGATGAGGGCCTTGCTCTGAAAGACGGTTGGCCGCATAACACCGGCATTAATACCTTTCTTGTTCCGCCCGCACCGATCTTCGGTGACCTGGACCGGGATGGAGCACCCGACTACTTCAGCGCTTTCTATGAACTTGTGCACTGTATGATCTATGGCTGGAAAATCGACGGCTCAACCTATATACCCGGCTCCGGTACGCCATTATTTGCTACACCTGAAAATCCAGGGGAAATGATTACCTGCATCATGGCAGATATCGAAGGCGACAGCCGTCCGGAGATAATAGCGGAAGTTAAAGCCGACATTTTTCTCAGCTATGATATAGAGAGACTCATGGCCTGGGATTATCTCGGTAATCCATTGGCGGGATGGCCGATAGTCGTGAGACAGCAAGATCAGCCCATAGAAAACTTCGGGATTGCGACTCCTACAGTTGGGGACATCAGCGGCGACGGCTATGTTGATATGTTATTTTCAACCTCTTTGAATGAGGTTTTATTCTTGAGCTTCGATGTTCCGCATAACCCCAACTACTCACCTGTACCAATGTGGCGTTATAACCGCAGGCTCAATAATTTATCCAGCCTCAGCATAGATTTTGCGTGCGGCGATACAGATGGGAGCGGGGCAGTAAATATTAGTGATGCAGTGTTGCTGATCAATTATATTTTCCTTGGCGGGGCCGCTCCGGTGCAGTTTAATATCGCGGATACCAATTGTGACGGCACAGTCAATTTATCTGATGCTGTGTTTATAATTAATTATGTATTTATAGAAGGATTTGATCCCTGCGACGTCAATGGTGACGGCATTCCGGATTGCTGATACAGGCTCAGGCATGAATCTCGACCAGCCTTTCGGCCGCCTCCATACCGGAGAGCGCTGCGGCCTCGATAGAGCAACTGCCCCTTCCGAAACCGTCCCCGGCAAACAGCAGCGGAGAGCCGCCGTTAAATAGAAAATATCTTTGCGGAAAAGTCCTGTTCGGCTGGCTGTAACGCCAGCGGTGTATCCGGTAGCCGAGCGGTTCATATCCAAGAAAATCCCTGATTTCAGCAAGAAGTATCGAGGCTATCCTTTCATCATCAGAGTCCCACCGTTCCTGTGCGAATTTTGCGGTGGAATGTGCCACTACGCCGCAAGGTTCATCGGTAATCCCTTTTGTGTAGCTGTCCGAAATCCATTTAACCAGGCTGCTGTCCGGTACCAGGCCCCCGGGCATGGGAATTTTTGACTGGCGGTCCATAATATACATGGCTGCAATACACCGGTCATAAGAGATCTTGCTCAACTGTCTATTTGTATCGGGATCAAGCTTGAACTCGCATTGGCTGAGAAGCTGAAGAGTTTGAGGCATGGGGGGTGTCATTATCAGGGCCGGCGCCTTAAAATTGCCCCCTGCTGATGTGACAATTTTCCAGAGATTTTTCTCGAAACAGATTTCAGTTACTTTTTCCCCGGTAATAACATCCAGACCGGCCGCCAGGGATTTGGGAATATGGTTCATGCCATTCGTTCCATAGTAATGAACTCTCCTGTTTTTTATCTCGGAGTCCTTTTCATCAGGCCAGCCCTCATACCATACTCGGGCAGCGCCCAGGTCGGCAAACCCTTCTACCAGTTCCCGGAAGCGGGGATCGTCAGCCGTAAATGACTGGGCGCCATGATCAAAACGCGCGCCATTAATAATTCGTGTGGATGCTCGCCCGCCAACTCCCCGGCCTTTATCGATGACAGTAATATCAATACCTTGGTCCTGAAGCTTACGTCCGGCAACCAGTCCCGAAATTCCTGCTCCTATAATCAAACATCTGTCAATAGGGATTTTCTTGGGCAATTCCTCATATCCTTCTGAACCTGATCTTATGCTCATAAACGTCGCTGAAAACATGTCTGTTCCTGAATAACCCGTCATCAAAGCCAAAGGATATCGCCTTATTGTCTAATAAATATCTAATATTAAATAGCCTAATTCTATCCCGCATATCCGGTTCTGGGTTTATTTAACTGCCAATATAATAGCAGGTTATGACAATCACAGAGGCGCAGCATAATTTATTTACAAAAATATTGACATCATGGGAACATTACTTAGACACTATATGTTAAAACCGGCAGAAATAAAAATAAACTCATTCTTTAAAAAGGAGAAGCAAAAATGCTTAAATCAAAATTATTCTTTGGATTAACCGCAATGGCTCTGTCATTTGTCTTTCTAATTGGATGTGACGATGATGACAACGCAATTAATTCCAATCCCGCAACTACAAGTGTCAGGGTGATTCATGCCAGCTATGACGCTCCCGCTGTTGATGTTCGTGTTGATGGCAGCGTGGCGATCACAAATCTGGCTTATGGGGAATCCTCCGGTTATGCCCAGTTAAATACGGGCAGCCGCAATATCGCAGTTACACCTGCCGGTTCAACCACGCCGGTAGTTATCAATGCTGACCTGGAATTAGCAGAAAATACTGAATATACCGTCTATGCTGTCAATGGTTTGAATTCAATCGAGCCAATAATCAGTGTCGATGATCGTTCCGGGCGTGCGGATAAAGCACAGATAAGGTTTATTCACGCCTCTCCGGATGCACCGGCGGTGGATATCAAGCTGAACAGCGGTACCGGCAGTACCGTGTTTTCGGACGTCGCCTTCAAGGATATTGAAGATTATGCCGCCGTTGATCAGGGTTCATATGTATTCGCAGTTACTCCGGCCGGAAGCAGCAGCGAGGTAGTGGTATTCAATCCTGTCGAAGTCCAGAACGGGAATCTTTATACTGTTATTGCTCTCGGTACTCTGGATGCCGGTGACCAGTATCCGTTTGTTGTCAGGGTATTTGTTGACAACGGCAACGGTAATGCGTCCCTTGATCTCAGCGCAGGTTCTTCTAACGTAATGGTTATTCATGCATCTCCCGATGCCCCTGCGGTCGACCTCCTGGTTGACGATTTCAAAGTGAATACAAGCGGATTGCCCTTCCCTCAGAATACGGGCTATCTCGCGCTTTCGGCGGGAGACAGGAATTTCAAGGTTAATGCCGCAGGCACCAGCACGACAGTTATTGATGCAACCGCCACGCTTGTCCCGAACGGAAACTTTTCAGTTTTCGCAGTTGATGTGCTCGCAAACATCATGCCCCTGGTGCTGGCAGACGATCTGAGCGCGCCCGCCGCCGGTAAGGCTCATGTACGCTTCCTGCATCTCTCACCGGACGCACCGGAGGTCGATATCACTCTACCTGACGGCACGATTGTATTTGGCCAGTATGAATTCAAAGAGTCCTCGGCTTTCACCCCGCTTGATGCGGGCATGTATGATCTCGAGGTCAGAGTTTCCGGTACTCCCACAGTCGCCCTGAATCTCGACAATATCAATCTCGAAAGCGGTAAGATTTATACCGTATTCGCCAGAGGGCTATTGAGCGGTTCCGGCGACCGAGCTCTCGGGGCCGAGATCATAGTTAATAACTGAAAAATCACTACGATTTTCAGATAAATCAAAGGGCCGGATTGCGTATCAATCCGGTCCTGCATTTGTTGTAATAACAAATCCTGAATTTTAATCCGAAAGTTCGGATTTGAATCTCGCGGTCACCGTGCCGAAAGCGTCATTGGTCGCCTTCAAAAGCTCTTCCATTTCCTTTTTAACGTCTTTCCAGGAATCATCCTCAACCGATTTCTTGAGCGCATCGAACTTCTCATTGAAATTGCCGAGCATCTTCTGAAGATTGTCGATCATCTCGTAATAGGCATCCCGGTTCTGTTCATCCTGGGTATCGGCCTGTACCTGGAGCTGAGCCAGCTGGGCCTGCCATACATCCTTCTGTGATTGCAGCTTTGCCAGATAATCCTGTCTATCATCCATTACCTGCTCCTCTTTCATATGATCCATTATTTAATTATAACCAATATCCTTTTCGCCCGTAGAATTCGAATAATCTCTCTTCATAATCACGATCGACAGGAATGGACCTGTCAAATTCCGGGCTCTCCTTGATTTTTTTTCCGGTGAGATCAACATAGATCTTGGATTCGCTCCAGCTCACTCTGTCGACCCACATCTTCGCCAGCAGGACTTTTTTCCCGGGAAGTATCCTGCCCGTGCTTACCACCAGGTAGAGAATCTGCCAGGTTTGATCGTCCGCGATGAAGTCTTCGACATCGCCAATCTCACCATCAATCCCTTCCAGTCTATATTTAATGACTTCTTTGCAGCTTCTGACGATCGGTTTCTCCTGTGATTCATCTTCGTCAGCCGACCTGACGTCCTCTTCATCGGAAGGATTTACGGCGGTGGTATAGGCGCCCGACATAATCCCGCTGACCCAGTAGGGATGCCATCCATAATAACTGTATAACCTATCCTCGTATTGCCGCGACACAGGTTCATCCGCCGATAACGGGGGGCTTTTCTCGACCTCGTCTTTGTTCAGCTCGACTACCAGATCCTGATTTTCCCAATCGGTTTTTTTTATCTCAGCCGGAGGAATCAATACCTTGCGGCCGGTCAGCCAGCCTCCGGTGTCGATTACAACATGCCGTATGGTCCATTCATGATCATCGAAATTAAAATCAGAGACAGTCCCCAGAGCTTCACCGCCGGATTTGAGACTATATCCTTTGATATCATTAATACTTCGCAACATTGTCATAACTCCCTTTTTGTTTAGTTCGGCTGTCTGCAGTAGTATAAGGAAGTGAATTGCATTTGTCAAATCTGAAAGACCTGCAATCCACTGTCCCGCCGAGGTTCTGTGCTTGCTAATTCAAGAGTTCCATATAGTCATGCACTACTAAAATAAAAATCCGTACTACTGCGATAGTTGCGGAAACTATAATCCAGAAAATGAAATGCCGGAAATGTATTGACATTAAGGAAATTTGTCGGTTATTTCAAAATATATATAATGCATTAACTCTATTTCTCTCCATCCGGATTTTTAAAAGGGAGGACGAGACAAAGCAGACCCTTATTATCGGTCTGCAGTAAATCATAGTGTAAATAACATCTAAATCAAACACAAACATCAAAAGGAGTTTAAAATGGAACCTGTTTGGGACAAGGTGGTAGATATTGCCACGGTCTATGGCGCAAAAATAATCGGTGCCATACTAATACTCATCCTCGGCCGCATTGCTGTGGGAATTATCGCCAATGCTATCAGGCGAGCCATGGTGCGCTCCGAGGCAGACCCCACATTGACCAAATTTCTGGTGGCCCTGACCAAAATCGCTCTCTTCACCTTCGTAGTTATTGCCGCAATCGCAACCCTTGGTGTTCAGACCGCGTCCTTCGTGGCCGTACTGGGCGCAGCCGGTCTGGCAATCGGTTTTGCCCTGCAGGGTTCGTTGGCCAATTTCGCATCGGGTGTGATGTTGATTGTCTTCCGGCCCTTTAAAGCCGGCGATTATATCGAAGCCGCCGGTGTGGCGGGTAGCGTTGAAGAGATCCATATCTTTAACACCATATTGAAATCTCCTGACAACAGAAAAATCATTATCCCCAACAGCCAGGTCACCGGCGGGAGTATTACGAACTATTCCGCCAAGGACACGCGACGGGTGGATATGGTTTTCGGTATCGGATATGATGACGATATCAAGAAGGCCAAGCAGATTATGGAGCAGATTGTCAGCGAGGATTCGCGAGTCTTGAAGGACCCGGCACCCACTATTGCAGTCAGCGAGCTGGGCGACAGCTCGGTCAATTTCGTCTGTCGGCCCTGGGTAAAGACTTCTGATTACTGGGCGGTATTATTTGATATTCATGAAAAGGTGAAGCTGGCCTTTGACGAGAAGGGCATTTCCATCCCCTTCCCTCAGACCGATGTTCATCTTTATCAGGAGACCGCGGCAGAAAAATAGCGCTGCTTCGGTAAATATTCTTAAAGCTATAAACAGGATCAGGCCCGCCTGATCCTGTTTCTAAACCATTTCCCTGCCGTCCAAATCAAGAGCAGATAGAACGGGATATAACACATCAACCGCAAATGTATATTTTCGCTTAATGCTCCGGCCCACGGCGCGGGATCATGAATGCTGATATATACATTATAAGAGAGCAGAATCGCGCCTGTCAGGTACCAGAAAGCCGGCGACAGATTGCGGACTATAAGCGGGTATATCCAGACCAGATGCCAGGGAAAAAGAGCCGGAGTCAAAACCGCATAACCGCCGAACAGCGCAAACATCTTCTGATAGACATTGGCTCGAATGAATAACAGCATGAGCAACAATGCGCCCAATGCTCCCCAGATGACGTATCCCGCAGTATCGGTTGCAAAGAAGTGCAATAATATATCATAGGCTGAGGCATAGAAATGTGGATCCATCAGATGTGCGGGAAGGGCTCCGAATACATCAGGATCCGTCCCGATTGCATAAGGCAGGTACAGAAACGCCCCAAACAGCATAAATGCCGCCAGGAAAAACAGCCGCGACCAGCTTTTGAAATGAAAAAACATGAAGGGTAGAAAAAAGAATCCATAGAACTTAACGAAAGCAGCACACGCCATCAGAAGGCCCGACACCAGCGGCTTTTCTCTCTCCATACTTATGAAAGCCGCAATCAAAAAAGGCAGCCCCAGAATATTCAGATGTGCCGATACATAGAATTCCACCAATATCAATGGAGAGAACAGATACAACAGAAGATTCGCTCTTTTAACGCCGATAATCTGCAGCCACTTGAGCATCATAAAGAATGTCAGCACCTCAAAGAGCGCAAACATCAATTTAAATATAATAAGACTGCCGCCTCCGATCATATGAGCTGCCAGAAAAAAATCCTGAGCCAGGGGCGGATATGCAGTGCGCATGTGCGGGAAATGTATATTGGGATGGATTGTGCTGTCCCGCAGATGAGCCACCTCATCATCAACGGGGCTGTATTTGTATGGATTGATTCCATCCGCGCTGACCTTTCCATCCCAGACATACCGGTATATATCATCAGACAGATAGAAATGATCCCCCGCTCCCACCAGGACGATAAGCCGCACCGCCAGAGCGAGCAGGACTATAAAAAAGAAAAGGGTTCGATGTTCCTTTTCAAAGTCAAGTCTGCGTCCCGCAAAGAAGATTACCAGCGATAGAAGAAACATAAACTCGATCATGATGAGGAATCTAACCATGCGCGGTGATTCATAATCGGGATAGAACAGTATCACCGCCAGAAGCACGAACAGAAGAATCAAGACAACCACTGAGACAATCCGGATCACTTTTTAACGGCCTCCCTCAAAATGAGCCTCGAGAATCTAAGTTTTTGGCTGACAAAATCATACATAGCGCCCTGAATCCCGAATTATCTGTCGCAGCATCTGCTGCAGGGATCACAGCTTTGAGTTTAAGATCCTTTTGTGCCGAGGTTTCAAAACTTCTTTAATATATAATTACAGCCGCCTCCGGGATAATCAAGTTTAAAATTCATTTAAGGTATTCGACCCTGCCATCCAGGGCAAAAATTGCTGATAAGAGTGAAAATATAGGCTGCAAAAATCTGCCGAGACCATTCAGGTCGAGGCTGTATTGGCAAGCAGCTCGGGGAGTTCGGACAGGTCATGGATGAAATTCAATACATCATAGCTCTCGAATTGATGGCGTTCGGTCACGCCGCTCAAGACCGCCACAAATTTGATCCCGGCACGTTTCGCAGTCTCCGCGTCGACCTGGCTGTCACCAACATAAACCGAGTCCTCCGGGGAAGTATTCAATTTCATGAGTGCGAGTCGAAGTCCCTCCGGATCCGGTTTATTCTGTGAGACATTTTCTCCACCGATAATGGCCTCAAAAAACTGTTCTATCTTTTCCCGCCTGAGTATTTCCCGGATTCGGTAGCTGAATTTGGTTGAGACGATACCCAGCCTGTAGTCTCCCAATTCCTCCAATACCGTTGGTACAGTGCTATAAAGATAAGTCTTGTCTGTCATTACTTCATCAGCCCGGGCCCTGAACAACTTCCTGAATTCCTTTATCGTCTTCCCGCACCTGTGACCGGTAAATGTCTCGAATGTCTCAGGCAATGATTTGCCGATCGTCTTCTTTATCTCGTTGGGATCGGGTGCCGGCATTCCCAGGTTGTGAAATGCGTATGAGATGCAATCAATTATGCCCTCCGATGAATCTCCCAGCGTATAGTCAAAATCAAACAATATGCAATTAATGTTTTTCATGAATCAACCGCATCCCTCGGTTCAAGTGCTTCGCAACCATATAATCACAAATTATCATCGGACAGTCCAGAACATTATTTCAGGAATTCAATAATCTCATCATGAAATCTCTCTGTGGCCTCAAAATGAGGTATATGGCCGACATTTTCGAGTTCCACCAGTTTGCTGTCAGGGATCATGGCGGCCGCTTTCTTACCGAGTTCCGGATATTGGCCCAGCGTCGCCAGGACCTCGGGTTCCACAGTCCCACGGCCCAGGGTAGTTCGGTCTTCCTGGCCGATTACCAGCAGGGTCGGCATCTCAAGCCGCGGTAACTCGTACACGACCGGCTGAGTGTATACCATCTCAAATGTCAGAGCCGAGGCCATGGCCAGGCGCGGATATTCACCGCCAAGAGTCCAGCGGTAATGCACCATCACATATTCATCATATTCATCTTTCCAGTCAACGTAATATGTCCTGTGATAATCCCTGAGACCGTCTTCCGTATAATTAAGGATATTCTCATATGCACTTTCAACGGGAGTATAGGGAACTTTCAGGCGATAATCCTCAAGGCCGATGGGATTTTCCAATATCAGTTTGCTTACAGTCTCGGGGTACATCAAGGAAAACCTGACCGCCAGCATACCACCCATGGAATGGCCGACAAGCGAGACTTTATCAACTCCCAGCACCTCCAGGAGCTTCCTGGTATTCTCTGCCAGCCTGTGAAAGGAATAATGGATATTCGGTTTTGATGATTTTCCAAAGCCGATCTGGTCGGGCACGATTACGCGATATCCCTGATTACTGAGAAATTCGATGGTCTTCTCCCAGTAGGCTCCGAAGAAATTCTTGCCGTGAAATAATAGCACAGTCATACCATTCGGATTAGCTGGAGGCCGGATATCCATAAAGGCCATACGCACATCCTGACCCTCAATCTGCAGGGCAAGATATTGTACCTGATAGGGATAATCATAATTTTCCATGGCGATACCCAGTGGCTGCAGGTCCTGATCCGGTACGATTGTCTCCTGAGCATATCCAGGCAGCGCGAGCAGTATTAACAGAGAAAGCAGAGATAATATTGAATATTTCAGCATAAGCTCCTCACATCAGAAATGGGAATTAAGGCCTTCTTATTAAGACCTATTAACCGGCCTAAACTGAATAAAGTTCAGAGCGAAGGGATAAATAATGAGATCTGTGACATTTTATATTTGGCAGCGCAGTTTTTTAGTGTTTATTTGTGGTACGGAGAACAGATGAAACATATACCGATAACAATATTATTGCTGTTAACGGCAATTGCCGCGATAGCGGCTGCCCAAGCCGAGGAAAAAGGATACACTTACTACCAGCGAAAGTCGATAGAGGCATATCAGAATCAGGACATAGAAGGCTTTGTTACAAATACCGAACTGGCCTTGAAGCACAATCCCCATAGCGCGACCATGATATACAACCTTGCCTGCGGATATGCTCTGCTTGATGAAGTCGATACGGCCCTGGCTATCCTGAAAGAACTTGCCCTGATGGGAATCGACTACGGCATCGAAGATGATCCAGATCTGGAAGCGGTAAGACAAAGACCGGAATTCAATGAGGTCAGAGAGATTTATGAAGAGACACTGCGTCCCATAAATAACAGCAAAATCTTGTACGAGTTTCCCCGCATCGATCTATTACCCGAAGGGATTGCATACGATTCCAAAAGCGGCAGAATATTTTTCGGCAGTATGCATTATGGAACTATCTATGAGATAGACAATAATGGGAATCTGGTTGAATTCGCTGAGCTTGAAAACGAAATTCCGCTGGCCTGTCTGGGACTCGAAGTGGATACGATAAGGAATATCCTGTGGGCGATTGGCTCATCCTTCAACTTCAGGCAGGGATTCGTAGAAGAATACCAGGGTACCACCGGAGTATTTGGATTCAGCCTTGAATCCGGCGCAATGGTCAAAAATGTTGTCCCTCCGCATAAGGTTCCGCCCTCCGGGTTCAATGATCTTGCAGTCAGCAGTTCAGGGGATGTCTATATTTCAGGGGCAGGCGCGCTTGTTTACAGGAACGCTACCGGGAAACTCGACACGTTGATTCACGGTGATAAAATGGTTGGCTCTAATGGCATCACCCTCTCAACTGATGAGACCATGCTCTTTGTGGCCGATTATGCAGGCGGGATAGTTGTCCTCGAATTGACAGAGGGCCGCAGCAGGGAGCTCAAATGCCCGCCGGAAATATCTCTATATGGTATCGACGGGATGTATTTTTATGAGGGATCGCTGATAGCAATTCAAAACGCGTTCGATCCCTGGCGCTTGGTCAGATTTTATTTGAATGATGACTACACGGCAATTGAAAGCATGACTGTTCTCGAGCAGAAAAATCCCCGGGCTGCTGTAGCATTCACGGGCGCATTGGCAGGTGATGACTTTATCTATGTAGCCCATGGAATGCCTCCAGAAGAGATACCTGAATATATTCCCGCTCAGATAAGGGGCGAGATTGGCAAGGCGATGATCCTGCAGACCCCGCTGAAATGAAATAACAGTAAAATGAAAGAATAAAAAGGCCCGCCCAGTGAGGGCGAACCTTTTTGGAAGGCTATGCGCCGGAGATATTCGGCACCGGGATTATCTCCGGCTGACTTTATTTATCGCCATCCTCCCCCTCTTCAAACTTTAATGCCGCCGAGTTTATGCAATACCTCATACCGGTAGGCTCGGGGCCATCGTTAAAGACATGACCGAGATGCGCCCCGCAATTGGAACAGACAACCTCGTCCCTCACCATCCCCAGGCTCCTGTCACTCTTCAAATCCACATTCTCACTCGAAATCGGGGCCCAGAAACTCGGCCAGCCCGTCCCGGATTTATATTTCGTCCCGGAGTCGAAAAGTTCGTTTCCGCAAACCACGCACTTATATACGCCGTCCTTATAAAAGTCATAATATTCACCGCTGAACGGCCGTTCGGTGCCCTTCTCCTGAGTTACCTCATATTGCAGCGGAGTCAGTTCCGCTCGCAACTTCTTATCTGACCTTACGGATTTATCTAACATGTTGTTTCCCTCCTCTGCTGTAATTTTCTGTTCATCCCCTGATCCCCTCTCAGCCTGACCTCTTAAACTGTTACCTGCGGCCAGGTATATTAATATTCCGCTCAATGCAAGAATAAGAATCGGGAGTATTTTATTGGAAATATTGGATTTCATAACTTCCTCAAATTGCGCACTGCTCCATTCAGATTAAATAATCTCAAAATTTCATGAAATCGCCCCTGCCGTTCTGTTAAACAAAAAACCCTTTCTTTCGGTTCCATAAGAGAGTTGTAGCCTCACAGAGATTGCCGGGGCGAAATAATTCCCGGAATGGGATCCTCATAGCTGTTGACTTTCAGAAATAATCCGGCTTATTGTCGCTGGAATATTGAAGAGAACAAGGAGCATTTATCAGGCGGAGAATAATAGTTATCGGGGGTGGAGCTTCCGGGATTATGGCGGCCGGGCAAGCGGCCCATGAAGGCGCCAATGTGACACTGCTGGAAAAGAAGAACATCCCCGGCAGGAAACTTAGAATCACCGGCAGGGGGCGCTGCAATCTCACGAATATTGCCGAGGTCTCGGAATTTGTCAAGCATTTCGGCAAGAATGGAAAATTCCTGCGACAGGCCTTCGCACGCTTTTTCTCATCCGACTTAATTGATTTTTTTAACCAGATTGGGCTTGCCACCAAGATTGAAAGAGGCGGAAGGGTGTTTCCTGAAAGCGACAGGGCTCAGGATGTCGCAGATGCCCTGCTGACTTGGATTAAAAGCCAGAATGTGAGGATACATACCGAGACATCAATCAATAAAATAATCACTGACGATGACAGAATCACCGGGGCGGTCACGGATGCAAAGCGGGCAATAGAGGCTGAGGCCGTGATTATTGCAACCGGCGGGCTTTCTTATTCACTGACCGGCTCGACCGGCGATGGCTATCGCCTGGCGAAGTCGGTTGGACATACGATCGTGCCCACTCGTCCCTCGCTGGTACCGCTTGAAACAGGGGTGCATTTCCCTCAGCATCTGATGGGGCTCAGGCTCAAAAATGTAAGCGCTTCCCTTTATGTTAACGGTAGAAAAACAGCGCAGGAATTCGGTGAGATGGAATTCACCGATTATGGTCTGGATGGCCCGATCGTATTAACATTGAGCCGCAATGCAGTCGAGCCGCTGGAGCACGGCAGCAAGGTGGAGATATCAATCGATCTCAAACCGGCGCTTGATCATAATAAGCTCGATGCCCGCTTATTGCGCGATATCGACCGGCACGGCAAGATGCATTTCAATAACCTGCTCAAGGAACTGCTGCCCATGCAGCTCATTCCCACATGTATGGAGTCCGTGCAGATTGTACCCGAAAAAAGCGCCCATCAAATCTCAGCCGAAGAAAGGAAACGGTTGCGTTTGTGGTTAAAGGATTTTCGCCTGAATATCAGTGGACATCGTTCGTATGATGAAGCGATTATAACTGCGGGCGGTATCAGCCTGAAGGAAATCGATCCGCGCACAATGGAGTCGCGTCTGGTAAAGGGGCTTTATTTCTGCGGCGAGGTGCTGGATCTGGATGGCGATACCGGCGGCTACAACCTGCAGGAGGCATTTTCCACCGGATGGCTGGCCGGAAGGTCGGCTGCTAAAGCTGATCCTAATTCATAATTGACATTGCGGAGATGTTTGACCTTATTTCCTCTCTATGAATCTTATCATACTCACGGACAAAGACAGGACGGATGGCGGCAGTTATCTGCTTGAAGATCACAGGGCCGAACATATCCGCAGCATCCTTCAACTATCTGAAGGCGACTCAATTGAAATCGGCATCCTGAATGCGGGACAGGGCCGCGGTAGAATAACCACGATCGACTCAAAGCAGGTGTGCATAAGAGCGGAAAAGTTGGAGAAAAGAGACTATAGCGCTTTATCGCCACACATTGACCTGATCTGCGCTCTTCCCCGTCCCCAGACTTTGAAAAAGATTCTTCTGATCTGCGGGATGATGGCCGTTCGGAAACTCTATCTGATTCGCGCCAGTCGGGTGGAAAAAAGTTATTACCATTCCCCGCTTCTGAATCCCGATAATTATAACTCTTTTCTGATCGAAGGATTGAGCCAGGGAAAACACACCAGGCTTCCATCAGTTGAAATCCATGAAAGATTCAAGCCGTTTTTTGAAGAGATTCTACCTTCGATAGAGAAGGATGAGGAGCACACCGTGCTAAGGATTTTTCCTGATCCGGAATCAAATCGGACCATAAAAGCTTTTTATGATGGAAATGCCAGACGAATTTTGCTTGCCATCGGGCCTGAGGGTGGATGGGTGCCGTTTGAGATCGAGATGATGCAGGAGCACGGTTTCGAGAAGTGCACCCTTGGCCGCTGGATTCTCAGAGTGGAGCATGCGGTGACAGCGGCCCTCTCGCAGATTGAGATGATACGCCTTGAAAAAAAATGAGTTAAAATAAAAGGAGCAATCAATGGAACGAAGGAATATATCATCCGGATCACCTTATGAGAAAGCGATCGGATTCTCGCGAGCGGTGAGAATTGGGAATGTAATTTCCGTCTCTGGAACCGGTCCAGTTGCTGATGACGGCAGCACACACGCTCCCGGTGATGCCTACGGCCAGGCCCAGCGCTGCCTTCAGATTATCAAGAAAGCGATCGAGGATGCCGGCGCCACGATTGAGGACGTGATCAGGACCCGCATGTATATCGCAGGTATGGCAAAATGGGAGGAAGTTGCCAGAGCGCATGGCGAAGTCTTCTCGGAAATCCGCCCTGCCAGCACTTTGATAGAGGTTCACGGCTTCGTGCGCCCGGACTGGTATGTGGAAATCGAGGCGGACTGTATAATTCAGGACTGATGCTATGAAGAAGGCGAAAGTAGCTAAAAGCTATAAATCAGCATATCCCGATCCATTGATCCTCAGATCGGGTCAGAAGCTCAGGACTGAGGAAAAGGAAAGCGAATGGCCCGGATGGACATGGTGCGTTGATGATGACGGCAGGGCCGGTTGGGTACCTTCTTCCTACCTCCAGATTACAGAAAACACTGCCAGAGCCATAACCGACTATAACGCCAATGAGCTGACTGTCGATATCGGTGATGAATTGCAGTTGCTTGAAGAAGAGTCCGGGTGGTATTGGTGCGAGAATTCAAACGGTGAGCGGGGCTGGGTACCGGCTGAATGTATAAGTGACATTGATTAGGGAAAGCTTACTGTCCGCCCGCTATGGCGTCCTCGATCTCATCCAGCCTGGTTTGATAATATGGATTTTCAGGATGATTCTCGATAGCCATCTCGATGGCCTGAATCGCCCCCTCATAGTTTCCGCGAACCTCATAGATCTCCGCTAATGTGTTCAGCACCCTGGCTCTCATCTCGGGGCTTCCCGCTACCTGAACCGCACGCCGGGCATACATCTCAGCGGCGCCAAGGTTGACTTTTCTCTCCAGGCACCACTTGGCATAACCATAAAATTTGGTCGGATTGCTTTCCCATCCAGCGCCCATGCTCAGCTCCTTGATCTCAATCGCCTTGGCGGTATCGTGGGCAATTTGCAGGGCATGCTCCGCTACCAATGAATATCGATCCTCAGCATGCTGAGGATCTTTGCTCTCGGACGCGGCCTGGATGCTGGCATCGAGATATTTCCTGAGGCTATCAGTAGTATCAAATTTGCGGGATAGACGGCTCATCAGCGTGGCCATCTTAATAATCCCCGGGGCGCCGCCCGAAGCCAGAACATATTCTGCGGCCGGGAAGATTGAATCGTACGGCGCCATCTCTTTCCAGACAGCTTCGGCCATATTCTTGAAGATGTCGATGGACAGATTGATTTTCCTCTGGGCGCTGAGCTTTTCAGCCCGGCGAAACATCGCAACCGCCTCAATATGTTCACCGATTTCGGCATAAAATCTTCCCAGGGCCAGCGCTTCCTGCAATGTTGGATTAGCCTCAAATTGAGCGCGCCGCTCCTTGATAGTCCGTAGGTCTTTGAGTGAGGCATTTAATTTGTAGACGAACTGGCTGGCGGTGGAATATCCCGTCCAGCGTATTATAATCTCGCCCTCGCTGTCGGTGAGAATGAAAACTGGATATGTACTGCCGACATCGTAGCTTTCCTTCAGCTCCGGACCGTCACCTTCGAGAACATTGATCGGCAGGTGCACTACCTGCTTCAGGGCATTAGCGAATATCTCTTCTTCTTCCGCTTCACGAGCGGCCTTCTGGCAGTACTCTCAGTCGGAGCGCACAAACTCCAGCAGGATCGGCTTGCCGGACTGCCGTGACAATGCCTGAGCAGCCGAAAACGATTCGATATCCTGAGAATAAATAACCGCGGTCATGCCCGTGAGAATTAGAAGCAAGGAGTTCAGGAATTTAAACATCTTTCGGTTTTCCTCATTCAATTTCGTAACAAATTGACAAACTTATTCTTAAATGTCAAATAGTTATACAATTTAATTCCCTCACTGTTAAAACAATTATAATCTTAAATTTAATACTTGACAAGAATTATCTTGTATCATATTTATCTGTCAGGATAAATGACAAAAAATCGTTTGAATGGGCGACTCGAAAGATGTGGCAGCAGTTGCTGTAAGCGTTTTCCTCTCAGCAGCCAAAGGGGGGACAACTTGCCACACACCCGATTTTTAGCCTGAATCAACAGGAATAAGAAAAATGGGTCAGTTTTCATTTCTCTGTTTTTCCAGAATATCATCCAGATTGAGTGGCAGTTTGATAGTAAATGTGGTTCCTATTCCCGGCTCACTTTCGACTTCGATATCCCCGTAGTGGCCGCTTATGATCTGGTAACAAATTGAAAGTCCCAAGCCGGTACCCACTCCCACACCTTTGGTGGTAAAGCCGGGATCGAATATCTTCTTCAAATTCTGCCTGGAAATGCCCACTCCGTTATCGCTGATTTCGATATGAGCGAGGTTGTCTTTCAGATAAGTCCTGATGGTGATTTGGCCCTTGTCCCTGATCGCCTGGCGGGCATTATTCAGGATATTGAGAAATACCTGGTTCATCCTGCCCGGATAACATGCAAATTCCGGCAAGTCCCCGTAATCCCTTACGATTTCGATATGATGTTTTACCTCGTGATGAATGAGTGTCAGGGTATCCTCAAGCCCCTCATGAATATCGCAGGTCTTGAGTTCAGCTTCATCCAGGCGTGCAAAACTCCGTAAGCGCCGCACTATTGTGGTCACCCTTTCAGTTCCCGAGGCAATAATGCGGTTCGCCTCGGCTATGACATGGAGATATTTTTGAAGGTCTCCGCCATCCGCAATTTCATCGGGATATTTGTCTCTCAGTATCTTACTCAATCGCTCCACCGCTCTTATGAGGGAGTTATGCATACTGTTGACCGCGCCGATAGGCGTGTTAATTTCATGCGCTACGCCTGCCACAAGTTGACCCAGTGAAGCCATCTTCTCCGTCTGCACCAGCTGGGCTTGAGTATTCACCAGCTCCCGGTTCGTTTTTTCCAGGCTTTCGAGAAGTTTTTTTATCTCGGTAATATCGTGAGCAATTCCTATCCCCTCGATTACATTCCCGCTATCATCCCTGATAATCGCGGTATGGGCGGTGAACCAGCGGAGATCGCCATTTTTTGTTTCCATCTTAAACTGATAACCCTCAACATGATCGTCATGATCGGGCATACCGGCGTTGAACCAGGACCTGCTGTCCTCGATTTGCTCATCTGACAAAAGGAGCGTGGAAGGCTTGCCGATGTATTCGGCAACATCATAGCCCGTGGATTCGGTAAACTGGGGAGAAATATAGGTAAATTTGCCATCGGGGCTGATGGAATAGATAACGTCACTGGCGTTTTCGACCAGGCTGCGGAATCTCTGCTCTGAAACGCGCAGGTTCTCCTCAAACTTCCTGCTTTCCACAAACGACCCGATCATCTCGGAAGCTGTCCTGAGGAGCCTCAGATCCTCCTCGGTATCCTCTCGTTCCTGGCGGCATTCATCAAATCCCACAAACCCGTACCATCTTCCCTCTACAGTAATCGGGAACACTATAATCGAGCGAATGCCCTGAGACTCGAGGAGTTCACGCTCGGCTTTGGGAAATTGCGCCACCGGGCCCGAGATCGCTTCCCCTCTTCCCAGAATTTCGCACCATCTCTGGAACCCCCGGCTGTAAGGGAAATGTTGAAGCTCTTGATTCTCTATCTGCGGTTCGATTCCGGTATCGCAGACCTCATGGGTCTGGCGCATACAGAGACCATCCTCCGGGCTCTCAAAATTTTCGAAGATATAGGCTCGGCTGGAGCGTGATGCCACCAGAAGGTGAAACAGCGCTTCCCGAAGAGCATCATCAAAGTTTGCAGTTGTCAGAAGCGCCTGGGAACATGCGGCCAGCCCCTCCTCATACCAGACACGCTTGGAAAGGGCGGCCTGGGCCGCCTTCTGTTCCGATATATCCCTGCCGATTCCTGCCAGATTGACTATTTCTTCCTTGGAATCCTCAATCGTAAATACGGAAACATCGAAGGGAAGCTCTCGTCCATCCCTGGTGCGAAGAATCATCTCTCCACGGAATCCGCCTTTTTCTAATAATTCCTTCTGAAACTTTTCCGGATCGGGAATGCCCATGAGCTCGGACACCTTCATACCTTTGAGATCCGCGGAATCAAATCCGGTTTGTTCCAGATAAGCAGGATTGGATTCCTGGTACAGGCCCTCCTTGGTAACAATAACGATTCCATCCTTGGAATTGAGATAAAGCTCACGATAAAGTCTTAATTTATCCTCGGCAGCCTTGCGCTCGGTAATATCGATCCCGGTCGCAATTACATATTCAACATCGCCGTTTTCGTCGAGCATAACATTATTGGACCATGAGATCATGCGCTTCTGTCCGTCCTTGGTTATCCAGTAGTTATCGCCGTCCACACGGCCGCGGCTCTTCTTTATAATCTCAAACCTCTCCGCCAGCATTGCCAGCTCCTCCGGCAGTATGAAAATATCGGCGAAATTTTTCCCTATCACTTCTTCCGGTTTATATCCGCTGACCCGTTCACAGGCTTTGTTGAAACGCAGGATTTTGCCATCCGGATCGAGCACTACCACCAGGGCTCCGGCGGTATTCAGTATAGCCGAAATGAAATTACGTTCCTTGCGAAGTTCTTCCTCGGCTTTTTTTCTCGAGGTTATATCAGAAAGACCCCCGATTATAACCTTCTCTCCCCTGAACTGCGTAGCCACCAGATTCAATGTAATCCAGAGCACCGCGCCGTCCTTGCGCACGAAGCGCATCTCAAAATCGCGCAGGCGGCCGTCCGTTTTCAGCCTCTGCACAACCTCCTCCCTCTGCTCTTTTCTGTAATAGAAATCTGTTGTCGGCTTCTCCATCACCTCTTCTCTGGAATACCCCATCAGCTCGGCCAGTTGATCATTCACATATATTATTTTGCCGTCTTCAAGTCTGCTGATAATCGTCGGCGTAGGAGAATTGTCGACTATCAGGCGCACCTGCTCCTCGGCTTTTCTGACATCAGTAATGTCAACATAAATCCAGACCCTGCCCAGTTCACGATCCTCCCGATCAAGAACCGGAACGCTGATAACAGACACATAACGAGGATGAGGCCTCACCAATTCCAATGTTCTTTCGGTCATAACCGAGGCGTCGAGCATATGCTTTGTCTCGACATCGGATCGCCGGGAAAGCTCCCGTATCAGATCTTTATGACGATCCGGATCATTGAAGCAGCCGGCAATTTGTTCATGAAAACGATCGAGGGGATGATCCATAAGCGAATCCGGATTGAGACCGAAGAATTCACTGACCCGCCGGTTAGCCGCTGTAACCACATTCCGCTCATCAACCATAATCATAGCTGGAATCGAGGAATCCAGTATAGCCTGCAACTGATCCCGGCTCTTGGAAAGCAGGTTGGCCTTTTCATCCAGCTCGGAGTAAGCTGCACGAAGTGATCTTGTCCTCTCCTCAACTTTCCTCTCGAGGGAACGATAGACCCTGATGTTGTCCAGGGCCAAGCCGACCATATTGGCGAACATCCCGAATCTGGCCACATCCTGGTCGTCTATTTCGCGCTCATGATGTTCCAGGTTGCCTGCGATCACACCGATCGGCTCGTCCTTGATACGAATAGGCGCTATGACAAGAGCCTTTGTCTTGATAGCCCTGCCTTCTTCTTTGGGCCAGAGCGGATCGACATCCAGGTCTTTTATGTGTATAATCCTGTTTTCATCTATGCACTTCATGAAATGAGGCGGTTGCTCGAATCCTCCCTCTTCAATGCCTTTCCTGCAACGCTCCATGACTTCAGGCGGGTCTTTCGGGAAACACACAGATCGCAGCTTCAAATTTCCGTTTTCAAGCAGAAAGAAAATACCCCTGTCAAAATCCAGAGTCTCGGTAAGATATTGGGCGACCCTGTCATAAAGCTCTTCTTCAACATGGATCCTGGTCAGCTCTCCGGACAGCTCATTCAGAGCGCGCAGCTGGCGGTTGACGTACCGCAGGCGTTCCGTACGTTCATCGACCATGTCCTCTAATTCTCGCGAAGCCTGCCTGAGTTTCCTGGCCATGAGCGAATGTTCGATTGCCTGATGCAGATGGATTTCCATATCGTCAATATTCAGGGGCTTACGAATAAAATGATCAGCGCCCTGCTTTATAGCATCCACCGCGGACGCAAGCGAGCCGTGAGCGGTAAGAATCAGAAATGGGATATCAGGATTTAATGCTTTGGCCTTCGAAAGGACTTCAAGGCCCGACAGGTCGGGCATGTGGAGATCACAGATTATAATATCAAAGTCCCTCGAGTGCAGAAGTTCCAGTCCTTCTTGTCCACCGGCCGCAGGATAAACCTTAAAACCGCGGGAATTTAAAAGCGCCGTGAACTCATCCCTCTGGGATGAATTGTCCTCAATATATAATACTTTTATATCTTTCATTTAACCAATGCACTATTTGATCAGTTTAATCGATGTTAGCTAATATAGTCCCTGAAAATCAGATTCCAAACGCAAAAAAAGAGACGCTGTTCTGAACCCAAAGTTTAACATTCGCCGGCATGTTTTAGTTCCTGGCATAAAATCGCGAATAAGCGGCTAAAAATGAATGACGACGATAACTGCAGCGCCCCTGCCGTCTGCTATTGCTCCTGGTTATTCTTCGCCTCGGCGGCGGATTCCAGGAACTCATTCTTCAAATATTGATGTATTATATAATCCTGGCTGGAGGTATCCACCGGCTCCAGATACTGATAAGGAGTGTTGCCGCCATAGGCGGCAATTGAATGACACATCGTGCAATCATCCGGAATACTCTCGCCTTCCTCATCGATCATATTTGGATTATGACAGCGAAAACATCCGCCGGTTCCCCGGTGACCTATATGACCGGGATAACTGTTCCATCTGATATTCATATATGGATGAATGTTGCGTGCATAAATGCTCTGCAGTACTGCGATAGTTGAATCTATTTCCGCAAATTTCTGCCTGAATATTCCCGGATATTCACGTTGATAAAATCCGCGCACATGATTGGCAATCTGCTCCCGGGCGGAAGCGGTGTCATTATATATCGGAAGGATTGCTCCCAGAGCCGCTTTTTTTATAAACGGCACGGAGCGGTCGATCAATCCCTTCCTGATTCTCTCATTCAGGGCTTTTTCAGGCTGTTCGTAAATATGGGTGGCACGATTGTGACAGTCGACACAATCCAGAATCCTGAAATCTTCGAATTCGCTCTCATGCTCGCTCACCAGTTCTGTATTCTTGTAACGTTTAAATGAACCGTCCGGCTGCCTCACATCTACCCATATCATCTCCTCCCGCTCATCCTCCAGCGAGGCATAACGGATTTCATTCTCTTCGGCAATATGCCAGTGTATCCCCCTGCGCACATCCGCCTCGCCAACGTCAATTTTCAGGCTGAGCGTGGTGTAGCGGGGTGTAGACAGGCTATCATATTCGTAATCAACAATTCTTTTAATCCGCTGGCCGTAGAATTTATCCGGCCAGTGACATTTTTCGCAGGTCTCACGTGCCGGACGGAGCTGATATACCGGGGTCGGGATAGGCTGTTCGTAGAGATTGAATGTGAGTGAAATTATTTGCCAGAGGCCGTTGAGTTTGGCGTTCACAAGCGCATCCACTCCCTCGCCTACATGGCATTCCACACATTTAACCCGCGCATGCGGCGAGGCCTGGTAGGTAACCCACTCAGGGTTCATGACAGTATGGCAGGCGGTTCCGCAGAAATGCGGCTCGTCCATAAAATGCAGCATCCGGCTTGAGAGAACGCTCAGGAACAATATATTGATTAGGGTGAAAATCGCGATTGTACGAAATATCCGGGAACCCAGGAAGCTGCCTTCGGTCTCCCGCTTTTCAAACTGCTCCTGCAAAAGCTGTTCGGTTGATTTTCCGGTTTCTCTTTTCCTTTTCCTCCAGGCGATCGGAATCATTATGAGACCGATTACGAAGAGAGCGGGAAACAGCATGTAATTAACAAGACCCACATAAGCATTGGTAATGAATCCCAGGACCCGCGTCAGCTCCAGAATTATGAATGTTACAAAGGCCGAGGTGGTCAAAACCACGCCCGTAAGCCCGAGCTTGTTGACCGAAACGCCGCGGATGAAACTTATATACTTTTTGAACAAACTCTGCCCCTACTCTCCCTGAAAATAATTCTCGTAGATCTTCTGCATCTCCCCTGACCTGATCCTCTCCTGCAACTCGCCCGTCTCAGAAGTGAGCCACGAATGCATGGGATCATTTGCGATCAGGCTGTCTATGTAAGCATTGATCTCCGCGTCCTCGACCTTTCTGGCCTCAGGAAGCATCTTGAAATAGAAATGCTTGGCGACCTCATACATTCCATGCCACCAGGTATAATCCGGACCCATCATGGAGGCACCATGGCGCGCGCGTCGCCCCTCGTGATGCCAGAGTTCCCAGTAAACCCACTCGATCTCGTTGGCAAAATTGGCAGGGTATTCGGTCAAATCTTTCTCATGTACCATGGCCAGTATCTTCTCTGCGGGCCTGACAAACTTATCATTATAAAGCCGGACGGACGCATCAAACTGATAATAATGACCATCTGCAAAGGTCGAGCCATGACATGATTTGCATACATCCTTCATATTTTTCCGTTTGGTCTGCCAGTTATCCTTTTTTATAGAAATTGGCGGACGAAGGGTCCAGCTTATGCGCATACCGACATCATGAGTAAGCGGCTGATTCGTGGTAGCGGACATATGGCAGGTGGCGCATGTCGGGGCTACATAGTAATCCTCCCCCACCACCCAGCGGTCCGACTCCAGATTCATCTTGTCCACGTTAGTATAATATGTATTGCCGTGTTTGGATTCTTCATAGACCTCTTTCTGGGGATGATCCGGCCCGAGATGGCATTTGGAGCAGGCCTCCGGCTGGCGGGCCTGGGCCTTTGAAAATCCATGCCGCGTATGGCAGGCATTACAGGAGCCTTTGGAACCGTCAGGATTGAGCCTGCCGATCCCGGAGTTGGGCCAGCATTCTTTGGAAAGCTTATTGTATTCATCCTTGTCAATTTCCATTTTAGCGCCGTGGCAACTCTCGCAGCCCAGAATGGCGATTGGATGTCCCGCAGCTACATGGGCAAGATAGGCATCATTCGATTCCAGAATCAGGCCCGCGGTTGCGTGATAGGAATTGTCCACCTCCTCCATTTCTTTCTTGTGACACTTCCCGCAGTCCTTTGGAGTCACCAGGGTGGCGATCAAAGCCCCTTCGTGCATGTAGGCATCCGGCTCACCCTGTTTGGCGCCGTGACAGTCGAGGCAGACCACCTTGTGAATACCATGCGCCGATGTGTACCATTGCTTATAAAGCCCCGGCGATTTTTCCTTGTGACAGGTCATGCATTTACCCGCCACCTCCGGGTCAACAGCCTGCCCTGCACCGAATACAAGCAGGCAAAGCAACGCTGACAGAATAAATATCTTTTTCATGGCTTTGCTCCTCCCCAATATGCTAAAATAACTTTTGCAAAATATTTCGAATTATCCTGCCCTGTCCCTCGTTATCAAAGTACAGGCCATCAATATTCCCCAATATAGATTTTTTATAAAATTCGGTCAACAATGAAGATATTTCCTTGATCTGAATCAAGACCTTGTCCGGACGAAGAATTTCGGCCTTACTTTTCCCCTGAAATGCTAAATACACTTGAATCATATTTCTCCAGTCGACGTATTCAAATAAATTGAAGCAATTTTGATGGAGCTTGCAGATGGACTCGTTGGAAGACAGACTGGCCCAGATTGACGGCAGGATTCTCGATGTCGCGGCGGGCAGGGGAGCATCACTGAAATACCTGGTAGATAAAGTCGGAGAATTTGAACAAGCTGTGGGAGTTGATTTTTCCGAACAAAATCTAAATCAGGCAAAAAATCAGTTCGATGATAATAGAATAATCTTCCTGAAAATGAGAGCGGAAGAGCTTGATTTTGATGACAATCAATTTGACCTGGTTGCGATTGTGAATTCACTGCATCACCTCGATAATCCGCAAAAAAGCCTGGAAGAGATGCACAGGGTGCTCAAACCGGGAGGGCTCCTGCTTGTGTCCGAGATGTATAATGACAATCAGAGCGAGCGGCAAAGGTCGCATGTTCTCCTGCATCACTGGTGGGCGGATGTTGACCGGATATCCGGGATTCCGCATTATCATACATTTCCGCGTCAGCGAATTATCGATATGATAAGGAATTTGAATCTGGCAGAAATACAAATCATGGAGTATGAAGAGGACAAGGACCTTTCCGGGGATAAGGAAACCATGTCATTCCTGATCGATGCAACCGATAATTATCTTTCCCGAATTATGGGTAAACCCGAACATCGCAGTCTGTATCAAACCGGCCTTGAACTGAAAGAACGACTGGCAACGACAGGAATATCCTGGGCAAAAGGGATTGCAATCTGGGGGGAAAAAACCCTAACCCGATAATCCCGACCATGCGCCTGTGGATTAATCCCATGAAACTCAACACATTACAAGCACGATGCTGATTATCATCCGATTTTGATATTTTACATTCCAAAAGTGATCTTAAATGAGAACTAATCAAAATAAAATATGTTATAGTGAATCAAATCAAGACATATTTCGTATTGCTTTATTGTGTAGTATGGGAAATTATAAAGGAGTTATTCCGATGGCAGATATAAGGAAATCACTTTGGCTTTTGGCATTTTTGATAACCGCGGGACTGTTCACCCCCGCCAATGCCCAGCAACCTACTCTGGTTGTCACCGATCAGGTGGTGCAAATGGAATTTCATGATCAGATCACGCTTGTGGGACGCACTCAGGCCTGGGTTGAGAGCCGGTTAGTATCGGAAGTTTCGGGCCGGGTGAAAGCTATCGATGCCGGGGAGGGAATCTGGATCAAAAGAGGGACACCGCTGGTTACAATCGATGCCGATCAAACAAGATTTATACTCAATGCCAAACAGGCCGAGACCGAGCAGGCCAAACTTGAAGCCGAGCTGACGAAGAATGATCTAAAAAGGATGCAGGACCTGTACTCCAAGGATTTGATTTCGCAATCCGCTTACGACAGCGCGGCAACGTGGGCCAGTATAAAAGAGCAGCGTTACAACCAGCTCGAGTCGGAGCGAAAGAAACTCGAACTGGATCTCAAGAATAGCGTCATCAGGGCCATGTATGATGGTTACACGGGCCGAAAGCTGGTAGATGTTGGAGAGTGGGTCAATCCGGGCATGCCGGTATTTGAAATGGTCGATCTCTCCAGAGTCAAGGTCACGGTTGACCTCCCCGAAAGACATTTCGGCCGGGTATCAACCGGAAGCCATGCAACGATAGTAGCCTCAGGCAATGGCGGTGAACAACTATCGGGAACGGTTACAGGAATTGCTCCGCGGGCCTCGGAGGAAACACATACATTTCCCGTGATAATCGAAGTCTCCAACGAAGATATGAACCTTGGGGGTGGGATGCTGGTCAGGGCGACTCTTTCAATGGACCAGACCTTCAGTAGCCTGGCTGTTTCCAAGGATGCGATAATAAGGCAGGGAGACCAGACTCTTGTCTATACAGTCGCGGACGGCAAGGCTGTGCCGATTCCGGTTGTAACCAAATCAAGCGATGGCAAGATGATCGCTGTAGAGGGTGAGGGTCTTTCGGAGGGCATGCCTGTGGTGGTGCGGGGCAACGAAAGGATTTTTCCGGGGAGTCCGGTTACCACAGGGCAGGCACAGCAATCGACTGCAAACATGGGCCAGGTGAGCCAGAAAGATTAATTCTACTGCAAGGAAAACTAATTAAGGGATAACAAAGTGAGCTTAATAAAATCCTCGATAAAATATCCGGTCACCGTTGTAGTGGCCGTATTGATCATAACCATCTCCGGATTTCTGGCTTTAAAGCAGGTGCCGATCCAGCTTACGCCGGAAGTACAGCAGCCTATTATCACTGTCAGCACCACCTGGGTTGGAGCTTCTCCCGAAGAAATTGAGAGAGAAATTATCGAGGAGCAGGAGGAATACCTTAAATCTGTCGAGGGCGTGGAGGAAATGCGTTCTGAATCACAGGATGGTAGAGGGACAATTACACTCGAATTTCCGGTCGGCACCGATCTCACCGGCGCAGTAGTGAGAGTGACCAACAAGCTCAACGAGGTACCCTCCTACCCCCAAAACGCGGAACGTCCGGTAGTAAGATCATCCGGTGAAACTGAGGGCGCGATAGCCTGGTTCATTGTGCGCGCGCTCGATTCGAATTTATATATACCGCACCAGGAACGCCTCATCGAAGATATTGTCAAACCTCGACTGGAACGTGTCGAGGGTGTTGCCTCGATCAATATCTACGGCGGCCTGGAGCAGGAACTGCATGTCGTCTTCGATCCCGATCTGCTGGCTTCTTCCGGAATAACGGTGGATATGCTGGCCAATGCTTTACGGGCGGAAAACCGCGACATTTCAGCCGGTGACTTCGGCGAAGGCAAAAGAAAATATGTGGTGCGCACAACCTCCCGCTTTGAATCGATCGAGGATGTCGAAGAGACCGTGGTTGCGGTCCAGAATGGCGTGCCCATCCGGGTTCGCGACGTGGCCGAGGTCAGCCTAGATTTCGAAAAGCCCATAGCTATGGTGCGCAATCTGGGCAGTCCGGCAATAGCCTTCAATGCGCAGCGCCAGGTTGGAGCCAATGTCCTGGAGGTGCTGGATGACCTCTTGAAACAGGTCGATATCCTCAACCGCGAGGTTATGAACCCGCGTGGCATGAATATCGTTAACGCCTATAATGAAACCACCTACATAAATTCAGCCATTGATCTGGTATTCTCGAATATTTATCTGGGCGGCTTTCTGGCAATTCTGGTGCTGTTCATATTCCTGAGATCGGCTTCGGCCATAGCGGTGATTGCGCTTTCGATTCCGATCTCGATAATTAGCACATTCCTCGCAATGTCTCTGTTCGGGCGGACCATCAATGTCATTTCGCTTGCCGGTATGGCTTTCGCGGTGGGAATGGTGGTGGACAGCTCCATTGTGGTACTCGAGAATATTTACCGTCATATGCAGATGGGCAAGTCCAAATGGCAGGCTGCTGCTGACGGCGCGCGCGAAGTCTGGGGTGCCTTGCTGGCCTCAACTGTAACGACCATCGCCGTATTTCTTCCAATCATGTTTGTTGAAGAACAGGCCGGGCAGCTGTTCCAGGATATCGCTATTGCAATATCAAGCGCAATCGTAATCTCACTTCTTGTTTCGATTACCGTGATACCGACATTATCCTCCCGTGCACTTAAGGTCTCAAGCAAATTACAAGGTTCCGATCAGCATAAATCACTGCTGGGCAGGTTTGCCGCCCGCGTGGCCGCATTCGTGGATTTTATCAACGCCAGGGGCGCCCGCAGGCTGGGTACAATTATCGGGATTGTAGTGTTTGCAATGTTCTTTACCTGGCTGTTATTGCCCGACGCGGAATATCTCCCTAACGGCAACCGGAATCTGGTATTTGCATTCATGCTCCCTCCCCCCGGATACAACATTGATGAAATGGTCAGGGCGGGGCAGACAATCGAATCCCAGATCAAGCCGCTCTGGGAGGCAGAGGGCGAAGAGGCAGAAGAAATGCCGGGCGGCGGCATAGAAAATTTCTTCTTTGTGGCCTTTTCGGGACAAGCATTTTTCGGCATGGCCTCGCGCGATCATGAGCGCGCCTCGGAGCTGGTCCAGGTGGCCAACAAGGCGATATTCTCGATCCCGGGATCGATCGGTTTTGCCAGCCAGACTTCATTGTTTGGGCGCGGCTTTGCCGGTACAAGATCGGTGCGGATTGATGTGACCGGCCCTGAATTGGGTAAAGTGCTGCAAATTGCGGGCCAGGTATTCGGCCAGGTGGGACAGATCCTGCCCGGTTCGAATTCCCGTCCAATTCCCGGGCTCGACCTGGGAAATCCCGAAGTCAGAGTTATTCCTGACCGGGTGCGAGCGGCGGATGTCAATCTTACCGCCAGCCAGATCGGACTGGCTGTTAATGCTCTGGTTGACGGCGCAATCGTAAGCGATTATTACCATAACGGTAAAGAGCTTGATCTGATTATCAAGGGCCGTGAGAACTGGACCCGTCATACGCAGGATATATCTCAGTTGCCCCTTGCCACCAACAGTGGAAAACTGGTTACGGTCGGGGATGTGGCCGATGTCGTCATGCGCCAGGGCCCGGTGCAGATCAATCATGTCGAAAGGCAGCGGACAGTTTCAATCGAAACCGTACTGCCCGATGAGATCCCGCTTGAAAAAGCTATGGTCATGCTTGAAAATGACATCATCAGTCACCTGAGAAGTCAGGGCCAGGTTGGCGGCCTTTACGACATAAATCTCTCGGGAACCGCAGATGATCTAAGTAAATTGCGTGCAGAATTGACAACAGATTTTCACCTGGCGATCATTCTGACATATCTGCTTCTATCCGCGCTTTTCCAGTCATTCACATACCCACTGGTGATATTATTGACCGTGCCCCTGGCTACATTCGGCGGGGTACTGGGATTGAATGTTGTCCAGTTATTCGACAGTTCACAACAGTTCGATATACTCACAATGCTTGGTTTTGTGATCCTGGTTGGAACGGTGATCAACAACTCCATCCTGATCGTATATTATGCTCTTCAATTGATGCGAGAGGGCTGGGATGCCCGTTCGGCCGTCAAGGAATCTGTTCGGGTGCGCGTACGTCCCATCTTTATGTCAACCGGAACATCGACTCTCGCTATGCTGCCGCTTATCATAATGCCGGGCGCCGGATCGGAGCTTTATCGCGGTCTCGGCTCGGTGGTTGTGGGCGGTCTGGCGGTATCCACCGTAACCACCCTGATATTGACTCCGCTGGTATTTTCGTATGCCATTGAGCTGACAGTCCGGATCAAGGGTTTTCTGGGAATGAAGAGAAAAGCGGTCAGTACAGCGCCGGCAGTGGACAGTCCCGGCAGCACAACAGCGGCGGTTGAAAGAGATTCCTGAATCTGATTTGACGATCTGATTATCGAATAATTTTTTCGTTTTTTTTAAACAGAAGTCCTGTATCCGCGTTATACATTAAGCTACAGACAACAGGCTATTCCAACATCTTTAACTTTATCGGATCCATTGACTCTTGAGAGCAGGCTTTCACACGATTTAATGGGATGCGAAGGCTCTTCCATCAGGCGTTTACTTCTATCAGATTAAAACCAAACATGCTATCGAAAGCAGAAAGATGCTTCTATTGAAACAGGAATTCATTTCAAAGATTTGAATCACTATCTGATATACCAATCCACGCCCTTTCTCTCGGGAGGCTGTTTAAATGTTACCTCAGGATATCCAAGGGGCGTTATAGTAGCAATATAATGATCCTGCGGAATCTTGAGCATCTGCTTCACATCCTCCCTGTCCATGGCCGCAATCCAGACAGTCCCCAGTCCATGGAACCAGGCGCTCAGCATAAAATGATAAGCCCCTATGCAGGCATCCTGGATATGGCGCTTGGTAATTTCCGAGTCAGAACAAATAGCAATTGCCACGGAAGCATTTGCAATCGGAGCGCTCGAGCTGCCCCGCAGTTCTGAGAGCTTTTGAAGCATTTCAGGGTCCCGGATAATCTTGAAATAAAATCCCTGGGTATTGCGGGAGGTCGGGGCGAAACGGGTCATATCCACAACCAACCTGATCATTTGATCGGAAACATCCTGATCCAGAAACTTGCGCATGCTTCTGCGTGTAAGCAAAAGATCATCCCCGGCGAGATAACCTTTCAGCGTATGATTGAAGTACTGAAATTCAACATCGCGCCCCTCCGGATCCTTGGCATAAAAATGGTAAATATTATATTTCTCATTCATCCTGGGAGCTTCCCTGGCAATATCCTGGAGTCCGCTATACATATTATCAACCTGGCCTTTGGAAGGATAAAAAAATGTCAGAACGCCGTTGGTTTCAGCCGAATCCCCCCTGCAAAAACCGAAGAGAAAATTGCCGTGACGGAATATCCTGCAATCCGGCTGTTCCAGCCAGAGCTGGCATCCAACGCTGTTCAGGTAGAATCCGGTTACACCATTCAAATCGGCAGTTTTCAAAAATAATATCCCGCTCATCCTTCCTCCTTTCGGCATAATCTTAACTGGGTAGTAATTATAAGGCCGCATCGGGGCATCATCAAGATTAATATGCAAATCTCATACTGCAAATATTCGGATCCCGAGTTATCCTCGGAAACATTGAATTCAGATCAGTCGACAATAATTGTACCCGTTGAAAAATACTCTCGGATTTAATTCGGGAGTTCGCATACAAGATCCGCTACAGCAATCAGAATCAGTTCTTTTCTCGAAAATTGCTGTGCGCAGCCGTAAAGAGGTTGACAGCCTATATCGATGACTTATATTGGACTGAGGAAACCCTTTCTTACCGAGAGATTCTGACATGAAAGTAAACCCATACAGGACAATATATTTGGCGGCATTAGGGGCTGGCCTGGTTATGCTGTTGACAATTTCTTTCGTTTTTGGAAAATCCGTTGATGATCAAAAAGTTAGCGGGAAAATCGAAGTCGACAGAGTGATCGTCAAATTCCTCGACGAATATCATGTGAGATATCTCCACGGCCGCCTTGCGTCACCGTCCGTCGACCTCAGCCCAATTGAAAATACCGTACAAGTTGAAAGTGGAAAATCGATCAAGCCGCTATTCATACGGGATCAGGCCGAAATCGATAGCGAGAGGTTAGAGCTTGAATCGGAAAAGGGTCTTTCGCTCCCCGATTTGAATTCTTATTATCAGGTGGAATTAACTGATTATGAGGCGGCGCGGGAGCTGGTCGGGGAACTTGAAAACAATCCCTTAATAGAAAAAGCATATATCCGTCCCAGATCCTATCCCGCTGAGGATATTCCTCCCACCACGCCTGACTTCATGTCCGAACAGGGTTACCTTTTTTCGGCACCGGATGGAGTAGGGGCTGACTATGCCTGGACTGTTCCGGGAGGAAAGGGCGAGAATGTACAAGTAATCGACATCGAAGGAAACTGGAACTTCGACCACGAGGACTTCGGCGAGAATATAGATACGCTTTTGTTTGGTCTGCCGGTCAATGCACCTGGATGGGCTTCCCACGGCTCCTGTGTCATCGGCATAATAGGGGCTGATTCCAATGCCTATGGCATCACAGGTATCGCTCACAAAGCGGAAATCTCAACTGTATCGGTGGGCGCAGTCGGGATCGCAACGGCCGTTGATTTCGCCGGCTCATATCTATCGCCGGGCGATGTCATCCTGATTGAACTCAATACTCCCGGGCCCCGATATGATTTCGAGTACCGTCCCGACCAGGCCGGCTATGTGCCCGAAGAATATTTCGATGAGACATTCGACGCTGTGCAATTGGCCTCGGCCGAGGGCATAATTGTGGTCGCAGTTGCCGGCAACGGCGCCGAGAATCTTGACGATCCGATCTATGAAAATAAATTCAACGCCTCATTCCGCAATTCCCGCGCCATTATTGCCGGAGCCGGAGCCCCGCCCTCCGGCAATTGGGGACAGGACCGTTCGCGATTATACTTCTCCAATTACGGCTCGAGGGTCGATCTTCAGGGCTGGGGAAAAGAGGTGGCCGCCTCAGGATACGGAGTACTTTTTAATGGCGACGGGGATTACCGGCAACACTACACACATAAATTCAGCGGCACCTCGGCTGCCGCCGCTATCGTAACCGGGGTGGTTGCTTCGCTGCAATCCGCATACATACAGGCGTTCGGAGAACCGATGAACGTGGAGGATCTGGTAAACCTGCTTGACTTAAGCGGAACATTGCAGCCCAACCCGACAGAAAATATCGGCCCCCGTCCCGATCTGGAGCTGGCCCTGCAGTCGATGCAGGCTCCCGGCCATGTTGCCGTCAGTCCGCGTTTTGTCGAGTACACGATCACAGACGGCGGAACGGGCCAGACCAGCATCTTCCTGCTCAATAACTATTCCGACCGGGCGATCAGCTACAATCTTACCTTCGATGATACGATTGAGGGCTGGACGACCGGAGGATGGCTGGACGTAAGCCCGCAATCAGGATCAGTAGCAGCTCTCGGGGGCGAAATGATCCACTTCTATTTCGACGGAACAATCATCCCCGGAAGTGTTATGCCTTATAAAGCCATAGCTGAAATTGAACTCAACCTGAATCCGGGAATGGACACTATCCTGGTGCCGATATTTTTCAATCTGGAATGTAACGATACCAGTTATTATGTCTATGACTCTGACGAAGGTGTGATTTCCTTTGAATGGATAGACATAACCGGCGTCGGCACTATGATACTCGAATCGGAATATTATAATCCGGAGGTTTCCGGTATTGCCCTGGATGACGGCACCGCAGGACCATATCAGCTTGGCTTCAGCATAAACTTCTATAACAACTACTTCAATAACATCAATATCTGCACCAACGGAGGAGTCTCATTCGTAGAAGAGAACCTGACCATAAACGGCTATTTTGATGATATTTACTTCCCCTCTCCCGGATTTGATGCTTTTCTCTCACCCTTTTGGAACGATCTGACCCTGGATCAAAGCTATCACGGCAACGGCGCCATATACTATTATCAGTCCCCTTCCAACGATACGTTCATAGTGTCTTACGAGCGAGTCGGCAACCTGGTGGAAGCAGGAGACACCACTATAACGTTCCAGATAATTCTTACCGCCAATGGATATATTCGTTTTCAATATAAGGATATCGGTATCGGCGGGGCGGCTACCACCTCGCTGGTGGGCTTTTCCCTCGATCAGGATTGCAGTTACCAGAAGTTTTTTGACCGTTATCAGTCAATTCAGAATATGCCCCATGATTCATTTGCGGTCGAATTCATGCCCAATTACGATTTCACATATTTGATCGGGGACACAAACAATGACGGCTCCATTAACATCAGCGATGCCGTCCACATAGTCAACTTTGTCTTCATTTCAGGACCTCCCCCGCTTCCCTACGAATCGGGAGATACCAACTGCGATGGCTATGTCAATGTCAGCGATGCAGTCTGGATAATAAATTATGTCTTTGTAAACGGCAATGCCCCGGGGGATACTGACGGTGACGGCGGGGAGGACTGCTGACAGGTTTATTTGAGCCCGGCACAGGGAATTACTTTTCCGGCTCCGGAATTAATATAATGGTCGCCATATGCCTCGCGAAATATTTCAAATGCCTTTGCGCCTGAACAATGGCTGGGAGCTGCATACATTACGCCTGTATTTTTCAGAGACTCAGACACCGCCCTGATTTCATTTTCACTTTTATCCCTGAGGTGAAATCCTCCCGCGATAAGCAGGATTTCTTTGGGTAATATTTGCTTTGCCCGTTCAGCTATCTTTTCGATCCCCGGATGGGCGCAGCCTGTGATCAAAATGAGTCCTTTGTCTGTATCTATAATCAAGGATTGCTCTTCGATGTATGATCCCATTTTTCCCGTAGTGTAAACTCCTTCAATAATTTCACCGGAATCTCCAGTTTCAATCAGGCGGCCGCCCAAGGACCTGACAACTTCTTTTATACTATCAGGGAATGAGGGCAGCATACAGACGTCCAGATATCCATTCTCCTCCAGAATTTTCCCCAAACCGCCCACATGATCACTGTGTTTATGAGACAGGACAATTAGCCCGATATCAGAGGGACTCTTATCCAGCTTCTTGAGATTTCGCAAGAGCAGCTCTCCATCGCCGCCTGTGTCAAACAGGATGTTCTTTGCCGCTCCTTCAATGAAGCAGGAAAATCCCCAGGCGCTCTCGAATAAATCACTAATCCTGTTATTATCAAAGACTATGCTGATTGTGACGTTTTCTGGATTATCGCCCTGATATCTTCCTGAATTTACCATATTGACTTAACTCACCACCTTTTGTCGAACCAGTATAAGAGTGCACCCGTATTGAACCCATTATAGTGGGAAAATTCCCCATTATTCAGAATATGCGTCCTGTAAATGTCTCTCCCGAATAAAACGCGAGTAGGGATCCCATAACGGAAGTTCAATCGGTTCTTTCTTCAATAGCTTACGCAGATCACCGGAGAGATGCTTCTTATGAACGATTATTTCAAATACATTATCATCGAACCAGTCGTCATACATGGTCCAGAAACCGCTGTCGCCCCTGTCTGTGCCCCAGCTGTTCTCCACCTTCCACTTCTGCACCTGGCCGTTGAGCGTATCGCAGGCTGAGATCAACATCATATGGTTAGCGGATAAGTCGCCGTAGATGAATTTTTCCTCTTTATCCATCTCAAAATCGATGCCGTACACCGCCTCATAGTCATAGATACCCGGGCGAAATATACCTTTATCATTAGCGTTATCCTCGCCGACGTCGCAGGCAAAAACTACCGCCTCGCTATCCAGAAGGGTTCTTAATGCATAGGCCTTGAGCGTGTCAATCGGCAGGTTCATAAATACACCGTCCTCGCGGTCATACATATTTCGGGTATACTTTACCGAATACATCTCGAACTTGGGCCGGCCGGGATGATCTGTCATCGTTACATAATCGCGCAGATCAAGATCAACCACTTTTCTATAGAACTCCTGCGGAGTATATTTTTGCGGCTCGGAGACTGTGGAATCCTTTTCCTCGTAGCGCCACGCGAATTCTGTCGGCGGCAGGCCCATATTAAGCGTCAGCATGCGATAGATTTCCATCAGCATGTTTTCCTTCGCGTTCCTCAATTCCTCGAGCCCGGCGCCTTCAGAATAAAGCTGCCTCAACTCCGAAGCGCATTTGCGAAGCTTGGTGCTTATGATCTTGTTCATCATACCGGTATTGGAGGTACTCTGGGTCTCGGGCATTACTTCTTTGGGAACACATCCGTATTTTTCTATCAGGTCCACAGTGTAATACCACCAGCCGCCGTCGCCAAAGGGGCTCCTCAGAAATTCACGCAGCTCCCGATCCAGAGGATCCCTGTCCCGCAGCTCGATGATCGCCTCCAGGAACATATTGGCTTTTTCCAGCTTGTCCCAGAAAGCCAGATAACTCTGCGAAAACTCGAAGTTGTTCAGGTCATATTTTTCTATCATGATAGGGCGCATAAGATTCAGGCTGGCAAATAGCCAGCACCGCCCGGAGGATTTCTGATTTGTTACGCCCTTTGTCTTGATTGTCACATTGAATAAATCCTGGTGCTCGACGACTTTTTCATGATCCAGCGCCAGTTCCTTTATGTCGTTATTCATAAGCGAGTTATAAATCGCTTTCCAGGGGCCCTCGAATTTTGAAGTCGCGCGCATTTTCTCTATCATCTCGGGGGTGATTCCGCCTTCGGAATTATCTGCGGAAACGGGCAGGACCGCACCAATCAGAATTAGACAGATTACGCTCAGAAAGCCTGTGATTCTCATAGTTTCTCCTTGATGAATTGTATTATAACAGGCAATAAATTCTATTTGTCTAAATAAAACGAAAATTATGCCCAACCCGCTACAGGAAATTTCGTTTTTTGATAGAATTAATCGCCCCCTGATCTGAATTTAATAATTGTCCTGAGCAGATTGGCGATTCGGCCGGGCATTTAAATCCGCCATTTTGCGGCAGTTTTATATTTCACCCTAAATTATCCGCTTTTATATTCCGATTCAAATATCAGTGTATAAATGGGAGATAAATCATGCTTAGAACCATAGCTGTAAGTGCGTTTTTGGGGCTGCTTGTTCTGGGGGGATGCGCCTCCAAAACGGTAATGTCCGATTTCGACAGAAATTCTGATTTTGAATCCTACCGGACTTTTGGGTTCATTCCCTACAATGATAAACTCGATCCCTCGAGCCCTTTGAATAAAAGATCCATGCGGGTCAGGATCGAGGATGCCATCCGAGATGAGCTGGAATCCAGAGACTACCGCTTCATTGATAATGGAAACCCGGATATCCGTATAGCATTTCATGCCAGTGCGAGGGAACAGATAATGGTCGATCATTACGGTTACAGCAGCTGGCAGGGACCCGGGCAGACCGACATTTCACGTTATAAAGAAGGTACCCTGGTAATTGATTTTGTAGATCCTGATCAGAAGCAGCTGGTCTGGCGCGGATGGGCCGTCGGAGTTATCATAGGCCCGGAGGACACCAATGAGCAAATCAGTAAAACTGTGAAAAGAATAATTGATAAGTACCCTCCCAAAGAGTAACCAAGAAAGCCGGGATTAGAACCCGGCTCTTACTTTTTATACTTCCGGGCTTTCTTTGGCGCTGGTCGGTTTATGCGTCGAGACGCCAAGGATCCGGTACAACGCACACCATCCGCTCAATCCGGTCAGAATCGGGATAATACCCAGAAGTCCCCAATAGGATTGTGGTCCCCAGAAGATTAAAGACACTATGAATAAGCCCACAATAATCCTGAAAATTCTTTCAATTCTTCCGACATTGGTCCGCATAAATATCACTCTCCCTTTTTTCAGTTCTACCACTTACAACAGTTAACGCAATCAACTGTTCATCGATCATTAAGGTTATCGCGATTTTATTTTGCAATACTACCGATGAATTCATATTATAATTCTCAATCAAGCGGGTATCCGATTCCATTCTTACGGGAGTTTTGATTGCAATACCTCGATTCTATTCTGTCCAGGGCGGTCGATATTGCCTGGGGGATTCCACTGGTCGTGCTCCTGATCACGGCTGGAGTCTATTTCACTATCGTGGGAAGATTCGTTCCTTTCCGTCACCTCAAACATGCGGTAAATATTCTTCGCGGCAAATATGACAATCCCGATGATCCGGGTGAGATAAATCATTTTCAGGCTCTTTCTTCCGCACTCTCGGCCACCATCGGAATGGGCAATATCTCGGGCGTGGCCATAGGCATTACCATCGGCGGCCCCGGGGCAATATTCTGGATGTGGGTGGCGGGTATAGTGGGCATGTCCACCAAGTATTTCACCTGCACCCTGGCATGTCTGTATCGCAAGAAAGATGAGTGCGGGATAGAGCAGGGCGGTCCGATGTATTTCATCGAGGTGGGCCTGGGTAAATACTTCAAGCCGCTGGCAATCATGTTCGCCGTCTGCGGGATGGTCGGCTGCCTCGCGCTTTTTCAGGTTAACCAACTCTCCGGTCTCCTGGAAAACGACTGGGGCATCGGCAAGCTCTATACTGGTACGGCCTGCATGCTTGCGGTTGGAATCGTCATTCTAGGGGGCATCGTCCGGGTCGGTCAGGTAACCAGCCGCATAGTACCGGTCATGTTTTCTGTATACGTGATTTCCGCGCTTTATATAATTCTCTCAAATGCCTCCATTGTGCCCGGGCTGTTCAAAACCATAATAGCCTCAGCCTTCGGAGGAGAAGCCTTGGTAGGCGGCGGTACTGCTATCGTATTTAAGGAGGTACTGATTAACGGTATAAAACGAGCCGCTTTCTCGAACGAGGCGGGGATCGGCACCGCACCGATGGCCCACGGCGCCGCCAAGACGAATGAGCCGGTGCGCGAGGGTCTGATTGCCATGCTGGGGCCCTTTCTGGATACTAATCTGGTATGCACAATGACAGCATTGGTTATTCTTGCCACCGGAGCTGTGCCCCAGGAGGATGGTGTGGTGATGACTGTGAATGCATTCGAGCATGGCATGCCGGGGATGGGCCGGTATGTTATGACATTGATCATTATTATGTTCTCGATCTCCACCATGATTTCCTATTCATATTACAGCCTTAAATGTTCGCGCTATCTTTTTGGATACAAATTCGGGAGCTATTATGTTTATGTCTATATATTGAGTCTGCCGGTTGCGGCGGTATGGTCTCAGGATATTGTAATCAATCTGCTGGATACATCCTTTGCGCTCATGGCCATTCCGACCCTGGTCGGCGCACTTTTGCTCTCGCCGAACGTTATAAAAGCATCGAGAGATTATTTTGCCCGGCTGAAGTCAGGATTCAGGGAATAAGGAGGCTGAATGTGTTTAAGATGATTGTTGCTACAGATTTGATCATCCAATACCCGGATGGAAAGATCATTTTGATAAAGAGAAAGAATGACCCGTACCAGGGCTATTGGGCGCTTCCGGGCGGAATGGTGGAGGAGAATGAAACTGTCGAGGAGGCCGCTGTCAGAGAAGCCCGTGAAGAAACGGGTGTGAGAGTCGAATTAAAAAGACTGGTCGGAGTATATTCCGATCCGGATCGGGATCCGCGCGGGCGTGTTATGTCGGTAACATATCTGGCCAGACCCGTCAGCGGTGAGCCAAAAGCGGCCGATGATGCCGCTGAACTAATCTTAACCGAGGACTTTTTCGCAATGAAACTGGCCTTTGACCACGAACAGATGCTCAAGGATGCATTCGGGCATTGAGCAGGCTTTTATACATGGTTGCGGAGCATGAGCTCCTTCGGATGAGGGGTTAGATATATCTGGTCTTTTATATATTCAATATCATGTATAGTTACATAATGACGTAAGAGCGTCAGGGGCACCACAAGCGGAGTCAATTCCTTGTGGTAATCATCGATAACCTGCAGTATGTCCTTTTTCTCCGATGACGTCAGATTTGTTTTCAGGTAGCCGAGAATATGATGTAGCACATTGACATTCTTCTTTGCTGTCGTCTTATAGCCCAGACCCTCCATAAAAACCGCGCTGTACTTTTCCCGCATCTCCGAGGGCGAATACTTCTTCACCTCCGCGACCAGCTTTCCTAGTTCCTTGTAATGTTTGGGACTATGGGACATCAAAAGCAGCTTGTGGGCGGTATGGAACCGTACCATCTTCCCCCGGCTGTATCTATCGTCAAAGAGGTTCTGCAACCTATGGTAGGCAAATACCCTGACGATAAAGTTTTCGCGCAATCGGGGATCATTGAGACGCCCCTCTTCCTCCATGGGCATGATTGGGAACTGTTTTTTCAAAGCCCGCGGCCACATACCCACAGCATTTTTCTCGGCCATACCTTTCTCATTATAGACCTTAACCCGCTCCATCCCGCAGCTCGGAGAGTCTTTCTTCAGAATAAAACCGCTCAGGTTTTCCTTCTCGAGCTCATTTGCGCGTTTGGCATTAAAGGCCACCACCTTTTCCGTCCAGTCCTTGCCGGTCTTGTTACCGACCATCCTGGTTTCCTCGGCTGTACCCACCAATCTGACCGCCTCGCGCGGCACACCCATGCCAACCTCAACTTCGGGACAAACTGAAACGAACTGGAAGTAATTGGAAAGCACATCGGTTGAATAGCGGTCGCGCTTGTGTCCGGCATCATAGCGCACCATCTGCCCCAGAAGACATGCGCTGATCCCGACCTTGATAGCCTTTTCTGTTTGCAGTACATCGGGCATTATAACCGCCTTTTTAGATATTGTTACGCCCCTGGAAAAATAAACTGTTGAGAAAAATAAACCATAAATGCACAAGAACAGCAATGTTTTTTTGCACGGAATTCACGCAAGAAAGGCCGGCAGGAAAATATCTGCCGGCCAATCATGTTTTTAGAAGCCGATGCACTTGCACCCGGCATAAATGTCTATACCTTGTTGTGCTTAAAATCAGCCGAGCGCCCGGATGTCTTTCACGATGTTCAGGCCGTTGCCGGAGCATGTCCTCTTCCCCAGCGCTGCTGCATTGATTTCCACAGCACCAGGTTATAGAGTGCCGCAATCCCAACGAGAATGTAGATAATGCGGCTTATGACGGACATTTCACCAAAAATTGCGGCGACCAGGTTGAAATTGAATATTCCCACCAGTCCCCAGTTGAGTCCGCCTACTACGAGCAGAATCAAGAAAATTACATCGAGCGCTTTCATGGGCTCCTCCTTGAGACCCCGGTTCGATTAACAGTTAGCTTTCTTTCGCGATATCATGAATCTATTAAGTGTTATATACTTAGGCAAGTCTTTTTTGAACATATCATGTCTCGGCAACCTGTTCTTTCCGAGCCTCCTTCTCTCTTTTTCTCAGTCTTTCACGGTATAGCTGGCCGATTTCTGCTCCCACGATTAAAACCACAGAAGTATAAAAAATCCAGAAAACAGCGACAATAAAGAGCACATAAGCCCCGTAAATCCGCTTCAGGTTAACGAAATTATTTATGTATATTCGGAAGAGATATTCCGCTATGCCCCAGAAAAACGCTCCCCACAGGGCACTAACCAAAATTACCTTCAGCGGAATCTTAGCCTGGGGGACAAAGTAGTATATTACAAAAAAAGCAAACGTCAGTATGATAAATGAAGCCGCCTGGACGATAATATCACCCACAAATTGTATATGCAAAAACTCCAATATGGTTGAGTCCTCAGTCACTTTCTCCAGTACTGCCAGGCCGGGTATAACGGTTGTGGCCAGCAGAAAATAAAAAAGCACCAGGAGCACCATCGCCAGATCCCGCAACTTGGCCACAACATCTCCGAATATCGAACCTCCCAGACGGTTCTTGTAGGAGATATTCAATATTGTTCGCATGCTGCTGAAGAGCCTGCTGGAGGCCCACAGGAGTCCCAGGATACCAAATATCCCGGCAATATTTTTGTTCACCTTGAATTCCTGGGCACGTTCAAAAACAATCTGTTTTACAGTCTCGGCCGCATCTGAATACGGAATCAGGCGATCAATGAAATTATTGATCTCCACCCTGATAGTAGGGCTCTCTAACACAAAGCCCAGGACAGCGAATACAATTAATACAAAGGGTACTATACAGACGATGATCGAGAATGCCAGGCCGCTGGCCTCCAGAAAGACATGGTTCTTGCCAATACGGTCTATCAATCCAAGGCCGTAATGCGCCCAGAAATCCTTGATACGTTTAGGCCGAAAATGGGATTTAAACCGTTCCCACAATTCCTTGATTCTAATCTTGACTCCCTTTGTGATAATACCCTGATGTCTATGTTATCAGAATTACGGGTTTCTGGCAAGTAAATAATGCTGTCAGGAATTGATGAGGCACGGGGCATTGCGGTTATATACGAACAAAAAGGGCCGCCTCAAGGATGTTGTTTCAACGATGTAGTGGCGGCCCAATTTGTAAATCTTCTATTTTAATCTTCGGTAGATTATACGCATGAATTTCAAAAAAGAAATCTTAAAAAAAGGATAAAACTTACCTAAAATCTACTCCCAAAGTACAGAACATTTTTGAAGAAAAGGCTGTTTTCGGGAATGCGTTCGGGCGACCAAACATCGTTGCCGAAAATTCAAAGCACCGGAAGTAAGTGAAGCCCTCATAAAGATTTAGTCCCTCTCATTCGGCAGCTTTATTCTCGACAACCGGACTCATTAAAGCATCGGCAGGCTTAGAATCAGGATTATCATCCCGTAGTTTTCGGGAGCAGCATGAAATCTCTTCTATTTATCGCTTTTTATTTAGCGCCTTTATCTTTATTGACAAAGAGGAACTCGTTTTCTATATTTGTGTGGGTCTGTAATTTAAAATAGTTCTTGCTTTCCTATCTATCTATACTAAACCATGAACCTGCAGCTCGAAAAGATAGGATAACTCACTATATTTAAAGATAAACCAAGTTCAGGGAGGAGAATCAAAATGAAACAGGCGAAATTATTGAGTATTTTCACTATATTTACGCTTTTTGCCTTCGCGTGGTTAGTTCCCGTTCAGGCTGAAGGTTCCGGGGACTATGAAAGTGCGGCAGTAAAAGATGTAGATATCACAATCGGCCCGGAGACAATCAAAATGGAGTCCGAAATCGAATGGATACCCTATACAGATTTCATCTCCGAGTTGGCCGCAGAGAACGAGACAGAAGGTGATTTAAGGGACATACTGTATTACAAGCATCCGGCGCTTGGCGATGCCGGGAATGACACGCTTGTACGGCTGTATGAAGGTTATGACGGGGTCTCGCCCCTGAGCCTGATCTATATTAACGGCTCTGAGGATAACGGTCTCAATTGGACCATCTGCTGCTGGGCCGAGCTTACCGGAGGTGTGTATCCCTCGATAGAATACTGGGGACACAACAGCCATTTCTTCGGCACATTCGTGCCGCCTGCGACATTCTACGGAGGCGGGGTATTCCTGCTCATAAACATCCCTGATCCCATGCAGCCATCAACATGGGATATCGGCTTCGCAGGAACCTATCCGCTTGGGTGGCGCGACATGCGGATGGCAGATATTGGAGCGGATGACGGCCAGCAGTCATGGAACTGGGGGCTGATATCTTCTGTCATCAGCCGTGACTTTCTACCTGACGACCTGATTGATGTGCCTGTCATTTACGGCTGGGATGATTTTACAGGTTCGGGATACCTCAGTTTTTACGATAATGAATATAACAATTGCAAGACCACCTCTGCCACCATTGATAATGTAACCGGCAAGACCTATGCCGTTTATGACCGCTACAATTCTGATGATGACCAGTATCAGCTCCTGGTCAGGCAGGATTTCTTCGCTAACTGGGAGGCTGGTACCGATGGCGTTATAAAGAGCTTCCTCGATACCGATATGCACATCCGTTATCCGGTTATGGCAGCTGATAATCAGCAGGTTCTGCTGGTTGCCGCGGTTTATCATGACACATTGCCGAACGACTACGATATCGTCTGCTGGTATACTAATACAGGCGACGTGGACAGTCTTGACAATATCAGTGTTATTGCCGGAAGCTCCGATCCAGAAAATTATCCTGATCTCGAGCATGTCTCGGGCCTGACTTATGTCTGCTCATATATCCAGAATAACACTCTCTATGCCCGCCGTACCAATGACGGCGGGATCACATGGTCGGCTCCCGAACAGGTCTCCGATCCGGCGGAAATAGTCACCGAGGAATATCGCAGCGCCGATATCGGAGATGGCGGAGATCATATCGCCTATCAATATACCACGGCAAAAGCGGAAGATACCGAGATAATATATAAGGATCTGGCCTCGATTGACAGTGATGGCGACGGGATAACATTCTACGTTGACAATTGTCCCAATGCCGCCAATTCCGCACAGACAAACAGCGATGGTGATATCTATGGCGATGCCTGCGATAACTGCCCCAACGATGACAATCCGTCACAGGAGGATCAGGATTCCGATGGTATCGGAGACGCCTGCGATATCTGCCCTGAGGATCCCTTAAACGACGAAGACTCTGATGGCTATTGCGCCGGTGAGGACAACTGCCCGGTCGATAACAATCCCGGACAGGAGGACAACGATTCGGACGGAATCGGCAATGTCTGCGATAACTGTCCAGACGATTCGAATCCGGAGCAGCTTGATGCGGATGGCGATGCTATCGGCGATGTGTGCGATGAGTGCACAGATACCGACGGCGATGGTTATGGAAATCCCGGGTACGCCGCCAATACTTGTCCTGTCGACAATTGTCCCGGCATCTATAATCCGGATCAAACCGATTCCAACGGCAACGGGGTGGGCGATGCGTGCGATTTCTGCGGTAATGTCAATGGTGATGATGCGGTCAATGTCAGTGATGCTGTTCAGATCATCAACTATGTGTTCATTGGCGGACAGGCGCCCTCGCCGTATGAGGCGGGAGATACGAATTGCGATACCACTGTTAATATCAGCGATGCAGTCTGGATCATCAATTTCATCTTTGTGGGCGGCAATGTTCCCTGCGATATCGATGGCGATGGTATCCCGGACTGCTAAAAAATTGTTGACCTTATTGGTCATTTAAGTAAATACAGTCAACTGCTTATTTATCGGCGGAGACGAGCCTGCTGACTGTCAATCGACCGATGGCACCTGTGATGATACAGTCAATATCAGCGATGCGGTCTGGATCATAAACTTCATCTTTGTCGCAGGACCGGAGCCTTGCGCCGACTGTAAATAGATTTTCCCTCATATATATTTGATCTTTATAAAGCCTGTCTGCAAAAAAGACAGGCTTTAATTTTATATCTTAACAGGAACAATAGAATATCTACCGCGATTATGACTACAGTAATCCAAATTTGAATAAGAATTCTATTCTATCCAGCGAGGAAGAAAATATGAGATCATATCAAAAGGGACTTAGTTTTTTGGCACTCACCGCTCTAATCTATTCTCTGTTTTTCATGGCATCCGGAGAGAGGGCATATGCACAAACCGCTCTGACCGTTGAAAAAATTCAGGGTGGAATAACCAATCCGACATTCGTTGTATCACCTCCAGGTGACACCGCCAGATTATTCATCCTCGAGCAGGACGGACTTATCAAGATTATCAAGAACGGCACACTTTTGGAAACGCCTTTTCTCGATGTGAGAGGAATCAGTTCCAGCGGCGGCGAAAGAGGCCTTCTGGGACTGGCATTTCATCCGGATTATGCCCTGAATGGACATTTCTATATCAATTATACCGATAATGGCGGAGACACAAGAGTGGATCGAGGCAAGGTCTCGGATAATCCTGATATTGCAGAGCCGGACAGTCTTGTGAATATCATTACGATAGATCAGCCCTATTCTAACCACAATGGGGGCATGATAGCATTCGGGCCCACTGACGGTTACCTTTATATCGGCATGGGGGACGGCGGTTCGGCCGGCGATCCCGGAAACCGTGCGCAGGATCCGTCAACTCTGCTGGGCAAGATGCTCCGGATCGATATTGACGGTGATTTTCCATATTCAGTACCATCCACAAACCCATATTATAATAATCCTGATACATTGGGAGAAATCTGGGCTTTTGGTGTGCGCAATCCCTGGCGCTGGTCATTTGACCGGGAAACCGCGGATATGTATATGGGTGATGTTGGTCAGAACGAGTGGGAGGAGATCAACTTCCAGCCGGCCTCGAGCTCCGGAGGAGAAAACTACGGCTGGAGGCTGAAAGAGGGCACCCATTGTTATAATCCGCCGACCGATTGCGATCCCGGCGGTCTTACCGATCCGATCACCGAATATGATCATAATCCGGAATGTTCGATCACCGGCGGGTATGTCTATCGCGGATGCGCCATTCCCGATCTTCAGGGAACATATTTCTATGCCGATTACTGCAGCGACAAAATCTGGTCGTTCCGGTATGACGGCGCGAATATCACTGATTCAATGGAAAGGACATCGGAACTTGTGCCGCCGGAGGGCTCCTATGCCGGCATCTCATCTTTCGGGCAGGATGCACTTGGCGAGCTTTACATTGTTGACCAGGGACGAGACGCCATCTATAAAATCGTGCCGGTCGATCCGCCCGACTGCAATCAGAACGGCCGTAACGACAACTGCGATATCTGGCTGGGTGTATCATCCGATGAGAATCAGAATGGCGTTCCCGATGAGTGCGAGAGCGGCTGCGGGGAAGTGAATGATGATGGGAATATTAATGTCAGTGACGCAGTCTATATCATCAACTATGTTTTTGTAGGTGGCGACCCGCCCGATCCGATGGCTTCGGGCGACACCAATTGTGATGGCTCCGTCAATATCTCGGACGCCGTCTGGCTCGTCAACTTCGTCTTTGTCGATGGCAACGGGCCCTGCGATACTGACGGCGACGGTATGCTGGACTGCTGAGCCCCCCCAGATCTTGCAAAATCAGCTCTGCGGACCATGCCCAAAAACATTGACAAAATCGCATTCCATTGTATCTTAACAGGGTACGGCTTTTTACAAAATATGTCTCCGGAAAAAGCATATTATGGAAAATGGTGCATATTAATTGTCTATGCGTGAAAACCCTGGAGGAAATCGTGATAAAAACTGCATCGATTCTCGCGGCGGCCATCTTATTATTCTCCTTACATCTCTATGCCAGCACTGAAGATTCAAATCAAATTCGAGGTGATCTCTACAAGGTCACAGTTCTCAGCAAAATTGAAGCCGACAAACTGAGGGCACTTGATGTCGAGCCGGTAATCCGGCTCAATGACGGCTATATGGTCATCGTTGAACCTGATGCAGCTCAGGAACTTATCTCATCCGGGCTGAAGGCGGAGTTAATCGCAAATAATGTTACCAAAGATGAGCTGGCAGTTGACAACCGCATGGACAAAAAGAATGTTGACCTCTTTGAGCTTTTGTATGAGGTCGATCAATTCAGATTATTCAGGATCGATCCGGAAGAAGTATCACGTATGGACCCGCCGCCGCAGATTTCGAGAATTCTGGTAGAGGATCTGAAGATCACATATAAAGAGCCGGTCTCCTTTCAGGTGGCTGCCAGGAAAGACTTGATGGATCTCGAGACGCTCATAAGTATGGTCAATAAGGACTCACTGCAATCCTACACCGAAAGGCTGCAGGCATTTCAGCATCGTGAAGCCACAAGCGACTCAAATATCGCCTCGGGCTATTGGCTTTACTCGAAATTTGAAGAATTCGGATACGATTCCGTTATTTTCGATACGTTTACCGCATCGATATTCAACCTTGCAGACACCTGCTTCAATGTTGTTGCCTTTAAGGTCGGCAGTATTCTACCCGACCATCATGTAATTGTAGGCGCACACAGGGATGCAGTTCCTTTATCTCCCGGAGCCGACGATAACGGTTCCGGAAGCGCCGCAGTACTCGAAATTGCAAGGGTACTGAAGGACATAGATACTTATTGCACATTTGTCTTTGCGCTTTTTGATGCGGAAGAAAACGGCCTGATCGGATCATATGCTTATGCCAACGAGGCCGCCGCTGATGGCGACAGCATAATCTTCATGTTGAACATGGATATGATTGCAGACAAGGAAAACAGGAATAAGGCCTATGTTTTCCATGGATCCGATGATAGCTATGCCAATCTGTGGGCCAACCTGGCCGATTCGCTGGTGGCGATCAGCACAACTTTTCAGGGAGCCTCGGCAAATTCCGACCACTATCCCTTCCTCCAGAACGGTTATCCGGCGATTTTCTCACACGAATACGAGTTCTCTTCGGTCTACCATTCTCCCCAGGACAGCACAACATACATGAGTTTCACATATATGTGGAGCATGGTCAAAGCCAGCCTGGCGACCGCCTATGTTGCCGCGCAAAGCTATTCTCCCTTTGCGATCACTTTCGACTATCCCAACGGCGTACCTGTTTTCCTCGAACCCGGCGGCAGCTCCACCTTCCAGGTTACAATCGAGGGCATAACCGGCGGAGTGGTTGTCCCCGGCTCGGCACAATTGCACTATGCCATAGGTGTTGGAGAATATACAGGCGTGCCCATGACAGAAATTTCTCCCGGCCTGTATGAAGGGACGTTCCCGGAACTGCCCTGCTTCGGGAGAGTCAGTTTCTATGTCACGGCGGAGGAAGAGGTGAACGGTGTTTTTTATGACACTGACCCCTCCAATCCGCATCAGGCTGTGGTAATCGAGGAACAGGCTGATATTTTTCAAGATGATTTCGAACTGGATAAGGGCTGGAGTGTCTATGGCGATGCACAGGAAGGCACATGGGAGCGAGGCATTCCAATAGGCGGCGGTGACCGGGGCGATCCGCCCAGCGATTACGATGGATCGGGAAACTGCTTCTTGACCTTCAACCAGGATGGCAACTCCGATGTCGATTTCGGTACAACCAACCTGGTCTCTCCAACTTTCGATCTTTCCAGCGGCAACGGCGAGATTTCTTACGCCAGATGGTATTCCAACTACCTTGGCTATACACAGGATGATGTGATGAGAGTCTATGTCTCCAATGATGACGGGTCAAGCTGGACGCTGGTCGAGACTATCGGCCCAACGGGAGCGGGCACAATGGGAGGATGGTTCACGCATTCTTTCTGGGTGCGAGATTTTGTGGAAGCAAGCGCACAAATGAAATTGCGCTTTGAAGTCTCCGATCTTTACATGTCCTCGACCGTCGAGGCCGGCATCGACTCCGTTCATGTCACCGCTTTGATTTGTGAATCCGGCTATTTGTGCGGTGATGCCAACAATGACATGACTGTCAATGTGAGCGATGCAGTTTATATAATCAATTATGTTTTCGTAGGGGGAAGCGCGCCCGATCCGCTTTTTGTAGGAGATGCAAATTGTGACGGCTCTGTGAATGTCTCTGATGGTGTTTATATCATCAACTATGTATTCATAGGAGGCAATCAGCCCTGCGATCTTAACGGAGACGGTATCCCGGGCTGTTAAAACATCCAGGCTAAAACGAATTTTTACCGCCGGCATTCTATTCAAACTGCCGGCGGTATTTTTATAGACTATTGCGTCCCGGCATCAAAAAATGCTTGTCATAGAGGTCGCTATAAATTACATATAGGAAACGCCTGTTAACTGCAGCTCGTGAAAAGACGAAAGGCTATTGAAGGTTGAAAGAAATTCCCGCTACAAACGGCAAGGAAGATTTCCAGCCATATATAACTGACAGCCGTGGTGTGGCTGAATTTACTATCAAAGCCATCCTGGTAGGCGCTTTTTTTGGCATCCTTTTCGGCGCTGCTAACGCCTATCTTGGACTCCTGGTGGGGATAACAGTTTCAACATCAATACCGGTAGCGGTTATGTCGGTGGGGCTCTTTCGTTTCATTCAAAAGATATCCGGGGGGCGTGCCAGTATCCTCGAAAGCAATATTGCCCAGACCACCGGTTCAGCCAGTTCCTCGCTCGCATCGGGAGTGATTTTCACAATTCCAGCCCTCTACCTCTGGGGATTCGATCCGAGCCTGTGGCAAATGGCCGGGCTGGCGCTTGCGGGAGGACTGCTGGGGGTACTTTTTATGATTCCATTACGGAGATTCCTCATCAAGGAAGAGCATGGCCGGCTTCCCTATCCCGAGGGCACCGCCTGCGCCAAGGTTCTGATATCCAGCGACAAGAAAGGCGCCAGCGCCAAGAACGTATTTCTCGGCCTGGGAATAGGGCTGGTATACAAATTTGTCACCGGTATGCTCTTTCTCTGGAAAGAGAAAGTCGCCGTCAACCTGCCATTTATTAACAAGGCGCAGCTGGGGCTGAATGCCACCCCGGCGCTTCTCGGCGTGGGCTACATTCTCGGCTTCAGGATTGCCACGATCATGGTGGCCGGCGGGCTGATCTCATGGCTGTTCCTGATTCCGCTGTTCGGCTATTATGGCGATCAATGGGCAGGTTCCCTTTTTCCGGCGGGCGAGACTTCAATCAGCAGCATGGACCCGTCAACGATATGGAACAACTACATCCGCTATATTGGCGCGGGAGCTGTCGCTTTCGGAGGAATCATCACCATCATAAGATCCATACCGACCATGATCCGTTCTTTCAAAATCGGCATGGAGCAGATAAAATCAAGAATAGAAAAGAACCGCCGCGGTGAGGAAGATCAGACCGAGAGGGTCGACCAAGATCTCTCATTAAAATATGTCCTCTTCGGCGTGATTATAATAGTGCTTGCGATCCTGCTTATCCCCAGGCTCCTGGGGCACGGTACAACATTCAGCATGCGCCTGATAGCCGCGCCCGGCATTGCAATCTTCGCCTTCTTCTTCGTTACTGTATCATCCAGAATTGTAGGACTGATCGGCGTGTCCTCGAATCCCACCTCCGGAATGACGATCGTCACGCTTCTGGCTATCAGTATGATCTTCGTCGGACTGGGATGGACAGATATCGCCAGCAAGGCGGCAGTGCTGACAGTAGGCACAGTGGTGGCGGTAGCGGCTTCGATTGCGGGGGATACCTCACAGGACCTGAAAACAGGATTTCTGGTAGGAGCCACACCCAGCAAGCAGCAGATAAGCGAATTGATTGGAGCGGCCAGCTCTGCCGTGGCAGTTTGTTTTGCAATTACTATTTTGGCCAAAACTTACACATTTGGTTCGGAGCAGCTTCCTGCGCCGCAGGCCCTCCTGATGAAAACAATAATCGAAGGGGTTTTGGAGACCGGCATTCCCTGGGGCCTGGTTTTGATAGGCGTGGGTTTTGGTGTGCTCGCGGAACTGGTGCGGATACCCTCGCTCCCCTTTGCTGTGGGAATTTACCTTCCGGTCTCGACCATGACTCCGATCTTTTTCGGCGGGGCAATCCGAAAATATATTGAATCGCGCCAGAAGCATGATGCCGCCGAACGGGTCAGACGCCGTGAGGCGGGTGTGCTTTTTGGCTCCGGACTCATTGGCGGTCAGGGATTTGCTTCGGTGATCATTGCATTCTACGCATTTTATGCCGGCGCGCCCAAAGGTCTTGGTTTCGAATGGCCGGCGCCATGGGGAGACTTGGTATCATTTGCGATATTCCTGATCCTGGGATATGTTCTCTTCCGGCGCACCAGATTCAGTTGAGATATGTTGTAGTTCCTTATTTCAATAATAGATTTGTGTTGGCAGAACAAATGGAGGTCATAAATCAATGTATGCATTAAAATCATCCCATTTATTTCAAACACCGAAATGGGTTGCGGTATTAATTTCGAGCGCTCTTTTGGTCATCATGCTTTCAGCTTCGGTCCTGTCCCGAGGTATGACAGTGGAGGATGTGGCGAATCTGCAATATGCCTATGAAATCGCAATATCTCCCGATGGACAGCTCATAGCCTACACCCTGATCGTCCGCCCCAACCCGTTTGTGGAAGGGGACGGTGAAGCCAACCGGCATCTTTATGTAACTGATCGGGAAGGTAATCCTCGCCCATATATCACCGGAGAGGTGACAATAAAAAATATTGCCTTCACTCCTGACGGCCAATACATCACCTATATCGCCGAGCGTAAAAATGATAATGGTGATGAAGACAAGGACGACGCCCTTTACAAAATCCCGATCGCAGGAGGCGAATCACGCAAAATAATCGAATTCGCAACAGATATCAGGGATTACACCTGGTCGCCCGACGGACGTCAGGTCGCTTTTCTGGCCAAAGATTCACTGGCGGATGAAGAAGAAGAACTTGAGGAAAAAGGATTCGACCAGGAAATCTACGAGGAGGACTGGCGGCATGTGAGAGTCTGGATACTTGATACCGATGATCCCGGGGCCAAACCCAGGAGACTGGAGCTACCCGGCACAGCTTCGAGCATTACCTGGAGTCCTGATGGAAAAACCCTGGCAATGGCGCTGGCGCCCACTCCGCTTATCGATGATACCTATATGTACCGGCGGGTGACGACAGTGGATGCGAAAACCGGCGGGATAATATATAAGTTTGATAATCCCGGCAAGCTGGGAGATATAGTATGGAGTCCGGACAGCAGGCATCTGGCAATCATTAGCGCCAGGGATATCAATGATCCCAAGGAGGGCGAAATCTATATACTAAATGCAGAAGGCGGCCAGCTGCAGCCTGTCCTGACCGATGTTGATGGTCATATCAGGGACATCTTCTGGATCGACAGCCAGACAATCCTGTATCTTGAACACCAGAACGTCCACTCGATCATTGGCACAATCAACGCCTCGGGTACGGTACAGAAGCTGCTGATTTCCGAGCCGCGGCCTGTTTTTGACGGCCTTAAGCTTTCCAGCAACAAAAAAGATGTTGTGCTTCTCGGTGAATCGCCAACTTATCCGGGCGAAGTATTCCATTACCGCATTAATGGTGATGATCCTGAACGGCTCACCAATGTCAATCCGAGGCTTGACGAAATCGATTTTGGGAAGCAGGAAGTGATTAAGTATAACGCCCGAGATGGTCTCGAGCTATACGGAATACTGGTTCATCCGCTCGACGAGGTTGAGGGACAGCGCTATCCCCTGATTATGTATGTCCACGGCGGCCCGGAAGCACATAATGTCGACGGCTGGCTGACCTGGTATTCCGGACCGGGGCAGGTGGGGGCGGCCAAAGGTTACATGGTTTTTTATCCCAACTACCGGGGCAGTACGGGAAGGGGCGTCGAGTTCTCGGAAATGGGCCAGGCCGATTACGCCGGTAAAGAATTTGATGATATAGTGGATGGTGTTAATCATCTTGTAGATCTGGGACTGGCTGATAAGGATAAGGTCGGGGTGACCGGCGGATCATATGGCGGTTATGCTACCGCCTGGTGTTCGACCGCCCTGACCGAGCACTTTGCGGCAGGCGTAATGAGGGTGGGAGTCTCCGATTTGATCTCAAAATTCGGCACAACCGATATACCCATGGAGATGTATTATATCCATGCCCAGTTCTGGCCCTGGGAAAAATGGCAGTGGTATTTGGAGAGAAGCCCCATATACCATGCCGGTAAGGGACGCACGCCGCTTTTGATCATGCATGGTGAAGACGATACCCGGGTCCACCCCAGCCAGTCCATGGAACTCTACCGGTATTTGAAAACGCACGGCAATGTTCCGGTTCGGCTGATCTTTTATCAGGAGGAGGGGCACGGCACGGGCAAGGCGGCGGCAAGATATGACACTAACTTAAGGCTTTTCCGCTGGATGGATCATTACCTGAAAGGACCCGGAGGAGATCCGCCACCGGTTGAAATTGATTACAGCGATTTGAAACCTAACGAGGAATAAGTTAAAACGGGGATCGGCGATTCCGATCCCCGCCTTATTTTCAGTTATGCGGCAGCCTCTTCTCTGCCCATCAGCTTAACATGCATCGGCGGAGCGCCGCCCTGCTTGTCTTCGCCCATATATAATGTCACATGCGGGAACGGTATTTCGATTCCCTTCTCATCGAATGCAATCTTGAGCCTGCGGTTGAACTCACGCGCCACACGCCACTGTTTGATCGGCCTGGTCTTCGTACGGGCCTTGATTATCAGCGCGGAATCGGCAAATTTATCCAGCCCCAGGACCTCGAGCGGCTCCAATATATCATCCTTATAGTCCTCATCATTGCGCAAATCCTCATCCACAGCCTTGGCCACCTCAATGACTTCATCGACATTCTCTCTATATGCCACGCCAATCTCGAACACATACTGAGAAAAATCTTTGGTCATATTGGTGACGACGTCTATTGTGCCGTTGCGGATGAAATGAACATTGCCCGACAAATCGCGAAGCACGGTATTTTTCAAGCTCACCTTTTCCACGAGGCCGCCCTTACCCGAAACAACCACTACATCACCGACACGAATCTGATCCTGCAGCAGAATAAAGAAACCGCTGATAACATCCTGCACCAGATATTGAGCCCCAAAACCGATAGCCACACCAACAATACCGGCAGCGGCCAATATGGGTCCAATCTGGATCCCGAATTCTCCAAGAATCATAATTAATGAAATTATTATCACCACAAGTCCCAATATGAGCTGTATGATCCCGCTCAGAGTGTCTGCACGTTTCCGCATTTCAACTCCGGCATGCTCACCCCTGAATTGGTCAAATATTTTTCTCGAAAACATCTTGGCCACTTTCAAAGCGATGACCATCAAAATCAAGATAAGAATTATTTTCAAGCCATGATTGATCAGCCAGGTTCTGACGATTTCCCATAATTCCTGCAAATCCATAATGCCTCCTTTGTTAAAAAATAGCACATTTTATATTCACAACAGATCAATGTGATGTATGTTCACAGCCATTTTTTTCTGCGGAAGAAGAATAAAAGGCCGAGGCCGATTATCAGCGCGGCAATCCAGAAAAAGATATATCCGTAGCGAAAACTCAGCTCGGGCATATTGAAAGGACCAATCGAGGTATCAAAGTTCATACCGTAAACACCCGCCAAAAATCCAAGCGGGATGAATATCGTCGCAATTATGGTCAGGACTTTCATTACCTGGTTCATGCGGTTGCTGATACTGGAAAGGTATATATCCAGAAGCCCCGAAATCATATCACGAAAAGTCTCAACCGTATCTATTACCTGTATTATATGCTCATATAAGTCCCGCAGATAGGGCCTGGTGAAATCATGGATCAGTACCGATTCAGCCCTGTCCATGCCGCTGGCAACTTCGCGCAGGGGCCAGATTGCCTTGCGAATGAAAACCATCTGGCGCTTCAAATCATAGATCGTCTCCAAATCCTCGGGCTCCGGATTTGAAACCAGATCGTCTTCCAGTTCCTCCACAGTATCCCCGATATTCTCGAGAATGATAAAATAATTGTCAACAATAGCATCCATCAAAGTATATGCGAGGTAATCCGACCCCATAAACCTGACCCGAGGTTCGGTCCTGCGGATTCTTTCCCGTACCGCTTCAAAAACATCACCTTCCTTCTCCTGAAAAGAGAGCACATAATTCTTGCCGAATACAATGCTGACCTGCTCGGATTCAATGCCGTCCTCCGATTTCTGGTAAAGCATCTTCAAGGTAACAAAGATATACTCACCGCTATCCTCCAGCTTGGGACGATGTCCGGTGTTGGCAATATCCTCCTGCGTCAGGGCATGAATTCCGAAATGCTCACCCAGTTTTTCAATATTGCCGACCTCATGAATGCCGTTTATATTTATCCAGGTTATAGTGGAGGTATCTTTATACTGAAAGCTGTCTTCGATTTTTTCCAGCCTTATTTCCTGCAATTCGGTTTCACTGTAATCGATAACTTCAATTGTTGCCTTCTCTGTTCTCTGTTCACCAACAAAGACCACAGATCCGGGCTTCAGCCCTTTTGATTTCGAATGTTTCTTGATTAAACGAGTCATATCATTAATACCCCGTTACAAATATTGCGGCGGTTCGGCAAATCTACTTGTCTTTCTTCTCTTCTTCCTTCCGCTTCAGAATCTCGGCGAGATTCTCACGCCGGTTCTCTATCCGCTTTAGGAGCCCCTTCATATTCTCGACGTCCGAATCGGATCCGGCTTTGTCGATACTCTCCTTGAGTTTATCCATTTCCCTGCCCAATTTCTCATATGTCTCCCGCAGCTTTTCAATCGACTCGGCCTCGTCAGCCTTCTCAAAAACGACCTTCTCGGGCTGTGCCATAGCTTCTGATACAGCCTGCCCCTCAGAAGGCGCGGTATCCGGAATAATTTTCTTCCCCTCCGGGACAGCTCTCGTACTCATAAATGTGGGTGATACTACTTCAACGCCATTTTGCTGCAATACATCGAGCATCATCTTGCGCAGCCGTGAGCGGGCTGAAATTAGATGTTTGACATCTTTCAGCAGTCCGGAGATACGATATGTCACCGAAAAATCTCCCAGATCAATTACATGCATAAACGGCTCCTCCAGCTCTGTAGCCTCCGCCGCCTGCAAAAGCAGATTCTCGATCTTATTTCTGGAGACATTGTAACCCAATGAGACATCGGCTGAAATAATCGTCCCCGATGACCTCACCACCTTAACAGGATTAGTTATCAAATACATATTCGGAATTGTCGTTAAATTGCTGTCGATAGTCTGTATTTCGGTATGAAATAATCCCCGGTCGGAAATCCGCCCAAAATATTCTCCGACACTGATAAAATCCCCGGACCGGAAACTTTTGATCGCCCGCAACATCAATCCGGCCATGGCATTGCCGATGAAAGTGGTCGATGACAGCGCAATTATGGCACTCAAAAGAATGCCGAGAAGGCTGAGAAGTTGCCCCTTGGATGTATCTCTTATGGGAAGAAGCAAAATTACAGCAACGATTCCCAGCAAGACCAGTATTAGCGTGACAATCTGAGTCCTGAATTTAAGGCCGGGAGTTTTTGAGTAGTGTCGCTGGAGGAGGTAGCGGATCAGAAATAAGAAGATTACTACCCCTATGACCGCAGCCCAGGACGGCAGGATCGGCTTTACACTTTCAAAGATTCGACTCAAAACTTCCATTGTTTATGCGGGACTACCTCCCCCCGCCTCCCCATTCCTTTTATTGTCTTCACCTGTATAGATTTAAGCGGATTTTTATCGTATATGTCAAGCTAAATCTGGGAAATATACTAATCCGGCAGGATAGTATTGAGCAAATCTTCACAAAATTCAGACTGAAATCACAAAATCAGATTAGAAAAGTTTGTGCTTTTTTTCACGAAGTTACCCGATTAATATTGACAACCATATTGGCCTGCCTTATTTTCAGGTGGCATATAAGTCGCGTGAAACCTGAAAGTGATGAGGAATCCACCCGCGTAATCAGCGTGGTCTGGGGTGTGGATGGCAACAGAGGCAGGCAAAAAAAGAGACTCTCTGGCAGAATCGCTTCCTTTTGATAAAGAGCATTATAGAGAACTAAAAAGGAAGCAGGTGATCAGGCTCCTCTTTTTCTATCTTGGTCCGTTGATAGTGCTCATTATCTTCTTCAGCATTCAATACAGTGCTATGGTTGCAGAGAGCCGCCGTCTGCACCTGACAGCTATCGCCGAAAACCAGTCCAATACACTCAACCTGTTTCTATCGGAAAGAATAGTCAACCTCGACAACCTGATTGATGATCCGCGTTTCCAGCACCCTCCCGCGTCTGCAAATCTGCAGATCTATCTCGACAGATTGAAAAAGAACAGCCAGACATTCGTAGATATTGGCTACTTCGACTCATCCGGTATACAGGTCGCCTATGCCGGGCCATACCCTTCATTAGAAAAAGTGGATTACAGCTCGGAGGACTGGTTTAGAAGGCTCAAACAGAGCGATGAAAACTTCATAATCACTGATATATATCTTGGTTTCCGTCAAATTCCTCACTTCACCATTGCTGTCAGCAGAAATATCGAGGGCGAACTGGTGATCCTGCGGGCCACCTTAGATCCTGGCAATATATATGAATATATGCGCAGCCTTGAGGGGGCAAACGAGGTTTTCATATCTATCGTCAATGAGGACGGCTACTATCAGCTGGTCACCCCGCACATAGGGACTCCGCTGGAATCATCCTCGATTGTTCCGCCAGAGACTCCCCGGCTGGGGGCGGAGACATTAAAAATTGACGGCTCAAGGATAACATATGCCTATTCATGGCTGCGTCTGGCAGACTGGGCCTTGATTGTACAGCCCTCAGATCCGCAACGGGGCGGGTTTTTCTCAGGGTTCAATCTGCGGATTTATATTATTGCTACGGCGATGATTTTATTGATCATTTCAGTAATAGCCTTTCGTGCCAATAAGCTGGTCGAGATGCAGATGGAAACGGACCGTACACGCGCCCAGTTGGAACATGCCTCCAAGCTGGCCTCCGTCGGCGAACTTGCCGCCGGAATAGCCCATGAAATAAACAATCCGCTGGCGGTAATAAATGAAGAAGCCGGACTTATCAAAGATTATATGAATCCTGAATTCGGGGAAACCATGGATCCCGAACGGCTCGAAGAACACCTCAACTCAATTCAACAGTCCGTATTCAGATGCCGTGATATCACCCATAAGCTGCTCAGATTTGTACGCAAATCCGATGTGGAACTCAAGACTCATAATATAAACGATATTATCGATGGTGTTGTAGACGGCCTCTTGATGCGTGAAATGCAGGTCTCGAATATTGAAATCGAGAAGAATTACGATCCTAATATTCCGACGATTCTCACCGACCGCAATCAGCTTCAACAGGTGATCCTGAATATTATAAATAATGGCGTGGATGCGCTCGAGGGCCGTCCGGGAACAATCACCATAAAGACGAGGACCGAAAACAATCACGTGGAAATTGCCATAAGCGATACCGGAAAAGGGATCAAACCCGGTGACATAGAAAAACTCTTCATGCCTTTTTTTACGACTAAAGAGGTTGGCAAAGGTACCGGTCTGGGCCTGTCGGTAAGCTATGGAATTATCAAAAGCCTGGGAGGAGAAATCAAAGTAGATTCAACTGTCGGCCGGGGCAGCGAATTTACTATAATACTTCCAATGAAACCGGGCAAATAATAAGCGTTCACACGATGCTGTGAAAATATTGCAGCTTCTGACACAACGGCGGGAGGCAAAAAATGCCAAAACTGTTAATCGTCGATGACGAAGATAAGTTTCGGAAAATGCTCACCACGCGTCTCGAAATGCGCGGTTATGATGTCGTTGACCTGGATAATGGTACGGATGCAATCAAGACTGTCCGGTCCGATTCTGATATAGATGTGGTCATTCTAGATCGCAAGATGCCGGATATGAACGGAGAAGAAGTTCTGGCAGGAATTCGTGAATTTCGTCCCGCCCTTCCGGTCATTATGCTTACCGGGCATGGAAGTATGCGTTCAGCCATGGAAACGGGCAAACTGGAGGCCTATGCCTACCTTGAGAAGCCTGCTGATCTTGATCATCTGATTCGGACAATAGAATCTGCCATAGAGGACAAAGTTCATGCCATGGCTCGGCATGAGATTGCATACGTTGAAAAAGGCTCCCTGTGGAAATGGCTCAAAGGCTCACATAATTCAAGACCGGGCATTATACTGCTCGGAATAATCTTTTTTGCATTGATAACATTCACTCCTGCTCCAGATAGACTGATGTCGCTATTATCATGGGAAAAAACGGGCAAGGTTGAGCAGGACCTTAATGCAGGATACGCCAGCTATCGCGGCATGCATGAAGACGAAAGCATTGCTGAATATTACAGCCGCTATTCGGGGATGGGTAATACTGTTGTCAATGAGGAAGGCAACAAGGTCAAAGAACCATTAACTCCCAGTCAGGCGGCATTCAAGGCCAAAGTCATGCTTGGCATACTTATCGTGGCCGCCATGTTCTGGGCCTCAGGAGCGGTTCCCATTGGAATTACAGCCCTCGCGGTGGGCGTCTTCATGTACTTCTTTGGGATATTAAAGCCTGATGACGTAGCAGCTGCCTATGCCAAAGACGCAGTTATATTTATATTCGGTGTATTGGCAATTTCTAATGCCATTACCAAAACCGGGCTGGACCGAAGAATCGGGCTTCTATTATTGGGGCCGGCCAAGACATTGCCGCGCCTTCTCTTTATTTTCCTGCCCCTTTTCGGCATGGCCTGCTCATTTGTTTCCGAACATGCCTTAATCGCATTTGTAATGCCGCTCTTCATGATGGTCTATGTGTCTTCAATCAGGGCGGCGGGAGTAAAAAAAGACCGGGCTCTGGCGGTCATGTTTGCTCTTTCCCTTTGCTTTGCCGCCAATTGCGGAGGACCGGGCTCGCCTGCTGCTGGTGGAAGAAATGCCATAATGCTCGGCATCCTTTCCGATTACGGGGTTGCGCCCTCATTCGGAGAGTGGGTCGCCTATGGGCTTCCATTCGTTCCGGTTATGGGATTGGTAATCGCCGCTTATTTCTTCTTTATGTTCAGGCGAAAGCTGGTTTTGAAAAACATTAATGTTTCCGCACTTGTGAAAGAGGCCTCCGATAAAATCGGGCCGATGAATAGAAATGAATATATTACCGCAATAGTACTGGTGTTTCTAATCATCCTCTGGATAACGGCCAGTGATTTCCTTGGTATGGGCGGACCGGTGATATTATGTATAGTAATTCTGAATCTTTTCAGGATCTTGCGATGGAAGGACATCGCTGCTATCCCATGGGACGTGGTTGCCCTTTACGCCAGCGCATCAGCCCTGGGAAAGGGACTTGCGGTCTCAGGGGCGGCACTCTATCTTGCGGACAGCTTTATAAGCATCCTGCCCGAGTTTTTCCGCTCGGGCGAGGGCCTGGCGATGGCAACCAGTATCTTCACAGGTATCGCAACAAACTTCATGAGTGACGGGGCGACGGTTTCTGCAATCGGGCCAATAACAATTCCGATGGCAAAAATTTCCGGTACTCACCCCTGGATGGTCGGATTTGCCACAGCGTTTGCATCATCATTCGCCCACATGATGATAATTGGCACTCCCAACAACGCTATTGCATACACCCTGGCCAAGGATCCGGCTACTGGCGAACAGCTTGTCAGGCTGAGTGATTTTCTTAAACACGGTGCGGCCATTCTGGTGCTTTCATTTGCAGTGCTCTGGCTCTGGGCATTTTTCGGTTACTGGCGCTTTATCGGATTTTAGAATATAAAATAAGGAAGGGATAAAATGGGCGACAAAATTAAACTTCTGATCTGCGATGATGAGGTTAAGTTTCTTGATTCAATCGCAGAACGGTTAGAGCTGCGCGGATTTGATGTAACCAAAGCAACCAGCGGGAGAGAGGCCGTGGAGGCGGCCAGGACCGGAGGCTTCGACCTGGCGATTCTGGATCTGAAAATGCCCGGAATGAATGGCATCGAGGTACTCGAGGTATTGAAGAAAGAGCACAAGTATCTCGAGGTCATAATCCTTACCGGGCATGGTTCGATCGATTCAGCGGTCGAGTCCACAAAACTGGGCGCATTCAGCTATCTCTCAAAACCATATGATCTGGATGATTTATTGAAATCTCTTAGGGATGCCTATGAGACCCGTATGAAGAAAAAGTTCGAGGATGATACCGAACGCATGGACAAGATACTCAAAATGGCCCAGTCCATGAGCCCGCTGGGCTTCTTACGCGAGGTTAAAAAGCTGGATGACGAGGAGAAATAATTCTATCGGCCGAATTTAGCTGAGACGCTTTCTGGCAATCATACTCAAGGCCAAGATTAGAAGATATACTATCCCGGCCAGGATAATAATAGTCGAGCCGGTGGGCAAATCCAGATTGTAGCTGATACCGAGCCCGGTGATTGTGAAAAAAATGCAGAGGGCCGTGGAGAAAATCATGATCTGCCACAATTGGCGCGAAAACATCCCGGAAATCGCCGCCGGAATGGTCAGGAGCGCAATCACCAGAATAATCCCCACTATCATCACCATCAGAACCACCGTCAGGGCGACCATGATTAACAATAGCAGATAATAAAAAGTGACATTAATCCCGCGCAATTTGGCAAATTGCTCATCAAAACAGATCGCCAGAAATTTATTATAAAAGATTATTCCTACTCCCAAAACCATGGCATCAAGCACAATTATCAACCATAGATCGGTACTGGAGATCAGCAATATGTTACCGAAGAGATAACTCATCGGATCGATATATCCCGGAGTCCTGGCAATGAACAGAACACCCATAGCCATGCCCACAGCCCAGATCGAGCCGATCACAGTGTCCTCGCGCTGCCGGGCATACATGCTCACAAGTCCGATAACAACAGCGGAGAAGACTGCTGCTATCAAGGCGCCGATAATCGGATCGAACCATGCCCAGCCCGCTTTATGCTGAAGGAATAATGCAGCCCCAATACCGCCCAGCACAGAATGTGCAATCGCGCCTGCTATATAACTAATCCTTCTTGTAACCACATAGGTGCCCGCCATTCCAAGGGCAAAACTGGAAAGAACACCCGCAATCAGGGCATAGCGAAGAAAGGGCAGATCGGGATTCGCGAGCGCATTAAAAAAATCAGCCATTTGAATTCTTCCCGTCTTGATAGCGCTGGTCATGGCGAACAATACGCATCTCGCCTTTGTATAGCTCTCTGATTGCCTCCGGGGTGATCTCCGCTGTGGGATGCCGAACCACTCTCTTGTTCACACATATCACACTCTTTACCGCCCTGGAAACGAAGCCCAGATCATGCGAAACCAAAACCATCGTCATCCGATTCTGCATTTGATCCAGAAATTCATGCATCATACTTTCGGTGTGGGGATCGACATTGGCTGTCGGCTCATCCAGAAGCAGTATTTCTGGTTCACATGTCAATGTCCGGGCTATCAATACCCTCTGCCTCTGCCCTCCGGATAATTTCGAGAAAGGCCGCCTGGCCAGATTTCCTATACCGATTTCCTCCAGTGCGTGCATAGCGGCTTTCTTATCATCTTTGCTGTATGGCCCGCCCAGGCGGCTGTTCAGCCTGCCCATCAGAACGACATCCATGACCGTGACCGGAAACTGGCGATCGAAATCCAGAGATTGAGGCATATAGCCAATCTTCGTCCGGGCATCCTGAGGCTTTTTGCCCAGAACCCTGACCTCTCCCCTGTCCGGATCGAGAAGACCCAGGATAAGATACAAAAGAGTGGTCTTGCCGCCGCCATTGGGACCAACTATGCTGACAAATTCGCCCTGCGGTACGGTCAGATTTACCTCTTCGAGAACAGGTACCGAATCGTATGAAAAATCAACATCCCTGAACATTATAGCAGGAACATCATCCATTTCTTCCTCCAATATGATAAAAAGACCATAATCTTTGGTGAAGCATATTGGGTGAATGTGCCATTCTGAGCGTGGCGAAGGATCTTCTTGCCTCGTAAAAGATTCTTCGGTCAGTCAGTTTCCTTAGAAAGGCACGGATTGAAGTACACTTCATATTAGGGACTCTCTCAATAATCCCATATGGCCATAACTACCTGTCTATGGTCTTCTTATTTTCCGCTTCACAAATTATATGGAATGCATGGCAGTCGTCACATTCGATAATCTCGTGATGTTCGGCAAATTTCCTCCAGTGCCTGCGCTGCTCCGGCGTTAGAAAGCCGGTCCCCTGGCAGAGCGGGCAGGTACTCTCCAGAGCGGCCAGAATGGCGTTACGGATAAATTCCGAACGGTTTGGAATCCCGGCCATAGCCTCGGACAACCTTCTGTCCACCTTGAAAGTAATTATTTCATCTTTTCCATTAGCCATAAAACACCCTTCGCATAATTGACAAAGGTAATACTTTGTAATATCGGAGTCAAGTGATACGTATAGCCTTACAATACAAAAAAACGCGAGCGGGATTGTGTGATCTTTCCCGCTCGCTCCGGAAGTGATTACGGTAGGTTGCAGTACAGGAGAGTTACTTAACCAGCATCATCTTTTGTAACTGTCTTTTCCTCATCCTTGAACTTATCTTGCCTTGCAAACCGGGAGAGCAGCGGGATCATGGATGTGAATGCTTTGATGTATGCACTCCGCTGCAAACCCGTCTTTAATCTATATGCAAACTAATACTCGCTTCTCTTGCCTGCCTCCCGGGGGAGAATGACTTCATCGATGACGTGAATAACGCCATTGCTGGCAACAATATCAGTCATAATGACTTCGGCATTATCGATCATGACTTTCTTACCGTCGACTTTTACAGCCACACTCTGGCCGTTAAGGGTCTCGGCTGACTTAACCTTGACCACATCTCCGGCCATAACCTTGCCGGAAACTACATGATATTTCAAGATGGCAGTGAGCTTCTCCTTGTCCTTCAACAGGGCTTCAAGTGTTCCCTCGGGAAGCGCCGCAAATGCCTCATCAGTAGGTGCAAAAACGGTGAAAGGGCCGTCACCCTTAAGAGCCTCAACCAGCCCGGCCGCCTTGACTGCCGCTACCAGCGTTTTGAAATTATCATTTGCCATGGCTGTCTCCACGATATCTTTCGATATTTCTGTTTTTGAAGCACTTTTGGCGGTGCAATTATCGGCCACGGCATTGCTGGAAACGCCAAAGAACATTGCGAATACAAACGCAAAAATCACCAATAAGAAACCTGACTTTTTCATAACCTTTTCCTCCTTAATAGGATTAGATATTATTGATTTAGTTCTACTTTTCACTTTCAAAGTCCTTCCTGTGATTACAAGTGTTGTTACATAACTGTCTAATATTTACCCTGATAAACCATAGTTCGTTGAGTATTGTTCCATGAATTGTCTAAAAAATATGATATTTTGTTATTTCTCGGCTCCCGCCTGTAATTTGTGAGAGTTGGTGCCATTTACCAGTATTTCATTACAGTACAAGCATTTATGATATCACTGACACTGTTCCGGAGGGCAAATCGTCTCAGGTGAAAAATTTTGCTTGTAAATTTATTTCGAAATTAGAAATTTGATTGATTCAAACATCAAATTATCCGATTTTTTGTAAACATTTTGGTGACACACATTAAACAAATTTCTATATTGACTTTATGGCTGAGGGCAACTTGCATCCTATTCGGGTAGTAGCCAAACGCAGCGGGCTCACCGCCCATACTATACGTGCATGGGAAAAACGTTACAACGCTGTCACCCCCGCCCGCTCCGAAACAAAACGCAGGCTTTACTCCGATGAGGACATTCAAAAACTCATACTGCTGCGGCTGGCAACTGAAGCGGGATACCGAATCGGGGAAATAGCCAATTATTCCACCGAAAAACTGCGCGAACTCATACAGGAGGTCGCCCATACCATACCCCAGTCGATCGACAGGGAGACTCTGGAGATCGAGAACCTGGAGGCTTCAGGTTATCTCGAAAAGGGCCTCAATGCTATTCTAATCTTCGACAATGCTGATCTTGAGGATAACCTGAATGAGGCTGTGATTGATCTGGGTGAACTGGCCATGATCGAAAAACTTCTAATACCGCTGCTTCACAAGATAGGCGATCTCTGGGAGAAAGGCACAATCCGTACCGCTCAGGAGCATATGGCCTCGGCGGTAATCAGGACATTCGTCGGAAATCTCCTGAGTACTCATGTAAAAAAGAGCAATGCCCCTCATATAACTGTAACGACCCCGGTCGGGCAGGCCCATGAGAATGGCGCCCTGCTCGCCGCAGCTGTTTCCGCCTCGGATGGCTGGAATGTCACCTATCTGGGCCCCAATCTCACGGCGGAGGAAATTACGGGAGCCTCAAGAAAAAAGAATTCGACAGCAATAGCTTTGAGTATTGTCTACCCATATGACGATCCCCGGATCTCAGCCGAACTCCATAAAATTCGCAAATTCATCGGTAAGGATGTTGAAATTATAGTGGGTGGAGCGGCGGCCGGCTCATATTCCGAGGCCCTAAAACAAATCAAGGCCATATATGTCGAAAAGATGACCGATCTGCGGACAGTCCTGAGAGAAATTCGAAAAAGCTGATAATTGTCCGCCCCGATTGCCCCCCGAAATGAAAAGAATTTTATAGATTTTTTCAGGCTAATTTTGTTAATATCTGATTAAGCCCGGTCAATAACGTGCATTGAAGCATGAAGTATTTTTTTTGGATAATCCGGTTAGTCAAAAGGGCTCTGGCACAATAAGCGAAGGAATGGACTCAAAAAATGGCCCTGCAAATGGATTTCTCACTATACGCTAACCGCCTCCTAACAATATTAGTGTTTCATTTGTAGAGTAATTTGAGCTTTAATCGGAGAAAAACATGCCAAAAGAACATATCCATGTTGTCGAGGACGAGGAAGATATACTTGAACTGATCAAGTATAATCTGTCCAGGGAGGGCTACCAGGTTACAACCTCAGCCTCCGGAGAGGATGCAATCGAGGCGGTGAAATCCGATCCGCCGGATTTAATTCTTCTTGATTTGATGCTCCCCGGGGCCGACGGCTTCGAGGTCTGCCGGCGTATACACAACGATCCCGCTTCTCAGGGCATACCCATTGTAATGCTGACAGCCAAGGGAGAGGAGGCCGATATTGTGACCGGGCTGGAGCTCGGCGCCGATGATTATATAACCAAACCCTTCAGCCCCAGGGTACTGGTGGCGAGGATCCGCGCGGTTTTAAGACGCATGAAAGCCGAGCCCTTGGACGAAGATGCAGCCATCAAGATCTATGGTATAAATATTCATCCCGGCAGGCACGAGGTGAATATCGACGGCAAACATGTCGAATTGACCTCCAGCGAATTCCGCCTGCTCTATCTGCTGGCCAGCAGGCCCGGATGGGTATTCACCCGTTACCAGATTGTGGATGCCCTTCATGGGGAGGACTACCCGGTAACAGATCGTTCAGTGGATGTTCAAATTGTCGGGCTGCGCAAAAAGCTCGGCAAAGCGGCAAGATATATCGAGACCGTGCGCGGGGTCGGATACCGTTTCAAGGAGCAATAGATGCGGCGTAAACGCCTTTTCTGGCAGTTATTTCCAACCTTCATCGTCATAGCCCTTGTCTCGCTGATCGCGGTGACATGGTTTGCATCAGCCTCCTACAAATCTTTCTTTATCAACGAGAGCAGGTATGACCTTGTTGCACGCACAAATCTGATAAGCGATCGATTCGGGCCGCTGCTAACAGATCGGAGCATTCCGCAAATCGATTCATTATGCAAGGCGCTCGGCAATAAATCCTCCACCAGGATCACAGTCATTGATCCATCAGGACGGGTACTCGGGGACACGGAGGAAAATCCGGCCGAAATGGATAATCATAATGATAGACCAGAGGTTATAGAAGCAAAAAACGAGGGGGTCGGCTCTTCCGTAAGATACAGCCACACCCTGAAACAGGATATGCTTTATGTAGCCCTCCCCTTGAATCTTCCGGATGGCGGAACCGCAGCGATACGCACATCAATATCTCTGGCATCAATCGGTGACGCGCTCTGGTCGATTAACACCAAAATCATTATCGGCGGCTTAGTGATCGCCGGTGTAATGGTTCTCGTTAGCCTGTATATGTCCAGAAGAATCAGCGGTCCCCTGGAGGAGATACGTAAAGGGTCGGTCAGGTTTGCATCAGGCGATTTTTCTCGAAAGATCCCGGTCTATGATTCCCTGGAATTTGGAATGCTGGCTGACTCGATGAACCAGATGGCGCAGGAGCTCGACAGACGCATCAAAGCCATAATCAGTCAGCGCAATGAGCAGGAGGCTGTGCTGGCCAGTATGGTAGAGGGTGTGCTCGCTGTTGATATGGAGGAACGTGTTATCGGTCATAACCGCGCAGCACGGGAATTATTGGGCATAAGTTCCGAAGATGCCGAGCACAGGACCCTGCACGAGGTCGTGCGCAACATTGACCTGCAAAGATTTGTAGCTCGTGTGCTTTCCACCCGCGAGTCAGCCGAAGAAGAAATCGTCCTGAGGGATGGCGGAGAAAAATATATTCAGGTCCACGGAACTGTGCTGCGCGACGCCCGGGGAAACAGCATTGGAGCCCTTGTGGTTCTGAATGATGTCACCCGTCTGCACAGGCTGGAAGCTGTACGAAGGGATTTTGTCGCCAATGTATCGCATGAATTGAAAACACCGGTGACATCCATCAAAGGCTTCGTGGAGACGCTCCTCGAGGGCGCGATGAACGAACCGGAAAGCGCGCGCCGTTTCCTGGAGGTGATTTCGCGACAGGCAGACCGGCTGCAGGCCATAATCGAAGACCTCTTGACGCTCTCGCGCATGGAGCAGGACGCGGGCCGGACGCAGATCTCCCTGAGGGTCGAACCGTTGAATGCCGTTCTTAAGTCTGCAATCCAGGTCTGCGAATTGAAAGCTCAGGAATCCAATATCCGCATCAAGCTGAGCTGCCCCGAAGATCTCAAAGCAAAAGTAAACGCTCCCCTTCTGGAGCAGGCTGTAATAAATCTTATCGATAATGCAATCAAATACAGTGAAGCGGGGAGCGTGATCGGAGTAAGCGGCTCGCGGGAAAATGGTGAAGTCATTATCAGGGTGACAGATCGAGGCTCCGGCGTCGCTAAAGAGCACCTTCCTCGACTGTTTGAACGCTTCTATCTGGTGGACAGAGCGCGCAGTAGAAAATTAGGTGGCACCGGCCTCGGGCTCGCTATTGTCAAACATATCTCGCAGGCCCACGGGGGCTACCCTAAAGTCGAAAGCGCTCCGGGAAAGGGGAGCACATTTTCTATCCATTTGCCGGCGGCTGAATAGTTGAATAGTATCTAAATATAAAATCAGGAACATTTAAGAAATGTTAGGGCCGTCAGGCTCAGGCATTTCATTGAAAATCAAATAGTTATAAATACTGGAATAATAAGTCTAACAAATACATAATATAATGCTAATACAATTCTAACATATTGTGAATAAGATTGTGAGCTTTGATAATTATAACAGTGGGGAAAGGAGCCCGACAGTGAAGTTTGGAAACATGAAGAAAAGGTCGCGCTTGCTGCTTATGCTTCTGGCGCTAATGAGCATGATGCTCTTGAGTGCCTGCGGGGGCGGCGAAGAAGAAGTTCCGGACCAAGAAACCGGCAGTATAACGATCAAAGGATCCGACACGATGGTCCATCTGGTGAGCAGCTGGGCGGAACAGTTCATGAACGTAAATCAGGGGATCGAGGTCTCTGTAACCGGAGGAGGATCGGGAACAGGTATCGCTGCACTGATCAATGGTACAACTGATATTTGTGCTGCCTCTAGAGAAATCAAGCCCAAGGAACTTGAGCTGGCCGGTGAACAAGGTATCGAACCGGTAGAATACGTGGTCGCCCTCGATGGTATCGCGGTTTGCGTCAATCCTGAAAATCCAGTCTCAGAACTTTCACTTGAACAGTTGAAAAAGATTTATACGGGTGCATACACCAACTGGAGCCAGGTTGACGGCCCCGACCAGCCGATTTTGGTTCTTTCACGTGAATCAAGTTCCGGAACCTATGTGTTTTTCCAGGAACACGTTCTCGGTAAAGAGGATTATGCCGGTCAGGCCAGGTTAATGCCCGCCACCTCATCTATTATCCAGTCAACATCTACAGATAAATGGGCCATCGGCTATGTGGGTCTCGGTTATGCTGAGGAAGCTGCTGAAAAAATAAAAATAATCGGAGTCAGGGAGACCGCTGATGCCGAGGCGGTCTATCCTTCGGTTGAGACTGTCCTGGACGGCACCTATTCAATTGCCCGTCCCCTGCATTTATATACAGACGGAGAGGCTGCCGGGGTAATTGCCGATTTTATCAATTACTGTATGTCGGTTGAGGGTCAGCAAATCGTTGAGGAGACAGGTTACGTCCCTGTTAATTAAATGAAGAGCAAAGCCTGGAAAGAAAAAGCGGCGAGGTTGATATTTACGGGAGCCTCGTCCACCGCGATTTTGATAGTTCTGTTGATCTTCCTGTTTCTATTCAAGGAGGCACTGCCTTTCATCAAAGACCCGGGTATATCCAAATTATTCGATACATCCTGGAGACCGGTCTCTTTCCAGGGGGAATCCTACGGGATAATACCGCTGATTACAGGCTCATTTCTGGTTACAGTTCTGGCTACCGTAATAGCGGTGCCATTCGGTGTAATCGGAGCGGTGTACATATCGGAGGTTTCTCGAAAATATGAACGCGAGTTCCTGAAACCGTTTATCGAGCTTCTGGCTGGAATCCCCTCGGTGGTAATCGGATTTTTCGGACTTATCGTGCTTGCTCCATTCATCAAAGCAGTTTTCGGCCTTCAATCCGGTCTTACAGCCCTGACCGGCGCCCTGCTTCTGGCCCTGATGGCTATTCCAACCATCATCTCGATTTCCGAGGATGCCATAAATAGTGTACCCTCGACCTTTAAAGAGGCCTCCTATGCTGTCGGGGCAAGCAGACTGCAGACGATATGGAAAGTTACTGTCCCGGCCTCGATTTCAGGCATAACCGCAGCGGTGATGCTGGGTATGGGACGTGTGATCGGAGAGACCATGGCAGTCTTGATGGTTACCGGCAACGCCGCCATAGTCACTCTCTCACCTTTCGAGTCGGTACGCACCATGACGGCCACAATAGCGGCGGAGATGGGCGAGGTGCCGTTTGGAAGTGAGCACTATCGAGCACTGTTCTGGGTCGGCATCGTGCTCCTCATAATAACCTTTGGCCTGAATATGATAGCCCAGAAAGTTTTCAGCAAGTACGGGGGCAGGCAGTGAGAAATCGAAGTTCCGAGACTTTCATATACTGGCTGATGAGAGGATTTACTTATTTTATCGTCGTGGTGATCGCCTATATCATCATGGATATTGTCTGGAACGGAATAGGCGTGATCGGCCCGGACTTTCTGTTCGAATATCCGAGAAAAAGTGGCGCCGAAGGCGGCATATGGCCCGCCATCGTTGGAACCTTTTACCTTGTAGCCGGCACAATCGCTATCGCGCTTCCACTGGGTATGGCCAGCGCAGTTTATCTTTCGGAATATGCCAGACAGGGCAGGTTTACAAGAATGGTACGCCTGGCGATCATAACGCTGGCCGGGGTACCCTCGATTGTATTCGGGCTCTTCGGACTGGGGCTTTTCGTATTGTTCTTCAAATTCGGAGCCTCGATTATAGCCGGCAGCCTGACACTGGCCTGCATGATTCTGCCCACCATAATTGTGGCCAGCGAGGAAGCCCTGCATGCGGTTCCGCAGTCATTGAGAGAAGGCAGTCTTGCACTGGGAGCAACAAAATGGGAGACTATTTACAAAAACGTTCTGCCCTATGCGGTGCCGGGCATGCTGACCGGATCCATTCTGGGCATCGGACGGGCGGCGGGCGAGACCGCGCCTATTCTTCTAACCGTGGCAGCCTTTTATCTGCCCAGGCTGCCCTCATCTATCTTCGACCAGGTCATGGCCCTGCCCTATCACCTCTTTGTTCTGGCGACTCAGCATCCCAACGCGGAGGCGGTCAGGCCCATGCAGTACGGCACGGCCCTGGTGCTCTTATTCCTGGTTCTGACAGTGAATATGGTAGCGATCATGATCCGATCCCGTTACAGGAAGAAGACGAAATGGTAGATACCGGAAAAAAAACAGATCGTAAAGATGTCATCGTGGAGGTCAAAGACCTGAACTTCTACTATGATAACGTACAGGCCCTCTTCGATATTTCCATGGATATACCCGTCCGCCAGGTCACTGCTCTGATCGGCCCCTCGGGATGCGGCAAATCTACATTTCTGCGGACGCTCAACAGGATGAATGACATTATCCATGGAACGCGTGTGACCGGCACTGTGATAGTCGATGGCGAGGATATCTATAAGAGCAATATGGATGTTGTGTCGTTGCGCAAGAAAATCGGGATGGTTTTCCAGAAATCCAATCCCTTTCCCAAGTCGATATTTGACAACGTCGCCTATGGCCCCAGGATTCATGGTATCAAAGACAAGATGAAGCTGACCGAGATAGTGGAGCGCAGCCTGAAGCGCGCGGCAATCTGGGAAGAGGTCAAGGATCGGCTCGACAAAAATGCGCTCGATCTTTCCGGCGGGCAGCAACAGCGGCTCTGTATCGCCAGGGCGCTCGCGGTCGACCCGGAAATCCTGCTCTTGGATGAACCGGCCTCGGCCCTTGATCCGAAATCCACCGCACATATCGAGGACCTGATTCTGGAACTCAAAAAAGATTTCACTATTATAATTGTTACACATAATATGCAGCAGGCGGGAAGAATTTCGGACTTGACGGCTTTCTTTTTTGAAGGTAAGTTGATCGAATTCGGTAAGACCAAGCAGATTTTCACCAATCCCGTCAACAAACAAACCGAAGATTATATAACCGGCCGTTTTGGCTAACAGGAAAACAAAATGTCTGTTCACTTACAGCGAGAAATCACGAACCTTAAGAAGTCCATACTTTCACTCGGCGCAATTGTCGAGGAACGTGCCTGGCAGGCGGTCAAAGCGGTGACGGATAGGAATCCTGATCAGGCTAAATCCATTATCGAGGCTGACCTTGAGATCGACCGGATAGAGGTCGAGATTGAGGAAGACTGTCTTAAAATTCTGGCTCTGCACCAGCCTGTCGCGATTGACCTCAGGTTTATCGTGGCGGTCCTCAAGATCAACAACGACCTGGAACGTATCGGCGACCTGGCCTCGAATATAGCCGAGCTGGCCATAAGGATGTCCAACCTGAACCGCATCGAGATGCCGCCTGAATTTCCGGCAATAACAGAAAAGACCCAGACCATGCTGAAAAATAGCCTTGATGCCCTGGTCAATCTTGATGATGATCTGGCTCAGGAGGTTAGAATTGATGATGATGAGGTCGACCATCTGAACCGCACCATTTATGACTATGTGAAGGACAATATCAAAAAGGATCCAAGCTCTCTTGACGCAATGATCTACCTGCGTGCAGTCTCCAAGAACCTGGAGCGTATCGCAGACCTTGCCACAAATATTGCCGAAGACGTCATCTACACTTGCCGGGGTGAAATTGTCCGGCACAAAACATTCGACGAAGAGCAGTAATCCTAGTCGGGAAATTGCCCTTTTCATTGACTGCTAACAAAATCAATTTAAACAATTTCTTTTTTGATGGCATTAATATGCTGCATAGCAACAGCTTATTTCGGGACAGCTTAAATCTTTACAAAAAAGTGAACAATATTTGTCTAGATACTGTTTAAAGTTTCGATATTTGAATGAAACTCCAAAGCATTTGCTTGTGAGTCTCTAAAAAAAAGAAATCTAAATATACTGAATAACGAAAAAGGAGAGCGATGATGAAGACCTTTAAGATTTTTCTGATGAGTTTGACAGCAGTTTTGCTGCTGACAACCGCCATATTTGCGCAGGGCAAAACCGAATCAGCCGAAGGTATGGTATTCTATGTTAATGATCCCGTTGGAAGAAACTCCGTGACTTTTGAGAGCACTGCTCCGCTGGAAGATATAGTTGGAACTACCAATGATGTCAAGGGGCATCTGGTATTTGATCCGCAAAATCCTGATAAGGGCGGTAAGGGTGAACTGGTAGTCTCCGTGGCCAGCCTCAACACGGGTATTCCGCTTCGTGATGAACATCTGCGCAGTGCCGACTGGATGAATGCCGAGGCTCATCCCTATATTACCTTTAAGATCGATAAGGTAACTGATATGCAAAAAGTGAAGGAAACCGAATCGGCTCTTACCTACGACGTCGTTGCCCATGGCAGCCTGGCCATTAACGGCAAGACTAAATCGGTATCCGTTCCGGGTAGAATCACCTATCTGGCGGAAAGTGAAATGACCAAGAACAGGCTTCCCGGCGACATTCTTGCGGTGCGGGCTTCCTTTGACGTCGCCCTTGCTGATTTCGGAATCACCGGACCTGCCGGTGCCCAGATAATCGGCGCCAAGGTCGGAGAAACCATCGCCGTTGACCTGAGCATTATGGGCAGCACAAAATCGGAGGCTCCCGAGATGGCGTCAATGCCAGGTAAATAGTGAGAGCTAATATAAAATATAATACCGGCAGGTCCAGAAACCTGCCGGTATTTCAAGACTGACATAGAAAAATAAAATGAGCAAGACAGCAAAAATAATATTAGCAGTCGCGATAGTACTTTCAGGTGCAGTGCTAATCACATGGCAGGCCACCGGCGGTGACTATTATACCAAGTACCAGGTTGTGGAAAAGGTGAATGTGCAGGTTGACCCGGACGATCCTCTGGCACAGGCCGGCTTCTATGATGAATCGACTAATGAGACTGTCACCAGAGACGAGTTCAGGCTTGGCCTTCTGCCGACCCCCAGCGGATTATTTGACAAGCATGCGATCTCAGTCGTTTCAATCCTTCTGCCGATTTGGGCTATCGTCATAGTCTCGTTCTGGATATCCAGACTGAAACGCAGACGTTCCCGCCCCTCCTGAGATGTTTATCCGCCTCCTTCAGTCATAAAACCAGGAAGATTACACCTGGTCAGAGTCAACATATAGATCATAACAGAATTTTCTCCAAGATGCCAGCTAGCTTCTATTTCACCCTCGTGTTGACAACCTCCAGCATTTTGAACTGCTCTTCTCCGCCGGTCATCTCCGGATTGTAGAAAATTATCTCTGTCGTAAAAGTATCCTGATCGACAAATCTGAGAACCATGTCATATTCCTGCTCGAAGTTCATGAGCGGATCAAGATCGGTGCCATGCATCACCACAGTCTCGCCATCCTCCTGCATCGGCCCCTGGGCGGTGACAAAATATGTCCCCCACGTATCGAAACCCACTGTGGTGTACTCAGCAAAGCGGTTATCATAACCATAGATGGTCAGGCTCTTCGTATGCATATCCCCTTCTCCGCTCTCGCTATTACACTGCAGAAACCGCCCGCCCAGAATCATCCTGTTTTCGGTGGTTCCCTCGAAGACCATCGGCTCAGCACCCGGTTCAGGCCAGAGGGTGATCACCTGGCTCCAGGTGCCCTCCAGACTTGCCAGCTTTTGATGTTCCGGTCCGGGTTCGGCAACCTTCTGAAAATAAGCTTCCATGTCTTCCTGTTGTTCTGCGGTCGGCTGATCCTGAGCTATAACGGAACCCAAAAACAGCAGGCAAACCCCGAAAAATGATAGAAGAATAAGCATTGTCTTCCTTTTCACTCCATCCTCCACGTTTGAATATTGATATTACTCAAAACCAAATATAATCTTATTCCCATTTCAAAGGACCTTCTTTGAACCGCTTCTCAAAATTTCCGAAAACATAGGTCCAGGCCCTGTCAAAATACTCATAGACCTCGTCCCATCTCTCTCCCTCACCCCATCCATAATGATCGAAACTGACCTTGACTCGAGCAGAATCCAGCGGTTCAAAAAACAGTACCGCATGTGTCTTTCTATCCCTCATCTCGCCCAGTGAGGGCGGGGCATTCCAGCTGAACGAGAGCATCTTCTTCGGCAGATAGCTGAGGATCACGCAGCCCTCGCTCCCGCGGCTGCCATAGGGCTGGCCGGTATCGAAATATATCTCAAAGGGCCCGCCGATTCGCAAATCGATCCTTGCATGTGGAGAGAAAAACGTCTTCACTCCTTCTGTCGTGGTCCAGGTTTTCCAGACTTTATCGAGGGAGGCCTCGACAACGGCCTCGTGATGAATCACCCTGTCGGTCGGTTTCTTCGCATATTTTTCTGAGGAGTAATTATCTGCAAGCAGTGAAAGGTGCATGGGCTGCATCTCGTATGTATGCACACCCTGCACGACCGAGGGCTCATTTTCCATAATTTCGCGCGCCTCTTCTTCGGAATCCACCTGGAGTATTATCAGTCCAAATACAGGATCCATAACCGGCCCGGCGGTAATGACTTTCTTCTGCAATACCAGATTCTTCAGATAAAGAAAATGTTCGCCCATTATTCTGGCTTCATCATCTGTCATATTTTCAGGCCATCCCTCGCGGGTGCCGATGAGCTTTATGAAATAATTCTCTTTCTCGGACATCCTATCACTTTCCTGACTGGCACAGCACAGCTCGGCCAATGTCCATGATGCGCATAGACACAGAATAAATACTGGAAGTATTTTTGCCTGCAACTAACACACCTCCTTATATTCTCGCTATATTAGTCAAAATCTAAGCTGCCGGTGGATTTAAATCAAGCCGAAAACCAATAATTGTGAAAATCAGTTCCCAGGATCTACTTGCCGGCGACATTAAAATATCTGAATTAAATCAGATTCAGTGATTTTGTTGAAACCAACCACGAAATAAACTTATTCTATAAGCAAACAGGCACAAAAGGATAATACTTTTAGAAAAAAAGGAGGCTTTATGAATATGCCATTATTGACTGTAATCTACTCCTCTGCAATGATATTGCTGGGGCTGATTGGATATTTCGCAACTGCCCAAACCAGCATGACCGCCTTGATTCCGGCAGCTTTCGGTATTGTAGTTCTGGTATTCGGGATCATAGCATTCAGGGACAGATTCAGGCAGACCGCCATGCATATCGCCTCTATGTTGGGTTTGCTGGGCTTTCTGGGTGGAATTCGCGGGATTCCCGCTTTTATAAACCTCCTTTTCACAGGCGAAACCGCCCGTCCCGCAGCCGCTATCAGCCAGACTATAATGTCCCTGTTGTCGCTAATGTTCTTCCTGCTCTGCCTGAAATCTTTTATAGATGCACGCCGCAAGTCCGCCAACCGGCCCCGGCAACAATAGAAGCACCCGGATCAGCGAAAAATACGGTGGTAAGGAATTTCCGGGTTAATTGACAAAATCGTACATTTCGGTTGCAAAAGTCCATATTTATAATATTTTATACTGGTCACTGTATTATCACAAACTCTGATTTCGTTAAGAGAAGAGCTTATGGACTCAGAACGCAAAGGCGACCGGTCTAATGAGAGCAGGCGATTTGAAAAGCAAATCGGGCAATTCGAGATTATGAAATTGTTAGGCGAGGGAGGACTGGGACAGGTCTATCTCGCCCGGGATAACAAGCTCAACAGAAACGTCGCCCTGAAATTCATAGTCACCGCCGACATTACCGAAGAAGAGCTGAGCGGGCTGTTCAATAATGAGATCCAAGCTCTGGCGCTGGCGGAGAATCCCAATATTGTCACCATATACGACGCCGGCATACACAATAATACCCCTTACATCGTGATGGAATATGTTGAGGGCAAACCCTTGAAAAATCTTATCAAGGAGGGGAGTATACCCCCCCTGGAAGCGGTGAAATACTGCATAGATATCTGTAAAGGACTCGAAAAGGCACATAAGCTCGGCCTGGTCCATCGAGATATCAACCCCAACAATATAATCATCTCAAAAGATGGTTTTGTCAAAATCGCTGATTTCGGTTTGGCCAAGGTGATCGGCAGACGAGGAATCTCGGAGATCACGTCCTATGCGGGTACAATCAATTATCTCTCACCCGAGCAGATCAACGGGGATGCGCTCGACCATCGCTCGGATATTTTCTCGCTCGGCACAGTGTTCTACGAAATGCTCACCGGCAAAATGCCCTTCAGGGGAGAATACGAGGCTGCAACAACATATTCCATTCAGAATGTGGATCCTGAACCTCTGGCAAAGTACAATGCCGACCTGCCCTCCTCCCTCCAGACTATAATCGACAAAGCCCTGCAGAAAAAGCCGGAGAAGAGATATGCCTCACTCGGCGACATGGCTGACGACCTGCGCAGGGCGCTGACACACGATATTTCGGGGACGATCACTGAACATAAACACGGCCAAAACTCGATAGCCGTTTTGAATTTTGTCGATTTGAGCCCGGAAAAGGACCAGGAATTTTTCTGTGATGGCGTCGCTGAAGAAATTATCAGCACGCTGACAAAGCTGGAAAATATAAAGGTCGTCTCGCGCTCATCCTCGTTCCAATTTAAGGGCCGGGACTATGACTCCCGCATGATCGGCAAGAAACTGGGAGTCAGTTCTGTACTGGAAGGAAGCGTGCGTAAGGCCGGGGACAGAGTCAGGATCAACGTTCAGCTTCTGGATGTCGATGATGGCTTTTATGTCTGGTCCGAGAAGTACGACAGCCAGCTCTCCGATATCTTTGCGATACAAGATGAGATATCCAAGGCGATCGTAGATAAATTAAAGATCAAATCTGAGACGGATCGGGATCGTCCACTGGTCAGAAAGCCGACCCGAAATGTGGATGCATATAATGAATATCTGCGCGGTCGTTATTACTGGAACAGACGTTATGAAGGGGGGCTCCAGAAGAGCATTGAATACTTCCAGACCGCTATCAGTCTCGATCCATTGTATGCCTCTGCCTATGCTGGTATGGCTGATTCCTTCAATATCATTGGTTTCTATAATTTCATGCCGCCCCATGAGGCCTGTACCCGAGCCAAAGCAGCCGCGGCAAAAGCGCTGGAATTGGATCCCAATCTGGCGGAGTCCCATACTGCCATGGGATGGGTCAAGGCATTTTATGACTGGGACTGGAAAGCGGCTGAAGCTGAGCACAGGCGCGCTCTGGAGCTCAATAACACTTATGCGGTAGCCCATCACTACTATGCCCTCTTTCTGCTGGCTATGCAGAGATTTGAAGAGGCTTTCCATGAGATGAAAATCGCCCTGAATCTCGATCCCCTGGCGCCGATTATATCGACCAGTCTGGCCGCAGCTTACTATTTCAACCGGCAGCATGACGAGGCCATTAAACAGTACCTTAAAACCCTTGATTTCGAGCCGGATTTCGCAATTGCGCATGCTTTCTTTGGAGGGCCTTACGTGTGTCAGCAAGAATTTGACAAAGCCGCCTATGAATGCAAGAGAGCCTGCGAACTTTCCGGGGGTTCTAATTATCCCTACGCATTCCTCGCATATGTCTACGGTACATCTGGGAATATCCGTGAAGCAGAGAAGATGCTGAATGAGATGATTGAAAGATCCAAACGGGAATATATCTCCTCGTATCATATCGCATTAATATATTGTGGCATAGGCGAATTTGAAAAATCCCTTGACTGGCTTGAAAAAGCTTACGAGGAAAGAGACAACTGGATGATATGGCTGAATGTTTATCCGGTATTTGATCCCCTCCGCAAACATCCAAGATTTATCTCTCTGGTTGAAAAAGTGGGCCTGAAACATTTAGAGACTTAATCCATCTCGTCCCTGTCGGTACTGATCCCATAGCGCTTGATTTTATCTTTCAGCCCCTTGCGGGTCAATCCCAGAATTTGTGAGGATTTCATGATATTATTGCCTGTCCTCTCAAGCGTCGATTCGATCATTTCTTTTTCGAGTTTCTCAACCATATCTTTAAGCGTTCCGGCTGCACCTTCCTTAACATTCGATCCAGGGTCCGGGCTGGTAATATCGGAGGACAAATCCCAGATATCGATCATTTCCCCATCCTCGCAAACCACCGCCGCCCGTTCAATTTCATTTTCGAGCTGACGCACATTCCCGGGCCATGAGAAATTGTACAGGGCCTTTTCTGCTGCGGGGGTAATACTCAATGAACGTCTGCCCAGTTTCACTTTCAGTCTGTCCAGAAAATGCTGCACGAGAAGGGGAATATCGTCCCTGCGTTCACCGAGCGGGGGTATTTTGATGGTAAATGTATTCAGACGGTAGAAAAGGTCTTTCCGAAAAGTCCCCTTCTTTATCTCGTCTTCCAGACTTTTATTGGTTGCTGAAAGTACACGAACATTGACCGTTTCCGATTTTGAGGCGCCCACAGCTCGAATCTCGCCGTTCTCGATCACCCTCAGTATGGCGGCCTGGGTGGAAAGAGGAGCATCGCCGATCTCATCCAGAAAGATAGTCCCGCCATCAGCCTCCTTAAAAAGGCCGGGTTTGGAGCGATCAGCGCCGGTAAATGCTCCCTTAATATGCCCGAACAGTTCCGATTCCAGTAATGTCTCAGTTTTGACGCCGCAGTTTTTAATGACCAGTGGTCTAGATTTGCGACCGCTGTTGTAGTGGATTGCCCGCGCGATAAGCTCCTTGCCCGTTCCGGTAGCCCCGAGGATTAAAACAGGCGCATCATTTCCGCACACCTTGGAAACCATAGTCAGGACTTCTTTCATCGGCCTGCTTTTGCCGATTATATTCTCAAATGCGAAACTGCGGTCGAGTTCGTTTTTTAACCTGATATTTTCATCCTGGAGCTGTTTTCGGGATACCTGCAGAAGTTGATTTTTGAGCGCCAATTCCTCATACAAGAGCGCATTTTTAAGGATTTGAGCGGACTGGGATACTATGATACCGGCGATCCTGCTTTTCTCCGGGTCAAATATTCCCCTCCCGGCCTCTCTCACCAAAGAAGTCAACCCGATTATCTCGCCCCCGGCAATCATGGGAAAACATAAGACCGACTTAAACCGTCCCCCTTCTCCCGAGGAGAGGCCCGAGAAGCGGTTGTCGGTATCAAGATCATCAATTCTCAGCATTTCTTTATTCCTGAGGACCCATCCGGAAATCTGACTATGGACCTTGAATGGAAAATCACCTGTCAGCGGATCGGCTTTTCGAATCACTGTATGCATGTCCTCATCCGACTGACGCTTAACCAGGTTTATAACTCCCTGATTTGCATCAGTCAGCCTCATGGCCTCGTTGATGATAATTGACATTATATGATTCGTCTCCCTGACCCTGCTGATTTTGTCGATTACGCTATTGATGCTCTTCAGCTCCTGCAGGGTCGAATGCATACTGGTGTGATCTTGTTCTTCAGACATGAAATGCTGTCTCCATGGTGATGGATTCAAAGGAATTATACATTACTTCTATAGAATCGTCAATAATTAACACTATACTATCCATAAATGGATAAGCCGTAACCACTTGAATTATTCGTTCGGAATTTTGCGGCTAGTCACAACTTACAGATTGACAACCACTTCCACAAATCTTTATATTATATCCGGATTCGGCATTTTTATTGAACTCACCTGAGATAACAGATAATTCAGCAAGATCTTTCACCCTGCGATTAATAATTACCTGCTAATGAAGAAGGAGGTCAGAGTATGTCAAAACTATTCTCACTTTCCGAAACAAACTTAAACATAAGGAGTGGCGTGATGATTTCAAAAAAAATAGCCTTTGCATTTTTGGCAATCTTTCTATTTTTTCTGTTCTCAGCCGGCTGCGACAAGAGCCTTGAACCTTCTGGAGAACTTATGTCAGCAGACGACATACTTCGCCAACTTGAACAGCAGGGACTTCCTCCCTCAGACAGGATTCCTCCTGCCGGGCTGGTAACCGTTTCTGTGGGCAGCGATAACCTGGAGTTCTGGCCCTACACGGGAGAGAATTTTACCGGGACGCCCCAGGATCCGGTAAACCTGATATTTTACGGACATGCTGATCCGCGCCAGATAATGGCGGCTCTTCTTTCGCTGGATGGTGACCGCAGTGCTTACGGCCTGCCGCCTGTTGCACCGTTCAATATGACCTGGACTGATGCTATCGGCGATGTGCAGACCGGATATGGTACCGGATCAGGATGGGTTGCGGGGGTGGTTCAACTGGCCTGCGGAGATTATGGGCCGGTCAGATTTCATTTAAGACTCTTTAAACTGGGCAATTGGACCGTAGGTAATGCTCACTTCGAGGTCCAGATTGAAGGGACCACAGACCACCAGGTGCTTAGCTGGGAACTGGCCGAGCAGTTTGTAACCATTGACTTTATGCGTAGCGGTCTGCTCGATGAGTCCGTGCCGATTATTCCCACGGCCCAGATCAATGATTCGCCTTTCCGGACTATTCCAGCTATGATTTATAATCTGCTTCCGGTGGAAATCCGCGGCCTGATCGGCGGTCCGATTGGCGATGTTGTAGATGATGTCCCGATCGCTACGGATGGCCAGGCGGTCATTTTCAATCTGGCTGGCAGCGTTCCTGTTGGAACTGATACGCGCGTTCAGGATTTCGTCATCAATTTCGACCAGGTAATTCCCATGCCCTTCTGTTCGGACGGAGGGGAATATGTCTACGTCAACGGTCCGGTTCATCTCTTCCAGACAGTGACCATAAGCAATTCCGGTACTTACACAATGCAGTTCAGAGCAAGCGGAGATTTAAGTATAACTCCGGTTAATCCACTTACCGGGGAGCCCGTCGGCCCTACAGTTCCGGCCATGGTCCGAGAACGCCACAGCGGCTATCTTTCGGATAATTCAGCGCGAGCATCAAGCATGCTTTTCCAGATCATTGATCCGGAATCTGAAGATGATGCAAAATGGATATTTAAGAAGCTGAAGGTGGGGGAAAACGGAAACGATGGATATATGGCACTAATGCACTGCGGAGAATAATTAATTCCTCTGCACTGTCATATATTCATATTCAGCCCGGGGACAGCTCAAATTAAGAGCTGTCCTTTTTATTTTAGTGGATAATCGATAACCACTGCCCAGTCAAATAACCATACTACACGATATCCAGAGTTTCTGGAACCGCGATGTAATTTGTTGATTCAGTATAACTTGTGATGATCTGATGAGATTTTAGAGGATGGCATTCCGCTTGCTCTAATGGATATGGATCTGAAGTTAAAGGAGAATGTAATGCAGAATGAAATATTCATCACTGGTGCAACAGGAAATATCGGAGTGGAGATAGTAAACTATCTGCTACGAAACAGCAATGCCAGACTCACTCTTCTCATAAGGGCCAAAGATACTGCCGCGGCATCATCACGCATCTATGAATCATTATCAATTCTCGATCCCTGCTTCGAATCCAGTGATATTGGGGGTAGAATCAGGGCTTTGCCCGGTGATATTACAGTGCCTAATCTGGGATTGCCTGCCCTTGACTACATAAGGCTTGTCAAAAGCATGACCCACATAATACAATGTGCCGCCTCGACCAAATTCAATGCACCCCTGGAATCTGCCAGGACTGTAAATCTCAAAGGCACATATAATCTTCTCAGGTTAGCGGAAGAAGCATCGCTGTACGGACATCTACGGAAAGTGGCTTTCATGAGCACCGCCTTTGTGTGCGGTAACAACTCCGGCAATATTTCGGAAAACATCAGTCCCTCCATGCCACATTTTTCAAATGTCTATGAGCAGACAAAGTGGGAGGCAGAGCAATTGATCAAAAATAGATTCAGTCACCTGACAATCGACATACTTAGGCCAAGTGTTGTAATCGGAAATTCCCGCAGCGGAAGAATAAAAGAGGTTAATGTGCTCTATATCCCCCTGAAATTAATCCTGCAGGGCCTGGTAAGATCCCTTCCTTGCCATCCGAGCAACAAACTGGATGTCGTGCCGGTCGATTACGTGGCCGAAACTGCAGCACACATTTTGCTTAACGGGCGTAAAGCATCCGGAAATAAAGTCTACCATATTTGTGCGGGAATCAAAATGTCACCTGCAATTGATACTATAATCGGAATGACCCTGCGGCACCTTCTGCCTCAAACCGGCTCGGAAATTCTGAATAACATGAAGTATATACTCGATCATGAAACATACAACTCCGATTTTAATGAGTTCAGGAATCCTCCCCGCATAAAGCAAATCATGCAGGCCTATGAGTCATACCTGAGGCACCAAAGAAATTTTGAAATTTCGAATCTTCAGAAAGAATTGCGCGGCACAGGGATTTTGCTGCCCAATTTTCCGGAGTATTTCAAAAGGACCCTCGATTATGCCGTGCAGACACGCTGGGGCAAACAGATCGGCCGGGCGGCATGAGGAAATGCGGCCATGAAGATTCAAGCGATTATAAATAAGAATGCGGGCTCGGGCAAAGCCCCGGAAGCAAGGCTCGCGCTGACAAGCGCATTTGGCGGTAACAGTCTCAGAATCTCGGAGACCCGGCACAGGGGCCATGCCGGGAAGATTGCCCGCGAAGCGGTTGCCAGAGGCTGCGAGCTCATTATCGCGGTAGGCGGTGATGGTACCATAAACGAGATTGCAAACGCGATTATCGGTTCAAAGGTCAGGCTCGGTCTTATACCTTGCGGAAAAGCGAATGACCTTGCTACCCAGCATGGCATTTCCTGCGAGCCGGATACCGCCGTGAATACCATTCGTGCAGGTCGCACCAGAAACATAGACTGCATATGCGTAAACGGATATCACTATCTTACTACGGGCGGGATTGGTTTTGGCTCTGACGTCATTAAAGCGGTTGAAAACATGCTGCAGGGCGGCAAATTCAGTAGATGGGTGGTGCGAAAACTCGGCAATAGAATCTACAGCTTGGAGATAATCAGAGTGTTACTGGGAAGGAGAATTATTCGCCATACTATCAGGCTCTCTAACGGCCATAGGGATTATGACTCAACCCTGGTATCCCTGGTTATCGGCAATCAACCGATCCTGGCAAAGCATTTCAGGGTTCTACCCTCTGCTAATAACAATGACGCCATGTTCGATGTCTGCATGATTAAGGCTGATGGCAACCGCTTTTGTATGGCTTTCGCCATAATCCAGACCATCAGGGGCAGGCACAAAAGTTCTTCTTCAATCTCTACGGTTCGTGCAAATAGACTCACAATTAAAAGTGCGCGGCCTTTGCGATTCTTTGCTGACGGTGAAATTGTTAAACATGATAAATATTTCGATATCCGAATAGTCCCGGGGGCAATAAATCTGCTTACCCCGGATAGGAATGGGGGGCGATCATGATATTAATCCAACTACTCATAGTCATAACCCCCCTGTCATTGCTGGGAGCGCTGCTGATTGCTTTTGACCATGAGAAACATAAATTGAGCAGAACGGATAGAAGGGCAAACTGGAAAAAGTACATTGTATACCTGGCACTTCTATTTGCCCTGATTGCGGTCATTATCACAGGAAAATATGCCCTCACTTCGCTGCTGGTGCTGATCTCATTCGGCGGGGCATTCGAGTACTTCAGAAACCAGAAGGGCCTGCTTCATTTGAAATTAATAAAGACGGCTTCACTTTCATTGCTGGTGTTGATCCTCCTGGGACATCTGGTATTAATCGATTCATCCAATTGGTATCGCTATGCTATACTGACCTTGCTGATCGTCGGAATTACCGACAGCTATGCCCAACTCTGGGGTAAACTTATCGGCAAGCATAGACTTTGCAAAAAGCTAAGTCCGGGCAAAACCATAGAGGGTATGCTTGGCGGAATCGCAACATCCCTGTTAATTGCTCCTGTCCTGTCGTTTCTGGCCCCTGACATGGATGGAATCGAACTACTGGCATTCACATTAATTATTTCGGTCTCAGCAATAGTCGGCGACCTGAGCTTTTCATATATAAAACGAAATCTTATGATTAAAGATTTTTCAAATTTGATTCCGGGACATGGCGGTCTGCTGGATCGTTTTGACAGTCTCATCGCGGCCGCCCCGGTTTCCTATTGGACAATTTACTATTTTTCTAAATAAGCGAGGTTTGTCATGAAAAAGTATTTATATCTGCTGCCGCATGCGCTGACCCTGACCGGCCTTGCACTCGCCATGCTCACTATCATGGCCGCATTCGAGGGACGATTTGATGCTGCCGCCCGGTTTAGCCTTCTGGTCCTTTTGATCGACCGTCTTGACGGCACTCTTGCCCGGCGGCTGGCTGTACGCAAACATTTTCCGAGCATTTCCGGAGAATCCCTGGACATGATAACCGATCTGGTCGGCCTGACCCTGGCGCCCATGATCCTCTTCTGGAGATCAGGACTCTTCCTTGACGGTTTCGGAGCCGTTCTGGCATGCGCGTCGGGCATGGTCGCCTCATATAAATATTCGCGCAAAGAGACATTCTTGTCCAGCGGTTATTCGGTCGGTGCACCTCCCATATTCTTTTCGGTCTTCCTGTTCTACTTCCTGAAGTTGCCGCCTGTATATCCAACAGCTTACACTGTTTTCCTGATCATACTGGTGCTCTCCCCGATGAAGTATCCCATTACAAGTCTAGTGACAACACATTGGAAACCGGGCTACAAGAGTGTGACCAATTATCTAACCATCATATTCTTTGTGCCGGTCTTCATCTATCTGCAATCAGCTCCGGCGGTAATTTACTGGACCATGCTCCTGGCGATTATAGTCCAGCTGACCGTTTACCCTTTTTTGCTGAGCTTCAAGATAATAAAGCCAGTCTTTGACAGAAATTCATAAGGAGGAAAATAAAGTGAAACACGTGTACAGCAAAACAATCGAAAAATCCTGCGGATTCGTTTTTGCTCTCTGGTCAGCAGGCGCTAAGGCTTACGAGTATCTTCTGCCGCCCGAACAGAGGCTAATCGAGGATCCCCTGGCCGGATATTATGCCGGAGCCTCCGGCATGCGTATGGTTGACATACTGGGGGGCATCAATCCATCCTTGCGTAAAGCGATAGTGCTGAGGGCGCGTTACATGGATGATTATGCCCGCCAATCGATCAAAGCCGGATGCACCCAGGTTGTTTTGATGGGTGCCGGGTATGACAGCCGTTACTGGAGAATCGATGAATTCAGGAATGTAAGTATATATGAACTTGACCTCGAGTCAACCCAGCTTGTCAAGAAATCTCTTACACGCAGAAAGCTGGGTTACCTGCCGCGCAATGTGAAGTACATCCCGATTGACTTTTCCAGAGAGTCGATGACCCGGAAATTAAAAGATGCGGGATTTGAAAATCATAAGAAAACTCTGTTTATCTGGGAAGGCGTATCACTCTTCCTGAATCTTGATATCGTGCTTGAAATCCTGGGCAGCTTGAAAGAAATGGGCAACGGCCACCGCGCCGTATTCGATTTTGTGCCGCCAGAACTCATAGATGACGAAACGAATTATATTGGCAACCGGAAGCTGATCCAGCTCTGCGCCTCGATCAAGGAACCGCTCACATTTGGATGCCATCCGGTCAAGATGAAGAAATTCCTTCAGATGCTGGGATATTCGAAGATCAAAATAGTCAGCATGCGAGAAGCTCATCAACTATACCTCGGCTCCAATGAAATCGAGGATTGTTACTATTTCGTCACCGCCGAATGCGGGGGAATTCTAAATGTCGATGATAATCCGAACGGGAATGGCAATCTGGTCCTGATACGAAGTAATAAGCAAATCTGCCCCGGCTCAGGCCATGCAACTCACAAAGCAAAATAGCGGTGCAGGGACTTGAACCCCGGACTCTATCAGGGCCGATTTTCCAACTTTCTCAAGGTCATGGAATTATAGCATAAACGATTGTAATATAATAAAATAGAGGTTGTATAAGATTGTATATAAATATCCCAGAATGTCAGAAATTTCCGATTGATCTGCCACAAATCTGCCACACTTTGATGAAGAAAAAGGCGATCCAAATTCTCTAAAAATATCATTGACAATCCCTGCGATTTTCATATTTTATTATTGCAGGCTTTCTCAACCTTAGACAGTATATCATTAATTAAAAACAGGCCAAGAAAGAACAGAGCGTATGAAAATGTATTCTCGCAGTTGCGGGAATCCCTACGTTCGGGCCTTACCGGTAACAACAGCTGTTAATCACATTATATTGAAAGGAGAAAATCATGAAAAAACTGATTGTATTGCTGTTGGGCGCCGTTATGGCGCTTCTCTGCTGCGACATAGGCGGTTCCGAACCAGATAAATTTATCGCTTTTCAGGGGATTGTCTATGACAAACAGACTGGCAATCCTATTCCTGAGGCAGAAGTTTTTTATGACGCTCGCCAGATCGATTCTCTGAGTCCGTCCGTGCTGACAGGAGAGGATGGTCATTACGGCTTCTCCATGTTTCAACATCAGTATGTCTTCATGCGCGCTGTAAAAGCAGGGTACATACCAATAGACACACAGATTACCGTAGTCTCGTGGGGCATTATCATGGATGTCGATCTGGCCTTGGAAAGAGAGAACTAAGAGGAGGTGATTCTTATGATTGTTTAAGACATTAAACTGCAATGACTTATTGGGATAATAAACATTTCACTATCATATGGAGTATTAAAATGTATAAGTATTCAAAGTCCACAATTTATGTAAGTTTGTTGACTTGTGTAATCTTCCTTTTTACATTTATTATTGGCTGTAATAATGAATCCATTATGGAGTCAGGCTCAGATAACTCCGAGGTCAAAAGAATATCCGAGGGCACGACTTTTTTGGAGGAAACGCTTCAAGTAACAAACACATATTCGGGTGAAAGTGCAGTAGAAGACCTTCATCCCAAACTTCTGAGTGACTATTCCGCCAAAGATGGCGTTATGGCACTCTCGATGGTCCCTGTTCCAGAATTCACCGGCGTTCAGGAGGGAAATGTTCTCGTTAGATGGGAAGACGGCAGCACAGAACCAGTATTTTATTCATTCGGAATGATTACGCTCATAAATCCTACTACCCAGGTTTATGGCTGCTACACAACGTTGGAAATATGGACAATAAGCTCACCGAGTTCAGCGGAGTTTACGCAATTGACATACTCTTCTACAGATTCTTCCTGGGCAAATGATACGAATAGTGTAGTTTATCTTATTGATCCTGAAGATGGAAGTCCAGATTATTACGTTTATATGTCTTATGATGAGGGTGCAATTTGGGACACCGATCCCCAGTATGCGGATGATAACATCTCATTGGGTACCAAGAACAAAAAGAAGAAAAGTATCTGGGGAGACAGCTTCATCGACTGTGTCTATACAGGTACCGGAGCCGGTGCAACAGTCGGCACAGTCTATTGTATCGTTACAGGACCGGGCGTAGTTTTTTGCGTAATTTCGAGTTGGATTACAGCTGGATTAAGTTCAATTATTGCCTGCGGAATAGGAAAACTCTTTGGTTGGTTATAATTATGACAAAGAAGAATGACAATCAAGAAAAGGTGTTTTGGAAGAGATACCGAGTTCCTATGCTTATTAGCTTTTTTACAGCAATAGTAGCTTCTCTGTTTTATATGTTTTATATAGCGAAATGAACAGGGAACAACGAGGATATAACAAAACCTGGTGTTGTTGACAGAAATCGGGATTTTGGCCGGGTGCAGGGAGTCATGGTCGGCGCCGGTCTGCAATATACCTTCGGTTTCCCATGATTATAGGAATATGATTTATATCCCGATTTCCCGCATTGATCATTTTGCTCAGTTGATGTTTAGCTATACTCAACCTTCCCCATTCCTCTAAAAAAAACAGCTCAGAGCAAAGCCTTAATCGTGTTCATATTGGAGACTGCGACCCACCCCCCGGCCGTGAGGGCTGCGCCGACCACAAAGGCCAGAAAGTCCAGAAGATCTCCATACATATGCTTTCCGGGAAACCATTTGTTCCCGACTTCCCATAAAAAACCGAAACCTATTGCTGATGCGCAGGCGATGGCCGCCCCCTGGTATCCAAAGAAATGACCTCCGGCAGCAGTTACCGTAGCGGCAATCAACATGTGATAGACCCGGCTCCATTGCAGAGCCGGGCCTTTCTTAGGTTTAAAGATCGCCATCTATTCTCCAAACTCAATCAGCAAAGAGAGCTTTGGTGTTGTCTGCTGCAATCCGAAATTGTAATCTGTACCCACTGCAAAACCAAGGCAAAAATTCTGGATGCTCCAGGTCTTTGCCAGAGCGATGTATCCGGTCACATAGGTTACAGCAGTCTGCGCGTCTCCGATATAGTCCAATCGATCAAAACCCGGGCCTCCCTCCACGCCCCAGTCTTTCCAGATATACTGACGGATCACAGTTTTTAAGCTCAGGTTCTGCTCGAGATCAATATTCAGGCCGTCTTCCTTAGTATACTCGGCCTGATAGGCAAACACAGCGACCATAGTGATTGTGCTGGGAGTAACCGCATATTTGAATCCGCCGCCAAAGTCAAACGCAGTTTGTGTCCGATCGGCCGCCCCCTGCATCACTCCCAACCGAAAGAATGCGCCCACAGGTATTCCGGGCGCTTCGTCTGTCTGGGCTATCAAGAATGAAGGTCCCAGAAGGAAGATAAAAACCAGAATAATTAGCACTCGTCTCATGTTGTACCTCCGTTCAACTTTTTTGCTGCCTTGGATAATTCCTCCGATGTGATCACGCCCTTAAGTGCTTTCCTTGACAGGGCGCCGGAGATTATCCTGGTTGCAATTTGTTTTTTCTCTTCGATCTTCTTTTGCAGTTTGGCTGAGGGAACAGGTGGAACCCGTTTTGTCGAATAGTCGGGAAAGCCGAGCTTTTCGATAAAGAAGTCGATGTACCCGTCAACTCTGTCGATCCACTCTGAGTCCGGGTAGCTTGCGATCAGATTGTCGGTGATCTCATCAGCCAGTCCCGCGAGCCAATGGAAATATCGCTTCCTGGTGCCGACCTTCAGCCACTCTACCAGAAACTTGCTAATGAACAATCCCAGTCCGACATATACGATATTATCAATTCCGCCGAACCGTTCGATGACCCACATTACAACATCTTCCATGCCTTTACCTCCTGGGGCTCCCGGCCCCTTTAGAATTTTATCTGAAAAGCCTGCGTATCCCCAGAATCCTCGTCTCGAGATAGCCGGCAATGCTGACCTTATTGCCCTGATTACCTCCCAAGAGATAGATCAGATCCGACCTGCTGTACTCGGCCTCTTCTTTTCGGCCGGCATAGAAACCGACATGACCCGGGGCGTCCGTCACATCGGGTCCCGGCTGGTTACCGCTTCCCCGCTTGAGAATGACCACATCAAATCCGACTCGGGCCTGCTCGATGTCCACCGACCTTCCAACCTCGAGCCACGACCTGGCCCGCAAGTCCTTTGACCTGGGGAGTCGCAAAAGCCAGCAGATATAATTAACGAATGCCGAACACCAGGGGACCTCATCATGCTCCGGCCATTTCTGATCAAGCCTGAGCATCGCCAATATCTGGGGATTATCCTGATTAAGAGGCAGTTCTTCCATTCCCACAAATCTCTGGGCAAGTTCAAAGGCGTTGATGCTGATTTTATTATAAATTAACATTCCGGTCCCCCTCATTCATCACTGGTTGCAGTCAGGTCAATAATTGCCGCCGGGGGCACGTTGTCTGTCGTGGTCACCGTCGCCACATTGGAAAGCCCCGACCAGTTGCCCGCCTCGTCGGAAGTCTTGACTGCAAAGTGATAAGTCGTATTGGCCTCCAGACCCTCGACCGTGAAGGTCTCGGGACTGCCTGCCTCTTGCGGTACAGGCTCACCCGTGGCCTCAATGCAGTCATTCCAATTCTGCTCGGTGATCGGGTTGAGCGAGTAGCGCACATCGTACTGGTAGGCTGTGCCCACATTGCCGTCGTCTCCCGGCGCAGTCCAGTTCAAGGTTACCGATGTCACCTCCTGGCCAAAAAGAGATCCGCAGAGGATCATCGTCCAGAGAAATATTAACAGCACGCGCTTCATAGCTCCTCCTTGTCTATCCTATGATTACCACCTTGGGTTGAGATGTGCCGCCGCTGGTGCGCAGAACCTCAACCGCTAATTGTGTCAGCCGCAGTTCGGGCGAGCCCTCTCTCAAGACTTCCACCACCTCCTGGGTGATGCGCCCGGCGGCCTCGGTGGAAGGAATAGCAGGTATGGCGCTCCCGGCCGTCCCCACACCGAACCAGTCGAAGTAGCTATCATAAGAAGCATAAACACCCACGGCCCCGGAAGCATGGGCTGAATCGGTGGTGTCGATCATCCAGGATGCAGGCTCGTCCTCACCGTCGCGCCAGACCTTCGCCCGCAGGGTCGTCCCGCTGACGTATAGTCGCAGCCAGTACCAGAAATCTTCTTCGATCTTCTTGCGGGGAACAACGTCCTCCGTGTCCAGGTCGAAGTCCTCCAGTACATAGAGGAGTCCGTCTTCTATTTTCCGAAGCGAGAGTATGTTTCCGTAGACGTCCAGCGCCAGGAAGTAGCCCTGCTTGCCGTTGCTGTCGGTGGAGGCGCGCGCCACCAGCCCGGTGACCCGCTGACCCGCGTAGGTGGGCATCACCCTGCCCTTCAGGTCGACATCGGCGGGCGTCCCCACGTCGTCCCAGGTAAGAGCGTGAGCGACCCCGATTACCGAGGCATCGCCTTTGAGCACCATGTCGCCGAAACTCGAACCACTCACGGGTTCGCCCGAGGCCGCCTCTATGGTCCAGGTGAAGTAGCCTGAATCCCAGGTCTCGCTCCAGTCCGGTGGAGGATTGCCGTCCGAGTAGCCGCTATCTGAAAAGTCTGTTGAGAATTGCGCCATGCGTCACCTCCCTCAGGTTGTCAGTTTCACGCCATACTCGGCCCCATTGACATCGGAATCACTCCATGCGCTGGAGGGGTCGGAGGGCGGGTTCTCAAAAATTTCCTGGCGAGTCTTATAATTGTCGTAGCCGTCCAGCTCGGTGCCGGTGTAGTCAGTGGAGCTTATTCTTATCAGCGGCGTGAATTTTCGCTGTCCGGCATCATCTTTTCTGAGCGCCAGATTTAAGGCCACAGCCAGGATATTGGCGCCCGAGATAGGCGTCAAATTGTCGAAAGTATAGCTGTCGATCTCGTTCAAAACGTCGGTCGAATTATAGGTGCTGTCGTCATCCTGATCGTTGGCATCATCGACGTTGGCGTAATTGCTGGTTCCCGAGGGGGTCGGAGTCCATTGAGAATAATTGCCGGCACCGTCCGGCCAGAGTGTATCTATCCGACAATCCCCCTGGAAGTCGTCGTCAGCAATGTAAAGGTCATCCAGACGCAGATACCCGCCTCCGCTGATGCTGCCTCTCAAGTTGAGTGCGTCCACTCCGGAGTCGGTCCCCGCCTTCGTATCTGCGCCGGAATCAGAAACAACGGTCGACTCGTTGACCCTGACCTCGTAGCTGCCGGATGAGTCATGCACGTAGATCTTGAACTCGAGGTAGATCCAGGTGTTGACGGCGATCACGCCCGAGGAGGACTGCCCCAGGATCGTGCCACTGTAGTCACCCCGCCTGACTGTCACGCTCCCGTCGCTTTCGACCTTCACCGTGCACTGTACCGTCGCGTTCCTGATGAGCCGGAACCCGGAGTGGTTGGCCAGGGAGCTCATGTGGAGGGCGAAGCCGCAGACGACCGTCTCCTTCACCGCCAGGAGATAGCTGACTACATTTCCCGGGCTGGCAGCCGGGGTCAGACGGAGGTGCCTGCCGCCGGTTCTGCGCGGTTCGGTAGTCTCGATCGTGGCAGAGTAAGCGCTGCCCCACTTCCGGTCAATCTCGGCCGTGGCGTAATGATCAAAGCCGTCCATAAAAAGTAATCCCATAGCTGCTCCTTATGTTTTGGTTCCCTTCAATAAAAATCCGATATCGGCCAGGGTGGCATCCTGGGATGAGGGAGCTTCTACCGTGAGCACATCCCCGGCCGTAAAGTCCTCATCTGAGGATGATGTTGAAAACGTGGCGGTTGTGGCCGAGCCCGCGAAGCTCATGGTGGCAAACTCCACTCCGTTCTTCTTTATTGCGAAATCAGCCTGTGCCGTGGGAGCCGTTCCGAGCACGCCCTGGGAGCCGGAGAGGTCGTCGGGGAAGTTCACGTCCCTGGTAAAAGGTATGCGCAGAAGCACCTCGGAGGCCGAAGGTTTGCCGTTGAAGGATGAACCGATGTCGTATGAATTGTCGGTGAATTCAACTCCATCCTCGGCACTCTTGACCCGCAGCAGCTTAGAGCCTTGGCCACTGTAGCTGGAGGGTGTGTCACCCAGATCGGTGAAGTCAGCGGCCAGTATCGAGCCTTCCGTCTGCCATCCGCTGGAGGCGCTGGCATAGACATAAGCCGTGTCCTCATCCTGGACGTAAACGCGCCAGCCCTCCTGCGGTGTCCAGAAGACCCAGCCTGAAGACTTATAGTAGGCCACATCATCGTCATGCCCGTTCCAGTCCCCTGAATTCGAATCGGTCGGAGAACCGACAATATACATATCGCCATCGGAGGGACTCCCCGGCGGGGTGGTCAAATCCTTGTCCTTCACAGTCGCCTGCACCAGGCCGTCCAAGATTCGCAGAGCTTCGTTGTGCGTCAGATATTTGGAGGCCTGCGATTCCGAGATTTCAGGCATAGTTAATTTTGGTGTATCAGCCATGTTTCAAACTCCTTATTTTTTTTAGACGGTTGCCTCCGCTCCGAAGCCTCGTCCGACCGTGTCCGATATTTGATAGATGGCCAAATCGACCGGGTCGCCAGGCGTCAGACCATCGGCAGTCTGTTGAGCGGCGGTATATGTCGCCGACTCCGAACTGGCATTGATGGTCCTTACCACCGTCGAACCGCCATAGATATCGAGCTCATAGGCTTCGCTGTTTTCTCCCAGGGGCACTCCATACAGATCCCGCCATTCACCGCCGACCCGGGTGCGTCTTATCCAGCTGATGGTCAGGTCATTACTTGCATCCCGGCTGCCGCTTATATGCTGAGGAGAAAGGGGCATCATGTTGCGCAGTTCGCAAGTGAAGGCCTGAATGTTTCCGGTGTCCATGCTCATGCCGATCGAGACAGCCACATAGTGCCTTTCCACATCCATGTCATTAACCGGAAAGTCCTCGAAATTTATTTTGTTGGAGGCCAGCACAACGAAGGTATCTCCGGCGGCATGGTCGGCGGTAGCCCAATCGGTTCCCCTGCGCCCCCGCAGAAGCCCGCTCAAGGTATAAGTGCCGTCGCTCTCGGCCACAACGGTGGTGTACTGGATAATCTCATCCCCCAGGATGGCGGCATTGCTTCCATTTAAGACCTCTTCCTGGGTGGCGCTTGTCAGGCTGTCGGTGGTATCGAGCAAACGGATGTTGACCGAATTTCCATCATCCCAGACAAACGGGTCGGCCACATCCCCGAGTACATCCGTGGCCTTGCCGACCGTCGCATCCCTGGCGGAAGCTGAATATTCAGACCAGCTGGCGCCGCCGTCCAGGCTCTTGAAAAGCACCGCGCCTCTCCAGGCATTAAGATATCCGAGAGTAGCGAAATAGAGCCCGGGCTTGTTGTGGGTGTCCAGAAGCATGGGGCAGTCGATCAGCACCAGTCTGGTCGGGCCCTCATAGATGACGTCCTGCTCATGTTCGGGCAGGGGCACTCCACTGGCATCAGAGATATAGGCCTGCGGGTCCTCATTGGCCAGATTCACCTCCAGGAGGCCCGATTTATAGGCCAAATCCTCTATTCTGACCAGGTGGCTCTGGCCTCCTTCCGTGACCGTGATGACATCGGCCGGATCGAGGTAATAATATTCTCGCGATATTTCGATGATGTGTTTGGTGCGCATGGTCCATAGATTGGCCAGGTGCTTAACCGCCGCCTGCTTGGCTTCGTCGGCTGTCATCACGATCGGCAGGCTCAAGCTGAGTTTGTTCTCGCTCCTCGAGATCAATCGTCTTTCAGATTGCAGGCCCGGATCGTAGTCGGCGTAAAAGTCGATATATCTGACATCCACCTGAATCGGCAGATCTGTTTCCTGGCTGCGAATGCTCAGCAGTTCCATCGGCCTCTGATCGCCGCTCTTGTGTGCGGCCAGATCTGATTCCGGTATGGTCAGAGAAGATGAGCCGCCTCGCTTTACAAACTTCAATTTTCCGTCGCTCTCCACTCCATCAAAAAAGAAGCCGTTCATCAAGGCCTCGATGGCGGCCCGGGCTGACATGCGGTTATTGATTACAAAGCCGCGCACACTGTCGGTCAGGGCGGTGACATCAATATCGGCCGCCCCGAGATCAACCTGTTCGCAGATGTCTGTCACAATTTCCGAAAGCTGTACCGCATTGGGGATGGTGCGGTCCAGCAAAATCTTGCAGGCGTTATAAGTCTGACCCGAGACCATTTGAAAAACCGAATGAGTTAGAGGGTCATAGAGTGAACCGCCGTTGAAAAGCAGACTGGTTTCCCAATCATTGACAACTCGATGGTCGGCGACGTTGATCTCTTTAATCCTGGAGACATAGCTGACAAAGAGAGAACCGTTGACCACCCCCCGCTTCCATTCCGAATAACCATAGGCCCCCACATACTGGCCGATCATCTTATAGGAGAAGGTCAGAGTATGAATCGGGCCGAGGTCGGTCACATCGAAGAAGGCAATGGCCGGGCCGTTTCCATCATCATCGTTGGTTCCGACTATGAGCTGATTTGAATCAGCATCGAAGCAGATATATCTTCCTCCCCTGATATAAGAGCTGATGTTGATGTTTCTCTGAACATGGCTGGTTCCGGTGTTATCGAGCCAGGTGACATAGGTGGTGTCGGGCGTCACCAGATCGGAGCAGACCACAAAGGCATCACCGCTGTCATGGTCGACAGCGATTTGCTTGACCACACCGACCGGCGCAGTGAACTCCTCGGCCGCTCCGGCACCCCAGGCCAGGTCCCCTCGATCGACGGCATAGATTCTGGAGGAGCTGATGCCGCTGAAGTATAGCCAGGGATGGTTCGGGTTGCGGCTGACCGCAAAGTTGTCACATCCATAGGTGAAGGTGGAGCTCGACTCTTTCACCGGGAGGAGCGTATCTCCGTCCAATGTCTGCAACCTCACATCGGAGTTGCTGGCATAGATTGTGCCTGTCTCATCTATGTCATATTTTTGTGTATTAGAGGGGATGCCCGAATTGAAGGCATAGGCCACCACGTCCCCGGTGATGACTGAGAGCTTGTACCAGTGGCCGGAGGCCTGGGCCATGATATGTATGCCATCGGCATAGGCCACCCAGGAATCAGAACCATAGATGGACGCCGCCAGCTCCTCGAGTGGATCGACGGTGATCACACTGGTGGCGTCTGTCACCACTTCAAAATTAAAATTTGGAATGCGGTTGCCGTAGTCCTCCAGAGGAAAATCCTTGAAGACCATATAGACCAGGCCCCGGAAGGCCGGTACGTTGCCTTCGCCCTCGACCGCTTCTATGATCGGGTCAGGTGTCTGCGATTCGTCGCCCAGGTGCTGAACCCATGAGCTCTGATCTATCGACAGACCTCTGCGCCTTCCCGGCCGGACAACCTGGTTGTTGGCATCGGTAATGTCGTAGATCAATTTTGAATCGGCCCAGATTTTGGTAATCTTATCGACAGGGCCATTGCAGATTCCGATCGCAAAGCTGGCATAATATTCGTAGCCGGTAATCTCCTGTCCGCCGCCCCCCTTGCCGCCGACCTCGGTGGTGACCTCGACCTCGGTTATTTCGTCGGCCCAGATCAGATTTCCGGCCAGGCGCGCCGCACCCCAGATCTGGTTTATAGGAACACCATAGGCCGAACTTTGAACTTTCAAATCCTCCAGGCGCGGGCCCTCTACCGCATCAGGCGGAAACAGCCAGCGCCGGTCTATATAACCGCCTATAAAGGAGCCTATTAAGCCCCCGATCGGGCCAAAAGCATACCACCCGGCTATCCCTAATCCCAGCTGTGCCATCAGCGCACCCCCCGAATCTTATAGTAGGCCACGATGCGTCCCAGAAATAAGGGCTGTTCCACAACCTTCTTCTCGATCGCCGAGGCATTGATGACACCTTTGTCGCTCAATATGCCGAAATGAGTGGAGCGTCCCCCATAATTCATCAGCACCAGATCTCCCGGCCTGGCCTGCGAGCCTTCGATGCGATCAGCGTATTTATTGATCTGCTCAAAGACCTGGCGGCTGCTGGGATGCCTGGGATAAGCGCCCAGCTCGATCTTATTGCCAAAGACGGCGAGCCCGACCAGCTCCAGCAGGCCGACACAGTCAAGACCACTTCTCGATCTGCCCCGGTGCTGAAAGGGCACACCCAGGAAGGAGCGGGCCTCCTCAATTATTTGCTCACGTTCACTCATCAATAATACTCCAGCAGTTTATCCGTGCCCGGGACAAAAGGTTCGCCCCGGAAGTTTTCAACATTATCAAAGACATCGCGGCAGGTGTCGCGGCTCTTGTCACAGCCATAGGTGACCTCATATTCATCACCGACCGAAATATCATTAGGCATCTTTTCAAACAGGGTGAAGGTCTGGGTCACCGGGTCATATTTTTTGACCTCCATGCTGTAACCGGCATTGGCCCCGCCCGTGCTGTCATCCTTGAAGGTCAGTTTTCCGAAACGAAAGACATCCGTCACCTCGACTCTGGATGTGTCAGTAAACGTGCGACGATCGGCAGCGGATGTCACACTGCCGTCGGCCCAGAAGGTCATGGCCGAATCAGCCAGGTCCACACCGCACTGGCTGTCACCCAGGTCGGCCCGGCAGTGCGGTGAAAACAGATCACAGACGTTCTGCTGCAGGAGCTGGCCCTTGCCCCTGATCTCTGCAAAAAAATCATTGTCCTCAATTCTGACCTCGCCCAGCTTCCAGCCTTTCACCAGATAGAGCTTGCCCTGGGTCAGGTCTGAATAATTCACGAAGAAGATGTCAACATCGGCATAATCAAAAAGCCCGGCCTCGATGTCGGCCTCTGTAATCTTCTCTGAATCGAGGTATGACATGGCTTCCATGTTGTCAGCCGAAAGATCGCGCTTCTGAGAGAGGGACTTAGGCAGCATACCCGAGGAAGCCTCATAGGTGTCGCCGTCAATAACCAGGTCGACATCATGGCTGGTGAAGAAAAATTCTTCTCCGTCCTGGCGCAGGATGCGCCAGCACACCGCCAGGGTGCTGAGGTTTGCCGCCAGGTGATCCTTGAGATTTGTTCCGATGGTTTTGCTCATGACTTCAACTCCAGTAGAATTACATCCGCCGCCCGGGCCTGGTAGGAGGAGAGATTGACCGGGAGATAATCCGATTCAAACCTGACCGGTATATCAAAATCGAAATCGGCCGTGATCACTTCGCCCGAAGTCGGAGGACTGCTGAAGGTTACAATTCCGGTGGTTGTATCTACCGACCAGCCCGAGGCCTGCTCCACGCTGTCTATGTAAATTGTGACCGTGCCCGAGACCGGCTTGGTGATTTTGCGCTCATAGCTCTCCCCTCCGGAGCTGTAAGTCTTTATCAACTGAAATTCGGTCTCGGAGCCATCGCCGGTTCCGAGTTCCTCGCCTGTGGCCTGGTAGTCATCATGATCTTTAAAGCGGAAGCCGTATGCTCGCCCTTTGCGGGCGTAGAAAAAGGCCCGGAGGGAGTCCAGTTGGCCTTTCTCCCTCACGCCGTAGCCCACATTCCACCTCTGCCGGGCATAGGTCCAGTTCTGGTTTCGTCTCTCATGCCCGCTCCCGAGCTCGATCACTTCGGTGGAGAACTCGGGCCCCCCGCTCGATTCGTAGCTGATGTCGGTCGGGAATTGCACTTCGTGAAAATCGTCAGCCATTATAGATTACTCCTTGCCCTGACCAAGCCCAGCGCCGCCCGGGCCATTATCTGTTTCTCGGTAGCCTGGAAGGCCGGTACGTCCGGGGTCTGAATATTGAAGATCTGTTGAATCACCGGCTGTTGTTCTTCTTTATGGTCTCCCGGTACGAGCCTTTCCCAGAATCTCGGATCTCTTAATTTATTAAGAGGTATGACCGCTTCCGGCACCTCGCCGATCATCGCCAGCTGAGGCTGGGTGACAATCCCGCCCATTTGAAATTCAGGTATGTTGGTTCCACCCCCAGCGGGAGCAGGGGTTACCGCGGCGGCCTCGGCTCCCCCTCCAGCGCCGAGCCAGCTGAAAATGCTCCCGCTGTTTTTGTAAATCATCTGCACAATGGTTTCCGAAAGCTGGCGCAAAAAGATATCGGTCAGGCGGCTGATGTAATCATAGAAAGATTTGAATTGTCCTTTTAAGCCATCGAATAGGATATCCTCGAAGGTGCGCCGCATTCTCATGGCCAGCTTCTCGCCCCAAGACATGGTCTGCTGAGAGAGAACCTCCTGCATCTCCTTGATGGCCTTATCAATTTCTGCGATGCGTTTGTCGACTGTGTCGGCCACCACCTCGGCGGCGATTCCCAGAGAAAGCAGAGCCTGGCGTTCAATTTCAATCTGCTGCAACCTGGCATTTTTATATTTTTCGAAGTATTCTGTCAGCTGCCGCGCAGTGAGTCGTCCCGATTCAATCATCTCCCGGTAAAGATCTATCTGAGTGGCAATTATTTCTCGGAGATTGTCAGAGGGCATACCTTCGGTCAGCAAGTCCTTAAAATCATTTTCAATAGATGCAATCTGCCCGCTGACCCATGCTGCCACCGAGGATGCAGTCACACCGAGCATCATGAATTGCTCCGCCTCTGCCTCAATCTGCCGCAAGCGGGCCTCTTTATATGCCTCGAAATAATCCAGCAATTCATCGTTGGTCAGCTGGGTCGTGGATATTATATCTTCATAGACTGATATCTGTGTGGAGGCGGCGGCGGCCGCCTTGGTCAATCTGGCATAGCTGGCGGCCAGCTCGTCCACTGCTTTGGTCACACCAATGGTCTTGATCTCAACCTTCTTATAACGATCAATGACGTTCCCTCCCCCCGTGGGTTCCCCATAAATAAACTCCAGCACTTTCTGCTTGGCTTCCTCAATCTGTCGGGCGGCCTCGGCTGCCCAGCGCTCGTTTAGAATCTCGGTCGGCGATCTGAGATCGATGCCCTCGATCATGTCGTTCCAACTCTTCTGCCAGGCATCAATCATGGCCTGGCCGGTCGCCTGGCTTTCCTTCAAGACATCGTAGAGCTCCTTGCCGATTCCCTTAAAATGCTTAAGGGCGCCTCTAAAGTCGAGGCGCACAAGAGCTGCCACCGACGCGCCGAATTTAAACAGCGCTTCGAAAACATTCTTGATAACATCATTGATCAGCCACCAGGCCATTCCTCCGATGGTCTTCATGACTGCGCCCGACACCGCCTTGATGACAGTCAGGATATTGCCGCCCCAGGTTTGAAGAGCAGTCATAAATAAGTTCCAGGGTTCGAAGTCGGGTGGTTCAAAGGCCTGCTGCATGGCCTCGGCATCGCTCTCCAGTGAATCTCTGGCATCGGCTGAGACTGTCTTGAGATCATCCAGCATGTCATATAGCCCCCCCCACATGGCAGCGATAACAGATCCGACTGTATGTACGACCCTGATGATGGTCTTGAAGACCTCGATTATATCCGAGGCGAAGGCGATAATCTTTTCTTTGTTTTCTCTGATCCATTCAGTTGTGGCTTCAACTGCCTTTTTGAGGTCCTCCCGGAAAGTCTCAAAGACATCGATGCTTAATGATTCGATAACTGACTTGAGCTCCTTAAAGGAACCACCCAGAGTGCTTCTCATCTTATCGGCCAGGGTGGCCGCTTCTCCGCCGGTATTTGCGAGGGTGTCCTGAAAGTCACGGGTGGTCGGAATCATGTCCTTTAAAATCAAGGCGGCCCGCCCGGCCCTTATGCCGAACAGCTGCATGATATCGGCATTAGTTCGGCCCTCTGCCTGCATGGACTCGAGCACGTCCAGAAGATCGGAGGAGGTATAACCAAACTCGGCTGCAATATCATTAGCCTTCTGGATTGCCATAGCCAGTTGCGTGCCGGCCATCGAGCCCTGGACGCCAGCGTTGCCGAGTTGGCCGATCATTCCGGCCAGCTCCTCAATGGAGTAGCCGAAGGCATTGGCAACCGGAGCTCCGTACTTGAAGGCTTCGGCCATCTGCTCCATATTCACGTTCGACCTGGTGATCGTGCCCACGAAGACATCATTGACGCGGCTCAGCTGCTCGACAGGGAGTTGCATGGCGGTCAGCGCATTGGAGGCGATATCGGCCGCCCGGCCAAGATCGAGTCCGCCCGCGGTGGCCAGATCGAGTGTTCCGGGTAAGGCTGCGATAGCTTGATCTGCCTGGAAACCGGCCATTCCCAGAAAGCGCAGGGCTTCCCCTGCCTGGGAGGCGGTCCACTCTGTGGTCTCGCCCATCCGCCTGGCTGCCTCTGTGAGCTGGTCCATCTCCTCTCTGGTGGCCCGCATTACACCAGCCACTGTGGTCATGGTTTGCTCAAACTCGGCCCCGGTAGTGATTATTTTTTTTAAGGCTCCAATGACGGCAATTCCGCCCCCGATGGTCGCGAGTAGACCTCCCAGCTTGGTTACCGAGGCGGCTACAGCACCAATGCCCCTGGTGCCCATTACTGAAAACCGGCCTAAAATACCCTGTGCGCGGGCCGCATCCGCTTTCAGGCCCGCGGTATCCATTCCGATGTGCGCTGTCAGCTTACCAATATTGGCCATCATTCATCCTTCTTCTTTGCCAGGCCTTTCCGCTTGGCCCAGGCATATATGCTTTTCAGGATGGCCGCTTGCTCTGCGACCGTCTGCTTCGGTTTTTCATCTTGTTCTCGCGGCATAAAATCCTCCGGCTTATAGGCCCTGGAATTTTTCTTGCGGTGGATGTTTGCAATCAAAGCGGCCAGAATTCCGTTTCGCATATCTGCCGGATACTCTCCCCAGGGTTCGATGCTGTAATAGGCCATCCATTCCGAGAGCTGCCGGCTGTTCAGTTTTTCCAGCAGATGATCCGGATGCGCATAACCCAGGGCCAGGGCTAAGCGGAACTGGAATTTTCGCCCTGGCCGCTGTTTGAGTTTTTTGCCAGATCCTCGATGTCCTCTTTGGTTAGGCCGTTAATCCTCTGCGCGACTGCAAAGAGCCTGTCCAAGGCCCTGGCCGACTTCTTTCCCAGGAGTTCGGCGTCTTTATACTGGAAGAGCTTTCTGCCCTCCTTGTCAACGACTGTCAGCGCAACCAGCTTGGCCCTCAGGTTCGCCATTTCGACCTTGCCTCCGCGGTAGACGTCGGCTTCGAAAATGTCACGTTCCTTGGCTGTCATGGTAGAGACATAAACCGCGCCGCCCCATTCCGGCACTTCCACGAATTCGGACTTCGAATCATCTGCTTTTAGAATTTCATCTTTGGTTAAGATTTTAGACACAATTCCTCCTATTGGTTAGGATGTAAGGCTGACAGCTCCCGTCAGCTTGATAGTCACGTTGAGCTTGATGGCATCCGCCGGGTCGATGTCCAAGGGCAGATCCATGACGAACCCGGCAAAATCCAGAACCGATGCTTCCGTGTTGGGCAGCACGATCTGATAGTTGACCGAATCATCTGACAGGAAATCGGTCAGCATCTCGGAATACCCGTCGAGGGTGAAGTTCATCTCCAAGGTCAGCTCTCCACCGTCCCTGAATCCGGCGATGAACTCGCGCCACCCCCCCGTAGAATCGAGCGAGGTGACATCGATCAACTCTCTGGTCTGCCCGGGTCCGCCGATACGCGTGATCTCAGCTATGGCCGTGAAGGTCTCGGAGCTCGCTCCGTCTCCACGTTTGAACTGAGTTCCCACACCTGCTACAGCGTTACTCATAGTAACCTCCTTCATGCATTTGTTCTATGCATCCTGAAATTGACCGTCAAAAGTGGTCTGTGATTGTCATCATATCCGAGGAACAGGATGTCTCCCTGTGCCCAGATTGCTATGTATCGAGTCGAATTGATTGTGTAATTCGCCACGACATGCAGACTGTCCTGGATGTCCTTGGCCAGCGCATATGCATCCCGGTATTTTCCTTTGGCGCCGCGGATTCTGACCTGAATGGTGGGCCGCTTGTAAACGAAATTCTCTTCCGGATCCGAGCCTCCGGTGTCATAGATGGCCACACATTCATCCGGACTGGCCGGCATCTCCGAAACAAACAGGTTCGTCCTGAATACCAGTCCCAGACTGGAATCAGCACCCAGAATGTCTTTTATGTCATGGCTTGGTGCGTTCATATGCTCACCTCAAAACAAAAAGGCCGGATCCGGGAGTATGCCCGGCATCCGGCCTTCTGTTCTCCAGAACTTCCGACCTTTGGACTTCAAACAACTATAATTCTTATGCCAATTTGATCGGTACCGATATCTCCTTTTTGCATTTATCGCATTTGGTCAGCGCTATACCGTTTATTATTCTGACCTTGCGCACTCTAATTATGGTCACACTATTGGAGGCGGTCTCGATTATCTTTCTGCCGCAATGCTCGCAACGATAAAGCATATCAGACCTTGACCTTGCTTCTTATGGCTTCCAGCACCTCGCCCTGTTTATCCTTCAATGCGGTTTCCAGGAACTTCCATTGGCCAATATTGTGGAAGCGGTCTATCTCATGAACAAAAGGCGCATAGGAAGCTGTATATCCGATCTCGGCGCCCGGGCCTTTCGGCAGATCGATCATCGTATGGTATGCCGAGGCCCTGAGGTTGCCGGTCTTGACCGGAGTCAGCTCCATGGATCTCCGCTGAACAATCAGGGCTGCCTTTTGCATCCCTGCCCGGGTGCGTCCCCTGATGCCCGATATCTCCCGGTTTAGATTTGCCAGGACCCTGTTAAGGCCCGTGAATGTTACCCGGCTTTTTACAGCCATACCTTCCTCACATATATGTCTGTCTTCAAATTAGGGACCGACTCCTTCGAGCGAATCTCAAAAGCTGAATCACACACCAGAGGATCGGCCCGTTCTTCTGCCGTCAAATCGGATAGCTCGCCCAGGAAGAGGTAACCGCCCATATCCAAATCCTGGCCCACATAGACAACCGCCTGCGATCTGACCTCCCTCCCCTGAGAATCGACAAATATATCCTGGCGCTCCTCCCATCTGCAATCGATCTCGGCTGCTACATCATAGGATCTTCCGCCGAATCCATCAGGTTGCGGATTGGCCCAATAAACGGCCGTCTGCTTAAGCAGACTGGTTATCAATTTGGATCTGCTCATGTTATGGTCTTCGCCTCCGCCGGGCCCTTGCTTTGACCAAGCTCTGCCAGGATGCCCTTATACTCGAGCACCTTAACCTGCTGGCCATAGCGCGTAAAATCCAGTCCCATACCGGTCTTGCCCTCATAGGTTGCATCCGCATCTCCGAGCTTCTCCCTTGAGGTCTGAGGATCCAGCATGGCCGCAAGGTGAGCGGCAAGCCAGCGTTCGATCTCTGCCAGAAGGTCTGTTCTATATTCGCCGGTCAGTTTATCGGTCACCACCAGGTTGGCAGCCTGCAGAAATGGAGTGATCTGTGCCTGGGTCAAAGCCGTATCCATGATCTCCAGGACCTCATTTTCTTGAATTCTAAATGCCATAATGGCCTCCGCTGTTATTTCTTGACCTCAAATACGCCCCCCTTCCACAGTACCGGCGCCAGAAAGTCCTCCACGTCGGCAATATCCCATCTCAGTCCCAGCGCCAGAATAAGATCTTTTAGTTCCGACAGATCACCGGTCATCAGCTTATGCGGCCAGATCGTCCATGTGCTCGCGTTCGCACTTACGATCTCCGGGAAACGTCTTTTGTGCCAGTCGACCCATTCCTGCCAGCCATATTTATTCTTATACCCGTTCATATATCCGGTCCTTATGCAAGCCGAGACGATATCCTGATCCTCACGTCGTACTATGATCCAGCGCGCGCGAGGAAATGCCTGAGTCCAGATCGGCCAGATAAGGCAGCTGAGCGGGCTGGCATAATATATCTGGCCCTCTTTACCCGCTACGGTTCGCTCTATATTTCTTCTCCAGGGCAGGGCGACAATTTTAGATACTTTCAGACATTGGCTGATTGAAGGCAATGGATTCTGCCCGCTACAATCCGCCCGCAGGCCCCTCAATATGGGTTTGACCATGGTTTCCCTGATTTCATCGCGGTCGGAGACGGCATTATGCGCTCCGCAGAGCTGCAGGACATCCCCGATCAGGGAGATTCCGGAGCGTGCCGCCCCGGTTATGAGAATCAGTTCATGCATTTTTCCGTTTATCTTTCTCAAACAGGCCCCGGTTTCGCCTCAATTTCTGCATATACACATTCCGCGGAATGACTTCTGTCAATTTCTCATGCTTCTGGTGATACACCAACAGCTCATCCGATACCAGGATCTTGAGACCGGCTTTGGTTACCCTATCCAGGAAGGAATTGTCGTCGTACCCGATTCCTTCCGCGTAGCGCTCATCAAAGCCGCCGATCTTCCTGTAGTTCTCACGGCTCAACGCTGTACAGAAGTGATAGCGCACATCGCGATGTTTGGTGTGCTGATACCACATGTGCACCTGCGGTTTCAGATCGTCGAAGGTCTTCAGCCGAACAGCTGTATCGGCCAGGCTCAAACAGGCGCATACCACATAATCTGCCCGACTCAACAATTTGTCCATTCCGCCCAGTATATCCGACTTGTGGAAGCATTCCGGGTTGGTGATCACCAGATATTTACCCCGGGCCCTGGCGGCTCCGGCATTAAAGAGCCGTGAGGGATTATATTCCCCCTGAGCTCCTGCCTTGATAGCCAAAATATTCATTTCCGGGAATTCTGAAATGGTACCCTGCAGGTCGTCCTCGCTCTTAATATCTTCAATCAGTATTACCTCATAGTCATTTCGGTCTTCATAGTGGTAATCAAACGATAGCAGCGTATTGTAGAGTTGAATTGCTCGATTGTGATAGGGCATTATGATGCTGTATTTCATGAAATCCTCCTGAGCACATCGATCATTAAATCGGTGATATTGGACCTTATCTCTTTTATATTTTTCTCTGTTATCATGTCCTGCCAGTGACCGAAAGCAGGACAGCCACCAAACCAATGCACTCCGATCGTATGCGGCAGGATGAGAATGTCATTTTGGCCATAGAGCAGACCGGCCCTTCCCGGAGGGACCGGATAGACCGAATGAAAGGGAATATTTGATATCACGCAGTCCTCAACTTCACGCTTTCCCGGCCAATAGAATCTATCCAGCACCCTGCGGCCGGCGCTCTGATAATCCGCGGGATCGAAATGAGAGAGTGCCAGTTTGAAGACATCGGAAAAGAAGCTCCAGCCGTCTTCAATTGCTGAGAAGAGAAAGCCGATGCTGTGGTAGCGCTCGCGCCGAGGGGTGGTATGGCAGCAGACCCCCACATCGGCACCTGGACGGACATACAGGGCCGTCATCGGCCGAATATATAGGATATCGAAGTCTGACCATATCCCGCCTTCTTTGCCGAGAATATACCAGCGCAGGAAATCTGACTTGAATACTTCCGCGATTTTATCATCGACACCGATCTCAGTGAAATTGAATTGCCTGATTGAAATCCGGGGCAGCTGTACCAGGTCCGGGAAATAGTCCCTTATTTCACGTGACCTCGAGAACTTATGCTCTTTGGTTGTCCAGGTGATTGCAGATGATGATTTTTCCGGATAATGTACGATCACATCATAATCCGGGTTAAAATGGACAAACGACCGCACCGTCAGGTAGCGCATGAAAGTCAAGGGCACATTCTTTCCCCAGTAGAGGTGCAATATTTTTGGAATCTTATGCATTATCTTGTTCCGATCTGTTTTATGTCCCTAACTCTGGCGACCTGGGCGCCATTCCACAGATTGTCATCAGTTGCTTTGCCCTTCTCGAAACTTCGCGTCTTGCTCTTCGAGATAACCCGGCCGCCGGCCAGATCAACCAGGCGCTCGAAATGCTCGGGTGTCCTTTGCACAGTGCCCATTCTCTGTCTCTCCAGTGTTTCGTCGTATTCCCGATTGCCATTGGGCGGGGAGGCGTATTGAATGGCCAGGGGAGCGTTATCCTTCAGGCTTCGCAACACATTCTGCATGAGCACGATTAGATCAATATCGCTGGCATGCTGAGCCACCAGGTTACATATGGCCAGGTCATACTGCCTGCTCGGTAGCTGGCGGGGGTCCGTGAAGCCTCTATCTATGTAATCCAGACAATTCTCAATGGCATTCCGGGATATATCCAGGCCGTCGACTATTATGTCCCGAGCATTCAGCTCCTTCGAGCACCGCCCGGTACCCAGGCCTATATTGAGAATCCGCATTCCCGGCCTCAGGAAATCTGCAAAGCCCAGGAAATTCGCCACATTGCTAATGCTGCTGCCGGTCAAAAACCTGATCTCATGCTTCTGGTGGTTATTCTCCCAGAATGACTTTATGCCATCCCTATAGGCCGCCTGCCAGCTGCTGTCAATATGATCACCCCGCCGCCATCCTGCGGCCTTCACTTGATAATAATTCCACCAGAAATCGCATCTCAGACAAAGGCTCGAGGGCCTTCTCCAGAGCTTTTTGAAATTGGCCTCGATCGTCTCCCAGTCATCTTTGAGGATATTGGCGAAATTGGTCTCGCCCCGGATCACGTCGTAGGCGCAGAAGCAGCAATCCCCGTTCGGTTTTATCTGCATGGCGCCCTTGTAGCCGTCGCAAGTCCAGGAGTGATACATAATCGAGCGGTCAATTACTCCGGTGATGATTTTGCCGCCCCATTTGATCTCGGCATCCTTGGCCCATTCCACGCGATAGCCGGCAAAAGCTTTCCTGACCGAGGCTTCATCAGCGCCGGTCACCTCATTGCAACCGATCTCAACCTTAAATCCAGGCTTATTTTTATCACGATATCGTATGAATTCGATGGCATTTTTATAGCAGCGCTCCCACTTCAATCCGGTCAACCGTTCAAACTCGCTGCCCACATTGGGGAAGGAGAGTGTAATATTCGAGCATGCCTGAAATATTTTATCGAAGACCTCCGGCCGCAGCAGGCTCGCATTCGTGTTAAGTCCGAGATAATTCGTCATGACTCCAATCTGACGCCCATACTCGATCTTGTTAAACAGATCCCGATCGGCCAGGGGCTCACCGAAGCAGAACATGGCCCCGATCTTCAGGCCGCGCTCCTTGACCTTATGGGCAATTTCAACAAAGTCTGCCGGCCGCAAGAATTTTATCGGGCGCTCCATGCGCTCATACAGACAGAACTTGCAACGGGCATTGCAAAAGTTGGTCGTCTCCACATAGACAAGACTGGGATAAGGACGGCCGTCCCAATGGTGCCTCATCATCTCCGTGCTTTCTTTTAGAATCGGGATCTTAGCCATTCATACGCTTCCTTTATTCTGTTCGGGTCCTTGGATGTGAGAGCCGAATTGATTATCTCCTCAAATTTCGGGCTCAAAATGTCATAGGAATAATGCAGCAGCTTCAGATAAGCTCCAATATGTCTGCTCCCGATTTCAGCTATTGGCATAACTCCGGATTTATCGAAGAGTAATTCTGAGCCTTGAAAGAAATTGATGGTCCCGGGATCGATATCTATATATCCCAGCAGGGACAAATATATTTGATGGAGGCAGTGCCTTTTGAACAGCCGCTCCTGATTTTCTTTATATTTGAATGGTTTTGCTGAACATCTTTTTTCATACCAGCCGTCCTCTCCAAAGGCGACCAGGCCGTTGCTCACGGGCGAGCTGGCAGCTATAGAGATGTCGACCTGGTTGTTATCGACATAGTCATCGTGCTTAAATCTTTTAAATATCAATCCGTTTTCTCGGAGACCCAGGCGGCCAGCTTCCCTCCGCTTCCAGAGAATAAGATATCTCTCCGGAGTATATCTGGTGGTGGAATGTATGCCCAAAAGGTCAAAATGAGATTTCATGCGGAGTATGAATGAATCATAATTCCGGAGATATTTGTCCGGCTGAGCCTGGAGGTCGGGGCACTGGATGTTTATGGGGCCCTCGGTCAGCACCAGGTCGCTTGAGAGGGCGGCCAATTTATTAATCCAGGCATTGCTCCCGATTTCCCTGTATAGATGATGCGGTCCGTTGCCTATAAATATTCTGTCGAAGCTGATAGAGTCATGAAAATCTCGGAAACTCACATTTTTGAAGTCATAATTGCCGGGGTAGCACCGGGCCACCTTGCTGCATAAATCGATCGCCAGCCAGTCTGAATCTATCCCGGTTATCTGTTCGAAGTCCTTTCTGTGGGCGAAACAAAAGTATCCTTTTGAGCAACCGATATCCAGGAACCTCTTACCCTTGAAAAAGGCGGGGAAATGTCTGCCCATTATACCTGTGCGTTCCGCCAACACCTCCGTGGCCCTGGGCTCCGGCTCGAGGCTGTAGGTATGAGTGGGCGGATAGCTCCGGTTTATATGTTCCTGCAGATCCAGCGTCATTATAAAAAATTCCCATGCATAATTTTTGATGACTCAATCAGTTTATTCATGTTCCTGTTTTTGTCGTTGAACTGACAGCGAGGACATTCCCTGGCATCAAAGGCCTCCAGGTAGTCCTTTCTTTTTTCGCCCCACCACAATTCACTGAAGCTCTGATCCTTTAAGGAGCCGATCAAGCCCCGCCGGGTATAAGCCAGTACACAGCAGCAGTATAGATTGAGGTCGGCACCTATGTACGGCACAAAATGCTGATGCGGACAGCGACTGTATTCAGGATGTCCCTGCACTAATTCGCCCATGCGATCCGAGAAATTATTGATTACCTTGAATTCGCCAGTAGAAAGCCACTCGGCTTCTTTGCACAGGGCTGCAGCCTGGTAATGAAAGCCCACAAAATAAGCCGCATTCTCGGGCTGGAATACAGCGGACAGGCGTATATTATCGACGCCCAAAGATCTGGCCAGCTTCACTCCCGGGATGATTTCCTGCCAGTTGTCTTTATTGACGACATAGCCTATGCCGATTGTCAGATCTGAACCGCTTTTATCCCGCGCATCGACCAGGGCGCGGATATTTTCCAGGACCTCATGAAATGCCCTTTCGGGAGCTCTTCTCATTTGATGATATGATTCCGGAGAAGCGCAATCGAGCGAGATTCGGATCCAGGTGGAACCCAGGATTGCAGACCTTATCTCCTTATTCAATTTCCACCCATTAGTGACCAAAGCGGTATCCAATTTAAGCTGATGAGCTCTGTTAATGAATTCAGCGCAATCCGGGTGAAGTGTCGGCTCTCCGCCTCCGGTAAATTGTACTGCTTTGACTCCTGCGCTTTTCAATTCTTCCAGGATCCTGATCACCGTATCATAATTAATCATTCGATTGGGATTTCGAACGAGTTTGCCGCTGCCGTTGCGAATAGCAAAGAACTCGGTATATCCATCTATTCTATAAGCGCAAAAAGAACAATTCTGATTGCAGAGATCCGATATAATCAGGTGCGTGTGAATCGGGGCTGGCAATTTGCCATCCCGCAGTTCCAATAATCTGTCCATATGCAGAAGGGCTTTGTTGTACGAATAAGGATTCAAGTTCTGGCTCCTTTCATCCAGGCAGGAACAGGCTTTATTTCATGAGGGCGAGGTCTTCCGTGAAAACAGACAATCCTGCAATCATGCGGCAGCCTGCCGGCTTTTAGAACATGGACTTTGTAGCTGCAAATGCCGGAAAAAATATCCTGCGCCATTATGATCTCGGGATCCCCTCTGTTTTTCAACAGGTCGCGCAGCCATTCCTGGTCGCCCCTGAAACTGCGTCTCTTATTGTTCAGAAAAAGCGCCCTCGGGGTATGCTTGAAGTGGCCGTCTGAAGCGAATTCCCTGAAGGTTTCATAAATCCAGAGCAATGAGCCATTCCAACCCATGATTCCGGAGCATATATCCTTGCGATAAAAGCCCCGCAGCATCATCAGGGCATTATGTGACTCACTTATCCAGGAGCCCAGAGGATTAATGTCTCCGACTATCACGGTATCAAGGTCGAGGTATAGGGCCGGTCCCATCAGTGCAAACATCTCTATTTTTGACCACCATCCCGGCCAATCATAATGGAGGGGAACGATCTCATCCAGAACAAGACGACGAAGTTTATATGGATCTTCATCAGTCAGGCAGACGAATTTATGCGGGAGAGTCAAATGCTTCATAACGCCCAGCGCCAGCCTGCGGACATATTCGATGCTGTAATCACCACCGGTTCTATACACGCACACCACCTTGATCATATGAGATCCTCCAAAGCCACCTTGGGAAAGACATCGAGCGCGCTGTCAAGACAGGCATTGAAGCACTCAATGTTTTTCTGTTTAAGAGAATGGGCGATATCCGGAAATGGTCTCAAAAACCTCGGATATGGATTCTTCCCTTTCGGGTTTGCAGGAGGATCATAATCATCATGATAATTATATCTGCCCTCCACCACTCTCATATCGAAGCCCAGAAGGATTATCCGCTTCACTCCGAAATGATAGGCCAGGCCGATAGCGCAGGCTCCCGAGCTGAGATTCCAGGCCAGAATTGAGGGGGAGGTTGATAGTCCCCGAATCTTATTCTGCCTTTTGACCACCTTGATGCCGGGCTTATCCAGATGCTGTTCGCAGGTGGTGACCTTCAGGCCGGCAAAGCTCAGGAGCTGCTTGGCGTGCATGTTGTACCATCGGCAGTCTCCAAAAAAAAGGCAGTCGATCCAGTCGGCCATCCGGTAGGCGTTATTAACGGCAATGATCCGTTTGCCACGCAACCGTTTGATATCGAAACCGCGCAGGCTGGGACCGCCTCCTATGATAAAGCATTCCCCCTCCGGCCAGAGCCTGGGGACTGTCCAGTAACCCGAAGGGCCCTTCATTGCTGCCTCCTGTTTCGCCTTCTGGAATCGCGTGCCATCCCGTTTTTGATCTTGCGCTTTCTTTTCAATCTGTCCAGGAGACGCTGATTTTCCTCGTCCAGGTACTGGGACCAGCGCCGGGAATTCGCCGCCTTAGCCACGCTTTTTTCCGCCCTTCTTCTTGGATGATTTGGATTTATCATTCGTCGCCGGTTCTTTTTCCGGCTCAGCCTCTGGTTCCGGTTCCACCTCAGTTTCGGTCACGGGCTCCGGCTCGTTTTCGGGCGGGGGAGTTTCCGCAAACGGGTCCTCAATCTTCTCGCCTGTCAAATCTTCCGCTTCCGCCTTGCTGAGAGGCTGGTCATTTATTTTTTGACCACTGCCCTGATTGACCACATCATAAAGATCATCCTCCCGGCGCCAGGCTTTGAGCTTATAGTCAGGCTCAGGAGGAGGCGGTTCGGGATCGAGTCTTTCGAATTTGAACATCAGCCCCCGGCCTATCTCATAAGGCTCACATTCGATTTGATCCCCTGGCCGCACAACTGTCCATGCACCCTTCAGGCGCATCCTGTGCGTTCCTGTCTTTGGCTTCATTCTAAATAATGCCATTCATTGCCTCGATTCTATTTTTGGGTTTAAAGGGTGTGGTTACCCTGTGGTTAAATTAAGCTGATAAGAGAACGATGCCGCTGTTGCCATCCTTGTCTGACCGGATCTGCGGAACCATGATGGCCATCACCTTGAAGTGAGTGATCATGCCGCCTTCGGTTTCCCACTCGACGGTTGTGGGCTGAAGCCCGATGACCATACGGACAGTCTCCGGAGTCATCTCGACCATAACGACCTTATCGTCAGTCAGGTAATCGGCAACCCTTACATCGAGGATGCCATTGACCTGCTTGATACGGTCGCGGATGGTGACGTTGGGATAGCTGGTGGAATAATCGTTGTCGAGCGCCGTCTCGTAGTTCGTGGGCACATAGAGCATCCAGGGCCCATAGTGCTTGGCATCGATAGAAGCCTGTTTCATGGCCCGGACGTCGTCAAGGATATCTGAACCGGAAGTTCCGCTGGCATCCCACTCATCCTCGAGAGTCACGCTATTACTGCTGAAATCCGTGTATCCATATATAGTGCCGCCCCCGAAGGTATAAGAGCTGGCGCCAGTGAAGAGGATCTCCTCGATCTTTTCGGAGACCTTGGTGGCTGCCATGGCCGCGGTCGCCGTATCCAGCGGCATGCCCAGCTTGCGCGAGGCTTCCAGGGCCCGGATCGAGATCTGGAAGTCCTTGTGCACAATCGGCAAAGGCAGATAGCCGATGTCATAGGTTATGCGGTCGCCCGCTCCCCTGGTGGCCGCATCCATGTTCATCTGGGCCTCGGAGATGTCGGATTCCTTCTCATACTCGAGAACGGTTGTACCCAGACCGTTGCCCAGGTTATAGACCAGGCCCCGGCCGATCAGGTCCTGCACGCCGACCAAGCGCTGGCGCGAAATCTTTATTACCGTTTCGTCCAGCTCTTTCCATTCGTCCTTGCGCAGGGTGTCGTTGGTCCGGAGGGCATTGGCTTTCATGCCGGTGGCCAGAAGCCGCTGGGCTACGTTTCCATAGACCTTTCCGCCCGGTAATATCCCGTCAAGCCGCGCCGGAGATATGATTGATTTTCCCATTATTTCCTCCTGTCAATCAGTTTGACATTTGATGTTTTCTTTCAATAACTGATGGTCGCCGATCCTATATCACCAGAATGCGGATACGCTGACTGGAAGGATCAGCTCCGGACGAGCCGGACATGTCAAGCGCCTCGAGGGCAATGCCGACTACCGACTGCACGCCGATATCACCCGCCGAAGCGTCGGTGTCCACAACCCGGAGATAACCGTTTCCGTTGGATTCGAGCTTCGAGCCGATCGCAGCGTTCTCTCCGTCTGCCAGAAGAGCATAGGCCTCTTCGCCGGGTCGGAATATGGCCGCCAGCACCTCATTGCTGGTCGAATAGGCGTCGGATATCTCCTTGCCCTGGTTCTCATCTTCAAGCGCGAAGATGGTTGCAGCCGATCCCCCCGCGGTTGAATGGGCCTGGAACTTATCAGCTGAAGTCAGCTCGATAAGAAAGCCTGGCGTGATTGCCGCGGCTGCAGCCCGTTCAATGCGTACTGGATCGCCTTTGATAGTGATTGTATTGTAACTCATTACTTATCCTCCAATTATAGATTCCAGGATTTCAACAGACTCTTCTCAAACAGGCTGCCCTCAGGCAGATTTTTCCGAAAGATCAAAGACCGGCGGCATGTCCGGAATCGAGTCGGTATCTTCATTGACTCCAGGCCCGCCGCCCTGCAGTGAATAATTGACCTCGATCCTCCCCAGCTCGGTGAGGTTCTCGAGGTCCTCGATCTCCATGGCGCGGAGCTGCTTTTCCGAGAATTTATTGCGCTCATTGGCCAGGAGAGCCGTGACCAGATCGTTCTTGCGGGCCTGGTCATTAGCGACTGCCCGACGCAGCGTGCCGCGAATTTCAGCCGGGGCATTGGTAATGAATTCCTCCAATGTCACCTGCCTGGCGTTACCGGTCGGCTTTTCCTCGGGCTTCGGCTCTGCCGGGGGTGTCTCCTCTGCCGGTTTAGTTTCAGGCTCCGCCGGCGGTGTCTCGCCTTCTTTCTGGCCTTCCTTTTCCTCCGGCTTCTCGGTTGGCTGCTCCTCTTCGTTAATGGCCACCTTGGCAAGCTGGTCCTCCGACAGGCTCTTAAGCCACTGCTCGTCCTTCTCAGTCAGGCCGTTGCATTCGCAGGCTATAAGCGCCTTGATCAGTTCATCCTTTTTCTTCATCTCCATTTCCTCCTGATTGGGAGTTTGTGTATTAGCCGCCGGTGCGTTTGACACCGGGACATACTTTCTTTCCTCTCTCACTTCCTGTGCATCTTCCGCCAGGCTGACCTTGCCCTGGTCGTCAACCAAGTAGCCCCGGCTATAGAGCTTGGCAACATGCGCTTCGCCAATCTCATTGGGATTGTTGCCGCGGGCCTCGTAGATCACAAAATCATCATAGACTTCCCTGACGAAATGGATCCAGCCCTCATTGTCGAGCGCATCGACAGCTGTCTGCAGCTGCGAACGCAGGTCCTCATGGCTGGCTTCCTGAACCGTAAGGCCGATGTTGGCCGCTAACTTGCGGAAGAATGCTTTCACGGGTTCGAGAGCATCTTTCTTGTTCATAGATGCCTCCACTTCAAGTTCTGCATCGAAATATCTATTTAAAAGACGGCGGGCCTTGTTCTGAGCGGAACGCTTGGCCGCCGCCGGTATCTGTGCCTGGGATCCTCGCCCGCCGATCACAGCGCGCAGAGCTCCCTCGTTGAGCTTGCCGGTCCCGGGATTAACCACCGGGAAAAAAATCAGGTCGCGTTCGTTGTCGGCTGAGCCTTCACCCAGCAGGGTCTTGGAAGCGATCCAGTTCTTCAGGGGAGCGGGCGCATCCTGAACCCGGGAGGGAACCTCGTCCGGTGGGCCCCCATGGCTGCGGTAATAGGCGTCACGGTAAGCAGAGAATGAGGTGGTCACATTGGCCCAGGAAGTTGTCTCGGTACCACCAAACGAAGGTGTTCTGGCCGAGCTGCGGACATTGGCCCGGATCCCGCAACCGTCGGCCCAGGAGCAGGCCCCTTCGGCTCCGGGCAAAAGGGCCAGGTGATCAGGGCGGTAATTTACAACCGTGGCAATATATTCCTCGCCGTTCCAGCTCCCCGGGATGCCGTCGTCGTCTGTGAATAGAGCCGAGGAAACCTCCAGATTTCCGCCCGATTCAATCGCCTCCAGCACCTGTGAAGCGATCTTTTTGGATTTGCCAATCTCTATCCAGACCTCGCCTACCAGGCCGTTTTTAGCCGAATCATAGCGCACATTGAAAAGCCGGCCAACAGAGCGCTCCTCAATCAACCTGGGGGTGTTGGCGGATACATTCTTCCCGCTTTCCTCCGGATGGAATACAGGCAGGGGCACGCCGTTCCATGAGTCGGGGTATTTTGCCAGTTCCTCGGCGGGATAGAAAAGCTCATTGTGCACGCCTTCAACCAAAAGCACGACCGGCGCCACCAGATGTTCCCTGCCCTCGAAGAGCTCGTGCCTGATCGGCAGTCCCGGCTGAAGCGTGATTATATTTTTCTGTAAACTCATATGCTACCTCCGTTATTTCCTGGTCTTGCCTGCATCTACCGGCGCATGGGCACAAACACAGTTGGGATGCGCCGGCAGCTGTCCCATGGCCTGGGTAGTGGTATATGGGCCGCCCGCCTCCAGATCGACGCAGATCGGGCAGGGATTCGGGCCTAAAACGACATCAAGCATCACTGGCTCCCCGAGCTCCTGCTCGGCCTGGATATATTCGGCCATCTGAGCCTCATGGTGCGCGTTCAAAACTTCGGTCCTGGCGATGGTGCGGGCCCGGACCTTGCCGATTTTGTCAACCCGATCGGCGGTGTTCTTATATAGCTCCCTGGCGATCGTTAAAGGACTTTTGCCCTCCGCTAAACCTCTGGCCAGACCAGTAGTCAGACCGTCGGAGATCCGCCGCCGGATTTCGGCATTCATGAATTGAGTGACAGACTTCAGATCCTCGTAAGTGCGGGAATATATGACACCGATCCTGTCAGCGTGAAAACGCCTTCCCATCACGGCCTGTATGCCGCCTGGAACCTCATCAAACAGGGACAGCTGGTATCCCGCAGCCCTGAGACGCGAGCGGCCGTTGCGCAGCCCTCTCTGATACGCGGAATCAATATAAACGTCCGTCCAGGCTTCCTCGATGCCGATATGTACACCAGGTCGCCTGCTGACATGAAGAATGCCCTGGCGTTCCTGCTCCTCCAACCAGGCCATAAAGGCCTGCACCTTATCGGCGGAACGTTCAAACGCAAATTCCTTATACCTGGCTGGAGACAGCCTCCTGAGCGCATTCGGCTGGATATCAAAACAGTCTCTATCGACAATCGATATGCGGATATCCCGCTTGAGCTCATTGAGGCGCTTATTGATCTCCCGGATGAAGCGCAGCCTGATCATGGTTGTCCGGGAGGGGTCCACCCGGGAGCTGGCATTCAAGCGCAGCCGGCCAGAAGGTGGCCTGTGGCAGGTATGTATATCGACGCTCATATGTCCTCCACTCCCGTCACTTCGATTTCAGGCTCCAGCTCGGGTTCTGACTCCTGCAGTTCCCTGTCTATGCTCTCCAGAATCATCTGGATCTGGTCGATTTCCTCTTTGCTGAATCCCATCACTTTCTCATAGAAGATTTCAGGCGGCAGGATTGAGTCCGCGCCGCTTTCCATATAATCCTTGACTGCCTTTGATCTCGAGGCACCGACCTCAGCAACCTCCTTGTCGCTCGGTGTCATAAGGTCAGGCCACTCCACCGAATAACCTTCCGAAGGTTCCGGAAGAATCTGAGCTTTTATGAGTCGATCTATCAAGGGCCTTAGAATCGTTGGCTCGCAATGCTGCTTTCTGCGAGAATCAACAGTGTCCATCCAGTTCTTCTCATCCTGGGAAGATGCCAGTTCGCCCCGCTCCGAACCCAGCAGTATGCGTTTGGGAATACCGGTGGCGCAGGAGATCAGATCAATTATGATATTTGCATGGCCGGTTGGGTCGGCAACCTGCATGGCCAGGTCCTCCACGCTCATGCCACGCAGACGGATATATCTTTTAAGTCCATGCATATATTCCTCAATCTCATCCTGCAGGTCCTCGAGGTCCTGCGGACCGATGGTGTGACCTTCGTCGACCTTGAATCCATATCCTGGAAATGCCCCGCGCCAGAACATCTCAGCCGATCCCCCTACTATAAGCTCCAAATCCTGCAAGCGATTCAGTACGCATCTCAACCTGGGAGTCCCTTCGACATTATCCTCCAGAAGATCCTCGGCCACATGTATCACCCGCGAGTGATGAACCTTGACGCTGCGGCTGGAGCTGCCGGTTCCGATCCTGACGTTGATGCTGTATTCTTTGGGCAGTCCGAATCGTTCGCTGTTCGTATCTGTCTCATAGGCTGAAATCGATGCATTCTGAGACGTGTATGGGGTCAAATATAAGAGCCGCTTGGCTGAGCTGAGCTCCTGATCAAATTCGAGGCCGTCATCTGCTCCAATCAAGAGGACAGCGTAGGTTCCAATAGAGGCCAGTTTATCCACGCGGATCAGTTTGTGATAGATATGCCGCGATTCTACCAGCTCCACCCATTTCTTCTCGAACTCGGTTTCCTCTTCATCAGATTCCGTAATTGTGGGCGGCATCCTCCAACAGTGTTCGACCGGCTTATTTATGACCGCCTTGGCAATGTCCTGCCTGTGATATCGCGCCATGTAGTCATTGAAACTCGGGGATTTGGTGTATCCCAGGGCCGCATAGATATCGCGGTCGTCAGAAAAAGATTTTCCGAGACGATTGGCGATCGAGGCCCTGACGGCGATGGCCGATAATGCCCGCAGGTAATCATCAGCCTGGTTAGCAGTCAGTTTTTTCTCGGGTGCGGCTTTCTTCTTTCTTGCCGGCATGTCAATCTCCCTGATTTAAAATCTTTTCGGCCTCTATGAGGCTCAGGCCTTCCTTCTTGATCAGCATCCAGCGGGCAAAATTCTGCAGTCCGGTGGTAGCTTTGGCGTGCTTCTCTGCCTGCTTCTTTATCTGTTTGACCTCCTCGGTCATGTCCTCATGCCTTTCCATGCACTCCTCCCTGGGCACAAATATCGAACGCCCGCTATTCTGACCATGTATCGATGCCAGTCGGCTATAGATCTCGACAATATCCCGGGTATTGTTCTTGACTTGATTTCGCAGGGCTCCCCAGCCTACACCGACGCCTACCAATCCCGATAAGAAGCTAATCAAAAGTTGCAAAAATCCCACATGTTCCATCTGCACGCCCTCCCATCTCTACCGGCCCCAGACGCCAGCCTGCTTAATGTTTGTCAATAGGTGAAATGCTCCCGACGATGCATCGGTCTGGTCTGACACACAGCCCTCTGAGCCGTCAAAGTTCTCGAGTTCATTTAGATAGGCATCATTCCAGCCCGCTCTCACGAGCTTAATATTGCCGGCTTCGGCCTGGGCCGACAATGGCCGGGCCCGGATGCCCTTGGCCTCGCGTACCGGATTTAAAACCACGCTGTAGCCGGCCAGAAGCCTGGCGTAGCCGAGAGCCTCTGCCTTACCGGCCTGCCCAGGATCCTGCTCGATCCCGACCTTGACCTTATGGCCATCCTGGGAAGCTACGTTTTTGATAGTCTCCTCGACTTTCATGGGGCTCCCCTGGAAGCGGCAAATATCGGTCACGTAGAAAATTCCCCTGCTGTCCCTGCCAATCCTCACGCCCGCGGTCCAGGAAGCCTTTTTCTCCTGGCCTGGCTTGGTCTCGGTCGCAGCTCTGTCCCAGTAGCGTATTTCCTCCTCCAGGGCGGGGGCCGCATTCACAATTTCAAACCAGGGCCGCTGGAAAAAATTGCCGGCTGTCTCCCGTATGTTCCAGTTGCCACGGAGCAGACGTTCGCGATCAACCTTCTGAAGGGCCTGCAGGTTGGCTATATATCCGGGATTCCGTTTGAGCAGTATTTTGTTGTCGTAGACTGAAGAGGGTATAAAGGTGCAGGATTTGGGATCACAATCTGACCCGAATTTCTTTTTAAGCTCCTCGGGACTGTCACCCCAGTGGATCTCATTGCTCACGTTGACCATGTAGCGGATTTTACCCGACCGCTTTTCAATGGCGAAGCCCGTATCATCATCGATCCACCAGCGCAGAAACTCCCGCAGCCAGCAGTCCGGGTCCGGATTGCAGGTCATGCGCATATAGGGGCTGACACGGCAGGTCGAGCGGTTTCGGCTGAACATATAAGCGATCTGGCTCCAGCTGAAGGACTCAGCCTGGTCAAATCCAATCAGCGTTATCTGTGAACCGTCCCAGTTATGTTTATCGTTTTCATGCTGCATGTGGGCAAAGCGGATCTTCGACCTGGCCGGGAAGCGCCAGTCCAGATAACCTTCTCTGGCCACCCCGCGCCAGTGCGGATACATGCTCAAAGATTCATCCCACAGGCCCCCCTCTGCCCTGATCTGAGTATATTCCCGCCTGAATATAACCGCACCATAGTTCGAAACTTCGACCCAGCGGAGCGCTTCATACAAAAGAGCCCAGGTCTTGCCACCGCCGGCAGCCCCACCATAAATGGCTATGTCCGCAGGTGTTTTCAAAAACTCTTCCTGCGGTCCCGGCTGTGGGGAATATCGGATGACCTCCCGTTGGTCAGCCATGGCGGCTCCGAGGATCATGAATATGGCAGTCAAAATCAGGCATTTTTTCATCGTACATCGCTCTCCTCAGGCAGCAGCTCGCGTCCGTTGGGAGGCATATAAGCGTGTATCACGGGGGGATTTAAAGGGGTTCCGTCCGGTCCAGAATGCTCAAGGGCATGGCGATCATGCCAATCCTGGGACTTACGGTTCTTGAGATAGAAAATGATGGCTGTTACATCCGGCGCGATCTGCTTCTTGATGCGCTTGGTCCGGGTGCCTGTGATTTCGCCTTCTTTGTTTTTGGTGACAGATTCTTCGACTTCCTCATACCTGTATCCCATAGCCCGTTTAAAAAGGGCATTCTCGACTAAGGCATCGGCGTCGGACTTGCCGGTTTTTAATGCTGACCAAAGTGTCCTGTGATCTTTCATGTAGCGCCGGAAGGTGGTGTAGCCAATGCCGAGGTTCTCGGCGATTTCCTTGTCGGTTAAGCCGCTGCGCTTCCAGGCTCGGATGGTGTCGATACGATCCTTGACGTGAGATTCCCATTTTCCGTTAGGCATAGCTCGAACTTCCTCTTGCCGCCATCATCTTCCTCTGAATCTTAATCCGGTGTGCGGGTTTTAAGTTTTTCCCACACACCGGCAACCTTTTCACAAGGAGGAACCTATGATATGCGCAGGTAAGAAGCTCTATTGTTTGGAGAGTTACAATGACCCGTTACCATTGATGACATCATTTGTTGTCATTAATGACATCGCAGAAGAATCAAATATTGAAACAAGAATGCAACGCCAAGTATCCGTAATTGCATGGATGATAACAACTTGCTGTCAACCGAAACAATTTAAGGAAAAATGTGTTTAAATAATCGGAAGGAATCTAAATGAACTAACGGAAAAGTTCTTGACATTCATGAGCCAAGAGCCGATATAAACCTACAGACGGGATTGGGGACGATGAACGATATAAGGAACAGTCTGACATTTCGATTATTTGCTTTGCCGTCTTTCACAGAGGGAATGGCAAGAATTTTCGATTTTAATGGATTCTTGCAGGTTTATAATGTAAGCAGGACTCCCGAAGATGCAGATTTCGAAGCCATTTCGAATGATTGGCGAGTGACAGGGTGGGATATAAAGCAGGCAATGGATGAATATGGGCAAAAGGAAAAGGAAGAGCAAGAAGACAAAGAGAGCGCAAAAACAAAATAATGGCCAAATTCAGAGCTATGGGCCAGACTCCCCAAATATTTCTCCCCCCCTTATAGGTACTGCCGGATTTAGAGCGGAAAGTTTCAGCGGCCCAATACCACATCCAAAGATCCTGGAACAATATGATAACATAGTTCCCGGCTCTGCAGATCGAATAATAGAAATGGCTGAGACCCAAGCTGCCCATCGCCAAGACCTTGAGCGCAGAGTAGTTAAATCTGATATTTTCAATTCCCGTTTGGGACTGATCTTCGGATTTGTTATCGCTCTATGCTTCATTTGTGGTTCAGCCTATCTACTTTACAATGATAAGACTACCGAGGGGTTTCTTATGGGAGGAGTGACGCTCTTCTCGCTCGTTGGAGTATTTGTTTATGGATCTCAGCAACGGCGCAAAGAGAGAGAAACCAAGGCATCCATGGAACCATAAGATAAGAGAAATATTTATAAAGAACCAGGTGAAATCTGCCGAGCGCTTCTCTTTTCGGATGGGCCTATCAGCAGTCATAAATAATACCCAGTATTCGCCTCTCACTCAAGTCGTATTTCTTGGCGAGGTCTCGGGCAATCTTTCTCACCGGCTGGTCCGGATTTTTTCTGATCTTTCCCTCAAATTCGGCCACAATTTTGTCATTTCTGAGTTGAATTTCCTTGCTCGGCTTGCCTGCCATGAACATACCTCTTATTGTTTGGATTATCCAATAAACGGTTTTTTAACTTTGCCTTACCCAGCTTCATTCTACTTGGCATTTCAGATTTCCTCTACCCTTATCAACGCCCCCGGTTCCTGCCCAGGAAGACAATAGGTCTTGAACGATCCTCCATCGGCAACGATAAAACGGTCGTCTTTCCACAGAAGCCCATTCAATGCATCAGCAGTGGCCTTGATCAGGTTATCCAGATCGCCGTCGGTCGGTGTGCATGGAAACCGCCACTTCGGTTTTCTTGGCCTCGGGAAATAAAACATGAAGGCCACGCGTAGAAATATTCCTGCCGGTAGCGGTGCCTTTTTCCAGGTATTTTGTGCGTACCGCCGGCAATATTCTTTCCAGGCCGCGGCCCCGGGGTGATAATTCGAAGCCCATGTTGACTTGAATTTGCGGGGCCTCTGCTGCGGTCGGGGCCAGCCTTCTATTTTGAAAGTCAAGAGTTCCGTCAAATCGGCTGACCCGCATCTTCATCGTAACTGAACGTGCACCGGGCTTTCTCAAATTCTTTCCAGACAAAGTTTCTTAAATGCTTCATGGCGTCCTCCGGCTCCTCATCTTCGCCGACGGCCGCCCGAGCTCCAATTCTTCGATGTTGGTAGTCTCCTAAATTTTTCAGTTCCGAATATTCGATCTCAATTACCTTCACCATCTCATCCTTTCATCGGGCAGCCGGCGTTTATACCGACCGCCCTTGGACGTTTTTTGGTTGTTTTTGCACTCACATCCGACGTGCTAATAAAACAAATATGGATTCAGAAAATATGCCTTTTTCAGACCATGGCATCACCTCCTTCAGACTTTGCATTATGATCTGGCCAGATCTCTCCCTCTCTGGCTGATTCAGGGTTCGTTTCAATCCACGCCCTCGCGAGGGGGGGGCAACAAGACAACCGCAAATACCTTTTCTCGAGCCAGAAAGCGGCCGCCATTGGCCGATCGATCTTTAGGGCGGTGTTAGGGGACATACATTGTCTTCCCAAGCCCTTCAGATCGTCTTAAAACATGTTTTCAACTTCAACATCTCCTCGCGAATATTCCTGATATTTTTCTTCCGGCTTATAGTCCAGGAAACGTGTATATTCCTTCTGAAATGTCATCTTGATCCTCCCCGTGGATCCTCCCCGCGCCTTGGCGATATTGATAACAGCCAAATTGTGTGTAGCTACTGCATCATCACCAAAATGATAATATGGAATATTATGAAATTCAGGCCGGTAAATAAATATGACCCTGTCAGCGTCTTGCTCTATCGCACCCGAGTCTCTCAGATTATTTAATTGCGGTTCTGCCGAGCCGATCCTACTCAGCTGACTCAAGACTATGACCGGAACATTAACTGCTTTCGCTAACTGCTTCAGCGCCCTTGTGGTCCCGGCAACTCGCAAGTTCTGATTCTCGGCCCAGGCGTGAGTAATAAATTGCAGGTAATCAACTATTAGCAGTCTCAATCCATGTTGATTTTTATATCTCAAGGCCAGTGCATATAGGTTCGAGATTGTCAATTTATCGGGATCATGTATAGCCAAAGGCATATTGGCAAATTCAGCGCCGGCTTTAATAATACTATCCTCGTCAGCCTTGGACAGGGAACCCCCGTAAATATCCTCAGAATTTATCAGGGCTTTCGAACACAAGATCCGGATTGCAAGTTCGGTCTGCGTCATCTCGAGCGATTCAAATAAAACCTGATGTCCTTGTTGGGCCACGTTATCGGCAATATTCAGGGCCAGCGTAGATTTGCCCTGGGAAGTTCCGGCTGCCAGGATAATGAGCTGTCCGGGCTGTAAATATCCGAGCTTTCTATCCAGGTCAATATAGCCAGTCTTAACACCGACAACGTTTTCGTCTTTGTTCTTGTAGCTTTGGATCGCGTTCTCGGTCGGCTCCAATAACTCCGAGAACATCTTTGGATCCCGGGAACCATTATTGCCTACCAGGCCCAGTACATCAGTCGCAAATCTATTGGCCACATCAACCGCAGGATCGCCGGAAATACAGGCATCCTGCAGTTTCTTGCCAGCCATATAGAGTTCCCGAAGTTGATGGAAATTTGCCACCGTCTCAGCGTGATGCCTGATATTGGCAGCCGAGGCCACATGATCTGTGAGGGCGGATAAATAGGCTCTCCCTCCGGCTTTTTCAAGATCTCCCCTTTTGCTTAATTGATCGATGAGCGCGGTCAGGTCTATTCGGGTGTCATCCATCATCAGGTCAATAGCTGCTTCGTATATCAGGCGGTGTTTCCGGTCATAAAATTCGCTGCCTTCCAGAAGATCGCAGACACCGTACACGGCATCTTTGAAATAAATCAAAGAAGACAAAATCGCCTTCTCGGTATCAAGACTGAATAGCTGTTTGTACTGCCTGGCCATGAATTTTTAATCCCCGCATGGTATCCACTGACCAATATTTTCATACCAGACCCAATTGCCATGCTCCGGTTTTGGTGGTCTGTCAGTGAAGCATTTTTCCCCAACTCCGTTCCTATCTACTCTTTCTACTCTACTCTGGTGTGAATTTTGTACATCGGGGTTGGGAAATTTGCTCGTCCTTGAGGATTTTCCCCCGCCTTTAAGTCCTTGCCATTTCTGATAATTCTTGATTGTAATGACAAAATTGTCGCCCTTCTGTTTGAGCAAAATTGCATTCTTGTTTCTGGCAATCGATAGCATTTTTGTAAGCGATCGACGGTCTGAGCCGACAACCTGAGACAAAAATGTCATGCTCTTGACAAAAATGTCACCCGTGTCACCAGACAATTTTGCATAGACAATTAGCTGTAACCAGATTCCTCGTTGGGTACAATTAAGCGATTGAAACCAGTCATCATTGAAAATGTCAGTCCAGATTTTTGCAAAGATCGCCATGCTGTTCCTCCTCTATAATTGATCTAATTTTCTCTATCATTTCTTCCTGTCCTGCCCTCACTCCCTGGCCCCATGCCCTTGCAGGTGATTTTGGTAATCGATCCAGCTTTGCAATCCGGCTGATTCTAAGCTCCTGCTCATTGAGATATTTCTGGATTTTGTCGATCAAAATTTACCCTCCAGGCCTCCGATGCCGGCCGCCAGGGCCTGATCAAAGGCCATCCTTTCATGATCTGCCGCGAGCCTTACCTCCACATCACTTGGACAGTCTATGCCCTCTTCTCTTAACAAGCGCTTTAACTTGTTAATAGCCAGGATCTCGGATAATCCGGTTTCGACCACAGCTCGCCTTTCCCCTACCGGCCGGGCCACAGCCACCCATTCACCAAGCCTCTCGGACCTGAAATATTTGATCTCCCTTATGAATCTCTCCGCCATTTATCCTCCTCATTCGAACATGTCCTGTTGATTTGGATCTGAAAAGTACTTATTCCAGAAATCCCTTACTACAGGGAGGCACCTTTCCTTGAATTCCCATTCATGGCTTTCCTCATCGTAGCTTCGATCCTCTATCTCGATATTGGCCTTAATTTCTTTTATGAATGCCTTACAGCTCTCCCAGTCGCGCTTCTCCCAGGTCAAACATATCTTGAAGTACCCGGCGGTCGGTCTGAATAAGGGCATTAAATATTCTCCGAATTCCATTTCTTCAATTCATCCATCCTGTAAAAGGCCGGGATCCCCAGCTCCCGAGCTTTCTCCAGTTCCTCGGCCAGCCCCTTCGAGTCAATATTTGCGGGATTGTCGACAACCTTTACGGCGGCCGATACCTCCATCCATGCTATCGAGTATTTGCGAATGGTCTCGAGGTCGATATTGCACCCAGGGTGCAGAAAGAATTGATAGTCCAGCCAGGGACAAAACGGTGCCATGCCGGCCTTGAGAATCTCGGTAGACTCCGCTATTCCGATTTGCATATTGCGAAAAATCTGCAAGATGTTGCTGCCTGAGTAGGCTCCAGCCATGTATATCCGCGTCATATTCTCAGCTGTCGAATTCACGGCTGCCACCTTGCCTCCCCGCGCTCCTTATTTGCTTTCCCATCTTCATGCCCGCCCGATTGCAGATATCCGATGCGGATAGGCTGAACCGTTTTGCGATAATATTAAGGATGTTGATGTCCGTAAGAACATCCCCCAATGTTCGAGCTTCCCTTCTGGTTAGCTTCAACCTCAAATGTCCTGCCATTTGCCTCCCTGCATAGAATTCCAATTTTCTTTTATTTACCTCTTACTTAATTGCTTACACACGCCAATTATGACCAGCATAGGCAGTGCCAGCACCGCATAAATGCCGGCGATAACGAGCCACACCGCTGCAGCGACGATGCGGACCAGGGTGGTCATTCCGGCAATTCCCTTCTCTTGATTGATTCTGGCCATTCGTTCATGTTATGACTGATCTTCCCGTTGATTTCGACCTGCTTTACAAAGCATGGGGTCCAGCCCCACCGGCATTGATCGAGGATTTTATCAATCCATTCAGGATCGCATCCCCGGCGCCTTGGACCTGATTCGCAACCCACAAGTACCCAATCCAAATCTCGAACAATCGGAATTAAATCAATCTCTCCCAGCATTGGCTCTATACTGACGAACTTCTTGGCAGCAGGAATCTGCATTAATATCGGAATGCGCTTATCGGCCTGTTCCTGATTCTCAGTGGTCACTCCCAGCCATATGTGATTAAGCCGGTCCGGAAAGCGATAGCGCATTCTGGGAAATATCTCCGCCATTCGTTCAGGCCTCTTTGTCAGGATTTGAAATACTGACTTCGAATTGTGGCCGATCTCCCTAAAGATATCTGTCAGCCATTCCTCGGGAACATTCTCATGAAAGATATCTCCCATGCTTCCAATGAAGATCATCTTGCCGACAGGAGCTTTTCGTATCTGCTCAAGTGCCGGTTTATGGAAAGCAGTCTGGCCGGTCCAACCGCGATCATCAACCACGGTTTGATATTGTGGCCTCCCCATCGCCTTCAATCGTTTTGCCATCTTCTCTGCATAGCAGTTCTGACAACCCGGGCTCACCTTGGTGCAGCCAACAATGGGATTTATGGTTATATCAGTCCATTCGATTTTGCTCTTTGCCACCGCATGACCTTTCTGCCTCGAACTTTAATTCAGCTCCAATTTTCCTGATTTCATGGTCCGGGAATGCGAGCAGGTTGTCATAACCTATTGATAGAAATGGCCGACCAATATTCAGCTTGTAACGGCCATTTTTATCAGACACAATCAGGTCCGGTTTACTTGGATATATCTTATATTTGTCCGGGAATGCGTCGCGGCCCATTTCCTTCTTAAGATTGTACATATACCTGGCCTGACAATCTCCGCAATCAAACTGTTCTTTCCTCACCCATCCACTGGCATCTTCAAAAGCCCAATGTGATGTGACCACGGATTGATAAGCCAGCTTTGTCAAATACGAAAAACTCTTTGGGGTCAGATAGACATCTCGATTCAAGAAACGAACGTGATACCGAACGCTTTTGCCACTGCCTTTGCCAACATATTTGGGTTTTCCGATGACAAGTAAGACTTCACTCACGCCAATCCCTCCGGAAACAATACTTCTTGTTTGGCCCGAACTTGCCGCCCGGGCAGATAGTCGATTACTTCGAATGTATTGTGCAGCCGCCCCATGTAGTTGTTGAAAGCCCCGCCGCCTTCTGTGTATCCAAGATTTTTGGCCAGATCCTCCCTGCTTATGCTCTCCGGATAGATTTGAATCAGATACTCGAGGATCTTCTGCAGGGGGCCTTGCTTTATGATCTTAAGCCACCCCTGATGCAGCTCCTCAACTCCGGCAATCGCTTCGACCTCTCCCGCGACTCCTCTTCCTGACTCGGTCAGCTCTACTTTACCGGCTTCCGGATAATCAATATGGCCATTCGACCGGAGCCTGCCGAGAAGATTATTGAATGCCCCGCCCTTGGGGCTGTATTGAGCTTTTGCCGCAACCATTTCCTTGCTGGGCTTATCTATTCCGAGCGCCTCGAATGAGGCTATAGCCTCGAGGATTCGCCGTTGAGGATTAGATAGATCAGAACCTTGTGTCATAGCTGAGTTCCTGATGGGCCTCGGAAATGCTCGTTTCTCAGTTCTCGGTTTGGCGCCACAATCCGCTGTCTCGCACTGCATGATATGGTGCATTTCATTCCCGCGACCGGATGTGAGATTTTCTATATGCTCAAAAAGCTCTGCAGGCCTTAGAGATAATCCGGTCAGCTTTTCAATATCTTTGAGGATATTGCAGCTTAATAGATGTATCCCCTGCAACTGACCTTCAAGTTTTTTAGCTGCACTATCCAGTTCTTCCTGTAGATGCCTGATTTGGCTTTTCTGAGCCTGAATAATCGGCTCATGATTACATGGCACTGGTACCTCTTTTTTAAGCAGCGTATTCTCGCGTTTAAGCGAAGCCAGTTCCTTCTTCAGCTCAATCATATCTTTGGCACGCTTCTCTGCCTGATGAGGGATATCCGCAAGCTTCTCAATCAGTTGCTTGATCTTGCCAGTAGCCTCTGGATGCGTTTCAACATGCTGCGTGCCGATCCTCGGGTGGGATGATTCAACATCACCGACTTTAACCAGGACAATATCGTTGACGGGAACATATCCCTGTGAACCCTCATGTATACGGAAGGCCGGACCATATAAGTGAAATTCTCCGGGCTGTAGCTTCCGGAGCGCCAGGCTCTCTTCCCTTGAAACAAATCCCAGCTCATCAACCGCCCTTTTGCGATCGATATCCTGAATTGTTCGGCCGATCATCTTATTGCCAAGTTCCGCAGCTGCGTCTTTGTTGAGCTTGGCCAGTCTCTGTGTGGCCATTATTGTACAAATTCCCCGCTTTCGCCCTCGAGTTGCCAGATCTATCACCGCGGAAGCTGATTCGGCTTTACCCTTTTCAGGACAGATTAAATGTGCCTCATCCAACACAACCAAAACCGGATGCCGGTATCTCCGAGGAGCGCTTATTAGGGCCTCAGAAAATGCTTTTACATACGCGATTCGCTCATGCTTCTTGAGTTCGTACAGATCAAATATGCAGGATGCATTGAACTCGAGGAGCTTCAATGCCAGAAGTTTAACTGATTTTAGTTCGGCGGGAATATCTCCACCCTTGCCCGCAATGATATAATCGAATTTCTCCCTGAGTGTATGAAACTCACCTTCCAGATCGATTACCAGCTGCTGGATCCTGCCATATGATTGTTCCAGGATCCTCCGAACGAGCCAGGACTTCCCTGCCCCACTCATCGCCTGAATCATAAGCCGGGTTTCGGTTAATGTTGCCAGATCCAGGGTAACGGTTTTATTATCATGCAATCCGAGATTTATCATCTTTGCCAATTGTTAGATTGTTAAATTTAACCAGCTCCCCGGGATGGGGTGACGATATGTGAAAGGGGGCCATACCGCGAACCGGGGAGCTGCAGAATTCTATTTAACTCGGTAATCCCATACTGGCCTGGGACTGGCCCTCCGAGTGCTTCAAAATAATCTGATCAATTTTGTCAAGCCTGGCTTTGAGCTGCTTCTCGGTAAGCCGCTTCTTTTTATCCTCGGCTTCAATTTTGTGCATGGCTTTCTGGGCTTCTGATATTTTGTTCACTTCCTCCGAGAAGGCCAGCTCCTCCAGTCTCCGGCGCTGGTCCGATTTGTCACTGGGTGTCAAAGGCGGATATAAAAGCTTATCGATTTCATCCACCCTGGCGCTGAATGCCGCGGCAGTGAGCTTCTCCTTGGAATCATCTTCCTTGAGCTTTTTGATCAACTCCTGGACCTTCTTGTTTTTCCTGGCGGCTTTGTCCTGTTCGAAATCAATCAGCCTGACTTCGGCGGCAGTACGTTTAAACAGATCCCTCTGCTCTTTATCCAGAGGTTTGATTTCCACCGAGCAGTTGACTTCCTCGGCCAGATCGATAAGCCCGTTGGCGTCCAGATGGCGGTTCTCGCTCCGCAAGAACTCGAATTCGAAGCACCCGACCATTCTCTCTTTGTCGCCGATCTTCTTGAGTTTGAATTTCGGCGGGCTGATACTGCCTTTCAATTTGAATGACATTTGTCCTCCATGATTTTGGTTTATTTATAATAAAAAAATTCCTTTTAATATCTTCGCTGCCAGAAGCAGAACCAGCAAGATTCCCGCCACCAGGCTACGGCTCATTCGGAACCGGTTCCTTCTTATTGTTCTCAATCCGGGTCCTCCGCTTTTCGCGCTCATTGAAAAAGTTGACCATTGCTATCGTGTTATCAATAGAGTTGAGATCGGTCACCCGCTCATTATGCACCCGGTTGACCTGGGGCGGTATCAGGTTCTGGGTGAGAATTTCATCTTCATAATAGTGACGGCGCTTGATCTTGAGTTCCGCCAGGTACACCATCACTTCCTCTCCGGAAATATTAACTGTCATACTTGCACTCCTACGCCATCAAGTATTAAATGTGAGACCGGCAGCCAGAAGACATATCTGTCTTTGCGACAGAGCGCTTTCCCGGTGGTTTCATCCAGTCCCACAATTTCGGCTTCGCAATCTATCAATGGGCGTTTGACTGAATCGCATGCGCTGCTGAGCAGCTCGAATTCGTCCATTGAATCAATCAGAACACGATCGCCCACTATAGGAAGTGCTGCATATTCTTCCTGCTTTTCCGATACATATTTCCATTTCATTCATATCCACCTTTCCGGCCTTCTTTGTTGTGGCCTTTTTTGCAATCATAGGCGAGAAGCAGAGATCGCATGTTGGCATGCCTTCATGGGCATGGGTTAGAATCTTCTCATGTCCGCAGTTTATGCATTTAACGGTTAATCCAAATTTCACCATATCGATAAACCTCTCTCAATCTATAATTTCACCGCTGCTCTTTCGCGCCGCAGCTTTGGCTTCCTCTATACTCTTGGCGATACCTGAATGCAGCCTGCCCTTATGGTCGCGATAATCCCACTGCACCCTTAGCTCATAGTTGAAAAGTGCGGAGCGGAATTCCTCATAGGCGAACTGGCCCCGCTCATGCGTGGTTGTGCAGCCGTTTTTATTCAACTTGCTTTGACTCATCAATAGACCTCCTTCAAATTTCCGCTTGCGGTATCATAGATGATTTTCTGCTCGCACTGGTCGGCCAGTTCTTTGCGATGGGTGACCAGCAGGAGCTTATCCAGGCGGCCCAGCTGCATGCGTTTCTGAAGCATGTTAAATAGTGCCGAGGCTCGGAAGTCCCGCAGGGCTCCATCGCATTCATCCACCATGGCGAACTTGGGCTCAAAGCCCGACTGCTGAGCGCGATAGATTGAGACGGCGGCCTGCATGGCCACAATAAAGGGCACCTTCTGACCGCCCGAGAGGAGCCTGATTGGTCGCTCCCCCTGCTCATCGATCACAATGATATCAAGCGTCTCAATCTGGCCTTTTCCGGAGGCCTTATCCTTGACCGTGTCAAAACGAATTTGCCAGGATGACCCGAACTCGGAGAGCAGATCGTTGGCCAGGGATGATATCTGCGGCAGTGCATTTTCCAGAAGCAGGGCAGGAATACCGTTGCGACTGAAAGCAGTCTGCAGCAAAACATAATCGGAATAGTCGGCCTTCTTGGAAGCGTGCTTCTTCTCAGTTTCCTTAATTCGCTCCTCCAGCTCGAGCAGTTCCTTTATCTTTGCTTCTGCCGCGGCTTTGGCCTTCTCAGCCTCCAGAATCCGGGTCTCCTGGGATTCAATACGAGACTTTATTATTCTGATATCATGATTGCATTCACGAATTTCCTCCGCGAGATGGATGTCGATCTGTTTCTCGAGCTCATCACGTTTTGCTCTTAGCCCGCTCATCTGCTGGGAGAATTCCGGAATGAGCTTATCATACTCTCCCTGCTGGTACGCCAGAGATTCTCGGGCTTCCTTGAGTTGATCGGCCAGCTGTTCGGCTCGGGCCAGGGCTATGTCCAGACTCGATTTGGCAGGGCCCCAATCAGTTTTCCGGGCCTTCTCTGGAAAGCCTTCATAATCCAGGCGCAGTACCTCTGTTTCCTCTTCCAGCTTACTCAAAGACTTGCGCAGTGAATCGAGTTTATCCTCGTGCTCACCCTCCAGGCTCTGTTTCTCTTTGGCCAGGTCCTTCAGATTATCTACCAGGGGCTTTAGGCTTTTGGAAGCATCAACCGCCGAGGAAATGAGCGGGCACTTGGAGCAGAGGTCGATGACCTCGGCGATCAGTTCATCTGTGAAGGATCTCCATTCCTGGACATCACCGCTGTAGAACTCTTTTGCGTTAAATTGCTGGCAGGGCACGTTCTCGAGCCTTTCGGCCAGCTCCTCATTCTGTTTGATCTCGGCTTCAGTGCGCTGAATCTGGTCCTCAATGTTTTTCAGATTCGATGCTTGCAGGCTCTCAACCTGGCGCAGGTCGCGCCGGGCGGCAGAGATTTCAGCTTCCTTCTTTTCGATCCGTGCCTTTAATTCCTGAGCCTCCTTCGAAAGCTTCACCATTTCCTCGATCTTATCCCGGCGCTCGATTAAGTCCTTGTCCTTCTGGATGTCAGCATAGAGTCTCCCGATTTTCATCTCCTGCTTGGCCTTCCAGGCCTGGAATTTGTTTTGAGTTCTGATCTTCCTGGTGGACAGTTCCTCCAGCTGCTGATCGAGGTCGGCAATCTGCTTTTTAACAGATTCCTGAGTTGCGGCCTTTTTCTCGCGCTCCTTCAATTTAAACTCGAGCTCCTCCAGTTCCGATGTTGCCAGGAACTTATTAGCCTTATGCTCGGCGATAGCCTTCTGCTGTTTCTCAAGCTCAGCATCAAACTCCGGTATGAACTCCAGGGCCCGCCGATCTTCCGAAAGCTTCGCTTCCGTTAAGCTGATTTCATTCTGGAGGGCCTGGGCGGACTCCTTGGCCTTTTCAGCAATCGCCTGATACTCCGTGAAACCCAAAAAGTCGTAGAACATGTCTTTCAGCTCAGCATTGGTCTTGTTAATCAGACCGTTCGTACCCTGAACCTGGTAGACGCCTTGCTGAAATAATTCGGGCGAGCCGAAGAGCTCCAGCACGACCCGCTTATAGGAAGGTTTTTTGCCATCATTCAAGGTGGTCCAGTCTTCGCCGTCCAATCGATAAGCGTAATATTCAGCTTTGCCGCGGACCCCATCCACTACCAGAAGGAACATATAATCAATTCCGTCTATGCTGACCACCAGCTCGCGGCAGGAATCCTCCAGCCTGAAGTGGTCGGAGAGCTTGGCGTTCCAGTTCAGGCCGTCATAGTAAAAGCTGAAGGGATAGGGATGCAGGTTGTCAAAAGTGGTTGATTTTCCGGCTCCGTTATCTCCGTCGAAGAGAATCATGTCGCTGTTGAATTTTTCAAAGTCGATCTTGATCTCATCAGTCCAGGTGATCCCTTTGGAACCGCGCAGCCTGAGTGATTTGAGACGGATGGTGCCCCGGGCGGTAAGCCCGGCGTCATCCTCCAGCACCAGCTCGCTCTGTAGCTTGTGGAGCTTGGCCGGTATGTCTTCCGCCAGATCTGTTTCGGTCGTCTCTGCCCAGGCCTTCAGGCGCTCCAGATTCGTTATCGCTTCGTTGATGACCTCGCACCTCTGGCGGCTCTGAGGTTTGATGATCTTCTCGAATTTGACCGAATTGGGGTGCAGGTCGTTCCAGCTCAGCCATTTCTTGATATGATCTTCATTGACCAGGTCCTTGGCTTCCGGGGGCATGTGCAAGCGGATCCTGGTGTCGGCCTGATTGCAGCCATGGGGATTGAAGTCTGGAAAGCCGGCCGGGCCGCCGGTCTTTTTGTCCAGAAATCTAAAAGGCTGGTCGTCGCTGTCTTCGGGGTAATAAATGAGATCAAAATCGACCATGGCCGGGAACGGTGTCGGAATCCGCTCCAGCTGCAGAATCTCATGCCGATTGACTTCGGCATAGAGCACGGATTTCTGCTCCTTCTCACCCCAGTTATGAGGGAAGGGACTGCCCGAATAAAAGATGTTCTCCCCGATCTGCTGCGGCTTATGAATGTGACCGAGGCAGTTTATGACTGCCCCGGCCTCTCGGATGTCGGTGGTAGATATAACAATATCACCACCAGTCATAACCTGGCCGGTCGGTGTTTCACTGCCATAGACAGTAAAGTGGCCGAGAAGTAAAGGGATGAATTCGGGATGGCGAGTCGCGAACCGTGCCATTTCGGCTCGGAATCCCAGAAACAGTTCTCGCACCAAACCGGCCGCTTCAACATCAGCCCGATCCGGAGAAAGATCAAGACCTCTGGACTTCGCCCAGGTCATAAGCCCGGACTTGGTCACTCCAGGAATAGGAAATACTGCAAGATTTCCCCGCTCTTTCCTTTTTATATCGATGCACATCGAAAAAAGCTCCGGCCTGTCCAAAACAAATATCTGCCTCTCGGTATGCAGGCTCTTGAAGATATTCAATGAACCCGGCCGATCATGGGAAGGTGTGCCAGGTATCATGTAAACGTCCTGGAGCATTGCCAGGCGCCGAATATATCTGATCACCATATACAAGGGGCTGTTTTCATTAACCGCAACTTCCCCGTCCCAGATATCGCCGGGAATAACTACAATGTCCGGCTCCTTATCTTCTGCGACCTGCAGGGCAAACTCAAAGAACTTTTCGACCTTATCCAGATTATCGCGGCGGGCATGCAGATCGGCAAAGTGGATCAGCTTCAATTTATTTTCTGCCATGCTCGGCCTCCTGGTTGAGAAGGTACTGGTAGAAGCCCCGCAGGTTCGGTTCGGTCATATCGTCCAGGGGCTGAGGAGGTTTCTTGCCGAGCTGTTGGCAGAGCCTTTTGATTTCGGCCTTGACCTCGAGAAGATCGGCTCTCTGTGATTTGGGTTTGGGAGAGGCCTTTTGGGGCTTTGTCTCGGACCCGGCAGGCTCCTCCTCTGACCTTCTCAAGACCGTGCTCTCAGTTATTTCCGGCTCCTCCGTGCGCCCTTTGCCATACAGGCGGTCGGCCGCATGCTGGCCCCGCTCCATCAACAGTTTGGCGTGCAGGGGGTTGTTCATATCCCATTCCGGCATCAGCCTTCCGGCCACAAAAGGCCGGCCCAGCTCCTTCGGCAAAAAGGAGCTGGGAATGCCGAACTCTTTCTTGACCGCCCGGGCCATCGCGCCGGAGATACAGCGCTCCACTGCAAATTCAATCCGTTTGGCAATATCCGCCTTGGAAAGGCCTGTGGCCTCCAGGCTTTTGCGGTCGATGGATTTACTGTTGGTGACGATCTTCAGGTCGCCGGTCATGTCTATGTACTGCCCCCAGACAGTGGCCCTGACCGCCAGAAGCTCATAGCTCTCGGGCTGGCGCTCTTTGGTGATGTGCGTCTTAAACCAGTTGATTCCGGCGGCGTTACCGATCTTGATTAAAGCCTGGGAGCTGGGAGAGATTCGGCCGCTCTGTTTAGGGGTAGGATAAAAGTCGCCCTTTTTCTCATCCTCCACGTTGAGCTTGATCGTACTTAAGACGATCTTGTGCCCTGGTGGAAGGTATTGAATCACCCGGGCGGGCATGGCCAGATTGAACTGGTCCTCCGGGAATTCTTTCAGTAATTGAACCGGCCCCTCGTCCAGAGTTCGCTCACTGATTACGGTTGGATAATTTTTGGTTGACATCCGAGTTCTCCTTAATTAATCTGAAAGTGCATCGTAGATCACATTTCACTCTTGATGTTTTGTCTCGTGGTCTCTCAGCGATGTTAGATTGCTGCCCGACCGCCCGGTCGGGCAGCTTGTGATCTCATGTTTCTTTTTGTCCCGGTAGGGTGGAAGATCCAAGACCGGGATTTTTCTGTCTGCAATCATTCCGGCCAGATGCCTGTTTAATTCGTCATTATTCCTGATGAGCTCTTTAATAATTGGCCGAAGCTGATCGCTTTTATCTCTGCGTCCCTGCTGATACGCTTCTTCCCTAATCTCTTCAAGATGCTTTTTGCTGCAAAGTCTCATATCGATCCTTTCTAAATCACGAGGCCCCGCCGGCACACCTGCTGATCAGACAGACGCATTGCAATTCGGGGCCTCTTTTCCATCACATAGGGTTTATTCTGTTTCAATCCACAATCCGGCGAGGGAGGCAACCAAAAAAAGAGGCCCCGACAAATTAGATTCCGGAGTATCAGGTAGTATGTTGACACCCATCCGGGGCCTCTTCCTACAACAAAGGAGGGGGTGAACTGCTGATTCATATTCCGGCCTCCCCATTTATCCCCGCGTCAAACAGATTGCCGTTTATAGTCCGGGGAGGTTTTTGAAATTTATCTCGATTGGCTTCATAAAGCCGATCCTGATCTCTTATGCGTTTAAGGCAGGCCGCCGTTACCCACTCGCTCTTGGCCCTCGATTCCAGGTGATCGATCGTGATCTGGATGTCCTCCCTGCTGACGTAATAACCCTTGGATCCGGAGCAGACATAAAAGCCCATCCTTCTCAGGGCGTTCACGCAGGCTCTGATCATGGCCCCGTTCAGCCCGAGGATCTCCGACATCCTGGTCTGCTTGATTGCATTGTCTCTGCTGCGGTGCTTCTTCAGCAGGGCCCAGACCCGGCGGGCATTCAACTGAGTACCGCCGGATTCTTCAATGATGTCCCGGTAAATTTCGAAAGGGTCATCCCGGGGCATAAGCTCCGAGGCCTTGAAGACTTCCGGTATTTCGACCTGAATCTTCAATATGCATCTCTCCCGTGAATCGGATCCTCCGGGACATAGCATCCATCTATGAATGACTGAATGTCCCGGGCGCGCCACCTGACCGGTCCACCCTTGCCGGAGAGCCGAATCACCGGCAGCTTTCCGATCGAGGTCCACTTACGAAGGGTATTCAATTTGATGCCCAGAATCTCGCAGACTTCTTTTGATGTTAAGAGCTTATCCATCTACCATATTCCTTGACAAATAGGAGTCTTGATATATTTTTAAGAAGGAGCCCGGAGAGGCCATTCTCCGGACTCCGCTTCCTCAACCTTCCCCCCTCAAGAAATCACTTCTTATGTGTAAGGATTGGGTATGCTTGTTCATGTTCTTAAATCCAGGTCCGGCTTAGAAGGGCTGGGTCGCATTTCCCGCCGATAAATTATCCGGAGTTCTTTTATGCGTAAATTCCATCATGCTCTAAGTTCGTTATTCTCCTGCTTAGCGCTATTACCTGATGATCGCTTGATCTCGCTGTCAGAGGCCTTCGGTGTCATGTCATTCTCGCTTATGACGAGATCGCCATCCGAGTTAATAGTCATTTTTAACCTATTATCTCCTGGCTCGATTCCTTTTGCTTCAAGCCACCATTTTGGCACATACGCAGCCGTAGGCTGGCTTCCGGCCGAGACATTTATTAATTTTGTCCAATTCATATATTCTCTTTCAATCAATAATATATTATTCAAATCATCAGCTACACCCCGATATATAATAATATATTCGGCATTGTCAAGGGCAAATTCCGTTTTTTTTATGGATTTTCTTATTCTATTTGACAACAACAAGTTAATAGGTCAAATATATTATGCAAATGGCAGAAAATATTAGAAAGCAGTTTCTAAAGGGATTCGGAGCCCGTCTTTTAAAACTCTATTCAGAGTCAAATTTTCGATCTTATGCTCACTTTGCAGATAAATTGCGAGAGACCGGCTTTGAAGTAACGAATGATACTGTTTCCAAATGGATGAGTAAGGAGCCCAGCGAACCAAGAGCATCGGCTATCGTGGCATTATCCAAAGTGTTGAATGTCTCAGCAGATTATCTATTGACTGGAAAAGAACCAGAGTCCAAAGATGAGAATTTAGCGAAGTTATTGAAGTATTTAAATGATATAAAAAACCAAGCAAACGATTTATCCGATCCCCGGTTACAGCAGTACGCCAGGAGATTTGCGGCTCTTCCTGATAATCTGAGGGAAGCAGCGGAGCAGCTTCTTAGGGCTATGGAGGAGGTAGCCAAGAAAAAGCTGGAAGAATAGATGACCCAACCATAGAACCACGATCGGGGATCATTATGTCGAACAAGTCCAATGTGCGGACACGGAAGGACTGCGTTTTAGGGTATGTTTTGTCATTGGCAGTATGTCATGCAAATCTTAAAAAAAATCTAAAAACAAGAGTCATTTTGTAATCAAATGAAGATCACTTTAGGGGAGGTTTAGATGAAAAGAATGTCATTTTTTGCAGTTCTAACCTTGTTTTTAGCTGTGCCCGTTTGTGGCCAGGATTACGCCGCGGAAGACCATCACTATGGTTTCCATTTTGGAGCGGCTTACTCGAATTTCCAGGATGACAAGCTGGAAATTGAAATAATAGAACCTGACGATATAATCACTTTCTATCTGGGAGGCAGTTTATTCTTTTACGAAATATTTGCATTGGAGGTATCAGTCAGCTATGCCAAAGAATCTGTCTACGAGGTCGCTTCCGGAGCAGCTGTCAATTACGGCGACTTTACTCAATTTCCGATTTCAGTATCGGCAAAATTGTATAATAACCCGGAGGGAGGGAAAGTCCGGGCTTTCCTGGCGGCTGGCATGAGCTATTATTTTCTGGACTTCGACCAAAGTCAGTATCTCACAAATATATATTCTGATGTCTACGGGGTGACCGGAAAAGTAAAAGTTGAAAACGAACTGTCACCTTTTTTTGCAATAGGCATCGATATATTCATCTCCCACAATGCGGCAATAAGCTCCCAGATCAAATACACTTGGTTAAATCCGAGAGTTACGCTCCCGATCCCAATGATCTGGGATGAGCATCTAAAGGTTAACCCCTTCACTATCTCCCTGGGATTTTCTCTTTATGGCGGATAAAACAAGGTGTAATTTGCGAGAACAAATGAGCCAACACAAAACTCTTCAGAAAGGAGTGAATATGGCAGATTTCGAAGTTCGGATCCTTAATCACGACCTGGAACCGATTCAAGGCGTCAGAGTCAGACTGGAATTCACACCACTCACAAGAGGTATGACCGGCGAAGAGTACACTGACTCAGACGGGGTGGCAATGTTCTCCGGTTTTGATGAAGGTGAAGTCAATGTCTATGTGGATCACAGCGATTACGGCAGCTATCGATACGAAGACGGAGGCAGCATAACAATCACAAAATGAGCAATTCTCTGCTTCCCCGCAGCGGAGACCTGAGGACCGATAAAGGGAGGGAGGCTTTTGCAGGCCTCCCTGCCGAAGATAGGCAGAAATAATGGATGGAGATTACAAAAGAAGACCGCAAGAAACAGCAATTTCATTTATGTGACGGTGGTAGTTTTGACTTGCATTCCCGCACGAAACTGATAAATTGATAACGTGGTGCTGCTGGCTTCAGAGGGAAATAAGAGCCGACTTCTTTTGGTCATCCTGATATTTTTAGAGCTTAGGCATAGATTATGAAAAGACTAATTTACATTCTTAGAGACAATAATATTGAATGTCTTCCTAATGAGCGCTTCACACTCGATGTAGAAATGTTTCCAGAATACAGTGAGGAACCCGTGTTCCCCAAGCAGGTATTATTCGAATCTCCCAAATTGAAAGCCGGAAAGAAATCAGTTCCTGAAGGCGTGCATTCTATGTTTCGATACTTTCTTGATGGTTCCCAGCGCTCACACCGCGTCATTGATGCCAGTTTCGGGAGTCATTATCTTCCAATATGTGCCGGCCAAATCGGAGTGGCCGTTCTCGAGAGATTGGATTCTGGCCGCATGGTCCCCCGGAAGGATCTAACCCGAGTCGAAAACATACTTGCAGTTCCCAATGTGATCGGGCAGGATAACGCAAAGGACCTTGAGCAGAAAATCAACAAGGAAATGTCGAAAAATGATCACTTCCGCATAGTGCGTTATGATTACCAAACGAAAGATGATAAAGATCCCGCAGACCTCGGAAGAGCGATGATCATCCATGAAATGCAGATGCTCGAATTGCGCACCATTAGGGACATGATCACTAATCAGGCAATCCAAGAGGATAAGATGTTGGCAAAGGACGGAGGCCTTCAATATCGCGACACTAAAATCAAAGATCTGAATCTCTCAAAAGATGACCTCGTCCAATTGAGAAATGTGATCGGCTTAGCGAAGACATTTAAGCCTAACATGACGGTCGGTCAGGGGCGGGGTCGCCAAGATCTTGGCAATTTGACCAAAGGTCTTGATTGGAAAGAACGAACGACTGTCATAAGTCCAAATAAAGATGAGATAACAGCTCATGGCTGGTGGTACCTTCGCCTTCGACCGCGTGAGAAAGTCTATAGTCCGCTCCAGGGAATCGCCAAAATAGAAGTATTTGCCTCTGATGAAGAAAAAGAGAATGATGGGATTGCTGAAGCACGAGCCGATACCATTTCTTCATACGTCTTGCGAGAGCGCAATGTCACTGCTTATAATGCTGATAAACGCTGGGCGAGTCATATTTATCCGATATTTTTAGCCGAGACATATTTGCGTTCTTCTTTTCTCAGTCATGAAAGATTTAAAGCAATGATTATTTGAAAGGGGAAATCCCATGCCCGAAAAAGAATGTATCGGAAAGGTCACCGCGACCGAAAGCAAACCAACCACCTGTACCAGCGTTTACTTCTGGCTAAGTCCGGATGTTATCATTCGCCCCTTTGACCTCGTGAGGATTGGACACATCTCCGGAGATGGAAACAAAAAAAGCTACTCATATGCAATAGTTCGGGAACTCAGCTACATCACAGATAGCGTAGGCCACCTGGCAAATTACGTCTCTTCCGATTTCGGTGATATTAATGCGCATCCGATCAATGAACGGCTTGGAACCACGATTGCTGAGGCGGATGTTCTCGGGAACAGCCAGAATATCGAGATGCCGATTCGAGACGGTGCGCGTGTAGAATGGGCGGGACCTGAGGAAATTAGAAGCGCCCTGGGAGTCGAAAATCTTATAAAGCCTATTCCTGGAGGCTATATTCGTACTTCGAACAAAGAGGAAATCCGCATTGATTTCGAGGCCCGATATCTCGTTGGCCCCGAGGCAGCTCACATAAACATTTCTGGAATCTCTGGTTTGGCAAGCAAAACATCTTACGCAATGTTTCTTTTAAGCGCATTACAGCAACGTATGCAAGACGAAGTAAGCATCATTCTATTCAATGTCAAAGGCCCTGATTTGCTGGCCGTTGATCAGCCGAATGCCTCGATGAGTGAGACACACCAGCAGGACTGGAGAAAATGCGGTCTTGAACCGCGGCCACTTGAAAACGTCACCTATCTCTATCCCTATGCCAAGCGTCCGGACCGCTTCTTTACTTCAAGCCATGCCCCCAATGACGTTATTCAATTTCAAATTGAGCAAAACCAGGCTTTCAATTATTACTACGACGTAGAAACATTTAAGGGTGGTGAAGAAGGCAGTGAGACTGATGTTGGACGCGATAAGATGTCGCTTCTCTTTTCTGACATTGATGATCCACAATCTACCATGGAAAGCTGTATTCATGAACTCGGAGAGATTCAAGCGGAGACGTGGGAGAAACTGAGAGAAGAAATCCATGCCAAAACTGAGAAAGGGCAAACCGGACGAAAAGAGATCTCGGTTCAATCCTGGCGCAAATTCAGTCGGCTAATTCGAACACGAACCACCCATGACATTTTCTCGTCCAATTATTATGGTGAGGACCGGCGCCAAAAGCTCATTGTGGATGCAATTAAGGATTTGAGGCCCGGAGGAATTCTTGTTGTGGATATCGCTCCCTTACCTGATTATCTTCAATGCTTGGTTTTTGGAGATGTAATCCGAACCGTTTTTGATGCAAAACTCGATCTATACGAGAACATTAAAAAAGAAGATTTGGGAAGAGTTGTCATCTTTGCAGATGAATTAAATAAATACGCACCTTCCACATCCGGATCCCGGGATAGGACTCTCACCCGCTGGCTTCTGGAAATAACTGAACGAGGACGTTCGCTCGGAGTAGTCCTATTTGGTGCAGAGCAGTTCAGAAGTGCTATTCATTCCCGGGTGCTCGGAAATTGCAGCACGGACGTATTCGGTAGAACAAATCCTGTTGAGCTCTCGAAGGCCCCAGACTACAGGCTATTCTCGCAATCCAATAAAGCTACTGTTACAAGACTCAACCAGGGTCAAATGCTGCTTCAGCATTCTGTATTTAATACTGCATTAATAAAGGTTCGTTTCCCATATCCAGCTTATCGGCAGCTGCAGAGGTAAATATGATGTCCTCAAATTCTGAAAAAATGCCAAAGATAGGGGCATTCGTTCTTGAGACCCTAACCACCGGGATGTACACTAATTCTCTTGATACGCTTAGGGAATATATACAGAATTCGTTCGATTCGATCCGCGAATCCGAACGAAGCAACAAATTGACATATGGAGCTGGTCGAATAGATCTCACAATAGATGAAAAGAGCCGAATTCTCAAATTGCGTGATAACGGATTGGGCATTCCTAAAAATGAGGTGAAATCCCGGCTTGTTAATATTGGAATGTCTTCAAAGACTATCCAGCATTATGCAGGCTTTCGCGGAATAGGGCGACTTGCTGGAATTGCATATTGCGACAGGCTTATTTTCACAACCCAGGCAAAAGATGAAAACGAATTTTCGCGAGTGGTATTTAACTGCCGAGAACTGCGCAACGCTATGTCTCCAAAATTAAAGCAAATTAGCGAATTGGCTGAGGTGATAAATGAGCATGCATCTGTCACTAACGAGAAGACACGCAATAGAGGACATTTCTTTGAAGTTTTAATGGAGGGGATCAATGAGGCCGGACAGTCATTTCTGGACTGGAAGATTATCGAAAATTACCTCAGCCAGATAGCTCCGGTCGGTCTTGATACACAATCCTTCTATCACGCAGGTGAAATCATTCAATGGCTGAAAAAGCGAAATATCGACGTTCCGACGGTGAGCATAACAATCAATGCAGGATTAATGAAGCGCCAGGTTTTTAAACCGTATCGCAAGCTGACATATACGACCGCACAGGAGAAACACAAAATACATTTGAAGAAGATACGTTTTTTCCCCGATGACGCTGGACCTGATTCTCCCTTCTGGGGTTGGTATGCTGAAACCAATTGCCCCGGCACAATTGGAGACGAGAGGGTTGCAGGAATTCGATTGCGAAAAGATAATATCGGCATTGGTATGGCGGAAAATATGACAAAGATCTTTGCTGAAGCTTCTGAAAGCTACGCTCGACTCAATAAGTACTTCATGGGTGAGATCCATATTCAGGACCCGAATATTATACCAAATGCAAGGCGGGATGGATTTGAGGAGGGTCCGGAATGGTTGAAAGTTCGCCAATCGTTGGTTGAGTTCGCGAAGGAAAGAAGCCGAGAAGCATACCATTTATCACAAGCACGTAATTTGGACATTGAGAGGCTGCTTGGGGCTGCCAAGAGAGAGAAGGAATCTGCTCAAAAGAGAAAAAAGACTGGGTTGGCCTCCAAGGAGGAAAAAGAAAAGGTTCTTGGCAAGCTCGATAGGCAAATAGCGAAGCTCGAGGCTGCAAAAAAGTCTGATCGAGATGAGAATGAGCGGAAGCAGATAGATCGCACTTATAAAGAACTTCAAAATACCAGGCAGGCAATCGAAAACGAAACCCATTATGTGGCTCAGAATCTGAATTCAGCTCTGGATAAAAAGCAGAGGAAAATTATATCTGAAATAATCGGAATTCTTTATGATGTGTTGGACGATGGATCATTCGAGAAGGCCCGTGCTGCGATCCTGGCAAAATATCAAATCCCAAACAAGAAGAGAGAGTAATGCGAAATATACTCCTTGCGGAACCCGACTATAGATCGAAATTTCCACCTCTTGGGTTGATGAGATTATCCACGTATCATAAGAGTGAGGGAGATAATGTTACCTTTGTCCGCGGAAGAAATCCGGATTTGCGGTCGGTAAATTGGCACCGCATTTATATCTCATCGCTTTACACATGGGAATTGCCGCGCACATTGAAGACGATCAAGTACTATGGCACTGCCGTAAATAATCCGAAGGATATCATCGTGGGCGGGACAGCTGTGACTCTTCTTCCACAATACATTCGAAGCAAGACAAATGTAACAGTTATTGAGGGCCTGCTGGATAGACCAAACATGCTTGGTATAGGATCAAAGGCCATCGCTAAACTCATTCCCGATTATTCTATCATAGAGGCAGTGCCGGATTATGAATATTTCCCAGCAGATGCTTATTTTACCAAGATCACCAAAGGCTGTATACGCTCCTGTAAATTTTGCGCTGTGCCCATATTGGAAAGAAAATTCGGGTTCTTAAAGGATCTAAGAAGACAAATTGAAGATGTCAATGAAAGGCATGGGGAGAAGCAGAATCTTGTCGTGATGGATAATAATATTCTTGGTATTGACAGAATCCAATCAATCTTCGATGATATAGCAAAGGTCGGCTTTGCCGCAGGTGCAATGAAAAACGGTAAAAAGCGGTCAGTCGACTTTAATCAGGGATTGGACGCGCGCCTGATTAATAAGGATCCGTCGCTTGCTGAAGGATTAGCCAGTATATGCACTTCTCCCGTCCGACTGGCGTTCGATTTTGTTGGCATGGAACGGCCATATCGGCGTGCGATTAAGATTCTCAGGCAGAACGGGTTCAATGAATTCACAAATTATATGCTCTTCAACTTCAAAGATGCCCCAGAAGATCTGTACAGACGAATTTGGATAAATGCGGAACTGAATTCCGAATTGGGAATCAGGATCACCGGATTCCCGATGAGATTCATACCCATGGATGATATAAAGAGAAACCATATAGCTAAAAAATGGAAATGGAGATATTTAAGAGGCATCCAGTGTGTTCTCTTAGCAACCCGGGGGCTTATAAGTCCAAATCGCGAATTCACCCGGGCTGCTTTCGGGAGTTCTTTCAATGAATTTCTTGAGATTCTTTCCATGCCGGATAGATACATTATTTACAGGGAGGACTATAGGAATAATGGCGCTGATCAATGGCGCCGGCTCTTCCGGAGGCTCCGCCCACATAAGAGGGAGGAATTTCTGAATCTTCTCGAAGAGTTAAACAAGAGCTATCGCGATAGAAAAAAACGGATTGCAAAATTCAATGGGCTATTTGGAAAGCTGCTGGAGCATTACTATCCAAATGGCGAAACGCCCCAGCGAAAGCCTAAACAAGACAGCCATTTCCAAGTTTGATCAGATGCTCTATATTTTTTTGGATGAAAGTGGAAACTTCGATTTTTCAGGGAGAGAGGGTCGGCAGTATTTTATCATTACGGGCCTGTCTGTTTTCCGCCCGTTTCCCTGCTTTGAGGAGCTTCTTGAATATCGACATGACTTGTGGGAGTCCGGTCAAGAAATAGAATACTTTCATGCAAATAATGATCAGCCTCACGTTAGAAAAAAAGTGTTTGAAATTATATGCAAACAATTAGGTAAACTCCAGGCGGACTCAATAATCTTAGAAAAACGAAAAACATACCCGCAGCTCCAGAAGGATCGCGAGAGATTCTATAAAACATTTCTCGGCATTCTGCTCAAATATATCCTTAAGGGTCATACCTGGCATAATATAAAGGATATAGTAATGATACACGATCGACTTGCACCAGAAAAGAGAAAGAGGCTCTCGGACGCGATAAAGGATGCCCTCTTTTTTTGGGCGGACGACGTCGACGGCAATTATTATATAAATTTCATCCAGTCCAAAGCCAGCTTTCTTTTGCAGATTGTGGATTATATAAACTGGGCTATAGCCCGAAAATGGGAATATGGCGATCAGAGTTTTTATGACCTAATCCAGCCGTGTATTAAGAGTGAACGTGATATCTTCAACTGGTGGAAGTACAAATAAAATGGCCCTGACTACCTTTCGGGTGCCACAAAGGGCAAACATCATCAGGGCCGGAACAATAACTTTTCAATCAGTACGACGTCGTCTATATATAATAACGGAAATAAATCCAAATGTTCAAGTATTTTTTAGTAATTTTTTATGAAATTTTTATGGAAAATGCAAGTCTTTGAAAGAAAGCAGGTTGACTGATACATGGCCCGGCCATACAAACGCGGAAATAAGTGGTATATATACGTCACCCATAAGGGTCAGCGCGTCCGAAAGTCTATCGGTACCTCCAAGGCCCTCGCCCAGAAATATCAGAGCATGATTGAAACAGATCTGATGCGGGGAGAATTGAAGCTGGATGTATCCGATTGCTCAATCGAAAGGCTTTTCACCGATTACCTGGAGTACTCTGCCATCAATCATCGGCCCTCCACCACCAGGCGCTATGAGGGGGCAATCAGATATTTCCATATATTCCTCGGTCACTTTTATCCCCGGGTAAAACGGGTTGGCCAGCTCAGCCTGAATGTCTTCGAAAAATATAAGCATTTCAGACGCACCACCGATCCAAAGTCAATCAATGCTCAGCTCTCCGGGGACATGAGATATCCAGCCAACTGCACCGTCGCGAAAACCAAAACCGTCAATTATGAAATCAAAACCCTGAAGTCAGTTTTTGAATTTGGAATCAGGAGAGGCCTGTGCAGCGTAAATCCGGCCAGGGGGGTTTCGCTTCTCAGGATTGACGATGCTAAGCAGCCGCGTTTTTTGTCCGGAGATGAATGTCAGATTTTACTGGAGAATGCCGGTAGTGAATACCCCATTTATTTCACCTTATTAAATACGGGGCTTCGCCTGGGGGAGCTTCTGAACTTGCAGTGGAGCGATATCAATTTCTCACGGAAGGTGCTTATGGTGCGGGGCAAGAGCGACTGGAAACCCAAGGCCGGAGAAAGAGAGATACCACTCAATCAAGGGGTCTTGAATTTGCTTAGAGATATCAAGCCCAAACGGGCCCGGAAGTCCGATTATGTCTTTCAATTCAAGCGCCGGGACACGGCCGCTCGGATATTGAGAAAGCGCCTGGCACGCCTCTGCAGAGAGCATGGTCTTGAGGCTTTTAGCCTGCATGATCTCAGGCATACTTTTGCCAGTCAGCTGGTGATGAACGGGGTCGATCTGGCAACTGTTCAGCAGCTGCTCGGGCATCGGGATATCCAGACCACCATGATCTATGCCCACCTGGCGCCCGACCATTTGGCCGGGGCGGTCAGAAAACTCGATTCCATTCTGCCACAAATCTGCCACAAACGGGGTAAGACCTAAATCTAAGTAATTGTCAAAAAACAAAATAGCGGTGCAGGGACTTGAACCCCGGACACGCGGATTATGATTCCGCTGCTCTAACCAACTGAGCTACACCGCCATATTAGTCTAAATCCCTCAATTTCTGCCAGAGAGATTTTACAATCTATTAATTTATCGGGCAAAGTCAAGCAGATTTGAACCCGCCAGATTATATATATTCCTTAGCCTGCGAATTGTTCCCCGGCCGCCTGAATTCCTTCTCGAACGGCTTCCCCGGGACTGCATAAATAATTAGAATAAAAACATTTAGATACTCATAATAATTCAAATAAAACAAGATTTCGCATCGATATCATAATAAGAGCTTGACATTTTTTTCACAATGTCCTATTATTCTGAACGAATTTTTGCAAGTGTGAAAGGATGCATCCGGAATGCATCTTATTGATAACAAAAAAGTTATGAAGTTTGTATAAGAAGGGGGATATTTTTTCGGCTCCTCGAGGAGCTTTTTATTTTGCACTTTTTGTTTTAAAATGATGCTTAAAATTAACTGGAGTTAGTTCAAAATGTCTACAGGATCATTCAATCCGTTTGAAATGGCCCAGGCCCAATTTGACAAGATTGCCGAAAAGCTCGACCTGGACCAGGCAGCCCGAGAATTGCTTCGCGAACCATTGAGAGAGTATTCCACCGCTATCCCGATCCATATGGATGACGGCTCTGTGAAAGTTTTCAGGGGATTCAGGGTACAGCATAATGATGCCCGCGGCCCCTGCAAGGGAGGGATCAGGTTTCATCCCCAGGAGACCATCAACACGGTGCGAGCATTGGCGATGTGGATGACGTGGAAATGCGCTGTGGTCGATATTCCATTGGGCGGAGCCAAAGGCGGCGTGATCTGTGACCCGCATAATCTGAGCCTGCGCGAGCAGGAACAGATTTGCCGCGGATGGATTCGTCAGATCGCCCGGGATATCGGTCCATATCGTGATGTTCCGGCTCCTGATGTGATGACCAGCGCCCAGCATATGCTCTGGATGCTGGATGAGTACGAGACAATTTACGGCGAGAAGAAAACCGGCCTTATTACCGGCAAACCAGTCGGCATGGGAGGTTCTTTGGGCCGCACAGAAGCCACAGGCTATGGCGTGATATATACGGTGCGGGAAGCATTGAAAGAGCTTGAGCTTCGCCCCGAGATGACCAGGGCCAGCGTACAGGGCTTCGGTAATGTGGCCCAGTATGCGATCCAGCTCTACCAACAGATGGGTGGTACCGTTGTGTGCGTATCCTGCTGGGACCAGGAGGATCAAAAATCCTATTCATTCAAGAAGGAAGGCGGGGTGGATCGCGATGAACTCCTGAGCGTGACCGACCGCTTTGGAGGGATCGACAAGAACAAAGCTCTCGATCTGGGTTATGAAGTCCTTCCAGGGGAGGCCTGGATCGAACAGGATGTCGATATACTGATTCCGGCGGCGATTGAGAACCAGATTACCGGCGAGAACGTCGGGAATATTTCCGAAAAGGTAAAGGTCATTGCCGAGGGCGCCAACGGCCCCACCACTCCTCAGGCGGATAAGGTGATCGAGGAACGCGGCATATTCCTGATTCCCGATTTCCTGTGCAACGCAGGCGGAGTGACCTGCAGTTATTTCGAACAGGTCCAGAGCAACCTGAATTATTTCTGGGAGAAGGATGAAGTCCTGGGCCGTCTTGACACCAAGATGACCTCGGCCTTTGTCGCAGTAAGTGAGCTTGCACGAAAGCAGAAGATGTATATGCGTGATGCGGCCTATGTCATTTCGATCGGCCGTGTGGCCCAGGCCTGCAGAGACCGCGGCTGGGTCTAAAACCCGCCTTAATATGGAATTGATTCGGGAGGCGCTCATTCTATGGGTCAGCCTCCCTTTTATTTGCATCTGATTATGAATAATATATATTATGGCGTATTTGAGTTTGACGATGTCCAGGGAAGTTTATAATGAGTGTCAAATCATACAGTGCCGCGGGAGAAAAAGTCCCCCCCTTCAAGAAACAGTTTTTTGAATCGGGTGAGGTAATCACCAGAATCGGAACCGGTTCACTGGGCGGTAAAGCGCTCGGGCTGGCATTTATAAAGGACACCCTGGCATCAAAAATCAACCCGTCCGATTATGACAATATCACTGTCAATATTCCCACTCTGGCGGTAATTGCCACAGATTTCTTCGACCGCTTCATGCAAATCAACAATCTCTATGACACAAACTTCGAGGAAATGCCCGATGACAGGATTGCCCATGCGTTCCAGAATGCGGAACTGCCGCCGGAGCTGAACGGTGATCTCAGGAGGCTGATTGCCGATGTCCACACGCCCCTGGCGATACGTTCATCGAGTCTTCTGGAGGATGCAATCTATGAGCCTTTTGCGGGTGTCTATGGCACCAAGATGATTCCCAACAACCAGCCTGGCACTGATGCTCGCTTCAGCAAACTGGTGGAAGCGATAAAATTCGTATATTCCTCCGTCTTCTTCAGGGAGGCCAGGGACTACATCCGCGCTACCAGGCAGTCAATCGAGAGCGAGAAGATGGCCGTGATTATTCAGGAAGTAGTCGGCCTGAGGCACTGGGAGCGCTATTATCCCGATATCTCCGGAGTCGCCAGATCATATAACTTTTATCCCACAAGCCATGCCAGGCCGGAGGATGGAGTGGTAGATCTGGCCCTCGGCCTGGGCAAGACCATAGTTGATGGTGGTACGGTCTGGAGCTATTCTCCAGCCTATCCAAAGAGCGTGCCGCCTTACAATTCAATTGGAGACCTGATGAAACTGACCCAAACCAAATTCTGGGCGATCAATATGGGCAAACCGCCAAAATACGATCCCACGAAAGAGACTGAATATATGATCCAGGGCGGCCTTAAGGATGCCGAGCTAGACGGCACTCTGGATTTAGCGGCCTCCACCTATGTACCGGAGCGTGATCGGATCTCCCCCGGCACCGGTCCCAGGGGGCCCAGAATAATAAACTTTGCGCCGATTCTTACGGTTAACCAGATTCCCTTGAATAACCTTATAAAGGACCTGCTCAAGGCTTGCGAGGATGCTGTTGGGGCGGCGGTTGAGACTGAGTTTGCGCTGACAATCGACAATAAGCAAAAAGACCGGCCGATCAGGCTCGGGTTCCTGCAGGTCAGGCCGATGGTGGTGAGTGACGCCGAGGTCAAGGTCACAGATGATGAGCTTAATTCCGAGAATGCCCTGGTGGCTTCCGAAAATGTGCTCGGCAACGGCGTCGTTGATGATATTACGGACATAGTATATGTGAGGCCGGACGCCTTCAACCCCGGGAATACGCAGCAGATTGCCGCGGATATCGAGAAACTCAATCGTAATCTGGTCAACTCCGGCACACCCTATGTCCTGATTGGTTTCGGACGCTGGGGCAGCTCCGATCCGTGGCTGGGAATTAATGTCAACTGGGCCCAGATTTCCGGCTCCAGGGTTATTGTGGAATCGACTCTTCCCAATATGAATGTTGAACTCAGCCAGGGCTCACATTTTTTCCACAATATAACCAGTTTCCAGATACCCTATTTTTCGGTCAGGTTTGACGGTAAGTATAAAATCAGGTGGGATCGACTGGAAAAGCAAAAGGCTGAAGCCGAAACAGAATATGTAAGGCACGTGAAACTGGAACGGCCTTTGAATGTTAAAGTTGATGGAAGGAGCGGTCGGGGAGTAATTCTGTAATGCTATACGATAAGAAACATCCAAAAAGCCATCTGGTCTCCTCCCTGCAGGAGCGTGCCAAGGAGCTTAACTGCCTCTATCGTACCGAGGAGTTAATGAATACTCTTGACGCCAGCATCGATTCCGTATGCAGGGGCATAATTAAAGCCATTCCCCCGGGCTGGCAATATCCCGATATCTGCGTGGCCAGGATCACAATCGATAAGGACTCCTGGCAGTCAGAGAATTTCCAGGAAACCGAATGGGAATTAAGCACGGACGTAAAGATTCAGGACAAGATTATCGGCAAAATTAGTGTATATTACACAAAAGCCATGCCCACCTTCGATTACGGCCCGTTTTTGAAGGAGGAAAAAAAGCTGGTAGCCACCATAGCTGAACGCCTCGGGCATTTCATCATGTATCACAAAATGAAGCACATGTATAGCGAATGGGACAGCGCCAAAAGAGATATCTCCCGCAGAAGACGCGGAAGATGGCAGGTAGTGCTCGATCTTTTGAAACAGACCGACCGAAATTTATATTACACGATGTCGCATAAAATGCTCAATTACCTCTGCTGGAGCGGCATCTCTGAGGCGGAGGAGCTGCGTCACTATACCGGAACAGACCGGTCCAGCGATGACCATGAGCTGAAGGCCGATTCAAACCGTCCGCATCAAAAAGAGGCCATCACAATATCGAATGAACTGACCGAACGCATATTTAAAATTGCGGCGGATCATCTGAGCGATCATGAAATACTGGACCGTGTGCAGAAATGGATTCAGGAAGATAAGATGGGCTTTCTGGTACAGGTGGTAAACCGTAACCTCTCTCTTTCAACTGTGGCCGACGCTATCAGGCGTTTTCATCATATCGAAGATGAGGGCTTTGAGCTGCATTCGCCCAGCAAGCGCGGTGTGACGGTTTCACTGATCAGGCGGTTTATGTCTGATCAATTGCCCTTTATAAATATAGCCAAGAATTTTGTCGAGGTGGGAGATTTTTATCATCTCCTTCAAAATGTGATTTTCTCGGCCGAAAGTCACGGCAAGCTGGGGGGCAAATCCGCAGGATTGTACCTGGCCGCGCAGATACTGAAAAAGTCGAGCGAGTATGCAGATATTTTGGGCACGATAAAGATTCCAAAGACCTGGTACATAACTTCGGATATGCTCCTGCATTTCATGCATTTCAATAATTTTGACGAAATCGTGGAACAGAAATATAAGGATATAAACCAGGTTCGCTTTGAATACCCGCACATAGTCCAGACCTTCAAAAATTCGCATTTCCCGCCCGAGATGGTAAAAGGACTGTCGCTGGCGCTCGATGACCTGGGCGATAGACCCCTGATCGTCAGAAGCTCCAGCCTTCTGGAAGACAGAACCGGGGCGGCTTTCTCCGGCAAGTACAAGAGTCTCTTCATCGCCAACCAGGGCAGTAAGCGGGAGAGGCTGGACGCTCTTCTGGATGCGATTGCGGAGGTCTATGCCTCCACCTTCTCGCCCGACCCGATCGAATACCGTACCGAACGAGGTTTGATTGATTTCGGCGAGGAGATGGGGATCATGCTGCAGGAGGTTGTGGGCACCCAGGTTGGTCATTATTATCTGCCCACCTTTGCAGGAGTGGCCTTCAGCAAGAATGAATTCAGATGGTCGGCCCGGATCAAGCGCGAGGATGGTCTGCTGAGGCTGGTTCCCGGCCTGGGTACTCGCGCGGTAGATCGCCTGGCCGACGATTACCCCATCCTCATCGCACCCGGTCAGCCGAATCTGCGCGTCAATGCCACCGTCGACGAAACCGTGAAGTATTCCCCCAGGTGGATTGACGTTATCAACCTCGAAACCAATCAATTCGAGACCGTGGAAGTGGATTATCTTCTGCGTGAATATGGTGCGGAAATTCCGGGAATCAACAAGCTCGTTTCGATCCATGAGGACGGCACTCTCCGCCAGCCCATGGGCAGCAACTTCGATTTCGAACGGGAACAGCCGGTGGTGACTTTCGAGGGTATGATTTCCAGCGGCCGTTTTATCCAGCAGATGCAAACGATACTGAGGGTGCTCGAGGAGAAGCTGGAAACCCCGGTGGATATCGAGTTTGCGTCCGACGGCAAGGATTTTTATCTTTTGCAGTGCCGTCCACAAAGTTATTCCGAACAGAGCCAGCCGGCCCCGATTCCCAAGGACGTGGCCGAAGAAAAAATCCTCTTTACTGCCAACAAATATATTTCCAACGGTATCGTGACCGACATTACTCATATAGTCTATATCGATCCTGAAAATTACGGCGAGCTGGCCGAGAAAGCTGATATGCTCGCGATTGGAAAAGCGGTCGGTAAACTCAACAAGCTGCTTCCCAAGCGCCAGTTTATTCTTATCGGACCGGGAAGATGGGGCAGCCGCGGCGACATACGCCTGGGCGTCAGCGTAACCTACTCAGATATTAACAACAGCGCAGTCATAATAGAAATGGCGCGTCTCAAAGGCAATTATGTCCCGGACCTGTCATTCGGAACGCACTTCTTCCAGGACCTGGTCGAAGCCGGCATCCGCTATATCCCGCTTTATCCTGATGATGATGGGATTATTTTTAACGAGCGATTTTTCAGGAGCGCTCCCAACATTCTGGCTGACGTACTGCCGTCGTTTGCCGGGCTGAAGGACGTTATCCGCCTGATTGATATTCCCAGGGCGGCTGACGGCCAGATTATGAAAATTCTGATGAACGCCGAGCTGGATGAGGCCATGGGCTTATTAACACGGCAGACTGTGCGCGAGAAAAAAGGCGGCGCGGATCTGGAGATGCCCAAAACCAAAATCAGCAAATACTGGCAGTGGCGCATGAATATTGCCGACCTGATTGCCGCCAAGCTCGACCCCGAACGCTTTGGTGTTAAAGCGCTATACATTTTCGGCAGCACAAAAAATGCGACTGCTGGTCCGGGCAGTGATATTGACTTGATCGTCCACGTCAACGGCACTCCTGAACAGCGCCGTCTTCTGGACACATGGTTCGAGGGCTGGAACCATGTCATCGCAGAAATGAATTATCAGCGCACCGGCTACAGGACCGACGAAATTTTGGATGTGCACTATGTTACCGATGAGGATATAAAGAACCGTACAAGTTATGCGGTGAAAATTGGCGCTGTCACTGATGCCGCCAGGCCCCTTAAGATCGGTAAATCAGCGAATCCATCTAAATAATCTCCCTGACTGCATTTTCAAGATCTTCCGGATTGAACCTCACAACCGCAAGCTCACGTCCATCATGCGCTGCACTGAACATATGGGTACGCTCAATTTTGTCTTTCCATGTTCCGGTTATGGAAGCTGACTCATGTATATGTCCATGCAAAGTCAACAATGGTTGACGGCTTTCGATAAATCTACGCACAGCAATACTGCCGACATGGACATCAAGAGGAACATGGTCAACCATCTTGCCGTCCAGATTCGCCCGGTCAAGTTTGGTCTGGTAGGGCGGGGTATGGAATAACATTATAGCATTTTCCAGGTCATCATCCCGGGTATATTCGTCCAGATCATCCTTAATGGTGGAGTAACGCTTTTCCCGCTGGGGAACAGCGACCGTATATCTGCCCTCCTCAGGCGAGATACAGCCCGGATCGACATAGCGGGAAATATCGTACCTCTCCCAGTCCTTCAGGCGAAACGGCGTGGGCGGGACGAAACTGTAGCCATAGACTTTGTATTTTCCGAGCTCTGCTTTATTGAAATGCAGATATTCCCAGATGCCTGCTTCGGTGCCGCTTATAAAATCTATCTCTCGATTACGTCCGTCATCATTTCCCAGAATTATAAAAACACGCGGGTATTTGTCCTCCAGTGCAGCCTTCAGCCCTGCGAATCTGACCAGCAGAAAGTCATCGATAAAATCACCGCCGATTGCATGGGTCTCGTAATTCATGAACATGCCCGACGGCAGTATATCGCCTCCCATGAATACCGCGTCAGGTTTCTCATGCGCGATCAGTTTGAAGAGCTTAATATATCTTTCCGAGAGGCCATGAAGATCGGAAACAAAAATACAGTTCAAATCAAAACCCTCTTGAATATTTGAATATATAATCAGTCGATTCTAATTGATTCAACGATATTATACGAACGCTTTATAGTGTCGTTAAGCCCGATACCTGTGAAAGCGTTGCCGGCCAGATGAATATTCCCGATTTCTTTCAGCCGCCGATTTATTCTTTCGAGGCGTTTTCTGTGTCCGATAACGTACTGTGGAATGGCTCGCTCCCAGATGATCACCTTTTGATAATCCGGTTCGCCTTTGAGCCCGAGAATCGGTGCAAGCTCTTTCCTTGCTATTCGGGCGAGACTCTCCTTGCTCTCTTTTACAATCTCTTCGTTTTTCGCACCACCCATCATTGTACGAAAAAGGGCATATCCATCCGGAGCCTGTTCCGGGAATATCACCGAGGTCCAGATCGAACCGAGCACGTCCATATTCTGATTGTGTGGAATCAAAAATCCGAACCCGTCCAGGGGCCTGTCAACTTTATCCAGCTTATATCCCTGGCAGACTACTGCCAGGCTGGAATAAGGGATCTCAGAGAGGAGCTGCGACAGCTCCTGATCGACTCCTGACAGCAGCCCCGACGATATATATGACGGTGTTGAGACAATAACTTCATCGAAGGTTTCCTGGCTCTGATTGAAATCTATCTTATAGCCATCATCCTCCCTGGCAATGAGCTTTACTTCTGACGGATATTCGAGCTGCTCTTTCAAAAGTGACTCCAGGTGCTCTATCATGGTATATAATCCGCCCTTGAAACTTGTCAGATGCCCTGACGGCCCGGCCGGTCCTCCGCTCGTTTTGCCCCTGGCCCTGGCTTCCTTCTTCCTTTTTATCATGGCCCTTATCAGGCCGCCGTAATTCTTCTCCATTTCCTCCATGACCGGGAAACATGAGCCAAGTTCAAGTTCATGCGAATCTCCCCCGAATATCCCTGAAACCATGGGATCTATGAGAATCTCAGCCGCTTCACGTCCGATGCGGCGGGAGGCAAAATCATGGATCGATTCACTGGAATCATCTTTTTTGGGAGGGATAAACATCTCGCCCACAAGCCGGAGCCTGCCCCTTAACGACAATAGTCCGCTTCCGAGAAAACGCTGGGGTTTGGGATTGATCTCCCACAGCTTTCCGTTACGATATATAAATCTCCTCTCTGATTTGCGGTCGGAAGGATAAAGCTTATCCGACAATCCGATCCGGTCGACGAATTCAAGCGTCAGCGGTTCCCTGTCAAGAAATCCATTGGGTCCCCAATCGATTATAAAGCCGTCTTCGCGTGTGATACCGATTGTCCCCCCCAGGCGCTTTTCCTTCTCGAAGACAGTGAAATCAACCTGCTCGCCAAATCTGTCCTTTATAAAAAAACCGGCGGACAGTCCGGCAATGCCGCCGCCTATGATGGCAATTTTCCTTTCGCTCACTTTATATGCTCTTCAATATAGGAGGCCATAAATTCAATGAAGTCCTCATCATCATTAAAAACATCCGCCCGCACAAATGTTTCCACTCCCGCCTTCTTGGCGATTCCCGCCAGTTCAATATCGAGTTCATAGAGAGTTTCGATATGATCGCAGACGAAGCCGATCGGCATCACCAGCATCTGCTTTATTCCCTGCCGGGCCACTTCCTGCACAGTGCCAATAGTAGATGGCTGCATCCACTTAACCGGGCCTATTTTGCTCTGAAATGAAATTGTGTAATTCTCTATGGGAAAGCGCCGCAGGATCAGGTAGACTGTCTGGCTAACCTGCATCCCATAGGGATCACCCTTCTCGATCAGTTTCTGGGGCAGGGCATGGGCGGTAAAAATAACATGATATGGTTGTGAAGTGTCTATCTCTTCCATTCCTCTTTTCAAGAGCTTCACGCTGCTGTCGATGTATCCCCTGTGCTCATAGAATGGCGGTAATGTGATCAGGGTTCCGGAAAGTTTGAGCATGCGGTTGGCGTAGGCCAGATCGCTGTATATGCTCCCCAGGGTGGCCTTGGAATACTGTGGATACAGTGGGAATGCAATTATCCTGTCAAACTTCATGGTACTCAATTCGGCCAGTACCTCTCCGATACGCGGTTCTGAGTAGCTGTAAGCGGTTTTGAAGACCATATTTGGATTTCGCCTGGACAACTTCCTGCTTGTCTTCTCGGCCTGAATCGAGGTCCACTCCTTAAGGGGCGAGCCTCCTCCGATTGCCTGGTAATGCTTCTTGACTCTGGGCGACCTTAATGTGGAGATCATGAAGGCCAGGAAACTCCTGAAGATCTTTGATTTTTCGATTATATGCGGATCAAGAAAGAGATTGCGTATGAAGCCGCGAACCTCATCGAGATTCTCCGGTCCTCCCATATTGATCAGAATTACAGCGGTACGAAGATCGGTCCTTTTTGTTGACTGCTTGCCCAAATCGGAGGTTCCTTTGTCTTTTTATACGGTGCGTGAAAATTGTACCTTAAGGTCGTTTCCCTTCAGATAAGAATCAAAGGCCATCGCAATATTTCGTATGAATATCTTACCCATATCTGTCAATGTATAAGCATCCGCTTCTTCAATCAAGAGGCCGTCATCTTGAAATATCTTCAATGCCTCCAGTGTATCACCAAAATATTTATTGAATGTAATCTTGAATTTATTTTCTAATTCAGTAATATCAATCTTAAAATTGCACATAAGGTCGGCAATCAAGTACTGGCGAATTATGTCATCTTCGGACAACCTCATTCCGCGGTAAACTGCAAAGCTTCCCTCTTCAATTTTTTTCTGGTAAAGGTCGAGCGTGGAAAGATTCTGCGCGAAAGAGTTGTCGACATATGAGATCGACGACATCCCGAAACCCAGCCAGTCCTCGCTGGCCTTTACAGTATAACCCATGAAATTACGCCTCAGGCGGCCCTCGGACTGGGCAATGGCCAGCTCATCCTCGGGCAGTACAAAATGATCCATGCCAATGAGCTTATAGCCGCTTTCAAGAAACATCTCGCGTGCCGTCAGAAACAGCTCGATCTTCTCTGAGGGGGAAGGCAGGTCCTCGGATCGTATCAGCCTCTGGTGCGGCTTGCTGTCCGGGAGATAGGCGAAATTATAAAGCGCTATGCGATCGGGTCCAAGATCAATCGTCTTTCTTACAGTATCCTTAAAAAGCCCGAGGGTCTGCTTCGGCAAGCCGTAAATCAGATCAAAATTAATCCCCTGAAAACCCTCATCGCGGCAATATCTATACAGCTCGACCGTCTTCTTCTCATCCTGGTTGCGCCCTATTGCAGTCTGGATGTCGGCATTGAAATCTTGAACTCCAAATGACAGGCGGTTGAAGCCAAGGGATTTCAAGAGCTGTATCCTCTCTTCATCGGTTATCCGGGGATCGAGCTCAATTGAAACCTCCGCATTATCGGCAATCTTGAACTTCCTGGAAAAAATCTCGAAGGCCTTTACTGTGTTCTCATTGCTGAGGCATGAAGGCGTTCCGCCTCCCCAGTGGAACTGGGAGACCCTGCGCCTTTTGGAGAGAAGATCCGCGGCCAGATTTAATTCTTTATCCACAATATCCAGGTAAGAATTATGCGTGCCTTCCTTTTTCAAGGTTGTCGTGTTGCATCCGCAGAACCAGCATCTCTGACGGCAGAACGGTATATGCAAATAGATCGATAAGGGCTCATCGGGCTTCTTAGAGCTGTTCTCCAGGGCACGGACATATTCTTCATGCCCGAAATCGCTCTTCCAAACCGGAACCATGGGATAACTCGTATAGCGCGGTCCGGGACGGTCGTACTTTTTCAACAATTTATCAAGATTTGAGTTATCAGCCACTTCATCACCTTTCGAATGCGTGCACTGTCTGGACAACTGCCCTGACATTTTCAGGGGGAGTATCGGGAAGAACTCCATGCCCCAGATTGAAGATATAGCCGGGATAATCTCTCATACTCTCCAATATCCGCAAAGTCTTATCGATTACCTTTTCTTTGGGCCCAAGCATAAGGTTGGGATTTAGATTGCCCTGCAGAATCTTTGGATTGAGCCGATTCGAGATGCTTCTCAGGTCGCCTTTCCAGTCCACACAGAAGCTGTTCATATTCATGCTGGAGATACTATCGATAAGATGGTTCGAATTTCGTATGAAAATGCCGCTGGGAATGCCGGACTCGTTAAGGCCATTGATGATATAGTCCAGATATGGTTTGGACCAGATTTCGAATTCCTCAGCAGATAATTCACCCGCAAAAGTATCGAACAGCTGCACATAATCTGCCCCGGCATCGGCCTGCATTTTCAAATACTCGAGGCTGACCTCGGATATAACCTGAAGAATCTCCCTGGTCTCTTCAGTATAGTTCATCATGTATTTATACGGTTTAAAGAATCCACGGGCGGCCTGGACCCCGCACAGAAAGCAGAATATCGTAAATGGCGCCCCGCAAAAACCGATCATGGGTATATCCGGACCCAGGCAGCGTTTCGCATCCACAATAGCATCACCGACAAAACTGAGATGATCGACAGGATCATACGGTCTAAACCTGCCAGCCTGATCCCTGGACGAGAGAGAGGGATCAATAGCCGGTCCCGGTTCATAAGTAAGTTTAAATCCGAACGGCTCGACCACAAACAGGATATCGGAGAAAATAATCGCCGCATCCAGATCGAACAGGGTAACCGGGGTACAGGTAACATCGGCAGCGATCTCGGGCGTCTTGCAGATTTCCTCGAAGGAATGCCTCTGGCGCACATTGCGGTATTCCTGCATATATCGGCCGGCCTGCCGCATCATCCATACCGGCGTCCTGGCGGTCCAGCGACCTTCCAGGTTGGCAAGAAACAGCTCCTTTTTGCTCATCGAATCCACTCTGGATAAACCTTCGTTTTGGATGTTGTTATAGTCTCGCATCGAATCAGCCAGTATATAAAATTTATCGCCATAAATCTACATAAACCGTTCTTTTTTTAAACCTGTATCGGGGGATAATAGTTTCATAAATCAGCGCCGTAATATGACATCTGTGAATATAGTGAGAGTTTATCGTTTCTAACTACAAAAAAAGAGAAAGCGCTGACAGCGCTTTCTCTTTACAATAGGAACTTTCAATTTTCTTAGTTAAGATAGGCTCTTAAAGAGCGCGAACGTGAGGCATGTCTTAAACGCCTGATTGCTTTCTCTTTAATCTGTCTAACCCTCTCACGCGTTAACGAAAAGCGGGCCCCAATTTCTTCCAATGTTAATGCCTTCTCATGGTTAAGGCCAAAATAAAGATTGATGACTTCCGCTTCCCTTGGTGTTAAGGTATGAAGGGCTTTTTCAATTTCAGTCATGAGCGACTGGCTGAGGAGCGCCTCGTCGGGCGAGGGCTGATATTCATCCTCCAGCACATCGATCAGACTATTGTCTTCCGATGAGGAAAAGGGCGCATCCAATGATAAGTGCGTGTTGGAGATCTTAAGCGTATCGGTAACTTCCGAGGCTGTGAGCGCCAGCTCATTGGCAATCTCATCGGCTGACGGTTCGCGTCCATACTCCTGCTCCAGAGAGGAGGAAATCTTGCCAATCTTGTGCAAGGTTCCCACCCTGTTCAGGGGCAGGCGTACAATACGGGACTGCTCCGCCAGTGCCTGCAGGATTGCCTGCCTGATCCACCAGACGGCGTACGAGATAAACTTAAAACCCCGGGTCTCATCAAATCTCTTGGCAGCTTTGATCAATCCTATATTCCCTTCGTTGATAAGATCTGCAAGAGAGAGACCCTGATTCTGATACTGCTTGGCAACAGAAACAACAAACCTCAGGTTGGCCTTGGTAAGTTTTTCCAGAGCCAGCTCATCCCCCTGGTGAATGCGTTTGGCAAGTGAAACCTCTTCATCAGGAGTAAGAAGCGGGGTCTCGCCAATCTCCTGAAGATAGAGGTCTAATGACCTGTCCTCATCGCGATACTTTCTTGACTGCCTTGGCAAAAGTGCTACCTTCCTCCTATTGATTTTTGTTAAAAATGATTTATTGTGATATTTGAGTCATTTACGGCTTTAATGCCACGTAACCGATATTCCCGTTTAAGTCAAAAATATAGAAAGCAATTGCTTTCTCCCGATCCTGAAGCTCATTAGATATACGTACAAAATCCTCCTTTGAACGGACATCTCTAAAATCAATTTTGGTTATAATTGTTCCAGGAACGATATTTTTTCTGTAAGCCGGTGAACCCGGCTCGACATCGGTTACTATTACCCCCTGATGATAATCGACTTCATATTGGCGAGCCAGGATCGGAGTTGCGGTTTCCACACTCATACCCAGCCATGAAGCAGTGTTCTGCGGATCGTCATCCCCGCGATCCTGGTCGGGGAACATCTGCCCTTGAGACTGAGCAAGGCTCATATCCCTGTCGCCCAGAATAATACTGATGTTCTTCTCTTTGCCGTCTCGATTAATTTTTAAATCTACCTTTTCTCCCATTTCCCTCTCCGCCACCATCAACCTGAAGGTGTACAGATCGGGTACTTCCTTCCCGTTAAAATCAAGGACGATGTCATTCGGCTCGAGTCCGCCGGCATCAGCCGGTGAACCGGGGATAACATCTGCAATCCTGACTCCCGCATCTGCATCCACCCCGGAGGCCTCACGCTGATCCTGTGTCAATTCGGACAGCATCACACCCAGCCAGCCCCTTGAGACCTTGCCCTCCTCTATCAGATCGGAGGCGACAATTCGCGCCAGGTTCGAGGGTATGGCAAAGCCGATTCCAACCGAACCGCGGTTCGGGCTGGCAATGGCCGAATTGATACCGATGGCCTCGCCTCTCAGATTTACCAGAGGGCCACCGGAATTGCCCGGGTTGATTGAGGCATCGGTTTGAATGTAATCCTGATATTCGGGCGTGTCGGAACCGAACCTCAGATCACGGCGGCTCTTGGCCGAAACCACGCCGACCGTAACAGTCCGATCGAGCCCCTGCTCAGGGAAGGGATTACCGATTGCAACCACCCAGTCCCCTACTCGAATATCATCGGAATTGCCCAATTCTATAAATGGCAGGCTGTCGCGGACATCGATCTTGACAACCGCCAGATCTGTCTGCGGATCATTGCCTATTAATTCAGCATCGAATGTCCTGTCGTCCGATAATGTGACAGTGATTTTGTCTCCGCCCTGGACCACATGATTATTGGTGAGAATGTAGCCGTCGGGCCTGATAACGAAACCGGAGCCGTAGGAAGAAACACGCGGGGGAAGACCGAAAAAGCGCCTCCACATCGGATCCATATTCCTGGCATTGGGGTTCTCCCCCTCGGCATATATGTTCACCACGGCGTCACGGGTCTTTTCCACCACCGCCACAAAGGGTGATTCACCCTCCTCGGTTACAGGGTATTCCCTTGTCGATGCTACCGGGAGGACGGATGTCCCGCCTGAATCCCAGTTATAGCTGGCTTTTCCCGGCACCAGAAACTGTGTGGACACAATCCCCAGACCGATGATTATTACAGCTGAAATAAAAAAGACAATGATGCCCCTGAGATAGTGACTGCTATTATTGTCCCGCAAGCCGCTCCTCCACATAGTTTGGAAACAAGTAATATACTGCTAAATTTTTATATGTCAATACTTTTTTATTATACATTCTCTACTACCAGAAAATGCCGCAATTGTTCCCTTTTTTTTGCCGATCCAATTATATACTCATATAACTGGTTATTTTATTGATTTTTTTGTGTCTTTGACGAAGATTTTTGTGCCGGCGCTATGAGCCAGACATGGCTGTCCAGGCTGCGCAATTCGATTATCAGTCCGGAAGCCAGATTACGAGAGGTTATGAGCTTCTTCTCACCCGAAAACAGCTCCACCATACCCAGTTTGGCCGAACGTATGCCCACCTTCTTCATGTCCGCCTGAACCGCAACCTGCAGAGGATGGCGCTCGATCTTCTTGAAAGGCAATTGCGGACGCGAATATAAGAGATATAAAAGGGCGCGATTCTTGTCCGTTCTGATTATGGCCCGCACATCCGGATTTGAGGTGTAGATGAAGGGCTCGATCTTGCAGTCCGCCAGCAACTCCTCTAAAAAGGCCATTTTGGTGTGATAATACTGGGTCGATAAATCAAAACTGACGAATATAACCCGGCCCTTGAAGCGGCTGGATCTGACCGCAACCACGCTCTTTCCGGCCTTGGCTATCGTCTTCGCCTGTGAATCGCTGGATCTCAGGGTGCCGTAAAGCAGAGCCGGAAAATTCTGGCCGTTAAATTTGACGTCCGCCACCTCAAAAGAGGAGGTTGACCTGAGCTTCAAATATGAAGATAAGATGTTGCAGGTGTTGCCGTTGGAATCATATCTGGGCACCAGCCCTGCAAATATTACATTCTTTCCCTGTTTTATGTGTTCTATTATCAGCTCCTGCTCCGAGGCATCCATATACTCGGAAACCGGGATAATCAGTGTCTCATACTTGTCCAGGCTGCCCGGATTTGTCAATTCGGGAATGGCATAGTCAATTTTCAGCCTGTCCAGATCTCGTCCAATACCGGGAAGTGTGGAATATATGATATTATCTATATAGTCGAATTTTTCCGGCTCCGCCAGAAGATCGAGGTAGGCGTGCTGCTTATAAGAGACCACACCAACCTTGGCCACCGAATCAAATGCCCCGAAATCAACCTGCATGGCGGCCGCGCTGAAATGCTTGAGGACATCATAAGAGGGCTGTATGGTACCGTCATTTGCCAGGGCGGCATCATACCAGTGGTCCCGCTCAACAAACATATTGGCGTTGAACCCTTTAATTCCCCCTGCCAGCGCCAGAGTCAGAATATAACGCGTGGCGCGGTCGGATATGGGGAAGAAATTCTTCGATTTCTGCGGATCGGAGGAAGACATGCCCACCGAAATCTCGGTGGCAAACGGGAAATCGCTGTTTGCGGCCAGATAACGAGCTTTCTGCAGGATATCCGAGGAGGTATCGTTCCAGTCCAGGGTGGCTCCCAGAATCTTGGGTTCATCCTCCTCGGGAGGATCAAAATCGTTCATGGGAGGCTGCACATTGGACCTGAAGCTGACAGTGCCGAGGAATAATGGATTGCATCCGAATGAGATATAGAAATCCCTGAGAGTATTCACATAACTGGTCTGCAGGTAGCGCTTGAAGCGCAGCCAATCCATCTTCGAAATCAGGCTGTGATCCTGAATTTGATTGATCTCCTCCAGCTCCTTCAACTGGCTGAAGTCCTTGATTTTCAAGCCGTAGGCCTTATTGAATGACTTGATGTCCGGATACAGGCTCTCCAGAAATTCCGGATAAAGCTCCCTCATATTGTATTCGTTAAAGTCGGCGCTTTTGGGATCAAAATTGCCGCCGAAGAAGTTGTCGCTGCCCAACTCTATCATGAAAATCGGACCGCGTGGATAGATGTAATTCTTTATGATCTCGGTCAGGCCATTCAGGTAATGCTTCACAAAATTCAGATAGCGCGGATTCATCAGTGAAGGAAAGCCGCAGACCTCGACATCATCCTGCGATACAGCCTTCACGACCTTACCCTCTGAATTCAAAGCAAATATGTCAGGATACTTGTCCAGAAACGTCGGCAAGCCGTTGCGCCTGACCTGTGAATTTATGAACGGCCCGGGACGCACTATCATTTTGAATCCGAATTCGCGCGCCAATTCAATGAAAACAATCAGATCCTTGGATTGATCGGCAAATCCCGAGAAATCGAAGTCCCGATTTTTATCTTCATGATGATTCCAGGGAATTACGGTAGAGATTATTTTGAAACCGGCCCGTTTGATGCGCTCGAAGCAAATCGACCAATATCTTTTGGGCACACGAAAATAATGAATCTCGGCAGAAAACGGAAGATAGTCTTCCTTTCCGATGATTATTTTGTGATCTGATAAGGCTATCATAATAATTAGAGCCTATTTTATCTAAATCGGCCCTCAAAGTCAATAAAAATTAAATATTTCGATGCAAATCGGCAACACCATGAATGTAACTATCTGAAATATAGTAACTTATGGGGATGGAGGGCAGGTGCTGACAAAAAAAACGGCTGTGCCGCATTGGCATGCATTGCATGTCAATATGGCACAGCCTTATATCTTATAAAACGCTATCTTCTTACTTAACGAGCATCATTTTCTTGCTCTCGACAAAGTCGCCCGCTTCTACCCTGTAGAGATATACGCCGCTTCCAACCTCGTCACCGGAATCCGTTTTACCGTCCCAGGTCACCAGCTTCCAGCCGGCTTCGAGCTCTTCGTTGACCAGAGTTCTCACCTTCTGGCCGGCAATATTGAAGACATTGAGCTTCACGTGTGTTCTGGAGGGCACAGCAAATTCAATATTTGTGGTCGGGTTGAATGGATTGGGATAGTTCTGGCCCAGTTCAAATTTGGCCGGAATAACACCCGGATTGATGTCGGTTACCTCTAATCTGTGAAGGAAAACTGTATCATTCTCGATAATAGGAACTACTGAAACGCCGCCGACATTGGTCACGATAAAGTCGCCGGCAGGTGGAAAATATGAGGAATCCATATAGAATTCCACTGTATTATCTACCAGAACACCGGCCGAATCGGGGTTATAAATTAAAACGGCGGAGGCAACATGGACATATTCTTCGCTCGCAACAAACATAATTTGCGGGGCAAAGGCAATTCCTCCCATTATGAGTGTGTCTGCTCTCCACTGCATCTGTGGTATAGTCAGGATCACATTTCCTGTCCAGTAAGCTGTGTCGATGTCAAATAGCCACCTGTTCATCACAAAGCCCATCGACGAAGCGCTCAGGTCGACATTGGATTTCAACCAGGCTTCAATCATCAGGGTATCATTGACTTCATACTGAAAATCAGTCGGAAAATACTGGAGTTGCACCCAGGTCGAATCCTGCGCATTGGTTACCCCGAAAAGCAGGAGAACCAGCATGGCGGCGATGGCCGTCCTCTTCATGAAATTCCATTTCATAATTCTTTACCTCCAAAGATTATATTGAATATATTATTGCCATTAAAGAAATCTTATCAATTTCGATATGCCTGTCAATTCCATTTATCGTTATAACCGTTACCTCGCTATAATAAAGCCACTTTAAACTTTAGTCAATAAAAAAATTATTTAAAAATTATTTGATAATTAGCGGGATCGAGTTCGAAGAAATAAGGCCGAAGTCGGTTTCTCATGTATTTATACAATCGCCGGGGCGGATAGTTCTCCGCCCCTGGCAATCTAATCTCTCATTTAATTAAAACTCACAACAGTCGTTGCCGCCCCATGCCGGCGCTCCGGCAGAGCAATCTGCGGGAGAATTACCCCCCACAAATACGTAATTTATGATGAATACTGCGTCTGATACATTGACACCGGCGTCCGAGTTAGCGTCTCCGCAGGCCAGAATCGGCTGAGGGGGATTTCCGCCTATGAAGACAAAGTTGATTACCGTCACCGCATCGGAGACATTAACAACGCCGTCAAAGTTGGCGTCTCCGCATCTCCCCTGACAGGCCGATTGTGTGCTGAGATAACCGGGTAGAAAGAACGGTTCATAACTGAAGTAATCTCCGGCGGCGAAATAATCATAGTAGGCGTCAGCCAGGTTGAAATTGTGAGTGCCCTCGGCATTGATTCTAAATTTCAGATAAAAGATGGGTCCGCTCCCCGGTTCCAGGGGATCAGGATCATGATCACCGTTATCATCCGCGCGCAGATGTATATAGGCCCTGTTAGAGCCGAAACCGACGATGCTGGCCTTCTCAAAATATTCACAGCGCGTGCCCTCAGTATAAATTGTATAATCGACCCAGCTCAAATCGGCATCATTTATGAAGGGTACCTTTATTTCGTTGAGGCTTTCTGTATTCTTCAGATTGAAATAAACATCGGCCGTATCGCCCACTGAAAGCTCCTCAATCTGGTCGATCCAGAGAGTGTCGCCAACCGCAAAGACCATTTTGGGATACCTGTATGTGTCCTCTCCTGAGGGGGCGGTTATTGTCAGGGAGACATCATAAATCCCCGCTTCAGTGTATTCATGAGTGGGATTTTGAACATCAGAGGTGCCGCCGTCACCAAAATCCCAGGCCCAGTCGGTGATTCCCGAGGTAGGAGAGATATCTGTAAAGGACACATTGAAAGGCGGAAATGTGTCCAGCTCGGAGGCAGACGTGAAGCCTGCGGTGGGAAGCGCTGTAATAGCATTATTTGCATTCACTCGCCCTGCACCAACATTAGGATCCGAAACGGGATCGGCGGTATTCATAAGCAGATTCAATATCGAATCATTGCTGAGGAGGGGATCATGCGATCTCACCAGCGCTGCCACTCCCGCCACAACCGGGGCGGAGAAAGAAGTGCCGTTCCAGGCGGCATAGCTGGGAACGCCGTTAGCTCCTTCGGTCGTCTGCATATCCACGCCTGCGGCCGCAATATGAATCCAGTCCCCGTAATTCGAGAACCAGGCCCGGCTGTCATCGCTTTCAAGAGCGGCCACATTGATCACTCCCGGTATGAGGGCCATATAATCAGGGCAGTCAACAGCATCATTTCCGGCTGCAACAGTCACAACGATATCCTCATTGAGACAGTTTATAATAGCGCTGCGCATGGCGGTATTCAAGCCATATCCAGGCGAACACGGGGGCGTATACGGGGGACCAAAACTGATATTTATTACATCCGCGCCATTTAAGCGGGCATAGTTCATCGCCTGCACACCGGCATAACTGTCAACACTGCCGGTTTCGCAGTCGTCAGAAAGGTAGCCCGACCTGAGGCACATAATTCTGACACCGGGGAAATTCGGGTAAAATCCTCCGGCCACACCAGATACCCCCACCCCGTTATTCGTCGTGGCCGAAATCAGGCCGGCGATATTCGTTCCATGACCGGCGAAATCCATGGGATCATTATCATATCCGCCATAATCTTCGCCGGGACAAACCCAGCTCGAGTAGACATTGCACCAATCATACCCGATAAAATCATCCACCCAGCCATTTCCATCATCATCGATTCCGTTGATGTCACCCGGGTCAAATGCGTTGCCCTGAATCGTGCGGCCGTCCCCATCCGCATCCTCACCCAGATTCTGCCAGATATTTTTCCACAGATCTGGATGGTTCCATAGCACGCCGGTGTCGTTTATGGCCACAATGATCTCATCGCTGCCCGGTTCATACGACCAGGCCTCCGGCGCATCTATATCCCTGTCGCTAGTCTGATGCAGCCAGTATTGGTCCGGCAGCATGGGATCATTTGACATATCTCTCAGCTCATAGATATGGTTGGGATGAGCGAGCACGGCATATTCGTTTTTGCCGTATTCAAACACCGCCTCCATCACATCCATATCCGGATCGAAAAATATGGCGTAAAAATTGGGCAGATTCAGATCAGCATTTTTCTCGTTAATCTCCATGCCTGCAAAAACCTGCTCAGCTTTGTAGGCGCCGTATTTTTGATTTAATGCATCTATCGAGGTATTTCCGAGAGACAGCTGGTCTCCCTGAAAGACTTTTTGATGCTGCGGAAGGGCATACTCCTTAAATTGAACGATCAGCATCCCGGGAACTACTTTCTCATTCGCGCCCAGAGGTCTGGGCACAAAATCCGCATCGCCGAGAAGACTTGATGACAGACCAATCACAAACATTAAAGCAAGGAGGATGCAGGTTGCGGCTCTTGACATCTCTGACTCCTTTATAATTTTAAAATATGCTTTTCTTTCAACCAATCATAATGCAGGCGGTTAGGTCGAAGTATCAGGAGCAAGGATCCGGAGCGGAGCCGTTGACGAATACATAATTGATGATATACACAGCATCGCTGACATTCATCTGCGCATCATTATTGGCATCTCCGCCGCACTGCGTTACCGGAGGCGCTCCGTTCAAAAATACAAAATTGATTATATGCACAGCATCGGAGACATTCAGCACCTGATCGCCATTTGCATCTCCGCGAATACCGCTCGAGAGAGATATCTCCGCGGCACTGTACCTAGGTATATAATCGCCAATAAACGTCGAAAAATCAAGCACATAATTGTTAAAAGTCAGGGTGTCAATAACGGTTGTATCCGGTGTTGCCGTTCCAACATGAAAATAAAGTCTCAGAATGTCACCCTCACCGGCTGAAAGAGGGGGCGCCCCGCCTCCGCTATTGGCCCGTAATCTGAATACAATCACTTTTTGAGAGAAATTCAAAGCCACAATTTGCGTATTTTCAAAATATTCAGTGCGGGTTCCAGCAACACTGAACGAATCAAAAACCAGATCCAGAGGTCCGTCATAGGTAATCGGAAGTATCATTTCATCGATTGGCGCGATATTTTTTAGCCTGAAAGGCACCATAACCTCGGTTGTGGTAATCTCTCCCTCAAAATCAACTCCGGTCAATGTGTCCGCGAGGACAAAAATGAAGCTGTCCAGCGTATTTGAGGCATCACCGTTTGCGGTCGAAATTTCCTGGGTTACGGTGTAGGCTCCCGGCTCCATATAAGTATGGACGGGATTCTGCAAATCGCTTGAATCTCCGTCCCCGAAGTAATATTTCCAGAAATCAACCTCAAACGGGGAATATCCTTCGAAATCTACCGTGAGGGGCGGCTCACCCATGCGTGGAGAAGCTGACAGGGTACTGAAAAGCAACTGCGTCACCGCGCCGTTAGAATTGATTCGCCCTGCCCCCAGCAGCCCGGCATAGGCAGGATTCAGCGCATCAATATCATCGGCGGTGTTGAAGAGGATGCCCTCGATCTCCACTCTGGTCAAATCGGTATTGCGGGATTTGATCAACGCACAAACTCCCGCCACCATTGGCGTTGCCATGGAGGTGCCCGAAAGGGAGGCATATGTGGGTGAACCATGATTTGAATAAGTGGAATAAATCGAGCTGCCCGGAGCGGAAATATCCACCCAGGTGCCATAACTCGAAAAACTCGATTTTGTATCGCTGGAAGTTGTGGAAGCCACTGATATAACTTCCGTCTGGGAACAGAGAAAATCGGCATATGTGTCGTCGGCATTACCGGCCGCCTTACATATTGCCACACCATTTTGCACGGCATAATCCAGGACCTCTCCGATACCGCCGGAATTTGATGATCCCCAACTGCAGCTTATTACATCCGCACCGTTGTCTACGGCATAATAAAACGCCTGGGCACAAAAATCCATACGAACATACCCGGTCTCATACCCGTAATCCGGATGGGCTGCCGACCAGCCCGCCCTGAGCGCCATAATCTTGACACCCCGCTGGGAAGGATAAAAACCTCCGGCCACTCCTGCCACGCCCATACCGTTATTGGTCATAGCCGCGCTGATGCCCGCGCAATGGGTGCCGTGCCCGTTGAAATCGGTTGGATCATTGTCGGGATTGGAGCCATCTTCTCCAGACCAGACTCCTGTAACGCTGACCCAGTCCCAGCCGCGGTAATCATCTATATAGCCGTTTCCATCATCATCGACCCCATCGGTGCCGTTTATCTCATCCCAGTTGACCCAGATATTTCCCTCGGTATAGGGGGCCGACCCACCCAGGTCGGGATGGTCCCAGAGCACGCCGGTATCCACAATTGCGACTATTACGGCGCTGTCACCGGATTCAACTTCCCATGCCTCCGGGCTGTCGATATCATTGTCCTGCGGATCAAAATGATGCCATTGATTGCCGTATAGATTATCATTCGGAACGACGGCGATCTGATGAATGCCGACTCTTTCGACACTCTCGATTCCAGAAGTGTTTTCCAGGGTTTCCTTGACTTCCGAAAGATCTATCTGGACGGGAAATTCAATTCTGTAAAAACGGGTCAGGTCCACCCTGTCCTGATTTTTACCAGGCCTGATTGATCCCGGAAACATCTGCTCGAGCCTCTTAACGCCGTATTGGACGAATGCATTATCGACATCAAACATACCGGTCGATATATTTCCGTTCTGAACCTTCAACTCGGCGGCCTGAACAGAAGGTGCAAACTTTACAACTAATACCCCCTCAGCATAGATAGGCTGAGACAGGTCATTACCGCCATCCTCGTAATAAACCGCTCCCAAATTAGCAGTGCATACGATCACAATCACAACTGCCGCAACAAGTCTTTTCATGGTTTTTCGGCTCCCTATTTTTTGCTTAACGAAACACCTAAATTTAGCAACACACTGGACTCAGATTTGTTTCTCCAAAAATGCATAAAATTAGTCATAATTACGAAAAAGCGGTATTCAGGCAACAAAAATAGACCGTGCCGACTCTCTCGGCCGGCACGGTTTAGCTATTCTTTTTAACGGCGAGCGGTTTTATTACCGCTCACCATAGCAACTTTCGATAAATCACTCAACTTAGAACGGACAGCAGTCTCCGCCGGGCCATGATCCAGGTGAGCAATTGTTAGGAGGATCACCGCCGACAAAGGCGTAGTTGATGACCCAGACCGCATCGGATACGTTAACGGATGCGTCTGAGTTGGCATCACCGCAGG
>Ga0209205_1000005_pt1 | contig 208427 bp, 176 predicted proteins | sample ZodSprso05mmetaG_FD_184133 | JGI IMG/M metagenome (GOLD analysis project Ga0209205, IMG submission 184133) | Hot spring sediment microbial communities from Zodletone spring, Oklahoma to study Microbial Dark Matter (Phase II) - Zodletone Spring... ... | reverse complement strand
CCTGAATATCACCGGTTTCTTTATTATTCTGAGATGAATCAGGTTCCTGGCCGGCATAGCAGGATGTCACAGAAAGCAACAAAATCGAGAAAATTACGAAAATTATCTTTGACTGCATTAAACCTCCCTTCTTCGAAATACTTCCACTTATCATACTCACAGATCAGATAATTATTCCCTGATGTCTACACGATGATGGTCTATGCAATCTATTTACGGCCCAGCCGCAGATTTGTCAATTATAAAATTGTTAAAAAGTCAGAAAGCCGCGCCTGAAGAGGATTTGTAGAGAAGATCTGTGGCTCGTAAAGCAGGGTCTTGGCCCCGATGAAATCGGGGGTGTGATCCTGCGCCAGGCTGATTAGCTGTCATTTGCGTTGGGTCACAATCCGCCTGGGGCGAATCAAGACCCAACGCTACGCAGAAAATTTACTTAGCGGGATGATCGAATAAACCCACATTTCATGTGGGGTGCCAGTGTCATTTCTTTTTCAGCCCGGCAATGTTCTCCTTCACCCTGAATTTCACGATCCTTTCCACGAGCTTATAGGGAAGCTTCTGGTCAAGTGGGAATTGGACTGAGCCCCTGGCGGTTTTATATTCAGCCAGCTCTTTTTTGAAGGCCAGAATCCCCGAGGGCTCCGGGTAAAATCCAATATGGTTTTGAAACGCTGCAAAATGCACCAGGTTTTTATGCAGTACAAATGTCGGAATACCATACTTGATGGCTTCTTCTGCATCAGGGGCAGCGCGCCTTATTGTTGCCCTCAGCTTCTCCATGATTTGTTGAATATCTTTGGGGAAGGCACTGATGTATTCATCAATTGTCCTGGCTTTCGGCCTGTATTTCATAGAAGCTCCGTTTGTTAAATTTAAAATATATAAGATTATCTTTCGATAATCAATCATCATTATTGAGAAGCAATCGGTGTATATACAGTCGATTTACTTTTGAGATGTGATTTCATTAAATAAAATATTGCAGATTTAGCTTTTTTATTAATATCTTGGCGTACTCAAAAATATAATCGTATCAAGCAGGGAGAGGGATTACTATGGTTCAGAATTTTGGAATTAAGCTCGAAACTGAAGGAATGTGCGATATTCATGATATAACCTCCAAAGTGGAGGAATCGATAAAAAAGAGCGGGATTACAAACGGCCTTGTGAATGTATTCTGTCCCGGCTCAACCGGCGGAATCACGACCATAGAATACGAGCCGGGTCTTCAGAAAGACCTTCCCGAGCTGATGGAAAAAATCATACCGTCAAATAGACCTTACGAGCACGATAAAACCTGGGGGGATGGCAACGGTTTCTCGCATCTGCGTTCAGCCCTGATCGGACCGTCGCTGACCGCGCCGGTTGTCTCCGGCAAACTGCGGCACGGAACCTGGCAGCAGATTGTATTTCTCGATTTTGATAATCGTTCACGAACCCGCGAGATCATAATCACAGTTATGGGAGAATAAAGATGAATTTCTATACGCTTAAATTCGAAGATGAGAAGCTGATTCTGCTTGATCAAACTCAACTTCCCGGCAAGGAGGTCTATCTCGACTTGACCGATTACCGCGATATTATCGAAGCGATCAAAATGCTGAGGGTGCGCGGCGCTCCCGCTATCGGTGTGGCGGCGGCTTACGGCTGTGTGGTTGCCTGCCAGAATGCTGATGATTTTGAGGAGATGATGAAATATCTGGAGGAAATCCGTATCGCCCGTCCAACTGCGGTAAATCTGGCCTGGGCAGTGGATCAGATGAAGGATATCGCGAATTCGAATAAAGAAAAGAGCTTGGATCAAATCCGGGAGCTGTTTCTCGAGAAGGCCCAGCAGATCCATAAAGATGATGAGGAGATGTGCCGTAAGATGGGCGAAAATGGCGCAGAGCTAATAAAGGACGGTATGTCGATCCTGACCCACTGCAACGCCGGGGCTTTGGCCACAGCGGGCATGGGAACCGCCCTGGCGGTAATCTATGCCGCCGCCCGTCAGGGGAAGAAGATCAAGGTCTATGCCGATGAAACCCGTCCGCTCCTGCAGGGCGCCCGTCTGACCACGTGGGAGCTTATGCAGGAGAATATCGATGTTACATTAAACACCGACAATATGGCCGCCAGCCTGATGCAAAAGGGTATGATCGACTGTGTAATCGTCGGAGCGGATCGGGTAACTAAGAATTTTGATGTGGTAAACAAGATCGGCACATACGGCGTGGCGGTTCTGGCCAAACATCACAATATCCCATTTTATGTGGCCATACCATGGTCGACATATGATGAAAATACGCCTGCGGGTGAGGATGTCGAAATCGAGATGCGTGACCCGGAGGAGGTTACCAACTGGAGCGGAGTCAGAACCGCCCCTGAGGGTGTCAATGTATATTCACCGGCGTTTGATGTGACCCCCCATGAGCTGGTTACGGCGATTATAACCGATACCGGGATTGTCTATCCGAATAAGAAATGATTGCTATAGAGGGGCGCGTTTACGGGTGCACGCGCAAGGATCGTGCGCGGCCCGTCAAGGGCAGCGCAGGCGTATGTCCTCATGCGCTGTGTCAGACAGGGCGTACCGGGAGGTACGCGCTGCACGAACTGATTAGAGCTTATAGCCTTTCAGGTTTTCGAATGAGCCGAAATATTCCCTCAGAAATGATTTTAAGGCCTCGGTATCCAGAGAGTAGATTTTTTGCTGTTCCTGTTTTTTTGACTTGATCAGGCCGGAGGCTTTCAACGCGGCCAGGTGCCGCGAGATTGTCGGCTGGGAGAGGCTGAAATAATCGACTATCTCGGTTACGGATCTGTCGCCCGCTTCCAATATTTTTAAAATCTGCAGCCGGGTCGGATCGGAAAGGGCCTTGAATACAGCCGCAAGTTTTTCGATTTCCTCAACCATTTAATCCTAACGTTATACGCATATGCGCAATTATGTATATATTATCGGAGGACCAAAGTCAACACTTAACATTCATGCGGCGTAAGAATTTTTAATGAACAATATTGAGCCTTCGAATGTCGACCATTTGAGAAATAATTTTTGCATAATTTAGCTTGGCAAACGATAGCTTTTTGCATAAATTGCAGGGATTTATTTTGAGGCTACGGCAAACTGGCCGTGTGGATGGTGGTTTTTCAGATTGATTTCCGGGCCTGTCGGCACAAAGGTGAATTGCGGATTGATGATTCATGAGCTGACATAGCCCGGGCGAAACACAAAAAGAGCTGATTGATTCAATTCTTCCGATAGATAGCAAATTATTATATGTACATACATGCATTCATGAAAGGAGAAATAATGAGAAAGGCGTTTTTGTTGGCCTTATTCCTGATGATTGTGACCGGAGCCCTGCTTCTGGCCCAGGAGGGTGAGATGCGCGAGGAGCAGGTAATTCCAGAAACAACGACATTCTATTTCGGGCAGGGGCTCGAAAATGACGTGCTTATGGTGAGGTCGCTGGCTATTTTCGACAGCAGGGCGCCATTGGGTTCGGTGGTCGGTCTTGTCAGAGGTATGACAGGGGAATTGACTCTCTGGCTCGATTCCATCAAACTGGTTGAGGTGGAGGAACCTGAGCCGGTAATGGAGGAGGCCGATCAGCCCGATACGATGGCTGAGGCTGATACCGCTATGGAAATGGCTGCCGAGGAAGAAGCGCCAGCCGAAGAGGAACCCGAGGAGCAAATGGACACGGTTCGTGTCACCCCTCCGGCCCCCAGGGCTGTCCCGCCCAGCGGCTACACCCAGCCGGTGATGGTTATGGAAATTCCACTGGATCGTCTCACGACCGGGAATCCGCAACTGGACGAGATGCTCAAATCCGAGAATTATCTAAATGTATCGGAATTTCCTACTGCGACTTTCGTATTGACCAACGTTACCGATCCATCCGAATACAGGCTCCAGGATATGCGTGAAATCAGCCTTATAGGAAGCGGGGAATTGACCCTGAACGGGCTTTCCAAGCGCTACGCCAACATTCGCGTGTTTATGACATATATAGAAGAGAAGCCGATCACAGCCGAAAATACCGGCCTGACCGGCGACCTTATACATATTACCGCTGAATTTTCTATCTCTCTTTCTGATTTTGCGATATCGATTGAACCGGAGAATCTTCTCACAATTGATGACAGAGTGAATATCATGTTTGATGGTTTCGGATCCACGAACCGGATGAGCGCCTCGGCGCCGGCAGAATCGGAATAGCGGCTCAGCAGAAGCTTTGGATCGCAGCAAACTCAAGCCGGGCATATCCAGCCCGGCTTTATCATTTCAACATAAATGCACATATACGCATAAATGCAGGTAGCCTTTGCTTCTTAGGGAATCAAGTCAAGAGAAACGACAGGCCCTGACGAAGTCGAAAGCGCTTTTTGGGAAAAATGAAAAAAAAGCTCAAAATTTTTGACAAATATGGCCCCGGAGCCGGAAATAAAAAAAATTGCAGAAATTACTAAAAAACTCTTGACAATTTTTGGTATGGAGTTATTATAGGGACGTCTAGGGAAACGCAGTTTTTCAAAGCTTTACGCGCATTCTTCTTTTATACATCTCTATTAAGTAATAAAAATAAACATGTTGTGAAATATCATTGTTTTTGTTGGCTTATCCTCATTAAACAAATTTGCCCATTACATCAAGTAACATTTGGTGCTTAGGATTATTAAGCTACCAATTTACCTTCGAGGGGGGAATCTTGAAACTAGTTTTCAGGATTAGCAAAGTTGGTGGTTTAAATCAAAACTTTGAAGGAGCATTGTAATGAAGCAAAAAAATCTTACAATACTTTCTTTGCTGACCTCGTTAATGCTTCTTGTCTTTGCTGGTTCTGCATTGGCTGATGTTACGGTAACGTTTAATGATGCCACTTTTGATGTGGGCCGGACCGGTCAGACCATAGAGATGGAAGTAACCGCTGATAATCCTATTTCGATGTTTGATGTTATTGCAGAGATCGTTGATAATGGGGCCTGGGCCACCGTTACCGGCGCATCATTTAACCTGCTTAACGGCACCGGTGGATCAGATTTGACCAGGATTGACGGCCAGCCGGAGGATATTTTCCGCCTGTACGCCACCAACCTGGGAAGCTGTGACCCGGTACTCGATGCTGGAACTTCAGTGGTTGTTGAACTGACCGTTGATATTGGCTGCGTTGAAGGTACATTTAACATAACCCCCACCGGCATTGATTGGGATATTGATGCCTTTACTACAGCAACCACAACCTTTGTAGGGACCGATTGTGCTGCTGAGCCGGTTCAGGGAGTTATGGGAACGTATACCGTCAAGTCTAATGCACCCTTCTTCACCAATTGCCCAACGGAAGACCTAATATTCGAATGTACAGAACCTGCCAATTATGATTTTGATGCTGATGATTTAGACTTAGGTTATTGCGGTGAAGAACTTACTTACGCCGTTGTTTCCGGTCCGGGCTCAATCGATTCCGATGGTGTTTGGACCTGGGATTCGTTCGGTCAAGTAGGTATTCATGAAGTCACCGTTTCGGTCACAGACACATATGAGAATGTGGCCAACTGTGCCTTCACAGTGATCATCACGAATCTGCCACCGGTTGTCGATTATTGTCCTCCGAGCTATGACGTGCCCTTTGACGGCATAAGCAAGGTATGGATCTGTTTCGGCGAGGAGGCGTTCGGTACTGTTGATGCACATGATCAGGATGTACCTGTTTGCCCTGGTCCTCTGGAATTCTATCTGGAGAGCTTCAACGGCCCCGGTACCTTCACCGTCGATCCCAATACTGGTGACTGGAGCTGGCAGACCGATGATGAACCAGGATATGCCGGAATCTGGCATGCGGTAATCGGTGTAACTGATGGTGTACCGGAAGATGACGTCTTCTGTGAATTCGACATTAAGGTTACCGGTATCGAAGTCAAGATTGCAAAGACTGGCGAAGATGAGTTCGTGTTTCAGGGTACATACACCACGGTTCCGATTTTTGCCTTTGTTGACGGCCAGGATGTTGGTGGATTTGAATTCCTGATTTCCTATGATGCTTCCGCTCTTACATTCGTGGGTGCTACCCTCGGAAGCTATCTGGATGACAATAATTGGGAATATCTGCAATACAGAACTGGCCCGTTCGGTAACTGCGGTGATGCCTGCCCCAGTGGATTGGTGAGAGTTGTTGGAATAAATGACGTAAACGATGGTCAACCGCACCCGGATCCGGGTTCATGGCATTGGCCGGATTCAATTACAGTTGTCGACCTCAAGTTCTATGTCACTGACGATAGAACTTATGAGTGTCAGTTTATACCGATCGGATTCTATTGGTTAGACTGCACCGACAACACGATTGCCGACAGTACTGGTAATCAGATTATTATCAGTCGCAATGTTTACTGGTATAATCGTCCCGATGATCAGTACATTCTCCTTGATCCCGCTATGAGCCCGCACAAGGCTGGCTGGCAGTCTATCCCCGATCCTTATTACCAGCAGTGTGATGAGATCGCGGATCCCAGCAAGCCATTTCCGCTTGGTTGCATGGATTTCTACTACGGCGGCGTGGACATCGCGTGTGCTGATGAAATCGACCTCCGCGGAGACTTGAACCTGAATAACATCGCCAACGAAATTGGTGATGCTGTTCTTTACACCAACTTCTTTATCTATGGACAGCCCGTGTTTGACATCAACCTCCAGGGCCAGATTGCGGCCTCGGATGTCAATAATGACGGTAAGGTCCTGACCGTTGGTGACTTGATCTATCTGATCAGGATCATCACCGGTGACGCCGTTCCGTTCAGCAAACTTGCTCCATTTGCGAATTCTGTCGATGTGGCTATTGCCAACAACAGCAATGGAATCACAGTCACCACTGATGCAAATGTTGATCTTGGCGGCGCCCTGTTCGTATTTAACGGAGTTAGCTCGGCCGACGTCATACCGAACGTCCATGGTATGGATGTGAAGTACGATGTTGTCGATGAACAGCTCAGGGTTCTTGTTTATGATATCGAGGGTGCCTATGTTCCTGCAGGTGAAAACGAGCTCTTCACAGTTGTTGGCGTTGAAAATGCGGCCCTTGCAGATGTCAGCATAGTTGACTTCTACGGAGCCGACTTGAACGTCAATACCTATATGAAGGCTCTGCCGACAGCCTTTGCGCTGTTGCAGAACTCACCCAACCCGTTCAACCCGTCAACCGATATAAGTCTGGATCTTCCGGAAGCCTCCCAGTGGTCAATCGACATTTATAATGTCCAGGGCCAGCTGGTTAAGAGCTTCTCCGGATATGATAACGCCGGACGTGTAACGGTTACCTGGGATGCTCAGGGCATGGCCTCAGGTATCTACTTCTACAGAGCGAAGGTCGGCAGCTTCACCGATGTTCGTAAGATGGTTCTCATGAAGTAAACCAGACGCCTTTTATACATGAGGGAGGCTTTCGGCCTCCCTCTTTTTTTATTTGCTTTTAATCGCTTCTGATTGCATAATTGGTAGGTTAACGGAATATTCAACTTATCATCAGATCAAATTACCGGAGCGGGTCATCTCCTGCCGATCTGATGAATGCTAAAATCTGACAGGACCCGAGCTGCCATGAAGTTCGATTACAGGTTTCAAAGAAAAATCAAGGTTTTCAAGCGATACCGCCGCATTATTGAAGTTCTCGTAAAATATGGATTCGGGGAAATCCTGGGCCGCATGAACGTAGCCGCCCGCCTGAAGATCGGCAAGCGCAAGCTTCTGCAGGGGACGGCGGACCTGGCGTCCAAAAGCTACGCCGAAAGAATCCGTCTGGCAATGGAGGAACTCGGCCCTACCTTTATAAAGCTGGGACAGGTTCTGTCGACCCGTCCATTTCTGATTCCGGTTGAGCTGGTGGTTGAACTTTCCAAGCTTCAAGATGAGGTGGCTCCCTTCGAATTCGAGATAGTTCGCGAGATTGTCGAGAAGGAGCTGGAAGCGCCGATTTCGGAGATATTCGATTCGCTCGAGGAAAAGCCGGTTGCCTCGGCTTCGCTTTCCCAGGTTCATGTCGGGATTCTCAAGGACGGGCGTAAGGTTGCGGTCAAGGTACAGCGTGCCAATGTCAAGGAGCTGATTGATGTCGATATGGTAATCCTCCGCGACCTGGCGGAACTGCTGGAGCGTTTTGTGCCGGAATCCAGGCGCTTTGATCCCACCGGGCAGATCGATGAGCTGGCCAAGGTCTCCCGGCGGGAATGTGATTTCCTGTATGAAGCGCGGAATATGGATATTTTCACGCTGAACTACGCCGATGACCCGATGGTCAAAATTCCCGAAGTTTACTGGGATTATACGACCAAAAAGGTCCTGGTGGCCGAGTACGTTGAGGGTATAAAGATATCGGCGATTGAGAAGCTGAAAGAGGCCGGTCTCGACCTGAAGGTGATTTCGAGGCGCGGGCTGAGGATAATAATGAAGATGATTTTCGAGGACCGCTTCTTCCATGGCGACCCTCATCCCGGGAATGTCTTCGTCATGAAGAATGGCCGCATTATTCTTCTTGATTTCGGTATGGTGGGACATCTGTCGCAATCGGTCGTCGATTTTCTCACCGATCTGCTGTTCTCAGCTTCGACCTGGGATGCGCGCAAGATATTGAAGACCGTGCTCGAATTTGACCTCGTGCCGGAAGATTACGATCAGCTCGGACTCGAATCTGAACTAACCGAACTTCTGTACCGTTATCACAAGATTCCGCTGGGACAGATTGATATGAAATCTCTGCTGATAGATGCGATGGACATATTTTACCGTTACCAGATACGCCTGCCGGGCGCATTTATGCTCCTGACCAAGGCCATGATCACGGCCGAGGAGGTGGCGCGTGAACTCGATCCTGAAATCAACCTGATCGAGGAGGTGGAGCCGTACGTAAAGGGGCTGGCCTCCAAGCGCTTCCAGTTCTCGGTATTCAAGAAGGATTTCATGGGGGTGCTGAGTGATCTGCGTGATTTGATAACCAGTCTGCCTTTTGATTTGAAGCGCATCACTCAGAAGATAAGAAAAGGGGATATGGAGGTGCAGTTCAGGCACCGGGGATTGGATGACCTGACCAATGAGATGTTCGAGTCCTCGAAACGAATTTCGCTGGCACTCATAATCGCAGCCATCCTGGTCAGCGCCTCGCTCCTTCGTCATGCACAACTGGGGCTGAAGATATTCGGATTCCCGGTATTATCGCTGCTGGGATATCTTTTGGGGGGCGCTCTGACAATCTGGTTGGTTATTAATATTTTAAGATCGCCGAGGAATCGATGACTACTTATTCACACTCGAGGCTGGGTACATATGAAAACTGCCCGCTGCAATATAAATATCGTTATGTGAAAAGAATCGATATTGACAGGAGAGATTCGGTCGAGGCCTTTCTGGGCTCCCGTTGCCATGAGTCACTGGAGAAAATGTACAAGCTTCTGTTGAATGCCAGGATGTGGTCAAAGGACGAGCTCCTGGACGATTACAAGCTGCGCTGGGAGCGGGAATGGCATGACAATATCTTCATAGTCAGAACCGACCTGCGGCCCGGAGATTATTACAATCAAGGGCTCAAGGCGCTTTCGGATTATTATGACCGTTACCGCCCCTTCGACCGGGACAAGACCCTGGCGCTGGAACAGAGGGTGGAGGTGGCCCTGGACGATTCCGGCAAATACAGGCTGCAGGGATTCATCGATCGTTTGTCGGAAACCGACGAGGGGCATTACCAGATTCATGATTACAAGACCGAACGCACTTGGAAGACGCAGGAGTATTTCGATGCTGAGCGGCAGCTGGCGCTGTATCAAATCGGTATTTCCAATATGTTTTCCGATATCAGATCGGTTGAACTGATCTGGCATTATCTTATTTTCGACAAGGAAGCTCGCTCCTCCAGGACCGGTCGGCAGCTGGAGGAACTGAAGCTGAAGACCATCCATCTCATACAGGAGATAGAGGATGCCACAGAGAAGGATGATTTTACATACATTGAATCGGCGCTCTGCGACTGGTGTGATTACTATCACATCTGCCCGGCCAAAAAGCATGTGCATCTGACGGAGATGATGTCGCCCCGGGAATTCGCCGAAGATGAGGGTGTTCAGATGGTCAATCGCTATATAGAAGTCAAGGACGCCCTGGCGGAATTGAAGGCGGAAAAAGAGCAGATTGAGAGAAATCTTTTCGAATTTTGCAAACAGCTAAGTGTTGAGGTTGTAAGGGGTTCAACTCATAAAGTTAAAGTCAAATCTGAACCGTCCTACAAGGCCAAATTCACAGCCAGCGATGATCCTGCGGAGAAGGAACGGTTCCTTCAATTCATAAAAGAGCGGGGCCTCTATGACGAGTTGATGATCATCCATTACCAGAAGCTGAACAGCGCCATAAAAGGAACCCAATTAAGTCCGGATATAAGGCAAGCGCTTCTGGACTTCGTCTACCTGGAAGAGGGCAAACCTCGTTTCAGCGCATCAAAATTAAGGAAGTCCGACTATTGAGGGCATTCTAAGAACTATGCATCGGATTGCAATTTATATCAAAATATATTCATATCAGTCCAAAAAACAGATTCTGCGCCGAAAAAAAGCATTGCCAAAATATTGAACATTTTTTAATATTATAATTTATGTCAAGAGCGCAGATATTGCCATATTTTGCTTGACAATATAGGCATCCAAATTATATTGAATTGGTGTAATTTATTAAGATATTTTCTGTTACCTGAAAGATTTGAAGAAAATTCTTATTGATATACCAATCCCTTTGGGGATTGCTCCGAGGGGGAGCAGATACATTTGCACCTAACTTAATTCTTGCCCGAGCTGTTACTGTTTAAGGGTATTGAGTATGTTATTTATGGTATAAAGATTGCTGTTATCTTGCTATAATAGTAAGCTTTAAGGAGGCTAATATATGCACCCGAGAAACGCCCGCTACGCAATTTCCTGCCTTGCGTTGGCGCTGTTATTTTTCCTACCCCCGCCCCTTACCGCTGATCCCGTAAATAAGTATGTACAGGATTCTTTGATATCAATGGCTCCAGGCGAACCATCTCTTCAGGAGTTGCTGGACAGTCTTGGATATACTATAGACGTGGTTAATGATGAGCTTGGCTGGGAAGTTTTTTACACCGCGCCCGGCTCACAGGCGGCAATGATCCTGGAGCAGGTGGCAGCGTCGGCCACCAGCGCCTCAAGCGGATGGTATGACGCAGCCGACAGCTCGGATAAACATGAGCTCTTCGTTGCCGGCGATGAGGCCGGAGATTCAACGATTTTTATTATCGAGAATGCCGATTCTATCGGATTCTATATGACTCCAAACCTGGTCGATTACGAATCGTGGTATACACAGAATATTTACAACAACGATGGCTTCGACCATGCACTTTTGTTTCCGACCGGCAATCCCCATGAATATATCGTTGCCTTTGAGGATTTGCAGGACGGGGGTGACGCAGATTATAATGATCTGGTGATCAGGGTCAGGTTCGAGAACGCCGCTCCTTTGCTCTCCCTCCCCGATGATATGTATTTAAATATGTGCGGTCAGAACTGGGTTTGTTTCGATGTGGCCGCGTATGATCAGACCGATTCGATAACACTGGAGATGCTGGAAGGCTATGGCAGTTTCACAACCATGGTAGGCGCAGGAGAAGTTTCGGACCAGCATTGTTTCTTTCCCTCAGGCAGTGATGCCACATATCTCTTTGTTTTTAAGGCTACTGATAATTTGGGTGCATTTGTTATAGATTCTTTTGAAGTGGTGTATGAGATAAACGATCGCCCGATATTCTCGCTCCCGGATGATTTCGATACAGTGTTGTGTGAATATGATTCAATCTGCGTGCCCTTCGAAGCATTTGATGCCGACGGCGATGAACTGGAAATTGAATTCCTGCAGGGCGAAGGGACGATAGACTATGTCAACAGCACCTTCTGCTTCCTGCCGGCTGAGGTTGATTTTTCATCTTATACATTTATACTGAAAGCTTCCGATTCATGCTGTTCTGAGATAGAGACGATTGATCCGGATTATTGCTGCCCCGTGCCGTGCCCGGAAGATACTATTACGATAGACGTGAGGGTGAACATGGTGCCTGATCTGGTAACTGTGCCCGATTTCGATACGCTTCTCTGTGAACCGCAGGAAATATGCTTCCCGGTTTCGGCCACGGACGGCAATGAAGGCGATCTTGTCACAATCTCTGTATCCTCCCCGGCAACATATAATGAGCAGACTGGAGAAGTCTGCTTTATGGCGGATGCCGATGGTGTTTACGATATAGTTGTGACCGCCACCGACCAGCTGTGCGGCGCTGCGGCCGAGGATACGGTGACCGTGACTGTAGAGCTGAATGAAGCTCCTGACCTGGTTGCAGCCGACGATACCAGCTATTATTTCTGCTCCGAGCCATATGAGATTTGTTTCGAGAACACCGTGATCGACCCCGATGGCCCGGACGGCAATACCTTCAGCCTGGTGTCAGGTCCGGGTGCGATCGATCCCCAGTCCGGCACTGTCTGCTTTACACCGCTGGAGCCGGGAGAGTATGAATTTGTAATTAGCGTAACTGATATATGCCAGAATTCGGATATCGACACGGTCTATATCTCAATCGCCATGAACAGCCCTCCGGTGCTGATACTCCCTGATGACTTTTCTGTCGTTCAATGTGAGTATGAGCCGATCTGTATCCAGGCGGTTGCCGATGACCCCGATCTTCCCAATGACGTATTGACATTTATAAAAGTCTCGGGCTTCGGCGGCATCGATCCGCAGACCGGGGAACTCTGTTTCACGCCTGTGGTGGCGGGACAGTATGATTTTGTGATCCGGGTAAAAGATCTTTGCGGTGAAGTTGACCAGGATACAATATCCATAGATGTCAGTCTCAATTCACCTCCGCTTATGACGGTGTCGCCGTCAATGTCGGTTTTCTTCTGTGAACCGGGGGATTCGGCCTGTATTACCCTGAGCGCCTCCGATCCCGACCTGAACGAGACCCTGAGCTTTGAGCAGCTCGCGGGACCGGCCGGGGCTCTGGACGCTCTCAGCGGTGAGTTCTGCTTCGAGTTAACCGGCGCCGGCGACTACGGCTTCACATTCAGAGTTGTGGATCAGTGCGGCGCGGCCGACACGGCTGATGTGACCGTGACCGCGGAAATGAACACCCCGCCTGTGGTCACCCTCCCGGATGATTATTCGGAAATAGTCTGTGCCTCCGGTGATGAGATTTGCTTCAGCGCAAGTTTTGACGATCTGGAGGGTCAGGATCTGGAAATAGCCGTGCTGCCGTTCGGCAGCTATTCCGAGGGCACGGTCTGCTTCCCGGCGGCCGCCTCCCAGGATACAACATTCTGCATTATTGTTCAGGCGACCGATATATGCGGTGCGACCGGTGAAGATACAGTCTGTATTGACGTGCATTACAACCTTCCGCCTACTGTCAGTATTTCGCCTGATACCACTATCAAGGTCTGCCAGCCGCCGGATAATTTCTGTTTCTCGTACACATCCGGAGATCCTGACGGTACTGAGCCCGATATTACCATTGTGCAGGGCAGCGGCACTGTTCAGGGAGGCCAGGTCTGTATCAATATCGATACAGTAGGTGCTTACTGTGTGCGGATTCGCGCCACTGATGAGTGCGGCGAATTTGCTGAGGACGATGCCTGCGTAATATTTGTTGCCAACCAGCCGCCTGTCCTGACTGTGAGCGATGACATAACTCAGGCGCTCTGCGAGGCGGCTGAAATCTGCTTCGACAACTCTGCGACTGATCCCGACCTGCCGGACGACACTCTGACATTCAGCCTGACCAGTGCTCCCCAGGGTGCTACGATTACGGCCACTGGAAGGGTATGCTTCACGCCAGCGCAGCCGGGCACTTACGACTTTACTGTCAGGGTGACCGATCACTGCGGTGAGTTCGATGAGGGCGTTGTTTCCGTGACAGTGGAACTGAATCAGCCGCCCCAAATCGTGGCCGATCCCGACAGCCTCTATCACGAGTACTGCGGTCTGGGTGCGCCCGAGGTTGAGCTTTGTTTTGACGGACTGACGGTTTCCGATCCGGATGATGACATCGCTTTGCTGACGGTTGAAAAGACAGCCGGTCCAGGTACTTTTGATGCCGCGACCATGATGACCTGTTTTACCGCACCTGTGGCGGATACCGTTATTGAATTTGTTTATAAGGTTTCGGACACATGCGAGGCATATGACCTCGATACGGTGCTCTATTATATATATGTAAATCCCGAATGCGATTCCTTCACCTGCCTCGAGGTCTGGATCGAGAACACGGAATGCGTGCTCACCAGCAGCTTTGTCGAGGTTTCCATCTCGGCCGATTTTAATATCGCTGTTGGCGGATTTGACCTGGTTGTCAAATACGATCCGACCGCGTTTACACTTACCGATGTATATCGCGGTGACGCGACTGCGGACTGGGAATATTTCACTTACAGGACGGGCGATATTGGCGGCTGCAGCCCGGTTTGTCCGGACGGCCTGATCCGTATGGTAGCGATTGCGGACCGCAATGATGGTACCCCGCATCCGCCCGAAGAAGCCTATATGCCCAATGGTGAGATCGCAGCAATGAGATTCTATGTCACCAGCGATTTGAACTTCTCCGGCCTGACCTATGCGGTCGACTTCTACTGGTTCAAGTGTTCCGACAATGCCTTCTCGTCCAGAACGGGCGACACACTGTTTGTCGAAAAACTTATAACCAATCAATACGGAGTCGTCTGGGATGAACTGGATGATGACAATTATCCCGAGGATTCCCGTTATGCCAATATCGGCGTTCCTGACAGCTGTCTTGTCGGTGATAAGGTTAAGCCGCAGAGATGTGTGATAATGCGTAACGGCTCGATCTGTATTATTGACCCGGAGGAAATCGACAAGCGTGGCGACATGAACCTGAATGAAATTGCCTATGAAATTGCGGATGCGGTACTCTACACCAACTACTTCATATTCGGACCCGCGGTCTTCACGATCAATTACGGCGGCCAGGTGGCGGCTTCAGACGTCAACGCCGACGGCAGAACATTGACAGTTGGTGATCTGATTTACCTCATTCGTGTGCTGATCGGTGATGCTACGCCGATTAATAAGCTTAATGCTTTTGCTGAAAGTGTTGATCTTACACTGGAAAAGAACAGCGGCGAAGTTGCAATCAAGTCAGAATCCGTTTCTGAGATAGGAATAGCGCATTTTGTCTTCGATATCTCTGAAGCACAGTCGCTGCCCGAGATTACAGCCTCGAGCGATATTTCAGATATGAAGCTGGAGTATAATGCCGACGGCGATATTATGAGGGTCCTGATTTACAGCATGGATACTCATCGAATCCCGTCGGGAGAGAATGTTCTCGGGACTATCCATGTGGATGGTGATATCAGCCTCATTTCAACTGATATGGCCGATTACTACGGCAGCGACCTGGCGGTCAATCTGCGCGAAGTGTCGACCCTGCCGACTGAATTCATGCTGTCCCAGAACTTCCCCAATCCTTTCAATCCTGAGACCGAGATTCAGCTCTCGCTTCCGGAGGCGTCCGATTGGAGCATTGAGATCTTCAATATCAGGGGACAGCGAATAGAGAGTTTCTCGGGTCACAGCGATGCCGGAGTGGTAAAAGTCCTGTTCCAGGCCGATAACCTGGCGACTGGAATGTACTTCTATCGGGCAGTCGCAGGTGATTTCACTGATACAAAGAAAATGATTCTCCTGAAGTAAATCATCTCTATCTCTGCAGGAAGAGAAGAAGCACTGACGTGAGCGGGACTTAGAGGTCCCGCTTTTTTTTGGGCAGACATCGAATAAAAATGATTCTGGAGTGTAACCTGTCTAAAGATAGGCTGTCTGATATGGTAGGAGGTTCGGTATGAGTTTAGACTGGATTTTGATTTTCTTCGCACTTATCGTGATGATAGCGGCAGGCGCTGTCTGGCTGTAGATTTAGATAAGCTTTAAGCTATGATAGGATTTGATTCTCGTGGTTTCATATTCCTTATCCTTGATTGTGTGGAGGAGAAGCCCGTCCGGCGATATTCGGGCGGGTAATTTCTTTGCGCTTTGTTGGGCAATGAGATGGCTTGCGGACATGGCAAGAAAAAAGCCCCGCAAGCGGGGCTTTTTTAGAGTTCCAAATTGTTATTCTTCTTCTTCTTTTTCTTCTTCCACAACTGTATATTTGAATTTGGGATATATCTGTGTCTTGCCATCCGGCAACACGCCCATCAAGTGATTCGAAGGCGGGAAGAAAGTGGTATCGACCACGATATCATTGACGGTCACGCCGTTGTCGCCGGTGAAGTACAATTTTGCAATTCTTCCTTCCCCGGGGTCGATATATCTGATGGGCGGGGTCATGGAAGTCAGTATGCCCAGATTAATCTTCTGGCTGGCGGTGTCCGGATTGGGAATCTTGACGGCACAGAACTCGGCGCGCGAGCCTTCAAATGAGACTGAGTCATAGTACATCTTCTTTTCGCCGGCCGAAATGTAAAACGGGAAAGACATAGCATTTATCGGCTCTTTATTGGTCAGAAGGATCTCAAACTCGTAATGGTTCTTGACCTCTGTGGGCCGAACTTTTACCTCACATACATCTTCCTTGCCCACTTCCTTTTCAACTTCCTTTTTGACCTCGGTTTCCTGGGCTATCAGTATAGCGGATGAGACGATAAAAACTAATGCTGTCAGCAATAAGAGCGCCTGTTTGGGTTTCACCAGTTCCTCCTTAAGATATTATAAAGTTTCAATACTCTGCATTGCCAGTTCGCTGGGACGGCTTCCGGGATAGGCATCGATCTGCTTTTGATAATATACACGTGCCGAATCGGCCTGATTCAGCCTGTTCTGGAAAATCGCTCCTATTCTAAAATAGGCATCATTCGCGAACCTGAAATTTTTGAAATCCTCCGGCAATTTTCTCAATGCCCTCACGGCATCATCCCATGCTTCATATTTTATGTAGAGCCGGGCCAGATATTCCTGCGCCGCGGCACCGACTGTCTTCCGGGGGTAGTCGTTCCGCATACCCGCGAAGAAAGCCTCTGCTCTATTATACCACTGATCGCTCAATTGTTTCTTGCCTTGTTTATCAAAAAATTCGGGCAGATACAGATATGTTTCATAGGAAATTGAATGGGTGGGATATCGCTCTATAATGGCAGTATAGGCATCCCGGGCCTGGTTGTACTGCTTCTGTTCCTCGTAACTGACTGCAATCATGCGCTGTGCCAGCGGATGATGTTCGGCCGCATATTCCAGCTCCAGGAGCTGGTTCAGGGCATCGCGGGACTGCTGGTATCGCTGCTCCCGAAGCAGCGCATTTCCGAGCTGCAGGAGCGCTGTGGGAGCATAGAGGCTGTCGATACCGAAATCCAGCACCCGGCGGTAATATTTGACGGCGCTGTCGGGCTTTGCGAGGTCATCAAGAAATGTCTGGGCGGCCAGCATCAAAGGGCCCCGGCTGAATGTGCCGCTCGAATCGACCGTAGAGAGCAGGAGATCGATTGCGGCCTGAGGCTGATCGGTCGATCTATAGGTCTCGGCCAGGAGGCGGGTGGCCGCCATCCAGGCGACAGAGGCCGGGTAATCGTTACGAAGCTGATTATAGTAATCAATCGCTCCCTTGCTGTAACGCAGGCCCTTATCTTCGTTTCCGACGCCGTAGAAATAGGCCGCCAGATCATGGGGGAGACTGACTATATCCATATCCGGCACTCCGGCAGAATCAACCGGCGGATAGTAAGTCTCAATTAACTTGTTGTAGATCTGCTCCACCTTTTCGGTTTTGCGCTGGTCGTCGAGCAGATGGGCAAGCCGAAGCCAGGCAAATTTCTGCTGCTGCGGGTTGTGATGAAAAATCGTTTCGAAATCAGCCAGGCTCTTTTCGGCCGCGGTGGTATCGCCCAGCTGAAGAGATAGCTCTGCGGTACGCAGAAGGCTCTGGCCCGCTAAATTGGAGGCATCAATTTCACTCTCGGACGGAGATTCCTGTTCCGCCAGATCAGAGAAGTTCTCCTGAAAGTACTGTACCACCTCTTCATGCTCATCGATGACAGCTCTCAGGTCAGCTTCTGTTGCCAGTTCAGGCTTAATTCCCAGCCTCTCTCCGGCCTTCTGGGCATCGGCGTGAAGCTTCTCGAGCTGGTATATAGTCTTTTCTTTGGAATTATCGCCGCATCCGCTCAGGAGCAGGGCAAATATAAATGTTGCAATAAGATATAATTGATTTCTCATATTTTTATTCATCTTATCGGATAATGCCGTCCGATTTTCAGCCTAATATGTAATAAAAAACTGCCGCTTTTACAACAATTATTAATGCACGGCGTTAATTAAGTAAATGAAAGAAAACGAATGCAGAATGTAGCCATAAATAGTCTATTTTGCAATTAGGTAAAGATGGAAATTGAGATACATCCAAGGGCGCCCTTTGATTTCGATCTATCACTTCGATATTATTCCCGCTCTAAATTCGAAGCTGTCGACATCGCTGAAAATGGCCGCTATTACCGTGCAATACCGTATCATGGAAAAATCTGTCCGGTCGAGGTTAAGTCGGTAGGAGAGATCGAAAAGCCTCGGATTTTGGCAAGATCCCTGGCTGGTTCGCCCGAGAAATATGAGCAAAATGTGATTGCGCAAAATCTAAAAACCATATTTCGTATCGGCTATAGTTTGCATGGTTTCTATGAGTTCTGCAAAACGGATCACATTTTAAAAAGACTTTCAGAAAGGTATTATGGTCTGATAAATCTCCAGACTGTCGATCCATTTGAAATTCTTGTCTGGGCCATAACCGGGCAACAGATGAGTTTGAAATTTGCCTTTAGATTAAAGCGCAGGCTGGTGGAGAAATACGGAAAGAGATTTCAGGTTGACGGAAAGACGATCTATACATTTCCAAAACCGGAAGTCCTGGCCGGGGCAAAAACATCAGATCTTCTAAAGATGCAATATTCTCGAAACAAGGCTGATTACATCAAATCCCTTGCGGCTTCTGTTACGGACAGAAAAATTGACCTTGAAAAATTGCGCGGATTTGATGATAATACGGTTCGCGATATTCTAACCGGGATAAGGGGAATAGGAGGGTGGAGCTGTGAGTACGCCATGCTGCGCTCGCTTGGACGGGATGATGCCTGCCCCTCGGCTGATGCCGGATTGAGAAGGGCGCTGGCGGAAAATTACGGCATTGCGCAAAAAAGCAGTGAAAAAGATGTTGATAATTTTATGAAGAGATTCATGCCCTTCCGGGGTATGGCAACCTACTACCTCTGGTTCGGGCTTTTGGAAAAATCTACAAAGGATGGAGTACCATGAAAAAAATATATTTCACAGAATTTGACAGCGGCAAATGGAAAATTTATCTGGCTGCCAGCGATAAGGGAGTGGTGAAGATTTCCTATGGCGCAAGTTCGAAGTTCGATTTCTTCGCCTGGCTCGAGGATAAATTCCCCGGCTATATGTTCGAAAAAAATGATTCCAGGACATCAGCTTACGCCAGTAACATAAAGAAGTACATTAATGGTAAAATCAAGAAGCTCGATATCCCCATCGACCTCCAGGCCAATGGTTTTACCAAAAAAGTCCTGACGAAATTGAAGAAAGTACCCTATGGCAAGACTGTAACCTATGGCGAACTGGCGGCCATGGCCGGTAATCCGCGCGCCAGCCGTGCGGCCGGAACAGCCTGCTCAAAAAATCCGATTCCGCTGGTGATCCCATGCCATCGGGTAATCGCCGCCGGAGGACGAATCGGCAAGTACGGCGGGGGAGAGCGTCTGAAGAGAAAGCTCCTTGAAAACGAGGGCGTGCTTGGGCTGAAAGACTAATGAGCTAATGATTTGGGAATGATCTTATTCACATAGAAAGGAAAATCTGATGGATCCCAGGATTGAGAAACTTGCGGATGTTATGGTTAATTATTCACTGGAGTTGAAACAGGGCCAATGGGTGAAGGTGCAGGGTATCAATACCGCCATGCCGCTGATCAAGGCCTTTTTTAAGAAGGCGCTCGATGCCGGCGCTCATCCGTATTATCATGCCATGGTCGATGATATCGAAGAGATATTCATGAAATATGGTTCGGATGAGCAGCTCACATTTATTTCTGACATACAGAAAATCGAGACCGAGAAGGTCGATGCGATGTTTGCTATTATGGCGCGCGACAATTCCAAATATCTGAGCAATGTCGATCCCGATCGCCAGGCGCTGGCGCAGGGAGCGCGCAAGGATCTGTTTACGAAGTTTATGGAAAGGTCGGCTAATGGCGATCTGAAATGGGTCGGCACGATGTATCCGACAATCTCGGCGGCGCAGGATGCCGATATGTCGCTTTCGGAGTATGAAGATTTCGTGTATGAGGCCGGGCATCTCAATGATGATGATCCGGTAGTCTTCTGGAAATCGATGTCGAAGACCCAGGATAAACAGGCCGAGTATCTTCAGGGATTCAGGGAGATTCATGTCAAGTCTAAGGATACTGATCTGAAGCTCAAGGTCGAGGGACGCAAATGGGTCAATTGCGACGGCAAGTACAATTTCCCGGACGGCGAGATCTTCACCACACCCATAGAGGATTCGGCGAATGGTCATATTGTCTATACGTATCCGGCCTGCTATGGCGGAAGAGAGGTGGCCAATGTTCGTCTGGAATTCAAAGAGGGAAAGCTGGTCGATTTCTCGGCCGACAAAAACCAGGATTATCTCGAGAAGATGGTGAATATGGATGAGGGTGCGCGGATACTGGGTGAGTTTGCGATCGGTACCAATTACAATATCGATAAATTCACAAAGAACATATTGTTCGATGAGAAGATCGGCGGTACGATTCATCTGGCTCTGGGTGCGGCTCCTCCCGAGACCGGCGGTACCAACAAGTCGGCATTGCACTGGGATATGATCTGCGATCTTAAGGATGGCGGCGAGCTTTACGGCGACGGCGAGGTCTTTTATAAAGATGGCAAGTTCATGAAGGAATTCTAACTCATGTGCCGGGCGTACATCCTGAGACGCCCGGCAGGGTGCCCCATCCGCTTTGGTGGTGGGTTTCGCAATTGGCTGCGAGGGGTGCGGCTGTCTGCAGAAAAAGATTGACGCTGCGTTCGATATAATTATTTTATATTTGACACTGGTAGACGCCGGCCACTGGTCAGGCATTAATAGAGATTATTAAGGATACGCTGAGTTTATACTGAAGATTGACATAGCAGGATGACCGAAATTTCCCACCCGCTGGGTGGGGTACAAAGTATAGTTGGCTGCTCACTGGGTACATGAATTGTGGTGGCAAAGCATAATTGGCTCAATGCCAATATCAAAATAAAAGATATGGCGTATCTCATAATTCCTCCCGATCCATGTCAACAATTGGCTGAGGCTTGTATAGGCTGTCTCTATTAAAATAATCTAATCTTCAGTATCAAGAAGTCAAGCATTATTCGGGACAAATAGGTCTAATATGTAGCGCAGTAATAACAAAGAAAAGCTTGACAAGGGTGGCGTGATGACTAACTTTAATTGTGGTACAACAATTGGGGGCAGGACAGGGCCTGGTAAGTTGAAAAACAGTTGCTATGGTACATTCAATGTCTTTACTTTTCATAATAGTGATTTATTATAATGAGATCAAGTGGAGGTGTTTTGTGAAAAAAATAGGATTGATTCTAAGTAATTTTATTTTAATATCAGTTTTGATTATAAATATATCCTGTAATTCTATAGGAGGGTATCGGTCTTTTAAAATTACCACACCTGCAATGGAGCCAACATATTCAACAGGAGACGTTGTGTTGGCTGACATGAATGCCTATAAGAAAAATGAGATAGAATTTTCAGATATAGTAGTTTTCAATCCTCCTAATTCGCCAAAGGAAATATATATAAAAAGATGTATTGGTTTGCCAGGCGATACTCTACAATTTATTGATAAAAAACTATGGATCAATGGAAAAAAAATTGATGAATCTGAGTACGTACAGTTTACTTCCGAAAAGATCTTTCCATACGATGATGAAATGCCTGATCCATATGAGCTCTCAAAAACTAAATATGGTATTTCTAATGATGGACATCGACCTTTTATACCATTCAGAGATAATTCAGCTAAACTAATTGTTCCGAAAACTGAGTACTTTTTGGTAGGTGACAACCGTGACAATTCTCTTGATTCACGTATGATTGGTTTTGTAAATCGTAAAAGTATTTTGGGAAAAGTTGTTTCAACAAAGGAAGAATAAAAACATATATATTTTTCCTCATACCAGAATTAGGGACCTTGTATAAAACATATTTAATACTATGGACTTCCCCCGATAAAACGGACATCAAGTTAAGTTGGTTTTGCCGTCAGTTCGAATTCAGCCGGAGTTTTCGATCCCAGGCTTGAATGACGGCGTTTACGATTATAATACACTTCAATATAATCAAAAATCTTCAATCTGGCCTCATCTTTTGTGGCAAAACTTTCCTGATAAATCAACTCGCTCTTCAAGGTCGCAAAAAACGACTCCATCACACTATGTACCCCACCTAACAGGTGGGCGAAGAAAAATTCACCTGCTGTGTCGCTTTTCAAGATCAGGCTTAGCAGGATGACCGAAATTTCCCACCCGCTGGGTGGGGTACAAAGTGGAAAGAATATTTGTAGACTGCCATTTATTATGCTCTATGCATAGGGATATAGTAGCTAAGTCATTAGGAGTGAAAATTAATATATAGGGGATGAATATGAAAAGGCACCTTTCATTTTTAGGACTCATTTTGTTACTACATTTGGCATGCCAGGGCTCCAATGAGCCCGAACCTCTAATAATTCCGGTTGAATATGATTTTGGAGCAGATTACTCGCCTAATGGCAATTTGATTGTTTTTGTCAGGGATGGAAATTATATGGAGGACATATTTGGGGGCCTTTTTACATATGACATACGTGATAGTTCATTAAATCCGCTATCCCTGCAAAATACGGCTCTTCTTGAGTGTCCCCGGTTTTCACCAGATGGCAACCGCATATTGTACGCCCAGTACAGGACTCTTTATTTTTTTGATTTGACAGGTGACAGTATCTACCGGGCTATTACTGATGAAGATACTTTTTCCCCTGACTGGTGCCCCGATGGGGATCGTATAGCTTATCATAAATTGAAAGGAGAAAAAAGAGGAGTTTTCATCGAGAGACTCAGTACCGGAGATACATATAGGATGCCTACATATTATGAACGGCCCGTGTGGTTTGGAGATGGCGACCATTTAGCCGTGATATCATACGAATATGAGGGAGCCCCGCAGATAATAAAGGTTGATACACTTGGGAATGTGATTGAGAAACTGACCGATACCCCTTCCTGGAAATATGAGATTGACATATGTTTTAAGACGGGACAAATTTGCTTTTCGCAGCAAATCCATGGAGAATACACCAAGATATGGATTATGAATAGGGATGGCAGTGACCTGCGACGGCTTGTTAAGGATAATGCCAACTATCCTGCATTTTCACCAAATGGAGAATGGGTGGTTTATACACATAGTGACGATAACGATGGTTCATTATGGGCAATTAGAACAGATGGAACGGAAAATCATAGACTGACATTGTCACCATTTTCGCAATAAAATTATAGGGAGCCTAACTCTGTATTGAATGACACAATTGTACCTCACCTAACAGGTGGGCGAAGAAAATTTCACCCGCTGTGTTGCTTTCTATATCAGACATAGTAAGATGATCGAGCTTTCCCACATTTCATGTGTTCGTACAGTGGAAAAGAGAGCTGCTAATCTTTGGTTTCGTATTTTGTTCGTGTCTCGCTGATCGTCTCCGTCTGTATTGAGACTTCCATACCGCCGTAGACTTTCATCTGCACGGTCTCGGTTCTTTCTTCATGTTCATAATAGTAGAGCATGGTAGCCGGATCGAGAATCCATTTGCCTTTCATACTGGCAGAGCCGCCCAGCAATTCAAAATACTCGGTTGGTTCTTCGCTTTCAAACAGCATCTTGCCAAGAGCTTCTTCGTAATAATCAGTGAATTCCAGGTCTATGGAATGCTCAAATTCGATCAGGACACATTCGATTTCATTATATTCTATGAGCTCGGTGAAGGTTATCGTCTTGGAATTGATTTCGGTATATTCTATATTGCTGACAGTATCGGTTATATTCCACGTGTCCCCGATTTCTGCGGTTTTTCCATGGAAATCACCAATATGATTTTTCCATGTCCTGGAAATATTTATAAAGTACGGTTCGTATTCGTGTGACTCAGGCGCATATTGAGAGTAACCGGTGGGGTCCTTTTTCGTCAGAGAATCCCGTATGGCCTCATATCCTATTATTGAATCGAGGCGTCCCTCTGTATCTAATACCAGTATGAACGGAAGGGCCACCAAAGCATCGAACTCGTAATTCTCAACTTCCTCGCCGTTTCTGAGGGATTGCGATTGCTCAAGGATTGACGTCAAAATACAGGCTGTGTCCGTCTTTTCAAATAGAAATGAAGCTCGAGCATTGGTCCTCGTCGTCTCCTCCTCAAACATGAAGGTCGTGGTTTCGATTTCAGAAATATATTCCGTCCCGGCAGTCGAATCCGGCGGGTCGAATGTAAAGGTGATTGCTTGCGCCTGAATGGCGCAAGGCATCGAAAATATCAGTAATGTGAAAAACAAGATTAAGAGCGCTTTCCTCATGGCGTCCCTCGCTATGAAATTCCGTTCAACAACCCTAAAATAATATCGTCATACAAAATGTCAACTATTAAGAATAATCTGGCCCGGGAAGAAAATTCAGGATTTTGCAGTTGTGAAAAATGTAACCCGAGGTTAAATTCGCCGTATGATTGAAGGACTGTTATTCCAATAAAAAAGGGCAGAAGCAGAACCAGTATGGATGTAATCGAGATAGTTGATGTAACCAAGACCTTCGGGAAGCATACAGCGGTGGATAATCTCAGCCTGAACGTTCCCGAAAACAGCATTTACGGTTTTATCGGTCCTAATGGTTCGGGTAAGACGACCACACTCCGTATGATAATGAATATTCTTTATCCAGACAGCGGCACAATCAAAGTATTCGGGAAAAGGCGCACGGGCAGCGCCTCTGACCGTATCGGCTATCTTCCGGAGGAGCGCGGGCTCTACAAGAATATGAAGGTGCGGGAGTCGCTGATATTCTATGCCGGACTGAAAAAATCTGATAACCTAAAGAAGGAAGCGGATTATTGGCTGGAGAGATTTGACCTCCAGGCCTGGGCTGATCGAAAAGTCGAGACACTCAGCAAGGGGATGAGTCAGAAGCTTCAATTTATTGTTGCAGTGTTAACTTCCCCGGAGCTGTTGATTCTGGATGAGCCTTTCACCGGCCTCGATCCTGTCAACCTCGATGTGATCCGTGAGGCTGCGCTCGAAATCCGTGACCGTGGAAGCACAATCATATTCAGCACCCATGACATGAGCATGGCCGAGAATATGTGCGACTTTATCTTTATGATCTGCGAAGGAAAGAAAGTGCTGGACGGCACGCTCGAATCTATTCAGGTCCAGTATAGCAACGACACGATACGAATCAATGCCGAAAACGGGAAATTTGTCGTGGATGGAATCGATGGCATCGAGCAGGTAAGAAATCTGGGAAAATTGCAGGAGCTGCGGCTGAAAAAAGGGATTGATCCGCAGGATATTATTACTCAGATAATGGCCCGGACGCGCGTTAAGAGTTTCGATGTGAGCAAATCCTCTCTGCATGATATCTTCGTTCGAATCGCCGGACGCGAGGCCCTGAAGGAGGAAGATGCGTAAGATACTATGGCTGGTAAGGCGCGAATACCTGACAACTATTCGTACCAAAGGCTTTCTTATAGGACTACTGATCGCGCCTCTGCTGTTCGGTGGAAGCGGAATCGTTTTTATGCTAATGAAAGATCGTGTGGATACAACCGACAAGCATGTAGCGATTATAGACCGCTCAGGCATACTGGCAGATGAAATCATAAAAGCCGCCGCCGCCAGGAATTCCGAGGTTGTTTTCGATGAGCAGGGAAAAAAGGTCAGGCCGGCATATAAATTTGAAAGCATACCGCCCAATGAGGCTGATCCGTATGCACAGCGTCTGGAACTTTCTGATATGGTCCGTGACGGACGACTTCACGCATTTGTAGAAATAGGCCCGGAGGTTCTGTATCCGGACGGCGACGAGGAACGAAGTTCGATCAGGTATTATGGAAAGAATGCCGCCCTGGACAATATTCGAAGCTGGGTGGTATATCCGATCAACAATCATCTTCGCAAACTGCGTTTGATGGAATCGGGAGTTGATGAAAGCCAAGTAAGCAATGTTTTAAGGTGGCTCGATGTGGAAGGCCTCGGCCTCGTTTCTGTGGATGAAGCCACCGGAGAAATACAAGCCGCCAGGAGAAGCAGCGAGATTGAACTGCTGATGGTGCCGATTGCAGTGCTGGTACTGATGTATATGATGCTGATGATGACTGCCTTGCCGCTGTTGAATGCGGTGATGGAGGAGAAAAGCCAGAGGATTGCCGAGGTTCTTCTGGGCTCTATGAAACCGTTTGAATTTATGGCCGGGAAGGTTCTTGGGGCAATTGCGCTGTCATTAACGATGGCTGCGGTTTATGTGGGTGGGGGCCTGGCGACGGTTCGCTATCTCGGCCTGGGAGATTATATACCGTATCATGTGCTGCCCTGGTTCTTTGTCTATTTAATTCTGGCCATATTGATGTACGGGTCCTTGTTTGCCGCCTTTGGATCGGCCTGCAACAATGCCAAGGATGCCCAGTCGCTTACCTTTCCAGCGATTCTACCTTTGATAATATCATGGTTTCTGTTCATGCCCGTGCTCCAGGAGCCCACCGCAGGTTTTTCAACCTGGCTGTCGCTGTTTCCCCTCTGTACTCCAATGCTGATGCTGCTGAGGATTACCTCGCCAATAGGTATTCCCGCCTGGCAGCCCTGGGTAGGGCTGATCGGTGTGATTTTGTTTACGGTTTTTACGATCTGGGCGGGAGGCAGAATCTTCAGGGTGGCGATCTTAATTCAGGGAACCCCTCCAAAGCTCTCCCGGATAATCAGGTGGGCCCTCAGGGGTTAATATCGGTAGATTTGATATTAGAGCATCATTGATAAGATAAGATCACAGGTCACCCGCTCTGTCAAAAGAAAAAGCCCGGCATTATATATGTGCCGAGCTTTCTCCGGTTACTCCAAGTCACCTCAGTTTTCAGCATCGTTAGAAGTGCACGACATCACTCCACTTTCATCGATAATCCATGTATCCGGTGTGGGATCGCCATCAAGCCCGGGGGAGGCGCAATGAGCAGTGGCAGTGAACGAGGCGCCATCAGACGAAATATCGTACATGTAACGTGTGTTCGGCAGAATCTCAATATCGAGTTCATCCATATTTTCAGTGTAAAGATCATTGGCCTGGAAATATGCTCTTTCCATGGTATAAATCTGTTTCAGAATTCCCTGGGCCTCGGCCTGTTTTGACTGGGTCGACGAAGTCATGAAACGGGGAATCGCCAGCAGGGAAAGTACCGAGATTATAACCACGATAATGGTTAATTCAATTAATGTAAATCCTCTTGTAGCTCTCTTCATATTCACCTCTACTTCTCCAAATTTCATTCACAGGGACTTACTGCAATTGCTGTGCCGGAGCCTTAAGTATCGCTTGTATGTTGTGGGGCAACAGCTTAGGATTTTCAGACGGGCGAGGATATGCAACCGAAATAATATATAGAATTGCAGCATTTGCAGCCGGTTGCAGACCCTGTATAACATCTAAACAATCAGGGCTGTTTTCAGGGAAAGCCGGCGAAATCGATTTATAAATTGAATCAAATTCGAAAACCCGCCGTAGTAAAGAAGATAAGATTGTCTTTGTTGCTTGAGGAGGGAAGTTCTTGGAAACTCCTGTTACAAGACTTAAGATCTATACGGTCGTTTTGCTGCTGATAATGATAATTAGCGGGATTACTACAGCCGAGGTAAACAGGGATTGCGTGCTGGCGCGTTCCGCTTTAATTAATCCTACAGGTGGAGGTACAAAAGCAGTGATATTTGGTACATTTGCCGAAAGCGAACATGGTTTAGAAAACGCCCTGATACTGGCCGAAAGTATCCGTACATTTGGGGGAAAATACAAGGATGCGCCTGTTTGGGTTTACGTATCCCAATACACTCCCGAAATAAATGAGGGCCTGAAAGACAGGTTTGCCGAATTGAAAGTGGAGATAAAAAGCAGTCAGACACCTGAAGATGCTGCGGGATTCTACTACTCCAGCAAAGTATTTGCCTCGGCAATGGCCGAGAAAGAAGCCGAAGGTCTGGGGCGCATTCTTGTCTGGATGGATGATGACACTGTTATCCTGGCCGAACCCTCGGAATTCATCTTATCGAGGGGTGTCGAGTTTGGCTATAAGCCGGTCATGCATAAGCTGATCGGATCATCATATGCAGAGCCGCCTGATGAATTTTGGAGCCGCATTTATGATAGGCTGGGAATCGCCGAGTCGGCCATGTTTCCCATGATGACTGTGACGGACAGCATCGAAATCCGCCCCTATTTCAATGCCGGCATTCTGGTGGTCAGGCCGGAGCGGGAAATTCTGCGCAGCTGGGCGGAATACTATCCGCTTCTGTACCGCGATGAGTATTTCCAGAGTCTGGCTGAAAATGACGATCGCATAAAGATTTTCCTGCATCAGACAGCGTTGGTCGGAGCAGCTCTCAATAACCTGAAAAAAGATCAGATGATAGAGTTGTCGGAAGGCGTTAATTATCCAGTTTTCTTCAAGGAGATGTTCGGCGCCGAGCATGAATATGATGATCTTAATGGAGTAGTTACGCTGCGCTACGATCACTATTTCCGCAACCCCGCTCCGGACTGGCAGGAGAAGCTGCGGGGCCCCGAAGAGATCATCTCATGGCTGGCCGATAAGCTGGGCCGGTAAAGCGCTCGTTAACAGACACCTGAATTTTATTGCGCTCTCAAAATAATGGTTGAATTCCAGTTTAACCGAATGCTATATTACAGGCATGATAGCAACAGATATCCAGAATTTGGCAGATTTCTCAAGGGCAGTGCGGGAGTCGTCGATGAAACGATTGAAAGATGTCCCGGACGGCTTCGAAAACTGGAGACCTCTTGAAGGGGGTATGAGTTTTGCCGATATTGTTTTTCACCTGATCGAGGCGGACCGCTGGCTCCAGAAGAAACTCGAGGTCCAGGATTTGGCGCCAATATTCGGTAAATCGGGAGCGATTGAAATCTCAAGCCGGGGCGAATATGCCGACCTGCTGGAACAATTGGAAATAACCGGGGCGGAACGGGCAGGCCTGATTGAAAAGCTTGATGATAACCATCTGGCCCGTATGATTTATGATTCGCGTTTCGGCGGCATGGTATCGGTGTGGTGGATAATTATGCGCGGAAACCTCGACCATGAAATTCATCACAGGGGGCAACTGAGCGTCTATCTGCGTCTGGCGGGATTGAGGGGAGAAAGCTGAGCCGGCATTTTCTGCCGCTGACAGAGAATCCAATATTCCGCTTGAAGCTTCCGGCATCACATGCTATTATACAATTTTATTGACGGTCCGAATTTGAAGTTTAAAACAACTGCTTTGATACAGGATATCATGCGTATATAAAGGTTATGAATTTCGCGGAGATAGAAAATCCTCAAAATCCTGATGCTGCCCCCGGTATCGGATATGTTTTCTCATTCTCATCCGCCTTCTTTGCGGCCTGCGCCACAGTTGCAGGCAAATGGAACCTGGGAAGTATATCTGCGCTGTTATTAAGCGCCATGATATTTTCGATCGCGACCATAATCATGAGCGCGGCCTACATCCCTTTCAATAATCTAAAGAAGATATTTGCCATCAAGCGTCAGGGTTGGATGTGGCTCTTGCTTTTTACCAGCAGCTCATTTCTGGCCATTTGGCTGTTCTGGGCCGGCATCAAAAATATCGATCCCTCCCTGGGGGCATTCCTCAATCGAACCGAGGTTATGATCGCCATACTAATGGGAATTATTTTTCTGGGAGAAAGATTCAACCGCATTGAAACCCTGGGGGCGATCCTCTCTATCGGCGGGCTAGTGATCATGCGTCTAAGTCTGAGAGTAGAGTACACCTATGGATTCTGGCTGGTGCTGGCCGGGTCGTTCTTTTTCGGGCTGACCGAGTTTTTTTCCAAGAAGACTGTCAGGCATGTCCCGCCGATTATTGCTGTCTATCTCCGTAACCTGATGATGTCCATCATGTACTGGATCGTTCTGGCCGGGGGCGATTTCAGTTTCGAGGGCCTGGAAGAAGTCTGGCCAGGGGTTTTGGCCCTGGGGATTTTCGGGCCGATCCTGTCACGAATGCTGTATATGATGGCGCTCAAGCGGCTGGAGCTTTCCAAGGTGGCGGTTATCAGTCAGACCCAGCCGATCTATGTTATTTTTCTGGCCCTTATATTTCTGCAGCAACTGCCGACATTCAGGGAAATTGTGGGCGGACTGTTTCTCCTGGTCGGATGCCTTACGATGGTCCTGGGCCGCAGCCGCCACATAAAGCAACCATACCCGATAAATAATATGCGCTGAAATATGTACTAAAAAACTCACCCCCTGGATCGGGAGTGAGTTTCTATAGGGAAGAGTAAACTTAGCGGTGGAGCTTTATCACGAAGATTTGCCCATTACGCCTTCTTACCAGGCTGACGTGCTATGCCAGGATATCCATAATATTTGCACGCCTTTCATCGGCCTTTTTCAGCCCCGCAATATTGCCCTCATCGCTCATCTCAGCAATGATATACCGCTCATATTGCGCTGTAAAACGGCCCTCTCGATATCCTGGAGCTTTCTGGCACGATGGTAAAACATCGCCAGGTTCTCTTACCCCTTTAACGGGGCATTAAACATCATAATAAAGCTCCTGTCATACTTATCGGCATGTATGTTTTTTATGATTAGAGATTTATAGTAATTTTCAGAGTATATTAAGATTCTATATAACTTAATCAGCCAAAATACAGGCAGTGTGAATCATAATGCAGAGGTCTGTATGCAAAATATATCATTTTTCGCTCTGGGGACAACTTACAGCAGGTTCACCGCGGGTCGGTGCGGTAATGATTCTGTATATTTTTCCGATTAAACAGGATAGCACGATTTTCTCGCCTGAAATCAAAACCGGTAATTGATTTTTTGGCAATTGTGTGTATTTTACTTTATATAATTATCGAGGCGCAGGGTTTGCAGAATCAGGTGGAAGAAGAAACTAAGAGGTGATTATGAAAAGAGTGATGTTGGTAATAATCAGTGTAGCTTTCTTATTTATGCTGATTCCAGAAGGTATGGCAGGGGGCAATTCCGGTTTGGCGGAATATATCCTGCGCCATAACGCGCGCGTAAATAATACTGCAGTCAATGTTGACGGTTTCCAGTCAAAAGGGGATCTTAACCAGGGCGCTATCTCTCTATTCGAGGATGTACAAATAAGCGAGGAGGCATCCACCGACAGGTTCAGGCATCAGTTTTCGGCACTGAGCCTTATGAGCGAAGGAAGGGTTCTGGCGGGCTGGGAAGATAATAGAAATGGCGACTTCGATATATTCGGGCAGGTAGTCTCCCCGGGCGGTCTCACTTCCGGAGCTGACAATCTGCTGGTATCCGACGATCGGTTTCTGTCGAATACGATGATAGATTTTGACTTTAATTCGGAAGGCACCATAGTGGCAGTGTGGGTTAATGAAACCGGCGATCTGTGGCTGCGGGCTTATGATTCCACCTTTGCACCTCTTGTCGATGCCAAGCTGGTTAATGATAATATGACCGCCAATGTAACCTCGTTTCCGGATGTGTCGTTTCTAAGCGATAATCGGGTAGTTGTGGTATGGGAGGATACCCGGCTGGAATCGGCGATTTTCGGGCAGATTTACAATGCCAATTTCTCTGCGGCAGGGGGTAATTTCCAGGTCAGTCCGGCCGAAGAGGGTAAGCTTTTCTGGTCACCGAAGGTAGCTGCCGGGAGCAGCGGGCAATTTGCAGTGATCTGGGAGGAAATCAGCACCTCAGGGGGTAGTGTATTTTTTATTCTATATGATTCCGAGGCTTCGCCGACAGGAATCCCCGATAATGTTGCAGATCTGGCAAACCAGTCTGATGATCAATTTGATCCTGCCATAGCGAGCCTGGGTACGGAGGGATACCTGGTCGGATGGAGTGATTCCCGTGATGGTGATCAGAATATCTATGTTCAGCATTTTGATGGAAATGCAAATAAAGTAGAGGATAACTTTCTGGTCAGCGAGGGGCTCGGCAATGAAGCTTTTGATTTATTTTTCGCCCAGAATCCCGGGGACAGCCTGCTGGCGGTCTGGGCCAATATTGGTGTGAGGTCCGAAATCGTGGCCCAGGTTTTTGACCAGACCGGAAAAGTCAGCGGCGGTAATTTCACTGTGTCTGACGGCCTGGTACTGGGTGAAAGATTCAGCCCGAACGCCATATTCCGTGTTGATGGATCGGTTTTTATCAGCTTCACGGATACCCGTTCCGCATTCATAGATATTTACGCACAGATTTTAAACAGCGACTTTTCCTTATCCGGAAACAATTTCAAGCTGACCACAGGTGCGACCGGCGCTCAGCAGGTTGGATCGGATATTGTGCGGATGGCGGGTGATGATTTTGGCGTGGTCTGGACAGATCTGAGAAATGATGATGGCGATATTTTCTTTCAGCGCGGGGATGGGTTCGGCAATCCATACGGCTCGAATTTGAAACTTAATGACGATCTCGGTAGATCGCTCCAGGACGATCCCTCGATCGGATCCGCCACTAACGGGTTGGCTTTAGCCGCCTGGGTTGACGGGAGATCTTCCGGCGAGCTGACAGGAATCAATATCTTCGCTCAGCGGATCGGTGCCAATGGGCAGAAAGTAGGCAGTAACTTTCCGGTTAATGACGATCCTGCCGGAACTGCCGTATTGCAGGCCGAGCCTGAGTGCGACATTGCTCCCTCGGGAAAGGCGGTGGTCGCCTGGAGAGACAGGCGCAACGGTGTCGATGATATTTTCGCTCAACTTTATGATGCTTCCGGGAGCCCCGTCGGTATGAACTTCAAGGTGAACCTAGAAACTTTGCCATGCAAGAATCCAAAGATTGCCATGGCCAACGACGAGAGCTTTATGATCGCCTGGCTGATTGAGTTGGAAGCCAAATCTTATATCAAGTTTCAATTATATAGTGCGCAGGGGACCCCGGCAGGCGGGAACATGCTGATTCCCGCGGACACATCAATAAATCAGCAGCTCGATTTTGATCTCTCGGTGAATCCCTATTTTGGATTCTACGTGCTGGCATGGATCAATCAAAATAATGCTGAAAGGGAGATCAACGCAATGCTGCTCAATCCTGACGGATCGTCTGATTCCACGGTGATGGTCATATCCGACGCGGTCAACCTCGGATTTGAAGATATCTCGGTCGATATGGATACTGACAACAGCTATGTTGTGGCCTGGAGCGATATGCGTTCGGGAGTAAGGAGATCATACCTCAGTTTCGTCGATGCCGGTTTGACGGTATATCCCGATCAGCTGATTTCGCAAAAAGCAGGTGTCGCGCGTGAGCAGGAGCCGGCAATAGCGATTAATGGACGTACCTGGTTTGCCTCGTGGAGCGATAACCGTAATGTCGGAGACGGTTATGATATATATGCGAATTCCAATCTGTATAATCCGACTTCTGCCGGGGAGGACGGCGATTCCCCTGTTCCCGATTTATTGGCACTCTCACAGAATTATCCTAATCCATTCAATCCGATAACCAGAATTGATTTCAATCTGCCTCGTGACATGACCGAAGTGAGTTTTGAGGTTTATAATGTTCTGGGCCGGAAAGTATATTCGGAGACAATGAAAAATATGTCCGCCGGATCATACACGATTGAATTCAATGGAGAAGGGTTGTCATCCGGAATCTACCTCTACAGGCTGAAAGCGGATGACAGAATCATGACGAGGAAGATGTCTTTGTTGAAATAAATCACCCTCGCACAATATGCCGAAATCCCGGGGGCGTTAACAAAATGGCGGCAATATTATCGGCATCTGGACGAAGATAGCGAGGGCGTTATGGAGAAAATGCGCAATCACGCAGGGCCATAACGACTTTGTAGCCAGGTACAAGAAGACAAACATCAGGCCGTAAACAAACAGCAGCACCGTACCCCCGACGCCCTGGTAGAGATGGCCCGCGGCAAAGCCCGCGGTTGCGATAATAATTGCCAGAGGCATTGACCTGAGTATTTTATTAAGCCGGGTTATCAGGTATCCCCGATAGGCGGTTTCCTCATTTACCGCGACCACCAGGCACATCAAAATCCAGACCAGCCTACCCTCCAGAGTCTGGGGCAAGAGGGGGGAGGGGTCATGGAATTTCATGAAATCAAGTTTATCGAGAAATAATTTAACTATTTTCAATAAGAAAAGTGATGCGAAAAGAAATACAATTGCGTATATTACATGAGTAAGCTTGAAATTCCTATAGCCAAGCGCGACAATTCCACTGCCTTCTCCACGGCTCACGAGGAATACGAAAAAGAAAACGATAAGCTGAAATCCGATAGTTGGCAGATAGAAAACGAAGACCGGATTTTCGATCTCTGCGGGCGCAAAATCTGCCGGGGGCTCGAACAATAGTGAAATCGATAAGGGCCAGATCAGGCAGAGGAATATAATCAGGATCACTGAAAGGAAGTTGATTTTGAAATCCTGATCAATTGCTGCGGTCATTCTGATAACCTGCCTTTTCTTTCGAAGTCGCGCTCTGATAAAAGGTAAGGGTTTACGCGATCAGGGCAAATAAAAACTTGCTTTTTATAAAATGATGGATAATATAGGCAATTATGGACAATTCCCGTAAAATTGAGGGCTTTGAAAATCGCAGAGTACTTCCGCTCCAGAAGGGCAATATTTATGGGCCGGTCAAATCGCGTCGGCTGGGATCATCTCTCGGTCTGAACCTGCTCCCGCGCAGCTATAAGCTGTGTTCATTCAATTGCATTTATTGCCAGTATGGATTGAATCCTCCTCAGAGCCCGGATATGGTTTCCGCGCTTTACGATGAACTTCCCACAGTCTCTGCCATAAAAAAAGCAATTTTGGCGGCGCTGGCATCATTGCGCGAAAAGATCGACTATATTACATTCTCGGGCAATGGGGAGCCGACTCTCCATCCCGATTTTCCAGCAATTGTGGAAGTTGTCAGGGATATACGCGACAGATATGCATCCCATGTTAAACTTGCGATCTTGTCAAATTCCACCACGATCAACAAGCCCGAAATGGTCGAAGCATTAATGCAGCTGGACACACCTATCATGAAGCTCGATGCCGGTTCGGAGAAATTGTACAAGAGAATAAATCGTCCGGCCGGGGGAGTTGATTTCAATAAGATAGTTGAAGGTTTGATAGAATTCAATCATCCTAATTTGATTATTCAGGCCCTCATCATGGGCGGGCCCGATCTGAATGCCTCGGACGACAACATCATAAAATGGGCCAGCCTGCTCGAGAAAATCAAGCCTGTGGAAGTCCAGATTTATTCCCTCGATCGTCCCCCTGCCAGGCCGGATATTATTAAGCTTTCCCGAAAGGAACTGGAAGAAATCGCCGGTCGTGCATCAGAATTGAGCGGCGTTCCGGTAAGAGCTTTTTAAGGGCCCATCATTTTTCATGTGATTCCCAGGAAATTCTCAGCTCAATTCCTCTGATTTCATGTAATTATGATGCGTTTTACATAATTCCTGGATGATTTAATATTGGTCTCCGAAAGGAGGCCGTATGCCGCGGAGAATAGTACGACATAATTGGATTTACCAGATGCTGAGTCCGGAGCTCTGGGGCGAGGATGAAATCAGCGGGCGCCAGATGCGTATCGGTCAGGCGGTCAGGCTTGAGTTGGAAAAGCTGCCTGATTCTGAGCGGGAGTTTGTTGAGCTGTACTGGTTTCAGGGCCGATCAACATCGGAGATAGCCAGGCTTCTGAACTGCAAACCCTACAATCTGGTAAACCTGAACAGGCGTATCATGCGCAAGCTGAAAAACAGTCTGGCCGATTTTGTGGAGGAGGAATTCAGACTCAGGGCTGACCATCAGGGCAAATGTCGGATTTGCTGCCATCCGGACGTTGAGAAAATCAACCTGAAACTGAAATCAAAAAAGCCGCATGAAACCTATCGGGGCCTGATCAGGCTTCTGAAGACCGACTATGGAATCGATATAAAAACACCGCAGGCTATTATCGGGCATCTTAAATATCATCTAAGGGAGGAATTATGAGCGCAGAACCTGTCAAAAAACTGAGGGGCGAACACTGCTTAAATATCTTTATCTCGTATGAGCTGAAAAAGCGCATCAATGCCCTGGCGCACAAGTACGACCGGACCATGGCTGATATCGTACGGATGTTGATGAGAGTGGGGATACCGATTATGGAGGGGCTGTCCAAGGCCGAGGAGGAGATGATGAAGGATTATATCCAGCTTTTTCGTAAGATGCGCAGGGTGAAAGAACTAAAGGATATGTGATAATGACATGACATTATCAGATTGACGAAACCGTATTAATGTTATAACATCACGGCATGGATAATAAGGTCAGGATCATTGCCGGCGATCTAAAGAACCGGCCGATCAAAATTCCCAGGGATACCGAGACCCGTCCGGCCCTGGTATTGGTGAGGCGGATGGTCTGTGACACTCTCGCGCCTGATATTCCGGATGCCAGGGTGCTCGATCTTTTTGCCGGCACCGGAGCATTTGTATTTGAGATGATCTCGCGCGGTGCGAAAAGTGCGGTGGCCGTGGATATCGAAAGGAACATGACCAGGGCCATCGAGGATAATGCGCGTACATTCGGAATTGAAGAGCAGGTGACTGCTGTGAGCAATGATTACCTGCGGGCGATAAGCAACCTGGGAAGGGGCGGGCGCAAGTTCGATATTATAATTGTGGCGCCCCCGTTTTATGGTGACTATGTCAACAAGGCTGTCATGGCTGTGCAGGAGGAAGGGCTTCTTGATGACAGGGGCATCCTTGTGGCCCACTACTATAAGAAAGATGATGTCAACCGTGAACCCGAAGGCCTTGAACTTCTGAAGACCAAGTCACATGGCAAGTCGATAATAGACTTTTTCGGGAAGAAGAGACAAGGCATTGAATGAAATGAAATCCATCAAGTCACAATCCGTCAAAACCGAGGTTTTGGCGAATCAAGACCTTACGCCTATGTGTCTATTTTGATTTTTCGAACTCCTCTCTCAGCATGGCGAACCATATGAAATCAAGCCATCTACCGTCTTTGTATATTGCCTTGCGCATTGCCCCCTCGCGTTTGAATCCGATGGACTCCAAAAGCTTAAGTGAGACTGTGTTGGGATGCATAACCCGTGCGAAGACCCGTTTCAAACCGATTTCATTGAAAGCATATTTTAATATCAGGTTCATCGCTTCTTTGGTGCATCCCTGCCCCCAGTAGTCCCTGCCCAGCCAGAAGCCGACCTCGGCGTTTTTGTGGGTCGTGTCGACGTGGTAGAGTCCGATTAATCCGATTATCTCCCGCCTGTCCTTGTGCTCGATTCCGAAAGAGAAGCCGCTCTTTCTGCGATGCATGCGATGTGACATACGGATGAATTCGTAAGCATGTTCCAGGGTGTACGGATAGGGGGTGAAGAGGAAGCGGGTGACCTCCGGATCGTTGGCATACTTTTGTATCGAGATGGCGTCGGCCCGATGCAGGCGCCTCAGGTTGATCTTCTTGCCTTTAATAAAGGGATCCATTTACCTTTTCTACTTACTGGTTTTTGCAATAGTCTTAAGCGAAAGAAAAATATTAACCAATGTCTCGCATATCCCAAAACCCAATTTATTTACTGCTAATATATTAATTACTGGAAAACCTGGTATGGAAATGTTTCCTTTTTTGTCTATGGGATATCTTAGGCTATATGAATGAGGATCGATGTAGTTAAAAACTTTTATTCCCTTTTCAATGTTCTTAATATCATTACTAGGTGCAGAATCAAAATATAATTCAATAATCCTTTTACAGGTCTTCCAGCTTTCCAGTAGATTATGTGTAAAATCAAAATCATTCAGAAAAAGCCGTTTTTCTTTGCAAAATGCGATTATTAACTTAAGATTTAGTTCAATGCTATGTCTAATTAGGAAGACCAAGGGAATTGCAATAAGATCTTTTTTGGCTAAATCGTGATCCTTTTTTTCGATTAAATCGCTAAGAATTTCGGCTGCATTTCTATAACCATCTAAATATCCTTCCCAAGTTGTGTCAATGACTGCGACCTCATCAAATGAAAAATCAATTTTAATATTAAGTATTGCCTTATTAACTCCGGGCCATTTTAATTTTTTCATAATATTGTCTCCTACCCCAATGTGCACCCTAAAAAAGCCACCGAGCGGATTCGAACCGCTGACCTGACGATTACGAATCGTCTGCTCTGCCAGCTGAGCTACGGTGGCTTGAACAGGGGATTAATCTATATTATTAACGGCTTTTGGCAAGCGATTTTTGAGAGCAACGATGTGGGATCGGTGATTTGGTGTAGAGCAGAACCTTTTAGCGGTTCTGTCTACTCATGCGCAAACCTGGATGGCTTTTGATCGGTTACGTCCCTATGCTCCGCGTTTTGGTGGCCCACCATTCAGGATTTGTTGAAGAAGTAAGCAATATTGAAATAAAAACCGATAAACGTCATTCCGAGGGAGTCCTGCCCTTTGGTCGAGGACGACCGTGGGAATCTCCGCGGTTGCCTCAAGAATGGTCGCGGAGATCGCCACGTCGCCTTGTCCGGCAGGAGCCGGCCTTTGGCTCCTCGCGATGACGAATATCGATGCATTAAGGGTTTATCAACATGTCCCTGAAGCGATGGGCGCGCCCGAATCGAAAAAAGCGAAAAAATTTGCAAATTTCGGAAACATTTTGGCGTAATATTGTTATAACAGATGGACTTAAGGAAAACGGATAGATTTCCGATAAAATATTAAGGCTAAGGGAATTAAAGCGGAATATCATTAAAAAAATAGTTGAAAAAACCGCTTGACAATTCCCGGATTGCCTGTATATTCATGTTTTGCCGATGAGCCAATCGGCATGTTCATTGCAGAGCCCTCCATGAAAAATAGAAGCGAGGGTATTTTAATCGCCATAAACGGCGTATGATCTTTGAAAACAAAATAGCATAGGTACTTACGAAGTGTCGGAGCCTCAATCAATTTTTCGAAAATAATTATTATAATATTTTTCGGAGAGTTTGATCCTGGCTCAGAACGAACGCTGGCGGCGTGCTTCATACATGCAAGTCGAGCGAGAAAGCTCCCTTCGGGGAGTGATTAAAGCGGCAAACGGGTGAGTAACACGTGGGAAACCTGCCCTTCGGCGGGGGATAAGCCCTCGAAAGGGGGTCTAATACCGCATAACATTGGAAATTCGCATGTTTTTCCGATCAAAGCAGCAATGCACCGGAGGATGGTCCCGCGCCTGATTAGCTTGTTGGCAGGGTAACGGCCTACCAAGGCGACGATCAGTAGCCGGCCTGAGAGGGTGATCGGCCACACTGGGACTGAGATACGGCCCAGACTCCTACGGGAGGCAGCAGTAGGGAATATTGCGCAATGGCCGCAAGGCTGACGCAGCAACGCCGCGTGGGTGATGAAGCTCTTCGGAGTGTAAAACCCTTTTAGTGGGGAAGAACGCCTTCGGGTTGACGGTACCCACAGAATAAGTCCCGGCCAACTCCGTGCCAGCAGCCGCGGTAACACGGGGGGGACAAGCGTTGTTCGGATTCACTGGGCGTAAAGCGCTCGTAGGCGGTCTTGCAAGTTGGATGTGAAAACCGAAGGCTCAACCTTCGGCCTGCATCCAAAACTGCAAGTCTAGAGTACTGGAGAGGATGGCGGAATTCCTGGTGTAGCGGTGAAATGCGTAGATATCAGGAGGAACACCGGTGGCGAAGGCGGCCATCTGGACAGATACTGACGCTGAGGAGCGAAGGCTAGGGTAGCAAACAGGATTAGATACCCTGGTAGTCCTAGCGGTAAACGATGGGCACTAGGTGTTGGCGGTATCGACCCCGCCAGTGCCGCAGCAAACGCATTAAGTGCCCCGCCTGGGGAGTACGGTCGCAAGATTGAAACTCAAAGGAATTGACGGGGGCCCGCACAAGCGGTGGAGTATGTGGTTTAATTCGACGCAACGCGAAGAACCTTACCTGGACTTGACATATGCTGGAAAGCCTCAGAGATGAGGCCCCCTCTTCGGAGGCTGGTATACAGGTGCTGCATGGCTGTCGTCAGCTCGTGCCGTGAGGTGTTGGGTTAAGTCCCGCAACGAGCGCAACCCCTGTTCTTAGTTGCCATCAGGTTATGCTGGGAACTCTAAGGAGACTGCCGGTGACAAGCCGGAGGAAGGTGGGGATGACGTCAAGTCCTCATGGCCCTTACGTCCAGGGCTACACACGTACTACAATGGCCGGTATAGAGGGCAGCAAGCCCGCGAGGTGGAGCTAATCCCTAAACCCGGCCTCAGTTCAGATTGGAGTCTGCAACTCGACTCCATGAAGGAGGAATCGCTAGTAATCGCAGATCAGCAGGCTGCGGTGAATACGTTCCCGGGCCTTGTACACACCGCCCGTCAAGCCATGGGAGTGGGGGGTACCCGAAGTCGCCGATCTAACCTTCGGGATGACGGCGCCTAAGGTAAAACCCACGACTGGGGCTAAGTCGTAACAAGGTAGCCGTAGCGGAAGCTGCGGCTGGATCACCTCCTTTCTAAGGAGACGGTGTGTTGAGCTGTCATAACACGGCAAGACAGCAAAAACACCTAGGTCGTTCTCCGATACTTCGGATACCATGCTATTTTGAGATACATAAGCCCGATCGCGAGATCGGGCTTTTTTTGTTTGCCATTTCTAAATATTTTTATTATAGTCAAAATGATAGACATTTATGGATGCCCGAGGATTTGGGGATATCTTCATATATGAAAAGTCCAGTTAACGGAAGATATATTTTCTAATCGGCTAATGAGGCATTCATTGGGAGGTTATGGAACTATGGCAGAGAAGAAGGAAAAATCTGGAATATGGATATTAATGGTTTTTATTTTTCTCATATTTGCATTATGGTTGGCCTATTGGCAGATTTTGTTGCCAAAAGTGGCCTATGATTTTCAGACAAGAGGACAATTTGGGGATATGTTTGGGGGAATTAATGCTCTATTTGCTGGGTTTGCATTTGCAGGTTTGATTTATACCATCTGGCAGCAACGTAAGGAACTAGGACTTCAGCGCCAAGAGCTCGAATTGACCCGGAAAGAGCTAGAGGGGCAGAAAGAGCAACTAAAGAAACAAAATCATACATCCTTTTACCAATTGCAGTTGAATATCTACTTCAATCTCCTGAGTTTGCACAATGATTTAAAAAGAAATCTTAGGAGACCTGGGCAGCAAGTTGAAGGTCCTCAAGCCTTCGATAAACTGATGAAAGCATTCTCTGATTCGTACAAGGATCTGGTGAGATCAAATCCGCAAAAGCAAAAGAAGGAAATGCTTTCTGAGGCATTTGAAAGAAATTATAAAGGCACTTATTCTCAATATTTCTCCAATTATTTTAATACTGTAGAACTTATTTTGGCCTTCTTGAGAAGTAATTTTGCTTGCAAATCTCAGTCTTACTATCCTAAACTGTTCAGAGCTCAGTTTTCTGAAATAGAAATCGCAATGTTATTCTACTATGGTTTATCCAAATGGGGTGCGAGTATTAAACCGTTGATCGAAGAATTTGGATTTCTGAGATTTATTGATAAGGATAGATTATTGGATCAGGAACATCTCGGTTACTATGATTCATCTGCTTATGATGATGAATCATAGCCAAGTAGGTCATTTCCGAAATGTCCCAGGGTATCGGGTGAAGGATTATTAAGATTAGAAACACTTGGCGGAGCAGAGAGGGCATTAAACATAAAAATAGGGAGGTGGATTGTGTTTGACAGAATGATGGAGATCAAAACTATGCAGTTCAGATTCAACTTTAAAGCTAGCTACATTGGCATATTCAGCATGTTTGCAATTCTTTTGGCATTTCATCTTTCATGTGGAAGCAACGAAAAACCTAGTAAAAGGGAGCCGTCCATATCTGAGAAGAACAAACTGGAACTTCGAAACAAAATCAAAAGAATTGATCATTATTTGATCCAGCGTTTAGATTTTAATAAGAATGGATATTACTCATCTTCGGAGTCAGCGGATATATTTGTAGTCTTAACCGACAAGACCTGGTCAAATCCAAATGATACAAAATCCTTGATCTTGAGCGTTGATTCAATCGTCGAAACATCACTCCCAATAAATTATTTCTCGATAAAATTCATTTGTAGCTATTATGATATCTCAGTTGCCAATATTACGATAATAGACACTGCCGTTACTCTAAATTATAAGTATGAATGGGCAAAAGAGGCTGAGAAGGAAAAAAGGAGAACTGAATGGAAATATGTTGACAGAATCACGGTAAGAGGAGTATTGATTAAGAAAGGTGACCTTGCTGATGATGTTTACAAAATCCTGAAACCATCAGATAGGATTAGCGAGCCGTACGTACTCAATATGGGCGGAGGAAATTTAAAAGTAACCCAACATTATAAGGTTGGCAGAAGATATATAGATGTGACAATGGAAAGAATATTGGATCCTGGACCTTATAGAGTGACGGGCATAAAAACTAGAATTGATTAGATAGGATCGCTCATTTGATACATTGCTTTAACAAAGATTTTTTCTTTCAAGTCTTATGTACAATATAAATGATAAATCCACCTCTAAAGAGGTATGGCACCCGCGCCCGGCAGGGAAATATATTCATTAGGAAAAGATATAAGGTTGAAAACATCGATGATATTCAAAAAATCAAAACAAAAACTAATTAAGAAGATTTCAGCAGAATTAATTGAGGAAGCCCATATATCTGCGTCCCGTCTATTGGATTATTGTATTGATCGAAAAGAAGTAGCATTCGATTTCGAAAAATATGAATATACAAAAATTGGTAGAGAGTTCATCTATATTTTATTGTATCATATAGATGTATGTCTATTTATGACCCAAGATCACTTGCTTAGACAATCAACAATGGACGACCTTATTAATTCGATTATGATAACATTGACAAGTTTTAGAAGCATTAATCCAAGTTGGCCAGAAAAAATGGATGGACCGGAATTAGTTGATGATTTCATTAATACTCTTTATCTGCGCCAATCACAATATTCGGATTGCGAAAAGCAGAAAAAGCATTACGAAGATGATGACTTGGGAATCCCATTTCTTTTATGTCAAAATTTATCTTTACTATCTGGGATGGAATTGGATGATCCGTTTATGCAGAAATGCATCGAGCTTACAATTGAAAATGTAAAAAAATTAAATATAGCTAAATTTGTAAAAGAAATTTTTAAGATGCATTTGAAAAGGTAGAAATCGTGGGCCCGGGGGCCAGCCGCATTATAGGAGGCTATTTTTTTGACTATCATGTTAATTTCACTTGCAATTGCTTTTGTTTTGATTGCTTTGGTCTATGTATTTAGGCCAAGAGAAGAAGAGGGTGAAGAATTATCGGAATCAAAGAAAAGATATAATACAAATTCACCGCAGTCATTGAGTGCTGAAGAATTGGAGTTTTTCCATGCGGCGAAACAAGATTTATTTGATTCAATGCATGACTCCATAGACGCGGTAAAAATGGGATTATCCGTCAAGCTTGCTGATAAAATCTATAAGAACCATGACTTGAATTTCGCAAAAAAATTATCTGTTGCAATATGTAATGAGATCTTCAGTGCAAAAAAATCAAATTTGGATAAAGAGCATATTGAGTTTGCTGAGCAGAACCATGGTTTAATAAAAAAAGAGATAGAAGCTTTGTCATCGAATGAAGAAATCAAGTACATCATAACTCATACAATAAGAGCAATGAGTGTGCTGAAGTTTGCGGAAGGAGAAAGCGATTATAGGGAATGGATGAATCCTATTGAGAGAGTTCAGAAATATGGTCTTTTTATTCCCGATCGAAATCGATTATCACCACAGGAAATCTATGAAATGGCCGCCAACTTTTATCAGAAAGCTGTAAAGGAATCGGAAATATATAATACGGAGTGAAATTGACATTAAATAGAGGGCGTCAAGCCCCTTCAGGGCTTGACCTACAAAAAATCAAACAATGCATCCAATCAAATTATGCCCCGAATTTCTCTAATTTGCCGGCATGGGCGAGGGCGAGGGGCATAATGTCGGTCGAGGGATGACGTCCCATGCTGCCTTTCAAACATTCCGCCTCGGTGAAGACCTTGCACTCGTCCGGACGGTCATGGCGTGACTTGAAAAGCACCGGCACCGGATGCCATGAATGCGCCTTCAAACTCCAGGGCGTGGAATGATCGCAGGTGATAACCAGAACATCAGGATTGAGTTTTATCACAGCCGGTACAATCCCTTTGTCAACCTCTTCAATCATCTTCTTCTTGTTTTCAAAATTGCCGTCCTCACCATAAGAGTCGGTCTTCTTGACATGGAAGAAAAAGAAATCGTAATCATCCCAGAATTTCTTGAGCTGAGAGATACCATCCTCAAAATCTTTGTAGGCCGGAAGGGTTTTCATGCCCACCAGTTTGGCCAGTCCGCGATACATGGGATACTCGGCAATAGCTAACGCATCGAGCTTGTATCTATCCTTGAAGGTAGGCAGCTCCAGCGGATTTGAATAGCCGCGCAGAAGCACAAAATTGGCGGGGTGATTGTCCTTCAGTATCTTTTTTATCTGGTCCAGCATGCTGGTCAGTACCCGTTCACTTTTCTTGGCCTCGGATGTCAGTGCACGCGGCGGATTCGGCGGCACACCTGCGGCCTGCGGATCGGTTTCCTCAACCTCCTCGGCCAGACCATCACCGCGGAGTACTACCAGCACCCTGTGCTCGCTTTCGGTTTTCAGGAAGAGCTTTATATTATCGGGCATCTCGATATTATCGAGTATCAGCTTGCAGGCCTTTTTATTTTCCTCGTCGGAGATTCGTCCGGCACGGCGGTCGGCGACATTGCCATCATCATCAATAGTACAGAAATTCCCGCGCATAGCCAGGTCGCCCGGCTCCAGATCAAAATCCAGACCGAAAGCCGACAGCAGACCGCGACCAACATTATTCTCAACCGGATCATAACCAAAAAGCGACAGATGCGCAGGGCCGCTTCCGGGAGTGATTCCGGGGGCGATCGGGTCGCACAAACCGAGTGTACCCTCCCTGGCAAGTCTATCCATATTGGGAGTGTGCGCTTCTGCCAGCGGCGTATCATGGCCGTCGGCAGGAATATCCCCCAGACCGTCCATAATTAGATACAAAATTTTGGTGTCAGTTTTTTTCGCAAGGTCGCTGATAATATCCGTGCCCATATATAAAACTCCTTTTGATATTCGAGATTTTCGATATACTATATTGCAAAGGTCTGTATGTCAATTTAAAAGAGTTTTGCGGGATGATGTTCCCGATAAATCGGGATCAGGACCTGACGGAACGGTGCAATTTATGGCTGATAGTATGGTATTTGATCATGATGGGCTGGTGAAGCTGGCTGATGCGGTCAGCAAGGAGCGTGACAAGATCACGATCTCGACAGATCTCGGATTAACCGAGACCGAGATCGATTTGCGGGAATTGCGGATTGACCCGAAGATTATCCTGCCCATCTTGAAAAAAGAGAGGGGCATCTTCAAGCTCGAGAACGGCAGACTAAGACATCTGGCGGTATTCGATGACGGCTATTATCAGCTTGTGGCAACCGGAGAAGCGCCGACAGTTGAGATTGACGGAATCCAGATGCATCGCACAAAAGAGGTCAAGCCATTCGAGGATGCCCGCCAGAAGGCCGAGACAGTGGTCAGGAAAGGGGATGTTGTCCTGGATTCATGCGGAGGTCTTGGATATACTGCGATCTGGGCGGTTCGAATGGGCGCGGCACATGTCGATTCTTGCGAGCCGAATGAGAATATACGCAATCTTCGAAAGGAGAATCCCTGGTCGCAGGAGCTGTATTCCGATAAAATCAGAATTCATGAGATGACCGCACAGGAGTTTATGCAGAATTGCTCTGACGATCGGTATGACTGCATTATTCATGATCCGCCGCGGTTTTCGCTGGCGGGGGAGCTGTATTCATTCGAGTTCTATTCCAGATTAGCAGAAATCATAAAGCCCAAAGGCCGTCTTTTTCACTATACCGGAAACCCATATTCCAAGGGACGTCCCAGAAATTTCGTGGAGGGTGTGATCAAACGTCTGGCCGAGGCTGGATTTAAGACGCAGAGGATGGATCAGGTTTTGGGTGTGAGGGCGGTTAGGAGATAAGCTTCGGTATAAGGATAGCCTGAAGTAATTAAAAAAGATTATAAGTTGGGTGCCCGCCACAAACCAGTTTTGTGGCGGATCTTTGTATTGAGTGAATCGCCGACAAACGAGTTTGTCGGCGGCACCCCGATTACCGCTAAACACTGCAATATTGAATGATATATTTAAAATGATTGTGCAATGGGACCACAATTTCTAATTTAAAAGCACTATGAGATTTGAACTTCCAAATCATATACATGAATTGACTTTTTCATGCTTCAAAAGGCTGAAATTACTTTCAGAGGAATTATTTTGTATATATCTTGCAGATGCTGTTAATTTAGCTAGGCAAAGAAATAATTTTGCACTTCTGGCGTATGTTATAATGCCTAATCATGTTCATTTACTTATTTTGCCACAGAATGAAGAATATTCAATTGCTAAGATATTAAAGTCAGTTAAGCAGTCCTGTGCGAGAAGGGCATTAAGATATTTGCGAAATAATAATCCTGGTTTTCTGAAAAGGCTAATTACCGGACAGAAAAATCCAAAGTATAGATTCTGGATGGATGGGCCGGGTTATGACAGAAATATCATTACTATCAAGGCATTGAGATATTCAATTGATTATATACACAATAATCCTGTTAGGGCAAATTTGGTAGATTCTCCGGCCCTGTGGAAGTGGTCAAGCTTTAAAGCTTGGTATTATGGAAAAGAGCATCCAATCAAGATTGATATGGAGAAAGTTCCAATAGTATAGAATTCTTGGGTGCCCGCCACAAACTGGTTTTGTGGCGGATTATTGAATAGAAAGATCGCCGACAAACGAGTTTGTCGGCGGCACCCCGATAATTGGTTTGTATCGGAGACCTGCACTTCGCTTTCCCGGAATGACGGATTTTCAAGTCTTCCGGCTAATTCCCAGGCAAATAAATTCCGGAACCAAACGGCCGATCAGAGATTATACTTGACTAAATGCCTTGATGAAATATAATTAAACCTTTGTGCTGGAGTAGCTCAGTTGGCTAGAGCACCTGACTGTGGATCAGGGGGTCGGCGGTTCGAGCCCGCCCTCCAGTACCATTTTTATATTTTATTATGGGCAAGAACAAGAAAAAATCCAAAAAGGTTAAGCCGCAGATTCTCAAGGGCTTTAAGGATTATTCCGCCGAGGACGAATTCGTCCGCAGAGAACTAATCTCAAAAGTACAAGAAGTTTTTGAGCGTTATGGTTACCAGCCGCTTCAAACTCCAGCTTTGGAATATATCGAGACCCTGCTGGGGGCTGATTACGGCGAGGAGGGCTCCTCCCAGATATTTAATTTTATCGGCCCGGAGGAGACCGCCATGGGCCTTCGCTTCGACCTGACCGCACCATTGGCCCGTTACGTCGCCTCCCAGCCGCATCTGCCGATGCCATTCAGGCGCTACCAGGCGGCGCCGGTCTGGAGGACAGATAAGCCCGATCCGGGACGATTCCGTGAATTCATGCAGTTTGACATCGATATAGTCGGTACGACCCTTCCCGCATCGGACGCCGAAATCATAATTATCATGATCGAGACTATGAAGGCGCTGGATATTAAAAATTTCACGGTACGCTATTCAAATCGACGGATTCTCAACGGCCTGGCGGAATATGTCGGGCTGGATGAAAATGAGGCTACGGGCATGTTTCGTGTCCTGGATAAGCTGGATAAGCAGGGGCGGGAAGCGGTTACCGCGGAGCTTGGACCGGGGCGGGTGGACAAATCCGGCGATGAAATTCCGGGACTGAATCTGAAGCCGGAGCAGATTTCTCGTATAGAACATTTTCTCGACATACCCAGAGAGGATTTTGAGGGGACATTCGAAAAATGTATGCAGATTCTGGGTGAATACGAGATCGCGAAACGCGGCCTGGATGAACTGAAGGAGATACATGAATATCTGATGGCCTCGTCAGTCGGAATGGAATATTGCGTCTTTGACACAACAGTTGTCCGCGGTCTGGGATACTATACCGGGCCGATTTTCGAGACTATACTGACAGACCTGCCGGAATTCGGGTCAGTGTTCGCGGGGGGGCGTTACGATAATCTGGTGGGAAGGTTTTCGGGGCAGGAAGCTCCCGGAACCGGCGCCTCGATCGGGGTGGATCGGCTTCTGGCAGCTTTGAAGAAGCTCGATTTGATTGAAGCTCAGAAGACCTCGACTGATGTGCTTGTCGCCACTATGGACAGGGAACGTATGAGCGACTATTTCAAGATAGCCTCCGAGCTTCGTGAGCAGGGCTGGAATGTTGAGGTTTTCCTTGGAAATAATCGCCGGATCCCCAAGCAGCTCCAATACGCCGACCGTCTGGATATTCCGGTGGCGGTGATATGCGGCTCAAACGAATTTAATAACGATGAGGTAACGATAAAAGACCTGGCCCGCGGCCGGGAGATGTCTGAGGATGTCGAGGATCGCGAGGAGTGGCTGAAGGCCGAGGGCATTCAGGTTACCGTGCCGAGGGGGAAGATGATTTCGACAATTAGAAAAATGCTGGAATCAAAGTAGTGCCTGCCATGAAACTCGGGAAATTTCAGATTGATGTCATAGTCGAGAATACTGCTTATGTTGACGGCGGCATGATGTTCGGGGTTGTGCCCAAAAAATTGTGGTCGAAGGATGTTCAAGTAAATGAACAGAACCTTGTCCCGATGGATCTTAATGTTTTCGTGATTCGTACAGGCGAGATGATATTGCTGGTTGACACCGGCCTGGGGGAGATGCTTTCAGAGCGGCAGCAGAAAATATACGGCACCGCACCCGAATCCAGGCTTGAGTCCGGACTTGCCGAATTGGGCATAAAGCCGGATGAGGTCGATTATGTGATCCATACACATCTGCATCTCGACCATGTCGGCGGCGCTGTCAAGGATGATGGTGACGGCAATCCGGTACCGCGTTTTTCGAGGGCGCAGCATATCTTGCAGAAGCTGGAATGGGAGGCGGCCAATGATCCCGACGAGCGCTCCGAAGCGGCCTATGATAAATCCAAGTTTATGCCCCTGTATGACGCTGGGCTTCTGAAAATAATCGAGGGCAATGTGGAACTGATTCCGGGAATCAAGCTGGTCCTGACGGGCGGGCATACCATGGGACATCAGGGAGTCATAGTCGAATCGGAAGGGGAGAGGCTGTTTCTGTTTGCTGATATTGTGCCGTTCCAGTCGCATATCCGGCCCGCCTATGTAGCCTCGGCCGACCTCTTTCCTCTGGAAACAATCAAAATCAAAAAGGAACTTTTGCCGGATATTGCCCAGCATGGATGGTATCTGGGCTTCGATCACGAAATCGATATAAAAGTCTGCAGAATAATCGATACCGGGATGAAGCTGGTGGCTGAAAAAGTTGAAGTTTGAAAAATAGTCTTAATCAGGACGGGTGTATTATGTCCATAGATAAAAAATTGGAACAGTTGAAAAAATTGCAGGATGACGCCAGGCTTGGCGGAGGAGAAAAGCGAATAGAGGCCCAGCACCAGAAGGGTAAGCTGACCGCACGGGAACGCCTGGATCTTCTGCTGGATAAAGGGTCATTCGAGGAATTCGATATGTTTGTGCGGCATCGATCATCCGACTTTGGCCTCGATAAGCAAAAATATTTTACCGATGGCGTTGTGACCGGATGCGGCACTATCGACGACCGCAAGGTCTTTGTCTTCTCGCAGGACTTTACAATCTTCGGAGGATCATTATCGAAAGCCCACGCGGAAAAAATCTGCAAGATTATGGATATGGCCATGAAGGTCGGCGCACCTGTCATCGGCCTGAATGACTCCGGGGGAGCTCGTATACAGGAAGGTGTGATTTCTCTTGGCGGTTATGCGGATATTTTCCTGCGCAATACTCTGGCCTCAGGAGTGGTGCCTCAAATTTCGGTTGTGCTGGGGCCGTGCGCGGGCGGCGCGGTTTATTCTCCGGCTATCACAGACTTTGTTCTGATGGTCAAGGGAACCTCATATATGTTTGTCACAGGTCCAAATGTCGTTAAGACCGTGACGCATGAAGAAATCACTCATGATGAGCTGGGCGGTGCGATGGTACATGCGTCTAAATCCGGGGTGGCTCATTTAGTCGGTAACAATGAGGCTGAGACGCTTCTGATGACCCGCAAATTGATGTCCTTTATCCCGCAGAATAATCTTGATGAAGTGCCGATGATCGAAAGCAATGATCCTGATGACCGTATGGATGAGGAATTGAACTATATCGTGCCTGACAATCCAAATAAGCCGTATGATATCAAAGACGTAATCACGCGCATTGTTGACAACGGTGACTTTTTTGAGATTATGCCGGAATATGCCATGAACATTGTCGTCGGTTTCGCCCGCCTGGGCGGACGGTCGATCGGAATTATTGCCAATCAGCCTGCTTATCTCGCAGGTGTGCTGGATATAAATTCGTCAGATAAGGCGGGACGTTTCATCCGTTTCTGTGATGCCTTCAATATACCCATCCTGACTTTTGAGGATGTGCCCGGTTTTTTGCCGGGTACCGATCAGGAATTCAACGGGATTATCCGTCATGGCGCCAAGCTTCTCTATGCCTACTGTGAGGCGACGGTCCCCAAGATCACCGTGATCACCCGCAAGGCATACGGCGGGGCGTATGATGTTATGAACTCCAAGCATGTGCGCGGAGACATGAATTATGCCTGGCCGACTGCCGAGATTGCTGTCATGGGACCCAAGGGGGCGGTCGAGATTATTTTCAAAAAGGAGATTGCCGCATCCGATAACCCAGAGGCCGCCACCGACAAGAAGGTCGAGGAGTTCCGTGAGAAATTTGCCAATCCGTATATCGCCGCCGAGCGCGGTTATCTCGATGACGTGATCGAACCCAGGACTACCCGTCCTCGTTTGATTCGCGCCTTCGACATGCTCTCCACCAAACGCGACCAAAATCCGCCCAAGAAGCATGGGAATATACCGTTGTAGAATAGATATGTTTTGAAAGGGGATGTAAAATGAAAATACCAGTAGAGGTTAGAGATACAGTTGATGTCTCGATTAGCAATCCCGTAATAAACACATCACAAAATGGCATTCCGGATTATATAGTAGTCATAATCCAGATAATTGCTGTAATAGCCCCATTTATTGTTGCCTGGTATGCATATCACCTAGGTGCAAAAAAAGAGAGAAGGCAAAGAGAATTAAAAAAATGGAGGCTTTTAGATGTTATTATATCTGATCTTTCCCTGAGAAGAAAACACCTGGAAAGGTTGAATGAAAAAATAAAAGAAAAGGAATATAAGCCTGTTGGATTGAGAATAATTGAGAAGAGCATATTGTCTGAATTTTATCAATTGATTGTATCTTCGCCTGGTTTCAGAAAAATCTATGAAAGCATAGAATATGTTTATTCTTCTTTAGAACAATTAAATGGATATATTCTTCAGTTAGCACAGGTCAAAGCAAAAGGTATTCAGGTTACTGATAACATGATTGAATTTCGTCAATATAGTTTTCATTTGGAAGACACAAATAACAGATTTGAAAACCTGAAAAGCCAATTAGAATCATTGGCTCAGACGCATGATCTCACGAAATTCGAAGGAATAGATGTAGAGCTTGAAGAAAAAATGCAGGAATAGCATGTTGATTGGGTGAGCCAATCTTTAGATTGGGATTTTCGAAGTCAGCGTCCCTCCCAAGCTGAAGCGTGGAGCACCCTTACAAAGTTCTTTATGCAAAAAAACCTCTAACATCCTGTCATTCTGAGCGAAGCGAAGAATCTCTATGAATCGAGAAAGATTCTTCGGTCGCTACGCTCCCTTAAAATGACATTTCCAATCACCCTCAAAATATTACTTGCTTAGGTGCCCGATAAATACCATCTTATGCTTTCAATGTGGGAGGTAACTATAATGACTAAACAGACGTTTGCGATTAATATATTGACAATAGCCCTATTTGTCTTCCCAATGCTCCTCCATGCCGAGAAACCTTTCAAAATTGTCTATGCGGATGTGGAAACAGCAAAGGAGATCCTTATTACAAGAGATGAGTTCATCAATGCCATGTCACCAATCGATCGAAGTATCAGGATGAAGACAACTGAGACTGTTTCGGTCGATTCATTTGTGAACTTTCTGGGACAGAATGCGCTTGAATGGAATGATGCTGAGATAGAAATTCTGAAGACAGCGATGGACTCAATTCTTCCGGTGTTACAGGAGATCAAACTTGATTTTCCGGACACTGTATATTTTGCTAAAACGACTGGTGAGGAAGAGGGCGGAGGTGTCTATACCCGCCAAAATGCAATTATATTTCCGGGTGTATCGGAGGAAGTGCAAAATGCGGATCTGATACATTTGATTTATCATGAACTCTTTCACATCCTGACACGCAACAATCCGGAATATCAGGACGATCTTTATCAGATAATAGAATTTTATCCCTGCAATGAAATTGAATTTCCCGATACTCTCAAGAACAGGCGCATCACAAATCCAGATGCCCCTCACAATAATTATTATATCGAAGTTGAGGTAGAGGGCGAGGAAATTCCGGTTGTTCCGATTGTGGTGTCATCGGTCAGGATGCATCAAGTTACCGAGGAAACAAACCTGATACAGAGTTTGAGTTTCGGATTGATGGCCTTAGAAAACCATGATGGCATGTATGTTCCGAAGATGAAGGACGGCCTGCCTGTGCTGTATTATTACACCAATGTACCGTCGTTTATGGAAAAAGTGGGTCATAACACAGAGTATGTTCTCCATCCGGAGGAAATATTGGCAGAGAATTTTGTATTGATATTTTCGGGGGATCATGATATCCCCGATCCGGAAATTCCTCAAAAGATGAGAGAAATTTTGTTTGGCGAAAGAAATTGAGCCTTGCACATATATCAGGTTAAGGGTGGCCAAATCTTTAGATTGGGCCAGGGTCGTTCCTTCCCAAGCTGAAGCTTGGGGCACCCGGAATATGATTGCTTTGAAGGTTTGGATCAGGATATGAAAGAATACCGGATACGTAAAGCCTGGTGGATCAGCTATAACCTTGCGGGAATAGTTCTAATTGCGATGGGTGTATGGGCGATATCGCTCTTCTTTCGAGATATGGTGGATTATCACAGGTTGATCGCAGGGATTGTGATTATCGTTTTCGTTGGATATATAGTGATCGACCGCAACCTGTTGAAAATCCGCCTGACCGATAATTATGTCGCCCGTATCGGCATCCGAGCGGTATGCATAAAATTTCCAGATGCAACAGAGTTATTTCTCAAGAACGGTAAGGCCTTTGTCAAGTCCGAGAAGTCCAGTATAACAATCAGCGATGAAATCACAGGCCGTGAGGAGATAATCCACTTCCTGACCAAAAAAGCGGTCGAGTATGAGATACCGATCTCGGGCGATGACTATATGCTGGACAAATACTGGAAGCCGCTCAAGGGGGATGGAAAATGATAGCTGAGCTTTTGATATATTGTCATAGATTCTTCGGCCGTCCTGGACCGAAGGTCGGTACTTCTTCGGAATGACAGTTTAGTTCGTCCTGTCATTCTGAACGCAGCGAAGAATCTCATTGAGTCGCCAAAAGGTTCCTCAGTCGTCCTGGACCGAAGGTCAGTACTCCTTCGGAATGACATTCAAAAAAAACGGCTCCAAAATCGGAGCCGCTTTCTTATTTCATTTGACAGTAAATAGAAATCTATTTTCTGAGCATGTTGTTGGCAATGACCAGGCGCTGGACCTCGGAGGTGCCTTCGTAGATCTCGCATACTCTCTGGTCGCGGTAGAGCTTCTCGGCAATCGAGAATTCTCCGATGTAGCCGTAGCCGGAATGAATCTGCATGCATCTATCAACGCAGAAGTTGGCAGCTTCCGAGGCAAACAACTTGGCCTGAGAGGCGGACAGGTTAATCGACTCGCCCTTATCCTGGAGCTGGGCGGCCTTGTAGGTCAAAAGACGCGCGGCCTCGACTTTGGTAGCCATATCCGCAATCATCCATTGAATCGCCTGCAGTTTGGCGATCGGTGCGCCAAAAGCCACACGTTCCTTGGCGTACTTGATCGACTCATCTAGGGCGCGCTGGGCGATACCGGTGGACTGCGCCGCTATACCGACACGAGCGCCGTCAAGGGTCATCATAGCCATCTTGAAGCCTTTACCCGCAGGCCCCAGGAAGTTTTCCTTGGGTACCTTGACATTCTTATAAATGATTCTTCCAGTGGTGGCGTATTTCATGCCCATCTTATGTTTCAAGGTCGAACCCTCAAAACCCTCGGCATCGGACGGAACGATAATGGCCGAGACTTTGGGACGATCACCCTCGTCTCCTTTGAGCTTTCCGAATGTTACCGCATAATCGCAGACATCCCCATGCATGATGAAAATCTTCTCGCCATTAATGACATAGTGATCGCCGGCATCCTCGAATTCCGTACTTTGATTGGCGGCGTCCGAACCCGCATTGGGCTCTGTCAGGGCGAAAGCCGGGATCAATTCACCGGTTGCGGCTTTGGGAATATATTTCTTCTTTTGTTCATCGGTGCCGAAATTCATAATCGGATCGACCGCAAGTTGCGAGACGGCCGACAGAAGTGATGAAGGCGGATCGAAGTATGAGAGTTCCTCGATCATGGTTGCATATTCAATTTTCTTGCGTCCCTGACCGCCATATTCCTTGGGCATCACATAACCCACCAGTCCTTTGTCGGCCAGCTTCTTGAATATATCATGAGCGAACGCATCGGGTTCACGGTCATGTTTCAGTCCCAGAGGCTCAATCTCCTTGGGGCAGAACTCGCGCATCATATCCCGGATCGGCTGCTGCAGTTCCGGATCGACATTATAAGTCATTCATTTCCTCCTTGACCTCATATGTATAACAAGTCCAAAATATTCAATTCCAATTTAAGACTACTCCGCCGTCTCCGAAGGCTCGTCGGGTACCTCAGGCTCCTCGGCTTTCTCCTGTTCTTTGGCTCTTTCCTCAGCAGCCTTCTGGCGCGCTTGCATCATCTCGACTTCTTTGGCTTTGATTTTCTCAACCGTTTCCCAGTCGTTATAAGCCTTGATCATGATACCCAGGGCGGCAGTAACATCAGAACCCACGCGCTGATAATCGACCCAGATCAGGCCGTCGGCGCCATAACGGGAAGCATCATCGATAAGACGGAAGTCCATCGCCTGCGAGGAGAAGTTGGTTTCGGCCGGTCCGGTATGTATTTCCAGAATGCCCAGAATCTTATAGGGGAAGTCCACATCCTTGTATTCAATCAGCAATGGTTCGGGATCGAGCGGGCTTTCTTTTTCGAGCTTGGGCGGTTTCTTGGCCTTTTTGTTTCTCTTTTCAATTTCCTTGGGAGAGAGATATTTTACCGCGACACCGTTGGTAATCAGCGCGTCCTTTTCACCGGCGGGAGTATTATGAGTGATATAGACAACCGCGTGCGCATCCATTTTGGAGGCGATCTTGGAAAGATCCTCGAGATTCTCGCGGCGGCATTCTTTAGGAGTGCCGGTATTTTTGACGCTCAGAAGCTTCACGATTTCATAAGCTGTATCGACATCGTTCTCGGTCAGCCAGATTTCCTCAGCCTCACGCTTGCCGTATTCCTGAGCCATCACTGTAGATGGAATTACCATCAACGCAATAAATGTGAAAACTGATGCAATCAATAATTTTGAATTGAGCGGTTTCATAGTTGAACCCTCCAATTTTGAGCTATAAAATTTCCTCTTTTTTGTCCCTGCCTGCAATTGCATTTTCAATAAATTTGATGATATCCTCGGTGGGTGTGCCCGGCCCGAAGAGCTTGTCGATGCCTTTCGCTTCCAGCGCCTTGATATCGTCCCCGGGTATTATGCCTCCGCCGAAGAGGATAATGTCCTCGGCTCCCTTTTCCTCGAGTTTCTGTTTGATGGCGGGGAAGAGGGTCATGTGGGCGCCGGAAAGAATTGAGATCCCCACGCAGTCGACATCCTCCTGAATGGCCGCCTCCACGATCATCGCAGGCGTCTGGCGCAGACCGGTATAGATAACCTCCATTCCGGCGTCGCGCAGGGCGGAAGCTATAACCTTGATACCTCGATCATGACCATCCAGTCCGGGTTTTGCCAGCAGAACTCGTATCTTTCTTTCCATATTCTCCTTATTGTTTGTACACTTACAGTTAGCTAACGAATATAGCCAAGTTTAATGAAAATGCAACAAAAATCCCCTCCAGTTCTTTTGCCGACAGGGGTTTATTATTATACAAGCCAGGCGCCGATGTATTCCGAAATTTTTTTGATTGAGTCTCATCGGCGGTCATGAATTTGCAGCTGTTAACGCAGGGTCCTGTGTACCGCATCCCCGCAAGGTGCGGGATTTCTGCCAGCGCGAACCAGGGTGCCCCATCCCCGTCAGGGGTGGGATTTCTGCCGAGGAAATATTCCCGATTTCCCGCTTGCCAAAAGGGAGTGAAAATAATATATATACACCTGAATTTTTCGAGAGGAGCTCTATTTTTATGATCGATACATCGGATTTTTTCAAGGGTATGAAAATTGAGATTGAGGGTGAACCCTTTATAATACTGGACTTTCAGAATGCCCGCACCGCCCAGAGGCGCGCCAATGTTACCACCAAATTGAAACATCTCGTTACCGGCCAGGTGCTCGAGAAAACATTTTCATCCGGCACCAAATTCGAGGAACCGCCGTTTGAGACACGCGATATGCAGTATATGTATAATGACGGCGAGAGCTACCATTTTATGGATACCGACACCTACGACCAGATAGCGATTCCGGTTGATGCAATCGGGGATGATAAATGGTATCTGTTGGAAAATCATACGTATGAGATTCTGTTCTACCGCGGAAATGCGATAAACATCAACCTGCCCACCTCGGTAGTGCTTGAGGTTGTCGAGGCCGAGCCGGCGATCAAGGGGGATCGTGTGTCCAACGTCATGAAAGGCGCCAAAGTCGAAACCGGCCTGGAGGTCAAGGTCCCGATTTTTGTCAAGGAGGGGGACAAGATCAAGATCGACACCCGTGACGGCAAGTACCTGGAGCGCATGTAATTGGAGATCATTGAGGCTCCCGACGAGTATATCGGCACCGATGAATCCGGCAAGGGGGATTATTTCGGGCCGCTTGTGATTGCGGGAGTGTATATCGGTCCCGGAAATCAGGCTCATCTCGAAAAACTGAATATCCTCGAGTCCAAACGCATCTCCGACAACCGTGCCATTTCTCTTTCAGAGGAAATCAAGAAATTATCTCATACATCAGTTGTGGTGATAGGCCCGGAAAAATATAACGAGCTGCATGATAAAATGAAGAATCTCAATAAACTGCTGGCCTGGGGGCATGCCAGGGTGATCGAGAACATACTGGATCTGCATGACTGCCGGGCCGCTATTTCTGATCAGTTCGGGGATGAGTCGCTGATAAAAAATTCGCTTATGAAAAAGGGAAAGAATATAAAACTTCAGCAGACACCAAGAGCCGAGAGATTTCTTGCTGTGGCGGCGGCCTCGGTCCTCGCCCGGGGGGCATTTTTGAATTATCTGAATAGACTCTCATCTCAATACGGTATTAAATTCCTGAAAGGGGCATCCAATCTGGTCGATCAGACCGGCAGACAATTTGCCGAAAAATTCGGTCATGATAAACTGAAACTGGTCGCCAAAATGCACTTCAAGAATACAAAGCGGATTGAAGCTCCCTGATTCCTTCTAATCAAAAGCAAAATAAGGGCTTAATTGCCATCAAAATTGCTTTTATCCCTCAACTGAAACCATAATAATCCGATATTTCTTATAAGCGGGGGTTATACTGAAGGATTGTGTATGACTAAAATAAGCTGGGCCATAATAACAATTTTGTTGCTTGCGCTTTTGTGGCTCTGGAAACGTCGTAAGGCAGCTCTGTTGCCTGATTTATCTTCCGGTTACAGCAGAATCGTGAGCAGTCTGGTCCTGCTGATCGGATGGTCGGCCTTGAATCTCCTGCAGAATATTCCGAATATCGAAAGTATTTTGGGGACGACTGTTCTTATTTTATTGGATTCATTCTCTACGGCCCTGCTCCCGGGAGCTATACTGCTTCTGGTAATTACATTTCTCATCGACTTTGCGCTAATTCGCAACCATGGCGCTTTCAGGAAGAGATCCGTCTCCTTTGCCGGCCTGATGGGGGAAATCGCCGGGGTTTCAGTGAACAGGGGCAAACTGGCGTTTGTCGAGGAGGCCTCCGCAGTTCTGGCGAAAATTCTAAGTGCAGATTATTACCAGATCACAAAAATCGAAAATGATCAGCGCGTCAATCTCGGCGCCTGCAGCATTCAACATGGCCTTGATGTAAAGAACGGCCACAGATTTCGAATGCCCGATGACGGGCTTAATTCATCTGATAGGGAACCGCTCTGCCGCAGGCATAAACAGATTTGTCTGTGCCTGAAGAGCAATTTGCCCGAGGCATATGAACTTATATTCCTCCTGCCGAAATACCAGCGCATACTTAAGAAGCCGGAATTTCAGGACATTTTGCGATCGGTGCTGATAAGCAAGCTGGAGAATGCGGCACAAAATGAAGAGCTAAAAGAGCGGCTCGACATAGAAAGCCGGCAGAATCGGCTTTACCTGGAGAACGATCGGGATAGCGATATTGCCGCTTATCTCCAGCGCATCTATCCGATTCTATCCGAGAAGGTGAAATTCGATTATATTTCGGTGGCGGTGCTCGATTCAGCGATCCAGAACATGTACCGCTATACCTATGCCGATGTCGGTGGAAGTTTGATTGAGCGGGGAATATGTTATCCCCTGAAACAGACCGCCGCACTCAGGGCGGCCGGGGAAGCGCGAATGCTGGTGGCCAATACGCTGGAGTCGGATTTTTACCGTGATGATTATCATCTGTATAAGAGCGGGTTCTCATCCCGCCTGGTTTATCCTGTACGCAATGATTCCGGCCGAGTGCTGGCCGTGCTCACGCTGGCGGCTGTAAAACCAAAGACATTCAATCATCTGGATGAACCCGATCTTCAATTCCTTAATGCGCCGCTGTGCCGTATGATAGAATTCAATAATGTCAGCAGCATGATGAATACCCTCAAGAAACAGGTGGTTTCCAGTTTCAATCTCACCTTCGGTCTTGAAAATAGTCCAGGATCAAAAGGTTTCTATGATCGTTCAGCCCAGATTCTGGCGGAAACTCTTCCGGCAACCATGTGCCGGGTCTGGGGCTACGATCAGTCTTTGAACCGCCTGCGCTCGATAGGCTACCATTCCTTGCATCGACGTACCGATCAGATATCTGATTCGAGAAAGGACGTTGAGCTCGAGCTGATGCCCAGGCACAAAGCGGCCATCAAGATGGGCAAGGCAATTATTGTGAATCAGTCCAACCCGGAAAGCAATATGGGTAAATCAGAAGTCGAGTTCATGGGCCTCCCGGGGATCAAGTCTGCTATTCTGGCCCCCATGCGGCTGCAGAACCGTATCAGCGGCATCGTCTCGGTAGGCGAAGTGCGCAACTGGGAGCGACGCTCGCTGGGTCAGCAGGAACTGCTGTATTCGCAGATCGTATCGACCATATCGGCCCTGGTGCATGAGATCGACAGCAAAGCCCTGGAATTGAACAGGGTCAATGCGGTCTTGAATGAGATAGACAAACGATCACTGGTCTATGAGACCTACACAGACCTTCCCTCCAGGATATCATCGAAGCTCTCCGGGATAATGGGTGCGGCCGAATTGATCCGCCGCAAAATGCCGGAGGATGCCAGGGAGATGATACGTTATAACGATATTATCATCAAAGGCGCCGAGACGATAGCGAAGGAATTAAACAGGTTCGGCGAACTGAAAAAAAGCATCTTTCGGGACAAAGCAGTATGACCACCAAGGCGAACAATTCCACATACATGGCTGAAATTGAGGACATGATTGTGCCGGGCGGAGCGGAAAACCAGACTATCAGTCATATAATTTATAATCAGTTCAAGAAAAATCTGGAAAGCGGCTACTTCATCATGCCCGATGATTCTCCCTATGCCGAAATATTTGAAGACATGGATTTTAGTCCGCCCCTGCAAGAGTGCACATTTGTAAGCCGGACGGAATATCATGAGCTCATCCGCAGGGTGGGCCTGCATGAAAATGCGTTTTTCCTGCCCTATGAGGATTTTGATCTGGCCTTGAAACTGAAATTCATGCCTGGTTTTCCGGAATCGGCTCTGGGAGCGGATAATCTTATTCCCTTGAACAATTATATCCGCACATACCTGGGCAAAATAATTAAGGCCTACACGGTCTACCTGAATGTGCTGAACCATCTGAGCCAGATGATGCTCACGAGCGTGGAGATAGAGACGATTTTTCCGGTTTTGGTGAAGGAACTCAAGAAGCTGGTCAATTTCAGTCACATGTCACTCGTAACCTATCACCCGGACTTCGAATCTTTTCGGCTCGAGGCTGAATACGACGATCAGAATGATGCCTGCAGTTTCAAGAAGCAGTTCATAAAATTGAGCGAGACCAGCCTGGCCGGACTATTATCAAAAAAGAAGGCCTTTATCGCATCGTTGAAAGATATAGGCCAGGGAGTGGTGGCACAAAGAATGTTCCGGATGGGCTACCAGTCTTTTTTGTTCAGTCCGATTTATGATAAGGGCGAACTGCTGGCAAGCCTGAATCTGGCTACAAGAGATGTCGATGCTTACGATGACAGGCATATTAAGCTGCTATCGAAGGTCTGCGGTGTTACCGGAGGTGCACTGAAGTCAGCGGTAAATCACAGCCACCTGCAGCAGTTGATGAATGACTATGACAATGCCAGGAAACATTTCATGCAGCTCGAAAAATCGCGCAATTTTATCGATATAACCCGGGGCGTCCTGCATGCCTTTAACAATCACCTGGCTCTGATAATGGGCCGGGCCCAGATTTTGAGGCAGTTCAGCGGCGATGTCATCAAGCTGGAAACTGCCCGTAAGGGTTTGGATATTATTCTCAATGCCTCCACCCAGGCCTCGAACCAGATAGCTGAACTGCAAAAATATGCCCGCCTCAGGCCTGATGACGATCCGGACCTGATTCAGTTTAAGGGACTGATCGAGGAAATAATCGAGCTCTCCATGCCCCGCTGGAAGGCGATTGCCCATGGGGTCATAGAATTCAGGCTCAATATCGATACCCAGCTGGTGATAAAGGGCTACCGCAAAAAGATCAAGGAAGCGCTGATCAACATTCTTATGAATGCGGTCGAGGCCGAGGAGGAGCATGGGGGCGAAATCTCAATAAGCGCGCGCGCGGAAGGCGACATGGCCGTAATCTGTATCAAAGACCAGGGCAAGGGAATAGAAAAAGATGCCATACCGAGGGTATTCAATCCATTTTACACGACCAAACCCGATGGGACGGGGCTGGGGCTGGCGGTGAGTTATAGAATTATCAAGGAACATTCCGGTAGGCTGGAAATAGAAAGCAGTCCCGGTAAGGGAACCGCTGTTACCATCACGCTTCCGCTTAAAATCAGGAAGACTGAGAGCAGTTTTGGGAATTCGGATTCCAGATTAATCAAGAACATTGTGGTTGTGGACCAGAACCGCATCCGCAGGAACCTGCTTTCAAATCTGCTGCAAAATTTGAAGTTGAAAGTAAAATCTGCTAAATCGCTCGCCTCTGTGGACGGCATAATAGCTGAGGAAAAGCCGGATTTGGTTATCCTGGATGATGAACTTGAGGAGGTAAATCCGGTGGAGTATTTTGCCATGATTAAGACCAGGCTGCCGGAAATTCGTACCTGCCTTGTCAGCGTCTCAGCCAGACCTGATGAGCAGAAGCGCCTGAAAGAACAGGGAGTTGACGCCATACTAACCAAGCCCTTCGAACAGGGCCAGATCAGGGAAACCATCGACCGGCTTTGCAGAACCGCGCCGAGCAAGCAGCCTTCGGAATAGTATGACCATCCACTAATCCGTTGACAATCTGCTGAATACGCACCTCAATTAAACCAAAACATTAATTCCCGCTGCAGTTATATCTTGCCATCAAATTCAATTTGATGTATATTAAATGGTAGCTTTACTACTGGCTTGACCTGAACTTTATAATTATTTAATTGACAAGAAGATATAACATCAATATTTTTGCATAGCTGACAGAATTATTGAGATAAAATTGTGTGTGTATTAATTTAATGTCTTTAAAGGAGTTGCGCTGTATTGTCAAGTAGATTTGGGCTGCTAATCATCTTAGCCTTGGTAATATTCTCTCCATCGAGTATCTGCGCACAGATAATCTATGGAGGGGAATCATACAGTCTCGAGGAGTGGGATCAGGTTGCCCCTGGTCTTGCCGGGGAGAAGACCGCTCTGTCGCCGGTTGACAGTATTGTCAATAACTTGGAGATAGGAGTAGTAGGTGAGATCGATAACCATACCTTGAGTTTCATACAAACAGATTCGGTGATGTATCCAAAGAGCCGAGCCATAATCACATTTCCTGATGGTTTTGATATTACGACATTCACAAAAATAAGGTATGATGATAATGATATAAACAGCATTAATCTGGTAATTGACACAACTGTCATTTCTGATAACACTTTCCTTATATATTTTGCCGATTCCGGATCTATTCCAGTTGCGGGAAGCCTGGTCGGGATAGATATGGAGGGAATCACAAACGAAACAGAAAGCGGATCCTATCAACTGATTCTGACATTAACAGACAGCACCGGTGTGGTTACAGCGGGACCTAATTTCAGTCAGCCTTTTTTGCTCTCGCCGGGAGAGCTGAATTCTATAGAAGTCGATCCCTCGACATTACAGGAAATCTATGCCGGTGATTTTTTTCAATTCGATTGTTTATGTTCCGACAGCTTTAACAACGCATTGGAGTGTCCTGAGGAAACTTGGTATCTTGATGATCCGGCCGGAGAGATAGATTCAACCGGTTTGTTTTTAGCAAAATATACTGGTTTCAATGATTTCAAAGCAAAATGCGATGCCGGTGGAATTACGGCCGAATCGGGTTCGCTCTATGTGCTGGCAGGTGATCCGGTTAGATTCAATATGGACGGGCTTCCGGATACGACGATTGTGGCCGGTAAGATACTTGATAGCTCAGTCCATGTCATAGTAGAGGACCTGTATGGAAACGAAGTAGGACGCTATAGAGGTGCCGCATGGTTCGAGAGTTCCGACACTGCGGCCGAACTTCTATACGATTCGATCAACAAGTATTCGTTTAATGAGGTGGATGATGGGCAAAAGTACTTCCCTGATTCTGCCTTCATATTCCACACCGCCGGGCAGCAAACGATCCGGATTACGGATGGGTCGATATCCTCTGAGTATAAATATATAGTAGTTAAGCCGGACATCGCTGCCCACATAACCGTGCAAGATCCATCCGATACCGTTACGGCCGGAGAGAATTTCCTGATACAGATTACCAGCCTCACTGATGTTTCCGGCAATCTGCTCTCAGGAGTCGTTGACGTTCAGCTTTCCGGAGATGGTATCGCTCCCGATGGCACGGAGCCGATCATTAATCCTATATTTGTTGAAGCGGGGAGCGGGCAGGCTTCTCAGAGGCTGCCGAAAGCAGGGCCAGCTAATTTCACTTTGACTATTGATACTCTTATTTATCAGCTCGACACAATCCGTGTCATAAACTCCGCTGCGGATCATATCGAATTTGAGCTGAACACACCGCAAACTGTCGGTCAGTCTTTTGCCGCTCCCGCCAGCCTGACTGTGCTGGATCGTTTTGATAATGTTGTATCCGATTTTAATGCATTTGAAGATACTGTAACCATTTCTCCACTTCCACCGGCCGAGGGTGAAGTCATAAACGGGATTATCGCCGACAGCCAGGCATTTGTGGATGGGGTTTGCGATTTGACTCAATTCGATATGTATTACAGTGGCCCCGCCCGCTTCCTGAAATTCAGCGCTGTTTCACAGAGCGGAGTGCAGGGAAATTCGGAGACTGTCGAGATCAATTCCGCCTTGATCGAGCAGTTGTATTTATCCGACTCGACGCTGTATATAGGCGATACGTTCTCTGCTTCGGTTACAATTTCCAATTTTGGTTCCGATACGCTCACGGTTGACACAATTGAATTGTTTTCATCACAGGGTGATTTGCCTGTACAAAGTGCAATTCCCGGCCCGGGATTTCGGATTCAAGGGAACAGCTCAGCTACCTTCGAGCTCTATTCTTTCATACCCGAAACTTTTGAAATCGGAATAATAGAATTCGGGGCCAGCTTCATAGGCACGTATGACGAGCTGACCATCTCCGACACCTCCGAATTTCTGGCCTCGATGAGAATTCTCAGCCAGGAACTGGCCGATTATGTGCCCGGGTCGCTAACGCCTGTGCTTATGACCAAGGGAGGATCGTATTCTGCGCGCCTTGAACTGCAGAACCTTGGCGGGGCTGTAATCAGCCTGAACACTGACAGCTATCTCGATTTTATTCTTGATGCGGATACATTCAGGACCTATCTGGAAGTGCCCACCTTTTTACCGGCAACGGGGACCGAAGTCGTTCTTTTCTTTGATGAGATAATGCTTCCAGGGGCCCTCGCCTCCGGACAGTATGCGGCAGCGCTTCATCTTTTCGGTCTTCAGGGGCAGTCCAGTTATTCGGACCTGGTGTCTATATCCGATTCGATAACCTTGCAGAGTCCTCCGGACTTGGTTTATCTCCAGGGCTCATTTGGGCCTGATTCGGCTTATCTTGGAACTGAAATTGCCCCGGTGTTGTCTGTTGAGAATCTGGGTGAGGCAGTCTTTGAAATCGACAGGCAGCTTTCCCGGTTGGAGTTGGAGGCTGACGGCCGGCAGGTGATTTTCAGGCCGGCGGTTGACGGAGATCCCATATTTCCGGGCGGGAATCAAATTAGCTTTGACAGCGAACTTGTGCCGTCAGATTCTCTGCTCACGTCAAACACATTATCTCTTCATCTTGAAGGCACCGCCAACCAGCAAAATGTTGCTTTTGATATTGAGATTGGACCTGATCTTCTAACCCTGCTTAATCCCGGCAAGGTGCAAATCTGGAGTACAACAAACAGGGCTCCGAATTCTCCCCGGGTCAATACCGGACAGAGTTTTAATATCACAGTGGCAGCGAGAAATCGGGGCCAGGAGGCGGTTGAAGAGATCCGGTTGAGTCTGCAAGGAGAGGGCAGCACCGTGTTACAGAGTTCATTGACCATCCCTTCGCTGGCGCCCGATGAAACTGATTCTGTTACATTTAATGTAACCGCCAGCGGCACTCCGAACATAGCGGAGGTGTTCGAGGCTTCTATAGATAACGCCTTCGGGGCAATTACCGGTCTGCCGGCCTTCGTCGAGAATCCGGTTGACAATAATACGGTCGCGACCGTGGAACTGCCGGCCAGCATTTCGGCCAACCTTCAGATCGTGTCTCCGCCCGATGCTCTGGATAATGTCCTGGGCATAAAACAGGATTTTACCCTGCAAGCGGAATTTATAAACAGCGGTGATGCAAAGGTCAGCCCAGGTACAGCGAGGCTGATTCTTCCTGAGGGATTTGTAACCGGCGATCTTCTCGATTCTGTTGATTTTGTAATCGGCGATCCGCTCACCTGGGATATTACTGCGCCGTCAACACCGCGAGAGACAGAGCTGATCGTAGAGATTGTTAAGCTTCCGATTGACTCGAATAGTTTAGACTCAGCTCTAGTAGAAAAAAGAACCGATACGCTTGCCGTGACCGTGGAGGATGAGCTGCCGCAGACATTTGTGGACTGGCAATTTGAAGATTACGATCTGGTCTATCCCGGCCAGACCCTGCCGGTTGTCGAGCTGGAATTTTCACCCGGAATCTTGAGTACCAGCAGAGTGCTGCTGTCGGGTATGACTTTCCTATTTACCGATCGCCAGGGACGCGCGTTTGAACTTGATAATTTGTTGCTTTCCGGTACTATTTCATATGAGCAACTGGAATATCCGGGTACTATCAGCTCCAATACTCTCAGCTTCAATTTCGGGGATGGTATCATATTTGATGCCGAGCGTTCGGCGGTTCTGAATCTGGAAATTGTAATTGATGATCAGGCCGCACTTGAAAATTTCATAATATCACTGGATTCAGATCATATAACTGCAAATGATTACAGGTTCGAAGTACTCGGCAGCCCGTTGGTCGTAAAGTCTATTGATGGCGGCGCTTTTGCCATTTCCAAAAGCTATGGCACGGTACAATCGGAATTTGAAAATTCATTTTATAATTATCCCAATCCCTTTAACCCTGATGTTGAGGCAACTTCGATAGTTTATTATCTGCCGAGTGCCAGTGATGTAGATTTAACAATTTACACCTTGATCGGCGAGGAAGTGTTTACCACAAGTATCCCTGCGGGTTCCCCCGGAGCGCAGGGAGGCACGATCAACAGCATCTACTGGGATGGGCGTAACGATGAGGCGCTTGAAGTTCGCGAAGGGGTATATCTGGCAGTCGTAAAATATTCGGGCGGTGAAGCCTGGACAAAAATTGCGGTGGTGAAGTAGATGATATTCAGGAACAGGAAAGCATTTGTCTTGATAGTCGTGCTGCTGCTTCTGAGCACGCAGGCCGATGGCGCCGATCCCTCGGGCCGTGAGAGCCTGTTCATACTGGGCGCCGGCGCCAGGCCTCTGGGTATGGGGGGAGCCTTTACAGCAGTTGCCGATGACGGTTCGGCGGTCTATTATAATCCGGCCGGGCTTGGATATCTGGAGTACCGCGAGCTGACGCTGTTCCATACCCCGCTTTACGAGGGAACCAATTACATGTTCGGGGCTTTGTCCTATCCAATTCTCGGATTCGGCGCGGTTGGAATAGGCGGCCTGAGACTTGGCACCGATGATGTCGTGTTTCGCGACAGGCTGGGCAGGCTGGGCAGTTTCGATTACAGCAACGGCCAGTACTGGCTGTCTTACGGCATTAAGGTCTTCGACTATATCGCGCTCGGTATGAATATGAAATATCTGGACCAGTCCCTGGGTGACCTGGGCACTTCCACCGGCTCTGTCGATCTCGGGCTCCTGGCACATTATAGAAACACAGTGTTTTTTGGCATTAACGCGCAGGATCTTGTGTCCGGCGAAATGAAGCTCGGCAGCAGGGGAGAAAAGCTGCCATACAATATCAAGGCGGGTGTGGCCGCAAGATACAGCACCCCCAATTTGGATTTCCTGCTTGCGGGTGATATTGACAAGACTGAGGATGTCGGTGCAAAATTCCATATCGGGGGAGAGGTCGGCATCAAGAGTATTTTCTTCCTGCGAGGGGGATACGATCGTTCCGAGATTACCTTCGGCGCCGGGGTTCACTACAAATTTGCCAGGTTCGATTATGCCTACAAGGGACATTCCGAACTGGATCCCACCCATCGGCTGGGCGTTTCGTTCTTCTTTGGGCCGACAATCTCGGAGCAAAAAGCCAGGCGGGTAGAACGGCAGCGCGAGGAAGAAGCGCTGCGGGCCGAGGAAGTTCGCAGAGAACGCATGGCCGACCTGAGAACCAGGGCTGATGATTTCTATCAGAACCAAGTCTGGGATTCCGCGGTTGTATATTACAATCAGGTGCTTGCCTATGATACTGAAAATATTCATGCGATAACGAGGATTCATGAAATCAGCGACAAACTTGAGAGTCGTGCCAGGCAGGAATTAGACACCCGGGCGGGTGAACTTGCCTTCGAGAGATTGATGCGGCAATATAATAGAATAGCAGATTCGCTCTATGAATCAGGTGAATATGAAAAGGCCCGGCTGGAATATGAAAAAGTACTCCAGCTTGATTCAGCCAATTCAAAGGCCCTGGACCGCCTATCTGAAATAGAGGTTCATTTTGACCGGGCGGCGGATTCACTGAAAGCGCGTGGACAGGCTTTGATCGCTCAGAACGAGTATGCCGAGGCGGTGGTGGTATTGACCGAGGCCCAGGAGTTAAGCCCGGACGATGCTGAAATCGGAAGGCGTATAGCATTTGCCAGGACCCGGCTCCTGATTGACCGGAAGCTCAGGAATGCCGCAGAGAAACTTGATGAAGGTGATACTGCTGCGGCCCGCGTAATCTTCCAGGAAATACTCGAACTCGATCCTGAAGAGCCGTTAACGCTCGATTATCTTGAACAGCTCGAGAGAGAAACTGAAATCGAGCCGGTATCGATCGGGCAGTTAAAAGCCGACAGCCAGTACTGGAATCTCTATCTGGAGGGCCTGGAGCTGTTCGGGGATGGAAAGTACAGGGAGGCGATTGAAAAATGGGAGATCGTGCTGGAAAAATATCCGGGCTCCCGGGATGTAAGAGAAAATATACGGCAGGCGCGGCTGCGCCTGAGGAATCAGGGCCAGTAATTCAGAAAATATGGGTCTATTCACAAAAGCTGTAAAAGAATCGCAGTTTTCCTTCGACGCCAAAGAGGAAAAAGTTGGCGAGATTAAAGATTATGTCAGGGAAACCCTGGAGGGCACCCCCTTCTCTGAAAAGGAGCTCACCGGAATACTGCTGGCGATAGAAGAAGCCTGCACCAACGTAATCAGGCATGCCTATCTGTATGCTCCGGGCGGAACGATCCGCCTGAAAATAACACTGACCTCGGATAAAGCTGTATTTGAAATCATAGACACAGGGCGCGCCTTCGATTTCGAGGGCTCGGGTACACCTGACCTCGACCGCTATGTCGAGACCAGCCGCAAGGGGGGGCTGGGCATATATTTGATCCGGAAGATTATGGACGATGTCGATTATCGCGCCCGGCGCAATGAGAATCGTCTCATCCTGGTCAAAAATTTCCCCAAGCGTACAGCCGCGCGTCGAGCCTTAAGAGGAGAGGGCATCTCGATCCGCAAGAAGTTCGCTTTCTGGATGACATTGATCCTGACCGGGCTGGTGTTCATCATTTACTTCTATTTCGAAAACCGAACTACCACAGCCTTGAGGAGCAATTTTCGGACCCAGATGGAGGAGGTCGCCACCACAGTGGCCTCGCAGGCCAAGGATGAGATCGTCAACGAGGCGCGTGATGCGGAGTTTCTTTTGATGGTCAGGAACTTTCGGCACCAGAACAAGAATATTGCCTATATCTCTATCACCGACAAAGATGGTGAAGTGCTGGCACACAGCGAGGATATTTCACTGCTGCATTCAAAATATCAATTGCCCCCCGGTATAATTTCCGAACTTACAACTGTTCCCCAGCAGGTTAACAGCGGCGGACGGGATATCCTGCATTATATACTGCCTGTTACCGAAAATGGGGAACTCCTGGGACACGCGCACATCGGTTTCTCGACCGCCAACCTGAAAGCGGATATACGCAGTTCCCGGCAGGGCATTTTCATCATTTCCATCATAAGTTATGTGCTGGCCCTCATGGCGGTTACCCTGCTGTCCAATTACTTCGTGAAACCGATTCAGAAATTGACTGATGGCGTCAAGAAGATAGGCTCCGGTGACCTGGAGGCCAAGCTGCCGATCGACGGGGCGGATGAGTTTTCTGAAATCGCGCGTGCATTCAATGAGATGACTGGGAAGATCAAAGAAGCTCAGAAAAATATAGTCGAGCAGGAACGTCTCCACAAGGAGATGCAGGTGGCCCAGGAAATCCAGCACACGCTTCTGCCCAAGCATTTCCCCGATATCGAAGGATATGATATCGCCACAATCTACCGTGCAGCTAAAGACGTCGGCGGCGACTATTTCGACTTTGTCTGGGTCGACGAGAACACTCTGGGGATAGTGGTCGCGGATGTTTCCGGCAAGGGTGTGCCCGGGTCCCTGGTTATGACCATGATCCGTACGGCAATCCGGCTTGAAGCGCGCGGCAATCGTTCGGCGGTGGATATTCTGTCACGCGTTAACGACTTTGTAACCGAGGATGTCAAGAAGGGCATGTTCATTACCATCTTCCTGGTCGTGCTGGATTCGATCAATCGCAAAATATCGTTCGCATCAGCGGGGCATAATCCGATGGTATTATACCGGCATGATGAGGAAAAAACTTATTTCCTGAATCCTCGCGGCATACCATTAGGTATCCGCCTGCCCGAGGAGCTGACATTCGGGGAATCTCTGGAAGCCGAATCGATCAAGCTCAAGAAGGATGATATCCTGGTGGTATATACGGACGGCATCACGGAGGCAATGAACCATCGGCGCGAGCAGTTCGGAATGACCCGGTTCATACAATTTATCCGGAATTACAGCTTCCTGACGCCCGAGGATTTTGTTGAAAAACTGAATGAAGAAATAATAGAATTTACAGAGGGCGCCGAGCAGAATGACGATATCACGCTGGTTGCGATCAAAGAGAAGGTGATGGCCGATGAATACCTGGTCCAGCGCCGCAAAAAGCTGCTGAATCTGGTCGAGGCCGAGGGCAAGACGGTCAAGGATGCCTGCCAGGAGATGAAGGTGTCGACTTCGACTTATTACAAATATAAGAAACGTTACGAGTTATACGGCGAAGAGGGCCTGAAAAACAAAGAACCCCGGGGCGACGCCATGCCGCGGCAGCTTTCCTATGAAGAGCGCTCGAAATTACTTCAACTGATCAGGCAGTTTCCGGAATACGGCACCACCCGCCTGAAAAAGGAACTGGAATCGGGTGATTACGGCGATATCCGCGTGGACGAGAAAGCTCTTTATGAGGAGCTGGTAAGGCTCAGGCTCAACACCCGAATGCTCAGGCTGGAATATTCGGCCCGGACTGGCAAAGGGCTGACCGAAGACCAGAAGGAACTCCTGGCGAAAGAATCCGAGAAATATCAGGAGAAGATCGCGCGGGATAAGCAGGAGTATCTGGAGAAGCTGGAAGCGGCCAGCGGCGAAACGGGCAATGGCAAAGGCAAGGTGGCCCAGTTCATTGATAATCTGGCCAGCGCCGGGATTCCTCAGGATGAGATAAAGGACATGATGGACATGTTCTCCGATCTGGAGGAGGAAATCGACGAGGATACCGCCCTGAAACTGCTGGAACGGATGTCGAATCGGGTCACCCAGATCAAGCTGGATATGTCCACGGACAAAGTGCTCGATCAATCCCGATTTCACGGTCAGGATCTGACCGGATGGAAAAAAGTCGCCGACGACGGCATCGATCTGAATTTACTTGACAATGAGGAAGAAACCACTAGCTTCACTTCAGGGAAACCTGCCAAAAGGTTAGACGAGGACGAAGATAGCAATCATGATTAGAATCGCGGTAATGACCTCCAAGGGAGGCACCGGCAAAACCACCACGGCTATTAATTTAGGCCATTGCCTGGCTCTTTCGGGCAAGAAAGTGCTGATTATAGACTGCGACAGCCAGGGTAATGTGGCCATGGCTTTCAACCAGCAGCCCCGCAGAGGGCTTTCGGAATTGCTCCTGACCGGTGAGGTCGATATCGTCAAGGCACGCACCAATTTGTACCTCATCGATTCCGGCGGCAAGCGCCTGGTTGAATCGGAAATGGTGATCACAAGCCAGAGCGACCGCGAGGTCAGGATGAGCCAGGTTTTCCGGAATCTCGTGGGTTCCGATTATGTAATCTGTGACTGTCCCCCCACGATTAATCTGATTAATGTTAACGCCCTCAACTACTGCGATTACGTGATTATTCCAGTCTCCATGGATTATTTTGCTGCTGAAGGAGTCAAAAAGACCCTGGCTCTTATTGAAGAAATCGAAGAGAAAATCGGACACAGTGTAAAGGTCATGGGCATACTGGCCACTTTCTTTGATAAACGTACCAGGATTTCGGACCGGGTATATGACAAACTGATACATGAATTTGGAGATAAGGTCTTTGTAACCAAGATAAGAGTTAATACTCAAATAAAAGAAGCTCAGGAAAATCACAAGACAATTTTCGAGTACGCGCCTTATTCGCACGGTGCGCTTGATTATTTCCTGTTGACAAAAGAAGTAGCAAATGGTCACGGGTAGGAGTTATTATGGCCCAGGAGAATAAAATGGATGAAATTAAGATATCTCTTGACGCCGGCGGCGCGGATGGCGAGGTATCGGTTGTCAGGGTGGATGGCGTAGTTGATACAATCACCTCCAGTGAGCTGGAGAAAGTCATGAACTCATTGATGGATCAGTCTCGTTACAATATCGTTGTCGATCTGGGCGGCGTGGATTATATATCATCGGCGGGATGGGGTATCTTCATCTCCAACATCCGCGAAATCCGGCAGCACGAAGGCGATCTGAAACTCGCCGGTATGATTCCGAATGTATACGAGATCTACGAGCTCCTGGAATTCGATTCGATTTTGAGGGCATTTGAGAATGTCGAGAAAGCCAAAAGTGATTTTAATATCGCCCGGCACTCTGTCAAGCAAGGTGAGAAGTCGCCCGAAGTTAAAACCTCCGCCGAGATTATTGATGAGGAGGAGGTTGAAGCGCAGGCTGTTGAGCCTATATCCGAGCACGAGCTGGAAGAAAAATCGGCAGACTCCGGAACCGAGGACCGGCCCGCTGCCGACAGCGAGGATCAGCGCATTCTTGATCTGGCGGCCGAGGATCCCTTTCTTTCGATCCGTGAAATGAAGAAAATACTAAACTCCGAGGCTGGAGATCATCCCAGACTGGGATGGTGGAGGATCAGGGGAATTCTCAAGAAACACGATATATTATCCAGGAAGAAGCGCTTCAGATTTGCGCGCAAAAAATAGATTGATGCATTTGTGCTGGGAGGGGCACATGCTATGCTCGGTTTGGACCGTCCACATCTGATCCTCATATTGGGTCTGGCTCTCAGCTGTCTCGCCCTCGTGCTGGTAGTCATTCTTCTGTATATAAGATATTCAGCCGCACGCAAGCGGGCCGCCAGCAGCGAGGATGTTCTCCAGAGAATTTACTTCGATATTAAGGATTCCCTGACAAAGACAATTTCCTCCGGCAGCCCCTTTCGTCATACCGCCGCTGACTACAACAACTGCTTGACACGTCATTTCGGAATCAGGAGACTGGTTATATATATAAGCAGCCGCGGAAGATATACTCCCCTGATATGGCACAACACGGACCTCCCGGGCATCAACAAGCTCTATTTCACCCCCGCGGCGGAGCTTGTCAAGAAACTCACTCATCTGGGACATCCGCTGTGGTTTGATAGGGATGAGCCGCATGACAACCTGGCCCGTCTGCTCTATGAGAAGCTGGATATGAAAGTTGCCCTGCCCATAATGTTTGGCAAGCAGCTGTATGGCTTCGTGGTGCTGTCCGAAAGCGATTCCTATAGGCTGGAGGATATGGCAGGATATCTGGTATCGCTGACAGATCAGCTTGCCTACTCGTTTGAGATCTCCAAGAAACATCACTCTTCCAGATCATCCCGGTTCCAGGAGAAGAAACCATCTTCTGAGCAGACAGAGGCTGAAAAAGTTGAAAAGCGCGTCATACTCGATCTTCTCGATGATAATATAAGACTGCTTAAAATTTATAATGAGAATCAGTTATTCAGCAAGTTTATGAGAGTCATAGAGGCCCACGTGAATCCCTCATTCGCGTTTGTGTTTTTGCCCGAGAAGAAAAAATCCCGTCTCTCGGTTGCGCATTCAATAAGAACTGTCCCGGCTGAAATAGAAAAGTGCTATATCAAATCCGCCGACGCCATGGTCAAGATTCTCTCGCGGGATTTCGGTGTGCACAGGGTTGAGCATATTCTCGAAGCCCTCGGCCCCGGACCGGTTCTGCAGACTTTTTCCAGGGGGGGGTGTAAGCTGCTGGCCTCTTTTCCATTACCCCAGCGCAGGATCGGCTTTCTGGGATTGGGGGAGAAGAAGGTAAGCGGGGGAGATTACAGTCCGGAAGAAATAAATATTGTCGAAACTTTCTGCCAGACCCTGCGTCTGACCCTCGACAATATTCATCAGTTTAGAAAGATCGAGGAACTCTCCTATACCGACAGTATGACCGGCCTGTACAATTATCGCTATTTCTATAAGCGGTTGACGGAGGAAATCCTGCGTGCCAAACGATTTGAGAGATTTCTGGCCTTGGTGATATTCGATATCGATGAGTTCAAGATCATAAACGATACCCACGGCCATCAAACCGGCGATCATATTCTCAAGCAACTGGGCATGCTGATTCACAACAGTGTGCGTTCCATCGATATAGTCTCCCGTTATGGCGGCGAGGAATTCTGCGTAATAATGCCTGAAACAGATAAGGAGGCCTGCGAGCAGTTTATGGAAAGGTTGAGGGTGAAAATTTTGGAGTTTGAATTCCGTGACAGATCGAACAGGAAGTGCCTTAATATCAGTGTCAGCCTGGGAGGGGCGATTTATCCAACCGATGCCACTCGTATTGATCGGTTAATCTATTGTGCGGATATGGCTTTGCTTGAATCAAAACAATCGGGCAGAAACAAGGTCTGTCTCTATAATCCTCAAATCGAGAAAAGCTCGCGATAGTACGGTTCCAGCTTTGCCATGAATCAGTAGCGTTTATATTTTTCGAAAAGCTGTCCCCATTTGGTTCTGGAGAAGCGTTTGATTATCGACCTGCCGATAATCGGGTACCAGAACAAATCATGATAGACATTGGAGGCGAACGGCGCCCAGCCTACCAGGGGTGAATGCAGCGCCGGCTTTTCCAGAAATCTGAGGGGCCCCTTGCGAAGCATCTGATCGCCCCAGATCACAAAACTCTTTTTGACCTTGAAGCCGAAATTAACCTTTGAAATATCCTCGCCGACTATCTCGATTTCCTTCAGGTCGGCCTTGCCCAGACAGCGTTCCTGGCACATCCTGAGATAGGGTATGGACAATGGATCAAAGCCCATCATGCGTGCGGCCACAGCATCAATGGCGACCTGGTCGCTGGAAGCGAGGATAAAATCCTTGACCTTGGGCTCCATGGTCCTGGGGCCGGCTCCATCTCCGCAGACAGTGCCATCCATAACCGCAAAGATCGATGGATGCAGCTCTTTCTGCATCAACATCAGGTCCACCAGAACTTCGTGCATGTATTTGTGAGCATAGTGGCGCACTTCTTTTAACAGGCCGCCGAAGGAGTTCTTTATTGCGCCGGTTGTAGTGGAATGCCCGTGAGTTTTGACAGTGGGCAGGTGAATGATCTGTTTTCCAATATACATTTTTGGAATTTCGATCCCATCGGGAAATATCTCGTTGAGCTTAAGGAGCTCGGACTTGAATTTAAACCTGGTCCATTCTACTTCCGGCAGGGTGGTATATGAGGCTCCATACTTTTTCAATACAGGAGCCCAGAGATTGTTTTCGCAGCCCTTATGCGGATCGGTCACTACCGTTTTATTCTCGAGCGGAAAGAGGCGCGAAAAATCGTAACCATCTTCCTTCATAGTGTTCAAAACGCCTTCCAGTTGCCAGGGCTGGGAGGAACAGGCAGGGAAATACTTGGTCCAGGAAAGATTAAGCTTTATTATCGTATCCTGATCCTTTTTGATAATCTGATCGTATTCCGCCATATGCAGGAGTTTTCTGTAGTCCTCAAGGATAGTCTGCGGCTCGGCCTTCAATACAACGACTTTGGAAACGCTCATAATCGATTTCCTATTTGCTTTTTCATATCCAAATCGAATACGTCCCTGACAGGTCCAAATTTAAAATTTTTTAGCAATTTGCGCAATTTGATTTCGGTTGTTTTCAGATTTGTATAATGACGCAAACGGCTCCTGGCCCTGGCTTTTATGCGGGGCTGCTTCAGGTCAATTTCCCAGGGATGGAAATATATGACCCCCGGGAATCCCAGCCGATTTAAGCGTTTCAGCGCATGACTGGTGTACCAGTAGGGGAAAAGCCGCAGGTAGCCGCCCCCGCCAACGCCGATATTTTTGCCGAATATCCTGACCGTGGAGGGAGGTATTTCAAGAATGGACCTGTTCTCATCCACTTTTATTATATGGGCAAAACGCGGCGCGTCCGGGGTGCCATAGACATCATGCACGACCGGGAAGACGGATGAATCGTAGCTGAATCCCAGATCCGCCAGGGTTTTCCAGACCCACTCATCTTTGGGTTTGATGGAAAAAGAGGGAGCGCGATAACCCCTGATGGGAATGTTCACTCCGGCATTTATGGCCTCCAGGGAGCGGATTGTGTCATCCCTGAATTCCTCCGGGGACATTTTATAGACCAATCCATGGGAGTAACTGTGGCAGCCGATCTCATGGCCCCTGGAATGAAGATATTCGGTGATTTCAGGAAATTTCTCGGCTATCCATCCCAGGATAAAGAATGTTGCCTTGACATTATATTCATTAAGTATCTCGCAGATTCGGACGATATTCGAGAGTACCCGTGGTTTCTGCTGGTTCCAGGTTTCAATGGGGAAGATATCCCTGAAGGATTCCACGCAGAACCAGTCTTCGACATCTATAGTAATGCAATTGAGCATGATTATTTTTGGGACGCGTACTGGTAACCGTAGTATTTGTGATTGTAGTAGTATGGCAGAGCCTGTTTGACATTATTCAGCGCTACCCCCAAAAGCCGTGCCCCGGACTGGTTTATGAGGTCTATCGCTCTGCTTACAACCTCTTTTTGTGTTGCCCCGGCCTTGATTACAAGCAATATGCCGTCAACTTCGGTTCCCAGAATTATGGGATCGGTGACGGGCACAACCGGAGCTGAATCGACTATGATTAATTCGTAATAAAACTTTGCTGCCTCAAAAATCCCCGGGATCGCGGGAGAATCAAAAAGCTCGGTGGGATTGCCCTCAATCCTTCCCGAGGTTATGACATCCAGATTTTCAATCTCTGTTTTTTTGACACAATCCTCGAGCTTCACATTCTTCATGATGACGTCGCACAGACCTTTGGCCTGATCGATGTCAAATATCTTATGGATCACGGGACGCCTCAGGTCGGCGTCAATCAGGAGAGTTTTGCGGGGCCGGTGGATGGCGCCAGTCATGGCCAGAAATGTCGAGACTGTGCTTTTCCCTTCGCCTACGGAAGGAGAGGTAATCAGAAATGATTTACCCTTTTCCTGAAGCACTCGGTTATTGGTCAGGTTGAACAAGAGCCGCCTGAATTCAGTTCCGATGGAAGATTCCGGATCGTAGGTCTTATAAATATTCTTGTCTTCATTTTTCATGGTATCAACCTTTTAATATTGCCTTTATAATAACCTCGGTACCCTTGAGCTCATTTTCTGCAAGCTTCAGATTTTTTTGGGCCCGCTCAAAGTCGGGATTGACAGACAGCGCCTTCTTGTACTCCTCAACCGCCTTTTCATGGATGTACCTTCCCAGCAGGGTAAAGGCTACGGCCAGTTCATAATGCAGGTCAGGGTAATGCGGATTGTTGCTCAGGGCGTTCTGCAAACTTTTTATTCTCCTCGTGATCATTTTTTCATTCAGCCTGCCGGTGCCGAGCATGAATTTGAGATAGAAGCTGGATGACTCAGCATCCTTTTTCTGGCGGCGTTTTTCGCGGCAGGTCAGGAATTTGGCGAAGGCCTTCTCCAGGTTGCCCTGTTCAAAGAATTTCTGGCCCTCCAGAAAATCCTGGTCCACGATATCCGGCATAATTACGCTGGCTTTTTCGAGGGCCTTACCGGTCATCTCCTCCTGGTTGGTGAAAAGGTTAAAGTCCTCTCTCCGGATGGCATTGAGAATATATGCCATCGCCTGATTGAGGTAGGCCTCACCGTAATATATATTGAGCTTGAGGGCTTCATCGAATTCGATAACCGCGCGTTTGCAGGAGTCGAGCGCCAGGAAAGACTCCCCCAGATGATTTCTGTAGTCGGCATAACCCGGACGAAGTTCCACCGCTCTGGAAAATGACTGGCAGGCATCTTTGAATTTATTCAATGAAAACTGCACCACCCCGAGACTCAGGAAGCCTTCATGGAATTCGGGATCAAGTTCGACCGCTCTCTCGAGGAGCTTGATCGATTCATGGTACATGCGCTTATAATATAGCGCCTGCCCCAGGTAATGCAGGTTTCCGGGATCAGTTATTTCGGATGATTTCTGGTAGAGGTCGATAAGCTGTTCCAGTTCCCGCTTTTTATCCTCGTGGGTAGAATTAACCAGTTTCTTGAGATCATCGTTCTTAATACCTGCATCAAATGTTTCTTCAAAGGTCTCCAGTAGTTCACCATTGGAGAACAGCGAGGTCAATACCCTTCTGCCGTGATCGTCATTAACGGTCTGGATCAGGTATTCCTTATCACCTGTTGCCAGACGGGTATTGAGCTTGAATGCTTGCTGGGTCATGATTCGCTCCCAATTGTTTTTTTATCGGCCGCAACCTTTTTGCCGCTGCGGATCGTTCCGGACTTGAACTCTATTTTAGGCACGGTGCCGAGCACCCTGATCCCGAGATGACCTTCGACAGTCTCGATCTTCCTGACCGAGTTGTCTGTGACCTCCGCCAGAATAACCGCTCCCGCCCCCAGCAGAAGCCCGAGGGCGAGCCCCATAAGCGTGATCTTGAGGCGGTCGGGATAAAAAGCGGAGATCGGTACGAAGGCCGGCTCTATAATTTTATAACGGTTCTCTGCTTCTTCACGGTAGACCTCCATGGCAAGCTGCGAGCCCGTATAATTCTCCAGAAAATTATCGTACCAGGCCTTGGCGCGCTCAACCTCCTTCTCCAAAGCGGCCAGCTGCATTTCCGCATCGGGTCCGGTCGAGAAGCTGGCTTTGATATTCTCTTTGCTTCGTTCAAGCCTGTTTTGTTTATGTATGTAATAGTCGAGTTGAATTTCTGTTAAGATATAATCGGAGATCAGCTCCAGATTCTCCTCACTCAGACCATCATATTTTTGAGCTGCCACGGAGTCAATCATGTACGCAATTGAATCGATACTGGCGTCAATTGTGCGCCTCTGCATATTCACCTTGGGATCGCGCCAGGTGTATTTCTCCATCAGCTCGGCCAGATTTGTGGTGCGATCCATCAGAATTCTTCTCTTTACATCCAGCTCCGGGGGAGTCCTGATATCGGCCGGGTCAATCCCCCGGGAGGTCATCTGGTCTTCGAGAAAATTCAATCTGTCGTTGGCCTCGACTTTGTCGACCAGCTTGATGCGATCCAGTTCCGACTCGATATCTTTCAGATTATCCTGGGTGGTCAGCCCCCTGTCTATTGTCAATTTCTGATAATCGCGCTTGAATTCCGCCAGCTCTTCTTCTTTTTCGCGCAGTTCCTTCTTGTATATCTGGGCCTGTGTATTTGAAAATTCGAGGTTTCTGCGCACCGCCAGAAGATCGGCCTGCAGCTTTTCATCAACATATACCTCCGCGATGGTCTGAGCCAGGTCGCGGGCCATGACCGGATCCTGATGTTCGGCAGTAATACGGATCATGTTTTCGCTTATAAAACTTACCCCAATGTTTTTCCTCAGATCTTCAATCAGGGCGCGGTAGGCCAGTTCCCGGGCAGGCACATCGGGAACATGCGTTCTCATTTCTACGGCATTTTGAAGGATTTCCGGATTTCCATCCAGCCCCAGGCGGCTGATCAGCTTCCCCAGATGAGCGCCGGATGTTACAAGCCCGCGGGTCTCATTCATTTCACGGTTGACCTGCCGGTCGCTCTTGCGGTAGTTGTCGCCAAATTCCCCGGGGATCACACGCGCCAGCTCACCTGAAACCAGGCTGCTCTGGCTCGTCAGGATCACTGCGCTGGATTCATAGCGCGGACTCATCAAATAGCTCCCGGCATAGCTGATTGCGGTGATCAGGAACAGGGGCAGGATTAAGAGCCATTTCCGCCTGTCTATAACCTGCCTGAATTCACGCAGATCTATCTGTCTTTCCTGAAGATATGTGTCTCTCATAATTATTTATTCAGAAAACCTGTCTATCAGCAGATAGGTTGATACCACTGTTCCGAAGATACCGACAAAATCCCGGACACGTCCCCAGGTTCCCCAGAACCCGCCTTCGTCGGTCGGAATCAGGATCGTATCCTCGGGACGAAGCGTGTAGCGGGGGGGTGTGCCCTTTTCCGATCGCTTCTCAATATCAACTATTATAACATTCGAATAGGGATCCTGTTTGTTAAAAATTTTGACTTTGCCCAGATCTGCATCCGGCGTCGGACCGCCGGCAAGCGCGATCGCATCGAGACAATCCATGTTCTCTTCCAGGGTGATGGTGCCTGGAGCACCGACCCGGCCAATAACATAGACAATATTCTTGCGTTCCGTGGCTGCTGCCTTACTGGGAAGACCGGGACCTGATGCGGAGGAGGCCCGTTTGACCTCAACAATATCCTCCGGGTATAATTCGGGGTATCTGGAAGGATCACCCTCTGCGATAAGGTTGGCCAGGTTAACATTCACGATTTCGCCCTTATTTACGGAGCCGCGGATAATGACCACATTGGAAAGATCACCCTGCTCCGTGACTCCCCCGGCTTCCTTAATCAATTCCCAGACATTAGGCATCTCCTCGAAGGCATATTTGCCCGGACTCAGTACGTGTCCTGTAATGAATACTTTTTGCGAATTATACTGCAGTACCTCCACCGTGGCCTGCGAAATCTGTTTATTATATCTCGACACCTGATCTCCGATTTTGGTTGCCAGTTCCTGGGGGGTAAGCCCGGCGGCGGTGACCTCGCCGATGACCGACAAAGTGATCTTACCATCCTGGCGCACTGAGACCACCTGGTTTAAAGCGGGGTCCTGCCAGAATGATATCTTTAAAACATCTTCGGGTCCTATTTTATATTGCTGCGCGGATAGATTTTCGACTGAAAACAGGAGAATGTGTGTCGCGATTACGGCTAAGCCGATTAGTTTCAAGCGTTTCATCTAAACTCCTTTTTAGATTTATCGGCTTAATATAGGCCTGATTTACGCAATGTAAAGTAAAAAAACCGATTTGAGAACATTAAAAATCAAACAAATCGATATAATTTGGAATAAGAGCGATATAGGGGCTGCAATCACCTTAAAAGCCTGTTTATGAGCAGGAGGAGAAGGGCGCATTTTACTGAAATAAGGTCATTGTTTAGATGGTCGAAAAAGGGCCAGAATGGTAAAAAGATATTGACTTGGGTCGAAAAAAATTGTATAGAGTTGATTCACTGGCGCCCTAGCTCAGTTGGTAGAGCAACGGACTGAAAATCCGTGTGTCCCCAGTTCGATTCTGGGGGGCGCCATATTTTTATGCCAACAGCTAAGACCTGAGCTGTATCCACAGCATCATTTGCCCCTCTCTGAAAAAAATGACAAAAAGGTTGACTTTGGTTCATGTGTACATATGTATGGATTCAGCGGACAAGCACTAAAATGAAACCGACACCCTCAGAGTTCGCAATATGTGAGCATTCAAGATTTTTAACATTTTTCTTGGAGGGATATTCCTATGCGGAAGAAATTATGTTTGATTGCTGTAACAACCATCGCTGTATTTTTTGCACTGAACCTTACTGATTCAAATGCAGAATACATCTGTGGTGATGCCAACGACGATGGATCGCTAAACGTCAGCGATGCAATTTACATTGCTAACTATGTCTTCGTTGGCGGTCCAGTTCCAGATCCGAATTGTTGTGAATCTGATTGCCCGCCGACTGTCACAGATATAGATGGCAACACATATTTTACGGTAGAGGTCGGCGATCAGTGCTGGATGGCCCAGAATTTGAAAGTGACCCATTATAGTAATGGCGACCCGATTCCAAACGTGACCGACGGTGGTGTATGGGGAGGACTCACAACGGGGGCCTATTGTGACTATAATAACGAGGCAGGCAATGCTGCCATCTATGGAAGACTCTATAATTGGTATGCAGTGATTGACATCCGTGATATAGCGCCAGAAGGCTGGCATGTGCCGACTGATGCCGAATGGAAACAGCTGGAGATTTTTCTCGGCCTTAGTCTGGCAGAAGCCGATGCCGAAGGCTGGCGAGGTACTGATGAAGGGGGGAAATTGAAGGAAATCGGTATTATGCATTGGGGCTCTCCTAACACGGGAGCTACGAATGAGAGTGGTTTTACCGTGCTTCCCGCCGGTACTCGATCGGTCAGTGGTAACTTCAGTAATTTAGGGGCAGACGCTCGCTTATGGTCCTCCACTGAAGCCAGTAGTACCGGCGGCGGGTATCGATGGCTCGAATACAGTCATTCAGATATTTACCGCTTCAGGTATGTCAAGGGAGGCGGGCTGTCGGTTCGATGTGTCAAGGATTGATGGGTCGTCTTAGAAGAACCATAGTGGCTGAAAAATAGCGAATAGTTTAGTCCCGGGCAGGGTCCGTGATCAAATCCGGATCCGGGTGAAAATCCAAAACATCGATTAAAATGTTGAATATTTGAGCTTTATCGCTATATTATAAGTGCCAACCTGAATGATTTATCGCAGATGAAATCGCCCCTATGTCTGCCAAGAATAGGATAGTGGTATGTCAAAGAACCTATATCTGTTCGTATTTGTAGGCGTGGCTGCGATGATCTGCCTTGCCGCAACTGCCGCCAATAGCGAGTATGTCTGTGGTGATGCCAACGACGATGGCACGCTCAATGTCAGCGATGCAGTTTTTATTATCAATCATGTCTTTATCGGTGGGCCGGCACCTGACCCCAACTGCTGCTCCGATTGCCCGCCTACTATGACTGATTATGATGGCAATGTCTATCAGACTGTGCAAATTGGTGATCAATGCTGGATGATGGAAAACCTTAAAGTCACCCATTATCGTAATGGTGACCCTGTACCTGATGTAACCGTGGATGCTGACTGGGAGGCATTGATAACCGGGGCATACTGTGAATACAATAATGATGGAGGGTACGTTGAGGTTTACGGAAGGCTTTACAACTTCTATGCCATCGAGGACAGTCGAAACTTGGCCCCGGAGGGTTGGCATGTACCGACGGATGCTGAGTGGTTGGCTTTGATTAATTATCTCGGCGGCGAGTCGGTAGCGGGAGGAAAGATGAAGGAGGCCGGAACAGAACATTGGGCTCCTCCCAACGACGGGGCCACTAATGAAAGTGGATTTACAGCATTGCCCGCAGGCGCTCGCAATAGTGTCGGCACCTTCTACAATCTTGGCAGCAGTACAACTTTCTGGACCGCCGATGAGAACAAGAGCAACGTGGCATGGTTTTGGGTAATTTATTATAGCAATCCGGATATATATAGCAATTATTGTTACAAGGCCGCTGGTTTTTCGATCCGCTGCCTTAAGGACTGACGGATTTTTTGCCTGTTAATTCCCGGTGTTACTGTCGTGGAAAGAGATGAATAGCCCCGAATGACAAGACGATTATAAGATCTGATTAGAAGGGCTGCATATCGAGAGCAAATTTATATTAGATAAGTGCCAACCTGAATGATTTATCGCAGATGAAATCGCCCCCATATCTGCCAAAAATAGGATAGTGGTATGTCAAAGAACCTATATCTGTTCGTATTTGTAGTCGTGGCTGCGATGATCTGCCTTGCCGCGACTGCCGCCAATAGCGAGTATGTCTGTGGTGATGCCAACGACGATGGCACGCTCAATGTCAGCGATGCAGTTTTTATTATCACTCATGTTTTTATCGGTGGGCCGGCACCCGACCCCTGGGAATCGGGTGAGGTTAACTGTGATGGCGCTTTGAATATCTCTGATGCTGTCCGGCTGATAAATTACGTTTTCAAAGCAGGCTATGCCCCGTGCGATACCGACGGCGATGGAATTCCAGACTGTGGCTTTTATTGCCCGCCTACTGTTACCGATTATGATGGCAATGTTTACCATACAGTGCTAATAGGAGATCAATGCTGGATGATGGATAATCTGAAGGTTACACATTATAGCAATGGCGATCCTATACCAAATGTAACAGATAGCGCGGAATGGGAAGGTCTGACTACAGGAGCATATTGCAACTATAATAACGATGAGGGTAATGTTGCCATTTATGGCAGGTTATATAACTGGTATGCGGTAGATGACAGCCGCAACATAGCCCCTGTAGGCTGGCATGTCCCCAGTGATGCGGAGTTGAAACAATTGGAGATGTATCTTGGTATGAGCCGGGCTGAGGCCGATGCCACCGGTTTGCGCGGGACTGATGAAGGCGGCAAATTAAAAGAGGCAGGCACAACCCATTGGTATGCACCAGATACTGGCGGTACTAATGAAAGTGGCTTTTCCGCCTTGCCCGGTGGGTGCCGCTACATCGGTGGTACCTTCGGCGATATGGGTAACTTCGCTTACTTCTGGTCATCTCCGGAGAGCAGTAGTAACCGCGCATGGCTCCGACTCCTGTATTACGGCAGTTCGTATGTCTTCCGCTTCAGCGGCGATAAGCGCTACGGTTTTTCTGTTCGTTGTGTCCGGGATTAGTTGACTATTTGACTGTTTGCCCCGTGGGGCAGGCCATGAGCCGTTGTCCCTGTGTTTTGTTTGGGGAAAAAGATCGGAAGGAATAGATCGAGTGGCAAATTATCTCACGCGGCAAAGGGGATAGGCGCCTCTATCAAGGCAGTTTTATCCACCGCTGGAATTTATTTCATCCCGATAATGGCAATATTTTCCGCATCTGGAAAATCTGTACGCATCAGACACCGAATCCATCCCATTTATAAGCGCTGACAGGGCAGAAACTTATAAGATTGATCCGGACATCTTTTCAATGTGGCACAGCTTTTGAAATCAATTTGGGCAGACTGAACAAATTAAGGAGAAGCAATGGGAAAGCTCTTGATTCTGATTTTAGCGTTGATTTTGGTTCTGGTGATTCTGCCCGGAGACGTCAGAGACTGGTGTGTTATGCAGTTTAATACATTGATGGCCGGAGCTATTGATTCCGGCAACGGTGCCTCTTTGGCCAATATTTCAGCAGTAACGTTTCAAATCATTTGAGAAGATAAAAAAAGCTTAAATTCAATTTATATAAATTACATGTAGCGCTGATGGATTCCAGTTATTGACAAGACCTTAATTTGGCGTGCTTTTTTGATGCTTCCCTCCTTTTGTTTGAGGCGGATCCCTCCCGATCCGCCTTTATTATTTTTCATTACCGACAGAAACCATTAAATCCCCAGGATGTTTAAATCAGGACAGGAACTATATATAGCCATACGGCTTTTGGCCGCTTTTAAAGATTGACATCGGATGCAAAATAGGTTTTTTACACCCATGCGGACTGATCGGAAATTTTTTTTCAATGTATCTCTGGCAATAATTATGGCAATACCATCAATTCTTATTGCCCAGGATACGACTGCCTTCATAAATGCCAACCGTATCTCTATGTTTGCCGGCAATGACGGCATCCTGGCCAATGATTTCTTCCGTGAGATAGAGGAGGATTATGCCGGGTTTTATTACCGAGCGGATACCACCCAGCCGGTAATCTGGTCCTCGGCGCTCTGGATTGCGGGCAAAGTCGGCGGAGGTATCAGAACCGGGATGGCGTATTATAGCGCAGGCAGAACATATACCGAGTTTGCGCCCGGCCCATATGAGTCTGCTATAACCGACAGTTCCCGATTCAAGGTATACAAAATCAGCCGTGATGACCTGATCAGTCCCGGAGATGACTGGATGAACTGGCCCGTCGATCTCGGCGCACCGCTGGACAGTCTGGGGAACCCATTGCTGATAGGGGAGCAGACCTTGTTTTCTGTTTACAATGATGCCGACACCTCGCGCCGGGACTACAGCGCGGGAAGTGAGGACCCGTTAAGAGCCGAGGTGCGACAGATGGTTTGGGCCTACGACAGGGAAAAGTATCTTGGCGATGTTGTTTTTGTTGATTTCGAGGTAATAAATAGATCTGATGATGTCTGGGATTCCATTTTTGTGGGACTCCATGCCGATCCGGATCTTGGAGATCCACGCAACGATCTGGTCGGTTCCTATGAGCCGGGCTCGATGGTTTATCAGTATTCCGAGAAGCTGGATATGGAGCTCGAGGGCTTCGGCCATGCCGTTGCCGGAGTTATTCTGCTCGGAGCAAGGTCATCCAACGATGACTATGATCCCTATACCGCCACGCATACCAATCCCACCCCATTTTATCCCACAACTCCGCAGGAATCATTCAACTTTTTGCAGGGGCTTGACTCGACCGGCAGCCAGTATATCGATCCGACTACATCCGAGCCAACCAGGTTCATTTACAACGGCGATCCAAGATACAATGTCGGCTGGCTTGATCAGATGCCTGAGGATCGGAAGATGCTTATCTCGCACGGACCGTTCAGAGTCTTTCCGGGCGATAGTCTGACAATTTCAATCGCTTTCGTGGCCCAAACCTCCAGTGACAGAAAGACCGCGTTTGATAACCTGTTTGAGCTGTCCGAGAAAGTTATCGACTGGCATAATCACGGCGCTGCAGGATTTGAGATAATTTCCGGTTCCTCCAGCGGACTGATAAGGAATGTCGAATTCAGCCCGGATTACCAGAACTGGATGGAGCCCTTGACATTCAGCGGCGATTATGCCGGAATCGGAATCGGTAAGGCCTCTGAGTTTTATGGTTCAGCGGTAGAAGATTCGAATTTGTATTCGGTGGAACTGCGGTTTTCCTATGATTCCACTCAGAAAGTGCATTACTATTCTCATCTGTCCGAGAGATGGGAATATCAGGGATTTCTGGACCTGCCGGTCCGGGCGGTTGCGGTAGATGATAGCAGTCAACTCGATCTGATATATCTTTCCGGGGATGGGGATGAGTGCCACAACTGCTTTATAAATCCGCGCGGAAGTCCCGAGAGCCGATACAGCCTGATTATAACCGGCTCCAATTATACAGGTGGAGAGAATGATAACTATATTTTGGAGAATCCTTTGCAGGAACTGGGCGGGCTTGACCTGCTGTATCTGATCAGGTTCAAACCGAAACAGAAGTCCCTGGTATATAATGTTCAGGAGGGTCAGAGGCTTATTATCGACTACACCGCTGAGGCGGGAAATCCGCCCCCCGCGAACCTCAGGTTTGGACTGGCCACAGTTTCCACTCAAAAGCATCAGCCGGCATTTATCCAGAGTAATTATAAATCGCCTGTGTCCTTCAGGACCGAGTTATCCAATCCGCTCGACTTTTCTTTTCAGTCGGTTGAGTATACTCTTGAGGGCGGTATTCAGGAGCCGGTTTACATGGCGTTTCATCCCGAAACGCTGGGTCTCAAGGAGAGCCGAATCAGGTTTTATAATACCGATTTCGAGGAGTATTATGATTCGATTAATGTGAGCGGCAGGGCGGTTATGTGGCTGCTGGATGGCGATATAAACCTCAACGGCTGGCTGGAGCCGTCGGATATAGCATCCTATGTCGGCTACCTGTACAGGGATTATCCCCTGCCCGATATAGAGATTGAACTGGACCTGGATGGCTCGGGAAAAGTTGATTTAGCCGATATTGTGACCCTCATAAATATTCTTTTTATTTCACCGAATTTATAGTATAATAACCCGGTATCGTCGAATTATTTTACACAGACCGGAAGCAATGCCATATGTGTAGATTTCAAAAACTGCTAGCGGCTGCGATTGTGTTATTCTTGTTGATGAATCCCGCTGCGTCCGCTGATCCGGGGGTGCGCTGCTGTTGCGCCGGATTCGGCAGCGTTCTGAATCAGGTTCCGCTTAGTTCCCGCCAGGAAGAGAACGGTGATAATCCCGGTCTCCTCACTCATGCGATCACACTTTCTGCAAACCTGGCCCTTTTTCCAGTCGCTTATAACCAGATGGAAAAAACCTGGGGTGTACCTGACGGTAAGTTTCATTTCAAGGATGACTGGTCGGGAGATAACATGGCCCTGAATGACGAGGTCTCGCATATGTTCGTCTCCTTTAAGCTGACACAGCTGCTGCATTCCGGCTATAAAGCGCTGGGGTACTCGCATAAAACCGCCTTGTGGCTGGGGATGATAGAGACTGCCTTTATTGTAACCGCGGTTGAATATCCGATTGATGCCTATAATCCGGACCAGGGATTTGGAGTCTCCGATTTATTTTTCGATTATGGCGGAATCGCCCTGGGCTATCTGAAAATTATGGATGATAATTTTGCCAACTGGGATCTCAAAACCTCGGTTAAATCATTTCGTCATGCCAATAAACAGGTACTGGGGGATGGAGCCGAGGATTATGATAATTATATTTACTGGCTCACATACAGGGAGGATCCCGCTGTTTTTGGATTGGGCTACAGCACATCACATCCTGAAATCGGAAAAGTCGAGAAGGAATTTTACCTGGCGGTGGGTACAACTATTCCCGATCTCCTGAGCCCCGTAAGTGAAAAGCTTTCCAACTGGTTCCGCTGGTCTGAATTCTATTATTTCAATCTGAAGTGGAATTTCCTCACGATAGACTGATAAACGAATTTCTTATCTGGCCAATTGCCTGACAAAACCTGTGAAGATAAGCGCCGCCCCGGCTATGAGCGTGACCTTTACCCAGGGATTCTGCATGAGACTGAAATGGTCAAACAGATCATGCACCTCCGCTCTCATGACATGATAGAATTTAATAAACTGGATCTTTCCAGGAGACTCTGGCACGCCCAGCAGAAGAACGTAGCAGACAGCCAGTATGATCAATACCAAAAGGATCAAACGCAAAGTATACCTCTTTTATTGCGGAGAAAGAAAATTACTTCATCCATAATCTTCAACACATAAGCAATTCATTTGTTTTAAAAAATCAACAGCCTTTTTTAAACAGTTTTTATGCCGATGATAAGTATTGAGTTAAATAAAAAAATATTATAGATTACTTTAATGCAGATGGGACGAGTTATTTCGAAAAAAATTGCTCTGGCTCTGGGCGCAGGCGGTGCACGCGGCCTGGCCCATATCGGAATCCTGGAGGAAATCGAGAGATCCGGTATCAAGATCGACTACGTTGCCGGGTCGTCGATAGGCGCCATGATCGGGGCGCTGTATTGCCTTTATGGCAATGCCGGCGACGTCAGGAGACATCTTGCAGAATTTCTTACCGATGAGGAACTGCAGAAAAAATGGGACAGCTTTGTGCCCTGTCATAAGAATGAAAACGGTAAACGGAAGGTACACCTTCTCGAGGAACTGCGGGGATTTATTAATCGGCAGTATGTCAGGCTGGCGGTTATGACCAAAAAATCACTCGCAAGAGAAGATGATTTGATGGATCCCCTGGAGCAAATCTTCGAGGACAAGACCACTGACGATTTGAAAATCCCTTTTTCCGCCTGCAGTGTAGATCTGATCAGCGGGAACGAGCTGTATTTAAATTCAGGTAAACTCTCGGAATTAGTCTACTGCTCCTCGGCTATTCCGGGCATATTTCCTCCCTGCAAAAAAGGGGATCTGCTGCTGGCCGATGGTTCAATCTCCGACCTGGTACCGGTGGATGCGGTCCCGGATCATGATGAATACATCATAATTGCGGTCAACTTCGGACCGGGCACATTCCTGCGTACAAATCTCGATAGCGGTCTGGATATTCTTATGCGCGCTGATGAACTGGCCAGGATTAAGCTGAATAAGATGATTCTGGAAGAAGCTGATTTGGTGATCTCACCGGATGTCTCTAACTTTCACTGGGCGGAATTTTCGAGATATGAGGAAATAATCGAGATAGGGCGGCAGGCCGCCTCGAATGCTCATGAAGATATCATGGCCTTTGCGGAAACAGGCCAGGTGAAAATCAAACCCTGGTATAAGAGGGCATTTGGATGGCTTTCAGGTGCCTGAATACAGGTGTAATTGTGGTTGACCATTGCATGGGACAGCCCTAATATTAGATCGTATCTAAACTGGAAGGTGATAACTTGCATCAGGATGACGCAAAAAAGATCGTGATTATCTCGGATGGTACCGGCAAAACCGCCAAGCGTTTGATGGATGCTGTTCTGGCCCAGTACGAGGATCAGAGGATCAATTTTATGGTCGAGAATATTCATCAGGGTGTGCGTTCAAAGCAGAAGGCCAATGCGATTTTCAAATCGATCGATCCGGATTCGCTTGTGATATTCTCAATCATATCCGATGACCTGAGGCGGCATTGTCATAACAAACTGCATGACCGCAATATCCTGCATCTTGATGTCCTGGAGCCGATGCTTAAGACCATGAAACGTTTCCTGGGAGTGCATCCCAATTTCAGGCCGGGCCTTCTGCAGATTATAGACGACAAATATTATTCCAAGATAGATTCTATCGGGTTCACGGTTGAACATGATGACGGCCGGGGATACCAGCTGCCCCAGGCAGATATCGTCCTTTTAGGCGTGTCACGCACCTGCAAAACGCCGATAAGTATGTACCTGGCCTGCAATCATGGTCTCAAGGCGGCTAATATTCCGATTATCAAGGACCTGAATTATAAAGCCAATCTTCTGAGAAAGCTTGAAAAGGTGGAGCGCAAGAAACTGTTCGGGCTTTTGATGAAGCCGGAGGTGCTCTCCATGGTGCGGCTGGAGCGCTCTCATGTCCTTGCGACAGATTATGTGGGCAAGAGTAAATTCGAAAAGTATTTTGATATGCGCGAGATCAGGGGTGAGCTGCGCTTTTCCCGTGAGATTTATGAAGAGCTGAACATCGATACTATAGATGTCACCCGCCGCGCAATCGAGGAGATCTCCTCGGATATTCTCCGCCGTATGGGCCTCGACAGCATTCTGAATATGTGAGGAATGTTCGTGCCGCGCGTGCCTCCTGGTGCGCGCGGAATACGCGGAGCACGAGGACGTACTCCGCGCACACATTAGGTTGAAAACATTGGAGGTTTAAAATGAAATCATACACCGACTATCTCTGGTTCCAGACTAAAAAGAGACGAGAGTATATCAATATCACGGGCGAGGTAGAGGATGCTGTAGCGAAGTCCGGAATACAGGAGGGCTTTGTAATGGTTGGGGCTATGCACATAACTGCCTCGGTTTATGTCAATGACGCCGAGTCGGGACTGATTCAGGATATCGATGAATGGCTCGATAGCCTCGCGCCATTAGGCAAGGATTATCGTCACCACCGAACCGGCGAAGATAATGGCGATGCTCATCTGAAGGCGCTCCTGATGCATTACCAGGTACTCCTGCCGATCACCGAGGGCAAGCTCGACCTGGGACCATGGCAGCAGGTTTATTACGCCGAATTCGACGGCAAGAGAAGGAAGCGCGTGATCATAAAGGCGATCGGGGAATGATATTTTTTCTTTTTCCACGCAAAAAAAACTAATGCTACTAACCGCAATGGAAATATCAGTATTTGGATGTTGTGTCAGTTCCTGCTCTGACTTTCAGTCGGAGTGTGAACTGACACAGCGCCGGATCTGAGGATCCGGCGGAACATGAGCTATTTTTTTTCTTTATCTCCCACAAAAACATCCATATTATAAAGCGCAATGGAAATAACGACATACAAAGAATCAGATGAAAAAGAAGTGGCCGAGTTGTGGAGGATCGCCTTCTCGGACGCCCCGGCATGGAATAAGCCCGAGGAGGATATCAGACGCAAGCTGGCCATCCAGCGCGAGCTATTCTTCGTGGCGCGGGTCGATGGTAGCCTGGCAGGCACTGCAATGGCCGGGTATGACGGTCATCGGGGATGGGTCTATTATGTAGCCACACATCCGGAATACCGCCGACAGGGAGTTGGGCAGGCTTTAATGGAAGCGGTAGAAGAAGGATTGCGCGAGCTCGGTTGTCCCAAGCTGAATCTGCAGGTGAGGTCCAATAATTACGAAGCCGTAACATTCTACCGCCGCCTCGGCTACGATATCGAAGACCGGGTCAGCATGTCCAAGCGGCTCTAAAAGGATGGCCTATTCTGGAGCATGATTTCATGGGTGGCACGCCCAAATTTATTTGGGCGTGGATATAACAAAAAACAGGTTGTCCACGACTTCAGGGAATTGTTGATAAAGAACTCAGAACGTATCTCGGTTCTTCAGCCCGACGCAGTCGGGATTTTAACCCGTGTCAATTCATAAGTGATGAATTTGGCCAAGGTTACAATACTCCTGCGGAGGATCAAGACCTTGTCCCGCAGGAGGAACTGCCCGTCTCAAGCGCTTCTTCAATACTGCCTGAAGATCGGCTCACCCAGATTTTTAAATTATGGAATATTTTATAGCTTGACGAATCTCAATAAATCTATATCTTTTTGGTAAATATTGCAAAATCGTCTGATATTTTAAACGTACTTGCTGTATAACGGGATAATAATAAGATACATATATCAACCGGAGGAAGCTTGATGAAAAAATTTGCCTTAGCAATGGTCTCTGTGATCTTTCTGGCCGGGATTGCCCTTGCCGGGCCCGACGCCGAAACCGCCTCGGATAATGTGCTGATCTTGAAATGGCAGAGGGTGGTTGATAAGGACGGCAAGACCTGCGATCGCTGCGGCGCCACTGAAGTGGAACTGAAAAAAGCCATGGAAATGCTGGAGGAGAAAGGTGTCAAAGCCGAACTGAACCCGGCCGAAATCTCGGTCGAAGACTTCACCAAAAATTGTTCGGAATCGAATCGTATCTGGATCAACGACAAGCCGATAGAAGAAGTCCTGGAGGCTACGGTTGGCGCCAGCAAATGCAGCGGTGTTTGCACCAGCCATAAGGCTGACGCTACCTGCCGCACGCTGGTCCTGGATGGGAAAAGCTACGAATCCATCCCAGCCGAGTTGATCGTGAAAGCCGGTTTGATGGCGCAGGGGCAAAGCACAGGGGCCGAGGTGCAAAAAACCTCGGGCAAGAGTCTTGGATGTGCCAAGTCATGCGTGAAGACCTGCGGTGAAGCGGCCGCGGCGGCCTGCGCCGGAGCAAAGAAGGATTAGATAAAAGATTTTTGGCTTTTTGGAATGTGAATTAAAAGGCGATCTGTATGGCTGCAGGTCGCTTTTCAGTCGGGTCCGTTGCGGATCTAGATGATATTGCAGAAAATCGACCAAAATTTGGAACCTTTGTCGGGGGATAGTTGTCTAAGAGGGGCTGTTCGGTTCGGGTTTCAGTTTGAAATTGCTTAAAATTCTGGAACTATTTTCCGAAAAAAGTATTGAAGATTTGCAAACTTTTTGACATATTTGAGTGTATTATAATATGGAAAAGGGGATTCCCCCGGGGACCTGCAACTTTTTTTAAAAAAAGGACTTGACTTTGCGGGAATCTCATGTAAATTGGCGAGTTGCCTGAGTGACATAACTCAGGCATTATGATCTTTGAAAACAAAATATCAAGCACGGTTGCGCTGAAAATTGAGTGTCTAAAGGATTTTTGATCAAGTTACTAAGGGCATGCGGGGGATGCCTTGGCACTGGTAGCCGATGAAGGACGTGACAAGCTGCGATAAGCCTCGGTTAGCTGCAAATAAGCTTTGAGCCGGGGGTTTCCGAATGGGGCAACCTGGGCCGTTAATACGGCTCCACTGGCGGCTGAATACATAGGTCGCCAGGGACAACGCAGGGAACTGAAACATCTTAGTACCTGCAGGAACAGAAAACAACAGTGATTCTCCTAGTAGCGGCGAGCGAACGGGGAACAGCCTAAACCGATGAGCACGTTAAAGGCGGTGCCCGTTGTGCCATCGGTGTAGTGGGGACAGATTAGAGCGAAGTACCGATAGCTCGGAAAGTTACAAACCGTCCATCTAGTCGAATATCTCTGGAAAGAGAAGCCATAGGAGGTGATAGCCCTGTAGGCGAAAGGTGTGATGGCTTTCTGGATCTGTTTCCCAAGTAGCACGGGACACGAGGAATCCTGTGTGAATCTGTCAGGACCACCTGATAAGGCTAAATACTTACCAGTGACCGATAGTGTACAAAGTACCGTGAGGGAAAGGTGAAAAGTACCCCGGGAGGGGAGTGAAATAGTACCTGAAACCGTATGCCTACAAGCTGTGGGAGGAGAGCTTCAGTCTTCGGACCGAAGCAATCTGACCGCGTGCCTATTGAATAATGATCCGGCGACTTACTCTCTGTTGCAAGGTTAAGCAAAATACTTGCGGAGCCGAAGCGAAAGCGAGTCTGAACAGGGCGTTCAGTAGCAGGGAGTAGACCCGAAGCCAGGTGATCTATGGATGGCCAGGATGAAATCTCGGTAAAACGAGATGGAGGTCCGAACCCACCAACGTTGAAAAGTTGGGGGATGAGCTGTCCATAGGGGTGAAAGGCCAATCAAACCTGGCGATAGCTGGTTCTTCCCGAAATGTCTTTAGGGACAGCCTCAGGTTAGTGTAACGGAGGTAGAGCACTGATTGGGCTAGGGGCCCTACAAGGTTACCAACCCCATTCAAACTCCGAATTCCGTCTACATGTTGCCTGGGAGTGAGTCGGTGGGGGATAAGCTTCATCGGCGAGAGGGGAACACCCCAGACCACCAGCTAAAGTCCCCGAGATGTGCTAAGTGACAAAGGATGTGGAGTTGCTAAAACAGCTAGGATGTTGGCTTAGAAGCAGCCATTCATTTAAAGAGTGCGTAATAGCTCACTAGTCTAGGAAGTCCGCGCCGATAATTTGTGGGACTATGCACATCACTGAAGCTGTGGAATTTACTTTATGTAGATTGGTAGGGAAGCATTCTGCGGGCGCCGAAGGTGTATCGTAAGGTATGCTGGAGCGCGCAGAAGAGATTATGCCGGAACGAGTAGCGATAAAACAGGCGAGAAACCTGTTCGCCGCAAGCCTAAGGTTTCCTGAGGAAGGTTAATCCGCTCAGGGTTAGTCGGAACCTAAGCCGAGGCCGAAAGGCGTAGGTGATGGAAAACAGGTTAATATTCCTGTACCAGGTGTGACGCGTTATACCTATGGAGTGACGCAGGAGTGAAGGCTATCCGGGCGATGGATATCCCGGTCTAAGCATGTAGGGGGAGAGGGCAGGCAAATCCACCCTCTCATACTCCGAGATGCTATGGGGAGGCCGAAAGGCCGTAAACTAGCCTTAATCATACTGCCAAGAAAAGCTTCTATGGAAGTTTCACATCTGTCCGTACCGCAAACCGACACAGGTAGGCGAGGAGAGTATCCTAAGGCGCTCGAGATAACTCCCGTTAAGGAACTAGGCAAAATGGCCCCGTAACTTCGGAAGAAGGGGTGCTCCGAGTAGGTTTAGCCCCGCGGTGAAGCCCAAAGGAGTCTCAGTAAAGTGGCCTGGATGACTGTTTACTAAAAACACATCTCTCTGCTAAGCCTTATAAGGCGATGTATAGGGAGTGATACCTGCCCGGTGCTGGAAGGTTAAGAGGAGGGGTCAGCCTCTTCGGAGGCGAAGCTCTGAATCGAAGCCCCAGTAAACGGCGGCCGTAACTATAACGGTCCTAAGGTAGCGAAATTCCTTGTCGGGTAAGTTCCGACCTGCACGAATGGTATAACAATTTGGGCACTGTCTCAACGGGAGACTCGGCGAAACTGTAGCAGCGGTGAAGATGCCGTTTACGCGTATCGGGACGGAAAGACCCCGTGAACCTTTACTACAACTTGACATTGGATTTTGGTACAATATGTGTAGGATAGGTGGGAGACTTTGAAGCTGGCCCGCCAGGGTCGGTGGAGTCGTCGTTGAAATACCACCCTTGTTCTATCGGAATTCTAACTATGACCCTTGAATCAGGGCATAGGACATTGTCAGGCGGGTAGTTTGACTGGGGCGGTTGCCTCCTAAAATGTAACGGAGGCGTTCAAAGGTTCCCTCAAGCTGGTTGGTAATCAGCTGCAGAGCGCAAGGGTATAAGGGAGCTTAACTGCGAGACAGACAAGTCGAGCAGATGCGAAAGCAGGACCTAGTGATCCGGCGGTTTAGTGTGGAATTGCCGTCGCTTATCGGACAAAAGGTACTCCGGGGATAACAGGCTGATCTCCTCCGAGAGTTCACATCGACGAGGGGGTTTGGCACCTCGATGTCGGCTCATCACATCCTGGGGCTGGAGAAGGTCCCAAGGGTTTGGCTGTTCGCCAATTAAAGTGGTACGTGAGCTGGGTTTAGAACGTCGTGAGACAGTTCGGTCCCTATCTGATACGCGCGTAGGAGATTTGAGGGAAGTTGACCTTAGTACGAGAGGACCGGGTTGAGCGGACCGCCGGTGTACCTGTTGTTCCGCCAGGGGCAGCGCAGGGTAGCTGTGTCCGTAAGGGATAAGTGCTGAAAGCATCTAAGTACCAAGCCCATCCCAAGACTAGATCTCCCAGCCGTTTAGGCTCTGAAGGACCCTGGAAGATTACCAGGTTGATAGGTCACAGATGGAAGGTCAGTAATGACTTAAGTCGAGTGATACTAATCGTCCGTGCGACTTGATCATAAAATTTTTATTTGCCTCAAAGATTTTATGAGAAGTCTTTTAGGCGCCAATTTGACGCCAGCCTGTGCTTGATATTTTATATAAATTTCCGGTGGCGATAGCGCTGGGGCCACACCTGTTCCCATTCCGAACACAGTAGTTAAGCCCAGCAACGCTGATGGTACTGCTGGGGTAACCCAGTGGGAGAGTAGGACGCTGCCGGTTTTTTTATTTGAAGTCCGCCTTCATGGCGGACTTTTTTTGTCTCCCGGGGAATAATCATGATGTTTGATGGTAATGTAGTGTGACCGGGATTTAAACGTGCATTGCTTCCGGACGTTATTCTATAAAAGACCATAGGGGAGGGATTTATGAAAAGAGTATTAATTAGCACGAGAATGATTTTATTATTCGCGGCTGCACTTTTTTTGTCATGCGGTGCAAAGCAGCAAACATCTGAAGCACGGCCGTCTTTATCGATCTATCCCGCATCAGAAATCGAACAGATAGAGTATGATCTCCTTTCGTATGTTATTAGCGGCGAGTATGTTTTGCCACCCGGGCCAAAATCAGAGATCGAAGCCGCAACGGGTATAGATGAGGTGTCCCGGGATTCAATCAAGCTTGTTATAGAGACCATAACGAATGGTAATTTGGACTCGGTTGATTCACTTCGGGAGCGGACCTTTGAGTACCTCAGGGAAAATGACATTACTATTGATCGCGAGACATTTGACGATTTTGTCAAAAAAAACCTTAAAAACTACCGATTGGAAAGAAAATTCAATTTCAGGTTTGGATATGGGCTTTACACTCCTGATTATGATGAAGACTGGACATGGGAAGAGTTCTATCAGAAATTTCCGAGATTTGTCGGGACAACCTGTGTTTCAAGAGTAGGTTTAAATAACGACAGGACAGACGCCCTTCTCTATATTGGACGCCAGCAGGATTGGCTGTCAGGAACGGGCGTGATATATCATTTAGTCAAGAAATCGGGCCAATGGGTAATTCGATCACGTATTCTTCAATGGATATCCTGATCTTTCGGCATAATAAATGTGGAAATTTTGTCATGCGCTGTCAGGAATCCTTTCCTGACAGCCATTGCGGCAGGAAGGGATTCCTGCCGCCGTGAGAAATATTAATATTTTATCAGTGGTAGATTTACAGATTTTCTGATTTTTGACAAGCGGGCACCCGCCCAATTGATGCACTAAAGTCTCAGCCTTGGCTTTATGAATTCCTCAATCCTCTCAACAGCCTTTCTGATACCATTGCTAAATTCATTATCCTTCTTATCACCCCCCGTATCATAAATAATTTCGTCATTCTGCCGTATTTTTTCCTCTGTTGGTTTTATTTTTCCCTCTAATACCTGAAAGTGAGTAATTAGGGCAATGTACAATTTTTTGATGTGGTTTTCGAGGTCAGTGACCAATTGTTTTGCTTTTCTGCCCCATATTACTTCAGATTCCAGCAATTCAATGTGCATCTCAGAGGATGCTTCAAGCAAGCGATTCCAACGCATATTGTATACTGCTCTGGTTTTGATTCTATTTTGCAAGGGATCGTTTTGATCAATTTCTATAGCTTCCTCATCAAGTGCTCGGGAAATTTCTCCTGCACTTATAAAAGGAGTCCTGATATATTTGATTTGATCTCTTACATGATATACAGTCTTCAATAGTCGTTTTGCCAACTCATATTCTGTATTTCCCCTTAGTTGTCTGCGCCAAGTTTTTAGTCCAGAAATTGCAGCATAAGCCCCAATAATAGCCACCACGGTAATAACCGCATCTTTTATTCCCGATAACCAAGGTGTTAAACCTAGGCACAGAATTGTGTTAACGGTAGCCGTTTCTTGAATCATATTAAAATTCCCCTCTCTTCCGATTTGCCGGGTGCTCCATCCGCTCAGCAAAGGATTCTTGATCTCCAACCTTATGCTGAAGATATTGGGTCATCTGGCCTTTCTACATATTAAGACCTTTCTCGATTTCCTCAGCAATCCTTTTGGCTGTCTCCAATATGTTATCGTTTCTCAAATAGGTTGGATTTTCTGGCATAGGTTGACTATAGGATGTACTAAAGAGGATTTTTCCGCTTTCTAATTCCACAATTTTAACTGTTGCGTTTGCTATGCCCGATCCCTGCATTTTGCTATTAACTAGAATTATAGATTCAATATCCACAATAGTCCCTAACTTGAAATATTCTTCACCATTTAATATTTCAGTAAAATCGAGTCCTTCTTCCTCTACCATTTGTCTTACTACCGATCTTTCAACAATATTGAATCCCATTTTTAGAAGTTCTGTAGCAAGGGCATCAGGCAATATCAAATCACTTTCATTGCCTAATTTCGCAGGCATCACAGTTGTTGGCTGATTTATATCATAATTCATTTTATCATTGTAGTAACTAGAAAGCCCGGGTCCACCTGAACAAGAAAGAGTGAATGTGGCCATCGAAAACATCACAAGCCATGTTAATTGATATTTAATCATGATTTTTATGCTTAACATAAAGGACCTCCTGCAGATTTGGGAATTTCGTATTTTGCATGCTGAATTAGTGGGAAAACATATTATGTTCCAGTTGTTTTTCATAATACTCATTAAAGGAAATTATCCTTTTGCAATCAGGGCAAACAAATCTCTGCGAAAAGATTTCCTTTAATTCTAATTCCAGTTCTGTATCGCAGTACGGACAATTAATATCTTCGGTCAGTATTACTTTTTTGTCTGTCGTGTTTTTTTCAATTTGAATTAATAAGGTGAGAATCTCTGCAAAAGCATAGATTATGATGAAATTAATAAAACCAATTGCAATTAAAATCCATCCTATTTGTTTTATGTCTTCGCCCTTCAATAGATAATCAATACCGAAAATAATGAAGGGCGAGGAAGATATAATTGCCCAGATTTTCAGAAGCCATGACAGTGTTCTCATTGCTGGGTATTTTTCCATACTTCTTCCTCCCGATATCTTTTAATATATGCAGCCACTTCCCAACAACCTGGCGTCTACCAGTGTCAGTTCATAAAATAATTATCTGGTGTTTGAAGTCAATTATAATTTTGGGATTTTTGCGGGCGGGAGGGGTCCTTGTATCGTGAGGCGGAGATTGCCACGTCGCTTACGCTCCTCGCAATGACGGCACGGCAGGGAGATTGCCACGTCGCTTACGCTCCTCGCAATGACGATACTCGGGACGGTTAGATTGCCACGCCCGTCAAAAGCCGGATCCAAGATCGCTCAAGCTTCTTGGGGGCTTTCACTCCTCGCCAGGTGCCCCATCCGCTTTAGGTTAGTGTTGATGAAGAGGTGATAAAACGCAATGTGAGGCACCAGAGTAAGCATAATCGGATACAGCTGGATATGTATAAGCCGACTTAAGTCGGCAGGATAAAAGCCACCGGCCCTGCGGTCGGTAATAATTTACTATTGCAGGAACGGGAGTTGGGGGCAATTATATTGACACAGAGTGATTTCATGTGTAGATTGCTCCTTGAATTTTCGAAATCGTGTTTAAAAACAGGACAGAATCTGGATGCGTGTCTTATCCCTGACCCATAATTTCCCGCGCTTTGAGGAAGATTATGTCGGCAGTTTTGTGCTCAACCAGTATCGCGGATTTCCATCTGATTTTGAGGTCGATGTTATCTGCCCGCAGGCAGTTGATGTTCCCAAATCCGACGAATTCTACGGCATTAAGGTAAAGCGTATCAAATACTGGTTCGAGTCCGGGCAGGATTTCTTTTATGGCAGCCTGACTTATAAAATAAAGAATCCGATAAATATGCTCAAACTGTTTTCATACATAATTTCCTGCTTTATTTACTGCAAAAAGCACATCAAGGAATATGATGTAATCCACGCCCACTGGTGGCTTCCCAACGGGATCATAGCCTGGCTCTTAAACAGCGTAAGCGGTAAGCCTTATGTCATTACAAGTCATGGCACGGATGTTTCGATCGTAAGAAAGTATAAATTCCTGAAGCCGTTTGCGCAGAAAATCCTGGAAAAAGCTGCTTACACCAATGTCGTTTCCACTTTTGTCGAGGGGATAGTGGATGAGACTCTGGATTTGAACAATGTCTACAGGCGCTCCATGCCGTTCAACAGCGAGCTTTTCAAATATAAACCTGTAGAACAGGAAAATAAGATAATCGGTTTCGGCAGGCTGGTGAAGCGCAAAGGCTTTGAATATCTGGTGCAGGGTTATCGGGAGATATATGATAAATTTGGTGTACCATTGGAAATATATGGTGAGGGGCCCGAGAAGGAAAACTTGATCAGGACTGCCAAAGAATACAATGTTGAAGATGCTGTAAGATTCATGGGCAGAATCGAGAAAAACAAAGATGTGCCGGACGTGATCAGGAAAGCCAGGCTTTTTGTCCTCCCGAGCATTGTGGATCAGCGCCTGGAGGTAGAGGGTCTGGGCTTGGTTTTGCTGGAGGCCATGGCCTGCGGGGTGCCAATAATATCTACAAATTCTCAGGGAATTACGGACGTCATTACCCATGATGTCAACGGTTATCTTGTCCCGCAGAAGGACTCCCGGGCCTTGACCGAGGCGATAGAGATGCTCCTCAATTCCCCCGAAAAGCGAAAGAAATATATCGAAGAGGGCTTTAAAACGGTGGAGAAGTTCTCGATTCCAACGGTCGGAAGGGAATTTGCCGAGCTTTTAAAGAAGGCGGCCGGTGAATCTTCGCAGGAATAGATTACACATGAATTTCAGCCGCGGGCCGTTTTTGATATTGAAAAATAATTAGTGATTTTTTTCACTTTCACATTGACATTTTTCGGTCAAAATTGTTATTTTGCGGGTTTCAGATGGTAATTCAGGCGGTGTGATAGCCGCTTTTTTCATTCAATATAAAGGAGAGCATGATTGTGAGTCCCCTTCTAATTATAATCATTGCCGCAGTAATAATAATTGCTGCAATTATAATAATTGTCCTGAAGAATTACCACAAGGTGGGCCCCAATGAGGCCCTGATTATTTCCGGTGGTAAGAAACGGACAATCACCATGCCCGACGGCACGACCAGACAGATCGGGTATCGGTATCGCATTGGCGGCGGTACATTTGTCAGGCCATTCATTGAGCAAGCCCGTATTCTCCCGCTGGAAATTATTCCCATGGATTTCCAGGTCACCGATGCAATTTCGGTCAATGGCATCCGCTGCACTGTCAAGGGCACGGCGGAGGTCAAGATCGCCGGTGATGACAATTCTATCCACCTGGCGGCCGAGCAGTTTCTGGGAAAACCGATTTCCGACATCCGTGATGTGGCCATGCGCACGCTGGAGGGTTCCACCCGGGCGCTAATCGGCAGCATGCACCTGGAATCGATCAACAAGGCCCGCAAGGAATTTTCGCAGAAGGTTCTGGATGATGTGGGCGAATATTTTTCCAATATGGGTTTGAAGCTCCTTTCATACAACTTGAAGGAAATCACCGACCCCTCTGGCTATCTGGAAGCTCTCGGAAAACCTCGCATAGTCGAGGCCAGGCGTGATGCCGAGGTGGCCGAGGCGGAAGCGGCTCGTGACGCGATCATCAGGTCAGCACAGGCGAAAAAAGAAGGGGATGTCGCCAAAATATCAGCCGAAACCGAGGTTGCGGAGGCCAACCAGGCCTTTGATTTGAAAAAAGCCGATCTCCAGAAAGCGCTGAACATGAAAAAAGCGGACGCTGATTTCTCATACGAACTTGAACGTCATAAACTGAATCAACAGCTCAAAACCGAGGAAGCCAAGGTCAAGGCAATTGAAAAAGATTCGGCCATAGAGCTCGAGATCAAAGAAATCGAGCGCAGGGAGCAGGAACTGGAGGCTACAGTCCGCCGTCCTGCCGCCGCCGAGCAGTATCGCCTCGAGGCTGAAGCCAGGGGCATGGCCGAGGCCAAGCGGATTCAGGGCATAGTTGAAGCGGAGCTTCTGGAGAAGGTGGGCGATTCGGAAGCAGATGTTATCCGCAAGAAAGCCGAGGCCTGGAATTCCTATTCGCAGCCTGCGCTTTTGCAGATGATGTTCGAGAAGCTGCCTGACCTGGCCCGGGAGATGGCCGCACCGATTTCCAAGGTGGACAAGATCGTGATGGTCTCCAATGACGGCAAGATGGGGACCTCCAAGATTACCGGCGAGATGGCCTCCATGATGTCCCAGCTGCCTGTGGTGGTAAAGTCCATGACCGGATTCGACCTCGAGGACTGGGTCAAGCGTATGGCCGGTAGGAAGGAGGAGGCAAAAACTTCCGAAAGCGCCGGTAAAGAGGGCGGCAAAAAGAAGGAATAAGTAATGATTTCCAACAGGATCGGGCGTCTCGAATATTCCACCACCCTTCGGATCAATGCCAAGGCCAAGGCCATGAAGGCGGAGGGGATTAATGTTATAGATTTCTCGGTGGGCGAGCCTGATTTCCCGACTCCGTCTAATATAAAAGACGCTGGCATTCAGGCGATCGAGGATAATTTTACCAAGTACACCGCCAACGACGGCATCCCCGAACTGAAAGAAGCGATCCGTGCCCGTCTCAAACAGGACCATGATCTTGACTATGCTCGTAATCAGATCATAGTGTCTTGCGGCGCCAAGCATTGTATCTATAATGTATTGATGGCTGTGGTCAATAAGGACGAGGAAGTCATAATTCCTGCTCCCTATTGGGTCTCATACCCCCAGATGGTTTTGATGGCTGAGGGCAAACCGGTTATAGTGCGCACCAAAGAGGAAAACGGTTTCCGGATTACTCCGCAGGAATTGAAGGACAATCTCAATTTCAATACAAAAGCAATAATAATAAACAATCCCAGCAATCCCACCGGCTCGGCTTACACACGAGATCAGCTGGAGGAAGTGTGTGAAATTGCCGCAAGCGAAGGATTATTGATTGTTGCCGACGAGATTTACGAAAAAGTGATCTATGATAATTTCAAATTCACATCGATTGCTTCATTGAGTGAAAAAATCAGGGAGAAAACGCTGATAGTAAATGGTGTCTCCAAGTCGTATTCCATGACCGGCTGGCGTATAGGATATGCAGCCGGGCCGCGCGACATTATATCGGCCATGAATATTGTACAGTCACATATGACTTCGAATGTCAACTCTATCGCGCAAAAGGCGGCAGTGGAGGCTTTCTCAGGGAATCAGGATGCTATCAGCCAGATGGTGGCGCAGTTCAATTCACGACGCAACTATATGTTGAACAAGCTTAAACGTATCCCGAATATTTCCTGCTATGAGCCCCAGGGAGCGTTCTACCTATTTCCGAATACCTCTGCTTATTACAACACCGAATACGCAGGCATGAAAATCCGTAACTCCTTTGGACTCTCTTATTATCTTCTCAAAGAAGCCGCAGTGGCTGTAATACCTGGCAGCGCCTTCGGGGCCGATGAAAATATCCGCCTGTCCTATGCTACCTCTATGGATAATATTGAAGAGGGGACCGACAGGATTATCGAGGCGATGTCGAAGCTGAAGGAGTCGCCCAAATATAAAGAAGTTGCTCTCCAGAATGTTATGACCGAGCCGAAGAAGGTGACCGATGCCAATCTGGAAATCTCCGTTGAAGAGCGGGATGCCCTTGTTCAGGAAGCCGAGGCTGCGCTGCCATACGACCGCTATTTCGAATGGAACGCCAATATAAACGGCATTATCATCCAGCTTCGGACCAATGTCCCGCACCTGTATGATTTCTGGGTCGAAAACTGGTATCCGGCACAGCTTGAATCCGATCTGGAACCGCATGGAATTATCTATGCTGTGGATGGCGTACCCGGAAGAACTCCCTATGCCTATTACAACCGCGAGATGAAGACGGCTGTCATGTTCAATACAGCCTATTACGGCCAGGTTAGAAGCTGGGCATTGGGTATGGTCGCAGACCTTAGTGAGCGTCTTCTGGATGTTCACGGTGTCAGGGCGGCCTGTCTGGATTATGATGGCAAGGCGATTGCTTTGATAGGTCCCAAGGGTCTCAAGCGCGGTTCGACTTTTATAAGGATGCTAGAGGATGACGACTCGAATTTTGTAACCAACGATTTCGTTTTCGTTCGTTATCGTGCATCTGATGCTGTGGCTGATGCTCCGGAACGTAAATTTTATTTCAAGACAGTGATAGCGAAAGATCATCCGCATTACGAGAGAATTTTCGACCGCAGTAAATGTGAGAATGTCGTCACCAAACGTTCCGACTGGACCAATACGGATGAGATGAGCGAGGAGCTCCCTCTCGACCTGGGAGAACCATACTGCTACTGGGGCAGCAAGGATTCACGTGCAATGGTAGACCCGGCCTGGATCAAGGGTCCGCATAAGGTCGTGAAGCGTTCACGGATTAAAGCAGTTGCGCTGCTTGCATACGAGCCTAACGCTCCGGCGGTGCAGAAACTGTCGCAGGAGGATGCGCTCGAATATATAACCGAAGGCAAGTATCGTCTGCCCAGCGGTTCGGGCATGACCCCCTTCAAGCAGCAGCCCTTCTTCAATCCCTATCTGCTGGGCGATCCGGTCGATCTGGGGGATTTGCAGCGCCGCAATTTCCATCAGTTATTCCGTGTGGCGGATGCGTATAAAATCAATATAGCAGCGATCCCATCAGCGGCATTGAAGTCACGGATCAAGGAGTTGATCGGGTAGGAGGAATATGCGATGGCGAACACACTTGGAATTATAAAGCCCGACGGCGTGAAGAGAAAGCTGGTTGGCAATGTTATCTCCAGGATTGAGAGAGATGGTTTGATCCTTCGAGGTGTGAAAGTGCTCAAGCTGTCAAAGGATCAGGCCCAGAAATTCTATGCCGTGCATGAGGGCAAGCCGTTCTATAATTCGCTGGTGGAATTCATGACTTCCGGGCCGATTGTTGTGATGGTTATTGGCGGGCATGACTCCATAGATAGATGGCGCAATCTTATGGGCGCCACAGACCCGGCCAAAGCCAGATACAATACCATACGCCGCGAGTACGGTACCTCGATCGAGAAGAATGTCGTGCATGGTTCCGACAGCGAGGCCACCGCCAAAACTGAAGTAGCGTTCTTTTTCAATGATGATGAAATCTTGCCCAAGGGGATTTAAGCATGTCTGATTCTCTTTATGACATGAATTATTACAGCCGTTTTCATCGCGATTTGCAGCGTCGATTGAATGGCCCTAATATAAAAGAAGTCAAGCTGAGCGACATGAAGGAACCATCCTATCAGACCGGTCAGCGCACCAAATATGGTTCATGGGGTTGGCGTTCGGCTGTATCCAGCAGAATCGGCGGAAAGACAGTCTATCTTGGATCGGAGAAGGTTCGCGAATTTCATCTGTCGGACCAGAAAAAGGATATTATCCGTAATGCTCCTGAGGAGCTGGATAAAGTCCTGCACCTGATGGAGACTCTCCCGATCGCGAAATTGAGTCGGCAGATGGGCGAAAATTCGGAGTTTAATCCCAAGTGCAATCTATATATGTCCATGGCCGATCCCAAGAACGCCCGTAATGTCCTGATGTGGGGGCACACTATGGGCAAGGCCACCAAAGCGCCCGGGCCGGAATTTACATTGATACATATCCCGGAGGAACATCACATCCGTCAGCAGGTCCTTATGCTGCCCGACTATAATACCACGATTGTGCTTGGCTCTGATTACATGGGAGAGGACAAAAAGGGATTCCTGCGGAATGGCATGCACGCGGCGGATAACCTGGATATGCTGGGACTGCATGCCGGGACAAAGGTGGTGATCATCCAGGATAAAAAGAGCGGCAAGCTGAAAAAATACGGCGTCTTTTTATTCGGCCTGTCGGCCACAGGGAAAAGCACCTGGTCATGCCATCAGCTCGGCCTCGACTGGAAGAAGGGCGAACGCACTCTGGTCTGCCAGGATGATATCTGCTTTCTTAAAAATGACGGTTCTGCCTACGGTTCCGAGCAGAACTACTTTGTCAAGACCGATGTCGATAAGAAGCTGCAGGAATCGATGTATAACGCGTTGATCCATAAGAGCGCGATGTATGAAAATGTAATGATCGATTCTGAGGGCAATCCTCAGTTTCTGGATGAGAACCTGTGCGGTAACGGCCGTGCTGTCATTATGCGCAAGCAGCTGAAAATAAGGCGCGGTCACTGGCCCTTCGCCATGAAGAATATCTGGTATCCGTCATTGAATCTTCCGCCTGTTGATGAGCTGGACGGTATCGTATTTGCATTCATCACCAGGCGCAACACCATCATGACTTTCTCGCAGCGTTTAAATCCGACCCAGGCCGCACTGGCATATCTCTGGGGCGAATCGAGCCACAGCTATGCTTCCAATCCGGCCAAGGCGGGAGAGTCGGTGCGCACAGTCGGGACTGATCCATTCATAGTCGGATCGCGGGCCGAGAAAGTAAACAAGTTTTATAAAATCGTGATGGATCTGGCCGACAGTTATCCCGATAAAGTACATTTCTTCCAGTATAACACCGGCGGTATGGGGGAGATAATCGAGAAAGACAAAAACGGCAACAAAAAGATGATCCGCAAGACCGAACGTGTTCCGATCGATACCATGGCGGCGATTCAACGCGGCGATCTGCGCGGTACCAATGAGTATCGTCCCAGCTTTCTCGGTACTGAGGAAATTCTCTCCGCCGAGGGTGTGGACCTGAGCATGTATCGGCCCGAAAAATATTACTCCCGGGAGCAGATCGACAATTATGTGCGTGATCTTGTTAACGGTCGCCGCAAGTTTACCGAGCAGGTGGCAGAGGAGGGTCTGATGCCGGAGATAATCAGGGCCGCCGAGGAATCATTCAGCATCGCCCCCGACAAGGCTGCGAAAGTCTCGATGGCGTCAATCCGGAAGAGAGAGGAACCGCCTCCACCGAAGGAGAAGCCTGCCGCAAAATTGACCGACTGGAAGCCGAATCCAAGGCTGGCGCGTGACCGCGGCTGGCGCTACGGTTGATTTTTTGGATGGCAATAGGAGCGAGAATTGCATTTGGGATATAATAGCCGCCTGAAATACGAGGCGGTTTTTTGTGAGACCGGATTGCTAATTGAATTTTTTTGAATGGTGATATTTTCCAGGTCAAAAGTCTTCGACTTTCGACATTGTCAAATCTTTAAAAGATTTGACCTGCTAATTTTCAAAGATTCAAAATGCAATAGAATAAATGATGACGAAATTCGAATTTACAGTCGAGGGAACGCCGATCTCACAGCAGGCCAAGAAACGGCGGATACTGAATCAATGGAAAGCGCAGGTCAGGCGGACAGCAAGAAAATACTGGCCGCATAATCAGCCGCCCGCCAAAGACCAGCTGCGCATCACCCTGACATATTTCTATAAATTCGAGGCTCTGGATGTTGACAACATGATCAAACCTATTCAGGACTCCCTCATCGGGCTGGTTTATCATGATGACCGGCAGATTACCGATGTCTACAGCCGCAAGCGCAAGCTCAATACAAGTTTCCGTCTTCTCAATGTCTCGCCTGCGATCGCGCGGGGGCTGGCCAGCGGACGGGAGTTCCTGCATATATTGATTGAAGATGCGAAGATGGTGTAAAGAATTATGGCACAGCACAAAACAGATATGGAACGAAAAAGGATTACTGCGATCGCGCGCGAGTATGCCGAGAAGGGCTATGATGTCAATGTCAGCCCCAATCGTGATGAACTGCCTGATTTCCTTCAGAATTACCGCCCTGATATCATTGCCACAAGTTATAACGAGAATGTTGTGGTTGAGGTCAAGAGCGGACGCAACCTGGTCAAGTCGCCCTATCTTCCCAAGCTGGCCAAGGCGATTGAAGAAAATGAGGGCTGGCGTTTTGAGATGGTGATTACCAATCCTCGCGGGAAGAAGGAACCAATTGACGATGATATCGATGTCCTGACCAGAGAAGACATCATAAAGCGCCTTGAGGAAATAAAGCATCTTCTGGAGATAGGCCAGATCGAGGCGGCCATTCTCCTCGGATGGTCGGCTATTGAGGGCACACTGCGGCTGATGGCAATGCGTGAGCGAATCAAGATCAAGCGCCGCACCGCATCATACCTGGCAAAAAAAATGTACAACCTGGGCCTCATCACTCCTGACGAATACAATATCCTGAATGAAGCCCTCGAACTCCGCAACGCAGTCATCCACGGCTACAAAACCGAGAAAGCTGATTCGGCGGTGGTTGAGGATATGCTTACAATAATCAGGGAATTACTTGGTTCTATATAAGGTGAGCATGTTCAGCTAGGTGATTACGTGAGAATGATACTCAATAAGATAGCTACCGCTTCATGCTCTTTTCGACATCACTCAACATCTCGATCAGATTGGCGGCCACAAACACGGCGATACCGAGCGCGACTACGATAATGATAATTGTCAGAACGACATTCATTGCCCCTCCTTGCCGGATTTATCTTAAACTAACATATTTGTATGGACAGGTCAAGTTTAAACAATGAGGGGATAGGGAATTGTAAATGTGGTTATATAAATGAAGTCCAGGAGTGCCCCAAGCTTAAGCTTGGGAATTGCAGATGATTTAGGTGAGATCCGTCCCAATCTAAAGATTGGGTCACCCTGACAGATTTTGATATTTCTCCGGCATTTTTCTTAATAAAACGCCAGCGATGCGGGGAGGTAGCAGTCGTCCCGGGCGAAAGGACGGTCACTCATGAGGAGTTCATTCTCCTCCAACTTGAATTTGTTCTTGAGAAGAAAATCCAGCACAGAACCATTACTACCGGGTACCCAGACAATCAGCTTCTCGAATTTCCGCCCTCTCATATAGTTGATGGTCTCGGCCAGGCATGGGATGAGATACTCCGGCTTTGATGACGTTACCGGCGCCATGACAGTGTCTCTTGTAATCCAGGTATATCCCACCGGGTTGCCGCGATACTGATAAATGAAACCGTGAACCAGCTCGCTGTCGATCCAGAACTTGTGATCCTCGGGACGGCATACACCGCGGTTGGGAAGATCGAAGCTGTTAAGGATTTCAATCTGGTCGTAATCATCAATCGGTACCGCTTTTAAATCATAATCAGTTTTGATTTTCTGTACCCGTTTTTTCTGATCGTATTTCCAGGTCATCATGGGCAGCAGTTGAATCGGATACATGCCGAATCGGGCATATAGCTGCACGGCAAAGGGATTGAAGGCGAATGTCGCCAGGGAACGTGTGTGAATTTCAGCTTCTTTGTTGAAGTTATAGACGCGCTTGAGCAGTTTTCTGCCGATTCCCTTGCCCTGAAAGCGTTGATCGGTGAAGAGATGTGCCAGGTACCAGTGACCGTCACGAATCATGGCGGAAGCATAACCCACCAGCCTGTTGCCGGAAAAAGCGCCGATAGTACCGCCGGGGTCGGTTTTCAGCAAGTGGCACATCATGGTGTTGCGCTTGCGTCCGGGCTTATAGGGCACTGGAGACATGCTATGGGTCTCGCGCAGACTATTCATCGTGCGCATGACCAGCCGTTCGGCCAGCCGTGTATCATCGGGCTTGATCTTCCTTATGCTGAGTTTCATATCTCCCTCCTGGCATATAAGATGTCTCTCCTTAGACGATTATTATGGAGAGAGGTTTCAAATCGCAGCAAATAATCCGATTAATAGTAAAAAGGACTTGATGGGATGGCTTGTCAACAAGAATAAAATGGGCAAAAAGCCCCAAAATATAGGCGGTTTTGTACGTTTCATTTATAAGTTTTTATTGACTATTGCGAGATGGCCGGTAAATTATACTTTCTTGATACGTCATAATGGCGGTAGCCTATGTTAAACAGGAATGTTCTTATCTTAAATCAGAATTATGAGCCCCTGACTGTCTGTTCTGTTAAGAGGGCGGTTGTTATGATGCTTTTGGGCAAGGTTGAAATGATCGAGACTATGGACGGTCATATGCTGCATTCAGTCAGCGCTGCGATCCGGGTGCCTTCGGTTGTAAGGCTGGGCTTTTATGTCAAGGTCCCCCGCAAGCGCATATTTCTTTCGCGCAAGAATATTATCAAGCGTGATGGACACAGGTGTATGTATTGCGGGCGCTCGGAGGGCTCGATGACTGTGGACCATGTCGTCCCCAAGCGCATGGGGGGAAGAGATACCTGGGAGAACCTGGTGTGTGCCTGCACCAAATGCAACAACCGCAAGGGCGACCGTACCCCTGAACAGGCCAATATGACCCTGATCAAAAGGCCCAAAAAGCCCAATCATCTCATGTTTATTCAGAGGTTTATTGGCATTTCCGACGACAGCTGGAAGCCCTATCTGTTTATGGAGGATTTTCATTAGATGGCACAACAGGTGATTCTCTCCGGAATGCAGCCGACCGGTTCGCTGCATCTCGGAAATTATGAAGGGGCGTTAAAAAACTGGATCTCCCTTCAGGATGATTACGAAATGTATTGCTGCATTGTAGACTGGCATTCACTGACATCCCTGTACGATAAAACTGAGGTGCTGAAAGACCAGATTTTTCAGATGGCGGTCGATTATGTTGCCGCCGGCCTGGATCCGGAAAAATGCGCTATCTTCGTGCAGTCCCAGGTTAAAGAACATGCCGAACTGCATCTACTTTTGTCAATGGTGGTGCCGACTCCCTGGCTGGAAAGGGTGCCGTCATATAAAGAGAAGTCTAAAAGCCTGGGTTTGGACTCCTATGGATTTCTGGGATATCCTCTATTACAGGCGGCAGATATTCTACTCTATCGGGCTAATTTTGTGCCGGTCGGCAAGGACCAGCTTCCCCATATCGAATTGACTCGAGAAATTGCCCGGAGGTTTAATGGCCTTTATGGTGAGGTTTTCCCGGAGCCCCAGGATAAGTTGACAAAATTTGCGGCGGTGCCGGGTACCGATGGTAATCGAATGAGTAAGTCTTATGGCAATCATATTTGTCTGTCAGATACACCTGAGGAAACTGCTAATAAGATTTCGAAGATGTTTACTGATCCCCAGAAGCTGAGAAAGGGTGACCCGGGTCGTCCGGAGATCTGCCCGGTCTTTACCCTGCATCAAATCTATTCCAGCAAAGAGGAAATCGAGAAGATAGACAGGGATTGCCGTTCCGGCGCCCTGGGATGTGTGGCGGACAAAAAACACCTGGCCGAAAATATAAATAAAGCCCTGGCGCCGATTCGAGCAAGAGCGGCAGAACTGCGGGCCAATCCGGATACAGTCTGGGATATTCTCAGGGATGGCGCCCGCAAGGCAGGCGAGAAAGCCGGCGAGACTATGCAGATGGTGCGTGAAGCGATGAGGTTGATGCAGTGACGGCAGAAGAACTATTGAAAATAAACCCGTATTCGGGCGAATTCGAGGATACCTACGAGGTAAAGCTGGAAAAATTTGAGGGTCCGCTGGACCTTCTGCTCTATCTCATCAAGAAAGATGAAATAGATATATACGACATCCCTGTCGCCCGCATCACCCGGCAATATCTGGAATATGTCGAGATTATGAAGATGCTTAATCTCGATATCGCCGGTGAGTTTATTCTGATGGCCGCGACCCTGATCAATATTAAATCACGCATGCTGCTGCCGAAACCGGAAGAGGATGAATCCGAGGATCCCCGTGAAGCGTTGATCATGGCCCTCCTGGAATACGAAAAATTCAAACAGGCCTCCGAAGTTTTGAGGGAGAAGGAATCCGCCGAGCAGCAGTTCCTCAGGCGTAAGGATTATTCTTTTCTCGATCTTGCCCCGGAGGAGACATTTACCCTGGAGGCCACAATATTCGACCTGATGAAGGCCTTCAAGGAAGCTCTTGAAAATCTCGAAAATGATATCTACCATACGGTCAGGACAGAAGATGTTAATATCGAGGAACGGGTCGAGGTGATCGAAAGGATATTGAGCGAGAGGGGCCAGGCCACATTTCAGGAACTTTATTCCGACAGCCCCAATCGTTTGGTTCTGATAGTAACCTTTCTGGCCATCCTGGAAATGATAAAACTCAACCGTCTGGTCTTAAGGCAGGCCATACCTTTTGGACCGATAAGGATCTACCTGAATAAAAATGAATAAAGATTTGACTGAAGAATTGACAGAAGAACTAACCGAACGCATGAACTTGACCGAGGCCCTGCTGTTTGCGTCCCCGGAGCCGCTGGACCATAAGAAGATATCCCGTTTTCTGGGAAGGCTCAGCAAAGCTCAGGTGAATGAGATCATACAGGCGCTGAATGAAAGATATACCGAGGGCGGACACTCATTTCGGATACGTGAGATCGCAGACGGATATCAGCTCTGCCTTCTGCCCAATATGACCATGGCGGTGGAAAAATTTCTGAAGCGCCAGCGTGAACGCAGGCTTACCCAGGCGAGCCTGGAGACCCTGGCGGTTATCGCTTACAAACAGCCTGTTACCAAGGGTGAGATAGAACACATCCGCGGGGTTGCGGTTGACGGTCCCTTGAATACGCTTTTGGAGAGGAAGCTGGTCACGATTGCCGGCCGTGCCGAGAAAGTCGGCCACCCGTTATTGTATGGTACCACCAAGAAATTTCTTGAATATTTTGGATTGAAAAATCTGAAAGAGCTACCGCGCATAGAGGAATTTGCCGAAGCATATAAAGTAAAGAAGAAATCCTCTCAGCAGGAATTGACTTTGAGCGAGGATGAGGGGGGCGATATGAAAGAACCCAAATCCAGACTGAAATTTGTAATGAAAGCGCCGGAGGAGGATGAGGAAAATAAGGAGTCCCTGATTGAGGGTGAGGAGGCTCCCATGGAACGTAATGATGAGGCTGAATAAATTTTTATCTCGCTGCGGCGTCGCCTCCAGAAGGCAGGCGGATGAGATGATCCTGGCGGGACGAGTTACTGTCAATGGCGAAAAGATTACGAAACTCGGTCTGGTTATTGATGAAATCAATGATGTGGTACGTGTTGACGAGGAGACCGTCCGTCTCCCCGCCGAAGAATCCTACGTAGTGCTGAACAAACCCAAGGGCTACATCTCAAGCCTGGCTGACAGGTACAACCGTCCAACCGTAATCGATCTCATTAAAGGCGTCAGAGATCGCGTCTATCCCGTGGGCCGCCTCGATCTCGATACAGAAGGTATACTGCTGCTGACCAATGACGGCGAATTGGCCTACCGCCTGGCACATCCCAAGTTTGACATCAAGAAAGAATATGTTGTCACCATCAAGGGCCTGTTTCCGGACCATCTTACCGAAAAGCTTGAACAAGGTGTCAAGCTGGAGGATGGTTATCTGGCCAGGTCGAAGGCCAAGGTTCTTTCGGCCAATGAGTCCAACTCAGTGCTGCAGATGGAGCTTACTGAGGGTAAGAAAAGGGAAATCAAGAGAATTTTTGCTGCCATGGGATACAATGTAAAAAGTCTGAAGAGAATTCGTTTTGCAGATATTTCAGTTGAGGGAATGCGCTCGGGAAGCTGGCGCTACCTGAATCGTAAAGAGGTCTTGAAGTTAAGGCGTAAAGTCGGGTTGCATTAAATCCCGGAATACTTTCACTCTTCAAAATAATGTCTTCTTCCACAAAAATAATCGCTATTGATGGGCCGGCCGGGTCAGGTAAATCCACCACCGCACGGATGGTGGCGAAGATACTGGGCTTTACCTTCCTGGATACAGGCGCCATGTACCGGGCGGTGACTCTGTTTGCCCTGGAACAAAAAGTGCCGCTCTTGGATGCGGGCGCGCTCGAGCAAATTGCTTCCTCCATACAGATTGATTTTGGGGAAAATGAGGATGGACAGAAGGTCTTTGCCGATGGCCGGGATATCACCTCGGACATTCGAACGGCCGAGGTTACCGACGCTGTCAGCGAGGTTTCGGCCCATGCCGGGGTGAGGCGGCATATGGTTGCCAAACAGAGAGAAATGGGTGATAAGTATAATATTGTTGCGGAAGGGCGCGATACCACAAGCGTTGTTTTTCCCCATGCAACATTGAAGATCTACCTGCTGGCCTCAATCGAAGAGAGAGCCAGGCGGAGGGTGATTGACTTTCAACGGATGGGAAAGATCACCACAGTGCAGGAGCAAATCAAGGCTATCCGGGCCAGGGATGAATATGATTCCAGGCGCCAGAATTCACCCCTCCAGCAGACCCGGGATTCAATAGCTGTTGATACCACCAAACTCACCATAGAGGATCAGGTTAATAAGATAATCAGTCTTTTTAGAGAAAAGACCCGCGCATGAAACTGTTCTATAGATTTTCTTCTGCAGCCGCCCGAATATACGCCAAAATATTCTACGGCGTGAGGGTCTATGGGCAGGAAAATCTGAATTTTGAGGGGCCTGCCCTTTTGGCATCCAATCACATATCCTTATTCGATCCGCCGCTTTTGGGGGGCATGATACCATTTGAAATTCACTTTATGGCCAAGGCCGAGCTTTTTGAGAAGCCGCTTTTTGGAAGACTGATCAGCGCACTAAATGCCTTCCCGGTGAAGAGGGGTATGATTGACCGCAGGGCATTGAAGATTTCCGGCGAGATACTGGCACGGGGTGGAAGAGTTCTGGTATTTCCGGAGGGTACCCGGCAGAAAAGCGGCATACTTGCAAAACCGCGTCCGGGGGCGGCCAAGCTGGCGATAGATTATAATGTCCCGGTGCTGCCGATTTGCCTGATGAATACCAATAGATTGAGACATATGATCTTTTCCCGGAATCATTTAAAAATCTGCTACGGGGAACTTATCGATACCGGCAGCTTCATGCCCGATGCCAGCGAGAAAGAGCGTATTTACGGCCTCTCTGATAAGATCATGGCCGAAATTGCGAATCTGCAGGAATTTTTGAAAACCGCATGATAGACGTTCATATCCAAATGTATTCCTCTTTTATTCGTAAATCAGGTGATTATTCAATCTTATCTTCCGATTGTTTCAGGGCGGGAATAATCGGGCATTCAGGACGGTTCTGGAAAACCGATAATATCAGGTTAATTTCGCAAAATCAATTGACAAACCTGAAATTTTGATTATATACTCGCTAACCCTTTCAAGGGCAATGCTTATTTTTAAAGGAGGAATTACCGCAAAATGGCAGAAAGTGCTGAAAAAAAGAAAAACACTGCTAAACGAACAGGAGGTGGTAAGAAGGCTTCAAAGAAAACCAGTCCGAAGGATAAAAAGCAAAAGTCAACCACCCAGAAAAAACGCTCAAAGGTTGAGGAGCGCGCATCACGTCTGGTAACCGAAGTAGCCGGGGATGTTAAGACCCAGGAAACTAAACGGCGACAGCGTGTAGCCAGAAAGGCTGAACAGAAGCCTGCCAGGCCTGTTGAGGAGCAAATCGAGACAGTCGATTCGATGAAACTTACCGATCTCGATGATTCCGATTACGATTCCGCTGAGTACGAAGAACTCATGAAGATGTATGAGGAGACGCTTTCAGATTTGAGAGAGGGCGAGATCATAAACGGTAAGGTATTGGGGGTGACACGCGACGACGTTATAGTGGACGTCGGCTTCAAATCGGAGGGTATAATTGCAATTGAGGAGTTTCCGGAACCTGTGAATATCTCGGTCGGTGATGAGATCGAGGTATATCTGGACGCATTCGAGGATCAGAACGGGCAATTGGTGCTCTCCAAGCGCAAAGCCGATTTCTTGAGGGTTTGGGATAGAATCCGCGAATCCTATGAATCCGGCGAACTGGTTCCCGGCCGAGTCAGCCGCAGAATAAAGGGTGGTCTGGTAGTGGACCTATTCGGGGTGGATGCCTTCCTTCCCGGGTCGCAGGTCGCACTCCGGCAGGTGCCCAATTTTGATGAGCTGGTGGGCAGGGAGATGGAGCTAAAGATCATCAAACTCAACAAAAACCGCAGGAATATCGTGGTTTCAAGGCGAGTGGTTCTGGAACAGGAGCGCGAAGAGCTCCGCAGTAAACTGCTGGCGGAAATCGAGGCCGGACAGGTCAGGGAAGGTGTGGTCAAGAACATCACCGACTTTGGCGTGTTCATCGATCTCGGTGGAGTTGATGGTCTCCTGCATATTACTGATATGTCATGGGGCCGCATTTCTCATCCCTCGGAGATGGTCTCCCTGGGTGAGACTATCAATGTTAAGATTCTTGATTTCGATAAGGAAACGGGCCGTATATCGCTGGGCCTGAAACAGCTTTCACCCTATCCCTGGGAAAATATCGAAGAGAAGTACCCGGTTGGAAAACGGGTGGAGGGCCTGGTCGTTTCACTGACCGACTACGGCGCATTTATCGAACTGGAGAAAGGCATTGAAGGGCTCATACATATATCCGAAATGTCCTGGACTCAACATATCAAACACCCCTCAAAGATAATGCAGGTGGGCGATAAGATTGAGGCGGTAGTTCTTTCAGTGGATAAAGAAAACGAGAAGATTTCGCTTGGACTTAAGCAGCTTGTCGAGGATCCCTGGAAGACAATCGACGAGAAATATCCGGTCGGCATGAAGCTTAAGGGCCGGGTTAGAAATCTGACGACCTTCGGCGCATTCATCGAGCTCGAAGAGGGTATCGACGGCCTGATTCATATTTCCGATATGTCCTGGACCAAGCGTATCCAGCATCCCTCGGAGATCATGAAGAAGGGCGATGTTGTTGATGTTGTCGTGCTCAAAATTGATAAAGAAAACCGCAGAATCTCTCTCGGCCATAAGCAGCTATTCGACGATCCCTGGCCGAATCTTTCCAAGAATTACGCCGTTGGGGCTGATGTGCTCGGCACTGTTGTGCGCATTCTCGACCGCGGTGTGATAGTGGAGCTGCCGGGTGGTGTGGAGGGTTTCGTTCCGACCAACCAACTGGGCAAGGAAGATCTTGCCAAGCCCGAGGAGGCCTTCCAGATCGGCGATGAACTGCCGCTGCAGGTAATCGAGTTCGATCAGCCCGGACGCAGGATTGTGCTCTCGGTCGACGCTTATTACAAAAAGCGTGAGAGAGATGAGCTGGAGCAGTTCCTGGCCAAGCATCCTACCAAGACTGTGGGTATGGATGAGTTCGCAGGTGAGGAAGTAAAAGAGGCCGAACCGGAAGAGGCTGAAAAGGAAGCGGAGCCGAAACCTGAAGAGCCGGAAGCCGGGGCTGAAGAGGAGAAGAAGCCCGCGGAATCTCCCGCACCTGAAGCGCAGGCGCAGGACCAAGTGGAAAAGCCTGCTGAGCAGGCTCCCGCTGCTGAGGAGGCTCAGGAGCAAGCGGAGAAGCCTTCGGAGGAGCCTTCCGAATCTGCGGAACCTGAGGAGGGTGAGGAAAAACCACCTTCAGAATAAATTGTTCCTTTTAAATCAAACGGGCGGTAATATCCGCCCGTTTTTTTTCTGAAAAAATTGCGTTTTAACTTAAATTGAGGTCATGCGGAAAGTGCCGAAAGTATCCTTTTATACAGTCGGGTGTAAGCTCAACCAGTATGAAACTGAATTGATCGCGCAGAAGATGATCGACCTCGGTTTCGAACGGGTCGACTGGGCCGAGAGTGCAGATATTTATATAATCAACAGCTGCAGCGTGACCATGAAAGCGGCCGCCGATTCCCGCCGCAAGTTGTTTGCCGCAAAGAGAATGTCCCCTGATGCAATAGTCATAATGACCGGCTGTTATGCCCAGATTCAGGCGCAGCTCCTGGATAAGATGCCCGAGGTCGATCTGGTTGTGTCAAATGATGATAAAGATAAAATCATCTCAATGATATCGCAGATCTATCCAGGTATCAATGCGGACCTGTATGAGAATGGCAGCCCCCTGCTGAGATCACTGTACAAACACAGCCGTGCTTTGATAAAAATACAGGACGGCTGCAACCAGAAATGCAGCTATTGTGTAATCCCCCTGGGACGCGGAGCGGAGAGATCCCGCGATTACAGGGAAATCATTGAAGAAATCAGGCTGGTATCATTCAATCGGTATAAAGAGGTGATCTTAACCGGGGTGCATATCGGCCGCTATCAGTTTGAAGGGGACAATCTAACTTCATTGCTGAGTCGAATTCTTGATGAAACTGAGATTGAGCGCATTCGTCTTTCCTCGGTAGAGGTGAATGAATTTGATGATGAACTGATCTGGCTTTCCGCCCGGAACAAGCGGATTTGCCCGCATTTTCACATACCTCTGCAGAGCGGCTCGGACAAAATTCTGCGCTCAATGAACCGGCCATATAAGACTGATCGTTACAGAGCTGTAACCGAAAGATTGAAATCAGAAGTTGCGAACTCGATGGTCGGTGCTGATATCATTGTCGGATTTCCGGGTGAAGGGGAGGAGGATTTTGGGAGAACCCTGGAATTTGTAGAAAATAGTAATATCGATTACCTGCATGTCTTCAGCTACTCTGACCATCCCCAGGCCAGAAGTTTCAATTTCGATGGAAAGCTTGCCAGTCATATTATTAAAGAGCGCAACCGAATCCTCACCGGCCTTGGAAACCGCAAGTGGGATAAATTCCTGGAATCGCAGATGAAACGGGATTTGCCGGTATTATTCGAAAAGCGGTTTGCCAGGAATTCGGGAATGCTCACCGGATTATCCGACAACTATATCCGGGTTGAATGCGATGGCGGAGAAGACTGCTTTAATACGATTCAGAATGTCACACCAAAAGAGATAATCGATGGACGTATCAGGGGCGAGTTAAGGCAATGACCCCTTGAGCGTCAATCCCATTTTCAAATCCCCCTTCTATTTAGCGCGGAAAATATTATCGAGCTTTTAAAAAGGCGGGGCTGAAGAAATTCTTTCCCGGCTGATAGAAAATATTTCCGCAAAAAACTCTTACCGTTTTTCCAGCAGTAACTATAAACCATTGGCAGACAGCCGAATAACCTCCACCGTCGAAGACGGCATCCGACTTGCTAATCTATCTCTCAGTTAAACTTATAGCCTGAAATATGAATATATTAAATTTTGCACATTTAAGATTAGAAGTGATCCTCTTGACTCTCCTGGGAGGTTCCGGGCTGTTTCTGGTTGAACCTCTTTCAGGTCCGAACTTGATCCCGGCGAATCTGAAAGTAATGCCAGTGTCCACACCGGCGACTGCAGCGTGTGAGCGGGATATTAAATTCATCTTCAGCCGCCATAATATACTGAACAGCGAAAGGGACGATTGTCCATTCTTTGAACATTCGCAAGGAGTGGTGCAATATATTTTCTGCCAGCCCGTAAAACATCAGGTTGAGGGCAACGACACCTGCAGGGGTAAGATAAATTCTGATTTTGTGTTAAGTTCCCCGTCATCGGTTACCGATAGAATTACAGGTATTCTGCATGCGGGGGGACTTGAGAATAACATCGTAAACAAATGTCAAAGCTCAAGGGAAGACTCTTTATGAATGCTAAAGAAGCGATCTGGGAGGCGTACCGCAAGGAATGCGCGCCCGAAATCAGAGAAGAGCTGCTGTCGCAGTATTTGCCGCTGGTAAAGAATGTGGCCAGCCGGATGGCGATCGGGTTTCCGAAATCAGTCGAAGTCGGTGACCTGGTTAACACAGGTGTGATCGGTTTGATCGAGGCCTTCAGGAACTTCGACCCCGAAAGAGGCGTCAAGTTCGAGACCTATGCTGTTCCCAGAATCCGAGGAGCCATCCTCGATGAGTTACGGTCGCTGGATTGGGTTCCACGGTCGACACGTGCCAGGGCCAGGGAGATAGAACGGGCCCTTGTCAGGTTAGAGGGTAAATTGGGACGCTCTCCCAGCGACTTGGAGCTGGCCGGAGAACTCAATTACGAGCTCAACGATCTCTACAAGGCCCTGGATGATTCCAACTGCACCGTGCTGTTGTCGCTGGATGAGATGATCTACCGCGAGGATGACAACCGCCAGGTACCCAGGGTGGAAACAGTGCAGGCCGAGTCCAAGGAATCGGTATTGAACGACCTCGAGAAACAGGAATTGCGGGCATACCTGACAATCGCAATTTCAAACCTGACAGAACAGGAGAAGCTTGTAATCGCTCTTTATTACTATGAAGAATTAACCTTGAAGGAAATCGGCGAAGTCATGTCGATTTCTGAGTCGCGAGTCTCACAGATCCACACCAAGGCAGTGCTCAAACTTCGAGGGATGGTGAGAGAAAAATTTGCGCTGACTTGAGCACATGGAATGAGTGCTTGTCCCTGCAAGCAAGTCAACGCACTCGCCGGTAAGAGCCTTTGAGGCGGGAAGATAACACAGGTAAAGAAATCCGTTCCGGTAAGGAAGAAAAAAGCGCCTGTGAGCATTAATAAGGAACATATAGGAAATATCAGGATAAACGACGCCGGCGGGCGGAAGATCCGCAGGATGGGATAAACTGCCGGCTCTCGCAATACTATGGGAAAGGATGGGAAGATGTCCAGCCGACCCGACAATCGGACTTATGATAATGGCGGGCAGGTAAAAGCTGTAAACCCAAAGCCATTATCTATAAATTTCGCGGCCGAGCTCCCTCTGAGCAAAATCAATGGTTCCTGTGAGCAAAATAGTCAGACCGATCCAAAAGCATTAAAATCCACAGGCAAGACAGCCGCAAATTTCCGGAATTCAGAAGCCGCAGAGTCCGCTGTCACAGCGATTTCAAAAGATAATCTAAAGATTATGCCGGCGCAGGCAGAGAGGGCGGATTTCTTTTCAGAAGATAATGACACCGATATGATTGCTGAAATAACCGGAAATATTAAACTTGATCAGGATACAAAGGCTGTATCGGTGGAAACAAGTGATGATCGCAAAGACCGTGAACAGAAGTCATTGAAAGAATCGATTACTGATGACAGAGCGGTTAAGGCGTCTGGCACTGAAGTGTCTGATAGAGATGTGTTGACGAAAAATGGTAAATCCCGGATCGTGCTTGTGCGCTCCTCTGAGGATGTCAAGCATCAATCTGGAAAGCCGGAATCAGCAGATTGCAATAGACAACCAGCCCGTCCCTGGTCCCTCGATGTTGAAATTGCACTGTGCGATTTACTGGGTGATGCGCCCGCATCGTCAAGAATATCATTTGAGCAGATGGCGCTGGACTGGAAAAGGGGCTACGAGGCATATTTTTCAAGGCCTCTGACCGAGGAAAGATTTCCATACATCTGGGCGGATGTGAAGCAGTTCGATCTGGGAAATAAAATTAGAAAAAGCTATTTGAGTCTGGTAGGCTGCAATACTTCCGGGGAGCGTAAGCTTCTGGCCCTGAGGGAAACCGAATCTGATTCAGAGGAAGTTTGGGAGATGTTGGCGAAACGTCTTGAACGACGTGATCTCGGTAATCCAAGGCTATTTATCGGAAGGGCAGGTCTGCCTCTCTGGAATGCAATTCCACGAATCTTTCCCAGAGCCGCAATCCAATTCTGCTGGAACGATTTCCGAAAAAAGACACTTGGTTATTTTCCCGAAGAAATTGCTGATGAGGTTGACCGCCGTCTCATGAACATTCAATTTGCAGAAACCAAACAGGATGCTGAAAACTGGATTGAATATTTCAAGAAAAGCTTCGGGCGAAATTATCTAAGAGCAGTAAACGAACTGCTGAAAAACAGGAATAAGCTCCTCAACTTCTATTCTTTTCCTCGCCAGCACTGGGACGAACTGCGCAGCGGCGGTTTCATTGAGGCCCGCTATCCCTCACGGGCGCTTCTGCGAACAGTCTGCAAGTATGAAGGAATGCGCGATATTACGCTTTACCTGGTGTTCCACTATCTCACCCGCTCCCGGGCTGAATGGGGCAGGTTGAAGGCAAGGAGCGCCCTTCGAAATGTGCAGAACGGGCTCGGGTATTTTGACGGCAGGCGTGCAAGCTCGCGCAGGCTGAAAAGAATCAACATCTTTACCGATAATAAAGTAGAGGATGTTCTATCCTGGAGCAAAGCCGGATTGCTCAAAGTCTTGTCTGGTCTTTTCTCGAAAAAGCCGGGGAAGACCGGAAAGATTTCCGGGGAACCGGGATCGGCCGCGAATCCTGTCAGGAAGCCGGAAATTGACACGACCCGGTCAGCCCCCAACAGCTCTCAATTGAAACGGAACGCGCTCAGGAGTGCGCGGTCAGGGATGGGGGATGAGCTTCCCAAAGATATGAGTTCAGAAAAATTATGAAAGAGAGATAGTAGAGGAGATCATGGTAAAACAGCAAGACTCGCCGATTTTCATGACCGGGATTGAATGCCCGGTATGCGGCACTGAGTATGAAGTCGAGACAATAAAGGTCGGAGCCTATATCGAAGCGGGCAGGGATACCGACTTCTGTCCGCAGGAAAGAAAATGGAATAATCCTGATTTCCAGAAATATAATCCGCTCCTGTTCTTCATGGCTGTGTGCCCTGATTGCTTTTTCTGCAAAGAGATCACTCTGAAATTTAAAGAATGGAAAACCGATACTGCTTTTAAGAATGATCATTTGAAGAATCTCAAGGAAAAGCACCTCCGGGAACTTCAGGATGATGACGGGGTGATTCGTAAGCTGGCTCTTAATATTGATGCCGACAAGTATCCCTTCCAGACTGCGGTAATAAAGATCCTGCTGGGGATATATGACGAAAAATTCAATTCGAACTATTCCAATCTTGATGTCGGCCGTTATTTTCTCAGAATCGCCTGGCTCTTCAGAGAAAATACGCAGAGCCATACCCATGGCGACGGACAGCTTGCCAGCCATGCCATGAGAATCGAGGATATTATCCTGAGGTTGTCGGGATACTATGAGAAGCTGCGGGAAGAGAAGCAGGGGCTGGCGGAAGCGTCAGTAGAATTCATAAAAGATCCAGACTTTCCGGAAGGAGACAGGAAAAGAGAACTGTCAGAAATCTATAATGATGCACTCTCCGACCTGGATACCGCGATTGAAAAGTATAAATCCGCGGTGGTAAAATTAAAGGGAAGCATACACTCAAGCAGTGAAGTGATAGAGGCGAGCTCGGAGTCATTAGCTCCCCTGGAGCAGCCTTTTAACAAATATAGCAGCTTTCGCGAATACCTGCGTGAGTTGAAGGCGAAATGGCCGGAGGTGCCGATCAGCGAAGATGAGGCCATGAATTCCGCAGCGAACTATTATAAGGCTGCATATCATGGGGGGAAGGAGATCTCCTCCGGCAACCAGGCTATTCAGGTCGTCTATCTGATCGCCGAATTATCCCGGCGAATTGGAGAGCATGAGGAGGCCCGCGGCTATTTCGGCACGTCCATCAAACTGGCCCGGGAATATATCCGTGCCAACAAGGGGGATCGTTCCAGAACAGCTCTGGCACGCAGGATTCTCGAGCTTGCGACGGAACAGGGTGAATTGAACTTAAAGATGCTGGAACAGAGAAAACATGTGCCCGCTTGAAGCGACATCCGCAAAGAAAGTAAATGTGTGGTTCCGGGAGAAACTCGAGCCGGAATGCTCGCTCGACTCAATATCTGGTTTTAGAGACTCCACCAGCCCGGAGTGGATTCAATTTGTATTCAACTTCAGATCACGCTCAGGCAGAACGGCCTGATATAGGAGGTAATATGACCCGGCAAAATCCTGTCAAAGGAAAAGCTACCGGTAAGAAACCAAAACCGGCTGTGAAAAAACCTTTCAAGGTTTATAGCCACAAAAGAAGAAAATACATCAGGCTGGAGGTGAACTCCCCGCTGAAGTTCAAGACCTTTAATCCGGCCGAACCTGACCTGGAAATAGACCCGCATCAAGCCTGCGAGGGGAGCATTCTCAACATCTCCGGGGGAGGAGTTCTATTTGAAACCGAGTATTCGGTACGTGAAAACGATTACCTCGTCATGGAGTTATCCCTTGTCGATGCTGACCGCCTTTGCGGGATTATCGGCAAGGTCAAGAGAGTCGATACGGAGGAGGGCACTCCACTGGTGGGAATCGAGTTCATGTCACCGGAAAAATTGAGGGCCGAGCTCCCCACGCATGTGCTGGATAAAATTGATGAGGAGATCTACAGTTTCGATGAACATCTGCGAAAAGCGCTCCTGAAATATGTTTTCTCTCAGCAGGTGGAAAATGCATAGAATGAGAACGCTCTGAGCCGTCCAAACTGGAAATATAACCGGGAATTGAAGCATGCCATCTTTGAGCAAAAACGTGTGTCAGGCTGATTCCGCTTGCGATCCTTCAAGTTCATTTATAGACAATCTGCCCTTTCCCGCGTTCCTGTGCAGCGAGGGGCTCGAGATCATTTCTATTAATCCCGCGATGATCAATCTACTGGGAGTCAATACCCGCGGTGATGTGCGGATAACAAGTCTGTGCCAGGTCGAATCCATCCTGGGTGACCGATTGGATCCTTATCCGGAACAGAGCAGCATCCGTCAGGGCAGCCACATAAGTTTCACCAATCTTCGGGGTGAGATGCGTTACTGCACCGTCTCCGTAATGCCGGTGGAGGTGAAGACGGGAAAGATTTTTATCTATGTCCTCCAGGATGAGAGCAGGACCTATATGCTGGGGGAGCGGTTGGCGCGCAAGAATTCCGAACTCTCGATTTTCTCGCAGGTGGTGTCGGCTCTGGGTTCAATACTGAATTTCGATGAAATTCTTCAGATAATTCTAATTGCGATAACTGCTCGAGAAGGCTTGGGTTTTAACCGGGCTTTTTTATTCCTGTACAACCAGGATGAGAGGCAACTGGAGGGTTACACCGGTATCGGGCCCTCGTCCCCTGAAGAAGCGGGACGGATATGGAGTTCTCTTCCCGATGAGGGCCGGAGCCTGATGGAGGTCCTGAAAACATACTCGGCCACCATGAATGATTCTGCTGAAAATGTCTCGAACAGGCTGAAGAATCTGAAAATCCCGTTGAGTCACGAGCATCATATCCTGGGCGAGGTGGTGTTCCAGAAGAATCCCAGGATCATAGGAGGCGCCGGATGCAGCTGCGGCTCCGAATGCGGGATTTGTACGACCCTGGGTGTCGAACAGTTTGCTGCTGTACCGATGATAGCCGGCAAGAACGTGCTGGGTGTCATAACCGCGGACAATTTCATAACCGGACGCACTATCAGGCATCGGGATCTGTCCCAGCTTCAGGTTTTCGCCAATCAGGCGGCCATCGCTATCGAAAGGACCCGCCTGTATCAGAGCCTTTCGGATTACCTTAAAAAACTGGAAAAAGCCAACGTAAACCTCCGCAACGCCCAGGAGGAATTACTCAAGATTGAACGGGTAACGCTCTGGAGCGAACTGACTTCCGATATAGCCCATGAGCTTAGGAATCCGACCTCGATAATAGGGGGCTTTGCGGCGCTGATAATTAAATCACCTGACCTGCCGGATAATATCAGGGAGCAGGCTCGAATTATTTATGATGAATGCACGAGGCTTGAAAGCGCGCTCAATACAGTTTTGGATTTTTCAAAATCATTCGCCCAGGACAAAGCTGAATTCGATATATATGAAGTTGTCTGCGAAATAAAGGAAATTTTTCTGGCCAAAGAGGTTAATCGTCAAATCCGGGTACATAAGCCCGATGATGCCGGAGAGCTTGTTGCTGAGGGCCGTGTCGATCAGATAAAATTCGCATTTTATACTATAATGTCAATGATATCGGAGAAAGTCGATCCGGCCTGTTGCATTAACATACGGTTTTATTCTGCCGATAATAATGTAAAGGCTGTATTCGAAATAGAATCCTCGAACTTCTCAGAAACCGATTATCTGGCCGAGATCGCAGATCCCAGCGCCGGCAGGATCGCACTGCGGATGAGTATGGCGTTCGAAGCCATTAAGTATAACGGCGGAAATCTGGGAATTGATTCAAGTGCCGAGGGGAGGGCACGCATTTATGTGGAATGGCCTAATGCAAGGAGATGATATGCCGAGGATATTAGTCGTTGACGACGAGGAGAACTTTAGAAAGCTCTATAGCATGGAACTCAGCTCCGAGGGCTATGATGTCAGCCTGGCCGATTCCGGGCAGGCGGCTCTTCAAAGCGTTTCCGAAGAAATGCCTGATATTGTCATACTTGATGTCAAGATGACTGGAAAGGACGGTCTGGAGACGTTGTCCGAATTAAAGAAACAAAATAAGGGCCTGCCGATTATTCTTAACACCGCCTACAGCTCATACAAAAACAACTTTCAATCATGGCTGGCCGAGGATTATGTGATTAAATCAGTGGACCTGAGAGAGCTTAAAATGAAGATCAGGAGTTTACTCAAAATCTGATGGAAAAAGAAATTAGACAGATGAATCCCGGGTCCCTTGAGGTGCCCCGCAATATTATCGACCTCCTGGAGGAAATCCGTCTCACCTCGCTTAATCTTGCTGTGGCATCGGCCAAGTTCAAGGCCTATAATATCCGTCAGGCCCACATAAAAAAGGACTTAACCGAAGTCGTGGCGCTGGCCCTGGAATCAGTACAGTTCATAACTAAGTTCCTGGAAGAAATGGGAATGAAATTACCCCAGAGTTCATGGCTGAGCGATGAGATTGATCATGAGAAAATAAATGATAATCTAATCAAGCTCCGGGAGTACCTTGAGAGCATTACGAACAATTTCATGAAGGATAAAGGCTTGCTCTGAGAGAGCGTTTTGCTCGGCAATCCGTATCCGGTGCTGGTGCCTTCTAACTGAATTTCGCGGATTCAATGGGAAATACTCAGCCTGAATGGTTGCCGCATCTAAGCTTATGCCCTTTTTTGCCGATAAGATAAGCTTAGAGAGAATAGAAAAGGAAGTTCCATTTTGGATAATAAGATTGTAATTCTGGCCGCATCATTAGGAGGACCGGCGCTGGTAAACGAAATCTTATCCGGTCTTAATCCCTCATTTGATCTGCCCATTCTGGTATTACAGCAGATGGAATCTGATTTCTCTGAACCTCTCACTCAAGCCTGGAGCAAAACATCCGGCCTCAGGCTGGTGAGATTATCCGGCGAAGCGGATATATTGAGCGGCAGGGCCTATGTTATTCCCTACGCTGCCTATCCGGTGATCTCCCGGCAGGGACAAGGTTTTTATGCTCATTGCCGGGCTCTGGAGCCGGGCGAAAATGTCATCCGGCAGTGGGAAAGGGCTATTGAAGCGTGCCTAAAAAAATATGAGGTGATCCTGGTGCTGTTGTCCAATGCCGGGCTGGATATTTATCAGCTCGATGAATCTCTCCGGGTTCTGCGCGAGGCCGAGGGCCTGATTATACGGTGCTGCTCAGACGGTATTGAAAAGGATAGAAATAGCTCGGACAACGCAAATGATTCAGGCTGGCTGGAAATGGACATTAATCAGATTGTAGAATATTTGAATAGAATATCCAGGGGTAAGTTTGTTTCGGCCAGAGATGAGCCCGGCCATTGAATCAATTTCTATTGATAGATTAGAGAAATAGCCAACGCCCGGGCAAATGTGATGAAGAGAAAGCTTCTCGTCCTCTAATCCACTATCATACCATCAACAATCCTCTCCGCATACGTATTATTTTTCTTGACAAGGGAATGCGGCTGATGTTAGATATTCGTTAATCAGGCGCGAGTAGCTCAGTTGGTAGAGCCCCAGCTTCCCAAGCTGGCTGTCGCGGGTTCGAGCCCCGTCTCGCGCTTTTTATATTTGTAAGGATATGATGAAGATCGTTAAAATATCAGATCAGGACCCGGGTCCCATGAAGGATATAAAGCCGGGCGACAAGCTGGTCTCCATCAACGGGCATGAAATAAATGACCTCCTGGATTACCAGTTTCATTCAGCTGATGAAAAGCTGGAGATTGTTGTCGAGAAGCCGGATGGGAAGCATGTGTCATTCAGTCACGATGTTTATGAAAACGGTCCGCTTGAACTGGAATTCGAACCGGACCCGATTAAACGCTGTAAGAATAAGTGTATCTTCTGTTTCATCCATCAGTTGCCCAAAGGATTACGAAAATCACTTTATGTAAAGGATGAAGACTATCGGCTCTCCTTCACGCATGGCAACTATATCACGCTGACAAACCTGAGCGAGGAGGATTTCGAGCGAATAGTGGAGATGCGTCTTTCTCCGCTTTATATTTCGGTGCATACGACTGACGAAGAACTTCGCAAATACATGCTGGGAAAATCCAATATTCCGCCGCTTTTCCCGCAGATAAAACGGCTTGTCGAAGCGGAAATTCAATTGCACGCACAGATAGTTGTATGCCCCGGAATAAATGACGGTTTCCATCTAACCAAAACCGTTGCCGACCTGGCATCATTTTATCCCGGTTTAAAGTCGGTGGCAATAGTTCCGGTGGGACTAACTGAGCACAGAGAACGGCTTCCCGAACTCGATCCTGTAACTCCGGAAAACGCAAGGGAGATCATGGATCAATGCGACGGGATGCAGAAGACATATCTGCGAGAGCTTGGGACCAGATTTCTCTTTCCGGCTGATGAATACGTCCTATTGACTGACAGACCGATACCGCCAAAAAGATATTATGAGGATTTTCCGCAGATTGAAAACGGTGTGGGGATGGTTCGCAAGCTCACGTCCTCCCGCAAGTGTCCGAGGATGCGGCTGAAACGGAAATTGAAAGCAACGATTGCAACCGGAATACTCGCGGCTCCAATAATCGAACAGGTATTTGCTAAAAAATTAAGGGACGTCGGTAACTTCGAATATCGGATTGTACCGATCGAAAACCGTCTGATGGGGAAGTCAGTCACCGTTTCCGGCCTGCTCGGCGGAAGGGATTTTTACCGCGACCTGATGGCCTCGGGTGATCTGGGCGACATGCTGTTTCTTCCGCCCAACTGCCTGAACGATGAGGGCCAGTTTCTGGATGACTGGACACCGTCCGAGCTTGAAAAAAAATTGAAATTGCCTGTAGTAGCGGGATGTTATTCTGTATATAATACTTTCATGCCGATTTTCAGGAGACTCATATAATGCCCTTGCCATTGGTAGCAATCATAGGCCGTCCCAATGTAGGCAAATCGACCATGTTCAACCGCATCCTTGGAGATCGCCTGGCGATAACGGAGGATGTTCCCGGGGTTACCCGCGACCGTATTTACGGCCGCGCGGAATGGTCCGGGCGTGAGTTCGATTTGATTGATACCGGGGGATTTATTCCGGTCTCGGCCGATTTGATTGAAACCATGGTACGTGAACAGGCCGAGGTTGCGATCGAGGAGGCAGACCTGATTCTGTTCGTGGTCGATGCCAGGGTGGGACCGACTGAACTTGATATAGAGATTTCACGCCTGCTTCTGAAACGAAAACGTCCCGTGCTCCTGATCGCCAACAAGACTGACAATCAAAGTATAGAGGCAGAAAAATATGAGTTTATGCGGCTCGGACTGGGTGAACCGATTGGGGTATCCTCAACTAACGGTCTTAATTATGGCGACTTTCTGGATGAAGTCATCCAGAGATTACCGGCGAAACAGCCTGAACCGGAAACGGAAGCATTGAAGGTGGCGATACTCGGCCGTCCCAATGTGGGTAAGTCGTCGGTGGTCAATTTTCTGGCGGGCAAGGCCCGTCAAATAGTTACTGATATTCCGGGAACCACGCGGGATGCTATTGACCTGAAGATAAGAACCGACGGCAAGGAATATATCCTGATCGACACTGCCGGCCTGAGACGTAAATCAAAGATAAAGGAGAACCTCGAGTTCTTTATGAGCCTGCGAACTGTCAAGGCTCTGGAGCGGGCGGATGTGGCCGCGCTTCTGATCGAGGGACATACCGGGCTTGTCAAGCAGGACATCCAGATAATCGAAGAGATTGCGCGCTTCAAAAAGCCTATGGTTATATGTGTGAATAAATGGGATCTGGTGGATAAAGACGACATCACCGCCGACCGCTTCAGAGCGGAATTCAAGGAAAAGCTGCCCACCTTGAGCTATATGCCTCTGTTGTTTATGTCTGCCATCAGCGGTAAAAGAGTGAAGACGGTTTTCGAGCGGCTGGAATATGTTTACGGCGAATATACCAAACGAATTCAGACAGCAGTGTTGAATGAATTCCTGGTGGATGTGGTGAATAAACGTCATCCGGCGGCAGTGCGCGGGAAATATATAAGGCTCTTCTATATGACCCAGGCTGAAACCGCTCCGCCCCGCTTCATCATATTCTCCAATTATCCCAAATTCCTTAAGGATGAGTACAAGCGTTATCTGGAAAACAGATTGCGGGAGAAGTTCGGTTTCGAGGGCGTGCCATTGACAATAAATTTCAAGAAAAGGTAATATGTCCGATAAAAGCAATCTTTATGGCCTGACACTTGAAGAGCTGGAAAATCTAATGGCCGATCTGGGATACAAAAAATATTCCGGCCGCCAGATATTTCAGTGGATGTATCAGAAGAATATCTTCGACTTCCAGGACATGACCAATCTCTCCAAGAAGCTGCGCGCCGAAATGGAGCTGAATTATTCGATCAGCCTTCCTAAAGTGCTCGAGGTCAAAGTCTCCAGGGATCAAACAGTGAAGTATCTTTTTGAACTCGAGGACGGTAACCTGATCGAGGCGGTTAAAATCCCGGACCATCCGCGCCTGACTTTGTGCATGTCCTCGCAGGTCGGATGTCCCCTGGGGTGCAAGTTCTGCAAGACCGCTCAGATCGGATTCAAGCGCAACCTGGAGGTGGGTGAGATTTTGTCGCAACTGGCCCATGTGCAGAAGACGCTCGAGCCGGAGGAACGGATTTCCAACCTGGTTTTCATGGGTATGGGTGAACCATTTCTGAATTACGATAACGTCAAAACTGCTGTCGAAATTATCATGTCAGTGCTTGCGTTTGGAATCGGCCACAGCAAAATTACAATCTCCACGGCTGGTCATGTTCCCGGGATATACCGCATGACCGACGACGGCCTCAAGGTCAGGCTGGCGGTGTCGCTGAACTCGGCCGATCCCGAAACCAGGCGCAGACTGATGCCGATTACCAGAAAATACTCCCTCGATGAATTGAAAAAATCATTGACTTACCATACCTCGCAAAGCCGCAGGCGGGTGACCTTCGAGTATCTTCTAATATCCGGCATCACAGATACAATCAACGCAGCAAAAAAGCTGGTCAAATTTGTGGACGGTATCCCATGCAAAATCAATCTTATCAATTACAATCCCTCTCCCGGGCTGCCCTCGGAGTTTCGGCCTTCCACGGAAAATGACATAAACAGATTCCGGGATTACCTTTACCCGCGCACGCCGGCGGTAACCATACGGGCCTCCAAAGGTATTGACATCAAAGCCGCCTGCGGTCAGCTTGCCGCAGAATATCAATAGTTGTTTTTGCTTGACACTGGGCAATCAGCCCATATTTTAATCTTGAAGATATATAACCGGTGCATTCAGCCTAACAGGGAAGGCGGTGAGAGTCCGCCACAGCCCCGCTACTGTATGCGCGCTACTGGAGTTTGAACCGCAGATCTGCGGGAGAGCCACTGTCATCAGATGGGAAGGCTTTAAACTCCGGGTTTGATGCCGTGAAGTCAGGAGACCTGCCGGTTATGGAAGGCAAATATAAACCTTGCGTGGGCGAGGGAAGTCTTTATGACCGATAAAACTGCAAAGCTTCTTTCGCCGGGATTCAAACCGGCATTTTTATTTCTGACGTTGCTCATACTTATACCGATCGCGGTTTTCGCACGGTCCGGTCTTTCGCTCTGGGGCTGTATCACTGACCTTGAGTCTGGACTGCCGATCGAGAATGCCACGGTGCAGATAGTCCCCGAAGGGCGTATTGTCAGGACCGACAAGGACGGCCGCTACCAGATCTATAATCTCAAATATGAATCGGTGACCATTGAAGTTCACGCCGAGGCATACGAATCCGTCAGATCGGAAAAGGTATCGCTTGAGGCGGCGCTCTCAACCAGGCAGGATTTCGCTCTTGAAAAAAGAGTCTATTATGATCCGGACCAGATCGTTGTGGCGGCTTCTGATGGAGAAGCTGCCGGGAAGGTCGTCATCGCTGACAGTTCGCCGGAATTCAGAAACGCCCGCACTGTCGCGGAGATACTGGAATTTATGCCCCAGATTATTGTTTCCCGGGCCGGCGGAACGAATCAGACCGCCTCGCTATCCATTGCCGGAGCCCCCGCCAAGCATACAGGGATTTTTATTGACGGTATGCCGGTCAATTCCCGTCTCACAGGGGAGTTCGACTTAAACAGCATACCCAAACAAGCTGTAAAGCAGATTGAGATTTATACCGATGGCGCAGGCGCCGAGATGGGCACCGGGTCATTGGCAGGGGCTGTAAATATTGTTACCCGCAAAGCGGAGTTTGAGGGAGAAATTGGCTTCGAGAAGAGCCTCGGAAGCTTCAATTTCGACGAGACCAATATGACGATCCAGAACATCTTTCATCAAAAATTATCCGGGCTTTTTGTGTTCTCTAGAAATACGGCCTCAAATGATTTCAAGTATAACGATCCCAAGGCGGGCGAGAGTATGCGCCAGAACAACTATCGAGATCTTGACAGCAGGTTTGCCAGCCTTAACTACAAAATCAATCGGCACGATAATGTATACCTGACCTTTTCGGATGTCGGCTCCCGGGCGGGATTACCGGGCGCCATGTATTCTCTCACCCCCACAGCCGGAAAATCAGAATCGTTCCGGACATGGAACCTTGGCACAGAACTTTCTCCTTTGAAAAATGTAAAGCTGTCCGCTTCCACGCAGTATTACCTTTCGCATCAGCATTTTACGGACTATGACAGCTTCATACCCTACGACAGCAAATATCGTGACAGCAGGTTGAGTTTTAATCTGAATCCCAGGTATATATTTGATCCTGACCACTTTCTTTCAGCCAGGCTGAGTTTGAATTTCGACCGTTTCAAGCAGAAATATATGCTCGGTCATGAGCAGGAGCCGATTGAGGTTGGCGAAGACAGAATGGAATCCAACCTGACTTATAATGGAAGACTGGGGATTAATGATGCGCGGCTGTTCTTCGATTTTCTCAACGTGAAAGCGGCCTTCTCGCAGACAGCGTCAGAACTTTTCCGGCCGCTGATTTCGCCCCTGGCAAGAGTCGATCTGGAAAAAGGCAGAAGTGATAAATTGATGTTACATTTTTCTTACAGCAACTCCTATCGCGCTCCCACCTATGCTTCGCTTTTCTGGAGTGAGGATGCCTTCTCGGTCGGCAATCCGGATCTTAAGCCGGAAAAGTCCGAGGATTTTAGAACCGGGCTGCGCTTTCTTTTCAGATGCGCCGGAAGATGGAACCTGGGGCTTGAATACGAGCACTCCTACATAAAAGACTTGATTTACTGGGAGCGCAGGTTTGACGGCAAATATTCACCGCGGAATTTGTCAGCCGCCCGAGTTGCAGCCGTACGATGGAATGCCGAATGGAAGTCATCAAATAACCTGGTGAACATAGCATTTTCATACTCGCTTTCTGATCCCAGGGACAGGAGCTGGGAGCCGAATCAGCATGATAATCTACTTATTTTCCGTCCGCGGAAAATGTCTGATTTGAAATTGAGCCTCAGCCCGGGGACGATTTTTATCTCGATGCAGACCCGGTGGGTTTCGGAGCGTTATATCCGCAGGGCCAATACCAAATCTCTTCCCCCGTACACCGTGACAGATTTGACCGCCGGAATAAACCACAGGATAGGCAGGTTCGAAATATCACTGGGCGCCCAAATAGACAACCTCTTCTCCGAAGAATACCAGATTATCGAACTCTATCCATTGCCGGAACGGTCATACGCTCTGAGATTTGGACTAAGCTACATTTATGACTCAGGAGGAAAACATGCTCGATAAACAGAAAATCGCACTGTTTCTGGCAGTTCTGCTGCTTTTTGCCGCAGCTCCGTCATTGCGGGCAGATGAATTGATCGTCATGAATGGACTGGCGGAGACATTGAGTAAAGTCGATCTGGAAACCGGAATTGTGGATAATAACTTCGTGACCGTGGGCCTGATACCGAATTTTCTGCTTTGCAGGAACGGTAAGGCTTATGTAGTCAACTCAGGATCTGACGACCTGTATATAGTCGATATTGAGTCCGAGATTGTGGAGGATGTGATAGATCTCGGTTCGGGCAGGAATCCATGGGCGATGAGTTTTGTGGATGACACCATTCTACTGGTCACGAATTTTATTTCAAGTACACTGGCGAAGATAAATCTCAATTTGAATTCGGTAACCGGCGAATGGGCGCTTGAAACCCGCCCCCAGGGCCTGATGACAATCGGTGAACGCACATATATCACTATCAGCGGCTTCAATCCGTCTGATACCTCCTACGGCCCGGGAAAGCTGGCGGTCTGGGATAATGTAGGCGACAGTATTATTCAATATGTTGCGGTCGGTACAAACCCACAGGATCTGGATATCGGGCCCGACGGCAGGCTCAATGTCGTTTGTTCCGGCGATTACGAGGGGCTTCCGGGAATGCTCTATATGGTCGACACCGCAAGCCTCGCGGCTGTAGATTCTTTCCAGACAGCGACATCGCTATTTCCTCCCACGGATGTATTAGTCACTGAAGACAGGGTCGGTTTTCTGGCTGCCGGGGGGTGGTTCGACAAGGGGGAGGTTTATACCTATGATCCGATCAATGCTGTCATGCTCCATGGAGAGACGAATCCGCTTACTACAGACCTGGGTGTAATTTCGGTTGCGCCTGCGTCGGACAGCACTGTCTTCAGCCTGAATTTCGGGGCTGACAATATCACCGAAATGGATTCAGCCGGAAATGTTTTGAAGACCTATTACGTGGGCGACGGTCCCCAGTCGGCTGATGTAAATAGAATCGGGCCGGGATATATTTGTGGCGATGTCAATGACGATATGATCGTGAATATCAGCGATGCCGTCAATATTGTCAACTATGTTTTCATAGGGGGAGAGGAGCCCAGCCCGCTCGAATCCGGGGATAGCAACTGTGATGGCAGCGTTAATATAAGTGATGCGGTCTGGGTTATAAACTATATCTTCATCGGGGGTAATCTGCCCTGTGACACCGATGCGGACGGGACTCCCGACTGTTAGGGTAAGATCTTAGTTTAATTGGATATAGCACATTAATATAAATAAGCCATTATGGCAGTTCAATTCTATGCAAAATGTTGCGCAATAGGTTAAGATTAATGCCGATTATACCATAGATTTTCAAATTCCGAACGTAGATAGTTAAGGAGTGTGGATGGCAGAATACTTCCATACGTACTAACCTTATGTGATATATAAAAATATGCTTTGTATTTAAAGCGTTGCTAAAATATAGATAGTAGACTACTATTTTGATTATAAGGCATGAGAGTTGCTCTATTCCTATTCTGAAAATATAAGATGGAACTTCTGAAAAATTTAGGGAGTGGTGTGTGCTGTTAATCAGCCACCTGACGGTAGAGTCGGGCATCCCCCCTCCACCACTCCCTAATCTTTTATCCCCACAAATCAATCCCGCCCGCCAGAAGCCAATTGACATTTAATAAGATTTTCATGAAATTGCGGGATGCTTTTTCAAACGGTCAGCGAAATCACGAAAATATTCTCCAAGCCTATGGAACGTCCCTGCGTCAGCGGGATGCGGACTCTTGCGGAAATCTGCGGGTATTCGCGTAATGATAAACTCCTGATAGTGAATGCCGATGATTTCGGCTTGTGCTCCAGCACTAACAGGGCTGTAATCGAGCTTATCGACGAGGGGATAGTCAGTTCAGTTTCGATGTTTGCATCCGCGGATGGCACTGATGAAGGGCTGGATATGCTGGGGCAGAGGGGCGGTACTGCCGGCGTACACCTTGCCCTGACCTCGGAATGGGAGAATCATATCCTCGCGCCGGTACTGCCGGCCGATGAGGTTCCTTCTCTCTTGAATGGTTCCGGCCAGTTTTACTCCGAGATCAAACAGCTTTATCTTGTTGCTGACAAGGATGAAATCGAAGCGGAATGCCGGGCTCAGATTGAACGCCTGCGTGAATCCGGCCTGCAAATTGACCATCTCGATACACACATGGGGGCCATGCAGCTCAGGCCCGATTTAATCGATATATATCTTAAACTCGCAGCAGAATATGAACTGCCTGTGCGCATGGGTTCTGAGAATCTGGCCCGGTTGATGGGACTGCCGGTGGAGCAATTGCGGCAAGCCCGGCAGCGGCGTTTCATCTTCCCGGACAATCTGGCGTATATACCGATGTCATTTACTTCTGAGAAGGAAACACGATTCCAGGCTTATGAATTTGCTGTAAGGAATATGCCGGCCGGAATCACTGAAATTTACTTTCACCCCTCTTACAATGGGGAGGATTTCAGGGTCCTCCAGCATGAATATTCAAAACGCAAGGATATCAGCTATGAATCGATACGGCTCTGGGATTGCGAATTCCTGGCCAGCGGCAGGCTGAATCGTATTCTGGAGGAGGAAAATATCAAGCTATTAAGCTATAATGAATTGCGGCAAGCGCATCAAGCGTTACTTGAAGTGAAAGATTGATCCCGGCACTTAGCTCTTTTTCATTTTTATGACTGTGACTCCCGCACCGCCCTCATTAAAATACCCCAGCCTGTGGTTCTCAACCATTGGATGAGTTTTCAGGTAATCTCCGATAGCTTTACGCAGGGCGCCGGTACCTTTGCCATGGAGAATATATACTGTCTCCAGGTTGGCAATTGAGACCGAATCCAGATATTTCTCTACGGCCGAAATTGCTTCTTCGGCGGTCATACCCCGCACAGAAATCTGCATCGGCACGTCCTCAAAGGGTGCATAGTTCACACCTGAGGGTACACGTCTCCTCGGCTCCTGCTTACGTATTTTTTTGAGCAGATCGGATTTGACGCTGGCGATAATACTGCCGGTCTGAACCCGCCAGCTGTCGGTATTTTCATTATAGTCAATTAATTCCCCCTCGGTACGAAGGTTTTCAATAAATACGCGATCACCGGGGGAGAGGGTCTCTTCCATGGCCGTCTCTTTCCGGGTCTTCATCTTTTCCAGTCTGCTTCTGAATTCATCCTGTTTTTCTTTAATGAATTTGTGGGCTTCCTTCACGCTTTCCTTGTCCGCTTTGTGCTCCTTTATATTGCGTACCAGTTGTTCCAGGCGGGTGCGTGTACTCTTGACCAAATCCTCGGCTTCCTTCATTGCTTTCTCTTTGTAGGCCTGCTGTTCTTCTGCGATCTGGTCCTGCCGATCGAGATAGTGCTTGCGCAGCCTGTCGACTTCTTCCTTCTCCTGCAAAGCTGCTTTTTTGGCCTCTTCTGCATCCTGAGTCTCGGCCTGTAAGCGCTCGATTAACTCGGCCAGATTCCTCTCCTGCGTGCCCATAAGCTGCACTGCATCCTCGACAATATCCTGCGGCATACCCAGGCGCTTGGCCATTTCAATCGCGTAGGATGACCCGGGCAGGCCGATCTGAAGCCTGTATGTAGGTTTCAGGGTTTTCTGATCGAATTCCAGTGATGCATTCTGGATGCGCCTGTCTTTCTCTGGAAGAGTCTTGAGCGCCGAATAGTGGGTGGTTATAATCGCCTTTCCCTTGCAATCAAGAATCTTCTTCAGGATCGCCTCCCCCAGTGCGGAGCCCTCGACCGGATCTGTGCCGGCGCCGAGCTCATCCATGAGAATCAGCGTGTTTTCATCGCAGTTCTTGACCGCTGCAATAATCTTCGACACGTGTGAGGAAAATGTCGATAATGACAGCTCGATCGACTGCTCATCACCGATGTCGGCGAAAATGCGTCCGAAAATCCCCATTGCAGAATCCTCATGTGCCGGTATCAACAATCCGGACTGGACCATGAGCGACAGCAAACCGACAGTTTTCAAGGCGACTGTCTTGCCGCCCATATTCGGCCCGGTGATTACAATGCAATCGAAATCTTTTGCCAGATGAATATCCAGCGGCACGACCTCTGACTGTTTTTCGACCGATATGAGCAGGAGCGGATGGCGCGAATCCTTCAGATCAATATATGGTCTCTCCACCAGCCTGGGGGGATTACAGTCTAAACGCACGGCCAGGCGAGCTTTGGCATGGATGAAATCGATAATCCCGACCATCTCATAATTGTGCCGAAATTCAGGCAGATGAGAGCGTACCGAGTCGCCAATATCGATCAGGATCCGCTCAATCTCCTCTTCCTCTTCATTGAGCAATTCCCGCAGGTGGTTGTTCATTTCGACAGTCGCCATCGGCTCGACAAACAAGGTCATACCGGTTTTGGAACGGCCGTGGATAACACCGGTTTTACTGGTGACGTCAGATGTCTGCATGGGGATCACATAGCGTCCATCGCGAATGGTAATGAGGTCATCCTGGCGCGTTTCCGGCGTCCTGCGTGATTGAATCATAGATTCAAGTCTCGCCAGTATTCTATTGCGCACCAGTTGTTTTTCTATCCTGATCTTGCGAAGTTTGGGGGACGCCGAGTCCATCACCTCGCCTGTCTTATCGATTGCCTTTTCGATCTTCTTGAGAACCTCGGGCGCAGGTTTTATTTCGGAAATATAGGAATTGATCAGGGGATACTTATCTGCCTTTCCCTTCATGTATTGTGTCAGGCTGTGACATACCCGTAAGAAATGCGCCACCTTGAGATATTCGGTGGCGTCCAGATAGCTGTTCTCGACTTTGAGGCGTGATAAATACAGGTCCACCGGATCAAGAGTCTGCATTACGAATGGCTCTTCGAACCTGAGTATCTCGGTGAGCTGTGCGGTTTCTGCCAGTTCTCTTTTTATCTGCTCGTAATCTATTCTGGGATAAAGGTTTTCCGCCCTGGCAACGCCTGCCGGGGTGTGGCAGATATCCCGCAGGAGCACTTTAATCTTGTCGAATTCCAGCTTATGTAATGTATGTTCATCCATATTATTGCTGTTTCTCAGAACGCAGTAGAAGATATAGCTTTGTGAAAAATATGCAAACCTGAAATTTGTTAAAATCCCGCTATTTTCTGGAACAAGTCTTTTGGTTAATTGTATATCCAGATAGAAAAGGCAAGAAAACCTAAGTTACGTGACCAATCCACAAGGCTCTGACCCTGAAGCCTGCTCATCAAAGCAGGCTTTTTTTATGAAACCAAAATTCCATCCTCACCGTTCTTATATACGAACAGGGCAAAAACTATGACAATTCCGCAGAATTATACTCATCTAAATCTTAAAGGCAGTCACATTCAAAATGAGGAGGAATGATGTCAATTTCCAAGCTGCCTGACGGTTCTCTTTGTCACACCGAAATTTATGCCAGTGATCTGGGAGAGAGCATGATGTTTTATGCCGAGCTTTTTCACTGGGAAGTCCGTAACTCCATGAATGGTTATGGCATGTGGAAGGACAGCAATGGCTGTGAGGGCGGCTTTTCAACCATGGGAAGGCCAAATGATACCGGCTGCAGTATTTACCTCAAAGTTGACAATTTGGAAGAATATCTCTCACGCTTGCGTGAAAGGGGAGTGGAAATCGTGCAGGAAAAGACAGCCATAGCGCCGGATTACGGCTATTACTTACTATTTAAGGATCCGGCCGGGAACATCATGGGATTATGGTCCAAGAAATAACTACTGAAAAGCCCAAAAAACTGAAGGCGGAGCTTAAACAGCTCCGCCTTTTCTATCCGGGAATTTGAGAGGATTTTTAACGCTTGGAATAATGGGCTTTTCCGGATGTGTAGTAAGTTTTTCCTCCATCGGTTGACATCTCGTATTTCCAGTCAAAACCAGCAGGTTCCATATTGTAAACCGTAATCCTGGCGAGATATGTCTGCCCCTGCCATTTTTCTTCGCCGCTCGATACCATCTGTCCATCCTTATAATCGCCCTCGTAATAGCTGATCTGGGCGCCCATATTATCCAGCCAGGTCTGCTGCCATTTTCCGGTTTCCCGGTTGAAAGCGATCAGGCCCAGGCCCTGGTAGGGCATACCCATCATCTGCGACTCAAATGTATGCTGCATGGCTGCGCCGTCCAGAATCATTTTATAGGTCGCCACGCCGGTTGAGGTCTCCCATTCCTCCGAAGAGGGATCCATGCGCCACTGCTGTTCGACATCATAAACTCCCACAACAGATTCGAGCATCTTCATCTCCTCGGGAGGACCCATGGGAGGCATTTCCGCAGAGGTCATTTCCTTTGACTTGCTTCCCTGCTGCTCTTCTCCTGCAATTGCCGCGGCGCCGATGATGACCGCTATCATACCGAATGCAAATAATATTCTCATAAATGTCATATAGTTACCTCCATTAATGCGCATATCAAAAATATAATAAAACAGGATTGTTCATATCCTCTTTTAACATGATATTATACGTTTTGTTTCAAAGATCAAGGAAAAACTTTGTGAAATTTATCAGTTATAGTCGGCTTGCTGGAAAAGCCCGAGCCTGCGGTTCTCGGGCTTCATATCATTATCCGCTTCGATAGTATTATTCGGTATTCGAAATCAAGTTATCGGGTAGTCGAGTTCAGCAAACCAGGAGATCTCTACATCCGGGAAGATGCTGTCCTGGTTTTCCATATCTCCCAGGAAGGTCCAGTCCTCCTGGTCGACGTCATCGCCGCTTGCATATCTTTCAGCCATATTAGCCAGACGCTGAAATCTTTTGTGATGCCGTGCCAGCCTCATTTCGGCGTAATCACGGGCGGCCCAGGTTGAGATCAGGAACTGCCAGTCGGAGGCGACCAGGAGCATAAGTTCGCGCGCGGCCTGTTTGAGAATATTCTGAAGATCCTTGTCATCGCTGTCTTTGTATTTCTGCGCCAGCGACTGCATGCGCAGTTCATCCTCATATATATGCTTCCAGCTCCATTCCGTCCACTCATTCAGCCAGATGTAATGGTATCCGCCCTTGCCCCAGCTGCCTTCGGGCAACGAGATCACCTCGGTGGGGAGGGCTTCATCCAGGAAGCTCGAGCATGTCCTGGTTTCGATCTGTTCATCGTGGTTGACATATTGAATTACCAGTTTGAGGAAATTGACCCCCTCAAACCACCAGTGTCCGAATAACTCGCAGTCAAACGGGGCACACAGAAAGCCTTTTTTCCCCGATCTCTCATGATATGCGAGCAGTGTATCCTTCACTACCGATTTGAAGTGCGCGGCATTTTCCGGCACCCGTCCCATTGCTGCCTTAAAATTGTATTCCTCTTTATCAGCCAGATCGCTTTTGGCCGAAGTCACTTTCCAGTAACGGTGGCCGCCGGGAAAACGTTTTTTGTGGAAGTCCAGATAATTACCGTCCCCCGGGTAGCCATATTCTCCCGACCAGACCTGCAGACCGGTGTCGGGGTCGCGGGTGAAGACGGCCACCGGCTTTTTATTTTCGTCCCCGGAGGATACCAGGTACACTTCCTGCGGGCTTCTCTCCTTGATTTCCTCGGGCGGCCTGTACTCTTTCTCGAATTGGCCCCAGAGCTTCTGCAGCGCCTCAAAGCGGTCGATATATACTCCGATGGCCTTGCCGCCTTTTAGAAGCGCGCTGTCGACTATAAAATATTCTATGCCGTTTTCAGAGAGTATTTCCTCCACGCCTTTGCGCAGATAACTCTGCTCCAGACCTTCCACCTGCACCGGGGGTTTCCATTCGTAGCGGGGACGATAAGCGCACTCGGGCAGCCATATCCCGCGCGGTTTGCGGTCAAAGAAATTTTCATAGGATTGGATGGCCTGTTTGATCTGGGCCTGAATAGTCGTATCCTGCGAAAGCAGGGGAAGGTAGCCGTGAGTTGCGGCACAGGTCATAATCTCGATATGGCCGTTATCCTGAAGTTCCTTGAAAACCTCCGGCAAATTCTGCTTGTATTTATTTTTAAAACTGTCTTTGGTCCTGCTGTAAAAATCTATCCACATCTGGGCGAGTTCGGCCATCTCCGTATCACCGTGCCTGTCGAAGATTTCTTTATCAGTGACTGCCGCCTGGATTTTGTTATCCAGATAAGTCACAAACTCATGAGAAAAGGTCTTATGTCCGAGCTGTTCACAGAGAGTGGGGGAAAGGCTGATTGTGAGATTGGGGCTTTGCCCCTCTTCGACAATTTCGTTGAGCATGTCCAGGATGGGTATATATGTTTCCGCGCAGGCCTCATTCAGCCAGTCGGTACCATGGGGCCAGCGCCCATGCGAGAGAACATACGGGAGATGGGAGTGGAGTACAAATGAAAATGCTCCTGTTTTGCCCTCAGCCATGCTCTATTCCTTTCCAAAGTGGTTTATTGATAGAAATCGAAAATCCCAGGGTGAATTGTCAGCCGTCCAGTTTTTGTTCCGTGGCTGTTTGGAATCCGATCGATTTCTCCTCTTTGCCGAACATTTTTATCGGCCCGAATTGGCCCTCATATTTTTTTATGCTGTTTTCGAGGTTGTTCAACAGCGCTTTGGCGGTGGTCGGATTCAGGATAACACGGGAGTGGACTTTGGCCTTGGTCATACCGGGAGAGAAACGTGCGAAGTCGATTATGAATTCCGCCGGCGAAAAATTTATAATCTGCAAATTGGAATATACTTCGTCCGGGAGATCATCCCCGAGCGCTACTTTGATCTGCTGTGGAGTGCCTTGTGGCTGCTTCATAAGATTTCCTCCTTGAACTTTTGGCATAAAAGTATTACAATTCAGCCCAAAGTCAATAGCAAAAAGGAATTTGGGTTGATAGTAGAGAGGCAGAGAATAGACGAAATCTTTTCTCACATGGGCGGCAATTCCATCATTATACTGGGCGACCTCATGATGGACCGCTATTTGTGGGGCGATGTAAACCGAATTTCTCCCGAAGCGCCGGTGCCGGTGGTGGAGGTCAGAAACGAGACGCTTCTACTGGGCGGAGCCGCCAATGTCGCGGTGAATATAAGAAAGCTGGGGGATAATCCCCATCTTGTGGGTGTGGTAGGAAATGACCTGCGTTCGGAAACATTTAATATTCTGCTGGGTGATAATGGAATCCGTTCAGACGGAATTGTCATGGATAATTCCCGTCCGACCACCATAAAGACCCGTATCATAGCCCATAACCAGCAGGTTGTGCGCGCTGACCATGAAACCACCGAGGATATCAGCCGGGAAATTGAAAAGGAAATATTCGCAAAGATCAAAGCAAAAATCAGCGACGCAAAGGGGTTGATTATATCCGACTACGGCAAGGGAGTGATCACGAAAAAGCTGCTGGGCAGTCTCATTAACCTCTGCCGCGAGAACGGTGTATTCATTGCGGTCGATCCCAAGGATGTTAATTTCAAATCGTATAAACGAGTCTCGGTGATCACCCCCAATCATCACGAAGCCGGTTTTGCTTATGGCAAACGGATCAGGAACGAGGATGATTTAAAAGAGGTCGGCTGGGGCCTCTTGAGACTACTGGACGCAGAGTCGCTCCTGATCACGCGCGGCCCGGAGGGGATGGCGTTGTTCGAGAAGAGCGGCAGCCTGACATTTCTTCCCACTGCCGCCCGCAGGGTGTATGATGTCACCGGTGCGGGCGACACGGTTATCTCGGCCATTGTTTCGGCTGTGGCGGCGGGAGCGAGTCTGCCCGAGGCGGCCTATATCTCCAACCAGGCGGCCGGATTGGTGGTGGCCGAGCTTGGCACCGCCCAGACTACAAAAGAAGCTTTGATGAAAGAGATAAATAAACGACTCAAAGGAAATAATAATGGGTAGAGTAATTGGTGTAAATAGAATGGCTGAACTCCGGAAAAGCTGGCGGAGCTGTCGGGTTGTATTTACCAACGGCGTTTTCGACCTGATCCATTACGGCCACCTGAAACTTCTGCAGGACTGCAAAATTTTGGGGGATGTGCTGATTGTTGGCCTGAACTCAGATGCTTCCGTAAGAAAAATCAAGGGCCCCAGGCGGCCCATAATGCCGTTCAAGGAGAGGAGCAAAATTCTGGCTGCGCTTGAGCCTGTGGACTATGTGGTTTCGTTCAGCGATGAAACCCCGCTTAAATTGATCAAGAAGCTCAAACCGGATGTTCTGGTCAAAGGCTCTGATTACAAGGTCAAAGAGATAGTCGGTGCTGAGGAGGTAAAAGGATGGGGCGGAGAGGTTAGACGTGTCAAATTGCTTCCGGGACATTCGACATCCGAGCTGATCAAGAAGATCGGCAAGCTCTCTGCATTATAAAGTTTTACTTGACAGTGATAAAGCGCAGCTTTAACTTTTAAGTTTGGAAGGTTGACTGTGATAAAATTATCTCTGGTGAAAGGGAAGTCGGATTCGGAGATTGAGGTTCTGGAAAAGTATCTTCCGGAATCCTTCGCACGATTGGCCGATATCTACCTTGCCGGAGGCGAGCACAAGAGGGCCCTCGAAATTTTAAATCAGCACGCTGAAAGTTTTCCCGATTATCCCACAGGATTCTGGATGCTGGGGAAAGTCCATTACAGCCTGAAAGATAAGGAGCGAGCGCTTAAATACCTACACAGAACCTTACAAATAATTCCTGAACATCTGGCCGCTTTAGAGCTGATAGGTAAGATCTATATGGAAAATGGCGAGCATGCCCTGGCGCGCTCATACCTGAAGCAGGTGAATCAGGCCGATGAGCTCGGGGGTATGGTCTTCAAGACCAGGGATGATGAAGTCAGGGCCAGAGATGAAAAAGAGCAGATGGAGTACGCAAAAGACAGGGCCAGAGGCAAATTCGCAACCGAAACAATGGTGAATCTTTATATAAAACAGGGCCATAAGAAGCTGGCCAGGGAACTTTGCGAAGAGATTCTGGTTATGCAGCCTGAGAACACCCGTATAAAATCAATATTAAAGGAGCTGGAGAAATAATATGCCATCCAATCTAAAACGTTTGCAGCAACTGGTTAAGAAAGAAAATCTGGACTGCTTGCTTGTTACAGATGTGATCAATATACGTTATCTGACCGGCTATTCCGGCTCGTCGGCAAAAATGCTTGTATTTCCCACGCAGACATATTTTTTCACCGATTTCCGCTACAAAGATCAGGTCAAGAAAGAGGTTAAGGGCGCCAAGATTGAGATCGGCCAGAGGGATCCGATGATGGATTTCCCCAAGTTCAAACCGTTGCAGAAGAAAAATATTACTATCGGATTTCAATCCGAACATATGACCCATGCTATTCTCGAGCATCTCAAGGAGTTACTGCCTGATGCCGTCTTGATTCCCACCAAGGGCCTTGTGGGCAGCCTCTCTATTATTAAGACCCAGGCCGAAATTAAATTGATAAGGGAAGCGGTAAAAATTTCCGACAAAGCTTTTGACAGGATTCTGGGATATATTCAGCCCGGCCTGCGGGAAAATGAAATTGCCGCCGAGCTGGAGTATCAGATGAAAATGCTCGGTTCCGAGAGGCCTGCTTTCGACACCATAGTCGCCTCGGGCCCCCGCTCGGCGATGCCGCATGGGGTGGCTTCCGACCGCAAAGTGCAAAAAGGCGATTTTATCACCATGGATTTTGGCGCTGTCTATAAAGGATATCATTCCGACATGACGCGTACGATTGTTGTCGGCAAGGCTACCCAGAAGCAGAAAAAGATCTACAATCTGGTCCTGAAGGCCCAGAAAGCTGGATGCCGTTACGCTAAGGCGGGTATGACAGGAAAAGAACTTGACAAAAAAGTCAGAAATATTATAGAGAAGGCCGGATATGGAAAGAATTTTGGGCATGGGCTGGGTCATGGTCTCGGCACCGTGGTTCATGATTCTCCGCCGGTTTCGCCCCTGTCCGATGTGGAGCTGAGGCCCAATATGGTGGTGACCATCGAGCCCGGAATCTATATTTCCGGATGGGGCGGAGTTAGAATTGAAGATGATGTTGTTCTAAAAAAGAACAGTTGTGTCATTTTGAACAAAGCTGAAAAAGAATTAATTGAATTATAAAGGTGGTGAGTGGTTATCATGTTGGAGTCAATGATTAGAAAGCTGGTCAAGCTGGTCGAGGAATCTGATATCGCCCAGCTCGAGGTTTCCAGCTGGGGGCGCAGGGTAAAGATTACCAAGCGTTATGCTCCCGGTTCGCGAAATGGCCATTCATCAGAGGGCGCATTGACCGAGGTCTTTGTGCCCGCGTCACCTCCCAAATCCGAAAGCACACCCCCTCCCACGCCGCAGGCGGTTCCGAGGCAAAAAGAATCTGCCCCGGAGGTTGCAGAGACGGCGGAATCTGCCGATGATAAATACGTACCGATTAAGTCACCCATGGTGGGGACATTTTACATGGCGCCGGAGCCGAATGCTCCGCCCTATGTGGAAGTCGGCGACACAATTCAAAAAGGAACTGTGGTCTGTATTGTCGAGGCCATGAAACTGATGAATGAAATTGAGTCGGAGATTTCGGGACGTGTTGTTAAACGCCTGGTGGAAAACGCTCAGCCGGTCGAATTCGGACAGACACTTTTCCTTGTTGAGCCTGTAGCTTAAGAAAACAAAATCGAATTTGCATCAAGGAGGGTGTGTATGAATCTGCGCCAGATGCTGGTGGAGATGCTTTCCAAGGGTTCCTCCGATTTACATCTCAGGGTGGGGATTCGTCCCACGTTGAGGATTGACGGTGTTCTGACCCCGCTTAATACGCCGGCGCTTACCAAAGAGGATATGAATGATATCCTCAATCAGATTCTAAAGCCTGAACAGCAAAAAAGATTTCTGGCTCGAAATGAGATGGATCTGGCATTGTCGGTTGCCAAACTGGGACGTTTCAGGATCAATCTTTTCCGCCAGAGAGGCACCATCGGTATCGCGCTTCGTGCTGTCAATACCACCGTGCCGACATTCGAGGAACTCAATCTTCCGCCTATTATTCAGAAGATTGCGGAGAATAGACGCGGACTTGTGATCGTAACCGGAACCACCGGTTCGGGTAAATCGACCACATTGGCGGCGATGATCGAGCATATCAATTCGACCAGGAAAGATAATGTCCTGACTGTCGAGGATCCGATCGAGTATATCTACCGTGACAAGGAATGTATTATCTCGCAGCGTGAGGTGGGAGGGGATACGCCCTCGTTCGGATCGGCCCTGCGTCATGCTTTCCGTCAGGATCCCGACACCATTCTGATCGGCGAGATTCGTGACGCCGATACGATGTCGACTGCGCTGGCGGCCGCTGACACAGGTCACTTTGTGCTGACCACATTGCATACCATGAATACCGTGGAGACAATCTCTCGAATTATATCCTTCTTCCCGCCCCACCAGCATCAGCAGGTGCGCCTGCTCCTGGCGGGTACCTTGAAGGCGATCGTTTGCCAGAGGCTCCTGGCGCGGTCGGACCGTGCCGGACGAGTTCCGGCGGTGGAGGTGATGATCGGGACCGCTTCAATCCGTGAATGCCTGATATCCCCGGAGAAGACTATGGATATTATGGATTTGGTGGAGTCGGGCGGTATTCAGTATGGCATGCAGTCCTTCGACCAGTCGATCATGAAACTATATCGCCAGGGTGCGATATCGTACGAGGAAGCGATGACGCAGGCGACCAATCCCGAGGACTTCGATTTACGCCTCAAGGGCATCACCGCCTCATCCGACCGCGGCTGGAATGAATTCGAAAGATCAGACGCGTAAGAAAAATCTTGTGCGCGGAGTACCCTCGCGTGCTCCGCGTGTGGATAAAGTCAATAACGGCCAGTCAGTAGGTCAAATCTCTGTGAGATTTGACACTGTCAAAAGTCAAAGACTTTTGACCTACGAATTTCCTTCAAAGAAGGATCTATATTACCACAGGAATCCGGTCATTTAAATCGTCATTCCGAGGAGATCATAATCTTTGATTATGATCGACGTGGGAATCTCTGTATTTGAAATAAAGATGAACCATGAGATTGCCACTTCGGTCAAAAGTCACAGCCTTTTTACATGCTTCTCGGCTTTCACCACAACAAAGCCCCCCTGGCCATGACCGGGTTTTATCTCTTCGATTTCGTTAATCTCGGAGGGATTGTTGAAGATTGTCTGGACAAATTGCAGATTCTCAAATCCGGCTTCTTCCAATAAATGACCTATCTCATCTGCAGAGTAGAAGACGGCGTGTTTATAAAATTCATTTTCATTTTTATGTTTCTCATACATTTGACCCAACGGGCTTTCCCGATCGATGAATCCAATAACAATGATACCGCCATCATTCAGGACACGTCGGGCTTCGTCCAGAGCGATACGAACATCATCGAGAAAGCATATAACCGTGACCATCAAAACGTAATCGAATTCACCGTCATTATATGGCAGTTTCTCGGCCCGGCCATCGACTGCATCGATTCCGCGTTCTTTGGCGATTGCCCGCATACTCTTTGATGGTTCCAGTCCATTCTTTATGCCCAGAGGTCCCGCGAACCTTCCGGTGCCGACCCCGGTCTCAAGACCGGTCCCGCTATCAGGCAGGAAATGCTTTACTGCTTTCAATTCGGTCTCATAAGCGATGTGGTTTTGTTCAAACCAGTCATCGTACTGCTCTGCATATTTATCAAACGGCTGGCTGCCGGGCATGAGATTAATCCTGTTTAACCTTCTATAATTTTATAATCGTTTGTGATCTTCACGCTCTTTTTCAGCATAGCAGTTGCAGGACAATATTTGTCTGTGCTCAGCTCTATGGCCCGTTCAACATCTTTTTGACGGATCCCTTTTCCGACGAATATGAAGTGCAATTTGATTTCGGTGAACACTTTGGGATGTTCTTCGGCCCTCTCGCTTTCGACCTCCATTTGAAAATCATCGAGCTTGACCCGCTTTTTCTGCAGGATGGAAAGGACATCCATGGCTGTACAGCTCCCCAGCGACATCAAGAGCAGTTCCATGGGACGCGACCCAGCCGAGTGCCCCCCGAAATCTTCCGGTCCGTCCATAGTTACCCAGTGATTTGTATCTCCCGCAGCCGCCAGCGCGATGCCGTCAATCTGCCTTATTTTGACCTTCATCTCTCATCTCTCCCCAAGAATTGAGTTATGACTTATAAATGCTAAACCAAGTCAATAATATGGAATTTTATGAAAGAAGCAGGGAAAAAATACGTTATTAAGGCAATTAAGAACAAGCCGCCATCAAATGATGGCGACCGTTCACAGGTTTCATTGCCAAGCCTTGAAACCCTTTACCACATTGCTATCCTTACGGGTCGTGCCCTTTAATCGTTGCGTGTGAAAGCCAGATCCCTGCATCTCCAGCAGCCCTGCTCGTGGAGACCTCTTTCGGGATCAGTGCCCTTATCGCAAAGCCACATGCATCCTTCATCATCCGAATAGACCACCATTGGCCTTGCGCCCGGATGATAGATTCCGTTACCCAGCGCGGGATTTTTGCTCTTTGTATTCATAATGAACCTCCTTAAATTTCAGAGCCATTCCAAACCAATTATATCTCATAAATCGTGCCGAAATATGCAATAATTGTGTATAATATATCTAACCTGATGGATATAAAGGGATTACGTGCAGTAGTCAGATAACGATTCTTCGGTTATCTGCAAACATATCATGCAATATTGCAATTTCCAAACTTGCATTAATGCATTTATGCAAGCCTAATCGGACTACATTAAGTTTCGACTCCAGCCTCGTAGGTCAAATCTCTGTGAGATTTGACACTGTCAAAAGCCACAGACTTTTGACCAGTCACGGCGAGTTTACTGAACGAAATCGGTCTTCCGCCGTCTTGAGGATAAACTGCTTGCAATGATGCTCTATTTTGCTATTTTATTTATGATGATCGCATCCCTCATTTGAAAGGGTGGAATGTGGGAAACAGACTGAAGACAAAACTCTCATCTGAATAAATGGAGTAGGGCCGTGAAGTTATTTCTAACTATCGACATATTGAGCATTCTATTTGTCTTTCTTGGTTCATGTGCATTTGCTACCACTACTTATGAAGTCGAGGTTGAATGTTCTGTGTGCGGGAATAAGGTCAAACAGCGGAAGATATCATCGACTAATACTTTCGGGTCAATGGATCTGGATACCCGTCCGCCGGAGATGCAAAGGTCAACGATGATGTATTGGGTCAACTGCTGTCCTGATTGCGGTTATTGTGCGGGCAGTGTGGATGAAGAACTTGAAAATGCCCGGGAGCTGATAGGGACCGAGGAATATAAGACCATTCGTGCTGATACTCTGTACCCGCCTTTGGCCAGGGATTTTCTTTCTCATGCATTCCTGTTGGAGAAAAATGAGATGTACAAGGAGGCGGCCTGGGCATGTCTGCATGCTGCCTGGGATTGTGATGACTGGGGTGGCAATAGTGTGAATTGCCGTCTGAATGCCGCAAGGTTGTTCAAGATGGTTAAGCCAGATGAATCCGAGACGCCGACTGATAGAGAAAACAGACTGACACTTCTTGTGGACATCTTGAGAAGGGCCAGACAGTTTGATGAGGCATTGGTTGTGTGCGATTCGGCTTTGCAGCTTGCAGAGACAAAGATCATTGTGGACATCCTGAATTTTCAGAAGACCTTGATACTTAATAAAGATGATGGCCGCTATGTAGTTGAGCAGGCTGTCAGCGAGGAAAAAGAATAGAAAGGCAGCCCCGTAGGTCAAATCTCTGTTAGATTTGACACTGTCAAAAGTCAGAGACTTTTGACGGACGATTTCTCCGGAAATAAATTTCTGCGTTATGATAGGATTCAGATCCTTTGAAGGGATCCAAGTTATTTGAATCGTCATTCCGAGGAGATCATAATCTCGGATTATGATCGACGTGGGAATCTCCATATTTGGTATAAAGATGAACCATGAGATTACCACTTCCGTCAAAAGTCGCTCAGGTGCCCCATCCCGAACAGGCTGAGAGCCAGCGAGGGGTGGGATTCTTTGACATAAATTCTTATCATGTACCGCCGGGATTCCCAATCCTGCGATTAGGGCGTCAGGTTAGGGAACTTAGCGCCCACATAAGTATATTTATCGTGCGCGGAGTACATCCTCTGCTCTGCGCTGAATTTAGGGTGCCCGCCACAAACTTGATTTGTGGCGGATGCTTGATTCGAGAGATCGCCGACAAACGAGTTTGTCGGCGGCACCCGGGATGATTTGGATTGGCATGATCACAGGGATCATGCCCTGCGATTTCTGTGCGCACGAGACGTACGCCCGGCACGAATCAAAGACTGTAGGTCAATTCCTGAAGGGAATTGACAATTCCATTTCCCAATAACCTCGTCAAGCCCCTTAAGGCTGCCGGCCAGACCTTTGACGGGGCTTGATCTACAAAGGCTGTGAGATTGCGGGTGCCCCATCCCCGAATCGGCCGAAGGCCGGTGAGGAGTGGGAATCTCACAGATTGGTTCATGGAATAAACTGTGAGATTGCCACGTCGCTTCGCTCCTCGCAATGACGACCAATAGTACACTCCTTGCATTTCCCAAGAATTAGCTTGCCAAAGAGTGTTGATATTTATACTTTTCCGCCATGTTTAAGAAAATACTTATAGCCAACAGAGGCGAAATAGCACTCAGGATTATAAGGGCCTGCAAGGAGATGGGCGTCAAGACCGTAGCGGTCTACTCCGAGGCCGACCTGGACAGCCTGCATGTGCGCTTTGCCGACGAAGAGGTCTGTATCGGCCCACCACCCTCCAACCAGTCCTATCTGGACGTTAAACGAATAATTTCAGCCGCCGAGGTAACTAATTGCGACGCAATACATCCCGGCTACGGCTTCCTGGCGGAAAATGCCGATTTTGCGGAAATCTGTGAGTCCTGCGGCCTGACCTTCATCGGGCCCTCGCCGGAATCGATGCGCATGATGGGCGACAAGGCCACTGCCAAACGCCTGATGCGTGAGGCGGGTGTTCCGGTCGTGCCCGGCTCGGAGGGCATTGTACCCACTTTGCCCGAGGCCGAAAGTATTTGCGAGGAGATCGGCTATCCGGTAATCATCAAAGCCTCCGCAGGAGGAGGCGGACGCGGGATGCGTGTGGTAACCCGTAAGGAGGAGCTCAAGTCGGCCTTTAATACCGCCCGTATGGAAGCCGGGGCGGCCTTCAACAATCCCGAAGTTTATATCGAAAAATACGTAACCCAGCCGCGCCATATCGAAATACAGATATTGGCCGACCGGCAAGGCAACACCATTCATCTGGGCGAACGCGACTGCACAATCCAGAGACGTCACCAGAAGCTAATCGAGGAATCGCCCTCGCCCGCCCTGGATGAAGAGACTCGCAAGAAGATGGGTGAAGCGGCCATCAATGGCGCGATTGCAGCCGGGTATTATAACGCCGGGACGGTTGAGTTTCTATTCGATGAGGACGGCAGTTTTTATTTCATGGAGATGAACACCCGTATCCAGGTGGAGCATCCGGTCACCGAGGAGGTTACCGATGTTGACCTGATTCGCAATCAGCTCCTGATTGCCGCCGGTGAAAAGATGGAAGTACGCCAGGAGGATATCAGGTTCAAGGGGCACGCCATCGAGTGCCGCATCAATGCCGAGGACCCCATGAACAATTTCCGTCCCGCCCCGGGCCAGATAACCTCCTTTCATACTCCCGGGGGGCATGGCATTCGCGTCGATACTCATGCCTATTCAAAATACGTGATCCCGCCCTTTTATGACTCAATGATCGCCAAACTGATCACCCATGCGAAGGATCGTGATGACGCCATAATGAAGATGAAACGCGCCCTGGAGGAGTTTATCATCGAGGGCATTCCGACCACAATACCATTTCACCGGTCGGTTATTGAGGATCCGGTATTTCAGTCGGGAGTGTACTCGACAAAATATATAGATGGATTCAGGTGGAAAGAAAAGGAAGAAGCTGCAGTTAAATAAAAAATGGAGGTAACATGGATTTTCCAAAGGATCTAAAATATTCCAAAGAGCATGAATGGGTAAAGGTTGACGGCGACACGGCCACGATCGGAATCACCGACTATGCTCAGGGCGAATTGGGCGATGTTGTCTTTGTCGAACTTCCCGAAGCCGGCGAAGAGTTCAAGCAGATGGATGCTTTTGGAACAATCGAGGCCGTTAAAGCTGTTAGTGAACTGTACACACCGGTTTCCGGTGAGATAGTCGAGATCAACGAGAAGCTCGAGGACGAGGCCGGTTTGGTCAACCAGGATTGCTACGGCGACGGCTGGATGATAAAGATAAAGCTCTCGAATCCAACTGAGCTGGATGATCTTTTGGATGCTGACAAATACAAGGAGCTTGTGGAGAAATAGAATGAGCTATGTTTCTAACTCTGAATCTGAACGCAATGATATGCTCAAAAAGATCGGGGTCTCCAAATTCGAGGAGCTGATCGAGGAGATTCCCGAAAGCCTCAGATTAAAAAAGCCGCTTGCGCTCGATAAAGGCAAACCTGAATTCGAAGTGGTCAACATTCTCCGCAAACTTGCCGCAAAAAACAAGGATTCATCTGAGATGACCTGTTTCATGGGAGGTGGCGCGTACGACCATTACGTTCCCGCGGGAGTTGATGCGATAATTTCCCGTTCCGAATTCCTAACCGCATACACACCCTACCAGGCCGAAGTTTCGCAGGGAACCCTGCAGAGTATCTATGAGTTCCAGTCGCTGGTTTGCCGGTTGACCGGCATGGAGATTGCCAATGCCTCCATGTATGACGGTGCCTCGGCCACAGCCGAAGCGGTTCTGATGGCGCTGAATCAAACCGGGAAGAACAAAGTATATCTGGCGCCGGGACTTCATCCGGCCTATAAAGCTGTGATTGATGCTTATACCGCGGGAATCGATCTTGATATCCAGGTACTGAAAGAAGATTCAGGCCTGGTTGAGATGAGCCAGTTGAATGATATCGATTTTGATGATGCGGCCTGCGTTATTGTACAGTCGCCTAATTTTTTCGGGCTGATCGAAAATATCAAAAGCATCGGATCATACCTAAAAGACAAGAAAGCGATGTTTGTTGTGGTTGCCAATCCGATGGCGCTGACAATTCTGACACCGCCGGGCGAGGCGGATGCCGATATTGCGGTGGGGGAGATGCATGTCTTCGGGAACGGATTGAATTACGGCGGACCGTATGTAGGTTATTTTGCGGCGCAAAAGAAGTACATGCGTAAAATTCCCGGCAGAATTTCAGCCAGTACCGAGGATGCTGATGGCCGGAAAGGTTATGTGCTGACCCTGCAGACTCGCGAGCAGCACATAAGAAGAGACAAGGCGACCTCGAATATCTGCACCAACCAGGCGTTGTGCGCGCTGGCCTCAACCATTTATATGACTTTGATGGGCGAGGAGGGTATCAGTACAGCAGCCTCGGAGTCTGTGCGCAAGGCGCATTACCTGTCAGACAAGCTGGCGGTTCTACCGAATGTCTCGCTGGTCTATCAAGGGAATTTCTTTAATGAATTTGTAGTCAGACTTCCGATTGCTGCGGAGGAGTTCATCAATTTGATGGAGAAAGAGGGAATTCTCGCAGGCATACCGCTTTTCTGGTTCTATCCCGATCGTACCAATGATCTTTTGATTGCTGTAACCGAGAAACGTTCCAAAGAAGAGCTTGATGCTTTTGTTGATGCTGCCTCCAGGGTCATGAAATCATCCAAAGTCGGAGTCAGCTGATATATGGCAGATAAACCGATTGAAGATAATAATGTCGATGAAGAGATGGTCTTATTGTATCGTTCATATTCCAGACTGAATACTGATTTCCTGAAGGAGACATTGGAGTCGGCCGGAATTCCACATATATGTCATATTAAGGGCGGCCTCCTTGGCCGCGGGAATCTTACCGGCGGCGGCTTTTTCAGTTCGGCTTCCACCGAGGATGCGGTATTTTTCGTACCAAAAGATCATTATGAAGAGGCCGAGCAAATTAAAATCCAGGTTGTCGGCAACGACAAGGAGGTTCAATGAAGACGGTTATAATATTTCTTTTTGCGATAGTTGTGGTTCTCAGCAGTCAGCTTTTTGCCCAGGAGGAGGATACAGCTGCGGCCGAACCGGGTACGATTGCATGGTACCTCAATTACAACGAGGCTTTGAATGCTGCTTCGGCTGAAGACCGTTACATGCTGATCGAATTTTACACCGACTGGTGAAGCTGGTGCAGGCGCTTGGATAGCGTGACATTTACAGATACTATGATCGCGACGATTTCCAAATCTCTTGTCTTTGTAAAAATAAATGCCGATGAAAAGACCGAGCTTGCCGGAAGGTATGGAGTCTCCGGTTATCCCACGATGGTCATAACGAAGCCGAATGGTATGGAGGTGGATCGTCTGGTGGGCTACTATCCTCCTATGGATTTTATACCCGCCATGTTTGACCTCATGACCAACCGTAATACTCTCGATTACATGCTGGCCAAAGCGGCCCGGCACGGCGACAGCTTGCAGCTTCTGTATGATATCGGGGAGAGCTATTCCTACAGATCGGAGTTAAAGGAAGCTGAGTACTACTACAATTTGATAATGGAAAAGGATTCCAACAATGCTGCCGGCATGGCCGACGATGCCTGGCTGGCGCTGGCAAATTTGAAGCGGCGGGATGACAAGAAGGAAGAGGCTGTCGAAATGTATCTTCAGACCGCTGAAAAATTCCCGGAAAGCGATGCTCTGGATGATGCTTATATGTCGGCGGCGGGGGTGTACCGGCGTGACGGCGATGTGAAGGAAGCCGTGAAGATGTATGAGGAATTTATCGAGAAATATCCCGAGAGCGAACTGGTGGACGATGCCCGGGTCTTGATCCCGTACACATATTATAAGAACGATCAGGAAGATAAAGCATTAAAGTTGTATAAGAAATATCTTGAGGAGTACCCCGATTCAGACAACAGTGAATGGGTACAGAAACAGATTGAGTCAATTGAAGAGGAAGAAGAGAAGTAAGAGATCATGACTGAACCGACAATTTTTGAGCTCTCAGTAAAGGGCAGAAAAAATAATTATATAAAGCCCGAGGATGGTATCGGAGGTGATATCGAGAAGATGCTCGGCAAGGAGAACCTGCGCGAAAAACCGGCCGGCCTTCCCGAGATGACCGAGAACGAAGTGATCCGTCATTTCACCCGCCTGTCGTCCAAGAACCATCATATCGACAAAGGTTTCTATCCGCTGGGATCATGCACGATGAAGTATAATCCCAAGGTCAACGAGCAGGTGGCGCGCTTTTCCGGATTCTCCGAGATTCATCCATTCCAGATGACCGGAACTGTGCAAGGCGCCCTGCATCTGATGTATGACCTGGCCGAGATGCTGAAAGAAATCGCGGGCATGCATGCAGTATCACTGCAGCCCGCCGCGGGTGCCCAGGGTGAATTCTGCGGGCTTCTGATGACCCGCAAGTATCATATCAAAAAGGGGAATGACAAGGAAACGGTAATTATCCCTGATTCGGCTCACGGCACCAATCCGGCCTCGGTAACATTTGCGGGCTACAGACCGGTCCAGATTAATTCCAGCGCAGATGGGATAGTCTCTGCTGATGAACTGGAAAGAGTAATAGACGATAAAACGGCCGCGATTATGCTGACCAATCCGAATACACTTGGACTGTTTGAATCGGATATTGAGAAAATATATAAGATCTGCCGCAAACATGATACCCTGATGTACATGGATGGCGCCAATCTGAATGCGCTGCTGGGCATCGCGCGTCCGGGTGATATGGGCTTCGACTGTGTGCATTTCAATCTGCACAAGACATTCTCGACCCCCCACGGGGGCGGCGGTCCGGGCGCCGGTGCGGTCGGCGTGAGCGAAAGACTGGAGCCATTTTTGCCCAAGCCGATTATTGCGAAGAATGAAGATGAGGAGTATTATCTCAGCTACAATCGCCCGGATTCGATCGGGCAGATTCACAGCTTCTACGGTAATTTTGCGGTCATGGTCCGGGCTTATGCTTATATTTTGAGCAATGGCTCGGACGGTTTGCGTGAAGTGGCTGAGGCGGCTATTATCAACGCCAACTATTTGAAAGAGAAACTGAAAGATACATACCATCTGCCATTCGACCGGCATTGTATGCATGAGTTCGTGCTGGCCGGCACAAATCAGAAGAAGAAAGGCGTGAAAACACTCGAGATTGCCAAGCGGATTCTGGATTTCGGGATCCATGCGCCCACGATCTACTTTCCCCTGATAGTGTCCGAGGCTTTAATGATCGAGCCGACCGAGACAGAAAATGTGCAGGCGCTCGACAATTTTGCAGATATACTGATTCAGATCGACAAAGAGATTGACGAGAAACCCGAGTTTGTGAAAGAATCTCCGCATAACACTCCGGTGGGACGCTTGGATGAGGTCCTGGCAGCGAAGCGCGGCGATGTGGCTTATATTGAGTAAAAAATGATTCGCTATGAAATAAAGGCGCTCATCGAGCGCCTTTTTTCATTTTGGATTTTGCAATATCTTGCTAAATTGACACCATGATTTCTCTGCGCAATGTAGCATATCAAGTCGAACCTGATGATGAGGCTCCAGTAAAAATCCTTACTGATATAAACCTGGAAATAGCCGGAGGTGAAAAGCTGGCGGTAATGGGCGCCAATGGCTCCGGCAAGACAACGATTGCACGGCTGATTGCGGGATTGCTGTATCCAACCAGTGGCGAAGTCAGGGTGGGCGGTCATCTGACCTCTGAAGATGGTTTCAGGCAAAATCTCGGCAGGCGGGCGGGATTTCTGTTCCAAAACCCTGATCATCAGATAGTCTCAGTCAATGTTGAAAGAGAGCTGGCGCTGGGACTCGAGAATTATGGATATGACGGCAGGGATATTTCGACAAGGGTGGAAGACTATATCAAAAAATATCGACTGGAGAATGTGCTGAAAACTCCGCCCCATAAATTGTCGGGCGGTGAAAAGAGGAAGCTGGGCTTAGGGTCAGTGATGATACTTGAACCGAATATCCTCATCCTCGATGAGCCGATGGCGCACCTGGATAAGATCGGCAAAGATATTTTCAAAAATGAGCTGAGTAAGCTGCTTGAGGATGAAGCAATGACGCTGATATATATTACTCAGAGCATCGAGGAGGTAACGGGCCTTGACAGATTGATTATCATGGATGGAGGAGGGATAGCCAGGGCTTGCACAATTTCAGAGGGCCTGAACGATAGAGATGCGCTAATCCGTTATGGCATCGGATACCCGCTGTGGATGGATATTGAAAATCAGGATGCAATAAAGAGAGCCCGGCTTGAAGCGGCCACAGAAGCAAGAGAAGAAATCAGAAGCGCTGACGCTCATACCGGCGTGACACTGGAATGCCGGGAGATCAGCTTTGGATGGAAGGGTCAAAAAGAAATAATAGAGGAGCTAAATCTGGATTTGGGGAAAGGCAAAATCCATGGCCTGCTGGGGCGAACGGGATGCGGCAAGACCACGCTGGCATTGATACTGGCCGGGCTGGTTAAACCGGATCAGGGCCGGATTAAGCTGAATGGTAGTAAGGCATCGCTGAAAGATTTGATTAGGTCGGTTGCATACATATTCCAGAATCCTGAACGCGGGATGTTCGCGGAGACTGTTTTTGATGACATCGCCTATGGCCCGAAAAATTTCGGGTATAAAGGCGCCATGCTCGATGATGCTGTCAGAAGATCGCTTGAGATGGTGGGTCTTGATTTTGACAGATTCAAGGACCGTTCACCGCATACGCTGTCCGGCGGTGAGGCCAGGCTTGCCGCAATCGCGGGCGGGCTGGCCGTAGAGAAAGATATAGTTATTATGGATGAGCCTACCGAGGAGCTTGATTTTAAAGGGCAAAACAGAATAAAGCAGATAGTCAAACAATTGGCCAGGGATGGCAAATCTGTTCTCCTGATCTCCCATGATTCCGATTTTCTGTTTGAGGTTTGCGATTATTTATCCCTGTGTCTGAATTTGTCGGCGCAGTGCTTTAATAAATTTGAGTTGTATGATAAACCCGATTTATTCCCCGAATCGCAGGTGGAAGTACCGAAGATCCTGGAATTTGCTTATAATCTGGGCCTTTCAAGCGAATTCAGGTCGGCCGGTATAGATACCTTTGAGGATCTGAATTTCCTTATGCCGAGGGAAAATGACTCCGGCTTGATATAATCTAAAAACAGGCTGCTTGACAAAGGCATAATTATAGATATCTTATACAGCCAAATTATTTTCAGATAATTTGGAGATAGTAGTTCTGTTTGGGCTACAATGTTTCGATAATATAACTGGCTTAACTGATTGCAGGAGGATACAAAAATCCCAGGTGGACAGAGCAGAGGCTACCGGAGAAGAAAGATGCCCGGTCGTATATCGGTCGTGGTGCCGGCCTATAACGAAGCCGGGAATATCCCCATTCTGGTAGAGAAATTAGATGAAATGTTCAGACAGAGCCGTCTCAGGGGGGAAGTAATACTGGTCAATGATGGCTCTACCGATGAGACCCAGCAGCAGGCACAGCAGGCCGCCTCAAAATATCGCTGGCTGAGGCTGGTCAACCACAAGACCAATCGCGGAATGACCGCCGCGCTGGAAACCGGATTCAGCCTGGCCCGCGGCAGAACATTGATTTTATGGCCGGCCGACCTGCAGTACATGCCCGATGATATTCCCAAGATGGTCGCAAAGATCGAAGACGGCTATGATGTCGTCTGCGGCTGGAAGCAGGGCAAATACGGGCTCAAACGCGTCGCCTCTTTTTTCTACAACGCTTTATCAAGGTGGATTTTCAAGGTGAAGGTTCACGACCTGAATTCGGTCAAGGCCTTCAGGAAAGAGGTTGTGGAGGATATGCCCCATCTGCGTGAAGGCTGGCACCGATATCTCGTGGTGCTGGCAGCTCAGAGAGGCTATAAAATAGGCGAGGTGAAGGTCAAGCTGTATCCGCGCAAACACGGCAAATCCAAGTTCGGCTTCTGGAGGATACCGTCCGGTATCTCCGATCTATTTTCGGTCAAATTCCAGATGTCATTTCTCCGCAAGCCGCTTTTATTCTTCGGATCCATAGGATTCATACTTTGCTTTCTGGGGCTGCTCGTTGGTTTGGTTGCGCTGTATTTGCGTTTCATCCTGTACGAAGGTTATCGTCCGCTTCTATATCTGGTGATGCTGTTGGAATCATTGGGTGTGATGTTATTCATGCTGGGATTCCTGGCCGAGGCGATGATATACTTTCAGGATGAAATCGCCGCCTTGCGCAAAGAAAACAGGCGCATGCTGGACAAGCTGAATGCCCTGAACGACATTCGCAAGAAGGTGCGGACGGTACAGTCCAAAGTTGACCGTGCTGTTACCGGCTCCGACAAGGGTGGAAACCAGAAGCGGTCTTGAATTTAAACTTGCTGAAAATTAAGACGAGTTCTCCGGTTTCGGAGAACTCGTCTTTCTATATCTGATCAATCCTCTAAATACACGGCCTTGCCGCTGACTATGGTACAAACCGCTTTTCCGGTGAGTGTCTGCCCGATATATGGGGAGTTGCGAGATTTTGAACGGAATTGATCGGGGTCAACGACCCATTTTTTGTTGGGATCGATAACAGTAATATCCGCCGGAAATCCCTTTTTGAGCATTCCCGCCTGAAGGCCCAGAATTTCTGCCGGGCGGGTGGACATGACGTTTATAAGGCCGGCCCAGTTAAGATGTTTTTTCTTGACCAGATTGGTTATGCAGATCCCCAGAGAGGTCTCCAGCCCGATTATACCGTTGGGAGCAAGATCGAATTCGACATCCTTGGACTCCGGTGAGTGGGGAGCGTGATCGGAGGCAATACAATCGATGGTGCCTTCAACCAGGCCTTTGATCAAGGCGCGTGCATTATCTTTCGACCGCAGCGGAGGGGACATCTTCAGGTTGGGATTAAAGTCCTCGGCGATCATCTCGTCAAAAAGCGAAATGTGATGGGGGGTGACTTCGGCTGTTATGTCGACCTTGAATTTCTTGGCCTGGCGTATCAACTCGACCGCTCCCGCCGTGGATATATGCGCGAAATGCAGTTTGCCCCCGGTATATTGCGCCAGCAAAATATCCCGCGCCACCATTATCTCCTCCGAGACTGAGGGCACGCCTTTCATTCCCAATCGTGTGGAAATGAAGCCCTCGTTCATCACTCCATCGGCAGTAAGAGAAAGATCTTCCGCATGTTCAATGATAGGAATTGTAAACATGCGGGCGTATTTGAAGGCCTTGAGCATAATTTCCGCGGAGTTGACCGGCGAACCGTCATCGGAAAGTCCCACAGCCCCGGCATTGACAAGCTCGCCGATCTCGGCCAGCTCCTTGCCCATGCGCCCTTTGGTTATGGCCGCGATAGGATAGACATTAATCGGGCACTGCTCGGCCTGATGCAGTACGAATTTTATGGTCTCCTGGTTGTCAATGGCGGGGGTGGTGTTGGGCATACAGCAGATCGTGGTAAATCCGCCGGCTGCTGCCGCCTCCGAGCCGGACATTATGGTTTCATCACCTTCCCGTCCCGGCTCGCGCAGATGTACATGCATATCCACCAGGCCGGGGGAGACGATTTTACCTTTTGCGTTGTAGATGTCTTCCGGCTCAAGATCATCAATTTCTTTGGCGGAAAGGGTTTTCTGGGTTTCGATCTTCTTTATTTTGCCGTTCTCGATGTAGATGTCAGCGGTTTTGTCAAGTTTGGAAGCCGGATCGATTACTCTTCCGCCGGCGATGATTTTCAGTTCGCTCATGACTTGGCCTCCTCTCCTCCGCGCAGTAAGTACAGCACAGACATCCGCACCGCCACTCCATTGGTGACCTGTTCCAGTATTATCGAGGATTCGCTGTCGGCAACCTCCGAAGTTATCTCTACGCCCCTGTTGATCGGCCCCGGATGCATTATTGTGTAATTGCTGTTCAGGAACTTGAGACGGTCCCTGGTAATTCCGAAGAGAGTCGTGTATTCCCTCAGCGAGGGGAGAAGCCCGGCCTGCTGCCTTTCACGCTGCAGGCGCAGGACATTGACAACGTCCGCGCCATCAAGGGCCTCGTCAAGGTTATGGTACACATCCACGCCCATCTTTTCGACTTCGTAGGGTAGTAATGTAGTCGGTCCGCAGATAGCCACCGAGGCTCCCAGTGTCTTCAAGCCCCAGATATTTGAGCGGGCCACGCGGGAATGCAGGATATCTCCGACTATTACGACCCGCAAACCCTTGATCTTGCCCCGGCGTTCCATGATTGAATACATATCCAGCAAAGCCTGGGTGGGATGTTCATGCGCCCCATCGCCCGCATTGATCACTGTCGAACTTGCGAATTTGGTCAGGTAATGCGGTGCGCCCACAGATGAATGCCGGATCACGATCATGTCGATCTTAAGCGCTTCAATATTTCTCACGGTGTCCTTCAGGCTCTCACCTTTGGCTACCGACGAACCCTTGGCAGAGAAATTCAGCGTATCCGCTGAAAGCCTCTTTTCGGCCAGCTCGAACGAGAGTCGTGTCCTGGTCGAGGGTTCGTAGAAAAGATTGACCACCGTAACGCCTCGAAGGGGTGGCACTTTCTTAACCGGTCTCTCTATAACTTCTTTGAACGACTTGGCGGTATTCAGGATAAGCTCCAGATCCTTCTTTTCAACTCCCTCAAGGCCGAGAAGATGTTTTATTTTTAATGCCATTACCGCGCCCCCTTTCTCTTCGATTTTTTGGCAGCCTTGCTTTTTCTTCGAGGCATCGAGAGTATACTCACGGAATCCTCATCGTCGGTTTCTTTTAATTTGACAATCACATCGTCATCCCTGTTTGTGGGCAGGTTCTTACCGACATAATCCGGTTTGATGGGAAGCTCCCTGTGCCCCCTGTCGACCAGCACGGCGAGTTGTATTGCCCGCGGCCGTCCAAAATCGGAGAGCTGGTTCAAAGCCGCACGAATCGTCCTTCCGGTGAAGAGGACATCATCAACCAGGACCACAATCCTGTCCTGCAGGTCGAAGAGGATTTCGGTCTGACGGATTTCCGGCTGATCGAGTTTGATATGAATATCATCCCGGTAGAAGTTGATATCCATATACCCTACCGGCAGTTTGATACCCTCGTTTTCTTCGATTATTCGGGCCAGGCGGTCGGCCAGTATATCTCCGCGTGCGCGTATTCCAATCAGGGCCAGATTCTTTCCTTCATTGTTGCGTTCCAGAATCTCATGACCGATACGAACCAGCGCCCGCTTGATTTGAGTGGCATTTAACACCTGTAATGGTTTACCTGCTGGCAATTTCACCTCCAAAAAAAATACCCTCCCGACGTCCGGAGGGCATGGTTAATCTATCTGTGAATTCAAATCTCTGCATCTTCTTACATAGCCTTTGCCGGTCTCACTGGGCCGGATTAAAAGGTAAAGGTCGTTGTGATTATAGGTCAGCAGAATATTGATGTCAAGGTTTTAATAAAAATTAACCTGGGAAGGATTGAGCGCATGAATTCTTAGGTTGACTAATATAATGGTTTTCAATATTTTGCCCGCAATATGCCTGACAAAAACCTGAAGCAAATAATCATCAGGCTGATCAAGTGGATTTTAATTGCACTCATTCTCTATTTTATCTACCGCCAGATCAGCGCCCAATGGGAGCAGGTGAAAGAATATGACTGGACAATAAACTGGATTTATTTTGTCCTCTCGATAATCATTCTCCAGATCGGTCTCTTCTATAAAAGCTATCTGTGGTCGCGGGTGCTTGCGTGTTTTGGTACACATCTTCCACCCATGCGGGCGTTCAAGGTGGCTTACCTGTCAAATCTGGGGCGCTATGTGCCGGGCAAGATAGTGCAGTTTGCGGGGATCATGTATCTCGCCCGCAAAGAGGGTGTGAGGGAGGATGTGGCCGTATCCTCATTTGCGCTCACACAACTATTTGATACCCCGGCCGGAATAATCGCCGTATTTCTGTATTATTTTCTCCTGGGTACCTCCTACGACAAGATCAGCAATTATCTGCCCCTGACCATAGTCCTTGGTGCGGTCAGCATCCTGGGCATTGCCGTCATCATGGTACCGGCGCTCCTGGAGAGGACCTTGAATCTGATGCTGAGGGTTATAAGAAAGCCGGCGTTGGAGTTTAAACTGGAAAAAAAGATTGGTTTTGGATTCTTGTTTTTATATTTTATCGCCTGGAATATTTTTGGCTTTTCGTTTTATTTATTCCTCCAGGCGGTGGCAGAGGTTCCTGTAAATTATTTTGCGGAAGCCTGCTTTATTTATACCGCCGCATATTTGATTGGCTATTGGGCCCTGTTCGCCCCCGGAGGAATCGGAGTGCGCGAGGGTGTTATGGGAGCGCTTTTATATGAGGTGGGCGGAGTTATTAAGTCGGTCGCATATACAGTCGGCCTGGCGGCGCGCCTGTGGTTTTTTATCGGAGAGATTACAATTACATTTTTGGCTTTAATGGTAAGATCGAGGGAATAAATGGCTAAGAAAAAGAAGAAGAAAACGCCCCTGCAGCAACCGCAATCCAAGGCTATTCCGGCCGTCCCGGGTCTGGAATCTATTCTTAAAAGCAGATATTATGTCCTCTACTATGCGGTCTTTATTTTTGTCCTGACGGTTATCCTGTTCAATGAATTTATATTCTCCAACAAGATGCTCTTCTCCTCGGATTTCATTAACGCCAGCTGCTATTTCCGTGAATTCTGGAAGGAACATCTCGACTTCCCGTTCGGGATTCCGCTCTGGAGTCCCATGATATTCGGCGGGATGCCCTTTGTGGATGCATTCCACTCCGATATTTTCTATCCCATAACCTATCCGATCAAGCTGGCCCTGTCCATTCCGCGGGCGTTCGGATGGTCAATGCTGATCCATGTTTTTCTGGCGGGTCTGTTTATGTATGCCTGCGCCAGGACATTTAAAATGTCCAGGCTGGCGGCATCATTTGCAGGAATATTCTATATGTTCGCGCCTTACCTGGTTTCCATGGTGCAGCCGGGACATGACGGCAAGATGTTTGTAACCGCATTATTCCCCCTGGCAATGCTGTTTCTTGAACGGGCCATGAACGATCACAAGTTCCTCGATTTCACTTTGCTGGGAGCTGTTATTGGCCTGATTGTCCTTACGCCCCATCCGCAGATGTCATATTTCATGTTGTGGGCGGTAGGCTTCTATTTTGGATTCCGAATCATTTTCAAGCTGATAGAGAGAAGGAATATTGTGCCCATTATTAGACCCGGGCTTCTATTTGTGATGGCCATTGTTCTGGGCCTGTTTATTTCGGCCATTCAGTTCTATCCATCTTACCGGTACGTGAAGGAATATTCGCCCCGCGCGATAGAGGAAGAAGAAACCGAGATGACCGAGGCCCAGAGATATGCCTATGCCACGAGCTGGTCGATGAATTCCGGTGAACTGGTCTCGCAGTTTATCCCGAATTTCATCGGCACCAATGCCAAGAAGTTCACCGCGACCGGAGAGGCGCAGCATACCTACTGGGGCCAGAATGTTTTCAAGGATAATTCGGAGTATATCGGAATCCTTCCGATATTTCTGGGACTGATTGCGATAATATTTGTGCGCAACAAGAGAACCTGGTTCTTCATGGGACTGGCGCTGTTCGCCCTGATATATGCGATGGGTGGATCCACACCGCTGTACAGAATATTTTACCATCTGATACCGAACGTCAAGCACCTGCGCGCCGCTTCGATGATCATGTTTATTTTCTCGTTCTCCTTCTGCCTCCTGGCCGGATTTGGAATCGACTATCTTCGCGAAGCGCTGCCAAAGCTCAAGGATGCCGTAAAAAGGAAGGTGTTCCTGTTTTCTGGAATTGCCGCGGGCTTATATGGATTTCTGGCCGTCGCCTTCAGTCTGGCGGGGAAGAGCATAATGAAGGCCTTTGCATCGATTTCGCCGCCTTATACGCCTCAGGGCGTATCGATTGACACTATACTTGAGTATCGCGCCTTTCCTAATCTCGGCGACATCGTGATAGGGCTCTGGATCCTGGCTGCGGTTTTCGTTCTGACATATATCATCATTAAAGCATATGGCAACCGCACTATAGGATTGTGGGCCCTGGGGATCATAGTATTTTTCGGCATTGTCGATGCCTGGCGTATAGATTTTAAATTCATTACCACGACCAGTCCCGAGCAATATTTTGCCACCAATAATGTAGTTTCTATGATGAGGGATACCGATAAACCCTATGTTGACCGGCTGCTTGATGCCGACCGGGGAGTGCTGCGCAACTCCAATTACTTTGCCTACCATGATATACCCATGATGTTTGGATACCACGGCAATCAGATGAAGATTTATGACCAGTACTGGTTCAGGCAGGGCAAGTCGAACGATCACTCATTCATCTACCGAATTGAAAACGACCCGCAACAGGGCAATCGCGGAAATATGGTCTGGCTCAATACTCCATTTATAGGAATGGCTGGTGTCAAGTATCTGGTGACCGATTACATGACCGACCTGGGCGTTTACCGGGACAGCCTGACTCAGATATCCCAGAATAGCGATCTCCAGGCTGATGGTCTGATCTTATACCAGTTTCCCGACAACTTCAAGAGGGTGCGGCTGTATCATGATTATGTGTTGTCCGAGGATTATGGGCATGGTGTAGATTACCTGAGGCTAGTCTATTATGATTATGTGCTGCGCGAGGCTCGGGGCGAAGTTGTGAATTATCTGCGGATGCTGTATGATGAGTATATATTGCATGGGGAACTTGAAAATGAGCTGAACTATCTGCGAACCCTCCAGCATGATTGGACCAGGCAGGTCGTTCTGGAGAAAGATCCTGGATTTGCAGCGGATTCCGCGGCCGTTACCGAGGGCGAGTATGCCGAGATCGCCTCGTATGATACTGATGAAGTCGTAATAAATGTAAAATCTAACACTGACGGAATTGTATATTTTGCAGGCTGCTATTATCCCGCCTGGAAGGCCTATGTGAACGGGGAGGAGGCCGAGGTATTGCTTGCCAATGCCGCCTTCAGGGGAGTCGTGGTTCCGGAAGGTGAACACGAGGTTGTGTTCAGATACGAGTCGGAGGTTTACAATAACTCACGAGCTGTGACTTTGGCAAGTTCAGCTTTCGTAGTTCTGGTGCTGGCATTCAGTCTGTTCAGGTGCCGCAGAGTGGAGGAGAAAGCAGTTGAGTGAGAAGGGCTGCGTTATAATTCCCACTTATAACGAGCGGGAAAATGTGGAAGAGATTACAAAGGCTGTGCTGGGACAGGATGAGCGCCTGCATGTCCTGATCGTCGATGACAGCTCGCCCGACGGCACGGGAGAAGTTGCCGACAAGATGGCCCAGAACAATCCGCGCATTGATGTTCTTCACCGCGACAAAAAAGAGGGACTGGGCCAGGCCTATATTGCCGGATTCAAGCATGCCCTCCAGTCTGATTTCGATTATATCTTTGAGATGGATGCGGATTTTTCGCATGATCCCAAATATCTGCCTTATTTTCTCGAGGCGATCAAGGAAGCCGATCTGGTTCTGGGTTCGCGTTATATTTCCGGAGTGAATGTTATCAACTGGCCCATGAGCCGCCTGCTTCTGTCTTATTACGCCAATGTCTATACTCGAATCGTGACCGGTTTGCCTTTGCGGGATGCCACCGGCGGCTTCAAATGTTTTCGGCGTCAGGTGCTTGAGGCTATCAATCTGGATGAGGTTCGTTCCAACGGTTATTCTTTCCAGATTGAAATGAGCTTCCGGGCCCATAAGAAGGGCTTCAAAATCAAAGAAATTCCCATAGTTTTCACCGATAGAATACAGGGCACATCCAAAATGTCCAAAAAGATTGTGCGCGAGGCGATCTGGATGGTTTGGCGGCTGAGGTTCTGGTCGCTGTTTGGTAAAATAAAATGACTCCCGGCCTGACCAGCATAATCATCATTAACTACAACACCGCCGATCTGACATTAAGACTTCTCCGATCGATATATGAATACTGCCGGAAAGACGATTTCGAAATTGTGCTGATCGATAATGCTTCAAGGGATTCATCGCTCGAGGAACTTCAAAGCAGCTATCCTGAACTCGTATTGATAAAGAACAAAACTAACAGCGGCTTCGCCCGAGCCGCCAATCAGGGAGGCAAAGCGTCCGCAGGCGAATACCTGTGGTTTATCAATTCCGATTGCGAGTTGACCATGCCCGTTCTGGATATCCTGAAAAATGCATTGATTAATACTCCGGATGCCGCTGCCGTGACACCGAAGACAGTTGATAAAAGCGGTAATTTCCATTCAGTCTGCCGAAATTTTCCGAGTCATAAAAACATCCTGTTCTCACGCGGTTCTCTTCTGGGCAGAATACCCGGTCTGGATAATTATGCTCACACATACACCCTGGGGGATTTTGCGGGAATAACCAGGGTCGATGCCATGGCTGCAACCGCGATGCTGATACGCAGAGAAGATTTCGAGCGTGTCGGCGGCTTCGACGAGCGTTTTTTTCTTTATTTCGAGGACACCGACCTGTGTCTGAGGTTGAATAGAGAAGGAAGGTATTGTTATTATGTTCCCGAGGCGGTGATGATACATCAGCTGCAGGCATCATCCAAAAGTCCGGCCCGACGGATTATGCATCATCACATCTCGGCCATGGAATATTTCTTGAAATGGTACCCGGGCAAAATCCTCCCCAACCTGGGGCTCTTTTTTATGTTGACCGTTAATTTTATTTTTCAGATTATCATAGCCTATGCAGGAATGTCCCGAAATATTAGGCATTAGTCTCATTCTCCTGGTCTCAGCTATCGTTCTGTCAAGCGGGCTGACCTTTTCTCTCATCAAACTTTCCCGTTTGAAGAAAATCTATGATTATCCCAACGGCAGGAAGATCCATCGCAGGCCCACTCCATTCCTGGGGGGAGCGGCGATCTTCGCAGCATTCTGGATAATCTTTTCCCTGATCGGGGTCTATTGCCGGGAGGCCATGTTTGGAGGAGAACAATTTTTTCTGGCTTTCCTGCTGACTTCAACGCTGATATTTATCACCGGGCTGATCGATGATTTTTTTGACCTCAGGTTCTATATAAAGCTTCTGGCCCAGATTGCCGCCGCGCTAATACTGATAGCATTCGATTTCCATATTATCAACCTCTACGTCCCCTTCTGGAGGTCATTCGAGTTAGGCTGGGCCGCCTATCCCGTGACCATCCTCTGGGTGGTACTTCTGACGAATGGGATCAATCTGATTGACGGCATGGACGGTCTGGCATCGCTGGTGGGTATCACCATTTGTATCGGTCTCTTGATAATATCCTCCTTTCTGGACATACTGCTGATATTCGTGATTGCAGTTATCCTGGCCGGCTGCCTGATCGGATTTTTGATCTACAACAAACCCCCGGCCAAAATATATCTGGGTGACTCGGGCGCGCTTTTTATGGGATTTGTTTTTGCAGTGGCCGCTATCGTCTGCCCGATCAAGAGCTTTACTGCTGTTTCCATGTTCGTACCGCTTGTTGCCGTGGGGCTTCCACTCCTGGAGATTGTCACCACCGTCGTTCGCAGGATCTGGAGCGGCAAAAAAATTTATCAGCCGGATACAAGACACATATTTCATTACCTTATGAATTTCGGCTATTCCGAGAAGAGTATCCTCTTGATCTTGGGTACGATCTCATTGGCATTCAATGCGTTCATACCCGCGCTTTTTATATTTGACCGCAGGCAAGTTTTTTCTATATTTGTTTTGTTTTTGATATCATTGTTCATATTATTCTTTATATTGAAACTGGTAAAAGGTGCTGAAAGAACATGAGCGCAGGATTTGTATTGGAATTTGAAAAGCCGATAGTCGAACTCGAGCGTAAAATTGCTGAGATGAAGGAATTTGCCTCGGGTGAAAATGTCGAGCTTTCGCGTGAAATCGAGAGCCTGGAGCAGAAGCTAGACCGCCTTGCTGACGAGATATACTCAAAGCTGACGCGCTGGGAAAAAGTCCAGCTTGCGCGCCACCCCAGACGCCCCTATACCCTGGATTATATAAATGCACTGTGCCATGATTTTGTGGAAATCCACGGAGATCGCGGGTTTGCCGATGATAAGGCGGTGGTCTGCGGCTTCGGGAGGTTCCACACTTACAAGGTCGCCCTGGTCGGGCAGCAGAAGGCCCGCGATACCAAAGGCAAGCTGATGCGGAATTTCGGTATGATGCATCCCGAGGGATACCGTAAGGCCCTGCGCGTGATGAGGCTGGCTGAAAAATTCGAGCTTCCCATTCTGATCTTCATCGATACTCCCGGAGCATATCCGGGTATTGGCGCGGAAGAGAGGGGGCAGGCGGAAGCGATCGCCCGAAATATACGCGAGATGTTCCGGATCAAGGTCCCGATCATAATTTCCATAATCGGCGAGGGCGCCTCGGGAGGTGCTCTCGGCATTGGTGTAGGGGATGTCGTCCTGATGCTCGAAAACTCCTGGTATTCAGTGATCTCACCTGAGGGCTGTGCTGCGATACTGTGGCGTGACCAGGCCAAGGCCTCGGAAGCAGCCGAGGCCCTGAAACTGACCGCCCAGGATATGCTGGAGCTGGAAGTTATCGACAAGATTATTCCCGAGCCCCGCGGAGGCGCGCATAGAAATCCCCAGGGAGTCTATGAACTTCTGGGGAAAGAGATCCTGACGCAGCTGCAGTATTTTAACTCTCTTTCAAAAGAGCAATTGCTTGAACAGAGAACCCAGAAATTCCGGCGCATGGGTGAGGTTCTGCAGATATAAACATAAAGGAGGCGCCGTTAACGAATATTTGATCTCATGCCATATTGAAACGGCTTCAGATATGTAGCTTATTATTGGCTAATATGAATTCCAATAAGCATGTAAGGAGACTGCATGAAACTCTCTAAATTTACGGAAGAAGAACTGATCACTTTCAACCTCAAGGGCGAGGATAAAGAAGATATTATAGAGGAGCTGGTTGATCTGGCAGCGAAGTCGAAACTCGTCCGCGACCGCGATGAACTTCTCAAAGATATTATAGAGCGCGAGAATCTTGTGACCACCGGTGTGGGATATGGTGTCGCCTTTCCTCATGCCAAGACCAAGGCGGTGAAAGGGATTGTGATCGCTTTCGGACGCTCCGACAAAGGAATCGAGTTTGATGCCATGGATAAGAAGCCGGTCTATCTTTTCTTCCTGATCGCCGCGCCTGAAGATGCTATCGGCGCCCATCTGAATGTCATGGCACGTCTTTCGTTTCTGATGAAGTCCGAGGAGAATCGTGAGAAACTCATGAAAGTAAATAATCAGGGGGAACTGCTGGCAATTCTTGATTCAGTCGAATAAATGGATTTATGACAGCAATTCTGAGGAAGCTATTTGGAGAAAACAAGGAAGTAGGGCTGGCCATTATCCTGGCAGCCCTGTCGTTTGTGATACTGATTTTGCCCCTCGATCTTAAACGGCCGATGGCAAAGTACACATACCTCGTAACCCTCTCGCCTTTCCAGGGGGTCTCCGAAAAAATAAAAAGGCTTGCAGAGACCACTCAAACCAATAAATGGCTCCGGGAGCAGCTCCTCAAAAGAGAACTGGAGCTTATCCTGGTGCGTGAGGCGCTCGAGCAGAATGAAAGGCTGCGGGATTCTCTTGGATTTCGCCAGGTGGGGGGATTTACGGTAATTCCCGGAGAACTGAAGCAGATTGATCCGAAACGGCGCGATAATGCTCTGATTGTGTCGGTGCGCGAGGATCATGAAGTAGCTCCGGACATGGCCGTGGTCAGTTTATCCGGTTTGGTGGGCAAGACCACCCACGTCATGATAAACACGGTAACTGTGGAACTATTGACCAGTCCCAACTGCCGGGTGGCGGCACGTGACCAGAATACCCGCACCATGGGAATAATCAGGTGGGAGAGCGGTAATGATCTGCTTCTGGATAATGTGCCTGTCCGGGATCCCGTGAACGTTGGAGATACCGTCATCAGCTCCGGGCTGGGGGGGCTTTTTCCTGAGGGCCTTCCCATAGGCGTGGTCAGCGAGGTGGAACTTCCGGAACGGGGCTTCTTCAAAGATATTAAGGTCAGACCCTTTGTCGATTTCAATCGGATTGACGAGCTTTTCATTCTGAAGCAACCAAAGGAAACGGAAGGGTAGATGCTGGGCAAGATTGCGGTTTTTGCTGCTCTGGTGATAATAGCCATCATTTTTCAGACCTTTTTCGCCAGCCTGATTTCCATCGATAATGTAATGCCAGATATATATGTCGTGCTTGTAATCTATCTCACTCTTACACAAGGGCTTGCCTACGGGGCAGTGTTCGGTTTCATAACCGGTGTTATCGAGGGCTCCGCCGACCCCGGTCTGCTTGGCCTGAGCGCGGTCTTAAAAGTTGTCCTGGCAGTAATCGTATATTTTATGTCAATTCGGATCAGGCTGGAGTCAAACTTTGCGCGCATTTTGACAGTACTAATATCAGTGGCGGCTCATAACGTATTATATTATCTGGTTGCCTATAAATTTAACATAGAGTTGACGATATATACATCGGTGAAGTATGCTCTGCTCGAGGCTGTTTACAGCTCCGTTATAGCCGTTATTCTTCTTTACCTGGCGAAACGAAAATTAACTCTGAAGTTTGAGGCATGACAAATTTATCTTTGACGAGCGAAAACCGCGCACACATTTTGGGCGTGATATTCGGGGTCCTGTTGCTGATCCTGGCCGTTCGGCTGTTTGTAATGCAGACCCTTGAACATGCAAAATATGCCGAGAAGGCCGAAAAGAACAGAATCCGAATCGTGCCCGAAATCGCCTTCCGTGGAATGATATTTGATCGCAACGGAGAAGTAATTGTAGAGAATCGGCCCTCATATAGTATATCCGCAATTCCCAAAGAGATCGATGATATCGAAACGGTGGCCCGAAATTTATCGGAAATTCTCGCCATCCCTGACTCCTTACTGGCGCAGAGAATACGAGCCGAACGCTTTCGCAGATACAAACCAATACGGATTGCCCGTTCGGTCAGTTTTGAGACGGTCTGCAAGATTGAGGAGAATCCCTCCAAATATCCCGGAATCATATTTCAGCTGGAACCGGCGCGTAAATATCCTGCCGGCGGCATCCTGTCTCACGCCGTGGGCTACACCGGAGAAATTTCGGAAAAGGAGCTGGCGGCAGATTCTATTAAGGGGGTAAGCCTGGGAACCGACATAGGCCGGGAGGGAATTGAAAAATATTGGGACAAACAGCTGCGTGGGAGAAACGGGGCGAATTATTGGGAAATCACTGCGGAGGGCAAGATTCTGGGAAGCCTGGAGGAAATGGATGATAAGCCGGCGATTCCCGGAAGAGATCTTATTGTCGCCCTCGATTACGAGCTCCAGCAGTATGCGGCTTCGCTATTCGCGGATACGCTCACCGGTGCGTGTGTGGCTCTCGATCCCGGCACCGGAGAGATTCTGGCATTTGTTTCGGTGCCCACCTATGATGCCAACCTGTTCACCGGAGTCTTAATGAAGGATGACTGGGATCAGCTGCTGTCCGATGAGCGAAAACCGCTGCTGAATCGGGTGATCAAGGGCGAATACCCTCCCGGTTCAACCTACAAGCTTTTGATTGCGGGCGCTGCCCTGGAGGAAGGTATAATAAATCGGCATACCAGGTATGCCGCCTGCCGCGGCGGGTACAAATATGGCAATCGTATTTTTAAATGCTGGGATCTGGGCGGGCACGGCTCTCTGGGTGTGGTCGATGCGATTATTCAATCCTGCGATGTTTATTTTTACCAGATGGGGCAGATGGTGGGTTATGATAAATTTGCCGAATACTCCCGCAAGTGCGGATTTGGCTCTACAACCGGTATAGATATACCCGGTGAAATGGACGGCCTGGTTCCCGACATTCAGTGGTATGATAGGCGCTATGGCAAGGGTAAATGGCCCAGGTCACTTATTATCAATCTCTCCATCGGACAGGGTGAAATTCTGGCCACCCCGCTCCAACTGGCTAATTTCTATGCAGCTTTGGGTAATGGGGGAAAGCTGTATCGACCTCATTTTCTTAAGGCCGTGATTACGGATGAGGACACGACCATGGGCCGTGTCGAGATTAAAGGCCGGCTGCCGTTTTCGAAATCAACTCTGGCCATCCTGAAGGAAGCCGCAGTTGGTGTCGTTTACGGGGAACATGGCACGGCCCGCGGCAGCAGAATCGAAGGTATCAAATTTGGAGGCAAAACCGGTACGGCACAGAATCCGCATGGCAAGGAACATGCCCTCTTTTGTGCTTACGCCCCGGCTGAGGATCCGGTTATAGCCATTACTGTCGTGGTTGAGCAGGGGGGGCACGGCTCTGAGGCTGCCGCGCCGCTGGCGTCAAAGGTCATCCGTAGATATCTTGAAAAACTGAACATGCTTCCCGAGCCGGATACGGTTGAAACCCTGTTTCAGGCGGAGGCGGACTGATGGCTCTGCGGGGAAATATATCCGGCACCGCGATGGCCCTGTTCTTGTGCGGCCTGGCCCTCTCTGTGGTCAGCGTGGTGCTGATCTATTCCGCGACCAACACAGCCGCAGGCGGGCAGGAGGGACTCTATCTCAAACAGATGATATGGATATTGATTTCTCTCGTGATCTTCTTCGTGATAATTGTCCTTCCATTGAGGATGCACGAGGCCTTAAGCTATGTCTATTATTTCCTGCTGATCACTCTCTTGATCGCATTAATATTCTACGGGCGCCAGGGGGGCGGATCGCAGAGATGGTTTGACCTCGGGTTTTTTCATTTTCAACCTTCCGAGCTGGGCAAGGTCGTGGTCTTATTTGCGCTGGCAAGATATCTCAGTTATTCTAAAAGGCCCAGTCAGCAGTTCAGGAAACTGGTCTTTTCGGCGCTGCTGGTATTTATCCCAACCGCGCTCGTATTACAACAGCCAGACCTGGGCACCTCACTGGTATATCTCACCATGATGCTGGCGGTACTGTTTTTTTCCGGTTTACCGGCCGTATATCTGCTGCTTATTATCTCGCCTGCGTTCAGCATGATTACATCATTCCATCCTGTAAGTTATGTGGTACTGTTTGTGATCTTAATAATACTGCTGATAGTTCTGCGTCCCCGAGCTGTTATGTCGTCGGCTATCATTATCATAAATCTCATATTCGGCGTAATAACGCCCTTTTTATGGGCTCGCCTGGCCGAATACCAGAGACTGAGGATTAAAATCTTTCTCAATCCCGGAATAGAAGAACTGGGTGCAGGTTACCAGATCATACAGTCCAAAATTGCCATCGGCTCCGGCGGGCTCTTTGGAAAGGGATTTCTGGCCGGGACCCAGACTAATTTAAATTATCTTCCGGTTCGGCATACAGATTTTGTATTTTCTGTAATGGGTGAGGAATTTGGTTTTGTCGGGGCGGTTTTAATCATTATTTTGCTGGGGGCGATTATTTTTATGGGGCTCAGGACTGCTATGCGTGTTCGCAACAAATTCGCCTCGTATGTGTGCATAGGAGCGATAACGATATTATTCTTCCAGACCGTGGTAAATATTGGTATGACACTTGGTCTGATGCCGGTAACCGGTCTGCCCCTGCACTTTGTCTCTTACGGTGGCTCCTCGATGATATTGAGCTGGATATTGCTGGGGCTTCTGGTTAACGCCGAACTAAACTGGCAGGATTATTAATAGATTTTCTGTTTTCGGTCATGATAAAAAAATATTTCAGATTTCAGGAATTAGGGACAAATTACCGCTCCGAAATCACGGGGGGCATGACCACCTTCATGGCCATGGCCTACATCATCTTCGTAAATCCGGCTATCCTCTCGGGCGCGGGCATGGACTTCAGTTCGGTCATGATCGCCACCTGCCTGTCGGCCGCCCTGGCAACCATAATTATGGGGATATGGGCGCGCTATCCCATCGCCCAGGCCCCGGGACTGGGACTGAATGCCTTTTTCGCCTACAGCGTGGTGCTTGGCATGGGAATAAGCTGGGAGATAACACTGGGAGCCGTTTTTGTTGCGGGCGTTATTTTTATCCTGCTCACTCTGCTTAAAATTCGTGAGGCAATTATTAATGTCATTCCACCCGATATCCAGATAGCGATTGCCGTGGGAATCGGCCTGTTTATAGCCTCCATCGGCCTCTGGCATGCCGGCCTGATTACCAAGGACCCCGGGGCGCTCATCACTCTGGGGCCGATCCATCATCCGGCCGCAATCCTGTCGATCATAGGAATTGTACTTTTGGGCATCATGGTTATTCTCAGAATCAAGGGCGCCATCCTATGGAGCATGATAATAATCCTGATTCTGGGTGTCGCCTTCAAGATAATAGACTATACCGGCATTGTGGCCGCACCCCCATCGATGGAACCTACATTTCTAAAACTCGATATAATCGGGGCCCTGAAAACTCAAACCGGCACGATAATACTGGTCTTTCTCTTCGTCGATATGTTCGATACCGCCGGTACCCTGGTGGGAATCGGAAATCAGGCCGGGTTCATGCGTGACGGCAAACTGCCGCGGGCCTCGCGGGCGCTTTTTTCTGATGCGGTGGGTACGACCGCCGGAGCTTTGATGGGCACCTCCACTGTTACCAGCTATATCGAATCGGCCACAGGTATCGGAGCCGGGGCACGCAGCGGCTTTGCCAATATTGTCACCGGGCTGATGTTTGTTCTGATGATATTTTTTATTCCGGTGGCACGTATGGCCGGCGGAGGGGTAGAAATAGCAGAGGGGAAAGTACTCTATCCGGTGACTGCGCCGGCGCTGATTTATGTCGGTTCGATTATGATGAGAAATATCACCAAAATAGATTGGAACGATATCGCCGTGGCCTTTCCCTGCTTCCTTGTAATAATCGGCATACCGCTCACATATTCCATTGCCGATGGCATGGCTTTCGGCTTCATAACTTATCCGATCTTCATGCTGATCGCGGGACGGGGAAGAGAGATGAACTGGTTGATGTTTCTTCTGGGGCTGATATTCCTGGCATATTATGTTTTTCTGAAATAAAGGAGAATTCGGATGAAAAAAACTGGTTTCGTCTTATTTATACTGCTCTGGTTTGTCTCTTCGGTCATGGCGCAGGAGCCCTCTATCGATCAGGTCCTGGATCGGCATGCTCAGGCTCTGGGAGGAATGGAAGCCCTGAGCAAATTCAAATCACTGCAATACCAGGCCGATGTCCAGCTGGGGAATCTTTCCGGAACGGCTGAGATGTGGATGGAGAAGCCCGAAAAGGCTAAACTCAAGATGGACCTGGCAATCATGCAGATTGAGCAGGGCATGTATCAGGGGCGGCTGTGGATGAAGGATCAGACCGGTACTGTTCGCGACCTGGCCGGAGTGGAAAAAAAGCAGTTCATCACAGAGTATGTCCTGAGCAGCTACAATTATATCCTCGATCCTGAAATGAAGAATTATTTTAATTGGGTGGGCGTTGAGGAATTTAATGATGCAGGCTGCTATGTTTATACATTTCAACCGCCCGAGGGCGATCAACTGACCCTGTATTTGGATACGCTCACCTATCTCTTTGCCGGTACCCGCACAACCATACAGGGAATCCCGGTGGTCTCGACCTATGCAGACTGGGTGACAACTGAGGGGATCAAGATGCCCCTTACCACAGTTCAGGATCTCGGCAATCCCCTGCTTCTGACTACCATTTCAATACAATCATTCGAAATTAACTATGATATTCCCGACAGCATCTTCATGCCGCCCGTGAAAGAGAAGGAAAAATTCAGTTTTTCCAATAATGCCGATTCAAGCAGTCTGGAATTTAAGCTGAATATTCATCATATCTACGTGCCGGTTCATGTCAATGGCTCGGGGCCATTCTGGTTCCTGCTCGATTCCGGGGCGGGCATGACTATTATCGAGCAACGGATTGCCGATTCACTGGGCCTGGAGGACGCCGGAAACCTGCCTGCCGTAGGAGTGGGAGGTGTTGATGTCGGCAGCTTCGTGAGGGTCGATAGTCTAAAAATCGGTAATGTCACCCTTCTCGACTTTGCCGCCGGGGCTCTTGATCTGAGCTTTGCCGATGAGATACTGGTCGAGCCGATCCAGGGAATTCTGGGTTATGATCTATTTTCCAGCCTGATCGTTGATATCGATTATCCGGCAAATATAATTACTATATATAATCCGGGAGCAGGTATCTATCCCGGACGCGTGGATACTTTGGAGCTGGAAATCGAGTCCAATCATCCGGTTATTAGCGCCGTCATAAATGATTCCATCGAAGGCAGGTTCCGCTTTGATACGGGCAGCCAGAACTTTCTTGACCTGAATGCACCTTTTGTCAAGAAATACAATCTCCTTTCCCAGGTTGTAAAGGAACTTGGTACATTCCCCATAATGGGTATCGGTGGAGAATCGGAATCAACCCTTGCAATTCTGCCCTCATTTACGATCGGCAAATACAGGCTGGATGACCTGATTACGGGCTTTAACCTGATGGAAACCGGAATCCTGGCTGCGGAAAACATCGACGGTAATGTCGGCGGCGGCGTAATGAAATGGTTCGCGCTTGGTTTCGACTATCCCGGTAAAAAGCTCTATTTGACCAAGATCACCGATGATGTCACCGATAACGGGATTATCTCCAGCGGCATGATAATCAAGTCGGAGGGGGATGGATTTGTGGTGTACAGGATTATTGAAGGAACTCCGGCCGCCGAATCGGGATTACAAGAAAATGACAGGCTAATTGCGATCGATGGCAGGAAAGTGAATGGCATGCAATTCGATGACATTTACGAGATGCTCGATGGCGATAAGGGTGATGTTGTTACGGTTAAGTACGAAAGAGATGGGCAGGAATTCCAGGTTGATCTGGAGTTGGAAGACATAACAGAACAGCAAGAGAAGTAAATCCTGCGATGTACCAATCAATTTAAATCAAGGCAGGCAATCAGATTGAAATTTATAACATCAGTTCTATTGATTATTATGGCGGCCGCCAATCTCACGGCTGCTGATCTTGATGGCATTTCATATGCGGGAATCAAGATCGGAGTTGGCCACACCAGCCAGGAGGCTCCGGATGAACAATATATTGACTACAATATCAGCTCTGATCAAAACGGTTTCCACACCGAGATATTTTTCAACTGGCACTTTCTTAACGAAATTGCTCTGGACGTGGGACTCTCGGTCATAAACCGGGGTGAATTCAGGTGGTTCGTCGAGGGAGTCGGAAATTTCTTCGGGACTATTAATTTGTACCCCATTGATGCCGGGGTAAAAATCAAGCCTCTGGCCAGTCAGTTAAGCGATAATTACCAGCCCTGGATTGCCGGTGGAGGATCGTTGATTGTGGGACGAGGTGTTATCGAGGGCGGCTCTATTCTGAATCCGTATGTTTATATAGACCGCGATTCTGAAAGCGCGACCACCCTGGGCTGGTGGTTAGGAGCAGGCTTCGATTCATTCGTTTCCACCACAATCGGCCTGACGGGGTCTGTCAAATACCACAAGATGGACTTCGGCGAGGCCATTGGCGGGTACCTGGACCATAGCGGTTACCAGATAGCATTTGGAATAGCATATATACTCAGGACGAATAATGAATAAAAAAAGGAGTGTGCAATGGGAGTAAAAGTAGCAATTAATGGATTCGGCAGGATTGGACGAATGGTCATGCGTTCGGCTCTTAAGAATGGATCTGACCTTGACTTCGTGTCTGTAAATGACCTGGTTGATCCAAAGTCCCTGGCCTATCTTTTCAAATATGATTCGGTTTATGGTCTGTATCCCGGCGAGGTTGAGGCGGGCAAAGATTCGATCACCATCGACGGCAAGAAGATCAAGGTTACTGGAATCAAAGATCCGTCCGAACTTCCGCACAAGGAGCTTGGAGTTGACCTGGTTGTGGAATCAACAGGGCTTTTCCGGAAGAAAGCGGATGCACAGAAGCATATCGATGCCGGCGCCAAAAAGGTGCTGATCTCCGCTCCCCCCAAGGATGAAGTGGACGGCAATTTTGTGATCGGCGTCAATGATGACGGCTATGACAAGAAAAATCATAATATCATAAGTATCGGATCATGCACCACCAACGGTCTGGCCCCGATAGTTAAAGTATTGAATGACAATTTTGAGATCGACCACGCCTTCATGACAACCATTCACTCATATACCTCCAGCCAGAATATAGTTGACGGCCCTCACAAGGATCTGCGCAGGGCCCGTGCCGCGGCAGTAAACATGCTGCCTACCACAACCGGAGCAGCCAAGGCCATCAGCAAAATTATACCCGAGGTGGAGGGCAAGATCGACGGTATGGCGATCCGTGTCCCCACACCGTGCGGCTCGCTCATCGATCTGGCTGCAGTAGTGAAGAAGGATGCCACCGTTGAGTCGGTCAATCAAGCATTCAAGAAGGCGGCCTCAGCCGCTCCATTGAAGGGGATACTGAAATATGAAACCGATCCAATCGTGCTGACCGATATAATCGGCAACAATCACTCAACAATCTTCGATGCCGAGCAGACGCGTGTAATAGGTAAGACCCTGGTGAAGCTGTATAGCTGGTACGATAATGAGTGGGGTTTCTCCACCAGGATGTGGCAGATGCTCGAGAAGATGCTGTAGAAATTATTTTGTGTATTATGGCCCGCCTTGCCTTAAGGCGGGCTTTTATTTTACCAGAAGATTCAGGCTGACCAAGATGATGCATGCTCTCGATGTGCGCAGGGATCGAAGATGGTCGCGCCCGGTATTGATCCCGATTCTATCTGGATCAAGATCCCGCCTGAGATAGCAATATTCGTCATTCTGAGGGAACGTAGTGATCGAAGAATCTTTTGTTAATTAGAGAGAGATTCTTCGCTTCGCTCAGAATGACAGATTCATTCGATACATTTTCTCAACACCTCAATCTACCGGCCGGACACTTTTTTCTGTGATGTCAGGCATATCAAAAATAATACTTGTTTTTTTCAAATCCGCAATTTTATTATCACATCGTTCGACGAACATTAGTCCATTACGATGGTTAGATCATTATAAAGAGAAGGATTAACCAAAAGCTTGGAGGCATAATGAATAAACTGACAATAGATGACCTGGATATTGCAGGCAAAAGGGTGCTGGTTAGAGTGGATTTTAATGTTCCCATCGAGGATGGTAAGGTTGCCAATGACAATCGAATCGTAGCGTCCCTGCCGACAATCAAGAAAATCCTGGAATCGGGCGGCTCGGCGGTTTTGATGTCCCATCTGGGACGTCCCAAGGGAAAATCCGATCCCACAATGAGCCTTAAGCCGGTGGCCTATAACCTTTCTCAGCATCTGGACAAGCCTGTTAAGTTTGCTGATGATTGTATCGGCGAGGAGGCATTGAAACAGGCGAAGGACTTGAAACCGGGCGAGGTGCTGTTGCTGGAGAATTTGAGATTCTATTCAGGTGAAAAAAATAATGATCCGGATTTTGCCGAAAAGCTCTCGAGACTCGGCGAGGTTTACATAAATGATGCTTTCGGCACCGCCCACCGCGCGCATGCCTCAACCGAAGGTGTCACGAAATATTTCGATCAGGCGGCGGCCGGCTATCTGATGGTCAAGGAAATAGAATATCTTGGAAATGCGGTCGAAAATCCTGAACGTCCCATGGCCGCCATCCTGGGTGGAGCCAAGATTTCCGGCAAAATCGATGTCATCAATAACCTGATCGAAAAAGTGGAGAAGATTTTCATAGGCGGCGGCATGGCTTTCACGTTTTTCAAGGCCCAGGGTCTTGAAATCGGTAAATCTCTCCTGGAGGAAGATCGGGTCGAGATGGCCGAGAAGCTATTGAAGAAAGCCCAGTCCAAAGAGGTGGAGATATCGCTCCCCGTTGATGTTGTTTGTGCCAGGGATTTGAGCGAGGATTCTGAGACAAAGACTGTTCCAGTCGATCAGATTCCATCCGACATGGCCGGATATGATATCGGCCCGGAAACCTTAAAAAAATACAAACAGGATTTGAGCGACTGCAGAACGATTGTCTGGAACGGCCCTATGGGGGTGTTCGAAAAAGAGAATTTTGCCACCGGTACAATAGAGTTGGCCAAAGCTCTGGCCGAGCTGACTTCTGAAGGAGCGACAACTATTATAGGAGGCGGCGATTCCGCCTCGGCTGTGAAGAAGGCTGGGGTGGGCGACAGGCTCTCGCACATCTCCACCGGCGGCGGAGCGTCGCTGGAGTTCCTGGAAGGAAAAACCCTGCCCGGATTGGCGGCATTGACGGATAAATAAAAAGGGAGAATATCATGCGGAAAAAATTGATCGCCGGAAACTGGAAGATGTATAAGACGGATGAGGAGGCCGGGAGGCTGGCCTCGGGCATTGCCGACGGCTTTGATGGCTCGGATAAGGCCGATGTGCTTTTGTGCCCGCCCTTTACCTCGATCAAGACAGTTGTTGAAGTTGTCGAGGATTCGCCGATATTTGTCGGCGGGCAAAACATGGGATGGGAAAAAGAAGGCGCTTTTACCGGTGAGATTTCGCCCGAGATGTTATTGACATTGGGTTGCGAATATGTTATTTTAGGCCACTCGGAGCGCAGGCAATACTTCTCCGAGAGCGACCAGTTGATTGGAAAAAAATGTCAACTGGCTTTATCGTTAGGGCTGAAACCGATCGTATGTGTTGGGGAACAGCTTGAAGAAAGAGAGGCCGATAAAACCGAGGAGATAATCAGGACTCAGGTGGAAGGTTTTTCTGCCGAAGTTGATTATAGCCGGGTCGAGGAGATTGTGATCGCATATGAGCCGGTCTGGGCGATCGGCACCGGCAAAACCGCCACCCCGGATCAGGCCGTTGAGGTACATAAGCTTATACGCAAAATCTGGAAAGAGAAATACGATAAACAAATTGCCGATGGGCTTCAGATTCTGTATGGCGGCTCGGTAAAACCGGAAAATTCGGACGATTTACTTGGAGAAGAAGAGATTGACGGCGCTCTTATTGGTGGAGCTTCGCTTTCAAAAGATAAATTCTTGAAAATCATATCATCAGCGACCTGAGGAGGAAGCTTTTGTTTAGTATTCTTATAGTTCTGCATATATTCATCAGCCTGGGGCTGATAATCTCAGTCTTGATGCAGTCTGCCAAGGGCGAGGGCCTAGCGGGCGCGTTTGGCGGCGGCGGGGGAGTCTCCGGAGCCGTATTCGGAGGACGCGGCGCGGCCACATTTCTGTCCAAAGCGACTACTGTTCTGGCGGTGGCCTTCATGATTAACTGCATCTTGCTGACTTTCTCCGGTGGAGGCACCGGCGTACCCTCCAGCCGTATCACCGGCGAGGCTCAGAAGGCAATGGAGGATGCCCAGGTTTCACCGATGCAGCTCCCGGCAGAAGGGCAGCCGCAACAGCAGGTGCAGCCCGGCCAGCAACAGGGTCAGCAGGAAATTCAAGTTGAGCCTATCATGCCGCCCCAGACCGAGGGTGAATAACAGATAGATTATAAATGCCGAAGTGGTGGAATTGGTAGACACGCCATCTTGAGGGGGTGGTACCGCGAGGTGTGCGGGTTCAAATCCCGCCTTCGGCATTTAGTTTCTCAGCCCCATTTCAGGGGCATTTTTATGTCTGATAAGTCCTCAGAAGAGCCCGAAATATGGTTGCAAATATGCAACGCCTGCGGAAAAAATCTGTAATATTCTAATCAAATAATCCCTTGCGAGCCAAGAAAGTGCGTTTAAAATCAGGCCCGCAGCCGGCCTCAGGAGGCCCTCTGAAGCCTTATTTTTCTTGACTTTTTGGGAGGTCGTGATATTATTAAAAACGACAGTATATCTGTCTACCCCCCTCCTTAGGCTGGTTGCATTCTGTAACCAGCCCTTTTTTTGTTGACTGCACTTTGTGAGTCATTTATTTGTAATTTATGGATATTCATAGGAGGACATCGCAATGAAACCGCTGGCAGGAATTCTTATTGTTATTAGTGGAATTGGATTAATAGGCGGAATTATTTTGCAGCTGACAGCTGCGAGCAAGGCTGAATCAGATGAATTCCATTTCAAGCCCTGGAGGTGGAAAGTAAAAAAGGAATGGTTCAGGGCGCCGGGATATTCGCTTTATATCGCCTCAGGTATAATGTTCTTCACCGGATGCATAACCGGCATAATTTACTGGTTATTTTTTGCTTAAAATCGATTATAATTCCGTATGGACAAAAAAGACCGCGCCAGGAAAGCAGTCTCGCTTCTGAAAGAAGAATATCCCGATTCCAGATGTACGCTTGACTTCAAGAATCCGCATCAGCTTGTGGTCGCCACGATACTTTCCGCTCAAAGCACTGATGAGCGTGTGAATATGATAACGCCCGCGCTTTTCAAGAAATACAAATCCCCCAGAGATTTTGCCGAAGCTGACCTGGAGGAATTGCAGGAAAATATCAAGACAGCGGGATTATATCGCAACAAGGCCAAATCGATCAAAAATTGCATGAAGACGGTGGTGGAGGAATACAACGGGAAAATCCCGAAAACAATGGAGGAGTTAGTCAAGCTGCCGGGTGTGGGACGAAAGACGGCCAATGTTATTCTTGGTGCAGCTTATAATATAGCATCTGGAATAGCGGTCGACACCCATGTCACCCGTCTCGCCAATCTCCTCAACCTGACAAACAGGAAGGAGGCGCCCAAAATCGAGAAAGATTTGATGGAACTGATTCCGAGGAAGGATTGGATAATTGTCTCACATCTATTGATCGATCATGGACGGAAAGTCTGTATTGCAAGAAATCCAAGATGCCATGAATGCGTATTAAATAAGATCTGCCCCTCAAGCAAAGTGTAGCTTATTTCTCTTCAAAGACCTCGGCCGAGAAGATATAAATATCGCAGTTCTCTTTCCAGCATCCGGGAGGCATGCCCGCTTTGCGGCAGGTGGCGTCAAGAAATTGCATCCTATCCCATCCAAAATCAACCGCAACTTGAGGCAGAAGCAACCCGCGATTATAGCCTCTTTGCATCATCAAGCCATGCTTGCCGACTTCGATCTTATTGACATCCTCGATTTTCTTGAGAGGTGTCAGCACTGAAATCTCTAATTCTATATCAGCATACTCATTTTTGCTCAAGGGCTCGAAACGCGGATCCTCGGAGGCCGCCTTAATCGCGCATGTGGAAACCGTCTGGTAAAGCGGAAGAATCGGTTCGGTATAACCGATACATCCCCGCAGCTGATGATTCTTGTTTATGGTAACAAACGCTGCTCCCGGCGCCTCCAGAATGCTGTCGTTTATGTCAAATTCCGGAACCGACTGGTTCGCAATATAGGCTTCAATAGATTTGCGGGCAATTTCCAGGAGTTTCTGCTGCTGCTTTTCAGAAAGATAATCCTCACCCGTGAGCGCCGCGTTTCCATCATCTGAGCCATCGCCGGATTTATATACGACCGCAGATAAATAGCTCACCACCGATTGTGTATTTCCTGCATATTCGCCCGAATCGGAATGCTTGAGGATTTTAGCCTTATCAGCCCCCAGTTTTTTAGCAATTTCAAGCGCTACCGCCACCGGCGCCGCCCCGCAAAGCTGGGCTCTGCCATTTTCAGAGGCACGCCATAAACCTTCACCGTCTATCGAGGCGATGTACTCGGCCGAGACTGAATCTATGGAAGCGCATTGCCTGCGGCTCTTGTAATGGGTCATATCGGTGGAAGCGATTATGACATAGTTCTCCCGTTCCTTTAGAATTTTAAAGAGAATGTTGGTCAATTTTGTGACAATATCTTTGTCCTGGGCGCCAATCTGTAATGGTACTATAGTGATATCGGGCGCGGCTACCTGCAAAAACGGGATTTGAGTTTCCAGCGAGTGCTCGCCTGAAAAAAGATCATGACGATCAGCTATGTAATCCGCGGAGTTTAGAATTTCCGCTGCCAGCTCTTCATTTACCGGAATTTCACCAAGAGGCGTTTTCCATTTTCCACTGGCCCAGATCGCGACTCCCCGATAATTGATCTGATGCTTGAATCCGAGGATAATTGCCGTGTTTATTTCAGGATATCTGCTTAGAAGCTTATAGCTTTCCGCGGCAGTCGGGCCGGAATACACGAATCCCGCATGGGGGGAAATCAGCACAACCGGGATACCTTCGATTTTGGGTGCGTTCGCCTTTTCCAGCATACCGCTGATCATGTTATATAGCTGAGCGCTGTCTGCCGGATAAAACGCTCCCGCCACCGTTGGCTCACGGTCCTCCCCAAAAGCCTTAGAAACCAATATTACCAGCAGCAATAACGCTATCGGAATATATTTGAGGTTCAATTTCATCTTGCTTTCTCCTTATTTGAGACGTATAACTATATAAATAATTAATTTAGCCTGTCAAAGTAAACAATTATATGTCCAGATCCAGATTAGTAGTCATAAAAAATCATAATATCTACGATTCCGACGGCGGTTTGAAGAGGGATCAAACAAATAAGTTGATCAGTCATGCCATGGTACGTCTCACAGGATCGACAGATTCAAAATCCGCCTGGAAAAAAATCGCCGCCCAGGGGGACAGATTCGGGATTAAGCCGAATTGTCTGAGTGGACGCATGCTTTCCAGTTCCCCGGTTATGGCCGATGCCATAGTCGCAGGTCTGCAATCGGCGGGTCTCCGGGAGTCCGATATCATCATCTGGGAGAGAACCAACAGGGAGCTTGAGAGGGCCGGATATAACCTGAATTATGCACGCAACAGCGGGCTGCGGTGTTTCGGAACTGACTCCAGAGGTGTGGGTTACAGCGACAGCTTTTATCAAAAAGGCAAGGTGGCCTCGCTGATATCTAAAATATTCGAGCAGGAAATCGATAAGAACATTAATTTTCCGATTCTAAAAGATCATTCCGTGGCGGGAGTGTCGGGCGGGCTTAAGAACCTCTATGGTCTGGTTCATAATCCCAATAAATATCATCCGGACAACTGCAATCCGTATGTCGCTGAACTGTCGGCGCTTCCGATTGTGAGAGAGAAAAATGTGCTTACGATCCTCGATATGACCAGGATGCAGTATAACGGTGGCCCGGGTTATATGCCACGCTATCTGGTAAAGCCGGGGACTGTGGTTATGTCGTTTGATCCGATTGCGATCGATGCTTACGGCTATAAAATCATAGAGGATTATCGTAGAAAGAATGGACTCCCGAGCCTGAAGGAGGACAAACGTGAGCCGCTCTGGCTGGAAACAGGCAAAAGGCTGGGTTTGGGCGAATCCGATCTTTCGCAGGTGGAGATCATAGAAGAAGATATAACTTAAGTTATGAAAAGAAGGACATTGATCAAAGCTATGGCATGCGGGGCGGGATGCGCCTGTTTGCCGTTTAATCCGGTTGAGAACGGGCTGGCGCTGTTCCAGAATGCTTATGCGCTGGAGACAACCGATACTCTTTCGCATGTCAAGGCCATGTATTACAAGAAGCTCGAGGGTACTGCCATCGAATGTGAGTTATGCCCGCGTCATTGCCTTGTAACCGATCTCGAAAGGGGATACTGCGGAGTCCGTGAGAACCAGGGCGGCGAATATTATACTCTTGTGCACAGCAGGGCCTGCGCCATGAACATCGATCCGATCGAGAAGAAACCGCTCTTTCATTTTCATCCCGGCACTGCGGCCTTTTCGATCGCCACCGCCGGCTGCAATGTCAATTGCAAGTTTTGCCAGAACTGGGATATCTCCCAGGTACGTCCGGAGCAGGTTACCAATGTCGAATTGCCCCCGGATGAGATAGTCAGGATTTGCCAGGCGCGCTCAGTGCCAACAGTGGCCTATACATATTCGGAGCCGATTGTATTTTATGAATATATGCATGATACCTGTGTTGAAGGACGGAAATTTGGAATCAAGAATGTTATGATTACCGGCGGCTACATCGAGAAAGAACCGCTGAAGAAGATTATACCTCTTATGGATGCTATCAAGGTCGATCTGAAATCATATTCGCAGCAATATTATGAGGATGTTGTTAACGGGGAGCTTCAGCCTGTGCTCGATGCTCTGAAAATCATCCATGACGATGGGATGTGGTTGGAGCTTGTCTATCTGGTCGTTCCGACTATGAATGACAGCACGAAAGAGCTGACAGATCTGTGCCGGTGGGTCAAAACTAACCTTTCCGATCACGTGCCGATACATTTCACAAGATTTCATCCTACCTACCTTATGACGAATCTTCCGCCCACTCCTGTAAAGACTCTGGAGAAGGCCTATGATATTGCCCGGCAGTCCGGCCTGAAATTTCCTTATATCGGTAATGTCCCCGGTCACAGCGCGGAGCATACATACTGTCCCGGATGCGGAGAACTTCTTATTGAAAGGCTTGGATTCAGAATTAATAAGATCAACCTCAAAGATGGAATGTGCGGTAAATGCGGCACCCATATCCCGGGGGTCTGGTCATAGATTTTGTTTTGTGATCTCATTTTAAATGATTACTATTAGGTCATGCTGACACGCTATGACCTTTTTATTTTACCATTTCTCTACGGATTTGTGACGCTCGGGTATCAAATCCTTTACGTGCGCCGCCTTGTATCAATTTTTGGCTCCTCTGAAATCGGCTATACATTGATAATAACCATCTGGCTTTTTTTCACCGGCCTGGGCGCATATATGGCCGAGAAAACGGGAATCAGAAGAGGCTCGCGCTATATCTCGGTCGCCATCTATGGGTTGGTGGCGGTCGTATTCTACGGGGCGATCCCCCGTTTGTATGATATCTGGAATCTTCAACCGGGTGAAGTTACCGGGCTGTTGACAATGGCTGCCACCTCTGTTTTAGCACTGGTAATTCTCTGTCTTTTTTCAGGGGCTTTATTTGTTGGCATTGTTCGGACAGTCTCGGCCCATTCCAGGATAACTTCTCTATCGTTTGTATATGTAGTGGAATCGCTGGGCTCCCTTGCGGGAGGAGTAGCATTAACTTTTGTCTGCCTGACCCTTATCCCGGACAGATACACCGCCCTGGTTCTATTTCTGCTTATTGTCGCATTTATGTTTGTCAAAATGGATAAGAAGCTTTTACTGATGCCGCCAAGAGTGACTGTTGGTGTGATGTGTGTATTCGCGGGCGTGGCTTTTGCCCTGGGACAGTTTGGCCATCAATATGAAAATCAGGAGGTGGTTGCACAGACCAATACAGCATATCAGCATCTGACTCTGACGGAATATGAGTCTCAATATACCTTGTATTCAGACGGCTTAAGCTTCTTCTCATATCCGCAGGTTCAAGAGGCGGAGGAAATCCATCTGACGATGTGGCAGAAGGAAGAAATTGAAAATATAGCCATGATCGGTATCTGCCCGCCCGATAAAATCGCCGAGATATTGAAATATGAAAATGTCCGGATCGATATATATGAAAACGACAGGACTCTTCTGGAATTTTTGGTCAAGCATTTGCCGGAACCTGCCGGGCAGTATTATGCAAATCCGCAAATCAAATATGACTGGGGCGACCCCTATATTGACATAACCAAGAATGGCCAAGATTATGATTTCGTCATTATTAATATATCCAATCCAACCGACGCGGTCAGCAACCGCTATTTTACAGTTGACTTTTTCGAGCACCTTTCAACCCGCCTCCCGGAGGATTGTGTTCTGTCATTCTCGCTGCCCGGCAGGACCCACTTGCTCGGCAGGGATTTGCAGGAGTTTTTGGGTACCATATACAATGCGCTGCGCACCGGTTTCAACAATATAAAGATAATCCCGGGGGATGATTACATCTTCCTTGCCAGCAACGATTCATCTATGATCGATCTTGATGTAAATGCTCTGCTGGCCGCTAAAGAGAAAAATCAAATCCAGACAACTTCTGTAGATTCGGTCTACCTGTCCTACCGGCTGAACGAATTTAATCTGCTGAAGGCACAACCTATATATAATAACGAACTTTCGGCTGCGAACACGGTATCCCGTCCGGTAGTCTACTATTACAATTCCATTCTCTGGGCCAGCCGCTTTTCAGGGTTGGAGGAAGCCGTCCTGAAATTCTGGAAGGAGAATAAGTATCTGATATATATTCTGCTGTTCCTTCCTCTGATTTCACTGCTGAATCTGGTAAAGAGATCTGTTCACAGGCCGGCCTATTTTTCAATTTGCTTTCTGGCCGGATTTTCCGGTATTACTATGGAGATGTCCCTCTTGATTCTCTACCAGTCGCATCTGGGCAATGTTTACAGCCAGATCGGTCTCCTGATCGGCCTCTTTATGGTGGGCATGGCTCTGGGGGGAGCATTGCCGCTGCGTTCGAAGGGCACCACTATATTTATGAAGAAGTGGTTTTATCTGGGAGCGGCAATAGGAGTAGTTGTACTGTTCGGTCTGGCCATGATTACGCGCCTGGAAGGCCATCAATTTCTCAACTATCTTTTGATCCTGGGATTGTCGTTCTTATCAGGCGGATTTTCCGGCTATCTGTTTAATTATGCAGCTGTCAGCTATAAACATAAATATGGAGCCGAGGCTCCGGGCCGCTTTTACCTAGCCGATTTACTGGGAGCGTCACTGGCGGGGGTATTCATATCAGTGCTCTTTATTCCGCTGATCGGCTTCGGTTCGATTCTGGCGCTGTTTTTTGTGTTATACCTTGTATATGTCATCCTGCATAGATTTGTTATCATAGGAGTTTAGAGGTTAGTTATCATGAAATCATGGCTTCTTGCATCACTGGCGGCGGCATTCCTGTTTGGTGCTTATAATATTTTTGCCAAGATGGCTGCGGGAAGGTTAACCGATGCTATGGCGGCTTTTATCCTGGAATTTTCGGCGGCCATGCTGGTGCTGGCCTATATATTATTCGGCCGTTCGATAAAGCTGGATATAGCTTCCGTAACCAGCAAGGGAATGCTCTATGCTGTCATCGGAGGTCTCTTCATCGGCGGCGGCTCCATCTTTTATTTCTATGCCTTCAGGCATCATGCTCCGCTGGCAATCGCCGGGCCGATCATATTTGCCGGCGCGACATTGATCATGGTTCTTTCGGGATTTATATTCTTCAAAGAGCGGCTCGACCTGGTGACCGCCGCCGGAATAATTTTGACCCTTGCGGGTATATTCCTGCTCTCGATTTCGGCCAACAGGGGATAAGGGAATTCGAATTATCAAAAAATATCTTGCAAAAATCGTATAGATATGTAAATTTTCAGATCGCCTGCGGGAGTAACTCAGTTGGCTAGAGTCACAGCCTTCCAAGCTGTTGGTCGCGGGTTCGAGTCCCGTCTCCCGCTTTTTTATTCCCCCAATAGAGAATTTTAAGCATAAGCCTTTGCATTTCAATTAATTATGCGGAAATGGGCGGCTGATTTTTACCTTCAGTGTAGGTGATTCCAGCTAACCTGTTGAAAAACATATAATTTGTAAAAATGGATTTTTTTGAAAATTTTATTAAATTCCGGGATCTATTTCCGATATGAAACGTTGAAGCGGTCTGTACGGGATGGGTCAGAGATTGTCTATTCCTAACAACATTTTTTCTTAAAAAAATTGCTTGACAAGGGGTTTCTTGTCTGTATTTTATGGGTTTTACATTGGACGGATGTCCGATTTTTTTTGTCGAGCAAAAATTGTGCCCATGTAGCTCAGTTGGTAGAGCACATCCTTGGTAAGGATGAGGTCAGCAGTTCAATCCTGCTCATGGGCTATATAATGAGGAAGAGATCTTTTTTGCAGGACAGAATTTTATCTGATCCGGCTTAATATATTTATACGGATCGGATTTTAAAACTCATAGTCAGGAGTTTGAAATGGCAAAGGAGAAATTTCAGCGAACGAAGCCGCATGTAAATGTGGGAACGATAGGCCATGTTGATCATGGCAAGACGACTTTGACAGCAGCGATGACGATGATATTGAGCCGCAAGGGATTTTCACAGGTAAGGTCATTTGATTCGATTGATAATGCTCCTGAGGAGAGAGAGCGTGGAATCACGATAGCGACGGCGCATGTGGAGTATGAGACGGAGAAGCGTCACTATGCGCATGTTGATTGTCCGGGTCACGCGGATTACATCAAGAACATGATAACGGGAGCGGCGCAGATGGACGGGGCGATCCTGGTGGTTAGCGCGGCCGACGGCCCGATGCCGCAGACGCGTGAGCACATCCTCCTGGCCCGTCAGGTAGGGGTACCGAGCATAGTGGTGTACATGAATAAGATAGACATGGTGGATGATCCGGAGATACTGGATTTAGTGGAGCTTGAGGTTCGAGAGCTTCTGACGGAGTACAAGTTCCCGGGCGATGAGATTCCGATCATCCGGGGCAGCGCATTAGAGGCGATGAACCAGGCATCCAATCCTGAGATTACCGATGATCCTTCCTTTGCTTCTGTGATGGAGCTGATGGAAGCGCTGGACAGTTATATTCCGGAGCCGAAGCGCGAGATCGACAAGCCGTTTTTGATGCCGATCGAGGACATTTTTTCGATCACGGGCCGCGGCACGGTAGCGACGGGCCGTATAGAGCGGGGCCGAATAACCACGGGTACGGAGGTTGAGCTGGTTGGCTTCCGCGAGACCCGCAAGACGGTAGTAACGGGCGTTGAGATGTTCCGCAAGATACTGGATTCAGGTGATGCCGGCGACAATGTGGGTTTGCTTTTGCGGGGTGTTGACAAGGACGAGGTTGAGCGCGGAATGGTAGTGGCGGAGCCGAAGTCGATCACTCCTCACAAGAAGTTCAAGGGTGAGGTGTATGTTTTGACCAAGGAAGAGGGCGGGCGTCACACGCCGTTTTTCAATGGCTATCGTCCGCAGTTTTATTTCCGTACCACGGATGTGACCGGATCGATCAAGCTTCCAGAGGGAGTGGAGATGGTGATGCCGGGCGACAATATCACGATGGAAGTAGAGCTGGTGAGTGATGTGGCGATGGAGCAGGAGCTTCGTTTTGCGATCCGCGAGGGCGGCCGAACAGTCGGCGCCGGCGTGGTAGTCGAAATTGTGGAGTAAATAATTGGTTTAGATACATCCAGGTCTGTAGCTCAATTGGCTAGAGCACCGGTCTCCAAAACCGGGGGTTGGGGGTTCGATTCCCTCCAGACCTGCAATTGAGAGAAATCATGAAGGAAAAAGTAGTAGATTATGTAAAAGAGACCCGGGCCGAGCTGAAGCAGGTAACCTGGCCGACCAAACCGGAACTTATCGGATCGACCATTGTAGTTATTTTTGTCACGCTTGTTCTGGCGGTATTCATTTATGCTGTGGACAAAATTCTGGAAACCTTAATCTTTTCAGTTCTGGGCTTGTAGAGTGTAGTTATGGGTGATTTAAAGTGGTATGTGGTTCATACGTATTCCGGGCATGAGGCCAAGGCCAAGAAGCTTCTCGAAAATGAGATAAAACATCAGGGTCTGGAAGACAAGTTCGGTGAAATCCTGATCCCGATCGAGCAGGTAACCGAGATGAGGTCGGGCAAGAAGTCGACCCAGTCCAAAAAGTTTTTGCCCAGCTATATTTTGATAGAGATGGACTTGAACAATGAGACCCAGCATCTGGTTACCAGTACTCCGGGAGTGACGTCCTTTGTCGGCTCCGGCGGGGTGCCGGTCCCGATCACGCAGAATGAAGTCAAGCGCGTGATGGGCCAGATGGATAAGGCCAAGGCGATCGAGGAAGGTGAATTTCCGTTTAAGCAGGGAGATGCGGTGAAGGTTATCGACGGGCCCTTTACCGATTTCTCGGGCTTTATTTCAGAAATAAATATGGAGCGTAAAAAGGTAAAGGTTATGGTGTCGATATTTGGCAGGCCTACGCCGGTGGAACTGGATTTCCTTCAGATAGGTGCTGCAACTTAGGAGATAGATATGGCAAAAAAGGTAACAGGTTTCATCAAGCTGCAAATTCCCGCCGGCAATGCCAATCCGGCACCGCCGGTTGGTCCCGCACTGGGACAGCATGGCGTCAATATTATGGAGTTTTGCAAGGCCTTCAATGCCCGCACGCAGAAGCAGGCCGGAAATATTATTCCGGTAGAAATTACTGTCTACCAGGATAAGTCGTTCACATTTATTACCAAAACTCCGCCTGCCGCGGATCTTCTGAGGAAAGCGGCCAAGCTCAAAAAGGCCTCGGCGGAGCCGAATCGTGACAAGGTCGGCAAAGTAACATTGAAACAGATAAAAGAAATCGCTGAGTTGAAGATGCCCGATCTGAATGCCGCGGATGTAGAGAGCGCAATGAAGATGATCGCCGGCACAGCCCGCAGTATGGGAATTGAAGTGGAAAGTTAAGGAGTCGAAGTCAAGATGAGTACCGGAAAAAAATACAGTGAGTTCAGGAAAAAGGTCAACAGTCGTACTGCTTACGATCTGGATGACGCGGTCAGGCTTTTGAAGGAAAATTCGTTTGCAAAATTTGATGAGACCGTGGAACTTGCGGTACGCTTAGGTGTTGACCCTAAGAAAGCTGACCAGATGATCAGGGGCACAGTTGTGCTGCCTCATGGTACCGGCAAGAAGGTCCGGGTACTGGTTTTCACCAAAGGTGAGAAGGTAACCGAGGCGGAGGAAGCCGGTGCTGATTATGTCGGCCTGGAAGAATATGTGGACAAGGTGCAGGGCGGCTGGTTTGATTTCGATGTGGTGGTGGCCAGTCCCGACGTTATGGGTATGGTCGGTAAGCTCGGTAAGGCGCTGGGCCCGCGCGGCCTGATGCCAAATCCGAAGTCCGGCACGGTTACCATGGATATCGGCAAGGCTGTGAGTGACATCAAGAAAGGTAAAATCGCTTATCGTGTTGATAAAGTCGGCAATGTGCATGTGGGAATCGGCAAGGTCTCTTTCAGTGAAAGTCAGATCAAAGAGAACCTTCTGGCATTTATGGATGCCATAGTCAGGGCCCGTCCCGCAGCGGCCAAGGGACAGTATTTGAGAAATGTCTCGCTTTCTTCCACCATGGGAGTTGGCATAAAATTGAATCCGTCCGGTCTTGTGGCCGAGCTTAAATCTTAATCTGACTGGAGATAGCTATTATGATGAAGCGTCCGGAAAAAGAAGAATTGGTCGAAGAGCTTGGCAGTCTCTTTGAGGAATCGAGCAATATATTCGTAACCGATTATCTTGGATTGAATGTGGCGCAGATTACCGAGTTCAGGAAGATGCTGCGCGAGGGAAACATTAAATATCGGGTCGCCAAGAATACGCTCCTGAAGATCGCGGCAAAGAATAAGGGGCACGAAGAAATGGTACAGTATTTCGAGGGCCCGACGGCGGTGGCGTTCGGAGTCGATGATCCCACTGTTCCGGCCAAGACCATAAATGATTTCTTGAAGAAGAACGGCAAGCCTGAAGTCAAGGCTTTCTGGGCCGATGGTGTTCTTTACCAGAGCGAGCGATTGAAGGAGCTGGCCGAACTGCCCACGAAGGATGAATTGATCGCCAGGATAGTAGGTACAATCAGCGCGCCACTGACAAATCTGGTGGGAACCCTTGATGGTTTAATAAGAGAATTTTGTGTAACAATAGATCAAATCGCGAAACAAAAAGAAAGTTAATTGCTGCTTCTAAGCCTAGATGAATTACGCATGGCTGGATGTGGGCCGCTGAGGTCCGAGGCAACTTCCGGTCAGCAATGTAACGATTAGGGAGATTGAAATGAGTGAAGTTATTGATCAGATAATTGAGTCGATTGACAAGCTAACTGTCATGGAACTGGCCGAACTTTCCAAGGCACTGCAAGAGAAGTATGGTGTCTCGGCTGCCATGCCGGTTGCGACCTCTGTCGCTCCGGGCGCTGCCGCGGGTGCCGGCGAGGCTGAAGAGGAAAAAACCGAATTTGATGTTGTCCTGGATGCTATCGGAGACAAGAAGATTCAGGTCATCAAAGTAGTGCGCGAGCTTACCAGCCTGGGTCTGAAAGAGGCCAAGGAGCTGGTTGACGGCGCTCCCAACAAAGTGAAAGAGGGAGTGACCAAAGAAGAAGCCGAAGCGGCCAAGGCGAAACTGGAAGAAGTCGGCGCTACCATTAAAATTCAATAGCATTTGCCCCGGCCATACACCGGGGTAAATGCCAAAAAAATGGCGGTTATGAAGGGTGGAATGGCGGTTGGAAATCTGTTCCCAAGTTTCAGTATCACCCAGATCTTACCCGGGGTATTCAGGAACATGTGTGCCTGAAATGCCGTTAGGGTGATGGCCATAATGTTTATATAAATTGATACAGGGCTCTCGGGCTCTTTAATGTTTTTAAAGGAGTGTGGTTCCTTTGGCTAAAGTAACAACGGTAGACCGTATGTCTTTTGCCAAGCTTTCCTCGCCGGCGGAAATGCCCAATCTGCTGGAGGTGCAGCTTGCATCCTATGAGGCCTTTATCCAGGCTGACATGGCCCCGATGAAGCGCAAGAATCAGGGTTTGCAAAAGATCTTTAATGAAATTTTTCCCGTTACCGACGTTCACGAGAATTATACCCTGGAATTTGTGAAGTACAGCATGGGAACGCCCCGGTATACCATCAGAGAATGTCAGGAGCGCAACATGACTTATGCCGCTCCGCTGAAAGCGACTCTGAGGCTGGTGGCCAGGGAACAGGATGAGAAGACCAGCGAAGTAAAGGATATTATTGAGCAGGATGTTTTCCTGGGAGAGCTACCCCTGGTTACACCGGGTGGAACGTTCATCATCAATGGCGCCGAGAGGGTTGTGGTCAACCAGCTGCACCGTTCGCCCGGCGTATCGTTCGATGATGACATTCATCCCAACGGCAAAAGGTTGTTTTTCGCCAGGATTATTCCCTTCCGGGGATCCTGGGTGGAATTCAATATCGATATCAACGATATAATGTATGTGCATATCGATTCCCGCAGGAAGCTTCCCATGACCACCTTCCTGAGAGCGCTGGGATTTTCATCAAATCTGGATTTAATCCAGCAGTTCTTTGAAGTTACGGATTTCAAACTGACCGCCAGGAGCGCAGAGAAACTCGTCGGAAAGACTGCCGCTCAGGATATCGCCGACCCGGAGACCGGGGAGGTCCTGGTTGATGTCGGCAATTCCTTCACCGGGGAGCAGGTTGAGAAGCTCAAAGAAGCCAAGATAAAAGATTTCAAGATCGTCGATCTGGAACTCTCTCAGGAAGAGAAGGTTGTCTTCAATACTTTCAAGAAGGACAACACTACGAATGCCGAGGAAGCGCTCTTCAAGCTATACTCCCTGATCAGGCCTGGTGATGCTCCCACTTTGGAGCTGGCCCAGAATCTGGTGGAAAGCATGTTTTTCTCCGAAAAACGCTATGATCTGGGAGAGGTCGGACGCTATATGGTTAACCAGAGGCTTGGTCTCGATGTGCCCCTGGAACAGACCGTCCTCGACCGCCGGGATTTCATCGCAATAATTAAATACCTGATCAACCTCCGTAACGGACACGGTTATATCGACGATATCGACCATCTCGGCAACCGCCGCGCCCGTACTGTCGGCGAGCTGCTTGCCAACCTGTTCTCGGTCGGTTTATCGCGCGTGGCCCGTACGATCAGGGAGCGGATGAGCCTGAAGGATGCGGAAAACATTACTCCCCATGATCTGGTCAATGCCAGGACTGTCTCGGCTGTAATTGATACCTTCTTCGGCTCCTCGCAGCTTTCGCAGTTTATGGATCAGACCAATCCGCTCTCGGAATTGACTCACAAGAGAAGGCTGTCGGCCCTGGGTCCGGGCGGATTGACCAGGGAGAGAGCGGGATTTGAGGTGCGGGATGTGCACCATACGCATTACGGCCGCATGTGTCCGATCGAGACTCCTGAGGGCCCAAATATCGGTCTTATCGCATCCCTGGCGACCTATGCCAGAATTAACAAATATGGATTTTTGGAAACTCCTTACCGGCATGTGAAAAAAGGCAAGGTCACGGACGAGATCGTCTATCTGACCGCCGACAAAGAAGACAATTATTATATCGCGCAGGCCAACGAGCCTCTGGATGACAAGGGTAATTTTGTAAATAATCAGATTACGGTACGTTTCCGCAGCGACTATCCGATAGTCGATCCGGAAAAGATCGATTATATGGATGTTTCTCCCCGTCAGCTGGTCAGCATCGCTGCCTCCCTGATACCATTCTTGGAGAATGACGACGCCAACCGTGCCTTGATGGGTTCCAACATGCAGAGGCAGGCGGTTCCGCTCTTGAAGACTCAGCCTCCTCTGGTGGGAACGGGTATGGAAGAAAAAGCCGCCCACGATTCCATGGTGGCATTGGTCTCAGAGGTGGAGGGCGAGGTTATTTCAGTTGATGCAAACGAGATAGTCATCAAACCCTCCGGGAAAGTCAAAGGGGATCTTCTGGGATATCGAGAAGAAGTTGTCTATGATCTGATAAAGTATAAGCGTTCGAACCAGGATACCTGTATCAACTACCGTCCCTGCGTGGATGTGGGCGACAAAGTTAATGTGGGAACGCTGCTCGCCGACGGCCCGGCCAGTCATGGAGGCGAGCTCGCCCTGGGCTATAATGTTCTGGTGGCGTTCATGCCCTGGAGAGGCTACAACTTTGAGGACGCCATTATTATCTCCGAGAGAATGGTCAAAGAGGATATCTTCACCTCGATCCACATCGAGGAATTTGAGATTCAGGTTAGAGATACCAAGCGCGGCTCGGAAGAGATTACCAGAGAGATTCCGAACGTCTCCGAGGACGCCATCAAGCATCTGGATGAGTCCGGTGTGGTGGTGATCGGTTCGGAAGTTGAAGCGGGTGATATCCTGGTTGGGAAAGTCACTCCCAAGGGCGAGACAGAGCTTTCGCCGGAGGAGAGACTTCTGCGGGCGATCTTTGGCGAGAAGGCCGGCGACGTTCGTGATGCCTCGCTCAAGGCTCCTCCGGGATTGAAAGGTATCGTGATCGATACGCAGGTGTTTTCGCGCAAGGAAAGAACTGAAGAAGCCAAGAAGCGCGAAGCCGCTGAAAAGGCCAAAGTCAAGAAGCAGTACAATGAACTTATAGATAATATCAAGAGGCTCACAAAGGCCCGTCTGACCGAACTTCTGGATGGCTATACATCGAATACGATTCGGGATCGTGATGAAGGTACGGTTGTCATAAGAGCGGGCCATAAATATAAAGAAGACAGCTTGGATGGAATCGATTTTGAGAACGTTATCGCTGAGGACGGCTGGTCCCAGGAGAACAGGGTAAATAAGAAAGTCGATGAACTCCTGGAAGAGGCGACCAAAATTCTGGCCGAGAAGCGGGGCGAGCTCGAAATAGAGATCGAAAAAATCACTCGCGGTGCCGAGCTCCCTCCGGGGGTCAAGCAGCTTGCCAAAATTAAGGTGGCTGTCAGGCGCAAGCTCTCGGTTGGCGACAAGATGGCCGGCCGCCATGGAAACAAGGGCGTGATTTCGAAGATTGTTCCGGAAGAGGATATGCCCTATCTCGAGGATGGAACGCCGGTAGATATTATTCTCAATCCTCTGGGCGTGCCGTCACGTATGAACGTCGGACAGATTCTGGAGACTCATTTGGGCTGGGCAGCCCAAAAAATGAACCAGTATTATGCCACCCCTGTCTTCGACGGGGCCTCGATCGACGAGATTAAGGCAGAATTGAAGAAGGCCGGTTTGCCCGAAAGCGGTCAGGTGCAGATTTACGACGGCCGTTCGGGCGAGCTCTTCGATAACCCGGTTACAATCGGATATATATATATGATGAAGCTGGTACATCTTGTGGACGACAAGATTCATGCCCGTTCCATAGGACCCTATTCGCTGGTCACGCAGCAGCCGCTGGGCGGCAAGGCCCAGTTTGGCGGACAGCGTTTCGGCGAAATGGAGGTCTGGGCCATGGAAGCCTATGGCGCGGCTTACGCCCTGCAGGAGCTTCTGACTGTGAAGTCGGATGATGTGAGCGGGCGTTCCAAGGTCTACGAGGCTATTGTCAAGGGAGAGAATCCTCCCGAGCCGGGTATCCCGGAATCATTCAATGTGTTGGTGAAAGAACTTCAATCACTCTGCCTTGATGTAGATTTGATTGAATCTTAATATATTTATGTAAATCCCATTTTAGGAGGGATTGTTGTGGTTGATCTTTTCGGCAGGCAAACAAAAAGACCATCTGATTTCTCGGAAATCAGAATTCAACTCGCTTCACCCGAAACCATCATGTCATGGTCCTTCGGTGAGGTGACAAAGCCGGAAACTATTAATTACAGGTCGTTCAAGCCGGAGCGCGACGGCTTGTTCTGCGAAAGAATATTCGGGCCTGTAAAGGATTTTGAATGCGCGTGCGGGAAGTACAAGCGCGTTCGTTTCCGGGGCATCGTGTGCGACAGATGCGGTGTGGAAGTTACGCATTCCAAGGTGCGGCGCGAGAGAATGGGACATATCAAGCTGGCGGTGCCGGTTTCCCATATCTGGTATTTTAAGTCAATACCCTCCAGAATAGGAAATCTTCTGGATATGTCGCCCCGCGACCTTGAAAAGATACTCTATTATGAAGCCTATATTATGGTTGATCCCGGTAATACTCCTTTTAAGGAGAGGGATATAATCTCTGAAGAGGAATATCGGGAACTGGTCGAAACCGAGAAGGAATTCGATGCACGCATGGGCGCCGAGGCCATTCGCGATTGCCTGGCAAAAATTGACATTGAAGATCTTTCCATCCAGCTCAGGGCGCAGGTCAAGATAGAAACCTCTGCCCAGCGCAAAAAAGATATGCTCAAGAGACTGAGAGTGGTCGAGGCTTTCAGGCAGTCCAACAATCGTCCCGAGTGGATGATCCTGGATGTTATTCCAGTGCTGCCTCCCGATCTCCGTCCCCTGGTCCCGCTCGAGGGCGGCAGATTTGCCACTTCCGATTTGAACGATCTCTACCGCCGTGTCATTAACCGCAACAATCGACTTAAAAAACTTATAGATATAAGAGCGCCCGAGGTCATTCTCCGCAACGAGAAGAGGATGCTTCAGGAATCAGTTGACGCACTTTTCGACAACGGCAGAAGAACGCATTCGGTCAGGGGAGATTCGAAGCGGCCCCTGAAATCACTGTCCGACCTGCTGAAAGGCAAGCAGGGCAGATTCCGTCAGAACCTGCTCGGAAAACGTGTCGACTACTCCGGCCGTTCGGTGATCGTGGTCGGTCCCGAGCTTAAACTGCATCAATGCGGGCTTCCCAAGAATATGGCCCTGGAGCTGTTCAAGCCCTTCATAATCATGAAGCTCGAGGAAAAGGGCTATGTGCAGACTGTCAAGTCCGCCAAAAAACTGGTTGAGCGCGAGCGTCCCGAGGTCTGGGATATACTGGAAGAGATTATCTCCGACCATCCGGTTATGCTGAACCGCGCGCCCACGCTTCACCGCATGGGTATCCAGGCCTTTTATCCGGTGCTGGTGGAGGGTAAGGCGATCAAGCTCCACCCGCTGGTTTGCGCGGCATTCAATGCCGACTTTGACGGCGACTCGATGTCGGTACATGTTCCGCTCTCGTTCGAGGCTCAGCTGGAGGCGCGTTTGCTGATGCTTTCCACCAATAACCTGCTCCTGCCGCAGTCAGGGAAGCCGGTGGCCACCCCCTCGCAGGATATGGTTCTCGGCTGTCACTATCTGACCAAGCCGCGCCCGGGGGCAAAGGGAGAAGGCAAGATTTTCCATTCCACCGACGAGGTCTTGATGGCAGTCGGCTGCCGGCATCTCGACACACATGCCCAGATCAAGGTCAGGATCGATGGTGAGCTGGTCGAGACGACCGCGGGCAGAGTAATATTCTCCGAAATTTTGCCCGATAAGATACCGTTCTTCAACAAGAACGCTAACAAGAATAATCTGGCCGACCTGGTCCTGCAGGTCTTCATGGAATACGGTAATGAATACTCCTCCGAATTTCTTGACAGGCTGAAAAATCTCGGGTTTGAATATGCCACTCTTTCCGGGGCAACCATCGGTATCGATGATCTGGTAATTCCGGAAAAGAAAGAGCAGTTGATCACGAATGCTTACAAGGAGATCAAGAAGATCACCCGCCAGTACGAGAAAGGCGTGATTACCAACGGCGAACGATATAATAAAGTTATTGATACATGGACGCAGGTTACCAATGACGTTTCCGATGCGCTCTTCAAGCAGCTTTCGGAAATCGATAACGGTTTCAATCCTGTCTTCATGATGGCCGACTCCGGCGCGCGATCGTCCAAAGATCAGGTCAAGCAGCTGGCCGGGATGCGCGGTTTGATGGCCAAGCCACAGAAGAAAATTACCGGCCAGATCGGCGAAATTATAGAATCCCCGATTATTTCAAATTTCCGCGAGGGCCTGAATGTGATGGAGTACTTTATTTCCACTCACGGCGCTCGCAAGGGTCTTGCTGATACCGCTCTCAAGACGGCCGATGCCGGTTATCTGACCAGGCGTCTGGTTGATGTTGCTCAGGATGTGATCATAACCGAAGAGGACTGCGGCACCATTCTCGGTATCGATATATCCGCCTTGAAAGAGGGCGAGGAAGTTATCGAGTCCCTCAGCGACCGTATTCTCGGACGCGTATCCCTGGATGAGATCGTTGATCCGATTACTGGTGATGTTATCGTCGAATACGGCGAGCAAATCCGCGAGGAGGCCGCCCATAGGATTGAGGATGCCGGTATCGAGCAGGTGCGAATCCGTTCGGTTCTTACCTGTGAAACCAGGCGGGGCGTGTGCGCCTCCTGTTACGGCAGGAATCTGGGCACTACCACAATGGTCGACCTGGGAGAGGCGGTCGGTGTTATCGCCGCCCAGTCCATCGGTGAGCCGGGCACTCAGCTTACCCTTAGAACTTTCCATATCGGCGGTATCGCTGGACGAATTGCGGAAAGTTCCAAGGTGGTCACTAAATATCCCGGCAAGGTGGTCTTTAAGGGTGTAAAGTCAATTGAACTTGAAGATGGAAGAAAAGCGACCATTAACCGTGACAGCGAAATCTATGTGCAGGATGATAAGGGCAATATCCGCGCCCGGTTCAACGTACCGTACGCCGCTATTTTGAATCTTGATGACGGCGCAAAAGTTGAGAAGGGCGATACCATTTTTGAATGGGATCCCTATACCAACACAATATTGACCGAGGTTGGCGGAAAGGTCGCCTTCAAGGATATTATTGAAGGCGTATCAGTGCGTGAAGAACTGGATGAAATCACCGGTCTGCGCCAGATGGTGATCGTAGAACAGCGTGACAAGAGTCTCCTGCCGGCTATACAGATCAGGACTCCAGCCGGTAAGACAAAAGCGACCTACTCGATACCCACCGGGTCTCACCTTCTGGTCAGAGAAGGGGACACGGTTAAGCCCGGTACGCAGCTGGTCAATATCCCCCGGGATATCTCCAAGACACGCGATATTACCGGCGGTCTGCCGCGTGTGGCAGAGCTGTTTGAGGCGCGCCATCCGCGTGACCCAGCAATCGTGTCCGAAATTGACGGTTATGTGGAGATCGGTAAGATCATCCGCGGTAACCGGCAGATATTCGTGCGCGATGAGGCGGGCGAGGAGAAGGAATACCTGATCCCGCACGGCAAACATATCCATGTGCACGGCGGCGATCGTGTCCGTGCCGGCGAACGTCTCTGTGAAGGCGCAATCGATCCGCACGATATTCTCGCGATCAAGGGCGCCAATGCGGTGCAGGAGTACCTTGTGAATGAAATCCAGGAGGTCTACCGTCTGCAGGGCGTCAAGATAAATGACAAGCATATTGAGACGATTGTGCGTCAGATGATGCAGAAGGTCAGGGTGGAGTCTGTGGGCGACACTAACTTCCTGGAGGGCGATCAGGTCGACAAGCATGTCTTTAAGGATGAAAACGACCGTGTGATCATCGAGGGCGGTGACCCGGCGACATTCCAGCCATTGCTGCTCGGAATTACCAAGGCTTCACTTTCCACAGATAGCTTTATTTCGGCGGCCTCGTTCCAGGAGACCACCAGGGTCCTGACCGAGGCGGCGATCCTTGGAAAGCAGGATAACCTTCTGGGTCTTAAGGAAAATGTAATCATCGGGCACCTGATTCCAGCCGGGACCGGTCTGGACAGCTACCGCAAGCTCGAGATCGAGGTCGAGGGCGAGGAGGAGTCCGAAGAGAAGCCGGAAAAGGCGGCTGCCGAGGAATCGGAAACGATTGAGGAAAATGCTTGACAGCGTTAGGTTTTGAAATATATTAAACAGTTTGATTTTGTCGATTTTAACAGGTATAAGTTATTGAGGTGAATATTGCCAACGATTAGTCAGCTAATACGCAAGGGACGAAAGAGAGTTTTGTCGAAGACAAACACCCCGGCCCTGAAAGGCTCGCCCCAGAAGAGAGGTGTCTGTACTCGTGTATATACCTCCACTCCCAAGAAGCCCAATTCGGCTTTGAGGAAAGTGGCGCGTGTAAGGCTCACCAACGGTATCGAGGTTACCGCGTATATACCCGGGGAGGGTCATAACCTGCAGGAGCACTCCATGGTGATGATCCGGGGCGGACGTGTTAAGGATCTGCCGGGTGTTCGTTATCACATTATAAGAGGCACTATGGACACGGCCGGTGTTGATGATCGTATGCGAGCTCGTTCCAAGTACGGTACCAAGAAGAAAAAGAAGTAGAGGATAGATCAATATGCCGAGAAGAAGACAGATTGAAAAACGCGAAAGGCAACCTGATCCTGTCTATGGCGACAGAATTGTTGCACAGTTTATCAACTGTATGATGAGGAGCGGAAAAAAGAGCACTGCCGAAGGTCTTTTTTATGATGCCATGGAGATAATCGAGAAGAAGTTAAACCAGAAAGGCATCGATGTTTTCCACAAGGCCCTCAATAATGCCAAGCCCCTGGTGGAGGTCAAGTCTCGCCGGGTCGGCGGCGCTACCTATCAGGTGCCGATCGAGGTTCGGTCCGATCGTCGAAATGCCCTTGCCATTCGCTGGCTGATCAATTTCACCCGCGCCCGCTCCGGTAAATCTTATGCCGAGAAGCTGGCTGCGGAACTGATCGACGCCTCCAAGAATGAGGGTTCGACAATCAAGAAGCGTGAGGATACGCATCGCATGGCCGAAGCAAATAAAGCGTTTGCTCATTTTAGATGGTAAATTTTTGATTTAAGGGAAAAAGCTTGACGGAAGTCACTTAGAAATAAGCAGACATTCAAACGGAGTTCAACTCCACTGTCTGCTCCAGAGAATCCGGCATACAGTGGAGTTTTTTTATGCCCATGAAGATTGACATTGGAAAAATACGAAATATCGGCCTGGCAGCCCATATCGATGCGGGTAAAACCACTACCACCGAGAGGATCCTGTTCTACTCGGGAAAGTCGCATCGTATGGGTGAGGTGGACCATGGCGATACGACAATGGACTGGATGGAGCAGGAAAAGGAACGCGGGATTACGATAACCTCCGCTGCCACCACGGTTTTCTGGAGAGACCATCGCATCAACATTATCGATACGCCGGGGCATGTCGATTTTACCATTGAGGTTGAACGGGCGATGCGGGTCCTGGACGGCGTTGTCGCTATTTTTTGCGCTGTCGGCGGTGTCGAACCGCAGTCCGAGACGGTCTGGCGTCAGGCGGATTATTACAGGGTTCCGCGACTTGCCTATGTCAACAAGATGGATCGAATCGGCGCCGACTATGATCGCGCTGTCAAGATGCTGGTTGATCGTCTGGGTGCCAATCCGATCCCGATCAACTTTCCTGTCGGATCAGGTCCGGAATTTATGGGCCTAATTGACCTGATCGGAATGCGAAATTATGAGTTTTCCGAACAGGACCTTGGCGCCACTGTCACTGAAACTGATATTCCCGATGAATTCATGGAAGAGGCTAAATCGCGGCGCGAATTCATGCTTGAGCGGCTGGCTGATTTCGATGATGACCTGATGGAGAAATTTCTATCCGGCAAGGAAATACCGATAGATCAGATCAAGCATGTCCTGCGCAACGCCACAATTGCCTGTAAGGCCGTTCCGGTGATGTGCGGTTCCTCTTTTAAGAATAAAGGTGTCCAGAGACTGCTGGACTCTGTTTGTGACTTCCTTCCCGCTCCCTCCGAGCTTCCTCCGGTTGAAGGAATAGATCCCAAAACTGAAAAAAAACAGAAACGTTCGGCCTCTATAGAAGAGCCTTTTTCTGCGCTGGCTTTCAAGATCGCGACCGATCCGTATGTCGGCCGGCTTACATATTTCAGGGTCTATTCGGGCCGGGTCCAGGTGGGGGACACGATTCTCGATATCCCCTCAGGCAAAAGAGAGCGGATTCAAAGGATTCTGCAGATGCATGCCAATAAGCGCGAGGAATTGAAGGAAATAATGGCGGGAAATATTGCCGCCGCGGTTGGACTGAGGAACACTGTTACGGGCAGCACATTATGTGATCAGAAGCACCCCATACAGCTCGAGTCGCTGCAATTTCCGGAACCGGTCATTTATATCGCCATCGAGCCAAAGACCAAGGCCGACCTCGATAAATTGACCGATGCGCTGGATCGGCTCGCTGACGAGGATCCCACATTCAAGGTCAAGGTCGATGAGGAAACCGGCCAGACGATTATTTCCGGCATGGGGGAATTGCATCTGGAAGTGCTTATTGAGCGCATGAAACGCGAGTTCAAGATCGAGGCCAATGTGGGCAAACCGCAGGTGGCCTATAAGGAGACGATTACGACCGAGTCAACGGCCGAGGGCAAGTTCATCCGTCAGTCGGGCGGAAGGGGCCAGTACGGTCATGTAATCTGCAGGTTTGAGCCCCATGAGGGGGAAGAGCGGTTTATCTTCCGGAACGAGCTTAAGCCCGGCGTGATTCCCAAAGAATATATACCGTATATCGAAGACGGGCTTAAAGGGGCGATGGAAAGCGGGCCGATTGCGGGCTATCCAGTCATAAGGGTTAAGGCGGCATTGATCGATGGCAGCTATCATGAGGAGGATTCCAGCCCCCTGGCCTATAAGATAGCGGGCTCGCTGGCTTTCCAGAACGGTATTCGCAAGGGAACCCCAAAACTCCTGGAACCTCACATGAAAGTCGAGGTTGTAGTTCCTGAAGAGCACCTTGGGGACGTTGTCGGAGACCTGAAATCTCGTCGGGGGCAAATCACCGGAATCAATCCGAGGGCTGACGCTCAGGTGGTTGACGCGGAGGTTCCGTTGTCGGAGATGTTCGGTTATTCTACGCAATTGCGCAATCTTTCCAGGGGTCGGGCGATTTATACGATGGAGTTTTTACGGTTCGATTTTGCAGCCGAGGAGATATACAAAAAATATGTTGCTAATTTTTAGTTTTTTTGGTAATTTATGAGTTTATCATCTTGACATTTGGTGATTTATATATATATTCGGCAGATAATTTTTTTGAAATAGCTTAGGAGGATAAAGCCGGATGGCAAAGGAGAAATTTCAGCGAACGAAGCCGCATGTAAATGTGGGAACGATAGGCCATGTTGATCATGGCAAGACGACTTTGACAGCAGCGATGACGATGATATTGAGCCGCAAGGGATTTTCACAGGTAAGGTCATTTGATTCGATTGATAATGCTCCTGAGGAGAGAGAGCGTGGAATCACGATAGCGACGGCGCATGTGGAGTATGAGACGGAGAAGCGTCACTATGCGCATGTTGATTGTCCGGGTCACGCGGATTACATCAAGAACATGATAACGGGAGCGGCGCAGATGGACGGGGCGATCCTGGTGGTTAGCGCGGCCGACGGCCCGATGCCGCAGACGCGTGAGCACATCCTCCTGGCCCGTCAGGTAGGGGTACCGAGCATAGTGGTGTACATGAATAAGATAGACATGGTGGATGATCCGGAGATACTGGATTTAGTGGAGCTTGAGGTTCGAGAGCTTCTGACGGAGTACAAGTTCCCGGGCGATGAGATTCCGATCATCCGGGGCAGCGCATTAGAGGCGATGAACCAGGCATCCAATCCTGAGATTACCGATGATCCTTCCTTTGCTTCTGTGATGGAGCTGATGGAAGCGCTGGACAGTTATATTCCGGAGCCGAAGCGCGAGATCGACAAGCCGTTTTTGATGCCGATCGAGGACATTTTTTCGATCACGGGCCGCGGCACGGTAGCGACGGGCCGTATAGAGCGGGGCCGAATAACCACGGGTACGGAGGTTGAGCTGGTTGGCTTCCGCGAGACCCGCAAGACGGTAGTAACGGGCGTTGAGATGTTCCGCAAGATACTGGATTCAGGTGATGCCGGCGACAATGT